>Ga0209269_1000013_pt1 | contig 476426 bp, 412 predicted proteins | sample MTBAKMMethaMetaG_FD_187455 | JGI IMG/M metagenome (GOLD analysis project Ga0209269, IMG submission 187455) | Enrichment culture microbial communities from Arthur Kill intertidal strait, New Jersey, USA, that are MTBE-degrading - MTBE-AKM (Arthur... | ecosystem: Environmental > Aquatic > Marine...
AGGGCGTCTACCGTCCGTTCCCCGGCATGGAGGCCCATCGTCCCTACCAGCGTTCGCCCTTCGCGAACTTCTACCTCACGGGCGATTACACCAAGACCCCCGTCAGCTCAGGCGGCATGGAAGCGGCCATCTGGACCGCCAACCACTGCTCCGAGCTCATCCTGCAGGACAAGCTCAAAAAGACCGTGGCGCTCAATACCGAATTCAAGCCGCCCAAGGCCCTCGTGCCCTTCATCAGACCCGCCATGTATGCCGGCTTAGCCGGCGCATCGCTGGTGGCTCTGCGGCTCATCGGCAAGCTTGCCGCCAAGGCCGCGTTGAAATAGATAACTTCCCCCGTCTGTAACAGGCGCATCTTGGCCTGTTACAGATCTCCCCTTCCTTGAAGTATGTATGGAGGTTTTGCATGAAGAAGATTCTTATGACGAGTATGCTTGTATTGTTGCTTGCCCCATTAGGATTTGCCGGCAAAATCGAAGATTGGGAAAAAGTAGTCGGTTCGGCCGGTAAGATCGGAGAATGGAAAGTAGTCCGAGAATCAGACGATATTATCAGCTGGTCCCGTGACAACCCAGCCAGCAGAATTGTCGAGGTGCGAACCAAAGGCACCATTGATGCCCAGGTTCCGGTGATTGAGGCGATCCTGAGGGATACGACAGCGATGAAGAAATATTTGTTCATGTGTACGGACGCACATGATATCAAGCCCGCTGATCTGAAAAGCAGCCCGGATTCATATTATACCTATTTCAGACAAGGCCTGCCATGGCCGATATGGGATCGCTACGGCACCGGTCACATCGAATTCATGCTTTATAAAACTCCGGGGTCCATCATGGGAGTAGGCCGTCCGATGCCATTAGATTATGATCCGCATATTAAGCACGCTATCCGCATGACGGTCGGTGATGCTTTGTGGATCTTGGAACCCAACGGTGACCATTCGACGGAAGTAACCTATCAAATCCTGGCTGATCCGGCCGGCGATCTCCCCCGTTCCGTGGTCAACATGCTGATGAAGAATTTGGGATTTATGACGATAAAAAATTTGCGCAAACTCGCCAAAGAAGAACCTTATAGAAGCGCAAAAACGATCGTAACCACGACGCCGTATCACGAGTAGAAAGCATATGAAGAGGATGATTACCGCCTGTCCATAATCAATTTGAATATCCTAGGGATGGGAGTCGGCGGGGCATCGGCACGCATGCGATGCCCCGGTGCATATTCCTGAATCATACCGATATTTTTTCAGTTGTCTTACTGATAAGCATAATCAATCTATTGGGGAAAGCAAGGTCAAATTGTCAGGAATGAGGAGCGCCCATTATGGATCGTAAGGAACAGATAGTCAAGGAGACCTATGACCTCATCATGCAATATGGTCTATCCGGAACAACGATAGCACAGATAGCCTCACGTGTCGGGGTAAGCGGCGCAGCGTTGTATAATCATTTTAAAAACCGGGATGATATTCTGCTGACGGTCTTAGAGCAGGCAATATCCCATTTCATCGACTGGTCAACCAATATTCCACCAGATGAACCCGACTATATCCCCAACCTGATTTTTGAGACAATGAACAATACCAAAGATTTCATGGTGATCTTCAATTTTATCTGTTCACATCCTTACGAAAATCTGCGAGTCGATTCTCAGCGTCTGGTCTTGAACATGCTGTCGGCCTTCAAACAGATACTTGCGGCAGGCATCGCCCAAGGCTCTCTACGTCATGATATAAACCCCAACCAGATCGTATGGGAACTTTTCAGTCTCGGTTCGGCCTTTTTCTTTGACGCCATGATGGACCAGCCAAGGGAACACCGTGAGTACCTGCTCATGAATTCCATGGAACAACTGGTCAGCAGGATCAGATCGATCTGATCAAAAAGAGATCTTGGAGGTCAGGGCTTTTTGCATGGATACCAGCCTGGCACAAAGACTGGACCCTGAAAAAACTGTATCTGCCTTTATTCAGATCGTCCGGAAGTTGGTTGGCCATGCGCTCATAGCAGCGGTTTTCAGGCGCGAGAACGGGTTGGCATCCAGGGTGCGGGTCTGTATCTTTTCCAGGATTAGCAGCGCTTCGGCTTTCTTGCCCTTAGTCGGCGAGCAGTTCGGCCTTGATCATGGAATTCATGAGATTGTCGGGTTGGATGATCTCCGTCAGATCGATCCCGCGGCGGATATGCCCGAGGGTGATTCCGGCCAGGCGCATGACCTCTCCGGTTACCAGCCGCCTTTCATGATCATGGTGCCGATGGTCAGGTATGCTCCTGAATATTTGTAAAGCGAGTTTTCGCGCACGCAGAAGATGAGATGTCCAACCAGCGCATTCATATCGCGCGCCTTGTTGAACAGGCTGGTATCCCCGATATAACGACCCATATTGAGCTGATACCGGTATCGGGCCGGGACACTGTGCGGCATGAGCTTGATCGCCCGCTCCCCGAATGCCATGCCGCGCCGGCAAACGGATATCCAATTAGTATCCGGGAACCCCTTCAACGTTCAAATTTCTTGGGAAGACCTAACCTCAATCAGGGTCACTGGTTATTGATTCACATGCGGGTGAATAGTGCGGTCGATTTCGTCAATTTTGTCGAATACGACGCTTATTGTCGAATCAGTCATGTCGCCTATACTCATAACCAGCTGAAAAATAATGATATATGATTGGCATGCCATTTGAAGTGCAGATAGCTAAGAATGGTAGCCGCTATTTGACTCATGTTTGAGAAGGAGGAGTTGATGAATACCGTATTGTTTTCGCTCGGCACTGTGTTATTGGCTGCCACAACCGTATCAGGTTATGTTTTGGCTCATGCAATTCCCATCGCTTCCGTGCATCCTCGTCCGGCGTTGCATACCATGCCGCCCTTGGAAAATATCTGGGCATTGAAAACACATCTATAGAGGTCGTCTTGAGCATATAATAGACAATGTTTTAAGGAGGCATCCACCATGGATGGTTTTATAAACAGGCGGCACGGGTTTATTCGGGGTATGCCGAAGCTTGTATTGGCGATCCTCTTTGCTTGCGCGTTGTTGATCGACGCCCCGGGACGTGTTTGCGCTCAGAATTGGGATGTCGATCCGCCAATCCCCAACAATGACCCACAGTGGGAGAAGGTCAGGGCGCTCTATGCCAATCACTATGGCGGTAAAAACCTTGCGGAGCTGATTGCCGTTCTCACCCCCCTGAAGGACAAGTACCCGGATAAGGTCGAGCCGTATCTCTGGTTGGCACGCGTACACTATCTGCATGCCAGGTATGTAAGTTCGGATCGCAGGGCGCACTACAACAACTCAGAGAAATATGCCGCCCAGGCCTGCCGGATGGCTCCCAAGAATCCCATGGCCGTCAGGCTGCTTGTCGAGACATTGGGATACAGCCGTGAGAGATCCTATATTTTCAATACCTACGGGACGCTGATCAAGTCTTTTGCCCCGCTGCCGGCCATGGAAGCCCTGCCGCCCATGTCGTGCTACGCGGGATGGGATGCATTCATGCCGCTGTGGGTAGCCCGGGTCGATATCGCCAAAGCCCAGAACGCGGCCGCCATCGTGGAAAAAATAGCCCAGGAACATCCCAAGGATGCCCTGGCTCAGACCTGGGCCGCGCGGGCCGATTTTTATGTTGGACAATATTACACCTCCACCGGCGAACATAACGCCAAGGGCCTGCCCTACTACAAGAAAGGGATTTCCTATGCCGAGAAGGCCCGCACGCTCCAGCCGAACAGCGTGCCGGCCAATTATTGGTACCAGGTCAATTTGGCGCGTTCCATTCAATTTACAAGCCTTCTCAATAAGGCCCGCTATCTCAGGGCACTTTTCAATCCCTTGATCTTCGCCTCTCTGGAAAACAGCACCTACTACTTCTCAGGTCCGATCTTGACGTTGGGGACCATGATCACCAATGCGGGCTGGGTCACGGAGAAGGGCATGCAGATGGCCAACATTACACTCGAGATGGATATGATCGGACTTGAAATGGCTGAGATTCTCTATCCCGACTATTATTACCTACCCTACATACGAGCGGACATCCTGTTCTACAAGGGCAAAAAGAAAGAGGCCCTGGTTATTCTGGAAAAGCTTCTGACTCGAAATCCGGATGTCAATAGGCTGATACCGGAAAACCATATTTTCATCAGGATGGCCCGCACCCTCTATAACGATATCCAGAACGGCAAACGCTAGGCGCAGGCGCCATAGTGCAAGGAGGAAGAACGATGGCATACAGAACGGATACCCTGTGCGGACTATTTCATAACCAGGCGCTGCGCTACGGGGATAAGTTCCCGTTCCTGACGGCGCGGTTCGACAAGGAAGGTCGGCCGATCGATCATTTCACTTCGCGCACATGGAAGGATGCGCGCGAAGAGGTCATTGACCTGGCCCGCGGCCTCATGGCCGCAGGCGTCAAACGCGGCGACCGTGTCGTCATCTTCTCGGAGAGCCGGCCGCGCTGGATCATTGCCGACCAGGCCATTCAGGCCTGCGGAGCCATCGGCGTGCCGCTCTACCCCACGCTCGCGGAAGAAGAGCTGGCCTACATGCTTCAGGACAGCGAGTCGCGGGTGGTGATCCTCTCCACGCAGGACAAGGCCCGGATGACCATCAAGGTCACCCAGGGCAAAGAAAGTCCGATCATCATCCAGATGTGTCCATGGGACGGCAGGCAACCCGACGGTGTCTATACCTTTGCCGAGGTGATGGCCCTGGGCGCCCAGATGATAAGACGGGAAGCCGTGGAGGAGGCGATTGGACAAGTGAAACCCGACGATATTGCCTCCATTATCTATACCTCGGGCACGACCGGCAAGCCCAAGGGCGTTGTCTTGACGCAGGCGAACTGGGTGGCCAACATGCACCAGTGCACCGCTAGTGAGATCATGCAGCGTGTCAAGACGCTCGATCTGCACCTCAAGGCCTTGGTGCATCTGCCGCTGTGCCATGTATTCGGCCGTACCAGCGATTTTCATAGCCTGGGACTGGCGATGGGCGGCGAGCTTGTTTTCGCCGAGAGCTATCAGAGCATGTCACGCGATCTGCGCGAGGTCAGACCCCAGGTAATGACCACCATCCCGCGCCTCTTTGAAAAGATCTATGAGATCGTCCAATCCACTACCGCCCGGACCAAGCCGCAGTTCCAGGCCATCTATCGATGGGCCATGGGCAAAGGCAAGCTGTATGTCGACAGCCTGGCGACGGGCACGTGCATGCCGCCCCACCAGCTTCTGCTTTTTGCTCTAGCCAATATTCTGGTGTTCAGCCGGCTGAAGAAACAGATGGGCCTGGACCGCGTGGCGTTGGCTATCTCCGGCGGCGGAAAGCTAAGCCCTGAGATCTGCACCTTCTTCCGCGCGCTGGGCATTCAATTGAGCGAAGGCTACGGCCTGACCGAGACCAGTCCGGTCATCAATTTCAGCGCTCCGGAACCCTATATGGAAAAGCCCCGGAGCAGCATCGCCATGATGCTCTATGACTGGCTCATGAACATGACCACCGATTTGATGGCGGTGAGCATTGCAAAGGGCAAATCACCTTATCTGAACCTCTTGAGCGCCCTGAAGCTCGGCTTGTGCTACTATACCCTGGCCTATCGTGTACGCGTCAAACCGGGCTTCGTAGGCCGCACCGTTATCGACACCGTGGAAAAGATTGCCGAGGACGGTGAGATCCTGGTCAAGGGACCCCAGGTGTTCAAGGGCTACTGGAAGAACCCCAAAGAAACCGCCGAGGCCTTCACCCCGGATGGTTATTTCATGACCGGCGATATCGGCCGATTTGACGCGGAAGGATTCCTGCAGATCACGGACCGCAAGAAGGAACTGTTCGTGACCTCGGGCGGCAAGAATGTGGCTCCGCATCCCATCGAGGTGGCGCTTGTCTCCCGGCCTTACATCGATCAGGCCTGCCTCTTGGGTGACGGACGCAAGTACCTGACCGCTTTTATCGTTCCGGATTTCCAGAGCCTTAAGCGTTATGCCAAGGATAAGGGTATTACCTGCGCTACTCCGGCCGAACTCATCGCGTATCCCGAGATCCAAACGCTCATCGCCAAGGAGGTGAATGCGGTCAATGCGAGCCTGCCCAGCTATGAGCAGGTCAAATACTTCACCATACTCGACAAGGCCTTCGACGTGACGTCCGGCGAGCTCACCCCGACCCTGAAGATCAAACGCCGTGTGGTCAATGAAAAGTTCAGCGAGCAGATCGAGAAAATGTACACCAACCCATGAGGCCATGCAGGGGAACCTCGGGAGCACGAAGTTCCCCTGTATGGCCTCGGGTAAGATCATGCATTCATTTTAGGGACTAGCTGGAGGTAATGGCCTGGCCGTGGCGGATTGAACATCCCTACGCAATCTACCATGTGGCATTCCCGAGGGATGCGCGCCAATCGACATACCTTGACGAGTCAGACCACAGTTGCCCATCCCATACCCTAATTGTTCATGAACCTGCTCTGCGGTTCCTTGGCCTTTTTCATGAGCTCGAACAGGGTAGGCATGAGCTGTTTCTTGCGTGAAAGCAAGTCGTTCAGGGTATAAACTCCAGGTGAGACCTTGGGATAGGTGATATGCGCCAGGAAGTTTTTGTCCGCATCGACAAAGAGCAGACTGGTGAGCTTGGTGACGTCGGTGGCGATGAGCGCCGAGAGATAGAGGCCTTTTTGGTCGCGGTAGGTCGCCAGCGCCGAAAGAATCTTATCCGCCTGATCGAGCAGCTCGTCATGGCAGGTGACCTCGATCTGGCTGACCGTGATCTTCTCGCCCGAGGCCTCGTATTCCTTCAGGTCCAGTTTGATCATCTCTTGGGCCGGAAGGCGCGTGGCCGCCGAGGCGGAACCCATGATGTCACGGCCGAGCGCCTCGATTTCCAGGTCGGCGATATTGGAGAGATATTCCGCGGTCTCGCGGTCCGTAACGGTGGTGGTGACGGACTTGAGCACGAGCGTATCGGACAGTATGCCGCACAGGAGGATCGATGCGATCGGCTTAGGTATTGCCACGCGGGATTCGCGATACATGTTGGCCACGATCGTGCATGTTGCTCCCACCACCCGGTTCAGGAACGTTATGGGATATTTCGTGGTCAGGGGCCCAATACGATGGTGGTCGATGACCTCGAGGATGCAAAAGTTCTCAACACCCTCCACGGCCAGGGACAATTCGTTATGGTCGACCAGAATGACGTCGATATTGGGTTCATTGATGAGATCGCCTTCCGCGAAAACATTTACGACCCGCCCCTCGTCATCCACCACCGCCACTGACCTGCTCGGCGAGGCGCTTATGGCGGCGCGTGCGATTTTTAGGGAATCCCTCAGACGCACCGTGGCGATACCCGCATCCCCCATGGTCCACACCGGGGTGGAGTAGATGACCAGGAGCGCCGTGCTCGATGTGTCATATGGTGAAACGAGAACGGAAACCCGCTGCTCCTCCGCCAGCTCGCGCAGTTCTTTCGAGATCATGTTGCCGTTGATGACGATGATGACCCGCACGCCCGCTTCGATGGCGATGCGCTGTACGTCTTCACGGTCCCCGACGATGACCACGGTATTTTCAACCGGCTCGGCATTCAGGTGTTCCGTGAAGGATCCCGTTTCCAGTGCAGCCACGACAATGCGGGCCTTGAATAAGGCATGCTCGTCATGGACCACGATCGGCTGGGCCTTGATGGTGGCGAGGAGGTGCGCGATGCTGGTGGGGATAACCGCCTTCTTATGCGGATTGATCTTGGTAAGGATGTTCTCGGCAAAGGCGCTGTAGTGGAGCATGGATTGGTAGCGCCCCTGGTCGTCCACAATGGGCAGGACCTTGTGTTCAACCTGTCCCATGATCGCCAGGGCCTCCCAGAGCGGCGTGTCACTGCTCACCGTGGGGGCCTCCTCGGAGAGATAGTATTCGACCCGTGGGACAAGATCGGGCACAAATACGGGCAGTTCCACACCGAAACGGTTGAAGATGTACTCGGTCTGGAGATTAGCCGCCCCGGCGCGTGCCGCCAGGGCCTCTTTCATGCCAAGGGACTGTTTGAGATAGGCATAGGCAGTTGCGGAGGCAATGGAATCGGTATCCGGATTCTTATGGCCGATAATATAGACGGTATGCTTCAAGGATACTCCATGGGATTAAGCTTGGTGGGCTGAATCGATAAGGCAATTGTCGCTATCTTATATCTGCCAGTAGACCGAATTTCTGCCGCTCCTGGTCTTTTTGATGTAATCTCTGCGCGCCTTGTCGATGGAATGAAAAAATGTCTTGGGACTGAGCACCACGCGTTTGTTGCAGTGGGGGTTGGGGCATTTGCCTTCGTACCCCGAGCTTTCCGGATTGTCGATCTCGGCGAAGAATATGGACCCGCATGTTCCATGGTCATAAACCGCCAGTGTAGTTTCTCTTCTCATGTATCTAACCTTCCATATTTTCTGTGCATAAATTATATAGGCCCTCATGCGTCTCTTTGCCGGCCATGCACTTCCCGTCCGAGCGCTAAAAAAAGCTTGAGGCCTGTATTGATCTCACAATAAATCAGGATGGATGCTTTGTCTAATTTTATGATTTAATGATTGTGTTAGAAGATTCTCAATGAATGCGACGTCTGCTCTCCGTGTCAGCGAAGCCTCGCCTGCTTGCGTCATGACGGCCATCTCGTTATATGTATCCAAGGTGATTCATTGAATACATGGTTGTGAGAGAGAAGATAATGATCAAATGCTTGCTCCAAGCCCTGCGCCGTCTGATGCCGTCACTGCTCCCGGCCGCCCTATCACACGGTGAACCCAGGGTTGAGAACAGCGCCTATCAACAACTCAAGGGTAAGTACGTCATCGATGTCCGCACCGAGGGCGAGTGGAAGGCCGGCCATATCCAAGGCGCGATCCTGATCCCCTACAATCAGATCATGTCCCGTATCGGTGCGGTGACGAAAGACAAGTCAGCTCCCATTGCCCTGTACTGTCGCTCCGGCCGTCGTTCAGGGATTGCTCTTAAAGCCCTCAAGGAATTGGGGTATGTGAATGTCGAGAATCTTGGAAGCCTTAAGGAGGCCAGGAAAGAACTGGGGTGAGCGCCATAGGATTTGAAGAGAGGTCAGGAGCGATCAGGAAGTAAGCTTCGATTGAGCGTGGGAAGGATCTCATGTCGCAGGCCTGACTCCCTGCATGGATATGGGCTTGACACAAGACCCGATCCCGATGGTATGCATTGCATATGAGGTACACCGTTCTGCTTTTCATCGCCATGTTCGCCGTGTCGTGCAGCACGCTAACGACCAAGCCCGGGACGGAAACAGAGGGGTTTCCTGTTTGTGTGCAATCAGGGAGCGTTCCGGTCAATGGCGCGGAAATCTATTATGAGATTTACGGCAGCGGCGATCCGCTCATATTGCTGCATGGAGGGTATTCCGATGTGCATGCGTGGCGGCACCAGATCCCTGAGCTCGCGAAATATTTCCGGGTGATTGCCGTAGACAGCCGCGGTCATGGCGCGTCAACGTTCGACGATCAACCCTTCACCTACCAGTTGCTGACCGCGGATATCGTGGACCTCATGGATTATCTGAAGGTAGACAGGGCGGATGTAGTGGGATGGAGCGACGGCGCCGTCATCGCCCTGCATATGGGTCTGTATCACCCGTTGCGCATCAAGCGCGCCGTGCTGATCGGTGCGTCCGTGCAGTATGACAATTCATTCACGCCCCTTGACCAGTGGGTTGTTTCCCATGGGACTCTCTTCAGGCTGTATGCGGATATGGCGTTAAGCAAAGATTTCAAGCGCCGTAATCCTCATCCCGAGACCTGGTCCGAGTTCAGGGATAAGGTGTATGCCATGTGGTGCTCCGCATGTTACCTGCCCGTAAAGGATGGTGAGGAATGCGTGCGGCAATTGAGCCGTATAACCGTGCCCACCCTGATGCTGGTCGGAGAGGATGACATGATCCGGCGCGAGCACACCGAAGCGATTCACCGGGCGATTCCGTCTTCCCGACTGATCACCATTGAGGATGCCGACCATTTCGTCGCCATGCAGAAACCTTCAGAGGTCAACAAGGCCATTCTTGATTTCTTGCGATAACAGCTTGAGGGCGTCTTGTTTCCTGCATGGATATGAGCTGGAAGCAAAAAACAAGACTCCCGGCAACCCGGGCAGGCTCAGGACCTTCCTTGGAGAGTCTATTTGTATTGCGTGAAGTCCACGCCGCGCCGTTTCCCGCGCTCATCGAACCAGGCGTTTTCCGTGAAGGGCGGTGTTTCTATCCGGTCCGGCTCCTTGCGCACCAGGCTGATGGCCTCTGCCGAGCAGGTGCTGATGCACAGCCCGCAGCCGATGCATTTTTCCGGGATCACGTGGTAGGCATCTGCGCCCTCGACGATCGCCCCGACCTGGCAGCGGCTTTCCGCGCATATGCCGCAGGCCGTGCAGGCGTCAGGGTCGACATGCGCATAATGGTGGGAATTGACCACGTCCCCGGCCGCGATGCCTAATTCATTGATGGCCCTTAAGGGACCGCAGCAGCACTTGCAGCAGTTGCAGATGAAGAGCTGGCCGTTCTGCATGTTGTTGGTGAAATGCACGAGGCCGGCTTCCTCGGTCTGCTTGAGCAGTTTATAGGCCTCCTCCCGCGTGATCACGCGGCCGGTTGGTGATTTATCGAAAACGCCGGGTATGGGAGCCAAAGCCAGGCACACCTCCAGAGGCCGGTCGCACGGTTTGCCTAACAGGGCGTGCTCTTTCTTGCAGATGCACTCGTTGACCAGGAAAGACTGGCTCTTCTCGATCAGGGCCGAGACCAGCTCATACGGCAGGGCCTTCTGGGTGGCGGTAATGGTTTCCTCGACCGGCAAGACCTGCATGAGCTGGGGTTTGTCTGCAAAGAACCGCTTTCCGAAGACGGGGTAGTATTGTTCCGCCAGTTCGGCCATCTCTTCATCGATGCGGTGAAGCTGGAATTCAAAGATTCCGAAGACCCAGGGCAGCATCTTGAAATACCACGTACCCCCGAGCTGAATCACAAAGAGCTGGCCATGGCGGCCCATGCCGAGGAGCTTCTTCTCGAGGCCCGGTAGCGGCCGCCCGGTCCGCTGGGCTATCTGGGCGGCGGTTTCGAAGGTCAAACGCAAGTCGCAGAAAAGCTCCGCTTCCTCGGGGGTGAAGATCTTCTTGAGCAGCTTGAGCTCCACGCCGCTGGCGCTGGCGGGAAATCCGTTCGGTAGGGTGTCCAGGACCTTGGCTAAGCGGGAATAGACTTCCTCGTGCGTGTTCATAGCGTGCCTCCTTTTAAGCCTGGGTATGTCATGCCGAGTGTTTCTTTCTTTTTCGCGGGGTTTCCGTGTCGGTTTGCTGTCCGGCATTCTTTTGAGATACCGTCTTGCGGCAGGAGCGATCCGGCCGCAGAGTGCGAGCCCGTTCGCCTTCAATGATAAGGCCGCCGGTATCCATCAAGACCTTTGTGATCTCTTTTTCCGACATGGGATCGATTACGGCATTGTTGATCAGCATGGCCAGGCCATGGGAAAATACCCACATCTTGTACAAGACCCCCCGGCGCTGCTCGGCGCTGAGCCCGGCCATGATCTCCTCATGCTCGAGCTTGTCCAGGAGCGTATCGAACACATAGGTGCGGTACTTGCGCTTCATTTCGCGTTCATCGTCCCCACCCGGCTGGCGGTAATACATCATGCGGAAGAGCTGCTTCTCCTCCTGGGCGAACATGACGTATCCCACCCCCATGTCGAGAAAGCCCATCCCTGACCAGGATTTCAGCTGATAGCTGATAAGGAGATCGCTGGCTTTTTTGGCGATCTCTTCTTCGAGCGCCTTCATGGATTTGAGTCCTGAATAGAGCGGCATGGTGGAAGCGCCGAGTTCCTGGGCGATGGTGCGCGCCGAGCACTTCTCCCAACCATGGGCGCGGATAACGCGGAAGGCCGCCGTGATGATATCGGACTGACAATATTTTTTTATAACCGGCATGTGTGCCTCGACTTATTGATAACAAATGTTATATAACAGATGTTATCGTATGTCAAGGAATCTCGGGGATCAGCCCTTGTTTCCCGCATGAACACCAGCCTGACGCAAAAAAAGACTATTCCCCCGGGTTTACCATCCTTCCGGCCCAAGCCCCCGGCTCTGCAATGCTTTACATTGAATCATCCCCACGGCAATGATGGAATCTTTAAGATTTCTTACAAATTTTTCCGATAATCCGTCTAACGACGTCATAGGGAGGTGACGATTATGTCCGTCCAACCGTTCGGGAAAACAGGGCGAAAACCGGGATGCCGCCTATTTCTTATATGCCTGTGCAGCCTCATGGCTTTCGCTCTGATCTCATGTCATGGGAGCTCGTCATCTTCCGGGGCATCATCGCCCACGGATGGGACCGTGAATTTTACGGTAGCGGTTGAGAATCTTGAGTCCGCCGGCGAAGAGATGCTGGCCCAGGCGATTGCAAGCGGGATACTGCCGGAGGCAGAGATAAGTACTTGGATAACCCCCTGTATTTACAAGATCGCGTTGGTGAATTTCTGGCTGATCAAGGACGATGATACTACGGTCAATCTGATCAACCCGGATGAAAACAATCCGACCTACACGGAAGACAATCCCCTCATCGTGGACTTTTCCTCCGGGGACGTGACCCAGGAACTGCTCGCCGGGGCGACCCTTGAGGCGGGAACCTATATCGGATACAAGATCCAGTTCCTCTATCTTGAGATGCAGTTTCCCACCTACTTCCATGTGCCGGGCATATGCGTCGAAGACGAGCTGCCGGACGGGATGGGTATTGAAGATATCGATGGTGAAGAGGGCTATCACAACTTCCGTCTGTATTTCAATGCGCATGGAAAGTTCTGGAAACGGGATTTCGTCGTCCAGCTCGATGATTCGTCCGACGCCTGGTACTGGCTCAGACGTGAGGTCGAGAATAGCGATGCCTATAATAACTTCTTCATCTCCGCCGTGGACAATGATCACCCCAGCGGCGGCGCGGGGCCGGACAATACCATTGACCTTTTCAATGATCCTGATTTCTGGGGCGAGGCAGAAAATTACGACGATGCCGACAGTCCGATCATCGTCGATTCCACGAATTCAGGCGGCGGACTGAATGTGCAGATGAATGAGTTCACCATTGACGGTGGGGAGTATGATGTCACCCTCTACGTGGATGTGGCGAACACATTCAACTTCTGGGAGGATGCCGACGCTGCTCCGGTCGGGGTGACCTTTAACGCCGGCACTCTCGACCTGGGCCCCGGATATAATCCCGGAGGAGGAACCGAGGCCTACGGCGACTATGGATTGCACCCCATGCTGCCGGCTTTTTCCCTTAAGATGGTAGATTAGGAGCAGCGGGGTCTTGTTTTCTGCTTGGATATCGGCTTGTCGCAAAAAGCAAGGCCCCGATAGGTTCCCTAACACGATATTTTACCTAAGTTCCCCGGGCGCGGTTTTCCCTTGCATCAGTACACGAAGGGGACGAGTTTTCTTACTTGTTGCTGATACGGGACATAGTGCTTCTCATAGGCCTGTCGCAGACCTTCTTCCTCCAGGGGGATCAGGTGGAGGATCGTGATAAGATATATGCCAAACACCCCGCATAAAGCCCATGATTGCGTCATAACGGCCAGTCCCAGGGAGATGCTCAGGGCAGCCGTGTACATGGGGTGCCTGACCAACCTGAAGGGGCCTTTGATGACGAAGGCATCTTTGATTCGAGGGGCGCTTCCCCCCAGTTGATAATGAGCCCCTAAACGGATCAAGGCCCAGGCCATAAGAAGAAACCCCATCACATAGATTGTTAACCCCAGGATTTCACAGACCGTCAGGAGTCGCGGTGCCGGTAGCGGCATGCGGGTAAAATCAATGATCGCCCCATGACGCGTGATCAATAAGAGCGCGGTCAGGGGGTTGACCACCAGTAGAAAAAAGAGATTGAAGCTGTTGGCGAACCAGACCAGAAAATTGCCGTGGGGCATTTCCAGAACCGTGCCGGTAGCCATGCGCTTGACGGCAACCAGCGCACCCAAGAGCAATAGCATCACAACGCCGAGTATCGTTTGATCCAATACATGCATGACTTCCTCCGTATGCTCAAGTCTCAAACAGGTAGTTGCGGTTGAACGTTCCCGATGGATGCCTGCCTTCTCAACAGCATGCCTTGGATGTCCCGGAACGGACGGCGCCGGGCAGGTATTCCTCCGCCAGCCGGAGCACGAGGATGAGCAAACCGATACCGATAAGGCCTATTCCCCAACCCACATCGATTAGGATGGCTGTACCGATCCAGATGAAGAAAAGCCCCCAGCCTACCGCGTCCAGCCTCCGGTGCAATGATTTTCTTTGGACAGTTGTCGGTTCCTGTTTATTGTTTTCCGTCATGGCCTTACTCCTCCTTGCTTCCGGGGTTCCCGCTTTCCTGTCGCTGCCACCCCTTCATCATTGAAGCCATCATTTCCGCGCATGAAAAACCGTCGCCATCTCCATGCGGTTCCCGCATTTTCTTCACCATGTCCGCACAGATCGAACCCATACCTTTCTGACCCAAACATTTGTGCATCATCTCTGCACAGGGGGTACCCTCGAAGCCCATATTGAATCCTTTCTGGTTCTCCTTATCTTCCGCCATGGTACAACCTCCGATTTTTTCTTTTTTTTTAATCCCTGCGGATTGAGAGAGCAGCAAGTGTGCCATGCCGCGACAGAGCGGAAAGATTGAGACAAGCCATGTGCAACATGCTGAAAAAATAGAGACTTAGATGACGGCCGATTGAATGAAAGCAAAGGAGGGTGCAGAGAATTTGTTACCAATGGTAATGAAGAGACCGTTGGACATTACTCTCGGTAACAGACCGGAGGCATTTGTCTGAAAAAAGAAGATCGAGCACAACCCTTTGACACCTGGCCCTGGGAACAAAATTCTGTTTGGTGTAAGCACACTTGGTACAACAGTGAGGCATGCAGAGTTCCATCACCGTCATTATCGGCCTGGCGTTATCCACCGTTTATGGGTTCATTTCACCCCGAAAAAGGACAAGATCGAACGCTAGCCGCTGGGAACCGTGCTCATGGTCGGGCTGCTGGGTGGGCTTATCAGTGTCGTGCCGGCCTTGATGCTGAATGTTCCTCTTCAGCCACTGACTGATCGGGTCGGATCTCGAGATGCGCCCTATGCCGGTTTCACATGCGGCCGTATATTTTTTGTTTGTCGGATTGACCGAGGAGTTCAGTAAATGTTTCGCGGCCACTATGTTGATGAGAAAACTTAACGGAATTCGACGAGCCGGTGGACGGGGTGATTTATACCATGGCGGTTCCCCTGGGATTCGCGACTACCGAAAATACCGCCTATAGAGCTAGGCACGGGTTCATGGTCCTGATTCCACGGACAATGCCTTGCGTTCCCGGTCATCTTGGGTTTGGGGTGGCGTGGGGTATGGGACTGGCTGTGGCCCAATTCCACTTCCGCAATCGCGGCCTGTTCCTGACTACGCTGCCCTATATCCTGATCGCGGCCGTATCCCTCTAGGATCATGTGCTGTTCAGCTCCATGAGACCGGCAAGCTCCAGTTCGTGGTGTTGACCCTGGCCAGCCTCTGGGCGTTTGCATCAAACACGATAAAGTATCTCGTGGGGCACAGTCCCTATCCAGCTCCGGGATTATGTCCGGAATGCGATACATACAATCATTTCACCGCCGATGCAGGCACCGGCAGCAAATGTGGCGGTATATGGCAGTTCGGCAAGGGAAGATCGAAGTCAGAACTCAAGGCATGAGAAGTGATGTTGAATGTTGAGGGGAATGGTTCCTAAAGGAAACGAAGAGAAATCCTCCACCGATGCTCAGGTGACATGCTTAATGGATTGTTTTGATATGTCATTCTGAACGCAGAGAGGATTCTAATACGTATTGTTCTAAAAAAATCAGTTTTGGGCAACAGACCCTTGAGAACCGATTCCGGTTTATCTCCTACCGCCCCAGTCTTTTCCATCTTTCCATGCGTGTCCGATCCGGCTGCCCAGTGTCCAGTAGCTATTATCAGGCATCGTCAACAGGAAGGGGTGGGTCTTGTCCCGGTCCAGCTTGCCAAGGCTGAGAACCTTCTCGTCGCTGTAGGCACCGACGATCTCACCGATGAAAAGCTCGTTGGTGGGCATATCGACTACCTGCGCCAGGCGGCATTCCATGGCCATCGGGCAGCCTTCGATGAGCGGCGCCGAAGCCAGAGCACCCTTGAAGGTTTTGAAAACCGTGCTCTTATCCACCTTGGCACCAGATGCAATGCCCACATAATCAACCGCTTTCAGCAGCTCGGCATCCGGCACGCAGACGCTGAACTCACGGTTCTGATGAATGCCCCGGTTGGTATGATGGTTCTTTCCGAGGGCTACGGCGATGAGCGGCGGATTGGCATTCACCCTGCTTACCCAGGCCACGGCCATGAAATTGACCTTGCCGTCCACCACGACGCCGACCACCACCATGGGCATGGGAAAACCGAAGACATTGTTTTCGATCTTGACCATCTTTGCCATAGAGCACCTCCCTGGGATTTATGCTGAACAATTAAACCATACGATGGAGATTCACAAGTACTGACTATTTTAAGTAGTATGTGTTTAAGTGATACGTATAAGAGTCTTCGCCTGAAAACCAAAAACATCAAGAGCAATAACTGTCCGGTGGCACTAGCATTGGGTATCCCGGTGGAAAATTGAAGGCCCTTATTCTTTGGAATCTCATGGATGGCGTCGGGCGTTTTAAGCGAGCTCCGGCGCGCTTTGCCGAAGTGCTTGGAAAATAAGCAGATGCAGCAACCGCGTGATTCGCAAAGCCCCTGACTCATTGAACGTCGGGCTTACACAGAAGTGCCTCCTCGAGTGGAATACTCTCGGCGCACCTATGGCACGGGTATCAGTGAGGGCCCGGTGTGATCTCTGCGATTTCGGGAAGGATTATGCCGTGCAACTCGGCATCACGATGTCCGGGCCCGCCCCGGAATGTCCGACCCCGATGGATCTCAGGGGCCCAGGTCTTGTTTGCTGCATGCATATCGGCTTGAGGCAGGAAACAAGAAGGAGCCCCCTTGGGTTCCAACGGTCTTCTAGCGCGCGGCGCTGCTGATAAAGCAGCCGCCGCCATCATCTCCGTCATCACCGGATGAATCCGTGTTCCGGTTATCGTCAACAGCTTCGGGATCGGTCTCTTCCGATGGGTTCTGCGGCTCAATCGTGGGCTCCAAATCCTCGGCCGTGGGGTCGTAATTCCAGAGCAGAAGCGAGGATGATCCTTCAACGTAATTCATATAAGCATACGCGGCGCAGTAATCGGCGAAGTGACGCAGAACCTCCTGGCCGATCAAATCGGGATATTCACGCAGGATCGATAAAAAGAATTCCGAACCATCCAAAAGGTTGTCTTCAATGGCGAAGGTCCACTGCTGTACTTTGGCGAGCTCGACCTTATTGATATAGTTGTCGTACATGCCGAATGTCGAGTCACCGCGGTTGGAGCTGTATATCAGGCTCTTGTAGGTCTCGCGTTTATCCTCGGCGATACCGAGGAAGGATGCGGCGCTGGTATCGATATAAGTGCCTTCGGCGTCGACATCGTCGGCATAGGCCAGGAAGGAGACATGCCGGGCGGCGGCGAAATAGGGGACGAACGTGGCGATGGACGGCTCTCCAAGGGCGCTCCAGAAAACGCTTAAGCGGGGATCGTCGCCACCCGCCACGCCGTCGACCACCAGGCCGAGGCGCGTACAGGCCCGGCTCAAGCAATACATGGTGCTGTAATTGGTTTCGCTGGAGTCCTCGGAGAGTTGTTTGCCGAACACATCCTTGGCGACCTCGCGCATGACGGTGCGATAATTCAGCCTGTTCTGGCCGGCCATCGCGGCCAGCAGCTCTTCGGCCCGCGTGCGGCGGTCCTGGCCGACATTCCAGGGGCAGTAATCGTTGTAGTTCGTGCGCACATAAAAACCTCTGAAGCCGAGGTCGGTGGCGTCGATATACTGCTCCGAGTAATCGTCATAGTTTACGATCTTTTCCTTGATGCTGCCGGTGGTGGCGTCATATTTCCGGTAACTGATAGGCATATGATCGTAGGTCATATAGCCGGTGAACAACTCATACATGGCCGCCCCGCCGTGCGCGTCGATGACCGCGACATTGGCGCTCACAGCCGAGCCGAGATGCTCATCGGGCCAGGTTTCGAGCAAGGCATCGAAATCCGCCACCGTGACGCATTGTTGCAAGGCGTCCATTAACAGGTCGGAACTGAGGTCCGTCAGCGTGTGCACGATATTATATTCCTCATACACACTGGTCGTAGCCACGGCGAAACCGGCCTCATTGACGCCAGCCGAAGGTGTGACGGGAGATCCGGTCAGCAATTCGATGAGGTTCTCATAGCGATGGGCCACTAAACAGCCGCCCGGGCCGTTGTTTATGGCCGGGAAATACTTGATCTGCTGTTGCCAGTTCGAGGAGGAATCGAAGTTCTTCCAGATAAAGGGACGGCCGGTGGAGGATGCTTGGGCCGAGACCACGGCGATATCACACGCAAGGACTGGTCCATGCGCCACCGGCATCAGGAAAAGCAGAGATATCATCAAGCCCATAGTCCTCAGGGCGTGAGAACGTTCAGTTTGCATAAACCGTGCTCCTTTCATGGAGATTGCTTATCATAGACGCACTCAAGAATCACTATTGAATATATATTCAATCCGAGCAAAAAGGTGCAGAGGTGAATCAGAACGGGGATGTTATATTCCGGTATGACCGCCATTCATGATGTCGGCTAATCCATAAACATACCGGGGAGTTTCCTCGGACGGGGAGAAAACCCTTGCTTGGCATCGGCCTGTTCCTTACCTGCCCCTGGAAAAAGGACATGATTTAATCTATATAAGGTATATGGTTGCTGACGAACAGGCACGCCAGGATGGCATGCTGGAGGAGTTAGCCCGCAAGAACAGAGCGCTCGAGTGCCTCTTTGCGATCTCATCCACCATTGAGAAGCGCGGGGCAGGCTTCGAAGACATCATCCAGGATATCGCCAAGGCCATCCCGCACGCCTTTCCATACCGGATCGGTGTCAGGATCACGCTTTACGGGCGCGCGTATGTATCCGAGGGCTTCCTGCCCACGCCCTGGGTGCTTGCGCTGGAGCTGTCGACCCACTGCCATCCCATCGGGACGCTCGAGGTGCACGCCGGAGAAGAAAAGACCATCCACCCCGACGAGCACCGGCTCTTGCAGGTTGTCGCGGGGAGGATAGGCCGCATTTACGCGCGCCGGCTGGCCGAAGAGCAGCTCCGCGAGAGCGAAACCAGGTATCGCAGCCTCTTTGAGAGCTCGCGCGATGCCATCTACATCACCACCCGCGACGGCATCATCGTCGACGCCAACCAGGCCACGGAGGATCTCTTCGGCTATTCCCGGGAGGAGATCATCGGCATGGATGTTGTCAGGCTATATGAACAGCCCCAGGACCGTGAAAAATTCCAGAAGGCCATCGAGTCCCGCGGAGCGGTGCAAGATTACGAGGTGCGGCTGGTCAAGAAGAACGGTAATCGCTTATTCTGCCTGTACACGTTCAGCGTCCGGAAGAACGAGGGGGGTGGCATCATCGGCTATCAGGGGGTCATCCGGGATATCACCGAGAAACGCGCGATGGAATCGGAGCGCGAGCAGCTTATCGCCGAACTCCAGGAGGCGCTCGAGAGCATCCATACCTTAAAGGGGCTCATACCCATCTGCGCTTCGTGTAAGAAGATCCGCGACGACCAGGGTTTCTGGAACCAGCTCGAGACTTACATCGAGCAGCACTCTGGCGCTGTCTTCAGCCATGGCCTCTGCCCCGAATGCCAGAAGAAGTTCCTCGAAGGCGAGTAGCCGATAACCGTTGTAACGCGCGGCTGGCGGAACCATGGACGAGCTTCGGTTCACTGAAAAGACAGAGTAACGTCCATACACGATTTGCTCATTCGGGGAAGGGGGATGAGATCGATCCTCCCGGGCGGATTGAACGCCCGGGGGGATGCCTTACATCAACAACCGATCCATTCCTTGGGTGGGCCCTGCACGATGAAGAGCGAGGGATTCATGGCGCCGCCGCCGGAGGCCATGCAACCCAGACCCACGTAGAGATTGGCGTTGATCCGGCGCAGCTCGTCGCGCATGGAATGCACCAGGCCGCCGTTATGCTCCGCGTAGTTGAGCTTGTAGGAGTTCTTGCCATCGTATTCGGACCGGCCGATGGTGGTGTTGATGCGCCGGCCGCGGGTGAAAACGGGCTTGCCGTCGCCTCCGTTCCTTTGAAAGATATTGTACCCATGACCCTTGCCGGGGCTAAGCGGCATGAAGGCCTTGCCCACCCACTTGCCCGGTCCGAAGAAGTTGTCGGTATAGATCTGCACGCCCGGCGCCAAGACCCCGCCGGGATGGTTAATGGCGATATATTCTCCCTTGAGCTCGTCCACGGTAGGGCAGGGTGCGGCATAGAAGAGCTGCATAAAGCGCGCCTTGGTCAGCCGCAGGCAATCCTCCGGTGTGGCCTGCTCCGCATCCTTGCCCAGGATGTCCCTGACGGATTCGCCCTTGTAGCCGCCGCCCTTCTGAAGGATATTGATTCCAGTGGTCGCCACGGTAAGAACCGCTGCGCCTTTGAGCACCTTGAACCCGATTTTTAGTAGCGTCCGCATGATCGTCCTCCTTTTCTATTTTCTTCCGGTAAAGCTGTCCATGGCCACCGAACCGCCCGACATCGAGAGCAGCCAGTCGAAGATGGGGGTCGGGAGGAGCTTCAAGACCAGCGAACTATAGATGCTCAACGGCGGGAGCATGACATAGGGCTTGCCCTTTTTGAAACCCTCCACGATGGCGCGCGCCGCGTCCTCGGGCTTGATGAAGGGCGACATGACCATGGGTTTGAAGCCCTTGAACAGGCCCGTGTCGATGATGTATGGACACACGCAGGTCACCTTGACCCCGGTGTGCTTGAACTTCTTGAGTTCGCGGCGTAGCGCCTCCGAAAAGCCCACCTCGGCAAACTTGCTGGCCGCGTAGTCCGATAGGATTGGCATGCCTAAGAGGCCGCTGGAAGAGGCCACATTCACGATCGCTCCGCTGCCTCGAGCCGTCATCTCTCCGATCAGGGCCTTGGTGAAGTAGACATGGCCCCAGTAGTTGATGTCCATGGTGCGCTGCATCTCTTCGATGCTCAGATCGAAGAAGGATTTCCCGACCACGGTGCCGGCGTTGTTGATGAGCACGTGGATAGGCCCGAATTCCTGCCTGATCTTGGACACGATGTCCGTAACAGCCTCGGGGTTGGAGATGTCGCAGACATAGCCCACGGCCTTGACCTTGCGGCGCTTGACTTCGTCCACGGTGTTGTTGACGGCCGCGGCGTTGATGTCGATCAGGGCCGTGTTAGCGCGTTCATCGGCCACGTAGTGGGCCATCAGCCGGCCGATGCCGCTGCCCGCGCCGGTAATCAGGATATTTTTGTTCGACAGGTCTTTCATATGTCCCTCCTCTTGGTATTGCTTGTAATCCATAGTGAAGGATTGGGCCTGAAAGACAACGTGGAAAATCCATGGGCAAACCATGGGGTAAAACCCCATGGTATTATGAAGACCGAGGCATGCAAAGCGTGTGGAATGATGTGTAGAGGGCCTTCCTATTTCAGCGTCAGGAGATATGAGCGAAGATTGATCTTGCGGTTCCTGAGCTTGAGTTTCTTGCGCAGGTTGTTGCGGTGGAATTCAATGGTCGGCAGGGACAGGTCCAGTAGGTCGGCGATCTCCTTGGAGTCGCGGCCTTCCTTGATGAGGCTGGCGATCTGGATCTCGCGCGGCGTAAGGTTCGGGTAGTTGGAGCTGAGCTGGCGGGAGAAGGGCGAAACGATATCCATGAGATCGGCCTCGATCGACGACAGGCAGGCGCGCATGCGCTCGTCGAGCGCGCCGCGTTTGATCTTTTCGATATGCGGCAGGATCAGGCCGTTGATGTTGGACGTGATGTTCTCCTCCAGGTGGGCCTTGTCTTTCTCGCGCTGATTCAGGAGTACCTTGAGGGCCGTGTTCAGCTCTTCGAGCTCCTTATTCTTGGCCTCCAGCTCCTGCTTCTGCTGCACGAGCGCCACCTCGGCGCGCTTGCGCTGTGTGATGTCGAGGAAATGAACCACGGAACGTAGCGCTCCGGCCGAGTCGCGAAAGAGCGAGACCCTGACCTCACCGGTGCGCGATTGGCCGTCCTTGCGGATCAGGGTGACCTCGTACACCGCGGGTACATCTTCGCCTCGACGCCGCTTGAGGTTGCGCCGCAGGGCCATGTCTCGGCTGGGCTCGTCGAGGAAGGCGGTGAAATCGCGCCCCAGCTCCTCTATGGCGTTGTAGCCCGAGATGATGCCCATCTCCGGGTTGGCGTACACGACACGGAAATCCTGATCCACGATGGCGATGCCGTCATGCGTGTTCTCCACGATCGAACGGTAGCGCTCCTCGCTTTCGCGCAGCCTGGCCTCGGTGCGTTTGCGCTCTTCGATCTCCTGCTGCAGCTCCGTGTTGGCCTGCCGGAGCTCGAGCGTTCGTTCGCGCACCTTTTCCTCCAGCTCGTCATGCGCTTTTTGGAGGGCCTGCTCGGCCGTCTTTTTTTCCGTGATGTCGCGCGTGACGAGGATGGCGCCGCTGATGCGGCCGTCATCCTCGATCAGGGGATTGGCGTTGGCCTCGGTCCAGAAGTAGTGTCCGTCGCCGTGCCGTGAGCGGTATTCGAATGTGGCGGGCCGTCGTTGGGCGATGCTCTCACGGATCACGGGCAGGATCTTTTGCAGGTCGCCTGGATGCACGAGCTCGTAGGCGTTCATGCCGATCATGTCCGCGGCGCTGATCCCCAGGGCGTCCAGGTGGGAAGTACTGGCGAAATAGGCCACGCCGTTTAAGTCGACCTGCAGGACCATGTCCCGCACATTGTCGCTCACGCGGCGATAGCGTTTCTCGCTCTCGCGCAGAGACTCCTGGGCTTCTTTGCGCCGGGTGATATCTAGCAGGCAGCCCAGGCATCGCCTACGCCCGTCCTCAGTTTTGGTGATCAGCAGATGATCGCCGATCCAGACCAGGGTGCCATCCGGACGTAGGAAGCGGTATTCAAGCTCCACCAGTACTCCCGGCCGCATGCCCGCCAAGGCGGCCCCGATGCCGTCCAGATCATCTTCGTGGATATGCGTCCGCCAGTATGATGGTTCGGCCATGATCCTGTGCGCGCCGGCTCCCAAAAGGCGTGCGGCGTTATTTCCGATGAAGGTGAGATCCCAGGGGGCTTCTGCGCTACGGACATAAAGGGCCGCCGCCCCCTTATTGACAAGGTCAGTATAGGGTATGTCTGCCGGATGCATCCGCAAAAACTCCTTTTCATTACGTAGAAGACCGCGCCCCGATAAACATACAGCTTAGCATATGGCGTGTACGTTTCATAGCCGTCGCGAAGAGCGTATGGCTGGGGAGGGGAAAGGACGTGATCAGGATATTTTTTCACAAGGGTGTCACAGTTGATGTCTTGATGCGTATAAGGGACCAGAAGAAATGAGACGGATAAGAAACGGTATGTATGTATGCAAACGGACGTATCCCTGGTACAAGGGAGACGTTTGATAGGGAGGCGGCAGTGTACAATCCCTTCAAGGAACAGCAGGGCCCGCAGTATACGGACCAGGACCTGATCGACAAGGCCCTTGCGGGCGGCGGCGCCGAGCTCGAAAGCCTGATCCTCAGGCATCAGGCATGGATCTACAACATCGCCCTGGGTATGACCTGCGATGCGCTGGAGGCCGAAGACGCGACCCAGGAGATCCTGGTAAAGATGATTACGGCGCTCGCAACCTATGACCGGAGCAAGGCGGCGTTTCGGACCTGGCTCTACCGGATCGTGGCCAACCACGTGCTGTCGCTGAAACGTTGCAAGAAGGAGACGGCGTTCTCATCGCTGGTGAATCCGGAAGCATACCATGCCTATGTCGAGAGCATCCCGGATGAGAAGGCCCATAACGGGCCCGAGAACAAAACCCTAACCCGAGAGGCCAGGAACACCTGCCTGGCGGGCATGCTTTTCTGCCTGGACAAGCGGCAGCGCCTTGTCTTTATCCTGGGCGCCATCTATGGCGTGAGCGACGCCGTGGGGAGCCAGATCCTGGAGATTTCACCGGCGAATTTCCGCCAGATCCTATCGCGCTCGCGCAAGCTGCTGTCTAATTTCTTCACCAACAAGTGCAGCCTCGTGAACGAGAACAACCCCTGCACGTGCAGCCGGTGGGTCGAGCCCATGCGCAAGCTCAACCTCATCAAAGAGGGCGCTGCCGCAAAACCGGCCTCTTTCAGAAGCATCGCCGAAATCATCGAGGGGCGCAGCCGGGCATTCCACGACCTCTATACCCGCGAGGTGGTGGGGCTTTACCGCGAGCTGCCCTTTGCCGAGCCGCCGGATATGGTCACCTGGATCAGGAGAGCCATCACGTCGGATCAATTCAAAGGCCTCATGGATCTCCAGTAGACTGGAGGAGACCAGGACGAAACATTGCCTGATTCAAATCGGAATCACTATCTGCGCGCACACGGGTAGAATGGCATATAATAAAAATAAGGAGAGAGACGATGAAAAGCATGATGTCGTATTGCGGGATCGATTGCAGCGCCTGTCCCACTTACCGGGCCACCCAGGCGGACGATGATGAAAAGAGGGCCAAGGTGGCGGCCTTCTGGTCAAAGATGTTCGGCGCACCGATGAGTGCATCGGACATCAACTGCGACGGGTGCTCCCAGACCGCGGGGCGACTTTTCGGCCACTGCCAAACCTGCCAGGTACGCCAGTGCGCGCAGGCAAAAGCACTGGATTCATGCGGGGTCTGCAGCGACTACTCGTGCGAGAAGCTTAACGGTCTTCTTGCCATCCTGCCCATGGAGGAGCCGCGGAAGAACCTGGAAGCCATCCGTGAAGGCCGATAGATACCGGTTTAAAAAACAGTGGGTCACGCCCTTAAATAATCGTGGGCGGTCATATAGGCATAAGTAGAAAGGCTCAAGGCATTACAGAAGAAATCATGCGTCGCTCATGTGCTGGAGGTGGGTTGGGAGGCTCATAACCTCGCAACCCACCTAGTACACAGAACGATGAGTTTTTGCCGTAACTTCCGGTGAGTCTTAGTTGCAGCTGCTCACTTTTACCCAATACCCCGGCGATGTCTGTTTGAGCGAAGTCGTGGTGCTTGATCTTCCAAGATAGGTGTTGGAGCCGGTTGCGTAGACCGAATAATAGCGGATATAGGCTCTTCCGGCCGAAACATGCGCGGAATTCGTCGCCGTAAAGCACTGCGCCGCTGCGGCTACGACAACGGTGCGGGTCTTGGTTGCCGCGGCATTGCCGGCCGCGTCTTTGACGTTATAGTATTTGTAGTAGGTCCCCGCGGTGTTCGTGTTCACCGTGCCTGTCACTGCAACCTTGGCGGTTATATTGCCATCCACGTTGTCTTGCGCTGAGTATCCGGGCTCCGAATATTGAGAACCAATGGTCAGAGTGAGCGGGTTGGCGCCCGAGAGGGTAATCTGCGGAGGGACCGTATCAGCGCCGCCCCCGGAGCCGTAGAGATCGATTGTCGGCCAGGTGGTGACGCCTGCGAGGTAATTTTGGATGTTTTCCGTTATCTCATCTTGTGCGGGGCTTTCTTCCACTTCATGGCGCCTGTTAGCCAGAAACACAAAGCTTGTCACATCACCCGACGGCTCCACCTTGAACGACGAGACCGTGGTAGAACCCGGCAGACTGCCGTAACCTACGGCAAGATAATTGTAGCCTTCCATGCTGACCGGCCTGGGAGATCCATCGGGCCAGTAATGTTCAAAAAACAGTGCAAAATCCCGCGCAGAGCTTACCAGAGTTCCAGACCCCGGCTCCGCATAGAAATCTATGGCATATGCGCAGGATACCGGCTCATCACCAGCCCAAAAGCGATCCCACTCCGGATCACAGTCATAATCGGATTCGTACCAGATTTCGTTCGCATGGGCTTGGGTTGCTTTATTTTCCGCTTGCAGATACACGGCCCCGATCGGCGCACCGACAAATTGTTTCACGTATTGTCCGTAGGCTTTCCCCACGGATTCGTAGGCAGTAATGTCCAATGACGGGTTTGTTGTTTTCGCGATGATGTAGCAACCGATTCCATAGGCATAATGAGAGCCGCTGTCCGTGCCCGGTGTAGCTACCATGGTGGATCGCTGGGACCACATATATTGAATGATCTCGGCCGGGGTGGCATTGCGGCCCAAGCGCATGTATTGCCCGATCTGCTCGACGGACGGGGAAGAGTCTGCCAGTCCCGACTGATTATCTATTATGTGCTGAATGGTGATTTTCTTCATGCGGCTATCGGCATAGTAACCCTTCCAAGGTTGCAGGCCGGCGACCTGGTATACGAGATCGGCGGCTTTCAGTTTGCCGTCTGCAATCAGTTGTCTGAGCGCTCGCCTCGTTAGTATTATTGAATTGGAAGCCAATCGCATCCTGGCACCCGGCAGGATAGGGGTAGTGAGGTTCTGGTCCTGATACCCGTAGCCTTTTTCATACACGAGTCTGCCGTTTCTGCTGACGGCCAAGGTTGCGGCATTAACTCCGTATTTCTGGGTCCAGTTGGTTACGACGGTATCCAGCCCGGAAAGCTGCGGCACGTTGACGCCAGTTATCGGTGTGGCGGCAGAACATGGCTGTGCGATGATCATGGCCAGGACAAGGGCAAAGAGTGTACGTATCATCTGGATGCCCGTTGAGGTCGGACTTTTCTCCCTCAGTCTTGTGAAGCTTTTTCTGTACCTGTTTGGGATCACCTGGATTAACGTCATGGTATGTTACCTCCTCGCGTTTATTGGTTGATTCAGTTTATTTGCCTGGTCAGACGTATAGTAAACCCGACGCATTATGACGTCCTTTGGCGTTGCACTGAGCAACAAAAGCAGGAACAATCCCCTTTGTCTCGGTAGAGTTCTTGCATCGGTGAGGCCGGATACTTCATCTTCCACCCCACTGAACACCTGCTCCGGTTCATATCGTTGCAGTATCTGGGCTGCGAGTTGAACACCGTATCCGCCTGCCTAACCACAGTCCTTGAGATTCTCAATCAGGTCCGGACTGGGTGTATCCGAGATGGAATTGCAGGGAGTGATGAGCAAGTGCTGCTCATTCCGGACTGGACGCTTATTGCAATCCCAAGACATGTTACAGGCCGTGATGTCATATGATTTGACTTCGAATTGTTCCATGGGGCACCTCCTAGATTAATCGCCTAAAAAAAGGGCAGCTATTGGATGGATATTACAAACTAGAACCAGTTCTAGAAAATGTAATAAAGGCTATCTCGATGATTGTCAATAGCCAAGAGAGGCTGTTGGCACAGGTGAATACAAGGGTTCCATGAGTGATTAAGATTATTCGTCAATATGATTGGTTATGAACATTCCATATCGCTTCCTTATCGTCCCTGGTTTTTATCGTAAGTTGAAACGTGGCCTTTCTTCATTCAATTGTCGTGGACTCTTAAGCCGGTTACTGTATGTTTTCGTGTTTCAAGGTAAACTTGATATCTCTTTATCAGCGCCTTGACAGCCCAAGCGATCAGGCTTCTGGTGACACGGTTCTGAACCAGGACACTGTGATACAGCCTGCCGATCAGTTTGATCCACAGTGCATCACTCCGGCCGGCTTGCGGCAGCGGTTTTCCTATATCCACGGGTCTGGGGAAAAAGCGCCTGGGGGAAAAGGGCCACTTGAGAATGAGGTTGGTGGTAACGGCCAGGATGTCCCAGGCGCGCTGTTCATGCTTGTGAACGGGCGTCTCGCCGGAGGCAAGCTGTACCAGCTCGATGGGAAGGTATATGTCCACCGGGCTGTTGGTCAGTACCTTTATCAAAGAAAGGAAGGCGCAGCACCCCGGACAGGGCACGACCAGTACGCGAGCGCCGGTGGCCTCGGCTTCCCGCAGCCTGATATACAGGCTCTGCAGAAGGTTTAAGAGCGTGTGGTAGGGATTGCTGGAGGTCGGCCCGAACAAGGTGGGCACGGTCCCGGCCCAGCCGCAGCACAGCGCATCTTCTCTGCTGTGCCGCATTTCGATGACGGTGCAGCCAATGAAATCCAGTATCTCGCGGGTTGTGTCCGGCAAGGCGCCGTCCATATATCTCCCGCAGCAGTTGTCGTGGACGGTGACGGGCATGTCCAAAGGATTCTTGACCGGTATCTTCCCGTTCTTCAGCCGGTCCAAGATCCAGTTGTCCAGCAGTTCCACCTCAAAGTCGAAATCGATGCCGAATTTTTTGGGCAGGACATCGGTAAACATCGAGGCCTCGACCACCATGAAACAGTACATCTTCTCGACACCCATTTCTGAGAACTTCTGCTTGGCGAGCCTGCCCAGCCGTTCGGCCTCCTCCAGGAAACCGATCCGGTATGCATCCTCACCCATCCCGAACATGCTGTCGCTGCCCACGATGGCGGGCTTAAGCTCGTCGAGCAGTGCGGTTTGGGTGATATACGGAATAAGATTATTGTAGAAACCGGTGAGCAGGACCTTCTTTCTGGGTACGTTAAGGTTCATTTCCCAGGAACGTACCAGCTTAAGCTCGTCTTGACTCATCAGCAAGCGGGTATTGGTCCACATGTTCTCGGGTTCATTGGGGAAAATGAACTTGGCCATGTAGGGAAGGCCGTGCGTTCGGCCGGTTTCATGATGGCGCTCCAGAATGAGCCCATACGGATTGGCTTTTCTAGGGCAGGCAAAGTCGCAGATATTGCAAGTGACACAGCGCTGAAGCACCAGAGAAGCTCCGGTATCCCCTTGAATTAGCGTTCTTATCTCCTGTTTCGCCTCGTCTTCCGGCAGCTCAAGCACCGGGCAGCGCGTAAAGCAGATTCCGCAGCGATCGCATGCATCTTCCTTGAAGAAACGGAACTCGGATTTCAAACTCATGGTAAAGACCCCCTTCATCAATATTTTTCATCAAAAAAACATGGTTCTTCATCTGGGTACGTAGTGTTCAAGTTGTATGGAGCGAACATACCCGCCCTTTACCAATCTTAAATCAAAGAACGCAGGCGGGGGCTGCGGTACGGCCCGGCCACGCCTTTATTGTAGCATGGGTTCACATAACCATCAAAGCCAAACCGATCCGTTGGTTTGGGAGCGGTATGCTTATCTGGCCTCAATAAGCCAAGGGCTGGAGCTTGAGGTCCTTCGAAGATTTTCATGAGGTTCATCGTTTTAGGCTATCCCCTATTGAGGAGTTCGGTACTTTTTTAAAACAATGCGCATGTCTGCAGCCGGCGCTTTTACGGTTTTCCCGCATATGATAGATTGCGATAGCATCCGGAGCCGACCCCGATGATCAAAGGAGGACTTTCATGCTGCTGACAAAATTAATCAACACAGGGGAATTGGATGAGGCGTTCCTTGCCTCTGTAGATGGACTGGCAAAGGCGTTTCGCAATCAGTATGGGCTGGGAGCAGTCGATCAGCTCGGCATCATCGTACCGGATGCGATAGCCGCGGCATTGGAACTCGAGCGCATGGGCGTAAGCCCTTTCTTTATTGCCCACGGCGATGCCACTCAATGGATTGAGGACGGCCGGTCCGGTCATATGAGCGGCAAACTGGGATCTTCCAATCTGAAAGACCTGGAACTGGAGCTGATCGAGGCCGGCCACGGATCCGACTTCTACAAGAAGGATATGGATCCGGAAGGCCGCATGTTCATTCAGCATCTAGCGTTTTTCGTAGATGATGTGGATGCATGGGTGAGAAAATTTGCTGCGGACGGTCACCGGCTGAGAATACGCGGCAAGCTGTACCGCGGGCCCTCGAAGTGTGATTTTGCCTATATCGATACGATTTCTGCCAGCGGATTCATCACCGAGGTGTTCTCCCATCGCTTTATGGGTTTCCTGGTCAAACGACCACCAATCGTTAACCAGATCCTTGGCAGGTGTACCCGCATGTTAGGTAAGAAATATCTGAACGTGTGAACGGAAAATAAAGGGGTAGGTCATTTTCAGATACTGTTTCCTTTGATCCGCCAATGCCGGGGATTGCATGGCAGGCTGGTTTCTTAGTTTTTTTAGCGGTTGTGCACAAAGAAGAAACCGTTGGAAAAAAATGAGCCACCTCACGACGTTCAGTAAGGCATTTAGGCAACAGCCCTTCTAGCTTACCGATGGTTGCGCATCGGGATCATAAAAAGGATGTCGCTCGGCAGTATAATGATAAGCTCTGTACGGCGGATGAGAATGTAAAATATGTCAAGTCCGGCGACTGGGTGATGTTTGGTTTCTTCAATGAGCGATCTGAATAATCTCGGCGGGCACACGGAAATGCTGGAGGATGCCTATTACGAGGTATGCATGTCCGGCCGTATAAACAACGCCCCCAAAGGAGACGGATCGCTTCAAAACGGTCTATACCTTTGTTTGCGCTGTGAGGCAGGAAGCCCTGGGACTGGACCCATAACAATCCGGCCCTGGCATCCTACAATGTCGGTTATGTGAATGATTATGACGCGATCAGGAGTATCGATAACCTCATTTCCATCAATCAGGCGATCGAGGCCGACTTATACGGGCAGGTGAATGCGGAATCGATCGGATTCGACCAGATTTCCGGCAACAGCATCATGCCGGACTTCGTACTGGCAGCTTATCGGTCGAAAGACGGAAAAAGATTCATCTGACCTCCGTCAACCGGCACCGAGAGCGACGGCACCGTCGTATCACGCATGCGGCCCTACTTCAAACCGGGTACGTTCGTAACCATCCCGCAGCAGATGCCGCAGTGCATCGTCGCGGAATACGGGTGTGTCACCCTGAAGCTCGATTCCGAGTGGATACGGGGAAGAGAAACTGATCGGCATCGCGCATGCTCTCAGACGTGACAACCATTAGAAGAGCTATATATACGTAACGGGTTGGAGGTTACCTCCAACCCGCGTTGCTTGAATGGCGTCCCCAAGGGGATTCGAACCCCTGTCGCCGCCGTGAAAGGGCGGTGTCCTGGGCCGGGCTAGACGATGGGGACACGTCCTTTAGAGCCAAGTGAGCCAGGAGGGGCTCGAACCCTCGACCACCGGATTAAAAGTCCGATGCTCTACCGACTGAGCTACTGGCTCGATGCCCAAACCCTATGTCATGGATGATGAAAAAAGACAAGACTAAAAAGCATACGTATGGAGATCGTTATGAAAACCGGTAAAGGGTCAACGCTTAAGGGATAAAGGGGGATGAATGTAGCGCGATGATGGTTCGTTCGGGGTAGGGTGCCTCATTATCTTTGTTTCCTGGCTCTTCTCCGGAAACAGTCCACCCCAACGGCGTCCTCTATTCATAACCATTTTTACCCTTTACCCCGATCTGCTTCATTCCCGCTTTGCTCGTTGTGATACCTGTGCTATACGATATAGCCGTATGTGGTGGATAATCATTCTGATCCCTTTAGCGGTCTACCTAGGTATAGCCATCCTGCCAACCCTCAACCTGTTCACCTTGAGTTTGATAGGCATCACGCTGGTCATCTTCCTGATTGTCGAGTACCGGCAGGTGCGGCGCGACCAGGCTAGGTCCAGGCTTCCGATCATGGCCATGGCCGTGATCATGATAAGCTTTCTCTCCGGAGCGGTGCTGAGTTTGATAAAATAAAAAAAAGAGAGGGACCGCAGACGGCCCCTCTCTTTTAGGAACAGCTTAACGTATTCTTCGCTAAAACCTATTCCGGTTGATCGTCCTGGAAGTAGAAATCGTAGACCTTGCTGACCTTGATGCCCTGGATGGAGAAGTAAAACTCATCACCCCTCTCGACGCCCTTGATCTCGGCCAGGCCGGATTCCTGAGCCTGGAATATCTTGGTGGTCCGGAAGTCGAAGATGGGTATTACGGTGGTTGTGTAGGTCCAGATCGTACCGTCTTCCGCGATGGTGGAGATAATATATTCACCCCGCTTCATCCACTTCTTCAGCCCCTGGAACTCAATTTTCGGTCTCTCTTTGTACATCATGGCTTAGCCCCTTTTTAACCCCTTTTTGGTGTTGCCTCCTGCTAATACCTATCGGATTATTTCAGGGAAGGATTAACGATAAAACAGGTAAGGGGTAAAAGGTGGATGTGTCGGGTGAAGGGGCAAAGGTAAAGGGTAAAGCAAGGAGACGATTCTATTGATGAAAGATGAAGAACCACCAGTCCCGCAGCATGAGCAGAACATCGGCATCAGACGGTGCTCGATCTTCTTCCGCTCACCCAATAAATGATACCCCTTTAACCCTTACCCTGATCCTTATACAGCTTAAAGTCCATGCTGTCGACCAGGGCCATCCAGGAGGCCTCCAGGATGTTGCTGGACACGCCCACGGTGTTCCAGTGGTTGGTCTTGTCGCCGGATTCGATCAAGACCCGCACCACGGACTCGGTGCCCTGCTTGGAGGAGACCACCTTGACCTTGTAGTCCAGGAGCGTGACATCGTTGATTTTGCGGTAGAACTTGCCCAAAGCCTTGCGCAGCGCGTTGTCCAGGGCATTGACCGGGCCGTTGCCCATGGAGGCTGTGTGCTCGATATTGCCGTCCACCTCGATCATGATCGTGGCCTCGGAGACCGGATCGGTATCCTCGGTGTGCTTTTCCGTGATGACCCGGAAACCGCGCAGCTTGAAAAAGCGCCGGTGCTCGCCCATGGCCTTTTTCATGAGCAGCTCCAGCGAGGCGTCCGCGCCCTCGAACTGGAACCCCAGGTTCTCCAGGTCCTTGATGATCTTGACGATCTCCTGCGCCGCGGTCTTGTCCTTGGACAGATCCAGGTTGAATTCGCGTGCCTTGTAAAGGATATTGCTGCGGCCGGACTGCTCCGATACCAGGACCTTGCGCTGGTTGCCTACCAGCGGGGGATCTATGTGTTCATAACTGGCCGGGGCGCTCATCACGGCGCTGACGTGCACGCCGCCCTTGTGGGCAAAGGCCGACTGGCCCACATAGGGCTGATGGCGGTTGTGCGACAGGTTGGCGACCTCCTCCAGGTGGCGCGAGACCTCGGTGAGCTGCATAAGCTTGCCGGCCGGCAGAGACTCAAAGCCCATCTTGAGGCTCAAGCCTGGGATGAGCGAACACAGGTTGGCGTTGCCGCAGCGCTCGCCGATGCCGTTGATGGTGCCCTGTACCTGGTCCACGCCGGCCGCAACGGCGCACAGGCTGTTGGCCACGGCCAGGTCGCCGTCGTTGTGGCAATGGATGCCCAGCCTCAGGCCTTTTCCAAGATCTTGGCGGATAGCCTTCACGCAGTCTGACACGAAGAAGGGTAGGCTGCCGCCGTTGGTGTCGCACAGCACCAGGCGGTCGGCCCCGGCCTCGGCCGCGGCCTTGAGCGTCGCCAAGGCATAGGCGCGGTCGGCCTTGAAGCCGTCGAAGAAATGCTCGGCGTCGAAGAACACCAGGGGCGTAAAGCCTTTGAGATAGGCGATCGTATCGCGTATGATGCGCAGGTTTTCATCCAAAGTGCAGCCCAAGCCGCCGGGACCTACCACATGCGCATCCCAGGTCTTGCCGAAGAGGGTGATCCCGCCGGCATGCGCGTCGATCAGGTTTTTGATATGCGGGTCATGTTCGGGGGCGGCCCCGGGCTTGACCGTGCTGCCGAAGGCCATGACGCGCGCATGGCTGAAGTTGAGCTTCTTAAGGGTCTTGAAGAACCGGTCGTCCTTGGGATTGGCGCCGGGCCAGCCGGCCTCGATATAATCGATGCCCAGCTGATCGAGCTTGAGCGCGATGGCGGCCTTGTCTTCCAGCGAAAAGGCCACGTCCTCCGACTGGGCGCCGTCCCGTAGCGTGGTGTCGTAGATCTCGATCCTACGCAAGGTCTTCTCCCGGCCTGTTTTTCTCGAATTCTTCGTGCAGCACGCGCACGCCGAGCTCGACGAATTTCTCGTCAATGATGCAGGAGACCTTGATCTCGGAGGTGGAGATCATCATGATGTTGATGCCCACCGCGGAAAGCGCCTTGAACATGCGGGCCGCCACCCCGGCATGTGATCGCATGCCCACGCCCACGATGGAGAGCTTGGCTATGGTTGTGTCGCCGATGATATCCTTGGCATTCAGCTTGGCCGCCGCGGTCTTGACGAGCTCCATGGCCTGGGAGAAGTCGTTCTTGGTGACCGTGAAGCTCAAGTCCGCGCTCTTGCCGTCCACCGAGACATTCTGGATGATCATGTCCACGTTGATGTTCTTTTCCGCCAGCGGGGTGAAGATCTCAGCCGCCACGCCGGGCTTGTCCGGAACGGCTAAGAGGGTGATCTTGGCCTCGTTCTTTTCATAGGTAATGCCGGAAACGATCTCACGCTCCATGTCCGCATCCTCCCTGGCGACTATCGTGCCGCCCGCTTCGGTAAAGGTGCTCTTGACCACCACCGGCACGTCGTACTTCTTGGCGAACTCCACCGAGCGCGTCTGCAGCACCTTGGCGCCAAGAGAGGCCATCTCGAGCATCTCGTCATAGGAAATCTTAGGTAGCCGGCGGGCCTTGTCGCAGATGTTGGGATCACAGGTATAAACCCCGTCCACGTCGGTGTAGATCTCGCAGCGCTCGGCCTTTAAGACCGCTGCCAGGGCCACGGCCGAGGTATCGGACCCTCCGCGACCCAGCGTGGTTATCTCGTTCTCGTCGGTAATGCCCTGGAAGCCTGCCACGACAGCGACCTCGCGCGCCTGGAAGACCTTGCGGATGCCCTGGGCGTCGATCTCGAGGATACGCGCCTTGGTAAAGGCATCATCGGTTCGGATGGGTATCTGATGCGCCAGGAGCGAACGGGCCGGGGTGCCCAACTCCTTTAACGCCATGGCCAAAAGAGCGACGCTGACCTGTTCGCCCGTGGCCACCATGACATCGAGCTCGCGCGGGTCAGGGCAGGGGGTGAGCTCCCTGGCCATACTGATCAGCTTGTCCGTCTGGCCGGACATGGCCGAAACCACTACGGCCACGTTATGGCCCTGGCGGTAGCAGTCACTGACTCTGGCCGCCACATGCCGGATGCGGTCGATGCTGCCCACCGAGGTGCCGCCGTATTTTTGTACAATGATGGCCATGTTTTCCCTTCTTACGCGCCCTTGTCGCTTTTTAAGTGCGGACGGTGTGTCATTCCTGGAACCAAGGGGCGTCCACCGTAATGCGGCGGGAGGTTTCATCCAGGTATTCGATCTTCACCTGCATGCAGTCGCCCTTGAAATATGCGCGCGCCACATCCCCCCATTCCACCACCACGATATGTCCTTGGTCCATGTAATCTTCAAGTCCCAGGCCCCATACCTCTTGTGAATCTAGCCTATAGAGATCTACATGTACGATGTCAAGCCTGGCCTTGTAGATGTTGACCAACGTGAAACTAGGGCTCACCACCGGATCGAGCGACTCGAGACCGGCGGCGACGCCCTTGGTGAAGACGGTCTTGCCCGCGCCCAGGTCGCCGCTCAAGAGAATGATCTCGCCGCCCTTGAGTCTGCGGCCGATGCGCTCGCCCAGCGCGCGCGTTTCCTGCACCGATGTGGTTGTGTAGGTGTTCACGCGACTTCCTTCAGGATAAGCGGGATCTCCTCCAGGAGATCGGAGGCGATCTGTCCCCTGGCTTTGCTGCGCCCCACGCGGTCCGAGGCCAAGCCGTGCAGGTAGGCTCCCAGGCAGGCAGCCGTGAACGGCGGCAGACCCTGGGCCAGGAAGGTGCCGACGATGCCGGAAAGGATATCGCCCATACCGCCCGAGGCCATGCTGTTCGACCCTGTGGGATTGATGGCTACGGTGCCCTCCGGTGAAGCGATCACCGTACGGTGGCCCTTGAGGATGACCGTGGCGTGGAAGTTTTCGGCACACCTGCGGGCGGCGCCGATGCGGTCACGCTCGATATCCGCCACCGGCAGGCCCAGGAGCCTGGACATCTCGCCAGGATGCGGGGTCATAACGGAGGCCACCGACAGGCAGAGGTTCGACTGGGCGATGATGTTCAGGGCATCGGCGTCTAAGACCATGGGGCAGGTGCATCCGCAGGCCAAGCCCTTGACGAACTCGGCCGTGGGTTTGGCCTGTCCGATGCCCGGACCCATGATCACGGCGTCACAGACCTCGCTCAAGCGCAAGGCTACATCCAACATGTCCGGGGTAAAGATATGCGTCCCTTTTTTCCCGAGCGGGTAGGTCATGACCTCGGTGAGCTTGACCTCCAGGATGGGATTGAGTTCCCACGGGGCGGCCAGGGTCACCAAGCCGGCGCCCGCGCGGAGAGCGGCCTGGCTTGCCAGACAGGCCGCTCCGGTGAAGCCCGGCGATCCGGCGAACAGGGCTACGCGGCCGAAGTCGCCCTTGTGCGCCTCGGGAGGACGCACCGGGATATTTTCCAGCTCGGAAGCTTCCAACAGGATGATATTCCAATCGTCCTGCTCCACGATCTTGGGGATGGAGATGTCGGCCACCACGAGCTCGCCTACGTAGGGCATGCCGGAAGCCAGAACGCAGCCCACTTTGGGATAGCCGAAGGTGACGGTCAGCGTGGCCCTGACGGCCCGTCCTAGGGGAAAACCGCTGTCAGCGTCCAGGCCCGACGGGATATCCACCGCGACCACGGGCATGGCGCTATCGTTCATGCATTCGATGACCTGCGAGTACAGGCCCTTGACCTGCTTGGACAACCCTGTGCCAAGGAGCGCGTCCACGCAGACATTCGCACGGCGCGAGGCCAGCTCGTGCTTGAGGGTTTCCAGATCGCTTTGATCCAAGACCACGGCGATCGGCACGCCCATGTTGATGAGTACATCCAGATTGATGCGCGCGACGTCGGTGACCTCCGAGGTGCGGCCCAGGAGATAGACGCTGACGTCATAGCCCGCGTTCCACAAGTGCCTGGCGATGACGAAACCGTCCCCGCCGTTGTTGCCTTTGCCGGCAATGACCACGATGCGCTCCACGCCCTCGCGCTTGTAGCGTGCGCGGATCTCCTCGGCTACGGCCCGGCCTGCGTTTTCCATGAGCACTAGGGCTGGAATCCCCATCTCCATGGCGGCCTGGTCGGCCTGCCTCATCTCTTGTGCATGCAAACATTTCATGGCACTACCTCCACAATCACCATAGCTACGGCATGGGTGCGTTCGTGCGACAGGCTGACGTGCACGCCGCGTATGCCCATTTTATCCGCGAGCTCGCGCGCCTTGCCGGCCAGTCGTATCCGCGGCGGTCTATCACCCGTTACCTGGATGTCTAAGAATCGGATGCCGCTGGTCATCCCAGTGCCCAGCGCCTTGACAAAAGCCTCCTTGGCCGCGAAGCGCGCGGCCAGAGAGGCGGACGGGTCGATGCGGCCGGTGCAGTGACGGATTTCTTCCGGGCCGAAGGCGCGTTTCAAGAAACGCTCGCCGTAGCGCTCAAAGAGAGTGCGGATACGATCGATCTCCACGATGTCGACTCCGATGCCGGCGATCATCGGCTTTCCTGAATGGCGCCCAGCATCGCGCGCATGCGCGCGGCGCGCTTCACGTCGTGCACCCGGATGATATCCACGCCTTCGAGCATGGCCCAGGCTGATACGGCGTCGGTGCCTTCCTCGCGCTCGTCCACGGCCGTCTGAAGGGTCTGGCCGATAAAGGACTTGCGCGAATGGCCGAGCATGACCGCTACGCCCAGCGAGCGGAAATCGCCGATATGCTTGATGAGCGACAGGTTGCCGGGTAAGTCTTTGCCGAAGCCGATGCCGGGATCGATCACGATGCTCTCCCGCGCGATGCCGGTCTCCAGGCAGGCCTTGATGCGCTCTTGTAGGAAATCGTAGATCTCGGGCACGATATCGGCATAGGCGGTGTGGCCCTGCATGGTCACGGGTGTGCCCCGCATGTGCATGAGCGCCACACCACAGCCGCTTTTGGCGGCCAGGGACAGCATCTCCGGATCTGACAAGGCCGAGACGTCATTAATCAGGCAGGCCCCCTTGTCCAGCGCCCGGCGGGCCACGGGGAATTTACGGGTATCGATGCTGATGGGCACAGAGCTTTGGCCCGCGAGGCGCTTGATGACCGGAATGACCCGCGCGATCTCGACCTCGGGGGGTACCTCGGCGGCGCCGGGGCGGGTGGACTCGCCGCCGATGTCGATGATTTGTGCGCCCTCATCGATCATGGCCAGGGCGTGTTCTACGGCCGCATCCGGGCTAAGGTGCGCCCCGCCGTCCGAGAAGGAATCCGGGGTGACGTTCAGGATCCCCATGATGACCGGCGTCTTTTCCCACCGTGCCATGCGCGCGCCCAGTTTGAGCTCCAACTCCGTGCGCTGTCCGAACACCTGGCTCATAATCATCTCGACCACCTCGGTCATGCCGGGCTGGGCATGGAGCTTTTCCACCAGTTTGCGGTAATGGCGCAGGTCGCCCATGAGCACGCAGTCGGAATAGTCCACGCTGCCGGCGATAACGCCGCGATGCACCGCCACGTCGGCACCGAACGAGAGCATGGTCTGCTTGAGGATATTGGCGATGTAGATCTTGACGCCTTCGAGCAGCAGCACCCGGTGGTTCAGCTTGGGCTCAAGGTAGGGCAGCGACGCCGGGTCGATCCCGCAGGCCAGGAGACAGCCGGCGTCCGGGCGGGAAAGCAGCCGCGCCCTAGGTTGCCGCCTCCGCGAGGATGGCGTCGATTTCGCTGCCATCGATGACCTCCTTCTCCAACAGCCGCTGGGCGATGGTGTGCAGGGTGCCGATATGTTTCTCGATCAGGACCTTGGCCTTCTGATAGCATTCGAGCACGATCTGCTTGACCTCCTGGTCGATCTTCTGCGCGGTTTCCTCGCTGTAGTCGACCCGCTTGGCGATCTCACGACCCAGGAACATCTCCTGCTCGACCTTGCCGAAGCTCAAAGGACCCAGCGAGCTCATGCCCCATTCCGTGACCATGTGGCGGGCCATGTCGGTGGCGCGCTCGATATCGTTGCCGGCGCCGGTGGTCAGGTGCCCGAGCACCAGCTCCTCGGCCACGCGGCCGCCCATGAATACCGTGATCGTATCCAGGAGGTATTCTTTCTTGTAGGTATGGCGGTCGTCGATCGGCAGCTGCATGGTCATGCCCAGGGCCCGGCCGCGCGGAATGATGCTGACCTTGTAGACCGGGTCGGCTTCCGGCAGCAGTTTGGCCAGGATGGCATGTCCGGATTCGTGGTAGGCGGTGTTGCGCTTCTCCTCCTCCGAGATGACCAGGCTCTTGCGCTCCACGCCCATGAGGACCTTGTCCTTGGCCATCTCGAAGTCGGACATATCGACCTTGGTCTTCTTATACCGCGCCGCCAGAAGCGCGGCCTCGTTGACCAGGTTGGAGAGGTCGGCGCCCGAGAACCCGGGGGTAGCTTTTGCGAGGGTGGTGAGATCGACATTTTCGGACATGGGGATCTTGCGGGTATGGACCTTGAGGATACCTTCACGGCCTTTCACGTCCGGACTGGCCACCACGACCTGGCGGTCGAAACGACCGGGCCGTAAGAGCGCCGGATCGAGCACGTCCGGCCGGTTGGTGGCTGCCATGAGGATGACGCCCTCATTGGATTCAAAGCCGTCCATCTCCACCAGGAGTTGGTTCAGGGTCTGCTCGCGTTCATCGTGTCCGCCGCCTAAGCCCGCCCCGCGGTGCCGGCCCACGGCGTCGATCTCATCGATGAAGATGATGCAGGGGGCATGCTGCTTGCCCTGGGCAAAGAGGTCGCGCACGCGCGAGGCGCCCACGCCTACGAACATCTCCACGAAATCAGAGCCCGACATGCTGAAGAACGGTACGCCGGCCTCGCCGGCCACGGCCTTGGCCAGGAGCGTCTTACCCGTGCCCGGAGGGCCTAAGAGAAGCACGCCCTTGGGGATGCGGCCGCCCAAGGTGGTGAAGCGCTTGGGGTCCTTGAGGAAGTCGATGATCTCTTCCAGTTCCTGTTTGGCCTCGTCCACGCCGGCTACGTCCGCGAAGGTCACCTTGATGCGGTCCTGGGTCATGAGGCGGGCCTTGCTGCGGCCGAAGCTCATGGCCTTGCTGCCGCCGGTCTGCATCTGGCGCATGAAGAGGATCCATACCCCGATCAGTAAGAGCATGGGTATCCAGGAGATCAGCACCGACATGTACCAGGGGTCATTGGTCTTGGCCTCGGCTGAAACCTTGACGTTCTTGCCCATCAGCCGCTGGACCAGCTGCGGATCTTCCGGGGCAAAGGTTCTGAAGGCCGTGTCCTTGGTGTTCTTGATGTAAATGCCCTCGATGTTCTGACCCTGGATCTTGACCTCTTTGATCTGGCCTGCGTCCAGGACCTGGATGAAATCGCTGTAGGCGAATTCGTCGATCTTGGGCTTGGGTTGATTGAAGAGGTGGTACAGCATAAACATGATGAGAATGATCACTACCCACAAGGCCGCGGTCTTGAGGAAATTGTTGGCCGTGACTTTATTTTGCATCGATTGACACTCCCGCTCCGGCATTGAGGTCGGACAGGGCCAGGGTGGCCAAAGACCGATAGGGGGATGGTTCAGGCTGGAACAGTTCCTGGGATGGACCGATCTGCTCCGTCTGTTTGAGCAGCTCTCCGAGGATCTGGGCCGCATCCTTGTTTTTCCCCAGGGCTTTTAAGGCCATGGCTTTATAGTACAGGGCCTCCTGCTTGATGATCCCCTGGCCGTCGGCGATGCAGGTGTCAAGGGAGGGCAGGGCCTTTATATACTCCTTGCGGTCCATATAGGCGCGGGCCATGATCAGCATGGACTGGTAGAACAGGATATCCTTGGAACCCCAGGTGTCGATGAATTCACCGGAGTTTCTGATCGCCTCGGCCGTATCGCCCTTCGCATATGCCAGACCCGCCAGACGGAGCTTGGCAAGCTTGCCGGCCTTGGTGTCGGTATAGCTGCCGGCGATCTCGCTGACGCGTTTCTGATCCGAGCCGGCCTTAATATAAGCGCTCATGGCCGTCTGTTCGCGGTAATTCTTCCAGAAATACAGTCCCGACCCGCTTGCCAAGATGAGTATGATAATGGTAAGTCCGGCCGCAAAACGCCGGGGGTTCTCGCGGATCCATTTCATGATTGAACTGGTGGTCGTGATGAATTCATCCGGTTCCTTCAGCAAATCCTTGCGCGTCACATTCGCCATGCGTCTTCATCCTCCTCGCTTGCTACCATATAGTAATGAAGGCCTGCTCCTGTCAATGTGGATTATCCATCATCCTTATGCCCCGGCAGGGTGCGGGCGTTGGTGGCGGCCTGAAGCACGATAAAAAAAGAAAAAGCCCCGGCACAAAGTGCCGGGGCGTGTTGGCTCAAACCTAAAAGCAGTTCTTAGAGGTTGGAGGCCCGTACAATCTGCGGGCTGATGAAAATAAGCAGCTCCTGCTTCCGGTCCACCTTAGTCTCGCCCTTGAACAGCCAGCCGATAACCGGCAGTTTGCCCAGGAAGGGCACGCGCTGCACCGTATTGTCGATCTCGTTCTCGAGCACGCCGCCGATGACGCTGGTTTCACCTTCCTTGACCAATACCTCAGTCTGTACCTCGCGTGCGGTGATGGCCGGATCGCCCAGAGAATTCTTGATGGACTGATTGAGCGCATTGCGTTTGACCGAGATCTCCATATTGACGGTCCCGTCAAATGATATGCGCGGGGTAACCTCCATGATCAGATCGATGTCCTTGAGTTCGGTGGATATGTTGCCGTCCTCGTCACGTACCAGGTAGGGGTACTTCAGACCCTGGCGGATGGTGGCCTTCTTGTTGTCCAGGGTGATGACCTTGGGACGGGAGATGACATTGATGTCGCCTTCGGTTTCTCCGATATCCAGCTTGATATCAAGGTCCAACATAGACCCTGCCAGCCGGCCGATGGTGAAGCCGATGCCGGACAACTGGCTCTGTGGGAAGTTGACCGCCATGGTGGGCGAGGGCGAAACGGTAGAGCTCCAGCCCGGCTCGGTGGTTGCAGCCGTGCCTGATACCGAAGTGCCGAAGAGATTGGTCGCACTGGTAGCGCTCCCGGAAGCGGCTCCGGAGATGCCGAAATGCGAGGCATTGGACTGATTGCGGTAGGCTCCGCCCCAGGCCACGCCCAGGCCGCGCTCGAAGTTGACGTCGGCCTGCACGATCCTGGCTGAGATCAGGACCTGCTGGGTGGGACGGTCCAGGCGCTTGATCATGGCATAGAACTCATCCACGTTGCGTTTGATATCCTTGACGAAGAGGGTATTGGTACGTTCGTCGCCGATGACGCTGGCGCGTTCAGAAAGAATGCCGAAGCCTTTTTCCTTGTCCTTGCCTTTCTGCTTATCCAACTCATCCATGATGGACTTGGTCGAGGCGAAGTTCAAGGGGATGACCGAGGTAACGAGCGGTTCCAGCTGTTCGTTGGTCTTCTGGGATTCGACCATGCGCTTCTTGGCGTCCTCGATTTTGCCAGCCGGTGCTATGCGCACGACATTGCCCAGATCCATCTTGCCGAGGTCCTTGCTCTCCAGGATCACATCCAGGGCCTGATCCCAGGGCACATCCTTGAGCCGGATGGTGATGGTGCCCTTGACCTCGTCCGAGGTCACGATGTTGAGACCGCTCACATCGGCGATGATGCGCAGTACATTATGGATGTCGGCGTTCTGGAAGTCGAGTGTAATGGGCTGACCCTTGTACTTCGGCAGGTAGGAGCCGACCAACGTGGGGGTGGTATCCGGTGCCTGGCGAGAGAAAGGCTCTTTGGCGGGCTTGACGTCAGCGTCCACCTTCTTGGCCGTCTGATCGATATTGACCACCTTCCTGACGGCGGATGCCTTCAGGTCGGCCGGGATATCGAAGTCCAGGAGCAACTGGTTCTTGTCCTGCGAAATGAAATAGGGCGCCATCTGTTTCATGGCGATTTCGATGACCACGTTCTTGCCGTCCTGCTTAGGGATGAACTGGTCAACGGCGGTCACGAACTCCTTGGTCACAAAGGGGCGCGCCAGGCTGTTCGGCAGTGTGGCGTTGTCGATCTTCAGGATGACCATGCCGCCCTTGCGCATCACGTCATAGGTGGCCTTGTCATCCAGACCGATCTGGATCCTCGATTTTTTGTCGATATTCATGAAGTCCACGCTCTTGACCGTCAGCGCCGCGGCGTAAGCAGGTAGGACAAGTATGCCGATCAACAGGATAAAGATCATTCTCTTTTTCATAACTACCTCTCCCCCTCTCCTTTCCTCAGTGACAATACTATTTCGCGGGTGTTGACGCGACCCATGTAGTCCTTGAAGTGCTGTTTTATCGTAACCCCGGTGGCCTGGATATCGGTCACGATGCCGGAATTTTCACCGATCAGGGTCCCCACCTTGATAATATAACCCATATTGGCGGTGTCCTGGATCAGGGCTTTGGGCTCCCTGCCCATGATGACGCCCACCAGTTCCACCTGGGACAGCATCAGCCGTTGCAGCGGGTCGATGCCCTTTTCGACTCCCATCTCTTCCGGTTTGGCGATCATATACTGCTGGAAGGGATCCCGCGTACCGATCACCGTATATTCGGGCTTGGGCTTCTCCTCGGTGACCAGTACGGGTTTGATCTGTTGAATCGCTTTGGCCGGCGCTTTCACGGTAGGAGAGGTTCCGGCCGCCTTATCCTCTGTCTTGGACGGGCACCCCGCCAATCCGAGAACGCATACCAGTAAGACAATGATCGCTGTCATCCTGTTCATTGCGTCGTCACCCCTTCAATAAACTTGTATGTGGTCGCCATGCAGGTCGTGGTGACCGAGGTCCGACCGTCCGATTCCCTCTTGGGGCCGGACATGGCGATCTCCGACATGTTTACGATGCGCGGCATCTTGGAGACCCGGTCGAAGAAGGTGACTACATCGCGGTAGGATCCTTGGACCTTGATGTCGACCGGGATTTCGGCATAGAAGTTCTTGGCAACCTCGGGCCTGGGCTTGAACAGGATGAAGTTCAGTCCGGAGGATTTCCCCAGGGAAGAGATGGTCTCTAAGAGCGAGGGGATCTCGCTCTTGTCTGGCAGCTGTTTGAGGGCCAGGACCAGCTCATGCCGGGTCTGTTCCAACTCGGCCTCATACTTGGGTCGTTCGGCCACGATCGCCTGCTTGGCAGAGAGTTCCTGCTTGAGCGTCGTCAGCTCCGGTTCGAGGGTCTTCACCTCGGCCATGACCGGCCGGTAGAGAAACTGCCAGTAGACGACCACGATGATACCCAAGATCAAAGCCAGGACGGCGATCTTTATGATCGCTTTCTGCCTCATGAGTATTTCGATCACATTCATATGCCACCTCAAGCCGGTAACTTTACTTTACATTGGATGACAAACTTGACGTTGGAGCCTTCCTGTTCGGTCAGGATAAGCTCCACTTCGCCGAACTGCTGCGATCCCTGGAGTTTCTTCATGAAATCGGCGATGACGGTGTTGTCCACGGCCAAGCCTTCCAGGACCAGTTTGCCGCCGGTATTGTTCAAGGACCGGATCCAGACCTTTTCCGGCATCAGCATGCTCAACTCGTCCAGCATCTGCACCGGTCCGGACTTCTTGGCGTTGAGATCCTTGATGATGTCCAATTTGCGTTCCAGCTCTTGTTTGCGTTTTTTGAAGACCTCGATCTCGCCCGCCTGGACGGTCAGCTTCTGGATCTCGATGCGGGTATCGGTGATCTCCTGCTGCAGATTGTCACGGCGGATCTTCAGGGTTTCATGGAAGGCCCCCAGCACGACAACCAGGGCAACGATACTGATGCCCAGGACGGCCAGCTGGGATATCAGGGCCTTGCGCCGTAGTTCAGCCTTTATGGGAAGCAGATTGATGGTTACCATTTGTAATCCGCCCTCCTTAGTGCAAGGCCTACCGCAACCGCCATCTGGGGGGCGATATAGGCCATATATGCTGGATCGAACATCTTTTCGTTCCAGGAGATCGTATTGAACGGATTGACGAGCTCCACGGGGATCTCCATCTGCTTCTTCATCAGCGTTATCAATCCAGGGGTGCGCGCCGCGCCTCCGCTCATATAGATGCGCTCGATATTTTCATTGACCATGGTGGAAAGGAAGAAATCGATCGTGCGGCGGATTTCCTGCACAAAGGTTTCGCAGGCCATCTTGAAGATATAGTTGATACGCTCCAGATCGATGCCCTCGATATTGGCCCCGTGCTTGATATTTTCGCCTCGTTCGAAGCTGACGCCGAATTCCCGCTGGATGCGCTCCGTCAACTGTCGGCCGCCCATGGAAATGTCGCGCGCGAAGACGCTCATCCCGTCCTTCAGAACATTGATGTTGATCATGGAGGCGCCCACGTCCACCAGGGCGACAATGGATTCCGGGGCATCGGGATAATTAACCTGGTACATGGTCTCCAGGGCGAAGACATCCACATCCACGACGGTCGGCTTGAGGCCGGCATTGCGGATGGCGGAGGCGTAATCATCGACCATCTCTTTCTTGGAGGCCACGAAGAGCACGTCCATCATATCCGAGCGTTCCAGGCTTTCCCCCAGGATGTAGAAATCGAGGTACACATCGTTGATATCGAAGGGGATATACTGCTCGGCCTCCACCATCAGGGTCTGTTCGAGCTCGGCGTGGGTCATGATCGGCAGTTCCGCCTTCTTCACGATGACCGAATGACCCGAAACCGCCGTGGCCGCTCCCCGGACGCGCACCTTCAGATCGTCACGCAGGTTCTTGATGGTCTCAACCACTGTCTCGGAATCCATGATATCCTTATCAACGATGCATTCCGCGGGCACCATGCCCAGACCAAGGGACTTGAGCTCATACTTGCCCCTGGTCTTTTCCAGGTCCACCATCTTGATTGAATGCGACCCGATATCCAGGCCTAACAAGGTCTTTTTTTCAAATAGCATCTCCTCACCCCGTAATCAGATCTTTTTCTTTTTGATTACTACGATGATATCCCCAGGTCGTACCAGATTCATCTCCTTGGTGATAACGTGTTCGATGTAGGGCAAGTTCTCTCTGAGGAGACGTGCCTCTTGGGCCAGAACTTCGTTCTCCTGACGCAGGACGGTGTTTTCCGCGTTCAAGGTTGCAAGCTCCTGTTTGAGATGAAAGGCCTTGATGAGCCCCTTTTCGCCCGGAATGCTCATGAGCGACGTCAAAACCGCCACCATGATCAGCCCATACATAATGAGACGTGAGATCTGCATACTTTTCCGTCTTATATACCCATAATACATTCGAATCATTAAAAATCAATCCTCGCATGCGCATAGGAGGAGTATCGGGTTCAATGAAAAATATCTTTACATTATTTTTTCTTTCGTCAAGCAAAATCGAGCATCTCAGGCAATCACGTCCACGAATGTTCGCTGCAACGATCGACCGGCGGGGTAGGGAGCGTAGCGGCTACTCAACCCTCTAGGATATCAAACGCCGAAGCGATGACGCAAGCCTACCGCCAGGCCCATCAGGAAGCCGCCGATATGCGCGAACCAGGCAATGGAGGTAGGGGTGCCCAGGGACAGGTAACCGTTGGCCCCTTGCAGGGCAAACCAGCCGACCATGAAGATGAGGGCCGGCACCTCCACGATCTTGATGAGAAAGAGGATCGGCACGAGCGTGACGATCTTGGCGCTCGGAAACAAGACCAGGTAGGCACCCATCACGGCCGCGATGGCGCCCGAGGCGCCGACCACGATGACCTCGGAATGCGGGTGGACTACGGCGTGGGCATAAAAGGCCACCAGGACGGCCGCGGCATAAAAGACGACAAAACGCATCCAGCCCAGCTCCTTCTCGACCGCCGGGGCGAAGACGGAGAGAAAGAGCATGTTGCCGCACAGATGGATGTACCCGCCGTGCATAAAGCCCGAGACGAAGATGGAACGGTGGATCTCCAGCAGACTGCCGGTGCCGCGGGTAAGGTAGACGTAGATATCGTACGGACTCACCCCGTAGAGATCGAAGATGCGCGGGCCGGAACGGACCTCCTCCACGAACATGGCCAGATTGGCCAGCACCACGAGCACGGTGATGAGCGGCCATCCGCGTTTGGAGGTCGAGGCGTCCTTGATGGGGATCATTGCACAGGCTCAATAGCATGAAATTATTTTGTCCTTCCAGAGAAAACCGCCTTATGCGTGAGGAGTATGTGGACATACCCCCTTGTTTTCGCTATAAGCCCAGTCATGAAAAACATCGGGCTCATCCTCATGGCCGGTGGGGTCATACTGCTCATCGTCGGCCTCACCCTGAACCTCGGGATCATACCCTGGGGCAGGCTTCCGGGCGATATCCGCATCGCCAGGCCGGGGATGCACATCTATTTTCCGCTGGCGACTTGCCTGCTCATTTCACTGGCAGCCAGCCTCGTCGTCTTCATCCTGCGTTTTTTCAGGTAAGCGGCCATGCTGCCGATCGACGCCTTCATCGGTTGGTTTCTGCGCCTTAAGTCAAAGGAGTATCTGACCTTCAAGGATATGGGCCGTATTGAACCGGCGCCGGCCCCGGGGAGATCCATCCATCTCTACCTGCACGTGCCGTTTTGCGCCCGGCTCTGTCCGTACTGTTCCTTCCACCGCGTGCGCTTTGAAGAGGGCCTGGCCCGCGCCTATTTCAAGGCCCTGCGCGAGGAGATCAGGATCTACCACCGCCTGGGGTACCGTTTCTCGGATGTGTATGTGGGCGGCGGGACCCCGACCATTATGATGGATGAGCTCCTGGAAACCTTGGGGCTCCTCAAACAGCTGACAGCGCCGGGCAATATCTCGGTGGAGACCAATCCTGACCGCCTCGAACCGGACCAGCTCGCCGCCCTGGCCGATGCGGGCGTGCACCGGGTATCGGTGGGTGTACAGACCTTCGACGACGACATTCTCAAGCGCATCGACCGTTATGACAAGTACGGCAGCGGTGCGCGGATCGCGGAGAAGATCCAGGCCGCGCAGGGCATCGTGCAGACACTCAACATCGACATGATCTACAACTTCCCGGTTCAGACGCTCGCCCAGCTTGAGGCCGACCTTAGGGTCCTGAACCGGCTTAAGCCCGACCAGATCACCTTCTACCCGCTCATGATCTCGGATGCGACGCTGGCCGACATGACCGGCATCATGGGAAGGCATAGCCTGGGGCGCGAGCGGCGCTATTACGAAACCATCACCCGCACCCTGGCCGCTGAATACCGGCCCGGCTCGGCCTGGTGTTTCTCGCGTTCACCGGGCATGATCGATGAATATATCGTCGCACACGACGAGTACGTCGGCGCGGGCAGCGGGGCCTTCGGCCTGGTGGGCGGCGCCATCTACGCCAACACCTTCTCCATACCCGACTATATCCGGACCCTGTCCGACGGACGCTTGCCGCTTGCGGCTCGCAAGCTTTTTTCCCCCAAGGAACTGGCGCGCTACTCCTTTCTGATGGACCTTTTCGGGCTCAGGATGGACAGGGACGCCTTCAAACGCAGGTTCGGACGCGACGTGTGGCGGTTCCTGTGGATGGAATGCCTCTTCTTTACATTGATCGGGGCATTGTCCACGGACTCCGAGGCGCTGACGGTCACCGCGCGCGGACAATATACCTGGGTCATCATGATGCGCGAGTTCTTCACCGGGGTGGACAATTTCCGCGACCTCAGCCGTCAAAATATCGTGTAGGGGCGGCCTCTTTTAAGGCCGCCCCTACAAACGTCTTTCCCTACAAGAACTGACTGTCGAGCCGTTCAACGAGGAAATCGATCTCCTTCTTGGTCTTGAGGTTGCCGGTATACTGCGCATCCATGACTTCCAGGGCGTGGATGATGGAGGAATGCTTGCGGTCGAAAGCCTCACCGATGGTCTGGAGGGACTCCTTGGTATAGCGCTTGCACAGGAAGATGGCCACCTGCCGGGGATAAAGGATTTCCTTCTTGCGGGACGAAGACGACAACAACTCCTTGGCAATGCCAAAATTCTTGGCCACGAAATCCTGGATAAAGGGGATATCGATGCGGGCCTGTTTTTCGAGCGTGCCTTCCAGGATCTCCTTGGCCAGGCCAAGCGAAATCTCGCGCTTCATGAGCGAGCTCATGGCGGCAATGGTCAGCACCGCGCTTTCGAGCTCGCGAATGTTGGCCGTAATGTTGTCGGAGATGAAGCCCACCACGTCATCGCGCAGATCAATACCCTCCTTGCGGGCTTTATAACGCACAATGGCGGCGCGGGTTTCGTTGTCCGGGCGTTTGATATTGATCACCAGGCCGGAAGAGAAGCGCGATTTCAAGCCCTTGTCCACCTGCGGGATGGACGAGGGCGGCCGGAATCCGGACAGGATCACCTGTGTGCCGGCGCTGATGAGGTCGTCCATGATGCAGGCGAGCTCCATCTGGGTCTTCTCCTTGTTGCCGAAGAGGTGCACGTCGTCGATGAAGAAGACGTCCATGCGTGAGCCGTGGTAGGTATGCTTGAACTTGTCGATGGTGTTGTTCTTGATGGCATAGATGTATTCCTGGGAGAAGTCGCGTGCCGTGGTGTAGCGCACCCTGAGCTTGGGTTTGGACTTGACCACCCGGTTGCCGATGGCATGCGAGATATGGCTCTTGCCCAGACCGATATCGGAATAGAAATACAGGGGGTTGTAGCGGCTGATGGAATCCTCCGAGGCAGCCATCGCGGCTTCATAGGCAAAGGCGTTGCACTTGCCGACGATGAATTCCTCGAAGGTGAAGCGGGGGTTGAGTCCGCTGCCCGCCGCGGGCGTGGCGGCCGGGGGTAGGACCATCTGGACCGGGCGGGGGGCGCTGGCCGCCACGCGCGGCTCGGTGCGCGTACACACCAGGAAATCCACATCCACGGATCTGCCCAGCGCCTCGCGCACGCAGCGGTTGATGAGATCCTTGTACTGGCGCTTGATATACTGCTGCATGAACAGGCTGGGACAGAACACGAGTATCGTCCCCTCGCGTTCGGACAGGTCAATCTGATCGATCAAGGCTTTTTCCGAAGGACAGCTGACTTCTGCAACGATGGCATTTCGAATCCGAATGAGATCTACCTCCAGCACAACTTGCCTCCGAAAACAGAATTTTTATACGAATGCATCGTGAACGAGCCGCATATTGTTCCGATTGACGGCAAAGGTCAAACACGGATTGCGGCGATTATCAGCATTGGTTTGATTATGCAATATGTTATGGAAAATTGATGACATATATCGCCAAAGCCTGTCTTTCCGGCGTGCCTCGGTGAAGCTAGTCATTGCTATCAAAACCTGTACGGATCGCCTGCGGGTGGGTTTTCTACAAATTGTAGAAAACTCACGAACTCTCAAATTCGAGCACTTTCTTTGAAATCTTTTTGTTTACGATACATCTCAAGGTAGTGCCTGGCCGGAATCGTCCAGCTCACATCCTGTGCCATGCCGTTTTTTCTCAAGCGTAGAAAGAGCCCCTGATCCTCCCTGAAAATACGGATACTTTCTTTTACTGTTTCTGAAAGGGCGTAGCTGTCGATGCCCTTGACTCGCAGGCCCGCGGGCTTTTCGCCCTCTCCGAGGGCGCTGACCGTATCGACCAGTCCGCCGACCGGGGTGACGATCGGAATCGTGCCATAGCGCATGCTGATCATCTGATTCAAGCCGCAGGGTTCGAAGCGCGAGGGCATGATAAAGAAGTCCGCACCGGCCTCGATGGCATGCGCCAATCCATCGTCGAAACCGATATGCGCGCTTACGCGACCGGGGAAGGCACGCGACAATTCCCTCAGGCGGTCTTCATACCAGGGATCGCCGTTGCCCAGCGCGGCCACTTGGGCGCCTGAGGCCGCCATCTCCGGGATGACGGGCAGGATGAGATCAAGACCTTTCTGGTCCACCAGGCGGGTGATAATGCCGAAGAGCGGGGCTAAAGGATCGGTCTCCAATCCCATGCGCTGCTGCAGGGAGGCCTTGCATGCCTGTTTGCCGGACATGTCGCGGGCTGAGAACGGGGACGCGATCAGGGGGTCATGGGACGGGTCCCAGATCGCAACGTCGATCCCATTAACGATGCCGGTCAGCTTATGGGCCACCGACATGAGGAGGCCGTCCAGCCCGACGCCGAATTCTGGGCGCTGGATCTCAGTCGCATAGGTGGCCGACACCGTGTTGACGTGATCGGACAGGACGATGCCGGCCTTCATGACGTTGATGCCCCCGTAATACTCCAGACACCAGGGCGCGAAGTACTCTTGCGGCAAAAAGAGCTGCGGCCAGAGGGAAGCGTCGAACAGGCCCTGGTAGGCCAGGTTGTGGATGGTGAAGATCGTCACGATGTCGTGCATGTCCAGGGCGCGCAGATAGGCCGGAATCAGGGCGGTCTGCCAGTCATTGCAGTGCACGATATCCACTCCCAAGAGTGGTATCAACTCCACGCAGGCGCGTGCGAAGAAGGCGAAGCGCTCCAGGTTGTCGGGGTAATCCCGGCTGGCATAGGAATACAGACCGCCCCGGCCGAAGTGTTCATCGTTGTCGATGAAGTAGACGTTATCCAGCCGTACGATGGAGGCCTGCGCGATGCCGGCTCCTAAGGGGAAGAAGATATCGTCGACTTTCTTCAGGGGCAGTCCTTGAGCCTTGACTTGACCGTAGAGCGGCATGACCACGTCACAGGCAACGCCCAGCTCACGCAAGGCCGCCGGCAACGCCCCGCTCACGTCGGCCAACCCGCCGGTCTTGGCATACGGCGTCACCTCGGGCGAACAGAACAGTACACGGTTAATCATCAGCCCCATCCTAACAGAATTCTGCGGCCCTTAAAAGGGCTTTGAGGCTTGGGGAGAGGGTTGATTTTGGATCCTCTTTGATCTATGATGAGGCAATGACCGCCCAGGAATTCGAAAGCGCTTTGAAGGAATTCGAGATCAATGTCCAGAAGCGCATGCCCTCCATGGTCAATGTATACCTGGCCAATCGCGGCGTGCGCGAACACGAAACGACCTTTAACCATTTTATCGAGAACCTCAAACGGCAGCGCGCCGTTTTGTTGCGGGATCTCCCGCGTCTGGCCAAACCCGCCCAGAAGATCAGGTATTTCAACACGGTCTATAATATGGATTCGCAGCTCAGGAGCATGGGCAATCGCAATGTGCTCAAGGACAGGATGAGAAAGCGACGTCATACCATGGAGGCCCAGGTGGCCTATGATATCGGACAGGGTCCCGAGGCCGGAACCCTGGTTAATGTCTTCGACGACGGCGTACTCTTGAAAACCAGCCACAAGGTGGCCCTGGATCACGAGGTCGTGGTCATGATCGCTGGAGCCTGCGGTCGGGGCAAGGCCGTGTGGTCCATCCCGGCCGACAACGGCAATGTCGAGACCGGCATCAAGCTCATCGATGTACCCCAGGAACTGGCCGCCGAACTGAATAAATTCATGGAAGGCAAAGATTAAAACAGGATTCAGCACTCAGAAACCCGGAGTCGTAATAAAACCTGAAGTAGGGAAGCACTGCACTATTCCTCTTGACTCACATACGGCTGCCGGATCTTTTCCTCCCGCTTCTCCCGTCTCTTCTCTCCCTCTTTTTCCATGCATTGACTCCACGGTCTCGAAGATAGTATGCCTGGCATATGACATTCACAATCGCCACGCTGGGCTGTAAGGCCAACCAGTACGAGGGGCAACGCATGCGCGAGGCTCTGGCCGCTAAAGGATGGCGCGAGCAGCCGTTCGGAACGCCGGTCACGCTGAGCGTCATCAATACCTGCACCGTGACGCACCAGGCGGATGTCGAGAACCGAAGATTCATCCGCAAGGCCTTGGGGCAGGGACGCGTGATCGTCACCGGGTGCCAGGCCGTCACTGACCCGGATGCCATCCGGGCGATCGATCCTTCGATCGAGCTCGTTTCGCTGGCTACTGCGGCCGAGGCCTTTTCAAGCCCTTTGCCGTGCGTGATCCACGCCTTCGAAGGCCATGCGCGCGCCTTTGTCAAGGTGCAGGAGGGCTGCAATCACGGCTGCGCCTACTGCATCGTGCCCCGCGCCCGGGGTTGTCCGGTCAGCCGGCCGGACTCTGAGATCGTGGACGAGATCAATACCCTGGTCAAGGGCGGATACCGTGAGGTGGTCCTGACCGGGATCAATATCGGGCTGTATGAGGGCGGTCTGGCCGCGCTGATCGCGAAGATTTTAGCCGAGACGGCCATTGCGCGCATCCGCATCAGCTCGATCGAACCATGGACCTTCGAGCCGCTGCTGTTTGAGGTCCTGGAATCGCCCCGCGTCTGCCGTCATCTCCACCTGCCGCTGCAGAGCGGCTGTGCCAAGGTGCTTAAGGCCATGGGACGGCCCTATACCCCGGAGTATTACGAGGCCTTGACGCGCGAGCTGAAAAGCCGCTTTCCGGACCTGGGGCTGGGGGCCGACGTCATGGTGGGCTTTCCGGGCGAGGACGAAAGGGACTTCGAGGAGAGCCGGCGCTTCATCAGCGGCCTGCCGCTGACATACCTGCATGTCTTCGCCTATTCGCGCCGCCCCGGTACCCCGGCAGCCTCGTCTCCCGGGCAGGTGCCGGGGCCGTTGAAACGGCGCCGCGCTTCCCTGCTCAAGACGCTCTCGGAGCAGAAACGCGCGGCCTTCTTAGCCTCACAACAGGGCGAGCGCCACGATATCCTCGTGACCGCCTCAGCGGGCGGCGTCTGCCACGGCATCAGTGGAAACTATCTGGTGGTGCGGGTCGCATGTACAGCGGTACGCGGGGAGATCCTGAGAGTATGCATCGACGGCGTACATGCCGCGTCTGTCTGGGGGCACCTCCATGGATAACCGGAGAATCGCCGGACTCCTCATGGAGGCGGCCGACGCCCTGGAATACCTGGATGAGCCGTTCAAGGCCCGCGCCTATCGCAAGGCCGCTTCTACCGTGGCCGATATGAACGTTCCCCTGGCTGAGCTCGCGACCGCAGGAAGGCTGACCGAGCTCGACGGCATCGGCAAGGGCCTCGAAACCCTCCTGACGGACTGGGCGTTGAAGGCCGACTTCTCGGCCCTTGAAGGGCTGCGCGCACGGCTACCGGCCGGAATATCTGAGATCCGCAAGGTGCCGGGGCTCGGCAACAGCAAGATCAAGGCCTTGCACGCCCTGGGTGTAGAGACCCTCGAAGATCTTGCTTCAGCATGCGACACCGGCATACTATTACCTATCAAGGGTTTCACGCCCCGCCATATCGGCCGCATGCGACGGGCCGTGGACGACATCCTGGCCTATCGGGGACGGTTTCTCCTGGACGAGGGGCTCTCTGAAGCGCATTATCTGCTCAGCTTGATGGAAGGGGCGGGCGTCTGTGCCGTCCTGACCGGCGAGGCCCGCCGGGGCTACGAGACCCTGGCCGGCGTGGATATCCTTATCAAGGAATCTCCCGCGTCCATGGCCGCGCTGGATAGGATCATGGGCGAGCCGGACATCATGACCGAACGGAGTTTGACTTATCTGCACGAGCGGACCCTGCCCATCAATTGCCATATCGCCCGGGAAGACGGCTTCATCACCAGCCTTTTCCTTGCCACCGGCTCACGCGACCATACCGAGCGCATTATGGCCCTGGCGCGTAGCCAGGGCCTGGACATCCGTCCGGACGGTCTGTTCGCGCCCGAAGGTCGTTTAAGCCTGCCCGACGAAGAGACCCTCTATGTCCGTCTGGGATTGAGTTACATCCCCCCCGAACTGCGCGAGGAAGGCGGCCGGGAAATCGCCTTGGCAGGGCGCGGCATGTTGCCCGAACTGATTAGTGAGACTGACATCATCGGGACCATCCATAACCACACCACCTACAGCGACGGGAAAACCCCGCTGGCGGATCTGGTGGACACCGCGCGCGAACTGGGATACGCATGGATCGGCATCAGCGATCACAGCTTAAGCGCGCGCTATGCCGGTGGTATGAACCTCAAGGCCGTGAGGAAACAGCAGGCCGAGATCGAGACCCTGAATGATGAGGCCGGGATCGCCGTGCTGAAGGGCGTTGAGTGCGACATCCAGCCCGACGGGTCGCTGGACTATCCCGATGAGGTGCTCGCTACATTTGATTTCGTCATCGCCAGTATCCACACCCAGATGGACATGGACGCCGCGGCCATGACCGGCCGCATCATCACGGCGCTAAAGAATCCTCGCACGTCCATCCTGGCGCACCCCACCGGACGGCTGCTGCTGGCGCGTTCGGCCTATGCGCTCGATATAGAGGCCGTGCTGGAGGAGGCTATCAAACAGCGCGTGGTTGTGGAGCTCAATGCACACCCCTGGCGTCTGGACTTGGATTGGCGTTTGATCGAGCGTTTTACCGCCGCCGGCGGTTTGATCGCCATCGGACCGGACGCCCATGAGCGCTCAGGACTGAAGGATATGCGCTACGGAATCATGATGGCGCGCAAAGGCATGCTTACCGCCCAGCAGTGTCTGAACACCTTTGGCCTCGAACGTGTCCGACAGGTACTCAAGCGATGCGCATAGAAGCATCCCAGGTTTCTTACCGCTATGAGCTGCCAGGCGATGAGTGGGCCGTGCGTGATGTCAGCGCCATCATCGAGCAGGGGGAAAAGATCGTCATCACGGGCACGGCCGGTTCGGGTAAGACCACCCTGATCGAGATGCTCGACGCCCTGATCCTGCCGACCAAAGGGGATGTCTTCTTTGATGGGGTCAGTGTGCGCCGTCTGGCCAAGGCCAAGCGGCTGACCGACATCCGCCGACGCATCGGGGTTTTGTTCCAGTTTCCGGAGCATCAGTTCTTCCAGGAGACGGCCTATGACGAACTGGCGTTTGCCATGCGCAATTTTATTGGTCCCGATGAGGAGAGAATCGCCGCCCGGGCCAGCCAGATCCTGGATAAATTCCATATGGATGTGGAGAGGCTTAAGCATGTATCGCCCTTCAATTTAAGCTCGGGCGAGAAACGTAAACTGGCCCTGGCATCGGCCCTGATGCCCGCGCCCGAGGTGCTCATCCTGGACGAGCCCACGGCCGGGATGGACGCCCTGGCCAGACACGAACTGATGCGTCTGGTCGTGAGCCTGGAAGACACCACCGTCATCATCGTGACCCATAACCTGGAAGACTTCCTGCCCATTGTGGACCGCATCATCGGCCTGGCGGCCGGGGAGAAAGTCCTCGACATGCCCCGGCCCGTCATTCTGGAGGACATCGAACGTATGGCATCGTGCGGCATGAAGCCGCCCCTGGTCCTCGAGGTGCAGGCCTGGATGAAGCGCGAGGGTGTGACGCTGAAGCGGATCTGCTATGAGATGGAAAGCCTCATCGCGGAGCTGAAAAAGACAGATTCCACCGGCTCAGGTTGACTATTGTCGAACAGGGCTTATTAAATGGGTATAGCAGCGGGAGGACCTATGCAGAAGCGGACCTTTGTGGAAATGAAGGTGGCCGGCATCGCCTTGGACCCCACCAATAACGCGCCTATCGTGGTTTTGAAGGATGTGCCCGGCAAGATCATCCTGCCGATCTGGATCGGCATCATGGAGGCCAGTTCGATTGCCGCGGCCCTGGAAGGATTAAGCTATGCCCGCCCCATGACGCACGACCTCATGGCCGAGCTCTTGAAGCGCATTGACGTGCGTGTTACCAAGATCGAGATCGTGGACTTAAAGGACAACGTCTTCTATGCCCTGATCGTGTTGGATTTCGGCGGCGAGGCCGTGAGCATCGATGCGCGACCCTCGGATGCCATTGCCCTGGCGCTCAGGACCAAGGCACGCATCTTCGTGGCCAACCATGTAGTCAGGGAGGCCACGCACGTGGAAGAGGAACCCGCCACCGGCGACAAGATCGCGGTAGGCTTCGAGCAGAATCAGGACAAGCTCCAGGAGATCCTGGAAAAGATGGATCCCGACGACTTCGGCAAGTTCAGGGCCTGAAGGACATGGGGGGTGATGTCATGAAGCAGGGGTGTGTCCTGCTCTGATCCTGCTCTATAGATCGCGCGTTCAGAAGCGGCCGAGCGGAACCTGTTGCACCGAGGTGTTGCAATCCGGGACGCCGTAGGGTAACGGCCTTAGGAATGAAACAAAAAGAACGCGGTTTTGTCCTGGTCAGTGTGCTCCTTTCCTCCTTTTTGACCCCCTTCATGGGTTCGGCCGTGAACATCGCGCTGCCTTCCATTGGTGCCGACTTCGGACTGGATGCCGTGTATCTGAACTGGGTGGCAACGTCATTTCTGCTGGCCTCGGCCATGTTTTTGCTGCCCATGGGCAAGTTGGCCGACCTCTACGGCCGTAAGCGGGTCTTTCTGACCGGCATCGTCCTGTTCACGCTGGCTTCCCTGGTGTGCGGCCTGGCCGGTTCAGCAACCATGCTGTTATGCGGCCGGGTGCTGCAGGGCATCGGCGGATCCATGATCTTTGCCACCGGCATCGCTATCCTGACCACGGTATACGCGCCCCAGGAGCGCGGCCGGGTCCTGGGATTGAGCGTCTCGGCCGTCTACCTGGGCCTCACCCTGGGGCCTTTCTTAGGCGGCGCGCTCACCGAACATCTGGGCTGGAGGAGCATCTTTCTGGCGCTGGCGCCGCCGGGCCTTGCGGCAGGTGTATGCGCACTGTCCTGCATCAAGGACGATCGGCGCGCGCGGAAGGAAGGGGACTTCGATCTCGCTGGCGCCGTCATCTACGCCCTGGCGCTGCCGTCATTGATCTACGGACTCTCGCGCCTGCCCAAAACAGGGGGGCTGCTCGTGGCCCTGGGCTTGACCGGCCTGGTCATCTTCACCATTCGGGAACTCACGGCAGAAAGACCCTTGATCGACCTGAAACTCTTCACCCGCAACCGTGTCTTCGCCCTGTCCAACCTGGCGGCACTGATCCACTACTGCGCCACCTTTTCACAGAGCTTTCTGTTAAGCCTCTATCTCCAGTACATCAAAGGCTTAAGCCCGATGTTATCCGGTCTGGTGCTGCTCGCCGCGCCGGTGGTCATGACCGTCATGTCGCCCCTGGCCGGAAAGCTTTCGGACCGCGTCGAACCCCGCCTGCCGGCCTCGGCCGGCATGGTGCTGACGGCTCTGGGACTCGGTCTGTTGAGCTATCTCACGCCCGCCACCCCGCTTCTCTACCTCGTCATCACCTTGCTCATCAGCGGGCTGGGATTCGCTTTGTTCTCCTCGCCCAACACCAATGCCGTGATGGGAGCGGTCGAGCCCCGCGACTACGGGGTGGCGTCGGGCATCCTGGCCACCATGCGTCTGACCGGCCAGACCCTGAGCATGGCGATCGCCATGCTTTTCTTTGCCCTGTACCTGGGCCAGGTTCGTATCACCCCGCTGGTCTTTGGCGCCTTTGTAACCTCCACGCGCGTCACCTTCGTTACCTTTACGGTCTTATGCTTGGCAGGAGCCCTGGCTTCCCTGGCCCGCGGCAACAAAACTAGCGCTTGAGCATGTCCTTGATGTCGGCCGAAAAGCTGGGAAAGCTGAAGACGGCATTGTTGAGGTCATGAACGGTGAGGCCGAAGCGTACGGCTAGGCCGAAGAGATTGATCAGCTCCTCGCCGCGATGTCCGAGGATATGGGCGCCCAGGACCCTGCCCGTGCCTTCCTCGATGACCACCTTGGACAGGGTCATGCTTTCGCCATAGGTCCGGCTGGTTTTCAGCCCCGTCAGATCAAGCAGGCTGACGCGGTGTTTGCCTGCCAGTGCCTCATCGGGGAGCATGCCCACCCCGGCGATCTCCGGGATGGTGTAGACTACGAAGGGCACGCTGCCGTAGCTGACCGGGATCATGGTCTCGGCATTAAGGTTGCGGGCCGCGAGTTTGCCTTCATAGGTGGCGACCTCGGAGAGTTGGGGCGAGGCGGCCACGGCGTCGCCCGCTACGAATACGTCCGGGTTGCTGGTCCTGAGGTAGGCATCGGTGATGATGCCCCGGCCGTCGCGCTCGATGCCGGCTTTGGCTAGGTCAAGATCGTCAATATCAGCCACCCGTCCGGCACCGTTGGCGACAACCTCGGCCCGAACCATTTTGGTAAAGCCGCCGTGGCTGAAAGACACCGCCATGGCAAGGGCCTGCCGTTCGACAGCCTCGATTCTCACGTCGGTATAGATATCAATTCCGAGACGGCGGGATGCGAGCGCTAGGCGTTCGGTCAGATCCTTGTCCAGGTTAGGCAGGATCCTGGGCGCGGCTTCGAGGATCGTCACCTTGGTCCCGGCCCGGGCCAGGACATGGCCGAATTCCATACCGATGGGTCCGGCGCCGATGAAGATGATCGAGTTTGGCGGCGCCTGGATTTCGAGGAGCTTGTCGCTGGTCAGGGTGTGTTCGAAGCCCTTGATCGGCAGGGCGCGGGGCTTCGAACCGGTGGCGATGATGAGTTTGCGGCCTTCGATTTCCCGGCCGTTGGCGTTCACCGTATGCGTCCCGCTGAAGCGCGCCTGGGCGCTCAGCACGTCGATATCCTGCGCCTGAAGGCTTTTTCTCACGGTTTCCGGGGTATCCTTGATGATCGCCTGCTTCAAACGCATGAGACCGGGCCAGTCGATGCGCAGGTCTTCGGCTCCGATCAAAGGCGCAGAGGAAGAACGAGCGTGTTCCAGGGCCTGCGCCGCAGCTACGAGGACCTTCTTGGGGATGCAGCCGCGCAGGGGGCAGGTACCGCCGAAGCCGTCTTTTTCGATGATCAGCACATTCAGGCCTGAGCGGCGCGCGATGATGGCGGCGGCCCTCCCGGCCGGTCCGGCTCCTAGGACGATCACGTCATATTGCCCCTGCATGCTTAAGCCTCTCCTTTTGAAACTTATACTTGATTCTTTATAAATAATGAACGATAAGCCACAGTCAATGAGAGTTGAGTCTGCGGCGTCACAGTCCCGCTGCTTGCGGCCGGGACGGGTTGCTCGGGACGCGCGACCTGTTAATTATTGATATTTTTTACTATTATGATGCGGGGAAGAAAAAAGGGGCCGCCATGAGCTTTCGAAAGCATTATTACAAGGACAGACCGATATGCAGGGTGACCTTCAGTCTGCCCAAGGAGGCCGCCTACAGCGCTATCCACGCGCACCTGGTCGGGGACTTCAACAACTGGAACATCTATGCCACGCCCATGAAAAAACTGGAGGACGGCTCCTTCACGGTGCACCTCGAGCTCGAGTGCGGACGGGAGTACCAATTCCGTTACCTGATTAATGAGGCCACCTGGGAAAACGACTGGAAGGCCGACAAGTATGTGCCGAGCCCCCTGGGGGCCTGCGACAACTCGGTGGTGGTGGTCGAAACGTCTCCCGGTCCCAATGGCGACGACAGGGAGTAGCTTTATCGTGGAATGCGGTCGATGATCGGATTGATTGCCGCCACTCGTCTGGAGGCCGAACCGATCGTCAACAACTTAGGCCTGAGCGCGGGTCTGTCCGATCCGTTCCCGATCTTTGAAAACAACGAAGTGCGTCTCATCATCTCCGGCATCGGCAAGGCCAATGCAGCCATGGCCACTGCGTATCTGGTCCTGTGCTCGCCTCTGGCATGCGTCTGCAATCTGGGCGCCGCCGGCGCTACGGGCGAGGGCAGGTCATTGGGCGCGTGTCTGCATGTCGGGCAGGTGATCGAGCCCGATCGGATGGATTTTACCACGCTGAGGGCCAAGACGCATGCCATCGACACCCTGGAGGGCTTCAACACCGTAAGCCTCGCCACCCAGGACAGCCCCGTGGTGGATAACGATCAGAGGCGCCGGCTTGCTCTCTTTGCCGAGCTTGTGGATATGGAAGCCGCGGCCGTGACCCAGACCTGCCATCGGCTACATATACGCTGCCATGTCTTCAAGTTCGTCAGCGATACGCCTGAGCATGGCGATTTTAACCTCATCCAGGACAATATCCTTAAGCACCGCGAGGCCTTTGCACGGTTTTTTGTGCGCGAGGTTTGGCCGAGACTTGTATAGTCCTTGACGGATGGGAAATTCTGTGGCATGTGGCTCTCACTTTTTAAGATAGCGAGGAAGGAGAATCATGGCACGGGTTACCGTAGAAGATTGTCTCGATAAGCTCAATGATCGCTTCTCACTGGCGATCGCCGCGTCCAAACGCACCAAACAGCTCATGAAGGGCGCCGAACCCTTGAGCCGGCGCAAGGAAAACCGGCACGTCGTAACCTCCTTGAGGGAAATCGCCGAAGGGAAGATCACCATCGTCAAGAAGTAATGACCAAAAAGGATTACTACGAGATCCTTGGGGTATCGCGGTCAGCCACGGCCGAGGACATCAAGAAGGTCTACCGCCAGCTTGCCATGAAATATCATCCGGACCGCAATCCGGGGGATAAGGACGCCGAGGAGCGTTTTCGAGAAGCGGCCGAGGCCTATGAAGTCCTGCATGATTCCGAGAAGCGCCGCATCTATGACCAGTACGGCCATGAAGGCCTGTCCGGGACCGGCTTCCAGGGCTTCTCGAATTTCGATGATATCTTTTCAAACTTTTCAGACCTCTTCGGCGAAATGTTCGGCTTTTCCGGATCGCGTCGGGGAGGGCGCCGCCGACCGATGCGCGGCGCCGACCTGCGCAAGGATATCATCCTCACGCTCGAAGAGGCCGCCACGGGCAAGGATCTCGAGCTTGATATCTCCAAGACCGAGCCCTGTGACGTTTGTTCCGGATCGGGTGCGGAACCCGGAACCACGCCCCAGAACTGCGGCATGTGCGGCGGCAAGGGCCAGGTCTACCGCTCCCAGGGCTTCTTCACCATCAGCAGCACCTGCCCGCAATGCCGCGGCGCGGGCAAGGTCATATCCAAACCCTGCAAAAACTGCCGAGGAACCGGCAGCATCGCGCGCGTCAAGAAGTTGAAAGCCAAGATCCCGGCCGGGGTGGACAATGGTTCCACCATGCGGTTAACCGGGGAAGGTGAGTTGGGCGTTGGCGGCGGCCCCCCGGGAGACCTCTATATCCTGATCCAGGTCAAACCGCACCAGATCTTCATGCGCCAGGGCGACGATCTCTACCTGGAGGTTCCGATTTCGTTCGTCCAGGCCGCCTTGGGGGCCACGCTCAAGATACCCACCTTGGACGGCGAGCACGAGCTTGAGATCAAGGCTGGCACCCAGCCCGGCGATGTCTATGCCGTCAAGGGCAAAGGCATCAAGCACCTGCGCGGCGGCGGTCACGGCGATATCAAGGTCGGTGTACGGGTGTTGATTCCAACCAAGCTCACCGGGGAACAGGAAGGACTCCTGCGCCAGTTCGCGCAAACCTCCAAGGACGATAACGGCAGAGAGCACGGCAAGGGCAAGAAGAAGTTCTCGCTCTTCTGATCATCACGTAAGAGACCTCCCATCCCGAAAGGATGAGACATGGTTGCGATAGTGCTGGGCATTATTCGGGTCATCCCACGTATGGCAGGTTTACGCCTGATGCGCGCCCTGGGTTTCGTCCTCTATTACCTCATGCCCGAGCGGCGTAGGGTAGCCATGACTAATCTTGCTATCGCCTTCGGCGCCGACATGAGCGCCTCCCGCAAGACCTGGATCGCCAGAGAGAGCTTTCAGAATTCCATGGCCCTGATCTTCGATTTTCTCAAGGTGCCGCAACTCAGCCCTGAGGTGCGGGAGAGCTTTGTCGAGGTCGAGGGTGAAGAAAATCTCAAGCAAGCGCTCGCACTGGGCCGCGGCGTGCTGGCCGTCAGCGCGCACTACGGAAATTTCCTCCTGCTGCTGTGCGTCCTGGGCCTCAAGGGATATCCCCTGCACGTGGTGACCAGACATTTCAGGTCACAGCGCACCGAGGGCGTCTATACCGCGATCCTCGCACGGTTCAGGGTCTGGACCTTCCCCCGCAGACACGAGGCCGCCAATATCCTGAAGGCCTTGAAAAACGGCGCGATCGTCGGTTATGTGCTGGACCAGAATATGCGGCGCGAAAACGGGATTTTCGTGGATTTTTTCGGCCGGAGCGCCTCCACCATCAAGGGTCTGGCGACGCTGGCCGGCCGGTACGGCAGTCCGATCCTGCCCGTGTGCATCGTGAGCACCCCCGACGGCCGGCATCACATCCATATCGGGCAGGCCATGCTACCGGAGAGTTCCAGGGAGATGAAGGCTCGTGAGCTCGAGCTCACCCAGCACTACACGACCTTGATTGAAGGATGGATCAGGCGCCGCCCCGAGCAGTGGCTCTGGGCTCACCGGCGCTTCAAGACCCGGCCCGACGGCGACCCCCCGATTTATCCGCCCCGGCGCGCCATCAAAACCTTACTCAAACAATGGCGCAGGCGCAAGCGCGCTTCTTAAAGAGCGTTTGCGTCTTTCCCGCGCGGTCGCGAGAGGATAACCACGACCCAGTGAAGAAAAATTTGCGCGATGCCGAAATATCCTAGATAATATAGTGCAAAGGACGGAAGGATGATCGAAGCGTTACGCGCCAAGTTCTCCGGCTATGACTGGGAGATGGTGGCGCACAACGAACACAGAAGCATTTACCAGCTCAAGCAGGCCGGTCTTCCGGCGCTGTATGTGAAACACTATCATCCGTGCACGCCCCTGGCAAGATTACGTTCCGGTATAAAGCCCCAGACCGCACATGCCCATCGGATGCTCGAAGCGCTCTCTCAGGCGGGCATCGGAGTGCCTGAAGTCGTTCTGCATTCGCATATGGGCACGCAATCCGCCCTCGTGACCAGGGCCGTCGAACCCTGCACACCGCTTGCATCCCTGCCCCGTGACCGACAAGTGATGGTGCTGCTCGCCCTGGCTGGTTCCCTCCTCAAGGCGGGTTTTGTCCATAAGGAACTCGTCGCCCGGGATGTCCTCATTGATCACGCCGGCCTCCCGGTGCTGGTTGATGTCTCCAAAGCGGCCAGGCATTCCGGCCTGGCCAGATTCGATATCATTGGTACCCTGGCGCGGGTCATTGCCCCCTATGAGGTCGGCGATGAACAGCTCAAGGAAAACCTGCCGGAAAAGTACCGGAATGACCCGCACCTGCTCCTGGCCATCCACATGCGTGCCCTCAAATTCAACCGGGCGCGTGCCCTGCGCCTGGTGCGCCACAGTCTCAAACCCGGGAGTTTTTCCGAAATCCTGAAGACCCCGGAGTATACGGTCATCCTCAAACGCGGCATGGCTATCGACCTGGACCGTGTCATCATGGCCCACAGCAAAAATATCCAGGAACAGAAAAATGTGCTCAAGTGCCAGGACAAGACGCAGGTCAGCAGCGTAGGCGAATGGTGCGTGAAATCATACCAGCGTTCACGGCCTTTTACCACACCCTATGCCATCCGGGCCTGGAAAGGCATCCTGACCCTGTACTACAACGGACTGCCGGTGCCCGAACCCGTGGCGCATGTCGTATTCCGCGACAAATCCAGCCTTTTGATCACACGCATGCTCGACATCCCCACCTTGGACAAGACCCTGTTTCACGACTACAATAATTTCCCGCCCGATGTACGGCACGGCATCCCCGAACAATTGGGCGAGCTGATCGGCCGCATGCATACGCTGGGGATCTACCATGCCGATCTCAAAGCCTGTAACATTCTGACGGACAAGGATAAGCTCACCTTCTATCTCACGGACACCGACAAGGTCCGACAGTATCGCTACCTGGCCGAGCAGCGGCGCATCAAGAACCTCATCCAGATCCACCTGAGCATCCCCAAGCATGTCAGCCGGGCGTTTCGCATGCGTTTTCTCAAAGGCTATACCAAGGAAACGCGCGAGGATGCCAAGGTCCTTTTCTCCAAGGTGTGGGGCCTCTCGCGCGGCATGGAGATCGTCTACACCACCAAGATGGGCGACAAGTTCGAGCGCTGGGACCAGGAACGCCCCGAGAATCGGGCGGAACAGGAAGAGACCTAAGGCTTGTAATCCTTGAGAACGCTGCCGGGATCGCTGCGCGCCCGCTCAAGCTTGCTCTTGAAGTCATCCGTGGGCTCGACCCCGGCCTTTTTGAGCATGCGTTCGGCTTCGAGTCCAATATTGCGGGTGTCCTTGAAGAAACCGTCGCTTTTGCGGGTCTGTGAACTATAACCGGACAGACGGTCGGCATGCGAGCCGTGATAGTTCACCGTCGATATGACCTTTGTAAGCCCCGTGTGGCCGCACTGTTCACAGGTTAACCCTTCCGGGTCCTTGAAACCGTGCACCAGGAAGCTGCTCACATGCGTGCAGGCGTTGCATTTATATTCGTAGATCGGCATGGTCGTGTGATGGCTGGGAAGATGCGGTCGGACGCGTATGCGGTCCGACCGCTCCGTTTCAGCGCTTGTCTCCCTTGACCTCTTCGAACTCGGCATCGACCACGTCGTCGCCTCCCCGCTGGGAAGCGCCGCCCGGACCTGCTCCCGGACCGCTGCCCGGACCGGAAGGACCGGCCTGGCCGCCTGAGGCCTGGGCGTACATGGCCTCGGCCAATTTATGCGAGGCGGCGGTCAAGGCTTCGATCTTCTGGTTGATCAGGTCCGTATTCTCGCCCTTCATGACATCCTTCAGATCCATAACGGCGCGTTCGATATTGGCGCGCGTCTCGGAATCCACGCTGCCGCCGTGCTCCTTGAGCGTCTTTTCCGTGGTATAGACCATACTGTCGGCCTTGTTCTTGGCCTCTACCAGGCCCTGACGCTTTTTGTCATCGGCTTCGTGATCCTCGGCTTCCTTGATCATGCGGTTGATATCGTCTTCGGTCAGACCCGAAGAGCTGGTGATCTTGATGGACTGCTCCTTGTTAGTGGCGCGGTCCTTGGCCGAGACATGCAGGATGCCGTTGGCGTCGATGTCGAACGATACCTCGATCTGGGGCATGCCGCGCGGCGCCGGCGGGATGCCGATCAGGTCGAACTGTCCCAGGAGCTTGTTGTCGCCCGCCATGGGCCGCTCGCCCTGGAACACCCGTATCGTCACGGCGTTCTGGTTGTCGTCGGCCGTCGAGAACACCTGCGACTTCTTGGTCGGGATGGTGGTGTTGCGCTCGATGATCTTGGTGAATACGCCTCCCAATGTTTCTATCCCTAAGGAAAGCGGGGTCACGTCCAGGAGCAACACGTCTTTTACATCACCACCCAGCACGCCGCCCTGAATGGCGGCCCCTACGGCCACGACCTCGTCCGGGTTGACCCCTTTATGGGGTTCCTTGCCGAAGATGTCGCGGACCTTCTCGACTACCTTGGGCATGCGGGTCTGTCCACCCACTAGGATGACCTCGTCGATGTCGGCTGGTGTCAGGCCTGCATCGGCCAGGGCCTTACGACAGGGCCCTTCCAGTTTCTGAATGATGTCGTCCACCAGGTTCTCCAGCTTGGCACGCGTCAGGCGCATGTTGAGGTGCTTGGGACCTGTCTGGTCGGCCGTGATAAATGGCAGGTTGATCTCGGTCTCCATCATGGTGGAAAGCTCATGCTTGGCCCTCTCGGCCGCCTCTTTCAGACGCTGTAGGGCCATGCGGTCCAGGCTCAAGTCCACGCCGGTCTCCTTGCGGAACTCACTCACGATAAAATCGATGATGCGGTTGTCGATGTCCTCGCCGCCCAGATGGGTGTCGCCGTTGGTGGCCTTGACCTCGAAGACGCCGTCGCCGATCTCCAGGATCGAGATATCGAAGGTGCCGCCGCCTAAGTCGAAGACCGCCACGGTTTCGTCCTTTTTGCGGTCCAGGCCATAGGCCAGGGCTGCCGCGGTGGGTTCGTTGATGATGCGCTTGACGTTGAAACCGGCGATGCGTCCGGCGTCCTTGGTCGCCTGGCGCTGGCTGTCATTGAAATAAGCCGGGACAGTAATGACGGCGTCGTCGATTTTTTCTCCCAGATAGGCCTCGGCGTCCATCTTCAGTTTCTGAAGCACCATGGCGGATATCTCCGGCGAAGCATATATGCGGCCGTCCACTTCGATGGCGGCGTCATTGTTGTCGGCCTGCGCGATCTTGTAGGGCATGATCTTGATGTCGCGCTGGACTTCTTCATCACTGTAGCGCCGTCCGATCAGACGTTTGATGGCATAGAGCGTGCGTTCCGAGTTCGTTACGGCCTGGCGTCGCGCTACCTGGCCCACCAGGCGCTCTCCGCCGCTGGTAAACGCCACGACTGAAGGGGTCGTGCGTGCGCCTTCGGCATTCGCAATCACCTTTGGTTCGCCCGCCTCCATGATCGCCATGCATGAATTCGTCGTCCCAAGATCGATTCCAAGGATTTTTCCCATTGTATTTATTCCTCCTTCGTCGTTTTCTCTCTCGCCTTGGACACTGTCACCCTCGAGGGGCGCAGGACCCTATCGTGGAGCATGAACCCTTTTTCCAACTCGTCGACCACCAGCCCCGGGATCAGGACATCATCACGATCCACATGCAGCATGGCTTCATGATACTGCGGGTCGAAGGGCATGCCCTTGGCTTCAATAGGTTCGACATTATATCGTTTCAAGGTTTCCAGGAAGAGCTTCTCCACCATGCGATTGCCGTCGATGAACTTCGAATCCTCGGGATGAAGCTCCAGGGCCATCTGGATGGATTTCTCGATGGCGTCGTAGATGCGCAGGAAGTCCTTGATCATCGATTCGTTACCGTACTTGATGATGTTGTCACGTTCCCGGTGTAACCTTTTTTTCATGTTGTCCATTTCGGCCAGGGAACGCAAGTACTTATCCTTCATCTCATCGAGCTGTGCTTCCAGCGACTGGATCTCCTGGCCCAGATCGCATTGTGCCGTCGTTTCGGCATTTTCCGGCAGGGCCTCATTCATTCCGGCCGCCGTCGTGTTGTTGACGTTTTCTTCATTATCCATTTTTAAATATCCTCCAACAGACTGCTTAATACCTTTGCTACATACTCGACCAACGGGATCACCCGGCCGTAATCCATGCGCAACGGGCCGATGACCCCCAAGGTGCCGACCGGTGTATCTCCGCGGGAATACCCGCTGGCCACCATGCTGAAATCGCGCATGCCCAAGGCGCCGAGTTCTTCCCCGACAAAGACCTTGACCCCGGAGTCGGCCAGGACCTGATTCAATAAACGCAGAATCCGCCCCTTGTCCTCAAAGGCCCGCACGATCTCGCGCAGCCTGTCGATGTCCGAAAACTCCGGGTAATTAAAAACGCTTTCTTTGCCCTCGATAACGATGTCGGGTGCGTCCTCAACGCCCTCCAAGGCCGTTTTTCCCAGCTCCATGGCCTTTCTGACCAGATGATCAAACCTGGCCTTCTCGCTTGACATCTCGTTGACGAGCATGTCGCGCACCTTCTGTATCGTCATGTCGGCATAGGTTTCATTAAGGAAATTGCTGTATTTTGTCAGTTCATCCTGGGAAATATCTTCGCCCTGCACGATATGATTGTAGACCATGCCCGATTTGCTGATCAGAATGACCAGGATGCGTTTCTCATCCAGCCGCAGGAATTCGATGCGCTTCAGGATGAACGTGGTGAGCTTGGGCAGGATGATGATGGCGGCATTCTGGGATATCTCGGAGAGTAAGAGCGAGGTTTCGTGCAGGGTATCCTTGAGGCTGCCGAAAGATTTAGCCAGGTGCCGGGCGATCATGGTCTTTTCGCCCTTGGGCAGTATTCTGGTCTGGAGGATCTCCTCCAGGAAGAAGCGGATACCCTCGGAGGTCGGTATGCGCCCTGCGCTCACGTGCGGCTGCAGCAGATAGCCGTACTCCTCCAGATCGGCCATGACGTTGCGGATGGTGGCCGGCGAGACGTTAAGGTCATAACGCCGGGAAACCACGCGGGAACCGACCGGTTCTCCCGTTGATATGAACTCCTGCATGATGATGCCGAATATCTGCTTGTCACGTTCGCTGACCATATTTTAGCACTCGCCTCGTCCGTCTGCTAACAATATATAGAAACTCTGCATTATGATGTCAATAGTCAAAAGGCCATGTAAATTTCCATCCAAAAGAACTGGACAAAGACATGCGATATGGGTATGCACTGGGTCAATGAGGAACAGACCAAACAGGCGAGGCACGGCATGAAGGAAACGGTTGCGGCGCTGGTGAATAAAACGATTGCGGATCTCATGGAGCAGGGGAATCTGCCGCCTGGTTCGCGGTCGGATTACGGGGTGAGTCTCCCGGCCAACAAGCAGTTCGGTGATTTTGCGACCAACGCCGCCATGATCCTGGCCGCGGGCGCCAAGCGGCCTCCCCGCGAAGTGGCTCAGGTCATCGTGGCGGCCCTGCAGGCGCATACCGAGACCTTCGAGCGGGTGGAGATCGCCGGCCCCGGTTTTATCAACTGCTTCATCCACCCGCGGCGCTGGGTCGGCGTGCTGAATGAGATCAGGGAGCAGAAGGACGTCTACGGGAGAGGCACCTTCGGGGCCGGCAAGAAGGTGCAGGTCGAGTTCGTGAGCGCCAACCCCACGGGCCCCCTGCATGTCGGGCATGGACGCGGGGCGGCCGTGGGCGACACCCTGGCGCGCATCCTTGCGGCCGCAGGGTTCGATGTGCAGCGCGAATATTACATCAACGACACCGGCAACCAGATGAACATGCTGGGCCTCTCGGTCTTATGCCGTTACCGTCAGCTCTTCGGTTTGAATGCCGACTTTCCGGAAAACGGTTATAAAGGCGAGTATATCCGGGACATCGCCGAAGAGCTGCGAGGGCTGCACGGCGATTCACTCCTCACACTCCCGCAGGATCAGGCCCTGGCACGCTGCCGCGCATACGCCGGCGAGACCATCCTGTCCGGGATCAGAGACGACCTTGCGGCCTTCAATGTGAGCTTCGACCACTGGTTCAACGAGTCGCGTCTGTATCAGGAAAATAAGCTTGAAGAAACGCTAACACGCCTCAAGGCACAGGATCTGGTGTACGACCACGAAGGGGCCCTGTGGTTCAGGAGCAGCCGCTTCGGGGACGAGAAAGACCGCGTGTTAAGGAAGCAGGATGGCTCCCTGACGTACTTCGCGCCGGACATCGCCTACCATCAGGACAAGCTCGAACGCGGCTTTGCCTGGATCATCGACATCTGGGGCGCCGACCACCATGGCTATGTGGCGCGCATGAGCGCGGCTCTGGCCGCACTGGGCGCTCCGGACGACTGCTTCCATGCCCTCCTGATCCAGTTGGTGGCGCTGGTACGCGGCGGCGAACCCGTGCAGATGTCCACGCGTTCGGGAGAGTTCGTAACCCTCAAGGAGATCCTAGACGAGGTCGGCAAGGATGCGGCCCGCTACTTTTTCATGATGCGACGCTGCGACAGCCACCTGGTCTTCGACCTGGAACTGGCCAAGAAGAAGGGCGAGGAGAACCCGGTGTACTATATCCAGTATGCCCATGCCCGCATCTGCTCCATCCTCAGGAAGGCCACCGAACAGGGGCTGACTCCGGACCAGGAAGGGGCGGACCTCGATCTGCTGGCTCAAGGCGATGATCTGGAGATGGTCAAGCTCCTGGCGGGCTTCCCCGATGCCGTGCTCTCGGCCGCCGCCGACCTCGAACCGCACCGCATCGCTTTTTATCTTTTAGACCTTGCAACCGCGTTTCACCGGTTTTATAATAAGAATAAAGTGATATCGGATGATTATGCACTCACTCGGGCACGCTTGATCCTCATCGATGCCATCCGGCAGGTGATCGCCAATGGCTTGGCTTTGATGGGCATAACGGCACCGGAGACCATGTAGACCCCATGGCGAGAAAGAGCAAGGTTCAACGCGGCTCGGGATCCCTGGCCCGCAATGTCGTGTGGTTCTGCGTTTCGGTAACGATCCTTATCTGTGCCAGCCTGCTCTTCCACCATATTATTCAATGGCCTGATCTGCCTCTGAAAGAGGTGCTCGTCAAGGAATCATCCAAGGTTGCCGCACTGGCCGGATCCGAACGGAAACCGCAGGAAGCGCACGCCGACCGGAAAGAACCCGCTTCACAGAAGACTTCGAAAGAACGGGAGGCTTCCGGTGAACCGCAGGCCGCGTCGGCGGCCCCCTATGACTACAGCTTTTACGACATCCTCAGCCACCCCCAGAAAGGCGCAGGCAAAGGCGAACCGAGTCAATACTCCGTACAACTGGGGGCCTTTAAGTCGCGCCAGCAGGCCCTGGCGTACCGGGATGATCTCAAGCAGACCAAAAAGCTGGATTGCAGGGTTGTCAAGAAAGGCACATGGTCCGTGGTGCTCTGGGGCTACTTCCCGAACAAAAAGGCCGCCGAACGATCCAGCCGGCAGATCGAGCGCCGGTTGGGGCGCGATTGCCTGGTCATCGACCTGGGTTAGCCATGATACTACACGTGGTGGGGGCCAGGCCCCAGTTCATCAAGCTGGCACCGGTGCTGACGGCCTTCCGGGATCAAGGACTTGTCTCTCAGGTGATCCATACGGGCCAGCACTATGACTTCGAGATGTCGGAACTCCTATTCCGTAACTTAAGCCTTCCCGAACCGGAGTACAATCTCGGCATCGGCTCCGGTACGCATGCCCAGCAGACCGGCAAGATGCTCTGCGCGATCGAGGAGGTCTTGAACCGGACGACTCCGTCGTTATTATTGGTGTATGGCGATACGAACTCGACCCTGGCCGGCGCCCTGGCGGCATGCAAGCTGGGCATCCCGGTCGGTCATGTGGAGGCGGGATTACGCAGCTTCGACCGCCGCATGCCCGAAGAGATCAACCGCATCGTGGCCGACCATCTTTCCACCTACCACTTCTGTCCCACGACCAAAGCGGTGGAACTCCTCAAGGCCGAAGGGATCGAAGGTCTCTTGACCGGTGACGTTATGGTAGACGCCCTGCAGGCATTCACCGGGATGGGGAGTACATGCCCCTGTGAGCCTCCCTTTGTGCTGGCCACTATCCATCGCGCCGAGAACACCGACGATCCCGGCCGTTTCCTGGCCATCTGGGAGGCCTTCAAGACAATAGCCCGCGAGATCCCGGTTTACTTCCCCATCCACCCGCGCACCCGCTTTCGCTATCGCGATATCATCGAGCAGGCGAACCACCAGGTCACGGTGGCGCCGCCGGCCGGCTATCTGGACATGCTGGCCTTGATCAAGGGGGCCGAGGCCGTCATCACCGATTCGGGCGGTGTCCAGAAAGAGGCCTTTCTCTTAAGTACTCCCTGCCTTACGGTCAGGGGCACCACGGAATGGCCCGAGACCATTGAAGCCGGGTGGAACCGGCTGATCGAGGCCGACCGCGAGGCCATTACCGGCGCGTGCCGGGATATACGCACCAAAGAGTGGCCTCAGACGTCGGCAAAGCCCTTCGGCGACGGTCGCGCCGCTCGCAGGATCGCCAGCTTCATCAAGGATGTCTGTGGTTAGAAGCCGTCTTTTTTAAAGGAGGTGTGCATGAGGATCTCCAAAAAGGGAGTCGGACCGAAGGATATCCTGTCAAAGGCCGCTGCCTTAGCTGCTAAAGGGGAAACGACGCAGGCCGCGCGCTACTTTGAGGCCTGTGTTCGGGCCTACGTCGAGCAGGGGCTGCCGTTGCGTGCCTTAGCCGCCGCCAAGGCCGCCCGTTCTGCCTTAGGCGAAAGCCCCAAAGTTCAGGCCATGCTCGTGCGTCTCTACACCGAACTGGGTCTGACCGGTGACGCTCAGAAGGAGATCAAAAGCGGCGCGGAATTGGTCAACAAGGACTCCATTCCCCTCTTGAAAGGCCTGGGCGGCGAAGAGATGACCGATCTGCTGGACATCATGGAACTCCTACCGATCAAAAAAGGGGCCTATGTCGTCAAGCAGGCCGAAAAGGGCGAAGACCTCTATCTGGTGGCGGCGGGGTCGTATGAGGTCATGCGCGACGCCATGCGTCTTTCCCTCATGCACACGGGCGATGTCTTCGGCGAGATCGGCTTTTTCCACCATGCCGCCCGCAGCGCCTCGGTCAGGGCGTTGGAAGACGGCATGCTCATCCGCCTGCCGGCCGAAGAGCTGCGCTGCTTATGCCGGAAGTATCCGGGACTGGCGCATGCCCTCGAACGGCTCTACTTTGCGCGCGTCATCAAAAAGGCCAGCGAAGACCTGGCCATTGCCGCCAACGACTTGGACGGCGTGCATGAGATGCACTTCTCCAAGGGACAGGAGCTTTCCCATTTGGACGGCATCACGATCGTAAAGCATGGGGTGGTGGAGATCGATTACGATGCCCAGGGACTGACCAGAAAACGTTTTTTAGGGCCCGGGAGCGTCTTTAAAAGGACCGACGGCCGGGCCAGGGCCAATACGGATGTCGATATCATCCAGGCCCGACCGGATATCCCTTAGAAAGGGGCTCTCAACGGCCGTGTAAGTGTGGGCGCAAACCATGCTTGCCATGCCGGGTAAGCTCTGCTACATCGAATGATGTGCGTTTGACGAGGGTTGAAATCAAGGGCTTCAAGTCCGTGGCCAAGAAGACCGTGCTCAGTTTTCCCGGGGCCATCACGTGCATCGCCGGACCGAACGGCTGCGGCAAGAGCAATGTGGTCGACGCCATACGGTGGGCCTTGGGCGAGCAGAGCGCGCGCGCCATGCGTGCCGGCAGCATGGGGGACGTCATCTTCGCCGGCACTCAGGATGTGCCGGGCAGCTCGCTGGCGAGCGTCACGCTCGAGTTCGCCCGTGTCGGCGGATCCTTTCCCAAGGAGCTCGACGGCTTCAACGAGTTTTCCATAGCCCGCCGCCTGTTCCGTTCCGGAGAAAGCATCTACACCATCAATGATATCCGCTGCCGGTTGAAGGACATCACCGATCTGTTTCTGGATACGGGCCTGGACCGGCAGGGCTATGCCATTATCGAACAGGGCCGGGTCAAGGATGTCATCCTGGCCAAGCCCGAGGACATCCGCCATATCCTCGAGGAGGTCGCCGAGGTCGGCAAGTTCCGCGTCAAGCGGACAGAGGCCATTAAACGGCTGGAGGCCACCCAAGGCAACCTGGAACGCATCAAGGATCTGCTCCAGGAGGTTGGCCGGCAGCGGGACACCCTGAAGGCGCAGGCCGGCAAGGCCAAACGGTATCAGGTTTTGCGCGACAAGATCAATACCCAGACCCAACTGGTCTGGAGCGAGGAGCTCGAAGGCATCAAGCGTAAGAAGGACGGCCTGGATGATGAAGTGCTCGTCATCGATAAGGCCATCCTGGGGGTCGATGAGAACCTGGCTGAGCAGAACACCCGCCTGGGGGAGATCAATACCCGGCTGATGGCTCTCAAGGAGGAGATGGACAGGGTCGGCACCAAACTGCAGGACGCCAAAGCGCGGCATGCGCTGGTGAGAAGCGAACGGGAGGCCTGCGAAGTCAGGCTGGCCGACATGCAGGCCACCATCACGCGATCAACTCAGCACCGGCAAACCTCTGAAGACGAAAACCAGGCGGCTTTAGGCGAGATCGAGGCGGGCACCCGTGAGCTCGAAGATTTGAGCCGGCGGCTTAAGGCGGTTATGGAAGACTACGATCAGCACAAGGCACAGGCGGATACCTGTCAGACGCAGTTCCGCGCGGTGGCGGCCGACTATGACACCAAGCGCGCCGAGCTCTTCGATGCCATCGGCCAGGCACGCTCCGTCGAGCAGCGCATCGGCTTCCTTAAGCAGCGCCGCGACGAGGTGGCGGCCAATATCGCCAAGCGCACGCAGGAGTTGGCCGCCATGTCCGGCGAGGAAGAAGGGCTGCGTGCCGAGCTGGAGGTCCTTACGACGAACAGCCGGGAGTACGCGGATTATATTGGAGAGCGGCAGGAGCGCGTGCGGGAACTCAAGGCCGAACGGACCGGGCTCATGGCGGAACTCGAGCGTGATTCCCAGCACCTGATCGCCCTGGAAAAGCGGCATACCGAGCTGGCTACCAAGATTACCATGTTGGGCCGGATCGTCAAGGGCGCGCACGGCGCGCAGCCGAACCCCGCTTCCAACGGGTTCAAGCGCGTGGCCGACGCCATGAACGTGCAGGCGGGATTCGAAGAGACGGCCGGTTCCTTCGGGGACCTACTGGATTATCTTATCATCCAGGATTACGATGAGGTTGTGGGTCCTCAAGGGGTGCGTACGCAAGGCCCCGGTTTTGTCCCGGCCACCCCGTATGTGCAGGCATACGGAGATGAAGCCCCGCCCCAGGGTGAAGGGCTCCTGGGCCCCTTAAGGACTTATGTCGAGGCCGGGGCCGGATTCGAGGCCGTGCTCGATGTGTTGACTAGGGGCAAATGGGTGGTGCGCGATCTGCCTAGCGCGGTCAGTCTCTGGCGCGCCGGGCAGCGGTCTCATACCCTGGTCACCCGTGACGGCATGATCCTGGAGACTTCGGGGATCTTGAGGACCAGTCCTGAAAAAGACAAGTATGCCGAGATACTCAAGGCCAAGGCCGAACTGGCGACCCTGAACGGACAGGAGCGCGATCTGATGCTTGATCTCGAACGCCAGCGCACCTGTCTCAAGGAGAGCAAGGACCGTATTGTCGAGGTAAACCGCACGTTGGAGGCGCTCCTGGCGGAGCAGCAGAAGGCCGAACGCGAGCTTGAGGCCATGAAGACCAAGGGTCAGAGCCTCCATGGGCGTTTGGAACGTATGGCCGATAGGCGCGAAACCTACCGACGTGATATCCAGGCCTGGGAGGCGATGTCGGGTGGCATGGATCAAGAGGCGCATCAGATCGAGGAGGAAAAGATAGCCTGCGCCGTGCGTGTGGAGGGCCTGCAGGCGGGGCTCAAGGAGCTGGACGAGCAGAAGACCCTCTCCCGGCAGCAGCTCGATACGGTACAAACGGCCCTGCAGAAGGTGAGCGCCACCGTGAGCGAACTGAAGGTAGCCTATGCCTCCCGCGCCGAAAGGCTTAAAGGACTTAGCGATCTGCTCGAACGCCGCAACCAGGAGATCTCCGGCGATACGGCGCGCATCGAGGAGTTGGGCGGCAAGGCCGCCGAGGTCGAAGCCTCCCTGGCGAAGAGCCGGGAGGACTTGGCGCTGATTGAGGCGGAAATAACCGCCCTCCAGGCGCGTCATGACGCCTACCAGCCGGAATTCCAAACATTTATGGACAATGGCGGGAGCTTGCGCCGGCGCATTGACGAGCTGCATAATGCGCGTAGCGTCCTGGAGAAACAGAAACAGGAGCTGATCTTGGGCGATAAGGAACAGTCCATCGCCCTGAAGATGCTTATGGAAAGGTATCAGGCGCGTTTCGGCGAAGAATTGCCCCAGCTGCCGGAAGGGTTCGATCCGGGCAAGGCCCGCGAAGAGATCGCCCTGGCCCAGACGAGGATCGACGCCATGGGGCAGATCAACTTCGCGGCCATTGAATCATATGAAGAGGCCCAGTCTCGGTTTGACGATCTGCACCGGCAATACGAGGATCTGGTGGTGGGCAGCACGCGCCTGAAGGAACTGATCGCGAGCATCGAACGCGAGAGCACCAAGGAGTTCATGGCCACCTTCGTGAAGGTGCGGGCGTATTTCCAGGAGCTCTTCACCCTGATGTTCGGCGGCGGCCAGGCCGATATCGTGCTCAAGGAAGGCGAGGGGATGGACGCCGGGGTGGAGATCTTCGCCTGTCCGCCCTTCAAGCGTCTGAAGGCCATGAGCCTCTTGTCCGAGGGAGAAAAGACGCTCACCGCCATATCGTTCATCTTCGCGCTCTTCAAGGTAAAACCCTCGCCGTTCTGCATTTTGGATGAGGTCGATGCCCCGCTCGACGACGCCAATGTGGAACGTTTGAACCGGCTGATCAAGACCTTCGCGCGTGATGCCCAGTTCCTGGTGGTGACGCACAACAAGAACACCATGGAGATCGCGGACATCATCTACGGCGTCACCTTTGATGTCCCGGGGGTAACCAAGGTGGTCTCCATGGATTTGCAGGGCTGAAACGGTGCGTGAGGATTCGTGACATGATAACACAAAGAAATTACATGGCAAATTTAGCCTTGATTTTTAACGATATTGACTGCAATGGATGAATGGGGACGGTGAACTATGGCGCGAGTGATTGCGGTAACAACTGGAAAAGGTGGTGTCGGTAAAAGCAACTTTGTCCTCAACGTGGGCATTTGTCTGGCAAAAATGGACTTGCGCGTGCTCTTGTTGGATGGTGATCTGGGTCTTTCCAATCTCGATATTCTCATGGGATTGATGCCCCAGAAGAGCCTGGAGGACGTTTTTCTCGGCAAGGTGGCGGTCGATCGCATCATTCTCGAGACCGATTACAAGGTGCGACTCCTGCCGGCCAGTTCGGGACTGGTGGATTGGGCGGACCTTCCGGAAGAAAGAGAGCTCGATCTGGTGCATAAGCTCATGAAGGCAAGCGCCGACGTGGATATCATCCTGGTCGATACCTCCTCGGGAACCTCTACGCATCAGATAGCCTTTCTCTCCTGTCTGTCGGAGATCATCCTGGGGAGCCGCGACGACCCGAGCTCCGTCACGGAGAACTACAGCCTCATCAAGGCCCTGAAGAACGCCGGATACAGCGGGAGGGTGGGGTTGTTCTCAAGCATGGTGCCCGACTATGTGTCAGGGCACACCTTGTTCAAGCAGCTCTCCACACCGGCGCAGCGGTTTCTCGACATGCAGGTCGATTACATGGGACCGGTCTGCCACGATGAACGTCTGCAAACCGCCATTACCGAACAGGTTCCGGTGGTGGTGCGTTTCCCCACCTCGGATATCGCCAAGTGCTATCGAGTCATCGCCTCGACACTCTTATCGCAGATTAGCCAGCCCATCAATCTGGAGCGTTTCTGGATCAGATTCGTCCAGATGGTCAGGGCGGTGAGCCTGCCGAAAAGCCTGCGCGAGGTCTCGTTCGACTTCGAGGTGCCCAAGGAGAATGTGACGCCTGCTCTGGAGAAGACCATGGATGCGATCCTGGAGGAGCAGCGGCGCACCCGGCAGCTTCTGGAACGGCTGGTTTATATCATGGAAGGGCCTCTGCGCGGGCGCATGCATGAACATATTGACGGCTGAGGTGCCTACCCCGAGCGGCATGCTCTGGATCGGCGGTGATGCCGAGCGGATCACGGAAATTTCATGGCAGCCGATAGCGGGTCGGGCTCACGGCGGCAAGCTTGACTGGTTTCTAGAGGCCCTTGAGGGATATCTGTTACGCAGGCTTAAGACCTTTCCGGGCGGCCTCGGGTTTGCAGGACAGCGCCCGCTCTGGTTCAAAACCGCACCGAACGTTACGTCCGTAACATTCCCGCAGAAGACCTATCAGGCCATGTGCGCTATTCGTTATGGACAAACGAAGTCATATGCCGATCTCGGGGAGGCACTGGGCAACCGCTCCCTGGCCCGGGCCGTCGGCAATGTCTGCGCCGCCAACCGCGTGCCGATCGTGGTGCCCTGTCACCGCGTCGTGGGCGCCCATTCCCTCGGTGGATACACGGGCGGTATCGACAAGAAGCGCTGGCTCCTGACTATCGAAGAATCCACAGAGACCGAAAAGTAATCCATGGGGCTTAAGATTTCTCTATTTGCAAAAAATTACAGTCTGTATTATTATATTAAACATAACATAAAGAAGAAGGCATCCATGATGGAAAAGGTTGTGGTTTATCTCGCGGGTAAGCGCACGCACGCGGCGATATCGCAAACGATCGCGAAAGCAGGAAACATGGCCACTGAAAAAAAAGGCGGTTGTCACCTATCCTGGTATTGTACTCCAATCATGCAGCATTCGTACTACGATGAGCCGACATGAATACCCTTATGGATACCCATGGCCGCAGGATACGGTATCTGCGTGTCTCGGTAACTGACCGCTGCAATCTGCGCTGCCGGTATTGCATGCCCGAGAATGGAGCAGACTGGCTGCCCCATGAACGGATCATGCGCTATGAGGAGTTCCTGCGGGTTATCCGAGTGGGCGCGCGGTTGGGAGTGGACAAGGTACGTCTGACCGGGGGCGAACCGTTGGTCAGAAAGGATTTTCTCGATTTTGTGGCGAGCATTTCCCGGATCGACGGGATTACCGACCTTTCGCTCACTACGAATGCCGTGCTGTTGGAAACCATGGCCCCGACCTTGCGTGCGCACGGCATTGGGCGGGTCAACATCAGCCTGGACACGTTAGAGAAGAAAAAATTCGCGTACATTACACGCACCGATGCCTTCGATCGGGTGATGTCCGGTATCCATGCGGCCAAGGATCAGGGCTTGCGCATCAAGATCAATGTGGTTGCCATCCGGGGATTCAACGATGACGAGATCCTGGACTTCGCGGCGCTGACGCTGCATGAACCCGTGGAGGTGCGATTCATCGAGCTCATGCCCATGGGCTGCGCCGCCCGTTTTGACCCGTCCAAAACCATCAAGGCCTATGAGATACGTCAGCGCATCGAGCAGGTGATGGGTGGACTGAGCAAGGTGGTTTCAGGCCTTGGTCCGGCGGCCCTATACCGAATTCCCGGGGCCCCTGGGCTCTTAGGCTTTATCGAACCCGTTTCGGAGCGTTCCTTCTGCGCGCGCTGCAATCGTATCCGCATATCGGCCAGCGGTGGGTTGCGGCCGTGTCTGTTCTCGGACAGACAGCTGGATCTGCTGGGTCCGCTGCGCCAAGGTATCGGTGATGATCAATTGGGGGAACTGATCCAGGCCGGAGTGGCGCTCAAACCTTTAAGCGGTTTGGACACGAATCATGGTTGCGAGACCTTGATGAGCACAATCGGTGGATAGCTTAAAGCGATTCAGGAGTTGACGGCCGCGGCCGCGATGAGCCTTCCGAAAGATTCCAGTTCCTGCTCAAAGAGGATGCGGTTGGTGTTCAGCAAGGCCAGACCTGAAAGACCGTTTTCGTCAGCCCTGCTTTCCACCCAGACGACCTTGCAATACAGGGAAATGGTTCCGACCGTCTCGGGGTGATCGATAAACAGCCGCACGATATCGCCCAGATCCATTTCAATCCCGGCGACGCATACGCCCCCGCTACAGGCATTGATGATAGAAACCTCTTTCTTGCCGCTTTTCAGTTCTATCATGCCGCATATGTTCGGTACATGAATACGTTCGAAACATCGCTTTTCTTTTGTATACGGCATTACTCGTGCATTAATGTTAAATCTCCGCTTTTGTCAAGTGGGGAAAAAAACCATTTTCGATCAAGATGTTCATATATCCCGCAAAGTTCTCGACAGAAAACTATAGGCGCTTCTCATGCGATCCAGGTTTCCACGAACGTCCTGATCATGGCGATATAGTCCGCCATCCACGGCGAATCCAAGGCGCCGATATGCGCGACCCCTTCCAGGATCATGATATCCTTGGGAGCACTCGCTACGGCGAACATTTTCTGCGAATGGGTATGCGGAACCACGGCATCGGCCGTGCCATGGATGAAGAGCTTCGGCACGCCGCTCAAGGGCAATGTCTCGAGGGCGGAGATTTGCGGCACCGTGCAAGGCACGCCCGGATAGGCCTCCTGGAAAAGGTCGCGGAAGGAATACAGCGCCGAGTCCATGATGGCCCCTTTGAGGGCGGGGATATCGGGCAGGATACGCGCCAGGGTGAACCCACCCATGGACTGGCCGAAGCCGAACACTGCCGCGCCAAAACGTTCGGGCTCGTTGAACACAAGAGCGAATACGGCCCGGGCGTCGTCTTGGATCCCCTCTAATGTGGGACTGCCTTTAGACCGGCCGTATCCGCTATAGTCAAAGGTCAGAAGCCGGTGACCCATTTCCAGGAAGAAGAGCGACGCCAAGATGTGGGAGGTCATGTTCTCGGCATTGCCGTGCAGGTTGACGATGGTTGCAGTCCGGGCATGTTCCTGCTTGGGTCGGATGAGCCAGGCATGCAGGCGTCCCTCCACGCAGAGATCCTCTCGCGCGTACCCCATGCTCGCCGGATCGAAATACAGGTAGGGGTCAGGATAGAAACAGTTTGCTTCCGTAATGGTCATAGCCTTGCATTATAAACGCACCACCTCCAGGTGTAAAGAAGTCATGACTGCTTCCTATTATTCTCAAAATGATTATAATAAGACCATGTGCGGAAGATTCGTATTCACCGATCCATCCCGGATCAAGGCCTTGCTGCCCGAGGCCGTCATCGACGACCAGATCATCCTGGAATTTAAGCCCAATTACAATATCGCGCCGTCTCAGCCCGTGCTTGCCATGCTCAATAATGATTCTCGCGTGCCCACATACACCCGCTGGGGATTGATACCATCGTGGACGAAAGATCCGTCCAGGGGGGCACACCTCATCAATGCACGCGCCGAGACCCTTGAAGATAAGCCCACGTTCCGGGCTTTGGCGCACAAGCGGCGTTGTCTCATCTTCGCCGACGGTTTCTATGAGTGGCGTCACGAGGGCAAACACAAGCAGCCCTTCTTCATCCGACGGATCGACTGGCAGCCCATGACTTTGGCCGGGCTCTGGGACACCTGGAAAAATCATGGCGCAAACATCATTTCCAGCACGATCATCACCACCTCGGCCAGCGCGCAGCTTTCCACCATCCATGACCGCATGCCGGTCATCATGACCCCGCCAGGCCATGTCGCCTGGCTATCGCCCTCACCTTTGAGTTTTGAGGCCGTGCGTCGTTGCCTCACGAACGAGTCGAACGACACCCTTGAATATTATGCCGTGTCCGGCTTGGTTAATAACCCCGCCAACAGCGGCCCGGAATGCATTCGGCCCCTTTAAGCCCTAGCGTCTGAGGACGAAGGCTCAATGCCCGCCGGGCCTCAGATCCGATTACTTACCAGGTGAAGATGGGATTTGATAGGGCACTGACGGGCGCCAGCAGGAGTTCATCGAAGGCGACGGGTTGAGAAGCGAGCTGCCTTACCTCCAGACGATAGTAATCCCCTGTCTGCGGAGTGTCGGTAAAGGAAAAGGTGTTCTCCTCGGTAGCGAACGTGCTGCTCCATGCTTCCTGAGGAATCCCGTTTTTTATGACGACCACGCCGTAGGGCGGCTCGGTGTTCGAAACCCATACGGTGAAGTCCAGCTCTTGTCCCAGGGCGTCGGCCGGGATGGTATCGCCCATCATGATGCGCTCAGGATCGTTGCCGGCGAAAAAATCGAGCTGAGGACCTTCAGGGGCGGCGCTTATGAATACGTGGCCGTGTTCGATCCCCCGCAGGATGTCTTCCCCGCTTCTCGAGTCGGCGTATACCCAGGTGGTCGGCCGGCCGAGCCGGTCGGTGAAAGACTGCATATCATTATCTTCCTTCAGATGGGCGTCGCTGCCTCCCACCATGGTTATCTTCCGGCCGTGACCTAAATATGTGTCGAATGTATCTGTGCTGGACACAAAAATATCATCCCCGTTCCAGACCTCGATGGCGTCGGCGTCTTTGCTGTCGTCATAGGAGGCCTTCCATGAAGGTAGGCCGTTTTTCTGACGGTCCGGGTGGTTGATGGAAAAGAGCAGAGGCCGCTCATCGGTGGAGAGGGAATGCGCAATAAGGATGGCGGTCCCGGCGTCTCCGCCGTTGATGCCGGGTAAGGTGAGATAGTATGCAAAGGGCTGGTTGGACCAGATGTTGGCATGGCCTTGGCTCGATGTCCATTCCATACCATAGAGCAAGGTGAGCTGGGTGGATTGATATCCGGCATCAGCCCACTCAAAGACCTGATTATGATTGGTCAAGACAAAAAAATCGAATCCCTGATCCTCGGCGATATGGACAACGGATAAGATGGGCGTCAGTAATATCCCGACATCGTATAAGGCATGCGAGTGGAGTGCGCCGTGATACCATCCGGGATGGTATGGATAGACCTGATCGTTATAGTAGTAGTCTTGTTCCGTGACGGCCGAAATATGATCGCTTGTGCTTGTAGCGTGGCATCCCAATATGATGCCGAGCAAACCCACGAATACGAGCGGTCTGATGATTCCATGGCGTCTTGTACGGGTATACGGTCGATCGGTCTTCATGGCCCCCCTTTGCTGTCGCTGAGATATCTTGTTATTTGGATACGGTTTATTCATAAATGGTTCCAGATTCGATTCCAAGGATGATTCTATATTGCTTTTCTGATGCAAAGGCATCATGATATTTTCTGACAGGGAGGTGGTATGGCTCGTCCGTATGGATTATTTGATGCGCCCATTATGGAGCTCATCCGTCGCCGGCGTTCCTGGAGGACGTTCACCAGTCAGGCGCTCACGGCTGAACATAAGGATCTGATGCAGACATTCATCGATGGTTTTGAGACAGCGCCTTTTTCCAACCGTATCCGTGTGGCGTTGTTTGATGAGCCGGCCGCCAAAGGCGGCATCAAAGGAACCTATGGCGTTATCCGGGGTGCGACGACCTTTCTCGTGGGCGCAGTATCTCAAGGGCCGCGGAGCCTGGAGGATTTCGGCTATGTGTTCGAAGCGGTGCTCCTGCGCGCCACGGATCTGGGATTGGGCACCTGCTGGATGGGCGGCACCTTCAGCCGGTCGATGTTCGGAAGACGGATCGGACTTGGCCCCTCAGAGGTCGTCCCGGCCATCAGTCCGGTGGGATACCGCGCCGGTAGACGCGGTGCCGTTGATGCCTTGTTCAGCTTCAGCGCCGGGTCGGCCAAGCGCAAGCCTTGGCACGAGCTTTTTTTCCATCGGGATTTCAAAACACCCTTGTCCAACGCCGCGGCGGGCGCGTTCGGCGAGCAGCTGGAGATGGTGCGTCTGGCCCCTTCGGCCGCCAACAAGCAGCCCTGGCGGTTGATCACAGATGGTGACGCAATCCACTTTCTGCTGGAGCGCACCCCTGGGTTCGCGGCCTTATGGGCCGTTGATCTGCAGCGTATCGACATGGGCATCGCCATGTGTCATTTCGAGCTTTGCGCGCGGGAGGCCGGACTCAAGGGCCGCTGGGAAACCAGGGCTGAAGGGCTTCTGCTGCCGAAGCAATATGAGTACAGCATCAGCTGGGTGCAGGAAGGATAGAGGGATATGGAAACCATCTATGGGGTGAATCCCGTGAAGGAGGCCATCAGGGCCGGACGCCGCCGGATCTTCGAGATCATGGTGGCCCGCGAGCAGTATGACGATATCGCCCGTCTCGCCAAGGGCATCCCCATCAATGCCCTGTCGCGCAAGGAGCTTGACACCATCGCCGGAATCAAAAACCACCAGGGTGTCATGGCCAAGGTCGCGCCCTATCCGTACGCCGATCTGACGGATCTCATGGAGCTGTCCGCCGTGGTGCTGCTCGACTCGGTGGAGGACCCTCAGAACCTCGGGGCGGTGATCCGCAGCGCCTATGCCCTGGCAGGCGCGGGCGTCGTCATCCCGGCCGACCGTTCGGCCTCGGTAACCTCGGCCGTGGTCAAGGCCTCGGCCGGGGCCGTCGAGCATGCCCTGATCGCCCGGGTTACCAATCTGCGGCAGGCGGCCAAGGAGCTGAAAAAGGGTGGCTTCTGGATCATCGGTCTGGACGCCGCGGCTAAAGAGCCGCTTAATGCCATCCCGGTCTTCGACAAGTTTGCCCTGGTCCTGGGCGGCGAGGACACGGGCTTAAGGCCGGTCATGCACAAGGAGCTCGATCTCCTGGCCTCAATCCCCTTGCGGACGTCATTCAATTCTCTCAACGTGGCCCAGAGCGCGGCGATTGCGCTCTACGCCCTGATGCGCTAGCGGGGCGGGTTCCAGGACTGAGGGGCTTCGGCTTACATTCCGTTTGAGGATCATCCGGATTTCATGGTATTGAACCTGATATGTACGCTGATACGGAAAGGACTTCCCTCGAGGTTCAGGCGCGGTGTTTCCAGGGTGAGGGTTTTAAGCCTGTGTTGAGCGAGGTCTGTGTGGAACGGACCTACAGCCTGTGGCTTAACGGCCGGGGGCTGGTGCGGCTGGTGGCAAGCCCCAGCCAGTTGCAGGAACTGGGGGCGGGCTTCGTCATTACCGAAGGTCTGGCCAGCGCGGTTGATGACGTTCGGGTTACAGGGTCAGAAATCCACGTCTATGCCCCGGCACTGGAGGCGTCCTCCGGTGCGATCATCACGGAATCGAGCGGCGGCCTTGCCCTGTCCAGGCCGGTGCAGGTCGTCTCTTCCGAGTTCATGCTTGCCGTGGAGGAGGTCTTCTGGATCATTCAGGCCATCGTATCCGATCTCTGGCAAGCTACGAGCGGTGCCCATTGCTCGGTCCTGTTTTCGGACGGCAGGCTCGTCGCCAAGGCCAGCGATGTCGGCCGGCACAACACCGTGGACAAGGTCGTCGGTACGGCGGTCCTGGGTGGCATGGACCTATCCCGCTGCATTCTGGGGTGTACCGGCAGGCAGCCCGAGGGCATGGTAGCCAAGGCCGCCCGTGCCGGATTACCGGTGATCGTCTCCAAAGCGGCCACCACGCAGAAGGGCGTGGAATTAGCTGAAAGCGCCGGGGTAACGCTTATCTGCCGGGTCAAGGACAAAAGCTTTACGGTATACACCCACAGCCATCGTATCGTGGGTCTATGATAATATATTGGATATCATTAAGTTGAAGGAGGCATGCCATGTCGAGCGAGGTGCGCACCGCTGATCTGCTGCGCTATTTCAAAAAGGACAAGTTCGCCAACTATATCGGCATAGAGCTCTTGGACGTCAAGGACGGCTGGGCCAAGGCCACGCTTCAGATCCAGGAGCACCATCTCAACGGTCTCAATTCCGTGCACGGCGGCGTCATCTTCACTCTGGCCGATCTGGTCTTTGCCGCGGCCTCCAATTCGCGCGGCCGCGTGGCCGTGGCCATCAACAACACCATCTCCTATGTCAAGGCGCCCCAGGGCAATGTGCTGTTTGCCGAGGCCACGGAGGTGGCGCTGAACCATAAGCTCGCCACCTATGCCGTCAATGTCACCGATGGTCAGGATCAGGTCATCGCCGTGTTCCAGGGCATGGTGTACCGCAAGGGCGAAAAGGTCGATCACTACGAGAAGATGTAAACGGCGTGATGAGCATTTCCGTGTTCCTCATCCTGATGGCGATCCTCGTGGGAGGGTCGATCTGGATGTACAATCGCCTGATCAAGCTCAGGAACATGGTGGCGGAAGGCTTCAGCGCCATCGACGTGCAGCTCAAGCGCAGAGCCAACCTGATTCCCAACCTGGAGCAGGCCGTCAAAGGCTATATGGGTCATGAGCGCGCGCTGTTAGCCGAAATCGCCGGGCTCAGGGCCAGGTCTCTTGAGATCCGGAATATCGGTGACAAAGGCCGGATCGAAATGGACCTGTCGCGGGCGCTTGCCAACCTCGTGGCCGTGGCCGAGTCCTACCCGGAACTCAAGGCCAGTCAAAATTTCCTGGCCCTGCAGCAGGAGTTGAGCGACATCGAAGATCAGATCCAGATGGCCAGGCGTTACTATAATGGGACGGTGCGTAACCTTAATATCGCGGTGGAATCTTTTCCGAGCCTGATCATCGCCCGTTTGTGGGGCTTTAAAAAGGCGGAATTCTTTGCCGCCGAGGCAGAAGACCGAGCTGCGCCCAGGATTAAAATCTGATCGTTAGGTAAGGTCGGGAGGGTAGGGCGGCATGCACACAACGTATCGCCTTTGGCTGTACGTTATGATCGGCCTATTAGTGATGGCTGTGCCGCCGTCTCTGGCCGGCCAGGAAACGGAGCGCATCCGATCGTTTGTGAGTCGTATCGTGGTCAGGCCGGACGGCGGTCTGGACGTCACCGAGACCATCACCGCGCTTTCGCAGGGCATTGCCATCAAGCACGGCATCTACCGTGATTTTCCCACCCGCTACCGTGACCGATTTGGCAACATCGTACCGGTAGCCTTCAAGGTCCAAGGCGTTCTGCGAGATGATCAGCCGGAAGGCTGGCACACCCAGGACCTTGATCGTGGCGTGCGCGTGTATTTCGGCCGGGCCGATACCGTGTTGCCCCCCGGGGAGTATACCTATACCTTTACCTACCATACCGATCGTCAGATCGGTTTCTTCGAAAGCTACGACGAACTCTACTGGAACGTGACCGGCAACGATTGGGACTTCTCCATCGACCAGGCTCAAGCCACGGTGGAGCTCCCGAATGGAACTCAGATTCTCTCCCGCGCCGCCTATACCGGTCTCCAGGGTGCCAACGGCGCTGACTTCACCTCTGGTTTGGATCGTGAAGGGCACGCCACTTTTTCTATCACCCGGCCGCTTAAGCCTAAGGAGGGTTTCACCATTGCCCTGTCCTGGCCCAAAGGGTTTGTCCGGGCGCCAACCAGGGACGAAAAGATCCGGTATTTTCTCACCGGCAATGCCGCCACCATGGCAGGTTTCATCGGTCTGGTCATGCTTCTCGTCTATTTCGTGAGCATGTGGGCCAAGGTCGGCCGGGATCCTCGGCCCGGGGTCATCATCCCGCAATTCGAGGCCCTCAAAGACCTGTCGCCCGCGGCATTGGGCTATATCCGGCGCATGGGCTACGATACAACGATTTTTGCCGCCGCGCTCATTGATATGGCCGTCAAGGGAGTTGTCGCCATCCAGAAGGATGACGGCGGGCACTACAGCTTTTCCCGGCTCAAGACCGACGAGGGCACACTCTCCGTGGAGGAAAGGAAGATTGCCCGGGAACTTTTCCATAAGTCTGATGCTCGATCCGTTTCGACGCGCGTCGATCAAGACCGGATCAGAGGCGCTATGCGGTCCCTCAAAAGGGTGCTGGGAAGGGAATACGAGCGGATCTATTTCGTCACCAATGCCGATAAGCTCATCCCCGGACTGGTCATCTCGGCGGCGGTCCTCGCGGCCGTCGTGCTCTTCTCCCGGAGCAAACCCTTGGCCGTCTTCATGTCGCTATGGTTGACGGGTTGGACCGTCGGATGCTCCGTACTCGTCTACCAGGGCTGGCGCGCCTGGGGCATGGTCCTGACCAAGGGCCGGACAAGGCTTGCCGATATCATCAAGGCTGTTTATATTACCCTCTTTTCAGTTCCCTTCTTAGGCTTTGAGCTCTTCGGACTGAGTGCCTTTGTATCGGCGGCTTCATGGCCGGCCGTGGCCTGCATTCTGGGTGTTATCCTGGCGGATGTGCTTTTTTATCATCTCATGAAGGCGCCCACCCTCAAGGGTCGTCTCGTCATGGACAAGATCGAGGGACTGAAACTCTATCTCAGCGTGGCCGAAAAAGACCGGCTCCAGGTGCTCAATCCGCCGGATAAAACCCCGGAAACCTTCGAAAAGTTCCTCCCCTATGCCTTGGCCTTAGGGGTAGAACAAGACTGGTGCGAACAGTTTGCCGATCTTCTGGGTCTCTCCGGTACAGGCCCGGGCGGCTACTCACCGGCTTGGTATGAAGGTGGCCGGCTAGATGGTTTCGGCGCGCATGGGTTGGCTTCAAGCCTGGGTTCTTTCGCCGCGGGTCTGGCCGATGCTACCTCCCCGCCGGGGACCTCTTCGGGTTCAGGTGGTGGCGGATCTTCGGGCGGCGGAGGCGGGGGCGGCGGAGGAGGAGGGTGGTAGGCTCTAAGGCGTCGGCGCCACACAAGATCTGGCGGGGGCCGAGCGACGGGACTTTTTAGAGTTGTGCGATGCGGTCGGACGGGTAGATGAAAATGCCCCGATAATTGCGCTGAGCGGTTCTCACCATGGCGTCGGCCACGGTTTTGGCTTCAATGGGCCGGTACTTTTTCACCGGTCCGATCATGATCCGGGAAAGCGGTGCGCCGATGAGCTGGGCCAGATCTTCGGCTCTCCGGGGCGGGTAGTGCTTGCCCAGCAGCAGTGAGGGGCGGAAGATGTGCAGGCCGAAATAGCCCAGGTGGCTGAGCTTGACTTCCACTTCGCCCTTGACGCGGTTATAGAAGACACTGGAGTGCGGATCGGCGCCCATGGCCGTGACGATCAGGAACTGCCGCGCGCCTTGATTCAGGGCCAGGCGGGCAGTCTCAAGAGGGTAGGTGCAATCCACCAAGTGGAAGGCGGTTTGCGAGCCGGCCTGCTTGATGGTGGTGCCGAGGCAGCAGAAGACATCGTTCACCGCCATGAGGCCTGCGTACTCCTTGAGCCGTCCAAAGTCGACGATATGCTGGCTCAGTTTGGGGCTGGATCTTGTCAGACGTCGACGGCTTAAAACCACGATCCTATCATACGCGGCTTCGTTCAGAAGCGCATCCAGGCAAAAACCGCCGATCAGACCGCTGGCGCCGAGGAGCAGTGCCGAACGAGTTTGCATAGGAACCTCTCAAGAGGCAATGTTCTTCTTCAAAACAAGCGTACCATGATAAAGAGTGCGATCAAGAAGACCACGATACCGGTCTGATGCTCGGTATTTTCGATAGCCTGGGAAAAGGACCAGGGGTGCTTGGCGCCGTCTGGGTACGGATCAAGCCGCGGCATGAAGTAGGGAACAGCCTCTTTATACTTGAGGAACTGCTCGCCGAACATACGCTCCAGGCGGCCCCACTCCGTGGCCTGCTTGCGGGGCACATAGGACAGAAAGAAGACCACCGAGGTCAGCACGAATATGACTGGGTTGCGCGCCATGATGCACATGCCGGTGCCCACGATGAAGCTGCCGAGGTAGAGCGGCGATTGCAGGTGCGCATACGGACCGGAGGTGGTGAGCTCGTCGTTCTTGCGGATATGGCCGGCGGCCCAGAAACGCAGTGCTTCGCCGGCGGCGACGAAAATCAGGCCGAAAAAGCACGAGGCCCAGCTGGGATTGGCGAAGACCACGAGCAGCGCGATCATGCCGTACAGCACACCTGTCCGGCCGGTTACTTTTTCCAGTTTTTGAGCCAAGTCCATGGGCATATTCCTTTTTTAATTTTCTTTTTGTGGCTGATACCTGATTCCATCCCCGAACGTCAAGCACCATTCTCGGAAGTGCATCCGGCCCTGATCATGCGCGCCTTAGGCGCACAGGTTCAGGGCCATAAGAGATCATGCCACCTGCGGTTCTTTTTCGGTCTCGGTCTCGCTTCTCCCGGCCCATCCCAGATAGCACAAGGCGCCGATAAGGGCCAACGCGATCTTATGACTCCAGAGCATGCCCAGGATAACCTTTAGCGCCAGGCGCGCGATCTTCAGACCATAATAGGCCGCGACTAGGGAGGCCAGGATTTTTAGTCCGATCAGCCCGTCTTCCTTCATGTTGGCGAAGCGGATGGAAAGCTCCTTGTTTATGCTCAGGAGTTCGGCCTTGAGCTCCTCTATTTCATTTCTTACCTTTGTCTCACCCATCGTATATCCTTTCCGACTTGTTCTATGGTCGCTTTGGTCTGATCAAGATCCTTTTTCGCTCTGGTAAGTCCGATCATCGTAAGGACGGCCCCGGTGCTCAAAAAGAATATGGTTACTATCAACGCCGAGGCCCAGGGCGCGAACCAGATGTTCAGGTAAAGGATCACGGCCACGAGCAAGATCAGGCCGCCCAACGCCAGGCAGATCAGACCTGCTACGGCCAGAACCAGCCAGATCGAGAGGGTCTTCACATGCGCGCCGACTTCCTCTTTTACATACTGCTTCTCAAGCGAGGCCAATTGTTTGGCACCCTTGAGGTAGGCGTATGCGAGCTTGAATACATTTGCCTTTGTAACATCCTCAATCTTCATATACATACACTCCCTGTCGTAATAAGTTCTAATTGCCGATCAGCGGCTTCTTGGCCTGCTTGCGGATCTCCTTTTCATCTGCCCACTCGATCAGACCGCTACTGATGTTTACCAGATTCAGCGTCATCTTGAAATAGACATCCTCGACCCGGCCGGAGCGTTTCCTGATGGAAGCGATCTCGCCGTAGAGGAAATAGTCCGCCCCAACCTGGCGGCCGAAGTTCTTGGCCGTGCTGGGATCGACCACGCCGGATCGGGCCTGGTACTCAAGCTGCTTGAGAATTTCATCGTTGGCCTCGCCCACGGCCGAGAAACGAATCCGCCCGGATTTGAGCAAAGTCACCTTGATCTTGTCCGTGATCGAGGTGGTGTCGATATGTTCATCGGTTCGATTCTGGACCTTGTGGACATAGATGACCGGCTGTTTGCCCGACTGCAGCAGCGGTGTGGCCAAGAGCGAGTTCACCATCTTCTCCGCGATCATCTGCAGGTCGGTGGAGCCGAAGTCGGTGGTCACTGTCTCAACCTGGTCCGCGCTCCCGTATTGAACTCTCGGCGCCGTGGCGCAACCGGCTCCCACTATGAGCAGCCAACCAACGGCCATGTACCATATGCTCTTTTTCATAGGGTTAACCTCCTTGGTTTCCTTGTTATGTCATGTTGGTGAGCGGATGCGGAGAGCGGATCATGAGCTTGAAGTCCACGGCCGTTGCCGTCGGAGCCGTGGACTTGAAGCCGCTGCCCTGGCCTGCGCTTAAGTTTGCCGGTATCCAGGCCGTCAGGGGTGAGACCTCGAACCCGGCGGCATCATACCAGACGAACCGGTACTCAAAAGCCACATCCCGCTTGGTCATGTTCTGGAGCATGACCTGGACCTCGGTGCCCTGATCGAGGCGCTTTACGGTGACCTCGCCAAAGGAGATCTTGTGAGACAACGCTCGATCGTTGATCTCGATCTCCTTATTCCCGGATTGTTTGACTTCCAACACATTGGGCATCGTGCTCCCGGCGCAGCCGAGACACACCAAACAGAAGAGCCAAGTCATGGAGCGCATAGTCTTCATACCCCTCCCTCCTTAAAAGCCTGTGATTGTATCGTGAGGACGCCGTTAGGCGCCCGGGCCAGGATGATAAAATGCTTGGTACCCGCCGGTATGTCAAGGCTGGCTCGCCCGCCGCCCGGAAGGGCGGCAATCTCCACCTGTCCGGTGCCTGGCGGAACCGTCAGCCTCGCGACCTGGACCTGTTTGGGCAAGGTCGACCAGGTCCTCAGGTCGGCCTGTTCCGTAATGAGGGCCAGAATACTGGCCAGAAATGCCGTGCCCTCCCCGCGCCGGCGATTAAGCTGGTGGGTGGCAGCGGCCTTGAGGGCCGAGCGGGCGATCTGTTTGGCGAGAAGAATGGGAAACCGATCGAGCAGGGCGCGGGCGGCAATGGCATCCGTATCCGAGACAAGGCAGGTTGTTTCCGTACTCTCACCGCATGTTACGCTCCCGGTCAGGATCGACATGGGGCTGAACCGGTAGACCGGGAAGGCCGCAAAGACCAAACCGCTGGCGGTCGGTATGGGTATGGTCAGCTGCTCCTTGTAAGGGGCCAGGCCCGCTTCGAAGACCACGAAGATATCGATGCCGTCCTGGGGGGCTTGAACAGGCGGTCCAAAAAGGGTCTTCCAGCGTTCGAAGTCATCTCCATAGCGCAGGGATTTGCTCAGACGCAAGAGATCCCTCTGGATGAAACGGCAGCGCGGTGCGGCGTCATAGGCCTTTTTCAGATCGATATAGGCCTCATCGGTTTCCTGGTGGAGTTCATAGACCAAGGCGCTGATATAATAGGCAAAGGCATTCTGGTAGATGCTCTGGACGCCCTGGGCTGATTGCTCCAGCCGGTCGTAGGTTCCGGGTTCGGCTTGGGCGAAGAGGCCTTCCCATTCGGATGCGCGCGCCTCTTTGCGCGCCTGTTCGAGTTCCCGGTAATGTTTGTCATGGAGCTCCTGCTGAACGCGGTAGGTATTCCTGATTTCGACGCGGGCGCCGCCCAGATCCTTGAGCATCAGGTAATTCAGCGCATTGTAGGTATGGATGAATATCTTCTCGAAGTCGGCGCCTTCATACGGCAAGGTTTTTTCGTTGATAATGAGCGAAGCGGCTCCGGCCGCCGTTTGAGAGACCGAGATGACGGCGCGCCGTTCCACGGCCGCGATCGCGGACGCCGCGGCCTCGAATTCCACCGTGCTGTCTTTGAAGTTTCCCATATCCTGCAATAAGGTGCCTCGCTCCATACGCATTAAGATTTCGTTCCCCCCCCTGACGGAGCTGGGAGGAAATACACCCAGAGCCCCGGCATAATCCCCGGTTGAAACCGCCAGGCGTGCCGGGGCGCTCTTGCGCGTGTAGTCCTGAAAGATGGCGCAACCATTCAAGAACAGTACAAATATTCCTATGGTAACCCAGGTTTTGCCATGCTTCATTCTCAAGCCAACATTCCTGGATTTCAACATACCTGATGGCGGTGGACCGACTCTAGCCTGCTATTCCAGGTCCCTAGAAAGCGATACCAGCGTTCACCACGATGCCGCGGCGAGTATGGAAACCGATTCCGGCTGAAAAGCCCTGCATGACATAGCGCAAGCCGATCATGCCGGTAATATGTTCTTCTGTCTCGGAGTCGATTTCACCTGCCCGGGCGATGGTGACGACCTTCTGGGTCGAATAGCCGAGGCCGACGGTCCCGAAAAAACCCGGGATGAATTCAGCACCACAATCGACATAGCCTTCGTATTCTTTGCCGTCATCGAACTTCTTCGGGTTCGGGTATGTCGAGGGGACATCGTCTTCCGTCTCACCAACAGAAAAGCCGATACCGGCGCTCAAGGCGCCGCCAGTCGGATGCATATCGGATAGGAAGACTCCGCCCATCTCGGCTCCCCAACTGAGATCGTCCATAGACCCGCCGAACCCGTAGGTCCCGATCACATAGCCGGAGCCGTAGGTTAGTCCCGGCACCAGGCACAGTATGCCGATTAAAAGGCCTATTCTTTTGAACATGGTCTACCCCCCAATACATCGCTTAAGCCACGAAGTTCTGTTCGTGCTATAGCATAGTCTCGGAGGTGTGTAAAATAACAAGATGGCGTCGCCTTGCGGGTATGGGACCCCCCTGGATGATCAAGCCTGGCGAAGATACTGGGTGATGCGTGCGATATATTCCCTGGTTTCCTGCGGCATTCTCTCGGGATAGCGCTCCACATTGCCCATGCCCCAGTTATAGGCGGCCAGAGCCCGCGTGACATCACCCTCGTAACGATTCAGCAGTGATTTCAAGTAGCGTGTCCCAGCCATGATGTTTTCTTCCGGATCGTAGGCATCCTTTACCCCCAGGTCGCGGGCGGTATCGGGCATCAGTTGCATGAGCCCCATGGCACCTTTGGATGAGGTGGCCTGTGGATCGAAATCGCTCTCGGCCCGGATGACCGAACGGATCAGATCCTTATCGACTCCATAGGTCCGGGATGCCTGATCGATGTAGGCGTTGAAGTCCGAAGTCGTGGTTTTGTTGTCGCTTTGGGGCCGAATCTGTTCAATTTTTGACGCATCCATGGGTATGGCAAGAGCGTCCATCCCGGTTAGCGGCATGGTCGATAGAGGGCTTACGAGTTCATCTTGGTCGGTGGTATGAAAGGCCTTCAGGAGGGCCCTCTGCATCTGGAGCTCGACCAGTTCGATCAGGCTCTGCAAGCGTATACCACCCAGGGATGACTGCTCCGGCCTGCGCCCGGGGTTGTTCTGCAGGCTCAGATCCAGAAAGGCGGTAAAGGCCAGGGCTTCCTCGGCGTTTTGGTCCGGATTGATCTGGCCCGGGCGGCGATCACGGGGCTGTATGATTGATGCCAACGGATTCTGATTGATCGGTATCTTCATATACTCCCTTCCGGATCTTTGATGTCGATGCATGTGTATCAATTTCCGTGCCATGCCATCCTGCGGGTGTAAACCATGCGGCGAGACAAAAAAAATGCAGGTCTTTGGCGACCTGCAACATATGAGGAGGTTCTACGGGGAATGAACCTGAAGAACCTTTATTTCTTATCGGCACGAAAGTGAAAAGACTTAAGACCCTTGAAGAGAAAAATTTTGAAAATATTTTTGCACGGTCTTTTATGCTATAGGATTTATATGGAAAAGCATGCCCCTCCGCTGGCCTTTCGCGTACGGCCCGACAACATGCAGGACCTTATCGGGCAGGAAGCGGCTAAGGCCTACATTGAGGACTTCAGGAAAGGCAATCGTACATCGGCCATACTCTGGGGCCCGCCGGGCAGCGGCAAGACGACCGTGGCCTACATCATCGAACGCCTGTTCCCGGATGAGTATGTGCCTTTGAGCGCCGTCACCAGCGGAGTCCAGGACCTCAGGCGTGTGATTGGCCAGGCTGAGGCGACCGATGCCACCCCCATCGTGTTCATCGATGAGATCCACCGCTTCAACAAGGCCCAGCAGGATGCGCTCTTGCCGCATGTGGAAAACGGAAGGATCGTTCTGATCGGGGCCACTACCGAGAATCCGTCCTTCGCGGTGATCGCCCCGCTGCTCTCACGCATGCGCGTCATCGTCCTGCGCTCGCTCAAGAGCGCAGAAATCTCTGAGATACTCAAGCGGGCCCTGGCGGACGATATCGTCATGGCCCTGGGCAAGCATGTGGCCGAAGATTGCGTCGAGGCCCTGGCGCGCGCCGCAGACGGCGATGCCCGCGCGGCCCTGAATCTGCTCGAATTCATTCTGACCAAGGTGGACAAATCCCACATCGAGAGGGAAGACCTGGAAGGTCTCCTGAAAAGGCCGCTCTACCATGATCGCATGGGTGATTATCACTACGATCTCATCAGCGCCTTCCACAAGTGCATACGGGCCGGCGATGTAGATGCGAGCGTTTACTGGCTCTCACGGATGTTGGAGGCGGGCGAGGACCGGCCCTACATCATCAGGCGCATGCTGCGCATGGCCAGCGAGGACATCGGCATGGCCGAGCCCAATGCACTGCGTCTGGTCCTGTCCGTCAAGGATGCATTTGCCGTGCTGGGCATACCCGAAGGCGATCTGGCCCTGTATCAGGCCGCGGTGTATCTGGCATGCGCGCCCAAGAGCAATGCCCTTTACCGCTGCGATATCAAGACCAGGCAGCTTATCGACCGCACCGGGACGCCTCCGGTGCCGCTGGCGCTGCGCAACGCGCCTACCAAGCTCATGACCGAGCTTGGTTATGCGCATGGGTACATCTACGCCCACGATGATCCTTTAGGGGCGCTCGATCTTACCTACATGCCGGCCGGCCTGGAGGGTGAAACCCTGTATTCTCCGCATGAAGCCGGATTCGAAAAAAAACTCAAGGAGATCATGGATGCTCGTGCAAAGGCTAAACGAGATCGGGCAGGATCACATCGCCCGGCTGCTGGAAAAAAGAGCTGATTTCATCAATGCCGCCGCGATCGAAAAGGATCTGGCCTCCATCGATATGGGCCTCATGAAAAGGCTTCTGGCCGGCGAGATGCTCTTCCAAGCCCCTCAAGGCGAGATCGCTCCCGCGCACGTGATACCGGCCGATACGGCTGAAACACCCGTGGGCGTGCATGCAGCTGAACTGGGCCGGGAGATCCTGTCGGATGGTAAGCTTGCGGTGGTTCTCGTCGCCGGCGGACAGGGCTCGCGGCTGGGGGTCTCGGGGCCCAAAGGGATCGTGCCCGTGAGCCCGGTCAAAGGCAAAAGCCTCTTTCAGATTCATGCCGAAAAGATCCTGGCCCTTAAACGGCGTTACGGCGGCTCCATCCCTTTCTTCATCATGACATCGCGTGACAACGATGACGAGACTCGATCCTTTTTCGATGACCATGCCTGTTTCGGACTTGAACATGAGGATATCTTCTTCTTCAGGCAGGGCCTGCTCCCGTCCATAAGCACGGAAGGGCGTTTTCTGCTCGACCGGAGCGGCCGTCTCTTCATGAATCCGGACGGACACGGCGGGACGCTTAAGGCGTTGAAGGAAAGCGGCGCTCTGGCCGTCATGCATGAGCGGGGCATCGAGGAGATCTTCTACTTCCAGGTGGATAACCCGCTGGTAAACATCGGCGATCCGCTCTTTATCGGTCTTCATCACCAGGCAGGGGCCCAGATGTCATCCAAGGTCTGCCGCAAGCGCGATTTCAGTGAGAAGGTCGGTGTGATCGCCCTTGTCGGCGGCCGCACCACCGTGATCGAATACAGTGATATGCCCGACGACATGCGCTACGCCGTCGACGCACAGGGGCAGATGGCCTATTGGGCGGGTTCCATCGCCATTCACATGCTGCGCCTGGATTTCGTCGAGCGCCTCACCGCTCAGGGCCTGAGCCTGCCATACCACCAGGCCACCAAGAAGATCCCGACGCTGGATGAGCAGGGCCGCCCCCTCGACGCCGAGGGTATCAAGTTTGAAACCTTTATTTTCGATGCCTTGAGATCTGCGGGTACCAGCGTGACGTTAGAGGTGCGGCGCGAGGAAGAGTTCGCCCCGGTCAAGAACATGACCGGCGAGGATTCGCTGGCCAGTTGCCGGGCCATGCTCTCGGCGCTCCACCGGTCCTGGCTGCAGGATGCCGGGATAACCGTCGCTGAGGGGGTGGCCGTGGAGATCAGTCCGCTGCTGGCGCTTAACCGGGAAGATGTGGCGCGGCGCGCCGAGGACATGTCGCGTGAGATACGCCATGACGCGTATTTCGAGTAGGGACAGGGTGTAAGCCTATGTGGAAGCGTTTTATCGAGAGCCGCTGGGGGATCGTGATCTGGGCGGGCTCCTTCATCGTCCTGGGCTTCGTGGTGCTCTTCGCCATGTATTCCTACCGCATCGTCGAACGTGAAATGGCCGCCCAGTTCAACCGCGAGCAGGCCCTCCTGGCGGAACAGACCGCCATGGGCATCCAGCAGTACATGAACGATATCACCAATATCCTGAGCCTTACCACCCATATCGAGACCGTATCCGAGGGACAACCCGATGAGATCAAACTGGCGGTCAAGAATGCCTACACCCCTCTGAAAAGCAAGGTCATCTTCGTGTTCTGGGAAAACGAGCACGGGATCATGCAGTACCACTATCCCGAAGAGGTGCTGCCCGGCATAAACGGCAAGGACTTCAGCTTCCGCACCTATTTCCAGGTGGCCCGGCAGATGCGCGTGCCATATGTGTCGGAAATCATCCTGGTGGGCGGCGAGAAGTATAAGGACATACCCGGACGTTTTGAATCCTTCGTCATCTCCTTTCCGATTCTCGGTCCGGACGGACGTTTCAACGGCGTGATCGGATGCGCCATCGACCTGGAAAACATCACCGCGCGCTACGTGGCGCCCATCCAGCCTTCCAAGAGCGGTTATGCCTGGCTCATCGATGAAAGCGGCATGGTGCTCTACCATCCCAACCCCAAGATGGTAGGCATGAGCATGTATGAGATCGTCATGATGATGCGCAAACAGGGGATTAATGTTCAGGGGATCGAAGAAGTCCGCCGCGCCATGGTGCTCAAGAATGACGGCATGTATGAGATCGTCTTCCCCCATTACCCCACCGGTGAGCTCATGCGCAAGCTCCTGGCCTTTTCCTCGGTCCATTTCCTGAACCGCCGCTGGGTGACGGTGGCGACCTCGCCCTACAGCGAGGTGGTCTACCTCATGAGCGGAACCTTCCGCGTCACCTTTATCCTCGGCGCGGTCAGTATCACCTTTGTCATCGTGGCCACGCTGATCATGCTGAGGATCAACAAGGCCCGCGCCAAGGCTGATGCGCGTTCACGTTGGGCCGATGAGGTGCTGGTGGCGCATAAACGCCTGGAAACGATCTTCGACGGCGTACCGCATTACCTGGTCATGATCGATACGGACTACATCATCCGGGATGTCAACCAGATGTATTGCGACCTGTATGCCATGCACTCTCAGGAACTGATCGGCGAGATCTATTACGATCTGTTCCCGCCCAAGGCCAGCTTGTGCGAGAAGGATATCGTCGATGAGTGCATGTCAAGCGGTGTGGTCAAGACCATCCGTGAGCGCCACATCGAGATCGCGGGCAAGCCTTACTATTTCGATGTCAGCGTCATACCGCTCTTCGGCTCAGGCGGCACGGTCGAGTTCGTGGTGCAGTACGGCGACGACATCACGGAGCAGAAGGCCCTGACCGAGAAGCTCATCCAAGCCGAGAAGCTTGGGGCCGTCGGCCAGATCTCGGCCCATATGGCGCACGAGATCCGCAATCCCTTGACCTCGGTGCTGCTCCATTCCGAGCTCCTTGAGGACGAGCTGAAGGAGAATCGCGGTGAGGATCAAGAGGCCTTGCGCCTGGTCAAGATCATCATGGATGAGATCGACCGTCTTTCCAACATCACCGAGGAGTATCTGGCCTATGCCAGGCTGCCGGTGCCGAAAAAACAGCTCGTCAGGCCCGACAGCGAGGTGGCTTCCGTCTACGCCATGATGCAGCCCGAGCTCAAGCGTCGCTCCATCGAGCTCAAGGTGAGCAACACCAATATCACCGCGCGCATCCTGATCGATCGGGGACAGTTCCGCCAGGTCCTGATCAATCTGATCAAGAACGCCATGGACGCCATGCCCTCGGGCGGTGAGGTGGAAGTGTCCTTGATGGAGATCAACAAGCACTTTGTCCTGTTCGTCAAGGACAATGGCTTGGGCATCCCGCGCGAGAATGCCCGCCGCATCTTCGATCCCTATTTCACCACCAAGGAAAACGGCACCGGTTTGGGGCTCTATCTTGTCCAGTACATCGCCAACGCCCATGACGGATGGGTGGATGTCGAGAGCCAGCAGGGATCAGGCTCTACTTTTGTGTTCTCCATCCCGATATATAGGGAAGAACAAAGCTTATAAGCGAGGTGAAGTGCATGAAACGATGGATGGTTCTTATGGTTGGCGTGCTTATTCTGGTTCCCTGTCTCTCAGAGGCGGCAACGCTGAAGCTCGTCATGCCGTCGGGTTTCAAGGAAGCGTTCCTGCTATCCCCCGGCACATCCGCGGTGTTGGGCCATATGCGGGGCAGGCTGACCGGCAGTCTGGAGGCTCTGTCCGCCCAGTACAACATCGCCGCTCTCAAACAGGAGCTCGAAAAGGCGCAGGCCTTAAGCGCCAACCGGCGCGAGGTCTATCGCCAGGGAGGCAAGGCCATCCGGGAGCAATACATATCCAAACTGACAATCACCATCACGAGTGTTACGGCCAATATTTCATCCGAGTCTTCGATGGGTGAAATCGTGTTCACCTACACAGCCACCAACAACTCCGACCGTATCATCAGCGATGCAATCTACACCCCCCGGATCGGCGACAAAAAGATACCCGTGGCATCCAAACTGGTGCTGGAATTCATCGACGGCACCACGCTCAAGTCAGGACTGGCACCCGGCCACAGCATCAGCAACACTTCCGAGAATCCCGAACGCTTCTCCTTCTTTGTAGGCGAGGTCTCCAAAGAGGATATGCAGTACATCAAGGCCAATCTCAATAAGTCCTTCGCCCTGGACATCCAGGACCTCCATTTCATGAACGCCATCGGCTATAAAGACCAGTCCCAGATCCTGGACGCGGAGCATGCCTTCCAGGTCAGGTTGAGGGAGCTGGAACAGGGAGGCGAAACGGCGCAACGGGATGCCAAGGCCAAGGCCGACGCCTATGCAAGCGCCGTGAGCGCCTATAATTTGGCCAAAGAAGATTCGGTGCGGCGTTTCAAGGTCGAGGCCGCAGCGCTCAAGAAGTCCTCACAGCGTGCCTCCTCCGGGATCGATAAGAAGAACCGCTGCGTATTCAAGGACATCGAGCCCGGCACCTATTATATCTATGCCAGCAACGGCCAGGGCAACGCCGTCTTCCAGCCGGTTGAAATCGGTCAGGCACGGGTCAAGAAGCAGATCAATGACGTGGTGCGTGATCCGTTCGTCCCATGAGCAAGCACGTATTGGTCGTAGATGACGAGGTCGGCATCCGGGAATCTCTCAAGCTGATCCTGGAGAAAGAGGGGTATGCCGTCAGCACCGCCTCCAACGCCGATGAGGCTTTCAAACAGGTGCGCCAGGGCGACATCGATCTCTTGATCACCGATATCCGCATGGCCGGCATGGACGGCGTGGAACTCCTCAAGCTCTCCAAGTCGATCTCGCCTTATACCGAGGTGATCATGATCACGGGTTATGCCTCGGTGGATTCGGCCGTCGAATCCATGAAGGAGGGGGCCTACGACTATATCACCAAGCCCTTCAAGAAGGCCGATATCCTGCGCGCCGTGAGCAAGGCCGTCGAGAAGCAGACCTTGGCCCTCGACAATCAGAGCCTGAAGAAACAGGTCGAAACCCTGGAATCGAACCTTATCGTGGGCGTGGAAAGTCAGCAGATGAAAGAGGTCTTAAGCCTGGTGAACCAGGTGGCGCCCAGCCAGGCCACCATCCTGATCCTGGGTGAGACCGGCACCGGCAAAGAGGTGATCGCCAACATGATCCATAAGCTCTCACCGCGTTCGGATCGGCCCATGATCAAGGTGAATTGCGCCGCTATCCCCGAGACTCTGATCGAGGCCGAGCTCTTCGGGTATGAAAGAGGGGCCTTCACCGGGGCCGAATCCAGGCGCGAAGGGCGCTTTGAAGCCGCGGACAAGTCCACCATCTTTTTAGACGAGATCGGCGAGGTGCCGGCCGCGGTGCAGGTCAAGCTCCTGCGGGTCCTGCAGGAGGGCACCATCGAACGACTGGGAAGCAACAAGAGCGTGCAGGTCGATGCGCGCATCATCGCGGCCACCAACAAGCACCTGGCCGATATGGTGAAGGAGGGCGCTTTCAGGGAAGATCTCTACTGGCGGCTCAACGTCATCACCATCAACCTGCCGGCCTTGAAGGAGCGCAAAGAGGACATACCGGCCCTGGTCACCCATTTCCTAAGCCGCTATGCTATGAAAAACGGCAAGAATATCAGCGGAATAGAGTCAAAGGCCTTGCATGTCCTCCTGGCCTATGACTGGCCTGGCAATGTGCGCGAACTGGAGAACGTGATCGAACGTTGCGTGGTCCTGGACCGCGACGGAATTATCGGTGATGACGATTTGCCCAAGGTGATCGCCGAGGGCGTGGTGGCGGCGCACACCCGCGAGCTGCTTACGTTTCAGGTCGGTACCCCGCTGGAAGAGGTTGAGCGTCTGCTCATGGAGCAGACCCTCAAGTACACCAAGGGCGACAAGGCCATGGCCTCCAAGCTCTTGGGGATATCGACGAGAACGCTGTATCGCAAGATAGACCGCAAGGAAGACGAAGAGTAGGGGGTCAATCCTCGTCGGATTTGCCTTCGATGACGATGCCGAACTTCCTGACCTTGTAGTGCATGACCCGGCGGGAGATGCCCAGGATCTTGGCCGCGTCTTTCTGCACCCAGCGGGCTTTTTTGAGGGCCTCCATGACCATGGCCTTTTCCTGTTCCTCCAGGCGGTTCAGGCCCATGTCGATCGTGACGGAGGATGCGCTGCTGGAGATCTCTCCGAAGCCTGAGAGCATGAGGTCGTCGGCGGTGATCATATCACCCTTGCACAACACCACGGCCGACTCCAGCATGTTCTTGAGCTCGCGCACGTTGCCCGGCCAGGTGTGGCGGGTGAGCATGCTCAAGGCATCCTTGGCGATGCCCTTGATCTTCTTGTTCGACTTGGATGTGAACTCCGTAAGAAAGATCTGCGCCAGCCCTGGAATGTCCTCGACGCGTTCGCGCAGCGGCGGCAGGCTGATCGTGATCACCTTGAGCCGGTAGTAGAGGTCTTCCCGGAAGGAGCCTTCCTTGACCTTGGCCTGGAGATCGGCGTTGGTGGCCGCGATCACCCGTATGTCCACCCGCCGCTGGAAGTTCTCGCCTACGCGCCTGAACTCACCGCTTTCCAGGACGCGCAGCAAGCGGGTCTGCAACTCAGGGGAGATATTACCGATCTCGTCCAGGAACAGGGTCCCGGCATCGGCCTCTTCGATGATGCCCATCTTGTCCTTGCCCGCCCCGGTGAAAGACCCTTTGACATACCCGAACAGCTCGGCTTCCAGGAGGGTGGCCGGGGTGGCGCCGCAATCCATGATCACGAAGTTGTTGTCGCGGCGCTTGCTCTCGTAGTGGAGCATGCGCGCGATGAGCTCTTTGCCGGTCCCGGATTCGCCCAGGATCAGGGCCGTGGCATCCGACTGGCTGACCTGACGGGTCAGGGAAAGGACCCTTTTCATGGGCTGGCTCATGGCGTAGATCTTGTTCTCGATGCCTTCCTCGACCTCTTTCTCGAGCTGGCGCACGCGCTGGCGCAAGGTCCGCTTTTCCACGGCCCGCTCGATCTTGGCCACCAGTTCCATGGGCTCGAAGGGCTTGAGGATATAGTCATAGGCCCCGGCCTGCATGGCCTCGACCGCGCCGGCAATGGAGCCATAGGCCGTGAAGATGATGACCTCGATGTCCGGGTCGATCCGCTTGGCCTCCTTGAGCACGGCGATGCCGTCTTTCTCGGGCATCTTGAGGTCCGTGAGCAGCACGCTGAAGGCGCCGTTACGCAACACATCCAAGGCCTGGTCCGGTTTGGAAAAACCCTTGACCGGATAGTCCAAGGCCTCCAGCCGGGTGATGATCACCTCGACTATGTTGGGCTCATCATCGAGGACCAGGATACTGGGTTTCATTACCGGTTGCCCCGTCGTTTCTCCGTCAGGGTGGAGATCTCTTCCAGTTTCTTGATCTTGAAGGCCAGGTCATCGCGCTCCTTGGTTAGAGAGGCGATGGCGGCATCCTTCTCGCCGGCCATATCATCCTTGTCTTTGATGGTCTTCTCCAAGCGCTGGCGGGTATGATCCAGATCGCGCTGCCGGGTCTCCAATTTTTCTATGAGCATGAACAGATAGCCTGCCTCGACCTTGATCTCCGCTGAGGTGTAGGGGTCCTTCTGTATGCTCTTCAAGGTCTGTTTGACCTCCGGGAAGGCGATGTCGCCCTTGACCACGGTATTCATGGCCAGGGCCAATTTCTTACGGGCCAGGATATCAGGTGAGGCCAGCGTGTTGTAGACGCCCAGATTGCCTTTGTAGGGTTTGCCTGTAGAAACGGAAGTTTCCGCTTCCTGGAGCTTGCCGGTCAACAAGGCGCCGCATCCGGCCAGAAGCGTGCTAAGTGAGAGCAGGCAGACGGAAAGAAAAGATACTGCCCTTACCGACCGTGCTCTGTGCATGTATGGTCCCCCCATGTGCCTCCACAATGCGTTTGGCGATCGCCAGTCCCAGCCCTATACCGCTGTGGCCGCGCGTGGCCTTGGATTGATAAAACTTTTCGAAAATGAGCGGAATGTCATCTTCCGGTATCCCTTTGCCGTGGTCTTCAATATCGATGCAGAATCCGTCGCTGTCCTGATTGAGGCGCAGCGCCACCGAACCCCCTTCGTTTGAGTACTTGATGGCATTATGCGTAAGATTTGTCAACACCTGTAAGATCTTGTTACGGTCCACCCTGACAAGGCAGGGACTGTTGCTGTACCCCACATGCAGGTGTACGCCGCGGTTGTCCGCATAGGGTTTCATCTCCGAGACGAACGTGGCCAGGATGCTGTTCATGTCCTGAATCTCGGGGTTGAGCTGGATGGTCCCGGTTTCGAGCCGGGACATGTCGAGAAGCTCGTTGGTGATCTGCAGCAGCCGGTTGATCCCCTGATCCATAATGGTGATCAGGCGTTTCTGTTTGCCCTGCAGCTCTCCACCGATCCCTTCTAGGAGCAGGTTGGCGGCCTCCTTCATGGAGGTCAGCGGGGTTTTGAGCTCATGCGATACGATCGATATGAACTCCGACTTCATATCGTCAAGCTCTTTCAGGCGGGCCGACATGCTGTTGAAGGACTGCGCCAGCACCCCCAGCTCATCCTTGGAGTCGATAGGTATCTTGTAGGAGAAATCTCCCTCAGCGATATGCTTGATGCCGCGCTTGATGCGTCCGATATCCTTGGTGATGCCGGCATAGATGATCAAGGGAATGATCAGCCCGATCACCAGGGCGATCCCGAAGGACCACCAGGTGAAGGAGACGATCTCGTCGCCCAGGTCCTTCAGGAAGACGATCTTTTCATCCAGGGCCTGCATGGCCTTTACATTGCTGGCCTTGACCACCTTGACCAGGGCGTCGATGTCCCGGCCGTTGGTGCTGAAGAGATCCTCCAGCGCTTGCGTTTCCTGGGGCAGGCTGAAGATCTGGTTATAGAATCGTTTCAGGAAGGCATCCCACCCCGCCTGGCCTTTTTTCAGCGCCGCGGCCTCCTGGGAGTCATAGGCGATCCCGGGCGAGGACAGGTAATTCCATTCATCGCTGATCTCCCGCGCCCCTTCCACGATGCGGGAGAGATAAGTCTCATCACGCAGCAGCATATACTTCTTGGTCGTCTCCTCCATGGAGATGAGATCTTCGATGAGTGCGTCCGATACCTCTTTCTTCTTATAATCCACCCGATAGATCTCGGTCGTCAAGCTGCCGACCTTGGAGGAAACATACAGCAGAACCATGCTCACGCCCATGAGCACGACGAGGTACACCACAAAAGCCAATATCAGTCGTTCGAGCAATCCGATTTTCATACTTATGATTATAAACTTTCAACCGATAAGGGTGCAAGGGATACTTTATGGCCAATATCATCGCAGCATTGAATGCCAATGCGGCCCTCATCAGCAACGCCGCTTATAATGTGGCGAACCTTAACACCCGCGATTATCAGGCCGTTCGCACTGCAATCGTTGAGGATACGAACGGCGAACCCAGCGTCGTCACCACGCGATCGACCTCCCCGGGGAGCATCCTGGAGGACGGGTCAGTTACCTCCAACGTCGAGATTCCCCAGGAATTCGGTGACATGATACTGGCTAAGCGGGGGTTTGAAGCCGCGCTGGGCGCTATCCGCAAGCGCGACGAGATGCTTCAGGACCTGATGGACATCTTCGACTAAAAGCCATCCTGTCTTCAAGATGCTCCTGCCGGCCGATTCTTGCCGGCCAGGGTCATGAAAGTGCACATCCCCAGGGCGGAGAGTAATCCGCCGATATAGAATACGTACTCAATTCCCAGGTATTCCATGACGATGCCCGAGAGCAGCGGGCCCACGATCATGCCTAAGCCCATGGAGGCGTCGAATATGCCCATGGTGGCGGACATGCCGAGTTTGCGCCCGTGTTCCAGCACCAGAACTGATGCGGCCGGCATCGAGATGGCGCCGCCTAAGCCCATGAGACAACCGAGCGTCAGGTAGACGGCGAACCGGGAGGCCAGCGGCAGACTGGCCAGGGCGGCGATGCTCAGGCCTGAGCCGATGAGGATCATGCGGATCGTGTTGGTCTGGGTCACCAGCCGTCCGAAGGGTCTCTGTAAGCTCCCGGTCACGAAGATATTGGTCGTGATAAGCACGCCGACGGCGGTGGTGGAGAGCCCGGCGCGATGGGCCAGGATCGGGATGAAGGCCATGAGATTGCCGCTGCCCACGGCATTGATCATGCGGAAGAGCAGCAGTCCGAGCAGAGAATGGCTTCTTATGATCCCCTTGAACGTGCTGGAGCCCTCCGGAGGCCGCTCGCGCTTCAAAGGCGGCAGCAGGATAGCGGCCACGCCTAAGGCCAAGGTCGACAAAACCGCCAGGGCGTAAAAGGCCGAAGCAGGTCCGAATCCGTCGGTTAAGAGGCCCCCGAGGAGGGGACCGGCGCCCATGCCGAAGAAGAGCGCCGTGTTGAGCGAGCCCATATAGACTCCTTCCCGGCCTTCCCCGGCGATACTGGCGGCGTAGCTCATGGCCAGGGGGATGACGAAGGCCGAGGCCATGCCGTGCAGGAGCCTGATCATGATCAGCTGCGCGGGTGAGCTGGCGGCTACGTAGGCCAACGACAGCACGGCATAACCCGCCAGACCGACGATCATGAGGCGTTTGAGCTCGCTCTTATCCGCCAGGGCGCCGATGATGGGGGTCAAGATGGTGCGCGAGAGTGAAAATGCGGCGAAGATGAGCCCGATCTGGGTGGCCGTGGCGCCGATCCCCTGGGCATAGGTGGGCAGCATGGGCACCACGATGCCCACCCCCAAGAGCATGACGAAGCTTAAAAGCGCCAGAACGGCAAGCGTATGTCCCGGCGAACGGGTGCTCACAGGGTTAGCACTTCCCTGACCAAGGAGGTGTCTCCATTGCCTTCCTGGAACTTCTCGTTCTTCAAGAGCTTGATCAGCAACTCCTTGTTGGTGGTAATGCCCTGGACGAGCGTTTCATCCAACATTCTGAGCATACGGGTGAGCGTGCCCTTGCGATTGGTGTTGTGGGCGATCAGCTTGGCCAGGAGCGGGTCATAGTAGGGCGTGATCTCGCAGCCCCTAAAGATATGCGTATCCACGCGCACCCCCGGACCGCCGGGAAGGTGCAGGGCGCTGATCGTCCCATTGGTGGGCATGAAGTTCATGGAGGGATCCTCGGCATTGAGCCGGCATTCGATTGCGTGGCCGCTGATGGGCGGGGAGGCGCTGTCGATGTGCGACCCGGCCGTGGCCAGGATCTGTTCCCTGACCATATCGATGCCGGTGATCATCTCGGTCACCGGGTGCTCGACCTGGAGTCGGCCGTTGATCTCAAGAAAATAGATGACGCCGTCCTGGTCCATCAGAAACTCCACCGTGCCCAGGCCTTCGAACTCAAGCGAAGCCATGATCTTGCGTGCCCAGGCCCAGATATCGCTGCGCACCTTTTCCGGGATGTTGGGGATCGGCGCTTCCTCGATGACCTTCTGATGTCGCCTCTGGATGGAGCATTCGCGGTCGCCCAGGATCTTGATATTGCCGTGGGCATCGGCCAGGACCTGGATTTCGAGATGCCGGGGGGAGGGTATGTAGCGTTCGATATAGATCTCGCTGCGGCCGAAGGCCGCATTGGCCTCGCTGCTCACGTTGGCGAACTGGGAGCGCAGCTGGGCCTCTTCATAGGCGACCTTCATGCCCCGCCCGCCGCCGCCATAGAGCGATTTCAAGATCACGGGGAAGCCGATGTCGCGCGCCATGGCTACGGCATGGTCCACATCGGCCAGGAAACCATACGATCCGGGAATGGTCGGTATGGAGAGCTTTTGCGCCACCTCCTTGGTGCGCGACTTGTTGCCGATGGTCTTGAGCACCGTGCTGGAAGGGCCGATGAAGGCGATGCCGGCATCCTCGCAGCGCTTGGCCAGTACCGGGTTCTCGGATAAAAACCCGTAACCGGGATGGATGGCGTTGGCCTTCCAGGTAACGGCCGCGCTCATGATGGCGTCCACGTTGAGATAGCTCTTGGTGGCGTGCGCCGGCCCGATCTGAACCTTTTCATCGCCGTAGGCCAGGTATTGCATGTGCCGGTCGGCCTCGGAGTAGACCAGGATGGTCTCCAGGCCGAGCTCCTTGGCGGTGCGCAATACCCTGAGCACCACTTCTCCGCGGTTGGCGATGAGCAATCGCTTCATGTCCCATCTTTAAGCCGTCTTAAACGCACAAGTCAAGGCGATAGAAGAGGGGGGCGGCCATGTCCGATGGCGTAGCCGCCGGGTGAAAAGAGGGCCGCATGCCTTGAATTGTGTACGTATTACGGTCTGTCCCCTGATGAACTTTGGGATGTTCCATTTCTCCTTGCCGATGACATAAGCCTGGTCGAGGGGGGCGGTTGCGGCTTGAAACGGCTTTGGGCCTCATGTATAAAAGACGCTGTGGTTGAGAAATCTCTCTGGAGGTGTAATGAAATGATTCGAGGGGCAGGCATTGGGGACGTCCATAAGTAATTAAGAAAAAAGGACCAAGGTGGAAGTCCGTGCATCAGTGACATTCGAAGACCGCCTGTTCAATGAAAGCGAATGATGTTTTGATCGAACCAGTCAATACGTGAGGAAATGGCGCGCCGGGCCGTTTGTGGTGGAGGTGTTTTGGCAGGAGAAGACGACAAAGGTCCTTGAGAATTCATGCCAGACAGGGTATGAACAGGGGCGATGGGGAAACGGACGACATGAAAGACGGCTTGCGGTTCATCGCCATGATCATGGTCGTGGGTCTGTGCCTGTGGGGATTGGCTCTCCCCGCGCGGGCCGACGATGAACCGGATATGCACTTCATCGAAAACCTCCTGGTCGACAAGGGCTTCGAACGCGCCTATGTGCAGGAGATATTCTCCGATCCGCGCATCGGCTACGACAATGATATCATAATCAAGAACCTGTATCGGCCCAAGGCCCCGGTAAAGACGGCGCCGAAGACGGCTGCTCAATCGTCCCCGCCGGCCGCCGCGCCGGCTCCGGCCCCCGCCGTGCCCAGACCGGCGCCCAAAAAGCCCATGCTGCCGGTTGATCCCATGTATATCGATAAAGGCAAAATTTTCATCCAAGAGCAATCCGCTCTGCTTACCGCGCTCGACAATACCTATGGCGTCGCCCCGCAGGCCGTGACGGCCATTCTGATCGTGGAGTCCCGTTTGGGAAGGTACTATGAAGTCCACCATGTCTTCAACGCCTATCTGAATATGGCCTCATGCCTGGATCCGGACTTTTTCGCCGCCGTGGTCGCCTATAACCGTGTGCGCTATCCGGAGATGGCGGACGCCGATACCGCGCTCGCGGCTGTCAAGAGGGGTGAATGGGCGCTGACGGAATTGTGCGAGCTTCTGGAACTGGCCCGCGCGATCGATATGGACCCCTGCGAGATCAAGGGCTCCTATGCCGGGGCGATCGGACCGGCCCAATTCATCCCATCCAGTTTTCAAAGCTTCGGCAAAGACGGCGATTCAGACGGGGTCAGCGATCCATTCAATATGACTGATGCCATGGCCAGCATCGCCAACTACCTTAAACGCGCGGGATGGAAGAACGACGCCTCACAGGAGACGCTTCGGCAGGCCATCTGGCACTATAACCACAGCCAAGCCTACGTGAACACCGTCATGATGCTCTATGAAGAGCTCTCGAAAGGCTAAGAGGGTAGGCAATAAAGGAATAAGAAATAGGTGAAAAGATCTGGATTCGATTGCCGTCATCCATATCCCTCATATCTGTTTTATCACCTTGAACGAACGCTGCGGCCGTGGTAATTCCATGCGCAGGAGTAAACCGGGTGGAAATTGCTGCGATCATGGCCGCAAGGAAGTCGTTGTTCGATGAGTATTTGCGGGATTATCTGAGCGGATTCGACAAGGGATCAGGACTGCAGGCTGCCTGTGCCTACAGCCTCTCGGCCGGCGGCAAGCGCCTGCGTCCCGTGCTTGCCATGCTGGCCTGCGAGGCCGTGGGTGGAACGACCGAACAGGTAATGGGGGCGGCCCTGGCCGTGGAGATGATCCATACCTTCAGCCTGATACATGACGATCTGCCGGCCATCGACAACGACGATATGCGCCGCGGCATGGCCACCTGCCACAAGGCCTTCGGCGAGGCCACGGCCATCCTGGCAGGCGATGCCCTGATCTTCGCGGCCTTCACGCTCATCGGTTCTTCGGGCTATGCCCCCGCGGTCCAGGCGGATCTGGCCCGTAAAACGGCCGAATGCTGTGGCCTCAAAGGTTTGATCGAGGGTGAGTATGCGGATATCATGGCCGAGGGACAACACGTAAGCTTGGACGCCATCGAGCAGATCTATCGCAAAAAGACCGGCAGGCTCTTCGAGTTGTGCCTGTACGCCGGAGGCAGGGTCGCCGGCGGCGAAAGCGGCCAGCTCACGGCTCTGGAACATTTCGGCGCGCATCTTGGATTGGCCTTCCAGGCCATCGATGATATTCTGGATGTGACATCGAATATCGAGGTCTTGGGCAAAACGCCCGGCAAGGACGCCCTGCAGGACAAGGCCACGATCGTGAAGGTCCTGGGCCTCGAGCGCGCCACGGCGTGGGCGGAGCAGGAGACCGGCCGGGCCGTGGCGGCCTTGGCAGGCTTTACGACCGCCCGGTCTCTCATCGATCTGGCCCATGACCTGCTCGGCCGGGTGAAGTAGTCATGAGTGTGCTTTCACGGGTAGCGACCCCTCAGGACCTGAAGAATCTCAGCTTTGAGGAACTCGGCCAGCTGAGCGCCGAGCTGCGGGAATTTATTATCCATCACGTCAGCCAGACCGGGGGGCATCTGGCTTCAAGCCTGGGTGCCGTGGAGCTGACGCTGGCCCTGCACTATGTCTTTGGGACTCCTGAGGACAAGATCCTCTGGGATGTCGGTCATCAGGCCTATGCCCACAAGATCATCACCGGCCGTAAGGAGCTTTTCCCGCGCTTGAGGCAGATGGGGGGCTTGAGCCCCTTCATTAACCCGGCCGAGAGCATCTACGATCCGTTCGTGTCCGGACATGCCGGCAATGCCATATCCGCGGCCACCGGCATCTGCGAGGCCTTTGAGCTTACCGGCAACCCGGCGCGCGTCATCGCGGTCATCGGCGACGGATCGCTCTCCAACGGACTGACTTTCGAAGGGTTGAACTTCGCGGGTGTGCGCAAGCAGAACCTGATCGTGGTCTTGAACGACAACGAGATGTTCATTTCATCGCGTGTGGGCGCCCTGGCCGATTACCTGAGCCGCCTCATGACGTCCCGCACCATGCGGGGCGTCAAGGAGGGCATCAAGTCCACCCTCCATAACCTGCCGCTGGTCGGCGAGACGCTCTACAAGCTCAGCAAACATATCGAGACCAACCTCAAAGGCGTGGTGGTCAGCGGCAGCAACCTCTTCGAGGAGATGGGTTTCCGCTATATCGGCCCCATCGACGGGCATAACATTGCCCACCTGGTGGAAGGTTTCCAGAACATCTCGCTTATGCAGGGGCCGATCTTCATGCACATCATCACCGAGAAAGGGCGCGGGTATACGCCGGCCGTGATGGACCCGGAACACTTCCACGGGGTCGGTACCTTCCACAAGATTAACGGCGAGGCCAAGACCACCAACAAGACGCCGACCTATGCCGACGTCTTCGGCCAGGCCATGCTGGAGATGGGGCGGACGGATAAGCGCATCGTAGCCGTGACGGCGGCCATGGCCTCCGGGACCGGACTGAAACCTTTTGCCAGGGCATTTCCTGAGCGCTTCTTCGATGTCGGCATCGCCGAAGGGCATGCCGTGACCATGGCGGCCGGTATGGCCAAATACGGGCTCAAGCCGGTGGTGGCTATTTATTCGACCTTCCTGCAGCGCTCCTATGACGAGATTATCCACGACGTGGCGCTGCAGAACGCGCCCGTGGTCTTCGCCATTGACCGCGCCGGACTGGTGGGTCCGGACGGGTCCACCCATCACGGACTGTTCGACATCGCCTACCTCAGAAGCATCCCCAACATGACCGTGCTCATCCCCCGCGACCAGCACATGCTGCGCTGTATGTTGAGTCAGGCCTTTTCCATCGGCGGTCCCGTAGCGATCCGCTATCCGCGCGACCATGTGGTCGAGGCGCCGCTGCCCTGTTCCGGATTCTGCGTGGGGCGCGTGCAGATCCTGAAAACCGGAACGCGCGCCGTGGTTTTCTGCGCCGGGCCGGGGTGTTACCGCATCCTGGATGCCTGCCGGGATATCGAAGGGGTGGCGGTGGTAGACCTCTGCTCGGCCAAACCGCTCGATCGTGAGTCCATTACGGACCTGGTGCGCGGTGCAGGCGGTCGTTTTCTAGTGGTCGAGGACGGCACCGCCCAGGGTGGGATCGGTTCGGCCCTCCTGGAAGTTCTTTCCGGGTTGGATCTCCCGCTTACCTTCCGCCTCTTAGGTCTTCCCGACCGCTTCATCGAGCACGGCGGTTCGGAACGTCTGCGCGAGCAGCTGGGTCTGGACGCTCAAGGCATCGTGGCGTCGATACGGGACATTTTATGAAGGTGCGCCTGGACAAGCTGCTCATGGACAGGGGTCTGGCCGAGACGCGCTCCAAGGCCCTGGCGCTGGTGATGTCGGGCAGCGTGTCGGTCGACGGCCGGGTGGTCACCAAGGCCGGTAGCGACGTCAGAGAGGGCGCCGATATCGCGCTGAAAGAAGGTATGCCGTATGTCGGCCGTGGCGCTTTGAAGCTGGAAGCCGCCCTGGACGCCTTTCAGGTTGATCCGGCCGGGAAGGTGGCCATTGATGTCGGCGCCTCCACCGGGGGGTTCACGGAACTGCTGCTCGTGCGCGGCGCTGCCAGGGTCTATGCCCTGGATGTTGGACACGGCCAGCTCCATTACCGGCTCCAACATGACCCCCGGGTGATCAGCCTGGAGGGCGTCAATGCCCGTTACCTTGACCCCTCCCTCATTCCCGAAGCCTGCGATATCGCCACCTGCGATGTCTCGTTCATATCGCTCAAGCTCATCATTCCCCCGCTCTTGAAGGTTTTGAAGCCGGCCGCGGATCTGATCGCGCTGATCAAGCCGCAGTTCGAGGTCGGCAGGAACGCCGTCAAAAAAGGTATCGTGCGCGATACGACTGCGCTTGAGGAGGTGCTCAGGGATATGGAGGTTTTCATGCATTCGCTGGATCTGGCGGTCACCGGCGTGATTCCTTCCCCGATCAAGGGGGCCAAAGGCAATCAGGAGTACCTGATGCACGCTCGCACACGGTAAAGGGCATGAAGATAACGATCGCGCGGCATGCCGGTTTCTGTTTCGGCGTTCGCAGGGCCATCGATATCACCTTCAAGGTACGGCAGAAAAATCCGGGCACGCGCCTCTTCACCGTAGGGCCCATCATCCACAACCCCCAAGTTATCGAAGCCCTCACCCGGCGCGGCATCGGGATCATCAACGATATCCTGGACCCCAAACTGACCGCCGGGGATCTCGCCATCATCCGGGCGCACGGCATCTCGCCGGAAAAGAAGGCGTTGCTCAAGGAGCGTGGGGTCAAGGTCATCGACGCCACCTGTCCCATGGTGCTCAAGGTGCATGCCATCATCAAGAAGGCGGCCAAAAACGCCGATGCCATCGCCATCATCGGCGACAAGGATCATCCCGAGATGGAGGCCCACCTGGGCGTCGCCTCGGGCAGGGGTAAGCCCATCCAGACCCTGGAGGACGCCCAGGGGATCACGCCGGTCAAACGCCTGGCCGTGGTAGCCCAGACAACCTTCGATGTCGGTCTCTTCAAGGAGATCTTGAAGATCCTGCGCGAAAAGGCGGAGGTCATCGACGTGTATGACACCATCTGTCGTTCGACCGTGGACCGGCAGAAGGAGGTCGAAGACCTGGCCAAGGATCATGACACCTTCATCGTCATCGGCGGACGCAACTCCGCCAATACCAAACGGCTCTCCGAAATCGCGGCCAACCAGCAACGCCAGGTATACAAGGTCGAGAGCGGGGAACAGCTCTCAAATCTGGATACCACGGACATGCACCGTGTGGCCATCATTGCCGGTGCTTCCACGCCCCAATGGGTGATCGAGGAATGCATCGACAAGCTCAGATCCATCGATACTCATGCCGGTTTTCAGAACACCCTGCTCAATATCCTGGCGCGCAGCCCCTTGTGCCCAGCCCTGGGCGGCATGGGCGTGGCCATGGCGGCTTTTGTTTTCTGTGGACAAGGCTACGACTGGAAGGTCCTCTTGGCGACATTCTTTCTGGCCTTCGCCTCGGTCAATCCCATGGTTTCGGTGAGGCAGTTCGTGAATTGGAGCATTGCCACCGGGTTATCCCTGGCGTTCGGACTGATCGGGGCTGGGCTCTACGGCGGGCTCCTGATCATCGGGGTGGCGCTGCTGCGGCCGCTCATGAACACCATCAGGATAACGGACGTGCTCAAGAGCATCGCCAGTCTGGTCATCTTCATGATGGTTTCCATCATCGTCCCCTTAGGGCTTACGCACGCCCGGATCGCCCCCGGCGTGATCCTGCTGGCGGCTTTCGTGGCTTTGCAATATCTGGGCGCCGAGATCCTGATCGGACTGAAAAACATCGAACGCGACGCCATTATCGGCCGCATGAGTCTGGCGCGCTATCTGAGCGAAGCAAAGGGGATCCTTTTCATGGAATACGCCATCATGGGTCTGGCGTTGATCCTGTTCCTGAGCTTCCCCTTAAAGATCGCCCCGGCCCTGGCCTATGGCCTTTTACCGGCGCTGTTCTTCCTCGCCAAGGGCATCGATATCTACAACGACCATCTGATCTTCGACAATCGTCTGTACGTGGCCTATGTTAAGTCCCTGTGGCTTATCGTGCCCTTCATGGGCATCCTGTGGCGATTTACGATGATGTGAAGAAGCGCCTGCACCCACGGCTTCCGTGAAAAGCATGGCAAGAATGCTGTGGAAGTTTCATGGGTTTGGTGCTAAGCTGGGTTTCCATGCACGCTAATCAGAGCAAGGGGCAGCCATGAGATCAATCTATTTGCACAGTCCCCGTTTCAATGACTTCGATTTCGGCCCTACTCACCCTTTCAAATCCTATCGAGCCCGTCTGGTGTATGAAATGTGCCATCGTTACGGACTGTTTGAGCACCCCTGGATCTCGGTCATCGAGCCGGAACCGGCGCGCGATGAAACAGCCCTGACGTTCCACACCGCCGACTACATGGACTGCCTCAAGGCCGCCAACTCGGGCTACCCCGACTTCATGATGGCGGGCTACGGACTGGGATCGGGCGACAACCCCGTCTTCAAGGGCGTATACGATCTGGCCATGCTCATGTTGGGGGCCACCATGGAGGCGGCTACGCTCATCAGCCAGGACAAGGCCGACATCGCCTTGAACATCAACGGCGGACTGCACCACGCCAAGCCGGCCTACGCCGAAGGGTTCTGCTATGTGAACGATATCGCCGTGGCGATTCAATACTTCCTGGCCAAAGGGTTTGAGCGGATCCTGTATGTGGACATCGACGCCCACCACGGCAACGGCGTACAGGATGCTTTCTACGCCTCCAACAAGGTGCTGTTCCTCTCCCTGCATCAGAGCGGCGACACCATCTACCCCGGAACCGGGTTCGAGCATGAGATGGGCACGGGCGATGGATATGGATACACCGTCAACCTGCCTTTGCCTCAATATACTGACGACGAGGCTTATGTGTTGGCCTTTAAGGCCGTGTATCCTCCCCTGGTCGAAGCCTTTCGGCCCCAGATCGTGGTAGCCCAGATCGGGCTGGATACCCTGAAGCGCGATCCCTTGACAAACTTGCGGTGCACAAACAACGGCTATCGCGAGGTCATCTCCGTGATCAAGGCCAGCTGTCCCAAGATCCTGGCCTTGGGCGGCGGCGGTTACAGCATTCCGGACGTGGTCCGCGGGTGGACCATCGCCTGGGCCGTCCTGAACGGGCTTGATCCGCAGGACTCCTATGAAGGGCTCGTCTCGGGCGACTTCGGACATAACGGGATGGGCGAGGGATTGTTCGACGAACCCTATCGCATATCCCCGGGGCTCAAGGATGCCGTCAACCGCTTTATTGACGGCAAGATCGCGTACATCCATTCCACCGTCTTCCCTCTCCTGGGAGCGCATCCTTAAGAAATACCTCCAGGCAGGGGCATAAGGACCGATTGGATGCGCGCTTACTTGACAGGGCGGGATTTTTGTCCTTAAGATCACGCCCATCACTTAAAAAGTGTAGGAGGCTCAATGGAAGACAAGAAGGAAAAATATACCTTTGTCGATAAACGGGGGCAAGGGGATGAGGCCTCCCCGGCGGAAACGCCCGCGGCACAACCGGAAAAGAAGACCGAACCGGAGAAAAGCGAGGACAAGCGCGTCCAGGGTGAGTACCCGCCCATCGATTTCTCCACCCTGATCATGAGCCTGGCCACCAGCTCCGTCATGGCCATGGGCAAGGCGCCCGATCCGCATACCGGCCAGGTATTCAAGGATATGGTCATGGCCAAGCAGAATATCGATATCATCGCCATGCTCCAGGACAAGACCAAGGGCAACTGTACCAAGGAGGAAGAGCATCTGCTGGAAGGCATTCTCTACGAACTCAGGATGCTCTATGTCGAGGCCCAAGGAGGTAAGCCATGAAGCGCAAGGTTTTGTCGATCGGGGTTATCGCCCTGGTGGCAGTCTGTTCGGCCGTCGTGGGGATGATCATCGCCACCTCCCTGCACTTTACCGCCGACGGCAAGGCGGCCCCCTTCTGGGTCGAGGGTGATCCGGGGGCCGCACCCAAGGTCGTGATGCCCAGCCTGCGCTCTCTGGCGCAGGAACTTTCTCCCGCGGTGGTCAACATCCGCACCACCAAGCTCGTCAATCAGAAAGATCTCTACAAGCAGTTCCGTTCGCCTGGCGGCGGCCTGGACCCGTTCGAGGAGTTCTTCAATAAGTTCTTTGAAAGCATGCCGGAGAAGGAAACGGAACAGAAGAGCCTGGGTTCGGGTTTTATCATCTCGCCCGACGGCTATATCCTGACCAACGAGCACGTCGTGGCCGGAGCGGAGAAGATCCTGGTATCGCTGAGCGACAAACGAGAGTACGACGCCAAGGTGATCGGCCGGGACGACAAGACCGATATCGCCCTGATCAAGATCGAAAACGGAGGCAAGCCGCTGCCGGCCGCCAAGCTCGGGAACTCCGATCCCCTGGAGATCGGCGATTGGGTCATGGCCATCGGCAACCCCTTCGGCCTGGGGCATACCGTGACGGTAGGGATTGTCAGCGCCAAGGCCAGGATCATCGGCGCCGGACCGTATGACAACTTCATCCAGACCGACGCGGCCATCAATCCCGGTAACTCCGGCGGCCCGCTCATCGACATGAAGGGCCAGGTGATCGGGATCAATACCGCCATCGTGGCCGCGGGGCAGGGGATCGGTTTCGCCATCCCCATTAACATGGCCAAGGAGATCCTGCCCGAGCTCAGGGCCACCGGCCAGGTCACACGCGGCTGGCTGGGCGTCGGCATCCAGGAGGTAAGCCCCGAGATCGCGCGGGCCGTGGGTCTCAAGGAGGTCAGGGGCGCCATGGTCAACGTGGTCTATCCCGGAGATCCGGCCGACAAGGCCGGCGTCAAGAAGGGCGATATCATCCTAGCCGTTAATGGCCAGGCCATCAAGACCCCCTTCGACCTGACGCACCTGATCGCGACCCTCAAACCGGGCTCCAAGATCGCCATTACGGTCTGGCGCGAAAAGCGCGAGCTGACGCTGGCCACCAAGCTTGAAAAACGCAGCGACGAGCACGTGGCCGAGCTGGGGGTGCCTCAGGAAGAGGGCGGAAGCAAGGAGACCAAGGAGACCAAGGATTCGCTGGGGCTGAGCTTGAAGGATATTACGCCCGAGATAGCGCAGCGGCTCAAGCTGGAAGACGCCAAGGGCGTGCTGGTTACGGGCGTTGATCCCAAGGGTGCGGCGGGTGACAGCGATATCAAGAAAGGGGACGTGATCAAGGAGGTCAACCGGCAAGAGGTCGGCGGAACCAGCGATTATCTCAAGGCGCTCAAAGGTCTCAAGAAAGGTGATACCGTGCTGCTGCGGGTGGTCCGCGACGGCCGGCCGTTCTACATGGCGATCGATATTCCGTGAAGGTTTACGCGCCAGGTAAGCTGAATCTCTACCTCGAGGTTCTCTCTAAACGGCCGGATGGGTATCATGAGCTTCGGACGCTGATGGTCCCGATAGCGCTATGCGACGAGATCGAGCTGGAACCTCTGGCGCGCGGGATCGAACTGGAGGAATCCGGCTCTGGGTGCGACGCGGAACAGAATCTGGCCTATCGCGCGGCGCGTCTGTTTTTCGAGACAACCGCCAACAACCGGGGGGTACGCATCAGGCTCGCCAAGCAAATCCCGGTCGGCGCCGGCCTGGGTGGCGGGAGCAGCGACGCCGCCCATGTTCTGATGGCCATGAATGCCATGTTTCATGCCAACTTGAGCCTTACGGTGCTCTCGGACATGGCCGGAAGGCTCGGGGCCGACTGTCCGTTCTTCATCCACGGCCGTACCGCCTTCATGGGGGAGCGGGGAGACCGGGTTCTGGCGGACGTGCAGCTGGAAGAACGCAACTATCTGCTCGTGATACCGCCGATCGCCGTCTCAACCTCTCAGGTCTACGGAAACCTCAAGATCTCATTGACTGATGCGCGTGATCACTCTACAATAGACACCATTGTGGAAGAACGTGTAGCACCAGAGAATATTCTTATGAATGCCTTGGAAGCTGTTGCCTTCAAGCTGCATCCGGAGCTTGCCCTCATCAAGGAGGATCTGCTCTTATCCGGTGCGCTTGGGGCGTTGATGTCGGGCAGCGGATCCACCGTGTTTGGTGTTTATCAAGATCAGGAGCACCTTCAGCGCGGTATGGAGCGATTGTCCAGGCACGAGGGGTATCGATATATACCCACAACGCGAATGACGGGGGGAATGCATGGAGATTACAGAAGTTAAGGTTTTTCCGGTACAGAACAATGATAAACTCAAGGCTTACGCATCAGTGGTTTTTGATAACTGTTTTGTGGTAAGGGATCTAAGGGTCATTCATGGAACCACGGGCTTGTTCGTGGCAATGCCGTCCCGTAAGAGAAAGGACGGGACCTTCCGCGATACGGCCCATCCCTTGAATATGGAGATGCGCAACATGATTGAGCAGTCGATCTTGAATGAATATGAGGACAAGGTAAAGGAAGTTTGAGGTACGTTTCATAGCGCTACGTGTTTATCGGCCCCGCATGAGGGGCAAGGTGGGATGTCGTCTAATGGCAGGACACGAGATTTTGGATCTCGCTATGGAGGTTCGAATCCTCCCGTCCCAGCCATATCTTTATCTTATCTTAACACGGCAAGGAGACAACTAGAATGAATTCAACGATCAGGATCCTGGGCGGTAATTCCAACAAAACACTGACACAGAGTATCTGCAGCCTGCTCGGAACCACGCCTGGCGAGGCCAAGGTCAGCACCTTCTCGGACGGCGAGACCGCCGTCGAGATCAATGAGAGTATCCGCGGTAAGGACATCTTCATCGTCCAATCCACCTGTCCGCCTACCAATGAGCATCTCATGGAGCTCCTGGTCATGCTCGACGCCGTTAAACGGGCCTCGGCCTGCCGCATCGCCGCGGTCATCCCGTACTTCGGGTATGCCCGCCAGGACCGCAAGGCCACGGGACGCACCCCCATCTCGGCCAAATTGGTGGCCAATCTCCTAGCCGTGGCAGGCGCCCACCGGGTCCTGACCGTAGATCTGCATGCCGGCCAGATCCAGGGCTTTTTCGATATCCCGGTCGACAACCTCTTTGCCAAGCCGGTCATGCTGGACCATATCAAGGAAAATTATGCCCAGGACCTCGTAATCGTCTCACCCGACGCCGGCGGCGTGGAACGGGCGCGCGCCTATGCCAAACCGCTTCAGGCCGATCTGGCCATCATCGATAAACGTCGCGAACGCGCCAACTTAAGCGAGGTCATGCACATCATCGGCGATGTCAAGGACAAGAACTGCCTCTTGGTGGACGACATGGTGGATACGGCCGGCACCTTGACGAATGCGGCCAAGGCCCTGAAAGACGCCGGCGCCAAGAAGGTGTCCGCCTGCTGCAGCCATCCGATCCTCTCCGGACCGGCCATCGATCGCATCAACAACTCTATGATCGAGGAACTGATCGTCACCAATACCGTACCGCTACGCGGAGCGGCCGCTGAATGCAAGAAGATCACGGTCTTGAGCGTGGCCCCCATTCTGGCCGAGGCGATCAAACGCATCTACGAAAACGGTTCGGTCAGCGCGTTGTTCATGTAAGCGCTGCCGTCTAAGAATAAGAACCGCACCAGCCGGCAAAGCATAAATCTCACACCCCCCTGAGTTTTCAGGGGGGATTTCCAACGGTGATCGAATATCCCCAGAGGCTTTCTTTTAGAGGAGAGGCCTTATGGGCATCATTTGATACAGACGCACCTTGTTTCGCTTCGCGGACGAGACGTACTGATCCGGATTGTCCCTGGCTGCGTCCCAGCTGTTGCCCGACGCCATATCGACTTCGATCGAGGCCTGAATCTTGTGTGCCAGGGCTTGGTCATGGATGATGGCGACGACTTCGGTATTCAGGTTCTCGGAACGAGGGTCTAGGTTGAATGTCCCGATACAGAGCGTCTGCGTATCCACTACCATGGTTTTGGCGTGCAGGGAAAAGATCGGGGCCTTGCGGGCTAAAGGCGAGAAAGTCTGCATGAGCCTGTGCTGCACATCCGGGTCGGGCTTGAATTCGTAGATCTTAAATCCCATGGTGAGCAGCCGTTTGCGCATGTTTCGATACCCGCTGAAGGCCTGGAGGTTATCAGTTGAAGCAAGTGAATTGGTATTAATACGAACCGTAACACCGCGCTCGATGACCTGTCGAAACATCTCTATCGCTTCGTCCGACAGCACGAGATAAGGCGATTGGATCACAATACTTTTCCTGGCGTTCTGGACCAGACTGGCGAGCCTCCATGTCGTCTGTCCTCCGCCGCCAAGCGAGATCAAATTGCCGTTTTTCCCGGGCCGGTCGCAGATGAACTCCACTTCGCACCAGGTCATTTGCCGCGCCAGAGTTGCGAAGGCCGTGGGTACCTGAGCAATGGCGGCCCGCACTTCAGGGGCGAAATTCTCCGGTTTCTTTGCGTACTGGTGCAGCTCGCGATAGATCAGCCAGCTTTCCTTCTCATCGATGTTTACGTTTTTCTGCATCAGGCCCCAGCCGTCATAGAGTTCCTCGACTTTTACACTCATATCGCTGTTCCAGAAATCTTCGAAACTTGCCTGGATCGTCTTTACCGTTTTGCCGAGCAGCAGGACGTCCCTGTCGCGAAAATTGTATATGTGGTTGTAGTCGAAATACTCGGCGGCCATGTTGCGCCCCCCCGTAATGGCGATCTTCCCATCGACAACAACGGTCTTGTCGTGCATGCGCTGGTTGACTCCCCGAAAATCAGTAAACAGGTTCAACAGGCGCTTCTGTAAAGGTACGCCGACCGATATCCGCGGGTTATAAATGCGGATCTCGATCTTCGGATGTCGGCTGAGCGCTAAGAGTGACTTGTCCGGCGCGTCGATCAGGAAGTCGTCCACGATTACGCGCACGCGAACGCCGCGCTCCGCCGCGCGCAGCAACGCCTCCGCCGCCAGGATACCGATGTTGTCCGTGCTCCAGATGAAGTACTTAACCTCGATCGACTTCCGAGCATTTTCCGCCAACCACGCCCGTGCCAACAGCGCCTCTGATCCGGTATCCAGCACATAGACACCGCTCTTGCCGGCATTCGCCGTTATTTGGGCATCAATCGGCTCCCAGAGGGCATTGTCCGCGGCAGACGCCGCTGGTGCCCGTTCGGCAAAAAGCGTGAGCGATATCGCGAGAACACAGGTAATAGCTCGTAATGTCATGCCGGTATGAAATTGTCCTTCCAGCCACAGCCCATCAGAAGATAAGAAACCAGGGGGTCCGGTACTTCATTTATCAACCCTCACTATGAGGCCTAACAGAGAGAATTTCAACTAGTATCAAGCCTCACGGTAGCAGGAGAAGAGATGTCAACAAGAGAGTCAGTACGAGTCTGCTTGTTTGTAAGCGATTTCCTTGGCCCATCATGGTTCAAACTCAGGCCGGTACTGCAAGGCCTCGGCCAGATGCTGCTCGCCGATTGAGGATTGGTCTTCCAGGTCCGCGATGGTGCGCGCCACCTTGATCACCCGCTTATAGCCGCGCATGCTCAGGTGGTATTGCCGCATAGCCGCGGCCAGCATGGATTTGCCGCTACGCGGCAGCGGACACTGGATTTCGAGGGCCTGATCGGCGATACGGGAATTGAAGCCGCCCCGGGCCTGCTGACGATCAAGCGCGCAGAGCACCTTGGCGCGGATGGTATGGGAAGCCTCTCCGGGTGAACCTTCCAACACGCTTTCGGCATCGACCGGATCGGTCCATACATGCAGATCGATGCGGTCCAAGAGGGGACCCGAGATCTTGGCCAGGTACTTGGCAACCTGGAGTGGGGTGCAGCGGCATTCGCGCGCCGGATGACCCTTGAAGCCGCAAGGGCAGGGATTCATTGCCGCCAAGAGCTGGAAGCGGGCCGGGAAGGTAATGGCCGAGGCGGCGCGGGAAACCGTAACCTCGCCGTCCTCGATGGGCTGGCGCATGGCCTCGAGGGCGCTGTGGCGGTACTCTGGCAACTCGTCCAGGAAGAGCACGCCGTTATGGGCCAGGGTCACCTCGCCGGGTGACGGCACACCGCCGCCGCCGATAAGGCCCGCATCCGAGATGGTGTGGTGCGGGGAGCGGAATGGGCGGGCCGCGATAATGGAATTACGGCTGAGCCTGCCGGCCGCGGAGTAGATGCGCGTGCACTCGAGCATCTCCCGGCGCGTCAGGGGAGGCAGGATCGATGGCAGACGCTTGGCCAACATGGACTTCCCGGCCCCGGGCGGGCCGATCATGAGGAGGTTATGTGCTCCGGCGGCCGCGATCAGGAGGGCGCGTTTCGGTAGTGGCTGGCCGGTCACCTCGGCCAGATCCGGCAAATCATGGTGTTCCTTCGGCAGGGCGTCTGCGTTTCCCATGAGGCCGGGACGGTCCTCCATGATGACCTGTACGGTTTCTTTCAGATCCTTGACCGGCCAGACGTGAGCGCCGGAAAGCAGGGCTTCATTGGTATTCACCATTGGACAGACAATGCCCTTGAGGCCGAGCCCGCCGGCAAGGGAAGCGGCTGAGATAACCCCGCGCGTGGAGCGGACCGTGCCATTAAGCCCCAACTCGCCCACGAAGAGGTAAGCCGCGGCCTTGTCCTTGGATACGAATCCGAGCGCCGACAGGATGGCTACGGCGATCGGCAGGTCAAAGATGCCGCCTTCTTTCTTTACGTCTACGGGTGCTAAGTTGATGGTGATGCGCAAGGGCGGAAAGTCGATGCCTGAATTGGCGATGGCCGAACGCACCCGGTCGCGGCTTTCCTTCACCGCATTATCCGGCAGGCCTACGATGGAGAAACTGGGCAAGCCTTTGTGAACATCCGCCTCCACGGTAACGGCCAGGGCATCCGTGCCCCACAGGCTTGTCGAGCGAACACTGGCTATCATGAGATACATGATAAGCGTTAATCAGGAAAAGTCCAGGTGTAGTGAAAGATCCTATTGGAAACTATGGAGATAACGGATAGCGGACCGGTGACCGGCCCGCTATCCGATGGCTTAAGAAGTTATGTGTTTAGAAGTCGTACTGGAAGTGCACGCCCACGAACAGGTCGGTGCCAAGGTCGTTGCCGCCATCGATCTTCTCGGGGGCATCGCCGTAATTGACGTAGAGGATCTCGGGTGTCACCGAGAAACCCGTGGTGATCGGGTAGGTGTAGTTGGCGAAGAGGCCCCAGGTATCGACATCGGATTCATACCCTTCACCTTCATACTCCACCTCGGCGCTCTGATAGCCGAATCCGCAGGCCACGGTTCCGGGTTTGATCGGCGCGGTGAGCTGAATCCAGCCGCCGTAGCTGTCGACATCGTTGATGTCCATGCCGTTGAGGTTGCCGTCCCAGGCCGGCATGCCGAAGTCGGTATTCCTGGCGCCGGAGGCGACATCAATGGCCGCGGCCACGTTCTGGCCCCACCACAACTCGCCCGAGAGGGTGGCGGCATCAAGTTTCAGAGCGGCATTGATGGCCAGCACGTAGGTGGTCACGTCGACATCTTCGCTGAAGGGACCTTCATTATCGAGGGCCTTGAGCTCATACGACTGCAGATAGAGGCTCGGCGTGAGGCTGATATTATCGAGGTCGAACCCCATGCTGAGGCACAAGGCGGGCATGATGTCCTCGGTGTCATGTCCGACGCTCTCGAAGTCGGTGGTGGCTTCCTGAAGGGCAACCTTCAAGGTCATTTTATCCTGGCTGTGTTCGAAGCGGATCTGCGGCTTGCGGCCGGCATACAGATCGCCGAAGTACTGCATGCCGTCGTCGTAGAACAAAACCTGCACGGGGCTGTCCTCGGCCACCGGCGACCAGGTCTGGCCGAACAAGAGGCTGTTGCCGCCGCCCAGGTCATATGCGGCGTAAATGTGGCGGGTGGAGAGGCCTTCGGTCGCCACTCCGATCTCGGCATAGGCGTTCATCTTGCCGTTCACGGCGCCCAGGAACAATCGGCTGTCGCCGGGGTTTTCCAGGAAGAAATCGTCGCTGTCGGAAATGCCCTCAAACTCCAGATCAGGCGTGCCGTCTTCGTCAAGATCGTACTCCGCCGCGCCTCCCTTGAAATCGCCGTAGTCTGAAAAGCGCCAGCCCGTATCCAGCCTGACGCTGCCGCCCAAAGTGAAATCAGTGGAGCCTACCTTAAAGGAAGCGGCCTGGACCGGTAGAGCCATGCCGATCACCATGATTGCCACGATTGCCCATCCCCATAACGTCTTGTTCATGTCATACCTCCTATATATACTGTTGGATCAGCCCGTTGCCAACGATTCCAAACTCTTGCATGATGGTAAGAACCTGTGCTTTGATTTCACGCAGAACTATAATGGATGCATGCGTGGAATACAAGCCCAAATTCAAGCTCGGCACAGGTGCGATAAACGCAGGAGTTCCTCATCATACCCCGCCTCCCGGTTCGGTCAGCGCTTAGGGAGAGTGGCAAGCCGCGATCCTCAAAAGCGTCTTTAAAGCCCCTCGTGGTTTTCTTTGCCGCCCCATGTCTTTTCTGCAAAGCCAAGAACATGCCAGACCCATGAAGGCGGGTCGTTGACCCTGTGTGAAGGATGGCGGGTTGTTGAAGGATAAGCATATCGCTGAATTGGGACGATGCCGCCCTGGGATACGAAGGGCGTGTGCAATGAAAGAAGGTGGCGGGGATGGACCGTTCTTGTGCCGTGGATGTTATTGGCGACATATTTGTACCACTACCCCTTGAGATCGATGCCGATGGGACAGTGGTCCGAACCCATGACTTCCGGCAGGATGAAGGCGCTCTCCACCTTGGAAGCCAGATCGGCGCTCACATAGAAGTAATCGATGCGCCAGCCCACATTCCGTGCCCGGGCCCCGGATTTCAGGTCCCACCAGGTGTAGTGGCCGCCCGCGGTGTTGAACATCCTGAAGGTGTCGATGAATCCGGCGGACAGGAAGCGGTCGATCCAGGCGCGTTCCTCGGGCAGGAAACCGGAGACCTTTTCATTTTCCTTGGGCCTTGCCAGATCGATTTGTGTATGGGCTGTGTTGACGTCTCCGCAGATGATGAGATGTTTACCCTGGACGGCTTGTGCGCGTACCTGTTCGAGAAAGGTCTCATAAAACGCCATCTTGAAAGCCAGGCGTTCGGCCGAGGCCTTGCCGTTGGGGAAATAGATATTATAGAGCACGAAATGCCGGTATGTGGCGATAATGACGCGGCCTTCATGATCGTATTCCGGCAGGCCCAGACCATAGCGGATATCATCCGGCTGGGTGCGGGTATACAGAGCCACGCCGCTGTAGCCCTTCTTGGAGGCGCTGGCGAAGTAGCTACTATAGCCTTCGATCTCACGCAGGTCCTGTTTGAGCTGTCCTTCTTCGGCCTTGGTCTCCTGCAGGCACAGGATATCCGGCCGCGCCTGGCTGACCCAAGGTACGAGACCTTTAGCATAGGCCGAGCGAATGCCGTTTACATTCCAGGATATAAGACGCATGCCAACCTCCTTAAGAATATTTATCCAGGCGGTGCAGTCCTGCCTGGAGTGTGGCTTGGAGAGCTTGGGAGTACTCGGTTATGGTGACCGGGCGACCGATGACGGCATCGCCTGCCGCCTTATAACACGGCCGATACTGCATCATGACGTTCACATAGGTGTCGCGCGAGACCACACGGGCCAGGAAGGCCATGATGTTTTCCGTTCCGGCTACGGCATTCGGCATGACCAGATGACGGACCAGCAGCCCCCGTACCGCAATCCCTTGTTCGAAGGCGAGGTCGCCCACCTGGGCGTGCATCTCCTTGACGGCCGCCGCGGCGATCCGCGGATAATCCGGCGCCTGGCAGAACCGATCGGCGAAAGCGCTGTCCCAGAACTTGAAGTCCGGCATGAAGATGTCGAATATTCCGGAAAGCAGCCGCAAGGATTCCACCGTGTCATAGCCGGAGCTATTGTAGATGAGCGGTACCCGCAATCCCTGTTCTATGGCCAGGGGCAGGGACTCGAGGATTTGCGGGATCACGTGGCTGGGTGTGACGAAGTTGATGTTGTGGCAGCCGGTCTTGACCAGCTCCAGCATCATGGCGGCCAGCGCTTCGCGCGAGGTAGCCGGTTCGCCAGCGCTATGACTGATGTCGTAGTTCTGGCAGAAGCTGCATAAGAGGTTGCAGCCCTTAAAGAAGATCGTGCCCGAACCGTGAGTGCCGACCAGCGGCGCCTCCTCACCGAAGTGCGGGCCGAAGCTGGCCACGCCGGCTAAGCGTCCGGTGGCGCAAAAGCCCTTTTCGCCCTTTGTCCGGTCGACCCCGCAGGCCCGCGGACATAAGCGGCAGGCCTTCAGAATATCCAGGGCCGCCTGGACACGTGCCGCCAGGGTGCCGTCGCGGTGTAACCTGATGTAGGACGGCTCAAACATGAGATGGATTGTATACGATAAATGCAAGGATTAGAAGCTTGCCATATTCAAGCATACCTGCTAATGATAAGGCAATTCTAACACGAGGTTGCGCACAACATGGAATATTCCAGTGTAACGCATGTTCAGGCCGAGCTCGAAAAGGCCGGCTACATCCCTTCCCGCCAGATCGCGGTGGTGATCTATCTGGCAAACGCGACGGGCAAGCCCATCCTGGTCGAAGGCCCGGCCGGCGTGGGCAAGACCGAGCTGGCCAAGGCCGTGGCTATCAGTCTGGGGCGCGAGCTCATCCGCCTGCAGTGCTACGAAGGCCTGGATGAGGCCAAGGCCCTCTATGAGTGGGAATATGCCAAGCAGCTGCTCTATACCCAGATGGTCAAGGAAAAGATCAATGACGTAATTCAAGGGGCCGATTCGCTCTCCGAAGCCGTGGACCGCATCGCGGCCCAGGAGGACGCCTTCTTCTCCGAACGTTTCATCCAGCCGCGGCCGCTTCTGCAGGCCATCAGCTCGGAGAAGCCCGTGGTGCTCCTGATCGACGAGGTGGACAAGTCCGATCCCGAGTTCGAGGCCTTTTTGTTGGAGCTGCTCTCGGATTTCCAGGTCACCATCCCTGAGCTGGGGACGAAGAAGGCCCGCAATATCCCCTTCGTGGTGCTGACCTCGAATAATTACCGCGATATGAGCGACGCGCTCAAGCGCCGCTGTATTCACCTCTACATCGATTACCCGGAAAAAGAGTTGGAACAGCGCATCGTACGCACGCGCCTGCCCGATATCCAGGAACGCCTCTTAGGACAGATCGTCCAGGCGGTGTGCCGGATCCGGGAGCTCGACCTGCGCAAAAGACCCTGCATCTCCGAGACCCTGGACTGGGCGCGGTCATTGATCGCGCTGGGCATCGAGGACTTGTCGCCTCAGGTGGTGGCGGACACCTTGAACCTGCTCATCAAGTACCGGTCCGACAGCGAGCGGGTCATGGAGAAGCTCACCACCATCGTCTCCTAAAGGCATGCTGGGCCTGGTCCTGGATTTCGTGTCATGCCTGCGCGCCGGCGACGTGCGCGTCTCCACCGCCGAAGTCCTGGACTGCGTCCAACAGCTGAAGCTCATCGATCCCCTGATCGAGGACGAGTTCCGCACCACATTGAAGGCCAATTTCGTCAAGAGCCGGCGCGAGCAGCCCAAGTTCGACCGGCTCTATAACCTCTTTTTTCACGATCTCGGGTCTACCGATGAGAACCAGGAGGACGTATCTCCCCTGGACTTCGTGCGTGCGCTCAAGGATGCTCAGCCGCTGGGCGAGATACAAGCCGCCATCATGGATTTTCTCTCCGGCAACCCCATCGAGCTGCTGGAGATCCTCCAGCGCATCCAGAACGAACAGGCGACTCCCCGTCTCAGGTTCAACCTCGGGCCTTTGGGCGACCGCCTGGAGATCATGGTGGCGCTCAACAATACCCGCGACCTGGTGCTCAGGAGTCCTGAGGCCCAGGGCAAGGAGGCCCTGATCAACAACCGGCTGGAGCGGGCCTTCAGGCTGCTCATGGATGAACCCCTGCCGGAGAATGACGGCATCAAACGCCTCCAGGTCCATGAGAAACGCCACAAGGCCTTGGGCGAGCGTTCCTTCGGGACCCTGACGGACAAGGAAGTGCTGGAGATGCGCGAGGTGATTGCGCAGCTCGTACGCAAGCTCAAGGATATCGTGGGCCGGCGCTATGCGGTCATGGAACGGGGCGAACTGGACGTCAAGAAGACCCTGCGCCTGGCGCAGCGCTACCAGGGAGTGCCCATCGATATCCGTTACCACCATCACCCCAAACGCAAGGCCCGCATCGTCACGCTGTGCGATGTGTCCAGCTCGGTGTGGTCGGCGGCGCGCTTTATGCTCAATGTCCTGTATTCCCTGCAGGAGTGTTTCGCCGAGGTGAGGAGCTTCATCTTCGTGGCCGGGGTGGCCGAAGTGACCCGGACCTTCAAGGAAAACGACGCCAATCAGGCCATCGACAAGGTCCTCAAGGAGGCGGACCTGGAATATAACGTCCCCACGGACTATGGGCAGACTCTGAAGGTTTTCCGCTCGTCCTATCTCGATATCCTCGACAAGCGCACCACCTTGATCGTCATCGGCGACGCCCGTTCCAACTACCTGCACCCGCAGGAGCTGATCCTGGGTGAGATGCGCGAACGCAGCCGCCGGGTGATCTGGATCAATCCCGAGCCTCAGAATCTCTGGTATACGGGCGACAGCGAGATGCGTGCCTACGAACCTTACTGCCATGAGTTGCGGGCTGTTCGAACGCTCAACCAGCTCATGGAATTCGTCGAAGAGCTGGTGTTGTAATCACCATGGGGCGTTATGCATAACCAAGACAACGATATCAAGGAACGCTTTGAAGGCTTCGCGCGCCGGCACATCGCCGGCCGCGACTTTGGCGCCTCGGCCTTTCCCTTTGATATCTGGGAGGCCATGTCGTCCGAAGGTCTCTTCGACCTTGGGACCCTGGCAGGCAAGGGCGGCAACTACCTGAGTTTAAGCATGGGCGGCGAGGCCCTGGTCAGGGCAGGGGGCAATATGGGGCTGTCCCTGGCCTGGCTCATGCACGAGCTGCTCTTCCTCTTCGCCATCATGGGTTTCGGCAACCCGCGCCAGCAGGAGCACTACCAGGACCTGGCGCTGGGCAGGAAGATCCTCTGTCTGGCGGTCTCCGAGCCCGAAAAGGGCGGCCATCCCAAGTACTTGAAGACCACAGCGGAGCTGCACGGGGACCACTATATTCTCAATGGCGAAAAAACCTACCTGACCAACGGTCCCATCGCAAGCGTGTTCATCGTGATCGCCATCACGGACATTACCCCCGGGCGCAAGCGCTTCACGGCCTTCCTGGTCCCCAAGGATACCTCGGGCCTGAAGATAAGCGCCATCGACCTGCCGTTCCTGAAACCCTGTCCGCACGGCAGCCTCAAGCTGGAAAACTGCCCGGTGCCGCGAGAAAACATCCTCGGTTACCTGGGACAGGCCTACGAGGATATGGTCCTGCCGTTTCGTGAACTGGAAGATGCCCTCATGCTGGGACCTCTGACCGGCGCCATGGATAAGCTGATGCAAGGACTTGCCGGGCATACCCGTGAAGCCGGGCAGGCCAGCGCTCTGGCCGAGAGCTTCGGGCAGCTTTCAGCCCTCAATTCCGTGGCGCGGGTTCTGGCCTATGAGGCGGCCGGGCGCCTTGACAATGACCGCCGCGGCCCGGACTTTTCCTCACTCAGCTTCATCTTCCGCAACCTGGCGCGCCAGTTTCATGCGTACGCCAAGGAAATCATGGACACGGTGGGCAGCGACGGAAAGCTGGATGCCCTGTTCAACGATTTCTCGTTGTCGCTCTCGTTTGCCAAAAACGTCGAACGCCTCAAATGCGCCAAGCTGGGTCAAACGGTCCTGAATCCGGAATAGGGCACTAAGACCCTGGTTCCCTTCGTGCTCCCCGTGTTCTTCGTGGTAAGTCAGCCTTTATCAAGCTTTTTTTCACCACAAAGCTCACGACGAGCGTAAAGTTAGGCCGAAGGATCGGACGCCCCTCGGTTTTTGAACTTGTCAGTCTGCCTAAATGGAGCTTTCGACTGCTATTTCTTGATGACGCCCAGCTTGAGCGGCAGCCACCAGGTGAAGCCGAAGAGCAGCGTCTTGATAACCGTGCGCAGAGTGGATAATCCGCGAGCCCTGCCGATGCCCAGGGCCAGGGCCAGTTCCAGGGGGTGTCCGAAGACCCAGGTGCAGAAAATGCCCTGCCAGATCTTCTTCAGGTTTTCGTTCTTGATCGGTTTGGCAAGGCCGGCAATGGATATGGCCCAGCCGCCCAAGGCCCCTGCCATCATGAGATACCAGAAAGATTTACCTTTGAACATATGCTCCCTCCCCTCGGGTATGCAAAATCGCAATCTATTGTAAGATCTTTAAATGCAAACGCGAGTGCTGTCTAGAAAAAACGCATGCGCTATCAAGAAGCCGGAACCCTTCTCGTGCCGCGCGCCATCGGGTTGGGTGCAGGGGAAAAGGGGTTTATCCACCTAAGCTTGCGGCATCACAGGAATCGGAACTCCTTGACCGCCGCGGAGACCACGAAGATGCGCATATTGTTGCCCTGCGGGTCAGTAGGAATCAGAAAAAAACCCAGCCGTTTGGGGTCATACCCCGGGGTTGATCCCTGCATGGTTTCGCCGTCGATGAAGGTTATCTCGACCTTCTTTCCCTGGGCGAGATCCCCTGGGACGAAATCCTTGCGTTCATGATAGTCTTTGTCGCCCGCGAAATCCTTGACAAAGAACAGGGCCTTGATGTCCTTCATATTCAGCTGCATGATCGGCTGACCTTTTTCGGTATGAAAATGGAACGTCGGACGGTCGGGACTAAGATCATGCGTCTGGCCCCTAAGGACTCGGCCATCCAAGAAGCGCACCACGATTTTTACCGGCTGCATAACATCTCCTTTTAGCCCAATGGTTGTGATTGGCGTCGCTCGTGGCTTACCGAAGGCAGTGTACCATAACAAAGACGATAACGCACCCCTAAGATTACAGGGCGCCGACGGATTGGAGAATTGCATTATATAGCATATCCTGATAGGCTTCGGGACATGTACGGGGTGGATGGTAAAGCAGGTCCGAAAGCGCAACGTATGCCGGGCCTCTCGGCGGATTCTGAGGAAACGGTCCAGTCTCGATGATCAAAATCCTATTGTTTATCCATACAATCTGCTGAATTCCTCCACATTTTGATGGTAGTTACCGGTGCAAAACGTACAGAAAGGAAGCTTGAGAGGTTGGCCATAATGGGAATAATGTATGCGGCGCGCATCAAATGCCTTGGCATCTTTCCGCGATGCGCCGGTAAACAGAGGATGTCACAGCGTGCCCTGGCCGGGGCGGCGATAGTCCTGTCATGCCTGGGTTGCGCCACGGTGGGACCCGATTACGTCAAGCCACGCGATACGGCGCCCCTTCTCTGGAACACGGACCTTGACGAAAGCCTGAAAGCCCAAACCATGGATACGCAAGCCTTGGCGACCTGGTGGCGCACCCTGGAGGATCCCCTTCTGGGCGGTCTGATAGACAGCGCCGTCAAAGGTAATCTCGACCGCAAGGAGGCCCTGGCGCGTCTGCGGCAGGCCCGCGCGCAACGCACCGTGGCCGCCGCCGGTCTTTTCCCGGCACTCAATGCCGGCGGATCAGGCACGAAAAGTAAGCAGGGTGGCTCTTCGGATGTATCCACCTCCTACAAGGCCAATCTCGACGCTACTTGGGAGATCGATCTCTTCGGCGGAACGAGGCGCTCCGTCCAGGCGGCCGAGGCCGACCTGCAGGCAGCCCAAGATGATGTGAACGCCGTAATGGTGTCGTTGTGCGCCGAGGTGGCCCTGAATTATATCGAGCTACGCACCACGCAGGCCCGCATCGCCGCCGCACAGGCCAATATCGCCATCCAGGAACAGGCCGCCAGTCTGGAGCAGGTTCGGCATACCGCGGGTTTAAGCGACGCGCTGGCCGTCCAACAGGCGCTGGCCAATCTGGAGAGTACGCGAGCCCAGATCCCGACCCTGAGCACCTCCCTGGAGGCTTCCATGAACGCGCTGGCGGTCCTCCTGGGAGAGACGCCCGGCGCCATGAAACGCTCGCTCGCCGTGCCGCTTCCCATCCCGGCCGTGCCGCCGCAGCTGCTTGTGGGTGTTCCGGCCGATGCCGTGCGCAACCGGCCGGATGTCCGCAAGGCCGAACGCGAGCTGGCGGCCCAGACCGCGCGGGTGGGGGTAGCCACGGCCGAGCTCTACCCCAAGATAACGCTCACGGGTTCTCTCGGCACCATGGCCCTTTCGTCCGGCGATCTCTTCACCGCCGGGAGCCGTTTCTACAGTTACGGCCCGGGCATCAGCTTGCCCATATTCAAGGCCGGATCGCTGCGGGCCGCCGTCAAGGTCCAGTCGGCCCTGCAGGAACAGGCCTTGTACCGTTATGAAGCCTCCGTGCTGACGGCCCTGCAGGAAGCGGAAAACGCCGCAAGCGCCTATGTCAAGGAGCTCTCGCGCCGCGACACGCTTGCCAGGGCGGTCTTGGCCGCCCAGGAAGCGCAATCTTTGGCTCAAGACAAGTACGTCGCCGGTCTGACGTCCTTTGACACCGTACTCGATGCCCAAAGGACCCTTACAACGCTTCAGGACAATCTCGCCCAGAGCACGGGCAATGTGGCCGGTAATCTTGTGCAACTGTATAAGGCGCTGGGAGGCGGATGGACTCCGGGGGCCGACGCCGGCAATGACCAAAATCCATCATGGGGAGCCAATCATGAACAGGACTGATCCATCGAGGCAAACCGAGGTAGAAAGCGTGCTGGGTCTTGATCAAACGGCACGCGTCCAGGTACGTCTCAAACGCTGGCTGCTTCCGATCGCCGGGGTGTTGATCATCCTGGCGATTATAGTAATCGCCAGGAGCTATGAGGGTGAACAACCCCTCAATTATCAAACTCAAAAAGCCCGGCAGGGCGATCTGATCGTCACGGTGACCGCTACCGGCAACCTGGAACCGACCAACAACGTAAATGTCGGCAGCGAGCTTTCCGGCATCGTCAAGAGTGTCGAGGTCGAGGAGAACGAATGGGTCAAGGCCGGCCAGGTCCTGGCCAGACTGGACACCGAGAAATTGACGGCCGCGGTCAGGAAATCGCGCGCCGCCCTGGAAGCGGCCCAGGCCAAGGTCCTCGATGCCCAGGCCACTATTCGAGAGAAAACCCAGGCCTTTGAGCGGTTCAAAAAGGCCTATGCCATCTCGGGCGGCAAGATCCCTTCGCAGGACGATCTCGATACGGCCGAAGCCGCCCTTGTCAGGGCGCGGGCCGATGAGGCCAGCTCCAAGGCCGCCGTTACCGAGGCCCAGGCCGCTTTGGACAGCGATCTGACCGATCTGAAAAAGGCGGTGATCGTCTCGCCCATCAACGGCATCGTGCTGACCCGCGACGTCGAGGTGGGACAGACCGTGGCCGCTTCCCTGCAGGCCGTCACACTCTTCAACCTGGCGCAGGACCTGACCCGCATGGAGCTCAACGTCAGCGTGGACGAGGCTGACGTGGGGCGGATCAAGCCGGGACAGACGGCCACCTTCACCGTGGATGCCTATCCCGACCGGAGTTTTAATGCCAAGATCACCCGCGTGAGCTACGGCTCGACCACCACGGACGGCGTCGTCACCTATGCCACCGTACTGGCGGTCGACAACACGGACTTGAGCCTAAGGCCGGGCATGACGGCCACGGCGGTCATCACGGTGCAGAGGGTCGAGAATGCGCTCCTGGTGCCTAATGCGGCCTTACGTTTTTCACCCGAGGCCGGTGATACGGATATCGGGAACCAAAAGAGCAGCGTAATCAGCAAGATCATGCCGCGCCCCCCTCGACATAAATCATCCGCGAAACTCGTGGTGACAAATAACGGCGCGGCGGATCAGAAGGTCTGGGTGTTGAAGGACGGGCGACCGATAGCCGTGGCCGTGCGGACCGGGGCCACGAACGGCGTCATGACCGAGATCATCAAGGGCGCCGTAACACCGGGCATGGAGTTGATCGTGGCGAGTGCGGGCGCCTCTCAATGATGCCGGATACCTCCCCCGCTCCGCCGCTGGTCGAGTTCAAGGGCATCACCAAGGTGTACGGCATGGGCAGCGCCTCACTGGCTGCCTTGCGGGGCGTCGATCTGACCATCACGCAGGGCGATTTCGTAGCCGTCATGGGGCCGAGCGGCTCTGGCAAGTCCACCTGCCTGAACATCCTGGGCTGTCTGGATGTCCCGACCTCGGGACAGTATCTTTTCAAGGGCGTCGACGTGGGCGACCTCACGCGCAATCAACGCGCCCTGCTGCGCCGGAATTACCTGGGATTCATCTTTCAGGGCTTCAACCTCATGCAGCGCACCTCGGCCTTGGAAAACGTGGAGCTGCCGCTCATCTACCGCGGCGTGCCCCGGGCCGAGCGTCATCGCCGCGCCCGCGAGGCCCTGGCGGCCGTGGGACTGTCCGGGTGGGAAAAACATACCCCCGGCGAACTCTCCGGCGGCCAGCAGCAGCGGGTCGCCATCGCGCGGGCCATGGTGATCGAACCTCAGGTGCTCCTGGCCGATGAACCCACCGGCAACCTGGATTCTTCCATGAGCCGCGAGATCATGAAGCTCTTAAGCGACTACAACCACGACAACGGCGTCACCATTATCATGGTGACGCATGAACATACCATGGCCCACTATGCCAGGCGTACGGTCAGCTTTCTGGACGGATTGATCGAGAGCGAACTCGCCAACGGAGGGATACCCGCATGATCTGGGAAACGATTCTACTGGGCTTACGCTCCATCCGCCGCAACGTACTGCGTTCCACCTTGACCATCCTGGGGATCGTGATCGGCGTGGCGGCGGTCATCGTCATGGTCACGCTGGGCAACGGCGCCACGGCCCAGGTCAAGGCCGATATCGGCAGCCTGGGCAGCAACATGCTCCAGATTCGTCCCGGCCAGGGATTCCGTGGTCCGGGTGGGACCAGCGCCGCCGCCGACATGTTCAAGAGCGCGGACGCCGAGGCCATCCAGAGCGAGGTCGCGGGCCTGGCCGCCGTGGCGCCCACGGCCTCGCAGGCGACCCAGGCCATTACCGGCAACAAGAACTGGTCCACCCAGGTTATGGGGACCACCAACGACTACCTGACCGTGCGCAATTGGAAGGTCCAAACCGGCCGCACCTTTACGGAAAGCGAGCTGCGCGCCGGCAGCGCGGTCTGCCTCCTCGGCGCCACCGTGCGCAAGGAGCTCTATGGCACCCAGGACCCGCTGGGGAGCAGCATGCGGTTGGGCACACTCTCCTGCCAGGTGATCGGCGTGCTCGCCGGCAAAGGACAGTCGGGTTTCGGCCGCGATGAAGACGATACCGTGTTGATGCCGCTCAAGACCTTGCAACGCCGCATGGCCGGCAACACGGATGTCAGCGCCATCTATGTCTCGGCCTTAGACGGGTACTCCACCGACAAGATCAAGCAGGACATCACCTCTTTGATGCGTGAGCGGCGCCGGATCCCCGACGGCAAGGATGACAACTTCCATGTCATGGACATGCAGGAGATCGTGAGCGCCATGACCAGCACCACGCGCGTGCTGACCGCTTTGCTGGGCGCGGTGGCGGCGGTCAGCCTCCTGGTGGGCGGCATCGGCATCATGAACATCATGCTGGTTTCGGTCACCGAGCGTACGCGCGAGATCGGTACGCGTCTGGCCATCGGGGCCCTGGAGCGCGAGGTTCTGATGCAGTTCCTGATCGAGGCCGTGGTGCTCGCCTCCTTCGGAGGCGTGATCGGCATCGTGCTGGGCTTAAGCATGGCCGCCATAGGCGCGCGTATCCTCGGCATGCCCTATATCCCCAGCCCGCAGATCATCGGTGTCGCCTTTATCTTTTCCGCCGCCGTGGGGGTGGTCTTCGGATACTTTCCGGCGCGCCAGGCGGCGCGTCTCGACCCGATCGAGGCCCTGCGGCACGAGTAGAATAAGCGGGCTCGCCAGGGGCTGAGCCGAATCCAAGGACAAACCGAGAGTTACATCAAACCGAGGTCCGCCAGGACATTCGACGCCGTGGTGAAGGCGAAATCCGTGATCAGGCGCTGGAAGCGGGCTTGGGTCCTGGTCAGACCCACATAGGTGCGGAAGCGTGACAGGACCGATAGTGACGCCACCCGCGGGATGTCCGGGTTGAACTCCCAGGGGTGGACATAGAAGATAAAAGGATGGCCTTCGGCGGCTATGGCCTTGAGTCCCTGCCGGGTGACGGGGTAGGGCAGCAGGCGGAAGTAGCCGCCCCCGGCGACCGGCAGGTTGACTGATCCGATGCGTACCGTGGAGATGGGAAACTCGACCAGGCGGCGCGGGCTCAAACGATGCGGAAAGCGCGGGGCGTCCGGAATGCCGTAATTGTCGTGCCGGATGGGGAAGATGCTCGAGTCATAGCGGTATCCGAGTTCTTCCAGGATATCCAAAGCCCATATGGTCCGTTCTGTGATGGAATACGTAGGTGCGCGGTAACCCAAGACCGGTTCTCCGGTGATATCCTCCAGGATGGTCTTGGCCCTGGAGGTGTCCGCCCTAAAGACGTCCGGTGCCTGGTCATAGATGACCTTGTGGGCATAGCCGTGCGAGGCGATCTCATGCCCGGCGCGGTGTATGCGCCGTATGAGATCCGGGTGCCGCTCGGCGATCCAGCCCAGGCAAAAGAACGTGGCCTTGATGTCTCCCCCTGAGAGCAGGTTCAGGATCAACTCGGTGGATTCCGTCACCGAAGACGGGTAGCTTCCCCATGCATCCATGGCGACGGTACGTGACAGGGCGTGTACCTGGAAGAATTCTTCAACATCAATGGTTAATGCATGCCGCATGCTATTATGTATTAGCATATCTTACCGAAAAATATCATGAGAATTCAATAAAGGTGGCGGCATGCGCATACACGAGGGCAGCAAGACATTAAAGAGGACGGGTATTTACCTGGGGATTATGATCCTGATCCTGATGGGTTATTGCGTGCACCAGGCGGACTTCTCACTGGGTGGTATCATTCATATGGTGGGGGACCTAAGCTGGCTGGGCGTGCTCATGTATATGGCCTGCTTCACCTTGGGCATCGCCTTCTTCGTCCCGGCCACGCCCCTGGCTCTGGCCGGCGGCATCGTTTTCGGCCCGTGGCTGGGGTTTTTCGCCATTCAGACCAGTTCACTCATAGCGGCCTGCGCCATCTTCATCGTGGTCCGTATGCTCAAGCCGCTGGTCGGAGAAGGTCTGAAGACCATGCTCCCGGAGTGGTTCACCACCAAGATCCATGAAAACGCCATGGTTGTCATGGTGTACGCCCGGACATTCCTGGTCCCGGACCCGGCCGTCAACTACGGGGCCTCGGCATTGCCCATCAGCTTCCGGGCGTATTTTTTCGGCACGCTCCTGGGGTCATTGCCGCATAACCTAGCCATCATTTTCCTGTGTACCGTGGCGCGTGACGCGCTCTTGGGCCAGAATCTGACCGCCATCCTCAAGTGGGAAGTCCTCCCCGCCATCCCGATCGCCCTGTCGGGTTTATACATGGTCCACGTCATGAAACGTCAGATCGCCCGATAAGACCCGTAAAATCGATTTCTTAAGGGCTTACAGAAAAGCCCTTGAGCTTTGAGCATGAATGCGCTATCGCATGCATGGTATGGCGAAGATCATTGACGCTTTGGGGAGGATGGCATGAGTTATTCTGAGAAAACCATAGCGGGTATGTTCCATAACCGTGCCGAACGCTATCAGTACGAGACCTGTGTCAGGTTCAAGGACCAAGGGGCATATACCGCGATCAGCTGGAACGAAATGGCCCGGCGGGTCGTGGGACTCGGCCTGGGTCTGATCTCCCTGGGGGTGAAGAAAGGCGACATCGTGGCCATCTTCTCGGACAACCGGTGGGAATGGCTGGCGGCCGACCTGGCCGTGCTTTCCATCGGGGCGGCCGACGCGCCCATCTATGCCACCAACTCCGGCGAAGAGGCGGCCTATATCATCAATGACTCCGGCGCCAAGGTGTGCTTCGTTTCCGGCAAGGACCATCTGGAGCGCATCTTGAGCGTGCGCGCCAAGGTCAAAGGCCTTAAGAAAATCATCACCTTCGATGATGTCGAGGCGTCCGACAAGAATATCCTCAGCCTGGCGGATGTCATGGCGCTGGGGGAGAAGGCCAAGGGCAAGCACATCTTCGACGAACGGCTGGATGATGTATCGGCCGATGATCTGGCGACCCTCATCTACACCTCCGGCACCACCGGCGTGCCCAAGGGCGTCATGCTCACGCACCGCAACTTTATCGCCAATGTCCACCAGTGCTATGCCTCGCACGCCAGCCACCTCTCCCATCAGGACGAGGCCCTGGCGATTCTGCCCTGGAGCCATTCCTTCGGCCGGACGGTCGGCGTCTACCTCATGCTCCATATCGGCGCCGTCATCAGTCTGGCGGAGAGTTTCTCCACCGTGCTCACCAACCTGCAGGAGATTAAACCCACGCTGATCTGCAGCGTGCCGCGGCTCTTCGAGAAGATGTACTCCGGGATCAACTCCGGCGTCGAAAAGGCCGGAGCTTTCAAACAGAAGCTCTTCGGCTGGGCCAGGGCCGTGGCCGAACGGGCCGTGGATTATATCGTCCAGAACAAGGACATGCCGTGGACCCTCAGGCTCCAGTACGATCTGGCCGAGAAGCTGGTCTTCGCCAAGCTCAGGTCCGCCCTGGGGCTTAACCGCATGCGCATATCCATCAATGGCGGAGGGCCCCTGGCGGTCGAGATCGACCGTTTCTTCAACGCCGTCGGCGTGCCGCTCCATAACGGCTACGGTCTGACCGAGACCACCCCGGTCACCAATGTCAACACCTTCGAGGTCTTCGAGTTCGGTTCGGTCGGACCGGTCGTGGCCGACACCCAGGTCAGGATCGCGGACGACGGCGAGATCCTCATCAAAGGACCCCAGGTCATGAAGGGCTACTTCGGCAGGCCCGAGGATACCAAGGCCTGCTTCACGCCCGACGGCTGGTTCGCCACCGGCGATATCGGATTTGTCGATGGCCGGGGGTGCCTGCATATCACCGACCGCAAGAAGGATATCATCATCACCTCCGGCGGCAAGAACATCTCGCCGCAGAACATCGAGAACACTTTGGTGGCGGATCTCTTCATCGAGCAGGCCGTAGTGATCGGGGAAGGGCGCAAATTTTTGAGCGCGCTCATCGTGCCGAACTTCGCCGAGCTGGCGAATCATACCAAGGCCCAGGGGATAACCTATTCCTCCCACGATGATCTGGTCAAGAAGCCCGAGATCGTGCAGTTCTACGACTCCAAGATCAAGGCCCTCATGAGGGACTATGCCCGTGTGGAGCAGCTGCGCGCCTTCCGGATCCTGCCCCGCGAGTTCAGCGTCGACAATGGAGAGCTTACCCCGACGCTGAAGCTCAAGCGCAAGGTTATTAATCAGCACTACGCCGAGCTCATCGACGATATGTACAAAGACTAAGGCATGGGAAAAACGATCGCGTCGCCGACCCGTGCCGCCTGATTTTCAAGGCCGTAAAAGACGGAATAATTTTTCTTAAAAAAAGAATAAAGTTCTCCTTGCAAAAATCCGAGAACACGCTATATGTAGTATTCCTCACATAATAAAATACCATATATAGCGGAGGCTGCATGTTCGAGAAGATTAGAAAGAGGGACGGCAGGGTCGTAGGCTTCGACGCATCCAAGATCACGCATGCGCTTGCCAAGGCAGGTAAGGCCACCGGCGAATTCGATGACGAGATGGCCCAGCGGCTGATGCTCAGGGTCGTCAACATGGCCCAGCAGACCATCACGGGCATACCCTCGGTGGAGGAGGTTCAGGACATCGTCGAGGAGGTGCTCATCTCCTCGCCGTACAAGGCTACGGCCCGCGGTTATATCATCTATCGCGACCAGCACGCCAAGATCAGGGAGATCAAGGCCGGCATGGGTGTGGATCTGATCGACAAGTATCTGGAGAAGCTCGACTGGCAGGTCAACGAGAACAGCAACATGGCCTTTTCCCTGCAGGGCCTCAATAATTACATCTCTTCCGAGATCAGCAAGCTCTACTGGCTCAACAAGATCTACCCGCCCGAGGTGCGTGACGCCCACATGACCGGCGATTTCCACATGCACGACCTCAACATCCTCTCGGTCTACTGCGTGGGCTGGGACCTCTACGACCTTTTGCTGCAGGGCTTCAAAGGCGCGGTGGGCAAGGTGGAGAGCAAGCCGGCCAAGCACTTCCGCACCGCCTTGGGCCAGATCGTGAACTTCTTCTATACCCTGCAGGGCGAGGCGGCCGGGGCCCAGGCCTTCTCGAACTTCGATACGCTCTTGGCACCTTTCATCCACTATGACGGCCTGGACTACGGCCAGGTCAAGCAGGCCCTGCAGGAGTTCATCTTCAATATCAACGTGCCCACGCGCGTGGGGTTTCAGACGCCCTTTACCAATGTGACCCTGGATCTCAAGGTGCCGTCCTACTACGCCAAGCAGGGCGTGGTCATCGGCGGAGAGATTCAGGAGGCCCTTTACGGCGATTTCCAGTCCGAGATGGATATTTTCAACCGCGCCTTTGTCGAGGTTATGGCCGAGGGCGACGCCATGGGCCGGGTCTTCACCTTCCCGATCCCGACCTATAACATCACCAAGGACTTTGACTGGGACAACACCAACCTGGAAGGCCTGTGGAAGATGACGGCCAAGTACGGGGTGCCGTACTTCTCAAACTTCATCAATTCCGACATGGACCCCGAAGACGCGCGCAGCATGTGCTGCCGCCTGCGGATCGACAACCGCGAGCTGGCCAAGCGCGGCGGCGGCCTGTTCGGCTCCAACCCGCTGACCGGCTCGATCGGCGTGGTCACCATCAACCTGCCGCGCCTGGGGTATGTGAGCCGGAGCAAGGACGAGTTCCTGGGCCGGCTCTCGCACCTGATCACCATCGCCAGCGACAGCCTGGAGCTCAAGCGCAAGGTCCTGGAGCGTTACACGGACGGCCACCTATACCCCTACACCAAGTACTACCTGCATGCGGTCAAGGCACGCACGGGCGAGTACTGGAAGAACCACTTCTCCACCATCGGCATCGTGGGCATGAACGAGGCCTGCCTCAATCTGTTCGGCAAGGATATCGCCAGCAAAGAGGGCATGGACTTCGCCCTGGAGGTCGCGGACTTTATCCGGTTCAGACTCATCAAGCTCCAGGAACAGACGGGCAACAACTACAACTTCGAGGCCACGCCGGCCGAAGGCACCTCCTACCGTCTGGCGCGTATGGACAAGGAAAAGTACCCGGATGTCATCTGCGCCAATGAGAAGGCCTACCGCGCCGGGGGCGACCCGTTCTACACCAACTCCACCCAGCTGCCGGTCAACTATACGGACGACATCTTCGAGGCCCTGGACCTGCAGGACATCGTCCAGCAGAAATACACCGGCGGCACGGTCCTGCACCTCTATGCCGGCGAGCAGGTCAGCGATCCGCACGTGATCCGCGAGCTGGTCAAGCGCATCTGCACCACCTATCATCTGCCCTACTTCACCTTTACCCCCACCTTCAGCGTCTGCGCCAATCACGGGTACCTCTCCGGCGAGATCCAGAGCTGCCCGCAGTGCGGCGGCGTCACCGAGGTCTACTCCCGGGTGACGGGCTACCTGCGGCCGGTGGCGCAGTGGAACAACGGCAAACGCCAGGAGTTCATGATGCGCACGCCCTTCAAGGTCGATGCCCCAAACCCTTCCCTGGTGGTAACGCCCTGGAATGACCCCGCTAAAGGGGGTGAAGAACAGGCCCCGAAGGCGCCCAACAAGGAGAATCGCAAAGGCGCCATACGCGAGATCAGCCTGGAGAATCCTGCTTAAAACCGCGGCGCATCCGACCATACGCGAATCAAAGCGTCTGGGCGGATGCGCCTCTGCCGCTTGTATTGTCGATCCGGATACTGATGCGGGTTGACAGATGCCGGTGACATCGTTATATTGACTGCATAGTTAGTTATATGACCATGCCATGGCCGGCGCCCGCGAAAAATGTATTATCCGCCTGCGGCCGAGCCGATGGCTGGATTGCATTTCGGGAGGTCGTGCCATGGGTCAGTATGCCCGCCTTATAGGGTATCTTGTGCTGGCGATCGTGTCCTGGTCGTCAAGCGTTCAAGCCGGTGAGACAAAGACCGCGGAAGAAAGACGCGCAGCCCTGGAGCGGGGCGAGATTGTTATGGACCTGGCGCAGCACCCGGTCACCAAGGTGTATCTGCCCACCGGACAATGCCTGGTCGAGGCCACGGTGGACGAAGTCTGGTACATCATCACGGACTTCGATTCATTCCAGGAATATCTGCCGCACGTGGTCTACTACCGGCCGGTGTGCTGGAAGGCCGGCCGGCTCCTGGTGGACTGCCGGGTCAAGGTGGCGGGTCTGGGGTTCGAATACCGCCTGGCCTACGATATCAATGAAGCACAGCATGCCACCTACTGGTATTTCGTCCAGGGGCCCATCCGCGACTCACAGGGTTACTGGCGCATCGAGCCCTATGACGCCGGGCGTGTGCTGGTCACCTACACCACGACCCTGGATGTCGGCCGCGCCATGCCGGGTTTTCTGGAGCGCTTCCTGGCCAAGTCGACCTTTCCGGATATTTTCAACTCGTTGAAAAAAAGGGTCAAGGATCTGAAATCCCAGGGGACCATCAAGAAACCGGTGCTGACGACCAAGGCCTGTCCGGTTTCCTGATCCTCAGGCCTTGAACATGGAGCAGCCCATGACAGCCTTGCCTGTACCCCGACGGCTGGCCTTCCGTAAGGTGGCCCTGGCCCTGGCCGATACGGTTATATCCAATGAACACGGACGGGCATTGGAACCGGAAGCAATCGTCACGCAGTTGGAAGCGCTGCTGGGCGGCGTGCCGGGCGCGATGGGGGCGGTCGCCCTCTTCTGCGGTTTGTTCAATCTTCTCAGTGTGCCGCGCTGCGGCCGCACCTTTGCCGGCCTCACGCCCCCGGAGCGCACGTCGTTCCTGAACCGTCTGCTGGATTCGCCCTACTTCATCCCCCGCATGCTGGGCGTGGGTGCAAGCCTGCCATTCAAGCTTGCCTATGTCAGTTCCCCGGATGCGCATACTGCCGCGGGTGTCCCTTACCGTAAGGAGAAGATCCAGCCCGAGCCTGAGCCGCGCTGGATGCGGCAGGTCAAACCGGCCAAGGATTTTGATGCGGATGAGACCATCGAGGCCGATGTCGTGGTGGTCGGCACCGGCGCGGGCGGCGCGGTGGCGGCCAAGGAGCTGGCCGAGAAGGGCCTGGCCGTGGCCATCATCGAGGCCGGCGCCTTTCACCGGCGTGAGGATTTCACGGGCAATCCGCTGGATATGATCCCCATGCTCTACCACGGCAAGGGTGTCACCGCCACGCTCGGCAACGCCGTGATTCCCATCCAGATCGGCCGGGCCGTGGGTGGAACCACCCTGATCAACTCCGCCACCTGTTTCCGTACCCCGGAGAAGATCTTGAAGCAGTGGGTGGACATGGGCCTATCCGATTTCACCCCGGAAAAGATGGCCCCGTATTTCGAACGGGTGGAAGGGCTCCTGCATGTCGAGGAGTGCCAGGCCAAGTACATCGGGCCGATCGGCGAGGTGATTCGGGAAGGATGCGAAAAGCTTGGATACAGCTGCGGCCCGCTCAAGCACAACACCATCGACTGCGACGGGCAGGGCGTGTGCACCCAGGGCTGCCCCAAGGATGCCAAACAGTCCACCAATATCAGCTATATCCCGCGGGCTTTGGCTGCCGCGGCGCAGCTCTTCACCGGGTTCGAGGCCCAGGAGATCCTCATGGAGGGCGAGCGCGCCTGCGGCGTGCGCGCCGTGGGCCTCGGGCGAGGCGGCCGGCGCGTGCGGCTGACGTGCCGCGCCCGGGCCGTGATCTTATCCGGCGGGGCCTTGCTGACGCCCACGTTGATCCAGAAGAACGCTCTGGTGCGCGGCAACCGCTGGATCGGCCGCAACCTGACCATCCACCCCTGCGTCTTCGTCATCGCCGAATTCCCGCAGCGCGATATGCTCAATCATGCCACTATCCCGCAGGGGTTCATGATCGACGAGTTCGTCCGGGAAGGCCTCACGTTCGAAGGCGGCACGCCACCCTTCATAGTCTTTGCCAGCATTCTGCCCGGTATCGGAGAAGCCTATACGGACCTCCTGGCGTCCTTCAACCATCTGGCGATCTTCGGCAGCATGGTCAAGGATACCGCCACGGGTTTTGTCAGGCCGGGGCCCAAGGGGTTGCCGCTGATCTTCTACAACCTCTCGCGCCGCGATACCGACAACCTGGCGCGTTCCTTATCCATCCTGGGGCGGGTGTATTTCGCGGCCGGCGCCCGGCGCGTCTTCCTGCCGACCTTCAATCACCCGCTGGTCGAGAGCCCGGCGGACCTGGAAAAGGCGGTGGCCCGCAACTGGAAGCCCAGAGACATGCTCTTAAGCGCTTATCATGCCCTGGGCACGGCCCGCATGGGGATCGGCAATAGAGATTCGGCCATCGATACCAATCACCAATGCCACCAGGTGCCGGGGCTCTTTGTGGTGGACGGCAGCAGTATTCCGACCGGGCTGGGCGTAAACCCGCAGGAGACCATCATGGCCGTGGCCACGCGAGCCTCCGAGAAGATCGCGGAACTCTTGGGATGACGTGATTATTCCGTTTCCAGATCAAAATAGACATCCAGGGCTCAAGGGAGAGGCGACGCAGGGGGAACAATCCGTCAGCATGGACGAATGGGACGCAGCTTACCTGCGCCCATCGTGCGGGCACCAGGGACGCACGGAGATCGCATTTTCGCAGGACATCGAAGATGCACGTTCCCAAGGAATGCCTTTTTGGGTGAGGGGCCATGGATGGCCCCGAATCACAACCATGCCGTTTGATCTGGAAAAGGAACTACCTGAACACCGTGTCCAGGACCCTGCGCAGGTCCTCGATCTGGAAAGGCTTGGCGATCACGGCCGCGAAACCGAACTCCTTGAAGTTCGACATGATGATGTCATTGGAATAGCCGCTCGAAACAATGGCCTTGGCATTGGCGTCGATCTTGAGCAGGTCCTGGATGGTTTCCTTGCCGCCTCTCCCGCCCGGAATGGTCAGGTCCATGATCACGGCATCGAAACCCTGATGTTTATCGAGAGCCTCTTTGTACATGCTCAACGCCTGGGCGCCGTCATTGGCGAAGTCCACCTCATAGTCGAGCATCTCCAGCATGCTCCCCATCACATCCTTGATGAAATCCTCATCGTCCATGACCAGCACTCTGCCTTTGGCCATGATGAACCCCCCTGGTAGGTCTCAGTATTCGTGCATACCATGTGTGTATCGGTAAAAGGTATTTAAATTTTAAATTTTAAGAAAAATCTTGCCATAAGCCCGACATGCCGCGTACCATATCGCCATGCTGATCGGCGGCTTGCAGAAGATTTCATTGGTCGACTACCCGGGCCGCATCTGCGCCACGCTCTTTCTCCAGGGCTGCAATTTCCGGTGCCCCTACTGCCATAATCCCGAGCTGGTCAACCCCGAGCTCTTCCAGCCACCCATGCCGGAGGAGCAGGTCTGGGCTTTCCTGGAGAAACGGGTCGGAAAGCTGGACGGCGTGGTGATCACCGGCGGCGAACCGACCATGCATAAGGACCTGCCGGACGCCATGCGGCGCATCAAGGCCATGGGCCTGCTCGTCAAGCTGGACACCAACGGCTCCCGCCCGGACATGCTCGACAAAATCATCGGCTCCGGCTGCGTGGATTTTATCGCCATGGATCTCAAGGCCCCCCTGGAGCGCTACCCTGAGCTGACCGGCGCGGCGGTGGACGTCGCGGCGATCGAGCAGAGCATCCGCCTGATCAGGCAGGCTTCGGTGGCCTATGAATTCCGGACCACGGTGGTGCGCTCGCTCTTAACCCCCGACGATATCCTGGCAATCGGCCGCCTGATCGAGGGCAGCCGCCGCTATGCCCTGCAGCGTTTCGTGCCTTCCAAGCATGTCGAGGTTGGTTTCATGGCTGGGGCGACCTATGCGCCTCACGAGCTTGAAGCGCTGCGCGCTGTACTCCAGAAAAGCGTCGAGGAATGCATCGTCCGCTAAAAAAAAGCGCTCTCTTAAGCTGAATAGAGGGTCTCGCCCGCGATGAACGTGGCGCGTACCGGTATGGCGTGGATCTCTTGGGGCGGCACGTTGAGCGGGTTTTCCTCCAAAAGCACGAAATCGGCCTGCTTGCCCTTCGCGATGCTGCCGCGCACGTCCTCCTCGAACTGGGCATACGCGGCGTTTATGGTATACATGGCAATGGCCTCGGCCACGCTGAGGGCCTGCTCAACCACATAGCCCTCGCGCGTGACCGCGCACTCGATGGCCTCCAGCACGCTTAAGCTCTCCACCGGCGCATCCGACGAACCGGCCACGGTAAGGCCCATGTCCGCAATCGACCTGAAGGGGTAGGTATGCGCCATGCGCGCCTTCCCGATGCGCTTGGCCATATACGGCATGTCCGAACGGATGAACAGGGGCTGCATGCACAGCACTAACCCCAGCGCTTTGGCGCGGCGCAGAAGATCCGGGTTAAGGATGGAGGCATGCTCGATGCGGTGACGGTGGTTTGCGCGCGGGTGGCTTTTCAGGATCTTTTCATAGTTTTCGATGCAGATCCGGTTGGCCTTGTCGCCGATGGCGTGGATGCCCAATTGAAGCCCGGCCTTGTGGGTCCCGCGCATCAGCTCATAAAGCTCGGTCTCATCGTAAATCATGAAGCCGCGGTTGCCCGGAGCGTCGCTGAAGTCTTCTTCCATGGCCGCGGTCAAGGACCCGAAGGTGCCGTCGGCGATGATCTTGACCCCGCCCACGCGCGTGCGCCCGCCGGCATCGCCCAGGCGCGATTCCTTCAACTTCAACACCGCCTCGACATCCCTGGACATGATCAGGGCATAGAGCGCCTGGGGGATGTGCGGCCTCAAAATCTCGATGGCCGGCACGTCAAAGGCGCCGTATGAGGAGCCGCCTTCCTGGCCGGTCTCCAGGATGAGCCCCAGCGAGGTGATGCCGTGGCCCAGCATGATGGTGGCGGCCTTGTGCGCCCCAATCACCAGTTCCTCCAGGCCGGGCAGCGGCAGGTGGTTCATGATCAGGGGTTTGGCGTTTTCACGGAAGATGCCCAGGGGTATGCCGCTATCATCGCGGTCGATGAAGCCGCCCTCCGGCGCGCTTACATCCTGGGTAATGCCTGATGCGGCCATTGCCGCGCTGTTGGCGATCACGGAATGGCCGTCATGCTTGACCACGACCACGGGCCTGGCAGGGCTGACCCGGTCGAGGTCATGACGGTTGGGCAGGCGCGGCTGGGCCATGTCCTGCTCGTCGAAATTGAGCCCGATCACCCACTTGTCCGGCGCCAGAGCCCTGTCCGCTTCTTTGAGCCGCTCGATGAGCTCAGAGAGATCGTGCATGCCTTTCAGGTCGGACTGCATGACGGCAAAGATGGTGGAGACCGGGTGCATGTGGCTGTCGCAGAACCCCGGCAGCAACGTGCCGCGTTTCAGATCGACCACCTGAGGCGACCGGCCCAAGGCGCCACGGCAGGCAACGGCACCGCCCACGGCCACGACCACGCCATCCCGCACGGCCACGGCCTCGGCTATGGGGTTGGCTTTATCCATGGTATAGACCGTCCCGCCCTGGAACAGACATTCGCGCGCGTGCATACCCATGATATACGGTCAAAGCCCTGGCATCCGTCAATCAGAAAAGAGGCTCTCTCGAAAAAAGGTTTTTTAGTATCAAACGAATTCACATTTTTAAGATTTCATCATGAGATGACAGGTTTTCAAATGGTTTGAAACTATCGATGGATCGCAGATACATGCATTCTAGCCGGTATTGCCAGTTTTATAGAGATATATAGTCTGCCTATCTGATCTGCGTGTTAACATCTCCGGATCAAATCTTCAAACATGTCCAGCCTAAGACACTCCTTAGGAGATCGGCACTTTCTCTGATGCCATATTTATCGTTGTCATTCGTGGGACGCAATTGTACTATGCATGTGTATGCTGGAAACCACGGCAAACAGTATAATCATTGAATGTAAACTCAAAGTTGCAGCAGAACCGGCGTCTGGATCATGAAAATATGCATCCGGCGAGGCGCTAAACAGATCGGCGGTACCTGCATTGAAATCGAGTCGCAGGGTAAGCGGCTTGTTCTCGACATCGGTCAGCCTCTTGACAACCCAGATGCCAAATCGGTGGAGATGCCGGGATCAAATCAATTGGGGATACGGCATAAGCTATTGCGAGACCGAGAAAGAGTTTTTAAACCAGCGGTGTTTTCAGCTTACAAAGTCAATACTGTCAATACTGCAAATTGAGATTGTGAAAAATGCCTTTACGAGGAAACCAACAAGACAAAGGCTTTTGGGTCACCGCCGAAAAGTATTTTCTCTTCAGGGCTAAACCGGATGTCGGTTTTTACATGACCAGATCATGTTAAGGGTTAAGTAGTTAAGCAAAAAATTAAAAGGGAATAGTGAATGACTTCATGTTCCAACAAGTTTGACAAAGGCTGTGGGCGGGCGTAGATTTCAATATAATTCACTCAAGGAGATTTTGTATGAAAATATCTGTCATTGAGCTTTATCATGTTCAGGTTCCGTTAAAGCACACATTCTGGCCCACATGGATTCCCGGCTATCCCCAGACACACAACGGATTTACCCTGATCAAACTGGTTACGGATGATGGTATTGAAGGATATTCAGCAGGTTCTGCCTTGGGATATGAGAGGGAGGGCCTTGGTGATCTCATTGGCGGATATTTACTGGGCGCGGATCCGACCGATATCGAAACCTGCCAGAATTTATTAAAGCAAGCCGGCATTCTGGGATGGCGAAATTTCTGGATCGAGCCTGCGTGCTGGGACATTATCGGCAAGAGCAAGGGCGTGCCTGTATATGAACTCTTAGGCGGTGAGAAAAGACCCATCGAGGTGTACTGCTCCACGGGAGAGATGCACGAGCCGGAAAAAAGGGTGGAAGAGCTTCTTGCCATGAAAGAACGCGGATTCAAGACGGCAAAATTGCGGGTGAAAAACAAGGAGCTGAAGGATGATATCCGGCACATCGAGGTGGTTAGAAAAGGCGTTGGTGATCTTCTTGTTTTAGGCGTGGATGCCAATCAGGGATGGCTGGTGACGATTGTAGATAAAATTCCCGCATGGGATTTAAAACGCGCGACGGAGTTCGCGGATGCCTGTTACGCCAACAACTACAAATGGCTGGAGGAGCCGCTTGATTCCAGAAATTATGACGACAGTGCCGCTTTAAAGAAAGTTTCGAAGGTAAAGATTTCCGGCGCCGAACTCAACTACGGCTGGGATGAGATCAAGATCATGCTGGAGAAAGACTGCTTCCACATCTATCAGCCTGACGCAACATTTGCGGGTGGAATCGCCCAGGTCAAAAAAGTAATCGATGCCTGTCATGCGCACAACAGGGAATACTCTCCGCACACATGGACCAATGGAATAGGTTTTTATGTTAACTGGAATATGGTGCTGGCCGACAAGGGCAACATGCTTCCGCTGGAGTATCCTTTGGAGCCGCCATCCTGGGTGCCCCAGGAAAGAGAAGGGATTATTGACCCGATCATCCCGGACAAAAACGCGATGCTTGCGCCATTTACAAAGCCCGGTCTCGGCTTTGAGATTAATAAGAAACTGCTTAACAAATACGGGAAACGATTTTTTAAACTAACCGAGACGCGTTTGAAACTAAAAGTAATCAGACAAAAAGGACTCAAGGCCGCGCTGGAGTTGAAGGAGAGGAAGGAGAAACAATAGTGGATATTTGATGGTGAAAGGTAGTCTATAGGGTCAGGTCTCAACATTCAACATTTAATGTCATATGTTGAGACCTGGCCCCAATGTCCCTCCTAATGGATATCCCCTCTGAGATTCTGAAAATATCGTAGAGCTTTGTGCTGAAATGTAGCAATTAATCGATGGTTATGATAGATAGCGCACATTCTATTCTGTCGTATTTTACAACGTTCCCTTCGACGATTTGGGTTTTGATACTAACAAGTATAAACACGGTATGCAGTGAACATCCACCAAGCGGAGGAAAAGAGCATGGATATGACGAACAGGAAAAATCTACTGTTGCTAGGCCTATTATTGGTAGCGCTCATTATTAGTGCATGCACATCTATACAACTCGTTTCGAACTATGACGAAACCATTGATATCCAAGCGCAGCAATTGCAGAAGAAGCTTGACACGTATTTTATTTCGCTACAAAGCGCCGTAAACGAGGACCTTAAATACAAGTCACAGCAAAAGTTCTATGAAGGAGTACTGGCTGATCTCAATGCAATGAATGTTCGCGCAAGCGGAATCTACAAAAACAAACTGACCATTGAGCAGATTGATTTGGCAAAAGAAAATCTTGCTTATCTAGTTTTACTGCACAAGCAATGTGTAAGTTGTTCACTCACAGAAGAGCAAATAAGGAAGGTGAAAGAAAAGGGCGTAGATTTGTCGATGGACTGCAATATGGAGTATGGGGCTACCTCTGATGCAAAAAATCGAGGCGATGTTTCTATTAACCGATTTGTTGTGGCCCCTATTCAAGCCCTGTTTAACCAACATATTGGCACAATAATGGCACTTGAGCTGGCCAAGAAACGGGGCGAAAGCCAATCTAAATAAGGGGACGAAAAATGGCTAAGATCGATGTTCAGCAGATACTTCCTGGAATGATCGCGGCGGCCAAAGGCGTGCTCGGCAAGAAATGGCCGGTAATTAAAGATTATGCTGAGGCGGAGTTAGAAAAGCTGGCAAGGACGCTCGCCCAGATTGAAGCGCTAAAACTTAGCGGCCAAATCAGCGACGCTGAGGCTAGCGTATTATTTGAAATGCAAAAGAACACTACTAGAGCCGTGATGCTCACATTGAAAGGAATGTCACTATTAATAGTCGAAGGTGCAATCAATGCGGCATTAGCGGCTGTAAAGGATACGATAAATGCCGCGCTGGGTTTTGCTCTCCTTTAAATTGAGGATGATTTACTGAGCACAAGACCCAATGCATCTTCATTATCAATTAGGTATCGATCATAATCTTTTGTGAAAATAGTGTATTGAAATTGGTGGGAGATTGATTTATCGAAATGTGCCATTATTTGTTCGGCTGCATGCTCTGGCGTGCAGGTGTTAACTGTTAAGACACTTCCCTTTAGGACGTCTAGATCAAGGCCTTCCATCCTGTAGCGTTCCAACATAGTCATTGTGTCCGTTATTATTGTTACACCCGAATAGATTGCTTCCAATACCAAATTAGAGAATGCTGGAAAAGGGAGATCAGATTCAAACCCGAATAGGCCGTCTATACGATGGAGCAATGCTGGCATGTCCGAAGGATGAATGAGTGGCTCCCATTCAATCTTACCTGATAGTCCGTTTTTAACCATGAATTTCTTGAAATCATCAAATCCCTTTCCCCGAGACATGACAAGATACTTGAATTTACTGCCAAGGGAATCGATGATCTCAGCCACTCGGTGCCAACCCTTGTGTCGCCAGTAATAGTTAGCCTTTCCGACAATTGCAAGAACGGGCGGCGAGTTTATTGATCTATCCCTTGGATAAAACAAACCAGGATTGGGCACATAAGGTGTGATTGCAATAAGTTTCGATTTTGAGTGCTGGAAAGAGGTTAGGTGTGAATGATCGGTGATTATCAGTGATGCTGCTCTAAAAGCTTTATCAAAGAGAGCCTGCCAGATGCCCTGGGAAACAAATTTGGCAAGATCCGACCCGCCATGCCGCAAGACAAACGGCACCCCGGTCATAAGGCTGGCATGATATCCCACGAGACCATACGGGACAAGGTATCCCGTGTCTATGATATCGGGTTTGACATGGTCGATGACCTGTAGGGCTTTATCCAGGAGACTCAATGCCCTATGTTGATCTTCCGGTATGTGCCAGGGTACCTCCTGTTCGGGCCGATGGACCGTCACGTTCTGCAGCGGTGCCGGCCGGTCCAACGACGATACCGCATATTCAGACGAAACATCCGGCGAGTCGGTCACGATATGGACTTCATGACCCCGTTCCCCCAACGCCTTGGTAAGCCAATAGGTCTTTGCCGCAATCCCGCCCTCAAGGGGCGGATATTTGCTGATACAGACTATCCTGGCCATACCCTTGCCAGCAGTGAATCTTTCGGCGGCTCAGGATTCTGGTGGTTCCACCCCTTGAAGAAGACCTGTTCGAAGATATCGAAGCAAAGAAGGTTCATCTTAGAACCGAGTATTTTTCCGAAGGGATGCTTCAAAAGATCCTCATCGGATATGGCTTGGTTGATGGCATTATGAACCTCCCCGTCGATGCTCGAAATGGCCGCGGGCATGCCAAGCTTCAGCCGGTCATGAACAAACTCTATCCCGGCGCCTTCAAAGTCCTTCCGGAAGGCATCACGCAGGATCATTTTCGTTTTGTGCTTATCCGGAACTTTGAATTCAATGGGCAGATCCATGGCATAATCCGCCACGTCGTCATAAAGATAGGCAGGCCGTATTTCAAAGCCGAAGGCGCCGGCCGAACGGTCGACACTCTGAAGATGGTAGTTCGAGAGCCCTCCCCGCAGAAGGAAGGAGAACAGATTCCTTCGGTAGAGCGCCTCGTTCTCGGGTGCCGGGAACAAATTATCCACAATCCCCTCTATCCTCTCATTCGGCATAACCGGCTTGAGGTTTCCTCGAATCCGATCCGAGAACCCCAGCGGGTGCGTGTAGATCCAGTAATACCCGCCGAAAAGCTCGTCCGCCCCTTCTCCGGAGAACACGACCCGCACATTCCGTGATGCCCTCTGGCAAAGGAGGTGGAAGGCCACCCCGCCCTGTATGTCGAATACTCCGCCGGCCATAAGGCTCTCGTAATGTGCGACATAGTCGACTAACGCGGGCCAATAGTCTTCGAATCTCATAAGATAAGCATGGTGATCTGTGCCCAGCTCATCGGCCACGCGGCGAGCAGCTTGGAGATCGGGATTTTCCTCATCATCAGCCATGCTGAAGGTCTGAATCGGGAGGCCCAGGATGTTGCGGGCCACGAGCGCCATGGTCGACGAATCAACCCCGCCCGACAGATATACCCCCTTGTCCAGGTTCCCATGGGCAAACAATCGTTCGACGGTATCAATCACCTTTTGCCGGACCGCAGTGCAGGCCTCCTCGTAAGGCATGCACTGCTTGCCATCCTGATAATACGCCTTCGGCAAGGATGCATACCGATACTTCTTGTTCAATCCATCCGGTCCGAAAACCATGACGCCGCCCGGCGGAACCTGGTTGATGCCCTCGAAAAACGTTGATTCCTGATCCGCAACATAGCCGAAAACAGCGCTTTCCTTCAAACTATCACAATTCAAGCATGGGGAGATATCCGGATGTGCAAGGATACCCTTGATTTCTGAAGCGACAAATACTTTCCGGCCTCTGATGGTATAGTAGAGCGGTTTTATGCCGAAACGGTCACGGGCGAGGATAAGCCGGTCCTGATCGAAGAGCGCCAGGGCGAACATGCCTTTTAATTTGGCAACGAATTCCAATCCATGTCTGCCGTACAGGCGGGCTATCAGCTCCGCCTCAAGGTCCGTTTCTTTTTTCCCGGTGTCCTGTTCCAACTCATCCCAGAGCTCGGCGTAGTTATAGATCTCTCCATTTAGAAGGACTGTAACACCGCTGGATTGATCCCGATAAATCATGGGGGCGCCGGGATCACCGAATATGGAGAGTCGGCAGGCGGCAATGCCGTGGCTTCCGTGGGATTCCACTTCCATCGTATCGGGGCCGCGATGCTTAATCGCATCGAGCATGTGCTTTAAGTTGTTTGTATCGAACTCGTTGAAGGTAATCAGGATACCGCACATAGGGCTAAAACCTCTGCAAAGCCTTAAGGGCGGAAACCGCGCCGATCAGCGCATAGGATGTGCCCTCGTCCAGGTAGTGATACGGCCAGTACCCGGAAGGAAGCTGGGTTTTCTGAAGCCACGCTAAGGCCTTTTCGATGACGGTTTCATCCACTCTGTCAATCCAGCGGGACAGGCCCCAGAGCACAACTCCCGTAGACCAGGGGTCACTGCCGATGGGATGATCCTTCCAGGGGCCGAAACCGCCGTCATCGTTTTGGTCGGCTTCCAGAAATCGGATCGTTGCTTCCGGCAGCGACGTTTGCGCATCCTTACGCTCCGCCAGCAGATAGAATCCGCCTTTATACGATAGCTTGACCGGCTTCTCAAGGTCATGCCCCCACTCGTTGCGCAACCATTTCCAATCCGACTCGGTCGCCACCTCGGGCACTAAGGTGATGACAAGGGCCGTGGTTGGAATTCGAACCTGATCTCTCGAATGACGGCCCCAGCCGCCTGCCTGATTTCGTTGTTGTTCCAAATACTTCAGCGCATTTTCTATGGTTAATGAACAGTCATGTAATTGATGACGTAATGTTGCTATTGACAGACAGGTTTCTTCTGTATCGGCCCACCCCCCATCTTGTCTCTGGCATGTCACCATATATGTACCTAGTTGACTAACTAATTCATTTGGCTGATATTTACTTGCTAAAAGAATAGCCAAGATACTACGTCCAAGCCTCTTCATTTCCATGCCACTATCAATCCTGGACGTGACAAAAACCGTAAGTCTGTTTGTACTCAGGGAAAGCATCTCAGCTAGCACTGCTTCGCTTCTTCTCATCAATTGTTATGGGTGCCCTTTTGCAATGGTATTCCAAACTCACAAATTCTTTTCATGGTCTCGTCGATAATATTGCGTGGCTTTGACCTAAGACATGTGCGGCAAAAGAAAAAGAGAGCTTCGTCATATCCATGCCCGAAGGCTTCAAAGTCAATATTCTCGACATCAACAATTTTCTCACAACCGACACACTTGACGCCTTGACCTTTATTCTCGGGCATGGTGGTTAGAAGTATATTGAGGCCCACATCTACTGGCAATACCAGCAGTTTTTCTTTATAAACTTCTGATAGTCTTTTCGTAAGATCAATTCGTATCTTACCTTTCAATTCTTCTCCAAATTCTGAAAGCAGTATCAGTCTTTTTCCTGATTCATCAACTGGTGTTGAATCAGCGATTGCAGTCATATATCGTAATAAACCAAAAAGATAAGGATGACCTTCATCCGCAATGAGTTCTCTGCACTCCTTGGGATTGTTATAATCAACGAACTTTTTGCCCCTACTTATCAGAGAACCAAGATGTATAATGATTGTCTGGCAGTCATCATATTGCTTATGGGCATCTTTTACCCATTTTGTATCTCCCGTATATCCCAGTTCAAAGTCGCCATTTAATAGATGAAAATGGAGAACAAAACCAAAAGAGTCTGATATTTTTGTCTTGTCGTTATGATAGGCCCATGTCGGCTTAATGATAAGATCTGTGTTTGACAAATCCAATGACTCAGAACCTATCCATTTATCATCTGTTCTCTTGAATCCAAACTGCGGCAGAGCATCTGGTTTGCCTTCTTTTATGCCATCCACGATTTCCTTGTCGATGTCGATAATATACGTGTCAGAAAGATATTCTCTATAGCTAGTGTCAGAGATTGTCCTTTTTAATCGGTCATATACTCCCAGACTCAAAATCACATATACTTTTTTATCTTTGGATCTATCTGTTTTATCTGTCCTCTCTTTTCGCATAAAATGGAGCAGATCTATTATAGGCTCGAAATCTCTTATATGGTCTGCGTGTCCATGAGTTATTAGGATAAAGTCGATGTCAGACAGAGTAAATCCCATGCTGAATAAATTTTCCAGAAAATTAAAACCTGGATCTATCGCTATGCCTAATTCAACAGTACCTTTATCATCCGTTTTGTATATGAAGTATCCACCACCAAGAGATAGTGCTATAGCGGGTGTTGATGAATTCCAGCGCTGAAGACCAATAAAATTAATTGAATGCTCCTGTCCGGGATGTTGGCTCCTATTATCAATGTAGGTGTGAAATTTATTCCTCTGTTCATCGATAATCGCTTCGTAATCTTCATGTCTCAACATCATATTACTATCTGATTCTAAATTAAGAGAACTCAGTTGAGGACATTTTGGAATAACTGGATAAATGTGCTTACCGGCATCCGGGTCAGGTATGCATGAATGGCATTCGTTATATTTCTTTTCAGAGTCCCAGATACCGAGAACCTCCTTCCAATGTTCTCTCTCAGCTTTCTTATATTGAAACATGAGATTTCTGCTAGACTCGAACTCTTCAACTTTCTTTGAAAATATCTGGGATTCATCTGGAAAATCTTTCCCAACAATTCTAAAGAATTTTTCCATCGAATCAGTGTAACGATCGTACTCATATGCCTTGAAATATCCTAAAGTAAGTTCATCAAAACATTCCTTGTATCTTCCATACAGTTTCTTTGCTAGTTCTTTGCAAGATTCACGATCTTCAGGTTTATCTAAGGTTTTTGGTGAACCTACCAGCCAGACTAAATGTCTAGCGAGTTGTTGGTAGAAACCTATCCTTTCGTTTTTCGTCCTAAAAAGTCTTAACATGGGCCACTTATCAAAATATATTTCTAACCATTTTGTGAATGCTTCAATTTCGGTTATATCTGAGTTGTTGCTCTTCGTGATTTTTTCTAAATAATAATCAACCAGTATACCAATACACTGAGCCGATAAGTTCTTAGTGGTATGTCCCCTCCACACGTCATATTTCTCTAAAACATTATCGACGCTATTAGGGAACACATCTACTCGCCAAAGCTCAGCAAGTTTTTTCCCAAACTCATCTAGCCTCCCCATATCTTTAAATGCAAGAGCCTCAAGAAGTTTCCTGCGATCCCTTTTGCGATCATCACCTAAGAGAGTAAGGGTTTGCATAACATGGTATGAGAACTGAAGTTCCTGCTGAACCTCAGCTTTAAACAAAATAGCGGGTTCATACACAAGCTGAGACCAGATGTTGTTTATATCATCAACGCACCAATAACTATCCACACGCTTTATAAGACTTTCAAATTCCTTAAAATCCCTAATTATCTCATTTAGAGATAAGGCTGCTGATTTCATTTGTCGCGAATGAAAATAGCCGATGCCTTTATTAAGTTTTGCCCACATCGAATATAAATGAAACCGTGCATCTTCAAACTTGTCTTTAATCAAATTTTCGGCGCGAATCGCATATCCCAATGACTCGAGACCGGGTTCCCCACATGCAGACAACTCCTGAAAATACAAATGCTGGATTATTATCTCATTATCTTTATCTTTATCAGGGAATTGATAGGGCAGTTGTCTGAAGAGATATATTATCAAATGATCAAGATATTCTGCCGATTCATCTGTTCCATCTTCCATGATCAGAGCACGCAAATATTTCGTTACAAATAAAGCGTTCCAAGCACTGGTTTGTTCTTCTGAAAACCGTTGATGCGTATCTGGATCTATTATCCTGATGAACTTGGAAGGATCTATATAAATAAGATTCTTAAAATATTCGAATAAGCTTTTCTTATCTTTATCCGCTAGTTTATCATCTTTCGAAAAAATTCTTTTAACATTTTCAATGTAATTATAAACAGGTGTGTCCCGATCAAATGTGAGAGCCATGTAAACTCTTGAAAATTGTTCCTCGTCTATCCAAACCTCGATCTTGGCATTCAGAATTTCTAATGCCTTGAAAGATGGTTCTTGAATCTTCCCAGAATTAGTCATGTCATAGGATTTTATTGACGACCATAGTCGCCTAAAAATGTTTTTGCACATCTATAATGTTAATACGTTATCTGCATCCGTGACAGGATGAACACTGCTTGCATACTATCTTTTTTCTAATAGTACTGATTACCTCCATTGGGAAAACCATCTTATCCTGACGTTTGATGATAGGTTTCTCATAAGATATTTTCATGTTCTTCATATATTTTATCACCTCCTTAGTACTATTCCTTCTTCTATACATTGCTCCAATATTTCAGCAAAATCATCATGGGCTCTATTTTTGGTCACATCAAATTCAGAAAGAAAATCTTGAAAGAGACTATCAATCGATACTTCTTTCACGATATTACTTAATATCCAATATGTGGTTTGATTAATTGTATAGTGTTCACCAGTCACTGTATTGAACACCCAGAACTTGTTGATATCTTCAATTCCTTGAAGATAAATGTTTGGCGCCAGCATAAGTCTCATTCCAGGCATTATTTCCAGCATTGCGGGTCCTCCGCCATGCAGTCGCCTGTATGGAAATAAGCTGCTGCGCGGCAACCGCGGCATTGCGTCAAGAGATCGCAATCGCGGCATTTGCCTTTTAAATTTTTCGGGTCTCTGAGCTTCCATAATAGATCGGAACCATACCAGATCTTATAGAAGCCGTCAGTCACAACATTGCCGATGGGAATCGGCAATCTACGGCATGGATAGACCGTACCATCCGGCATGATCGTCAGGGCATTGTTGCCGGCCGAGCATAGCGCGCCGACCGTGGGATCATCCGGTGCGACCAGCGCAAAGAGGGGGCGATACAGCAGCAGCCTTACGGGCGGATTGTCCGTGGCAAGTCGATAGACTTCTTCATAGAGCTGTTTCAGCTCATCCTTGCTCAGCATCTGGTCGGTCATTGACAGGCCGTTGCCCTCGGGGATCAAGCGCTCCAAGGCCAAGGCCGAGACACCTTCTTGGCCAAGGAGCAGCACGAGGTCGGATATTTCATGCATGTTCCTGCGGGTGAGCGTCATCATCACACTGACTTCGATATCGGAAGACCGCATATTTTTGATGGCCGAAAGCGTGCTGTCGTAACTGCCGTCTCCGCGGATGAAATCATTGGTCTCTTTCTTGGCGCCCTCAAGGGAGACTTGGACCCTGCGCAGCTTCTTGAGACCGGTGAGGTTTGCCGCTTCCCGCTCATCGATCAGCGACCCGTTCGTCAAAATGTCATAGTATTGAATATGATCCAACCGATCAAGACAATCGGCCAATTGGTAGAGCTCCACTTTCCTCAGATAGGGTTCTCCACCGGTAAGGGAGACGGTCCCTATCCGACCCCACTTTGCGGTGGCCTCATCCATCTTTACGGCGACATCAAGCAGTGTTTCTAAAGGAATCTCTCCGCACAAAGAGTCGTTCTGATAGCAGTGACTGCACGCGCGGTTACACCGCTCGGTGATATGCCACTGAAAGTAAAATTCGTTGCTTGTACTCGGTTCCGTTGTTTCCCGCCCCATGTTGATATTATACACCCATAGCATGGGTTGATTAAACAATAATATTTGTATTCTTTTAAAATATATTCATGCTAATTCCGCTAATGGCCAGTATTTATGAGAGAAGATTAAAACGTAATCTTTATATATTTATAGCGATTGAGCTCTTGTTGTTGATATTTCTGTGTCATAATCGAAAACGATAGAAAAGCAGGTGAGTAGATAGAGCAGACTGAAAATCACTGCAAGGGGTATTGGTAGTATCGAAGTTGTTTAAAGACATTTGATATCCAGAAGCCATCTAAAAATGAACCCTTCGTTGTCAGTTGGGTATCATGATTTCAAAATTCTGTTTGCTTATTTTTTCCAAGTCCCTATTATTATCTTCATAAATACAAAGGAGGTCTTCATGGAAGAGCGCAGGCTTTCTGATTTCATCGATATCGCCATCCAGCGAGAGATCGAGGCGTATGAATTCTATCAAGGACTCAAGGCCAAGGTCGAGGACCAGACCGCCACACAAGCCCTGGATCTCCTGGCTAACGAGGAAAAGAAGCACCGGGCCTTCCTGGAGGACTATCAGGCCGGCAAATTGGGCAAGGATGCCTTACGGCTTACTGAGGTCGTGGACTATAAGATCGCCGAGCATCTGGAAAAACCGGATATCAAGAAGAACATGGAGAGCAAGGACGTCTATCTGGTCGCGGCCCATCGCGAGCAGAATTCATATAGTTTTTACACTGGACTGGCCGCCATCCATCCGGACGGATCGGTCAAGGACATGCTCTTGCGCATGGCCAACGAGGAAAAACGCCACAAGGAGAAGGTGGAGTATCTCTATTCCAACACCGCCTTCCCCCAGACCGACGGCGGATGATCTTGCTCCGCTCCTTCCATTATGGTCGGGACCCTCTGGCTGACACGTGAGCCATAGCATGACGAGCCTCCTTATCCCGTACCTGGTGCTCTTCGGCCTGAGCGTTGTTGTCAGGTTCGTGCTGGACCGGCTGAACATGGGCCACCTGACAAAGCACGGGCATACAGTGCCCGCGGTATTCCAGGGCGAAATCGAGCCCGAGACGTTACAGCGCATTCGGGATTATACCGTGGCCCGCACCCACATCGGCCTGTGGGAGGATCTCTTTCAGAGCGCGCTGGTCCTCCTCGTGCTCTTTGGCGGCCTGATACCCTGGCTGGCAGGGCTGCTCGATGGTTGGCGGCTGGGAATGATTCCCTCCGGCATCCTATTCTTCTTCGGCATCGGGGCGCTCATGGGCGTGGCGGGCATACCTTTTGACCTCTACCGCACCTTCGGCATCGAGCGGCGCTTCGGGTTCAGCACCATCACCTTCAGGCTGTGGCTGGCCGATTTTGCCAAAGCCACCCTCATCTCCGCCATACTCTCCGGTATCCTCCTGGCGGCGCTGTTCGCCCTGATCGGCGCGGCAACAAAGACCTGGTGGCTCTGGATGTGGATCTTCTACGCCGGCTTTCAACTCCTGATGACCGTGCTCTATCCCCTTATCATCGCGCCCTTGTTCAACAAGTTCGAGCCGCTGAACGACCCGCTGATCACCGGCGGCGTGATGACCCTGATGGATAAGGCCGGCCTCAAGGCCAAGGGGGTCTACCGGGTGGACGCGCTCAAGCGCAGCCGCCACTCCAACGCCTATTTCACGGGCCTGGGCCGCTCGCGGCGCATCGTGCTCTTCGACTCGCTCTTGTCATCGCATACGCCCGATGAGATCCTGGCCGTGCTGGCCCATGAGATCGGCCATTGGAAGAGGGGGCACATCCGCATGCAGCTTTTCGGGGTCCTGCTGATTTCGCTGGCCGTGCTCTACGGGGCTTATGTGCTGCTCAACTGGCCGGGGCTGTATAGCTCCTTCGGCATCGCCTACCGGACGCCGTACGTGGGCCTGCTGCTCTTAGGATTTCTCATACAGCCCGTGGCGTTTTTCGTAAGCCCCCTTGCCAGCATGATCTCCCGGGCCTTCGAGCGCCAGTCGGACGATTACGCGCGCACGCTGACCGGTCAAAGCGAGCCGCTGATCCGGGCCCTGAAGCGCCTGAGCACCGACAACCTGTCCAACCTCCATCCGCACCCGCTGTATGCCTGGTTCTACTATACCCATCCACCCCTGGTCGCCCGGATCGAGCGCCTGAAACGCGCCTGATCCGCGGCGGCGGTTGAATAACCTGTAAAGAAGAAAATTCCACCGGCCGAAGAGGTACGCAGGCGCGGGGTACTGTATGCGACTTGACACCGTATGCGCGTCCGTTATTTAAGAAGCATCCGTATATCCGGTTTTATGAAAGGTCAATGAAGCGAGGGAGGGTATATGAAAGCAAAGGAAAGGGATTATTTTCAGGCCTTGTATGATGTGGCGACGGTGATCAATGCCTCGTTGGACATGACCACGGTGCTGGAGGAGGTCGTCAAGAGCGTGGTGGAGGCCATGAGCCTCAAGGCATCATCGATCCGTCTGCTCGATTCGCGCAGGCGCTGTTTGATGATGGGAGCGGCCTACGGCCTTTCCAAGGGCTATCTCCGCAAGGGTCCGGTGGTGATCAAGGAGAGCGGCCTGGACCAGAAGGCGCTCAAAGGCGAGATGATATGGATCAAGGACGCCCAGATCGACCCCAACTTCCAGTACGGCGCCGGCGCCAAGGCCGAGGGCATCAAGTCGGTGCTGGTCGTACCGCTCAAGCTGGGCAAGACCGTCATCGGCGTGCTGCGGGTGTATGCCGACAAGGTGCGTGAGTTCAGCCAGGACGAATGCCGTTTCCTGGAAGCGGTGGCCAGCCTGAGCGCCATCGCCATCGAGAACTCGCGCTACCATGAGCTCCTCAAGAAGGATTTCGACCTGCTCATTGCTCATAAATATCGCATTGACGACAACTAAAGGAGGAGAGCCATGATACGTCTGGGCATAAACGGTTTCGGCCGCATCGGCCGGCAGGTCACCAAGGCCGTCTTGGAGAAGTATCCCGAGACGCTGCAGGTTGTCGCCATCAATGATCTTTCTCCGGTGGATACCAACGCGCACCTGTTCAAGTATGACTCGAACTATGGGCAATTCTGCGGCGAGGTCAAGGTCAAGCAGGATCAGCTGGTCATCAATAATCAGAAGATCAAGAACTTCGCCCTGCGCGACCCGGCGCAGATCCCCTGGGACGACGTGGGCGTGGACATCGTGATCGAATCCACCGGTCTGTTCCTCACCGGGGAAAAGGCCTCGGCCCACCTGTACGGCGGCGCCAAAAAGGTCATCATCAGCGCCCCGGCCAAAGAGGAGGACATCACCATCGTCATGGGGGTCAACCACAAGCAGTACAACCCCAAGAAGCACAGCATCATCTCGAACGCCTCCTGTACCACCAATTGCCTGGCCCCGCCGGCCATGGTGGTGCACAAGACCTACGGGATCGAAAAGGCCCTCATGACCACGGTGCATGCCTATACCAACGACCAGCGCATCCTGGACATGCCGCACAAGGACCTCCGGCGCGCCCGGGCCGCGGCCCTGAGCATCATCCCCACCACCACGGGCGCGGCCAAGGCCGTGGCCTTGGTCATCCCGGAGCTCAAGGGCAAGTTCGACGGCTACGCCCTGCGCGTGCCGACCCCGACGGTATCCGTGGTCGACTTCGTGGCCCAGCTCGGCAAGGAAACCACCACCGAGGAGCTGCGCGATGTCCTGCGCAAGGCCGCCAAGACCACCCTGAAGGGCATCATGGCCTGCGAGGAAGAACCCCTGGTGTCGATCGACTTCAAGGGCAATTCCCACTCCTCCATCGTGGATGTCGAGTTCACCCAGGTGCTGCACGGCAACATGGCCAAGGTGGTAACCTGGTACGACAATGAATGGGGCTATTCCTGCCGGGTGGCCGACCTGGCCAATTACATGGCGTCGCGCGGCATCGATTAAATGTCGGATTCATATGCCGGCCGGCCCCGTAGCTTCAGGCGGTGGTCGGCCGGCATCATCTTCTTGAAATGTTCTTTTCGTCTTGACTCGCCCTTGTAAGCTTTCTTATTATGCATCCTTTATTTCTCAAAAAAAGGGGATGGCATGCCCAGGCGAAACGATTTTCAAACCGTGCTGGTACTCGGGGCCGGACCGGCCGCAATAGGGCAGGGCAGTGAGTTCGACGGCGCCGGATACCAAGCCGTACAGGCCCTGAAAACGCTCGGTTATCGGACCGTGGCGGTGAGCTCGAACCCGGCGGATGCCATGCTCGATAAGGGTGCCGCCCAAGCCGCGTATATCGAACCGCTCAATGCCTCAAGCCTGGCCGGGATCATCGCCAAGGAAAACGTGGATGCCTGTCTGCCCACCGTGGGCGGCCGGGCCGGACTGAAGCTCATCCTGGAATTGGAACAGGCCGGGGTGCTCTCAGCCCGGCCGATTGCCGTGCTCGGGGCCGGGGTGCAAAGCATTGCGGCCTGCAAGGACCGCGCGCTGCTCAAGGACGCGCTGGGCAAGACCGACGTCGCGCTGCCTGAGAGCGCGGTGGCATCGAGCATGGAGGAGGCAGAAATTGCCTGCGGCCGCCTGGGTTATCCGGTTGTGGTGCGCTCCTCGCATACCCTGGGCGGCGAAGGCGCCACTTTGGTGTATAACAGCGAGGATCTCCGGGTCGTGGCGGGCAAAGGGATCATTCCCGGCGGGCCGGTGCGGATCATCGTAGAGGAATCCCTCCTCGGGTGGGAAAAATTGCAGGTCGAGGTCCTCAGGGACGCCGCGGGCGCCGCCGTGACCGTCGGTCTGATCGAAAACATCGATTCCGTAGGCGTCCATTCCGGGGACTCGATGGCCGTGCTGCCGATGCTTACGGTGGCCGCCGATCTGAAGGCGCGCCTGAAGGAAACGGCCGCGGCCGTCGTGGGGGCGCTGGGCATCGTGGGCGTGGCCAATGTGCAGTTCGCCCATGACCCGCACAGCGGACGGGTCGTGGTGCTGGAGGTCAACCCGCGCTTTTCGCGCTCCTCGGCGTTTGTTACCGCCGCGAGCGGCCTGCCGGTAGCACAAATCGCCACCCGGCTGGCCGTGGGGTTCACCCTGAACGAGACGGCCAATGACTTGGGTATGGCTTTGAAGGACAACGAACCGGATGAAGACCTGGTGGCGGTGCGGCTGCCGCGGTTCCAGTTCGAGCGGCTGAAAGGCGCTGAGGACCGGCTTTCCACGCGCATGCAATCCTTGGGCGAGGCGCTGGGAGTAGGCGCCTGCTTCAAGGAAGCCTTGCAGAAGGCCGTGCGCGCCCTTGACAGACGGCCCACCACGTTGAGCGGCGCCGATAAGTCCCGCACGATCGACGCATGCCTGGAAGATCTCTTCGAGCCTTCCAGTACGCGGCTGTTCACCATCTATGCCGCCCTTGCGCTTGGCGCCGACGTGGACGAGCTGGCGACCGTGACCAGGATCAAGCCGTGGTTCATCAGCCGGATCAAGGAGCTCGCGGCGCTCGAAGAGGACATCCGCGCCCGCCGGGTGCGGGAAATGCCCGCCGATGTCCTGGTCCAGGCCAAACGGGACGGCTTCGGTGACACCGAGATCGCCGGGATGCTGGGGGTTGCGGAAGATGAAGTGCGTTCAAGACGGGAAGTTCTGGGCATCAAGAAGTCCTTCAGATGCCTGCCGTATGCCCGGTGGTATTACGCGACCTATCACGGCCGAGCGGATGCCGAGCAAACGCCGCCGGCAACGCCGCAGGGGGTGATGATCCTGGGGAGCGGTCCGGCGCGGATCGGTCAGGGGCAGGAGTGCGACCATGCCTGCGTGCACGCGGCCAGGGCGCTTGAGGCCATGGGAAAGACCCCCATTGTGGTCAACTGCAACCCCGCCGCCGTGGTCGGCTTTACCCAGATGTGCCGCATATATCTTGAACCGCTCACGGCCGAGGATATCCGGGATGTATACCTAAGGGAAGACCCGCTGGGCATGATCTTCCAGTTCGGCGGACATACCGCCGCTGAAGCGGCCGGTATCTTGGCGCCCAGCGGCATACGGCTGCTCGGCACACAGGTGGACAGCGTGGACGCGGCGGCCGATCGGCCGGGCCTGCGCAAGCGCATCACGGCCCTCGGCATCCCCATGCCCGCCTCCGGCATGGCCCATACCAATGATGAAGCACTGGCCCTGGCCGAAGAGATCGGGTTCCCGGTCGTGCTGCGGCCGCTGAACAGCATCGACGGCCTGGGCATGGAAATCTTGCATGACGCCGAGATGCTCAAGGCCGGCATGACCTCCGGGCCGGTGTTGATCTCCCATTTTCTGGAAAACGCCATCGTGGCCGAAGCCGATGTGGTCTGTGACGGACGAGATGTCTTTCTGCCCGCCATCATGGAGCACGTGGAGCTTTCCGGCGTGCATGCCGGTGATTGTGCCGGCGTGATTCCGCCTATCTCCATACCGGCCAAGCACATCGACCTGATGAAGAGCTACGCCGAGCGAATCGCCCGGGACTTCGGTATTGTGGGGCTCATGAACATCCAATTCGCCATCAGCGGCGATATGCTCTTCTGTCTGGGGGTCAGTCCGCGCGCTTCACGGACCGTACCGCTGGTCACAAAAGCCTGCGGCGTTGAGTTGATCGAGATGGCCACGGAGGTCATGCTGGGCAAATCCTTGCGGGACTATGACCGGCCGGGGTGCGGATCGGCGGGATTCAGCGTCAAGGAGGCGGTGTTCCCCTTCAGCGCCTTCCCGGATGTCGATCCGGTGCTCGGTCCTGAGATGCACGCCACGGGCATGGTCATGGGTAGTGCGGATTCCTTCGGCCTGGCCTACCATAAAGCGTTCGAGGCCTCGGGCGTGCATCTGCCCGAAAAGGGCACGGTCCTTATCAGCGTTTCGAAGAGCGAGCGACCGGCAGTACTGGCCGTGGCCCGCCAGTTCAGCAGCCTGGGTTTCGATATCAGGGCCACTCGCGGCACCTGCCGCTTCCTGAAGGCCCACGGCCTCGCCGCGGATGTGGTTCTGAAGCTGCACGAGGGCCGTCCGAATATCGTGGACGACATCAAGAATCATGTCTATGGATTGATCATCAATACGCCGGGCGGCAAGCTGGGCAGCCATGACGACTCCTATATCCGCAAGTCGGCCATCCGCTTCGGCGTTCCGTATATCACCACGCTCTCCGGCGCGATAGCCGCGGCGCGCGGAATCGAGGCCAGGCGTCAGGGCAGAGGGTGAGGCCTTGCTTGAAAGAAAAGGGCCGGACACACACGTGCCCGGCACCCTGCATATTCAAGGAAGAGGTCCGTCACTTCGTAGTCCCGGCCGCCACCTTGCCCTGGTAGATTGAGGGCTCGAACTTGTCCAGGTTGACCGTCAGATTGCCCAGCATGTGGCTGGCCTCGATCTTGAGCACATCCTTCTGGTCATCGGCCGAGAGGTATATCTTCAGGTTGGCCTGCGGCTTCTTGGATGCCTCGGCCTGTTTCTCCGGGTCGAGGTTGACGGCCGTAGGGATGATCACCCAGGCCACGCGCTTGGAGCCGCCCATATCGAGCATGACCAGTTTTTCGCACTTGAGCCGTATCTCGTACTGGCTCTTGCCCGGGAAGACGTCGAAGATCTTCTCCATGCCCACCTTCCAATCGAAGCCGCGTACGAGGTAGGTGGCGGAGAAGGGGTCGAGCATGAACTTCTCCGGCTGGATGTTCTTGGTTTCATATTCGACCTCGCCGTCATCCGATTTCCTTTCCAGGGTTTTGATGGCGCCTCCCGGTTGAAACGTGGTGGTGGTGGCGCGTTCCCTGGTCCTGACCTGTTGCTGAACCTTGGTCTGAACAGGGGCAAAGGGATCTGAGTCGATCACGGCTTCTCCCCGGTAACGGATCTTGTAGAGCCGGTCGAACATGTTGATGGTCTTGGCGAACACCTGGACCTTGTACAGGTCGTTCTCGCGCTCGATTGAGAGGTCGATGGTGCCGATGCGCATGTTGTTGAAATCCACCAGGTAGGAATAGGTGCCCTGCAGCGGCTCAAAGCCTGTGTCATCCGGTCTGGGCGGCTGGAGGCCTGAGAACCCGGGGGCGGCAACGGCTTCGGTCAAAGGCGCGATTAGCAGACAGACCAGGCACAGCACCACTCGCGCAAGAATTTTGTGATTGGTCATCTTTTCCATCTCCATCTGTCTTCGCACTCCTTTCATGCCTTATCATCACTTCGTATGCGCCGGGAAAAATCGATGCCGCAGCCCCAGGGATGTCTTTTCAAAGCGCTGCTCATCGCTGCTCCCCCGGTCTGTCCGTAAAGACGGTCGGTCGATATAAAAAGACTACACATGCCCTGGGCGCATACTCAGTGGCGCGGGTTTCGCGCATCTCCCGGCGCCGGAACGTGGCTGCCATGGCGCTGAATTACATTCCCGGCTTGACAGATCCGTAAATAGTTGTATAGTACAACAATGCTGCCGGAGATCGATCCCAAAGACCGCGAAATTCTGGCCCTTATCATGGGGCTCTCCAAGGCCGTGCGCTGCTGCCGCCAGGACGAGGTGTTCTGCGAAGACGTGACCTTCACCCAGTTCCTCATCCTCGACCGCATCGCCGCGCATACCGAACTGGGTATGCTGAGCCTGCATGCCGAGCTGGGTGTGGACAAGAGCACGACCACCCGCCTGGTCGCCCCGCTGATACGCCGGGGTTTGATCTCTCGCGGCAGGGCCGGACATGATTCGCGCGCCGCGGTCCTGACCCTGACAGCCCAGGGTCGGGTCGTGCATGCCAAGGTGTGGCAATGCCTGGTCGGGTTTGTCAGGGCTATCCAAGCAGAGATCCCGCGTCACCAGCGTGACGAGGTGCTTCAAGATACCGGCGTGTTTCTCAGGGCCATGCAGCAGGTGGCTGACCGGCGTTATACCGGCAATAACCATGCGCGTTGCTGCGAGGGCATGCTTATGTCCGACACGCGGCACAGGGCGGGATGAAATTTCCAAGGAGCGGACATGGATCAACGACAAGATTTCGATCAAAAAAGCGCCGGGCGCTTCGTACTGCCCATGGCGCCAGCGGCGTGCTGTGGACCGGAGGTGCTTCCGGCCGCGGCGCCCAGCAGTGAACAGGGGTTTGTAGAAGGGGTCCACCCCGGCCCGAGCGGGGATATTCCCCGCGTGTCGTCACGCCTGGGACCGGCCGATCGCCGGGGCGCCATCAAGGCCCGGCTCGGGGTAGGGCGCATGCACTATGCCATCGACCCCGGTCTGTATGCCCTGGGTGTACCCGATGAAAATTCTCCGGTACTGGTGAGCGCCAACTACAAGATGAGCTTCGACTACCTGCGTGAGGCGCTACCCGGACGCAACGCCTGGATCCTGGTCCTGGACACCAAGGGTATCAATGTCTGGTGCGCGGCCGGCAAAGGGACCTTCGGCACCGCGGAACTTGTAAGCCGCGTCCAGGCAAGCGGCTTGAAGGACATCGTCAAGCACCGCACCCTGATCCTGCCTCAACTGGGCGCCCCGGGCGTGGCCGCGCATACGGTCAAAAAACTCTGCGGTTTCAGCGTGCAATACGGCCCGATCCGCGCGCGCGACCTTGGCGCCTATCTCGATGCGGGCATGCAGGCCACGCCGGAAATGCGGCGCATGACCTTTCCCTTCAAGGACCGGGCCGCGCTGATCCCCATCGAGCTTTCCGAGGCGCTCAAGGCCGCCGTTCTCATCGTGCCGTTCATGTTCATATTGAGCGGTTTCCTGGGTGCGGAAGGTTTTGCGGCCAATCTCTTGAACGACGGAATTTTCACCATCCTGGCCCTGGTCTTGTCCATCCTGGCCGGCACCGTGCTGATGCCGCTCATGCTGCCGTATCTGCCGGGCCGGGCGTTTACCACCAAGGGTTTTACCATCGGCGCCGTCGCGGCCCTGCTGCTGATAGTCGGGTGGGGCGGCGACCTCACCACCTGGCGCGGTGTCCTTGTGGCCGGTGCCTGGCTATTAATGACGGCCGCTATCGCGGCCTATCTGGCCATGAACTTCACGGGCGCCTCCACCTATACGTCGCTCTCGGGCGTGAAGCGCGAGATGCGCTGGGCCGTGCCGTTCGAGATCGGCACGGCCGCAACCGGGCTGGTCATATGGATTGTATCAGGCTTCATGGCGTAAGGGGGGGTATATGCCGAAACTGGTTTATCTTAAAGATGTCGTTACGTTGAAGCTTGATGAAGCCAAGTGCGTGGGCTGCGGTATGTGCCTGGAGGTCTGTCCGCATGAGGTCTTTGCAATGAACGGCCGGCATGTTCTGATCCAGGACAGGGATGCCTGCATGGAATGCGGGGCCTGCAGCCGCAACTGCCCCACGGAAGCCCTATCCGTCCAGGCCGGGGTCGGGTGCGCCGCGGCGGTCATCAACGGCATGCTGGGCCGCAGCGGCTCCGCATGCTGCTGCAGCATCGACGCAGGGTCGTGCTGCTCGGATCCATCGAAGCCTACCTGCGGCTGATATTTAAGGGTTGAGCCTTGTCAGGGTACAGAATGTAGCTAACCATTCAAGGCCGGCCACCGCGCAACAATCGTACTGGGGACCTCAACCCCGCCTAAAGGCATTGCGTTCGATGTCCGGCTTCAGAAAAACGGCGTGGCGTTGATCTTCCTGGTGGAGGCGTGAGCGCAGCCTGGACCACCACCGCGTTATCCTCAGGCACAGACGCCGTGCGTTCGCGGCACTGGAGTCTCGACGTTTCCTAGCCGGGTGCACGCGGCTTTTTCATCGGCCGCGACATGCCTTGTCAAGTAGGTTTGCCCAAGGGTGCCAAGTAGCGTTACCCTCCTCGTCTCACGGCATACCCCGACTGAGCCGCGTGCGGGGTCTGCCGTGATGGATAACGGGGGCCTGCTTGAATTCCACTTGGAAAATTTCTTTTCCATGCTAAGGTGTAGGTTAATGGCGGCCGAATGGATTCTGGAACGTATCGCTCGATGGCGGCTATAATGAAATGAAAGGAGGGAGCAAAAACTATGAGTTTTTCGAGGCCACTCTGTCGTACGGAGCGGGTGTACTTGTTGTTTGATGAGTTCTGCCCAGGGTTTGCCAACCAATTCTTCTTAGAGGGAACCGGCGTCCTCGACCAGGCGAAATGGCAGAAAGCCGTAGCAATCGCTTCCGAGGCCAACCCCGGGACTCGATTGGTTCTGAAGGGGCATTTGATGTTCAGTCATTGGGTCGATTCCGGCGTCACGCCCAAGGTCAGAGAGGTGGATGGTTCGGCCTGGGATGGTCTCAGCCCCGAGAACGCCCCTGCCTTCCTGACGGAATCTTTATCACCCTGGGAAGGACCCACCTGCGAGGTGGTCCTTGTCCATGGCGATCCGCTGCGCATTGTTTTTAAATCCCACCATGCCGTGATGGATGGCCGCGGAACCCTGACCTGGCTGGAAGATATTATCCGGGCCCTCAATGGTATGGACCCCCTGGGCTCCAACTCGCGTATCACGGAGCTGGGCATGTGCAAGAGCTTTCAAAAAGAAAGCCGCACCCCGCCCCCCCATGAATTCCTCGCGCCCACCGGTATGCCGCAGGGACAGGAACGCGGTGTGGTCTGGCGTCGCATCTGCATCCCCGGACGATATAAAGATCAGCTCGGTCAGCTGGCGGTATTGCTGGCGCAGGCCGCCTGGAAACACGGCGACGGGAAGGTGCGCTTTGGTATTCCGGTAGACCTGCGTGCCCGGCAGGAGGGTCTGCGCTCCACCGGCAACCTGACTAATCTGATCTATCTGAACATGACGCCCGAAACCACGGCCAAGGATATTACCCAGAATATCGCCCAGCAGTTGGCGGAGCGCAAGGATGGCATGCTGTGGTGGGGGGACGAGGTTGCCCGTTACCTTCCGCTCTGGCTGCTCAGGCGTGAGCTCCGGAATGATATCGCCCAGAAGAACCGGACCGGGCGTTACCGTAATTCGGGCATCCTGTCCAACATGGGACGTTACCCGGTGGAATATCTTCAGGGTGGGGGCTTTTTCACCAATAATTATTGGGGCATCCCCCCCGGACAGGAATGCAACCCCCTCTTTGTCGGGCTGAGCCATACCAAAGAAGACATGACGCTCACCTTCTCTACGTCAAAGGTCCTGGCGAACGGGGGACGACTCGATGCCCTGATAGAGCATGTCCGAAAGGGTTTTGTCCCCGCTTCGTAGGGTGGGCGGTTATGACTGCGGAAAAGGACTCGCAATTCGCACGCTCAGGCCCAGCACCACGCGGCCACCGCAAATAGCGGCCTGGGCCTGGGCGGATACGTTCAATCTGATAGGTTCTCTGCGACCCAAGGAGGTCCGGGTTCTATCATCCGGGCCTCCTGTTTTCTCTATCGCATTATTACCTTTTAAACGCGCTTCCCGGCTGCCACGCATAATGCTATTTTCGCAAAAGCGGTTTTGTGCTAGCAGGTTGATAGTATTTTAAGGGGAAAGAAACATGGGAAAAGACGAAGAAAAGCACACCGCCATTGAAAAGGCCTTGAACATTCTGATGGCCTTTGCCCCGTATAATCAAGAGATGAGCACCACCGAGCTCAGCGAAAGGTTGGGTTTTCATAAGGCCACCGTATCCAGAACGCTCCAGGTGCTCACGCGCTACGGTTTCCTGATGCAGAATCCACAGACCAAGAAATACATATTGGGTGGAGCGCTTATTCAGCTGGGGGGGTTGGCCGGGCAGTCCTTCAACGGCGCCTTCGTTCAATTTGCCAAACCTTATATTGATGAATTACGCGAAACACTCAAGGAGACGGTTGCCCTGGAAGTCATGGCCGGCGAAAATTCCTATATGGCCTATATTGCCGAAGGGCCTCAGCGTGTTCGCATCGCCGCCTCCGTGGGGGAAATGCTTCCCCGGCATGCGGCCGCGGGCGCCAAGGCCATCCTGGCTTTTTCCTCTTCTGACGTGCAAAGCCAGATCAAGAACTGGACCATGAAGGGCCTTACCCCCAACACCATCGTCGATCCCAAGCAGTTTTTGCGCCACCTCCAGACAATCCGCAATGACGGGGTGGCCTTTGACAATGAGGAGATCGATCGGGGGGTCAGCGCCGTGGGCGCGCCGATTTTCGGCCATGAAGGCCAACCCATCGCGGCCGTGGTGGTCGTCGGGCCTTCCCAGAGAATAGCCATCGACAAGAAGGCGGAAATCGTACCCCTGCTGAAGGCCGCCGCGACCAGAATCTCGGAGCAGCTGCAAGCAAATCGCTGATCCTGTCGTCTTCCTTCGGGCTGTATTAAGCCCTGGTTCCTAATCGTAAAACCAAGCATTTCTTTTTCAATTTCTTCAATATCCGGAATTGACAAGGTATTGCTTTTGTAATATATCATATTATAAAATAATATATCATATAATGAATTGTAATGCTGGCAGGGCAGACAGAACCGAATTGATCTTTGTAGTGTCGTGGCGGACGTATCAGTCTTGGCCGGCATTTCATTTGGATACGAAATCCTCATGAGGGGGTTGTATGAGAAAAATCCTTGTTATGCCGTGTATCTTGGTCTGCACGGGATTGATCCTGGCCGCCACGCATGCACAGGCCTCCGGTTTCGCGGATACCTATGGAATCAGTACGCGTGCCATGGCCTTAGGCGGGGCGTTTACGGCCGTGGCCGATGATTTCTCGGCCGCCTTCTATAACCCTGCCGGCCTGGCCCAGATCCAGGAGAACCGCGCCTATATGGAGTATATCTACACCTCGCCCCGCATCGAGGTGAAGAAACCGGATGGCGGGGACTTGGTCACGCGCTTCTCCGACGGCACCGTGCGCACCAACCCGACCGAGGCTTCGGCCGGCCATGGCCTTAATATGGGGATACCCATCCTGGGCCTGTGCATCAATGTGAATGAAGCCCTGGATTTCAAGACCCACTGCGAATTCGGTCTGGCCTTCGCCATGCCGGAGAAAAACGATGTGATGTATCGCATCATGGCGTACCCGCCCGATCAACCGCATTTTTTCCGCTACGGCGATGACATCGACCGCACCTATATCGTGGCCGGCCTGGGGATCGAGATCTTGAAGGACCTGGTGTATGTGGGGGCCGGCCTGCAGGGCATGCAGTACGGCTCCGGCTCGATCTATGTCGACGGCGTAACCATCGGAACCAGCCCACAGGACCGGAATGTGGTCGGGCAGGTCAAGCAATCCGCGCAGACGGAATACAACCTGATGGCCGGGGTGCTCTTCACGCCCATGGACAAGCGGCTCAAGATCGGTTTTTCGTACCGCGACGAACAGGAGCTCGAAATCGACCCCCTGCCCACGCTCGTAACCCTCGGGGATGGGACCATAGCGCTGTGCATGGTCATGGGCATGAACGCCTTTTTCACCCCGCGGGAATACTCTTTGGGGGCCGCCTATGACTTTGGTGATATCCTGGTTTCAGGCGAGGCCAACCTGCAGAAGTGGGGCGACTACCGGTTTTCTCCCCAGGATCGACTGTATTTTTCCGGCACGCCGGGCTTCGACGATACGGTCAATTACCGCCTGGGTATCGACGTTCGATTGAACAAGGATGCCGGTCTCCTGCTGGGGTTCTGCCGCCAGCCGTCTCCCGTGCCTGACCAGTCCGGCAAGATCACGAACTATATCGATATGGATAAGGATATCGTTTCGCTGGGAGGCAGGTATGACCTGCATGTTCAGCCCTTCTTCAAACAACCGGTGAGGGTGACCGGCACCCTGCAATATCAGAAGCTTGAAAGTATTACCGTGGACAAAACCGGTGTGAGAACCGGGGTTACCTGGGTGGATCAGGAAAGCTACAAGGTCTCCGGTGATGCATATGCCGGCGCGATATCGATCGGCATGGCCTGGTGATGGCAGGGAAAGGAAGGACTGATTATGCATAAAACGACTATCATCGGCCTCATGGTTGTTATCGTGATCATGGCTTCGGCGGACCCGCTCCGGGCCGCCGGGTGCCCGGACACCTACGGCTTGAGCAACCGCGCCATCGGTCTGGGCGGGGCCTTTACCGCCGTGGCCGATGACTTTTCGGCCGTCTACTACAACCCGGCCGGGCTCGGGCAGCTGAGCGGCACCCATTTTGCGCTTGAGTACCGCCACACCAGCCCCAACATCGAGATCAAGAAGGCCAACGGTGAAAAGCTCGTGATCTATGATGCGGCGGGCCAGGTGCGCAACGATCCCACCCAGGGCACGGCCGGCCATGGTCTGGATCTGGACATCCCATTGCTCGGTTTTGTCATTGATGTGAACCGGATTTCCGAGCTTTCACGCAACGTCAAACTAGGGATAATCATGAGCTTTCCGGAAAAATTCAATATCAACTACCGCATCCGCGATTATCCGCCGGATCAGCCGCAGCTCCTGCGCTACGGCGACAATGCCGATCGCATGACGCTCGGCTTCGGGCTGGGGATCGAGGCGCTCAAGGACCTGGCCTATGTGGGCGGCGGTGTGCAGGGTATGATCTATGGACCGGGCAGCTTCACGATCGACGGCATGAGTCTCTCGGGCCAGAACGTGGTAGCCCAGTCCGAGATGGGCGTCCTGCTCAAGTACTATCCCGTCGTGGGCCTCCTGTACACTCCTTGGGAAAAGCGCATCAGAATCGGGCTGTCCTGGCGGGATGCCATGGAAATCAATCTTGGAACCATTCCGATCAGGGCCACGGTGCGCTCGGGCAATATGGACGTCACCGTGCCCATGCAGCTCGATATCAATGCCTTTTTCACGCCCGAGGAATATTCGGCCGGTTTGGCATTCGATCTCGACCCGCTCCTGGTCTCGTTCGAAATCAATAAACAACTCTGGAGCGACTATGAGTTTTCCGTTACCGACAGCCTGCACTATATCGGCGCGCCGGATTTCAAGGACACATATAATTACCGCGTCGGCCTGGAGTATAAACCGGCTCCACGCTTAAGCCTCATGGCGGGCTATTTCCGTCAGCCCTCGCCCGTGCCCGACCAGTCGGGGCGGGTCTCCAATTATATCGATATGGACAAGGATTGCTTTTCGCTGGGGTCCAGCTACACCTTCGATCCCATTCCGGGATGGACCAAGGGGCCATCAAAACTGGGGCTGAGCTTCCAGTACCAGAAGCTTGAAAGCCTGTCGGTAAACAAGACCGGCATCACCGGCATATCCTGGGTAGACCAGGAGAGCTATACCGTCAAAGGGGATGCCTGGACCCTGGGTGCGTCATTCGGTCTGTCATGGAAATAATAGGTTCAAAAATTGCAACGTTATGATTGGCAAGAGGAGGGAAAAACCATGAAGATCACCATAAGTATCGTGTTGGTCGGAATGTTGTTCATTTGCCTGATCTTGGCCGGATGCGGGAAAGACCCCGATGTAACCCGCTCGGATGTCGCATCCCTGAGCTTGAACTCGGAAAGCGTGCTGGGGGGCGAAAGTGGAAATTATCCGGAACTCGCGGCACTTTTGGGTAATATATCATACCAGCGGTTGCTCGAAGTGCTGCAATCCAGCCTGGACAAAATGAATGCCCTGGCCGCGCAGGGGGCCACAAGCGCCCAGGATTATCAGACCGTGCTGAACATCCTTGCCAACATGCACGCCATGATGCTGGAAGAAAAGGCCGAGTATGAAGCCACGGGCGAAGACACCTCGGCCCTGTCCGAGTCCTCGCTGGCCTTAAGCCAGATCGTGGGCATGGCGGCCGACAACCATGTGGGCGCGGTGCTGAACCAGGTCGTCAAACAGACCGGGCCCGAGCCGGGCATCTACCCCATGCTGGCCTACGTGCTCTCGGCTCCGGAAGAAACCCTTCAACGCAGCTCCGGCGGCACGACCTTCAATGGCTTTAAAAGTTATGATGATTTCAAAACCGTGATGCTCACCGTAAACGCTATCATCGATCCGCGGGGCAAGTATTCCCTGTTGCACGACGACCTGAGGTCCATCACGGATGCAATCAAAACCAACGAGATCAAGAAGTTGACCTTTGCGGATGCCGAAGATGTACTGGCCACGCTCATGGATTCCGTGAACTCCGATAGCGACCAGACCGACGACACGACCAGCACCGACACCAGCACCGCCATTGATCAGGAGATTGTCGACAACCTTCTGTCCGTTCTGGATGATCTCTGGGAAAACGATGCCCGGTTCAGGGCCGATCTGGTGTCCGTCATCGGCGAAGCGGGCAGGCTTTTGGCAACAGAAAACAATGGGGACACCGACCTGGGCCGGATCATTAGCGTGGCGCAGCAGCTGCTCGCGCCGGGCGAAAGGCGCACCCATCTGCGGGAATTTGCGAACGGTGCTCTGCACGGCCTGGTCCCGACCTCCGACGGCCAGACCCTGGAGGCCATGCTGGAGAAGATTACCCAGTCGATGACCAATTATGATGCGGCCCTGGATACCACCACGGTTTACAGTGCCGGCATCGGCAAGGGCCTGCTCGGCATGGTAACCCGCAATATGTACGATCAGGACCGGACGACCGCGGATGTCAAGACCAGCTGCCTGCGCGCGCTCATCTACATGATGCAGGAATCCAACCTCGGCCTGACGCTCTTGGGTGTTCCGGAGCTCTCCATGATCTCTTCGCCCGATGGCGGCACCGTTTCCGATGTGACGATCAACACCGCCAAGTGGTCGGTGGGTGAAATCGCTTCGGCCCAGCAATGGGCCCGGGCTTACAATGCCGATCACACCCAGTATGCGTTCATGGCCGCCGCGGATGACAACCAGGACGGCGCCGTGGATAAGTTCGAGGCCTTTGATTGGGTGCTCTATTCCAAGCGCTACCGCATGATGGGCCTTTCCATCCCGGGGTTGAGCGAATATTACGGCCTGGTCGGCACCATGACCAGCCCGGTGACCGCGGCCTTGATGCCGGTGGGCATAACCGACCCGTTCGCGGCCATGGTCGAACTGGCGGGAGGGATAGCACCTTCCGGTGAAGGCACGGACCCCGACGCCTACATGAACCGCACGGATTCGTCCGGCCGGCGGCACAAGCTTTTCAGCCTCTTCGCGCCGCTCATGGAGTATTTCTGGGACCCCAATGGGGACGGCGTCTATTCGAATGCGGAAGTACGGGTAAACGACATGATCATGATGCTCGAAGGCATGAACGAGATCGATGTCGACCCGGACCAGAACCCCTATATCACCTACTCGTCCAAATACCGCAGCCTGTATTATGCTCCGCTTACCGGCCTGCCGGTTGCCTCGGTCATAACCGGCCGGGCAGCCCACAGCGACGCAACCTTCCGCCTGGATAATTCCGGCGACATCCTGAAGCTCTTCGATGGCGGCGCCGCATGCGACGGCGGTATGCTCGCTTATCTCCTGCGTTCGCATGACGCTAATACGGCAAACGACGGCATCATCCTCGATCATCTGCTCGACATGATCGTGCGCATCGTGTTCAAGCTCGACAGCGATCAGTATCGTTTGAAAGGCGGCAAGACCACCTTCCAGGGCCTGATGGATGCCATCGACCTCAAAGGCCTGAGTGAGGAGGGCATCAGCGATACGCTCACCGTGCTCTTCGACGGCAAAGACGGCGGGACACCGCTGGCGACATCCGCCTACGATTTATTGACCGACAATCACGATGCCCTGGTGGCGATCACCCAGCCCATGGGCCGGTTACTGGTCGACCTCGCTGCGGTCAATACCCAAACCCAAACCACGCATATCGAAGCGCTTATCAATGACGGCCGCGACGTATGGCCGATCTTGAAAGACCTGGTAACGGTGAGCGAGAGCAGCGCCGAAACGGAGAATGACAGCACCGGCACGAGCCTGTTTGACTATCTGACCCAGGCCAATGACGACGGTACGGACAATCCGCTCATGCTGCATGTGAAGACCGATCTCTATAAAATCCTGGACGTTCAGAACAGCACCTATAATCCCCAGGGCGCCTTGGACGCCGGTGTCCCGCTGACCGGGCCCGACGGCCTGCTGGTCCATCTCACCGGAGGGGTGAGCTGGATTGATACCGTGAAAGAGTACGTGGGACTGGATAATGGTTTATATGACCTCTCGCCCCTGGCGGATTTCCTGGTGGCCCTTACCGCCAGTCCTGACATCGCATGGCCGGCCGTGCACGACGGATCGGATATGCTGGACCAGATCCTGGGCGACGAGAGCATGTCCCAGAGCTTCCTCCAATCCGTGGTCAAACCCGTGGATGTGAACGGCGACGGCATCAGCGATGGCACCGTACTTAAGGGCATTGCCGATATGATCAATCTGAAAGGCGTGGATTTTGGCGGTGTGCTGAACGATGTGGCCACGCTCATGGACCCTGATAATGTCGACCTGAAACCCGGGAGTGAGGCATTCGACATGCTGCTGCAGGTATTGGATTTCGCGACCGAGAACGCCAACGTGGTGAAATGAAATAACACGAGGGGCCACTGGCGCAAGGAAAAGATGGGGGGATTCCCCCATCTTTTTTATTCAAAACCTATTTGCATGATCAGCGCGGTATGCTATCGGTATCGGATTAAGAGATAGGGAAATACTATATGAGACAGGATGACGATAAAAACACCTCCATCGAAAAGGCCTTAAAAATCCTCCTGGCCTATATCCCCTATAACCAGGAGATGAGCACCACCGAGCTCAGCGATAAACTGGGCTTCCATAAAGCCACCGTATCCCGGACCCTGCAGGTGCTTGCGCGCTACGGCCTGCTGATCCAGAACCCGCAAACCAAGAAATATATCCTGGGAGGAGCGCTCATCCAATTGGGTGCGTTGGCCGGCCAGTCGTATCATGCCAGCTTCGTTCAGGTCGCCAAACCCTATATCGATGAGTTGCGGGAAACGCTCCAGGAAACGGTGGCCATGGAGATCATGACCGGCAATGACCCGTTCATGGCCTATGTGGCACAAGGGCCGCAACGCGTGCGCATCGCCGCCACCGTGGGCGAGCTGCTCCCCCGGCATGCGGCCGCGGGCGCCAAGGCCATCCTGGCCTTCTCGCCGGCCGAGGTACAAAACCAGGTCATGCAGTGGCCCATGAAGCGCCTGACCGACAATACCATCGTGGATCCTCAAACCTTCATGCAGCACCTCAAGGTCATCCGTAATGAGGGCGTGGCCTTTGACAATGAGGAGATCGATCGCGGGGTCAGCGCGGTAGGTGTGCCGATCATCGACCGTCAAGGCCTGCCCATTGCCGCCGTTGTGGTGATCGGGCCTTCCCAGAGGATCGCCATCGACAAAAAGGCGGAGATCATCCCGCGGCTGAAGGATGTCGCGGCCAAGGTTTCCGCCCAGTTCTGATGAGTTTCTCCAGATCGCAGGAGGTTATCATGAAGAACAAGCATCTCCGGTTCCCGCTCGCATTGCTGCTCTTGGTGTTGGTGCCGAGCACCGTCCTTGGATCGTCCCGCGGGGCGCGCTATTTATTCCCGGACAAGCAGTTCCATTTTCAGACCCTGCGCACGCTCGACCATGGCACGAATGGCGGGGCCATGACCGGGGAGGTGCTGTCGCTCATCCCGCGTATATCCGATGACGAGAGCTGGAAACGGAAATGGCTGGATATGGCCGAGAAATGCGAGGCCTGGGCTGGGGAAGCAGCCGACCCCGTATCCAAGGGCAATGATTTGCTGCGGGCCTCCAACTACTATCGCACCGCCGCGTTCTTCTTGCCCCCGCGCGGTGAAGATCTGGGCGAGATCAAAAAGATCCATCAGAAAAGTGTGAGGACCTTTCAGAATGCGCTCAAGAGTCTGGGCATCAACCACCGCATCTATCAGGTACCGTGGGAAAGCGGCCATATGCTGGTGTATTATTTCCCCGGCAAGCAAGACAAGCCGCTTATGTTCGTGCATGGCGGTTTCGATTCGACCCTGGAAGAGGTGTACTTCCTGGTAGCGGCAGCCTTTATCGAGCGGGGATATCCGGTGGTCATGTTCGAGGGGCCGGGGCAATCGAACATGATCAGGGAATTCGGGATCCGCTTCACTCCGGATTGGCATAAGCCGGTGGCCAAGGTCATGGATTTCATGCTGTCCACCGAGCCCGGGCTCGCGGGAAAGAAAAAGGTGCTGGTGGGCATGAGCTTCGGTGGGCTCCTGGCCGGCCGGGCCGCGGCCTATGAGCCACGCTTCGATGGAGCCGTGCTCTGGGGCGCCCCGTATGACATGAAGAGCGCCGCGCTGTTCCAGATGCCTGCCATCGGCCGCTGGGCCTACCGCCAGGGCATGCGCGGGAGCATCAACATGGGCGCGGGTCTGATTTCGCGCTGGGACCGCAATCTGCGCTGGGGACTGAACAACGGCATGTGGACCATCGGCGGCGATACCCCCTATGACATGCTCAAGGCTTTCGAAGCCTATACCCTGGCCGATGTCCAGGACAAGATCCGCTGCCACGTCCTGTGCCTGTACGGCGAGAAGGATATCTATGTCTCCGATGACTCTCAGTTGAATGAATTGAAGAATTCATTCAAGCATGCCGCCAGCTATACCTTGAAGATCTTCAAGGAGGAGGACGGTTCCGCCGAGCACTGCCAGAACGGCGCCAAGGAGCAGGCCATGCAGGAGATCATGCTCTGGCTCGATGCAAAAGGATTGAATGCCCCCTGACAGGTTGGGGCTACGCCAAATGTTTTTGGCTTTTCCCCATAGTGTTTGAACCTAGTTTGCCCACTGAATTGAGGTGGGGGTTCCTATAGGTGGTCAATAAACATTACTATGATATCTTCAGCGAATATCTTCAAAGCATGGCAATCATATTTCTCCGCAAGAGATCTATCATTTTTTAGTATATAGGAAACTATAACTAACGTGCCAAGATCGTTAGTCCGGATATAGACTCGGAATAGTATAGATCTCATTCGGAGACAAAAGCATTCCGGGGTTTGCTGGAGTCCATGTTTATCACAGATAGCATAATGCGGGCATTAACTCTTGCACTTGTCGATATCTACACCAAGCAACCAGAACCTTGAGTAAAGATCTTGAGACGAAAAACATGATATAAACCAAGAGTGTAGGTGATGAAATATTCTATTCAGCTTCTCAGGGCTAATAGAACTGAAGATTGTATTGCATTATCTCGTTCTTGGCTGAATTATGAAGAGAAATTCCATCCTTGATTTTTTGCCTTGCATCTCCCGTTATACATCTCAATGAAGCCTGAGAAGCATGGAACAACCGAGGATTTTTAGTCATTAACTTTCATCAAGCACCTTCCGAATGGTTCTTGATAACTCCTTGATCGCTAAAGGTTTCATGATGAATTCCTTGATCCCCATCCTTATCGCCTTTTCTTCCGTTATGTGCTCACTGTACCCGGTACACAGGATAATCGGGATATCTTGACGGATTTCCATGAACTTTTTAGCCAATATATCCCCGGTCATGCCAGGCATGGTCATGTCAGTGATGACCAGGTCAAACGTATGTGGCGATCTCTTGAAAATATCCAGGGCTTCGAGACTGTTCGTTTCTGCAAACACTTCATACCCCAGGTCAGCCAACATTTTTTTGGCCATGTTCACAAGAACCGGATCATCATCAATGAAAAGGATGCGCTCGTTCCCCCTTGGTATGAGCGCATTCTCCAGGGGCTTCCATACCTCCTCACCGGACTTGATCTCAGGAAGATAGATATCGAATGTAGTCCCTTCACCCGGTGCGCTCTTGCAAGTGACAGCACCACGATGATCCTTCACGATCCCGTGCACGACCGACAACCCTAGGCCCGTACCTCGCCCCTTTTCCTTGGTGGTAAAGTAAGGGTCGAAAATCTTTTCCATGACCTCGGGGGTCATCCCATGGCCTGTATCACTTATGGTGAGCCTTAGATAGGGGCCGGGCGTGAGATCCAGCTCACGGGCCGTTGCCTCTTCATCTATATTTTCTTTCGTTAGGCATACCTCTAGAACTCCCCCGGCCACATCCATGGCATGTGCCGCATTGGTGCAGAGGTTCATGATGAGCTGGTGAATCTGCGTGGGATCGGACAGTATGAGGCCAGATTTGATGATGTCCTGCCGGATTTCTATGGTGGTCGGTATGACCGAGCGAATCATCTTGAGTGATTCCTTGACAAGGGAAGGGAGTTCTAAAGGTGAATATTCGGGTTCGGTCTTACGGCTGAAGGTGAGGATATGTTTTACAAGATCCTTGGCCCTGGCGCCTGCCTTGAGAACCTCGTTAAGCTCATTTTCAGCCTGCTCAGGTTTTTGGAGATTAATTTTCGCAAGCTCGGTGTATCCGATAATCGCTGAGAGGATGTTGTTGAAGTCGTGGGCAATACCTCCCGCCAAAGTTCCTATTGCTTCCATTTTCTGAGCCTGGGTTAATTGAGATTCAAGTTGTTTTCTTTTTTCCTCCGCCTGTATTTTCTCAGTAATATCTTCAAGGGTCTCTATAGCCCCGACGAGCTCTCCTTCAGCATTCCTGATGGGTGCTGCAGTAATCCTGAGCCATTTACCATTTTCCCCAAGTGAGGGAAAAAAGTCAGTTGTGTCATACGCCTCATCGATCAACTTTGACCTGCTGTGCTTTCCGAAATACCATTCAGAAATTGTTTTGAATGAGCCATCAACAATAAGATCGGCCATACAGGGTCTTTCCCTGTCATAGAAGGCCTTCCATTGTTCCTTGGTACCTATGACACTACTAGCTCTAATCCCGCTCAGTTGTTCCATGGCATCATTCCAGTGTATGACCTGATGGTCTTTTCCAATGACAAACGCGGCGATAGGAGAACCATGGAGGATAATTCGCAGCCTCTCTTCACTCTCCTGTAATGCCTCCGCATTCTGCTTTCGTTGAGTAATATCCTCAGCAACACCATCCAGCCATTTGATTTTTCCGTTCTCATCGTACTGGGTAGTTGCACTGATCGAAGCCCAAAGAGAACTACCATCTTTTTTCCGCAGAGCAAGTTCCTTGTCCTTTACAAAGCCAGTTCGTTTTATCTCTTCGATGAAGAGCTTTCTCTCGTCAGCATTCTGGTAGAGGTCGGACACAGATAGTTCTAAGAACTCATCGAGGGAATCATAGCCGAACATCTTGATCATCGCAGGGTTTGCCTGGATTAATCTGCCAGGGAGATCGCCGGTATTTCTGTACACGCCCACATTCAGATTGTCGACCAGGGTCCGGTACTTCTCCTCGCTCTCGCGGATCAGAGACTCGGCACGCTTGCGTTCGGTGATGTCGTGCGCAATGGAGATCGAACACATTTGTCCCTGTATTTCGATCAGTCGGCCTGAGATGAGCGCAGGGATAATCCGGCCGTCTTTGGTACGAAAGTCGGTCTCTAGCCCATTGACAGCGCCTGTCTCCTGCACTTCGGTAACATAGTTATTCCTGTGCTCGAGATTTGACCACGTCTCCAACTCACTCACCGTCTTGCCGATCACTTCATCACGGGAATACCCCATGGTGTGCAGAAATGTGTCATTGACCTCAATGATTTTCCCATCGCTCAACCTTGCCAGGACAATACTGTCGGGACTTGCCATGAAGGTGGTGGTAAACATCGTCTCGCTCTTGTGACGTGCTTCCTCTGCCCGTTCGAGCTCGGTGATGTCTCTTGTTATGCCGACTATGAACCGCTCCCCCTTTACATCGGTGTACAAGGTCTTCTTGGTGACAATAATGTGCACAATTCCATTGGCATCGGTGAAATCTTCTTCGTTGATGTTCTCCATGCCCGAGGTGAAGACGATCTCGTCCTTTGCCCAGAATACATCGGCCTCACTTACAGGGAAAAAGTCGTAATCGGATTTACCGATGAGTTCCTCACGTTTGTACCCCATGAAAGAACAGTAGGCATCGTTGATCAGCACCCACCGGTGCTGACGATTTTTGACGAAAATGGGATCTGCAACAGAATTGATGATCTCATCCAGATAGTTCCTTGATTCCAAGAGCGCCTCCTCGACCTTCCTGCGCTCGGCAAGCTCCTCCTGGAGCCGTTGATTGGCTTCCTCCAGCTCTTCTGTCCGCTCGCGGATTTTGTGTTCCAACCGTACTGTCAATTCCCGCAGACGCAGGTGGGTCCTGACTCTGGCCAGCACTTCTTCGGCCTGAAACGGCTTGGTAATGTAGTCCACCGCACCGGCCTGAAACCCCTTCACCTTGTCGTGCTCGTGTTCCAGGACGCTGATGAAGATGATGGGGATGGAGTGTGTCCTCTCATCCGCCTTGAGTCTCCGGCACACCTCGTAGCCGTCCATGCCAAGCATCTTGATGTCCAGCAGGATGAGGTCGGGAAGGATTAATTGGACAAACTGCAGAGCCAGCTCGCCGTCGGAGGCAGGATGAACGGTATAGCCCTGCTCCGTCAGTAGGTTCGTCAGGAGGTGAAGATTGGCAGGTGTATCGTCCACAATCAGGATTCTGTCGACATGAGCACGGGTCATTTCTTTACACATGACTGTCCTCCGAGCCGGCTTTAGCATGAGCGGCCCTGATCAACCGCAGAATACGACTGTACTGGAAATCCCTGGCCATGTCTGCCAGCTCATCTGCTACAGGTGCATCGTGGGCATAAATATCTTCAATCGCACGACCCACCTCGCGGATGTCAAGCATATGCAGCGCATGTTCCAGTGCATCCAGCAGCTCCTTTGGCAAGGTCGCCAGAGATGCCATATCCGGCTGAGTTGCACCGGCGGCGGAGGGAATCACGTCTTCCTCGTAGACAAACCTCACGCCGAGATATTTTGTCAGGGCATCGAATATCTCGACATCGCGATACGGCTTGCGGATGAAATCATCACACCCCGCCGCCAGGATCTCGCCCAGTTCCTCTTCGAGGGCATGGGCTGTGATGGCAACGATCCTGATGTGTGCGCCAGCCTCGGTAGCCTTGATCTGACGGGTCGCCTCCAGGCCGTCCATCACCGGCATGCGGATATCCATGAAGATCAGGTGGGGACGCCACTGCTCGGCTACGGCAACCGCCTGCTGACCGTTGATGGCTTCCCGCAGTTCGAAACCAATCGGCTCCAGCAGTTCACGCAGCAGCAGGCGGTTCTCGGGCTGGTCCTCGGCGATGAGCAGACGAGAGCGTGGCTGACCGTCCGCCAGCCCGATCACGCGGTCGCGGAGCGGCGCAGCCAGTATGGCCTCGTCCGGCAGTACGGCCACCGGTATCTCGAAGTGAAATACCGAACCTTCTTTAGGCGCGGCAGCAACCCCGATCGTACCGCCCATGAGCTCCACATACTGCTTGGATATGGCCAGCCCCAGGCCGGTCCCCGCTTCCAAAGTCGGTTGGTCCCCCAGCTGTACGAAGGAGGAAAATATCCGCCCCCGGTCTTCCTCACGGATGCCGGGACCGGTATCCTCAATCTCGAAGCGCACCCGCATCCGCTCGGCACCCTCTTCTTTGGTGGCCATGACCCGCAGGATGACCCCGCCTTTTTCTGTGTACTTGATGGCATTGCCGATCAGATTGAGCAACACCTGCCGCAGTTTTCCCCCATCGACAGCGACATATCGGGGCAGGTCAGGGGCCGGCACAACGGTAAACGATAGACCTTTTCCTGTGGCCTGCACCGACATCAACGACCGCATTTCCTCCACTAGGTGCCACAGGACGATGGGCGACTCCTCAAGTTCCACCCGGCCTGACTCGATCTTCGCGATGTCCAGTACGTTGTTGATCAGGCGCAGTAGATGTTCGCCGCTGTGGGTGATGATCTCCAGGTGTCCCCTCTGACTGGAAGGGAGATCCGGGCTATTTTTTATGAGTTGCGAGAAACCGAGCACCGCATTCAAGGGGGTGCGCAACTCATGGCTCATGTTGGCCAGAAAGACGCTCTTGGCCCGGTTGGCGGATTCAGCCTTATCCTTGGCAACAGCCAGCTGGGCGGTGCGTTCCGCAATCAAATCCTCCAGGTGATCGCGGTGTTTTTTCAGCTCCGCCTCGGTATGATTTTGCCTTTTCAGACTTTGTGCCAGCTGAATGTTGCCAATACTGAGCCGGGAGATCATAACGGCCAGCTTTGAATAAAAGTCCATTACATTATAAACGGTTTCGCGGGTCCAGCGGGGAACTGCGTCCAATGCGGCCAGATATTCTTTTTGATCAAAACCATACCTGTTTGCCTGTCTTCTAAAAAATTCGTAATCATGAACCTCGTCTTCAAAAATGAACTGCCCCAGGAACAGATTGGCAATGTGCCTGCCGTTGATGATGATGGGCGTGGCGATGTCCCACAGGTTGTTCTTGCATTTGTACAGCCTATATTGACCTTCACTGAGATTCTGGGTGAGGTAAATATCACTCTCTTTGCAGTAGGCCAGGGTTTCAGGGTGAATGCGATGAAATTTCGTGCAGATGTCCTGCCAGCCGGTGGCAACATGCACTTCCCCCTTGAGGTCGGTTATGGCCATACCGATATGGGTGGCTTTATAAAAAGAGCCCATCATCTCCTGGATGGCCTTAAAATCGATAAGACGCCCGACCTCCTCCCTGTTGATATCCACTTCAGGCGAAAACAGGTATTCAATGCCGACATCGGTCTGAGGCTGCGGTTTGGCTGTGGTCGTTTTCGTTGCTTCCTGCTCATTGATATGGCGCAGAGTGGTCAGATAGCAGAGTTGACCATCCGACTCGATGCGGTCTATTGAAATTTTCACATTGACGATCGTACTATCCTTGCTCCTGATTCGTGTTTCAATATCACGAATCGCTATTTTCATGTCGTGTTGCTCAAATATCCTGTTCCATAAATCCGGATCGAGAAAGAAAACCATTTCCAAAGAGGTTTGACCGACGATCTCTTCGCGTTTGTAACCGGTTAGTTTTTCACCAGCGGCATTGATATCCAGAACCACTTTGTCGCTTCCGCGCATCAGCAGAACGGCATCCGGGAGAAAACGAAAGATCTGATAAAATGTGTTTTCTTTTTGCTCCGGAAATGTTCGGCACTTGTTTGAATCTGTCTCCATTAGTTCTCCTTAAGAAGTGGTTGTGTCCTTTGCCTCCTTCATTCCGGCCATTGTGCGTTCCCAATGCTCGGTCAACTTCCTCAGCCGTACGTGCAATCGGATCCTGGCCAGCACTTCTTCAGGCAGGAACGGTTTGGTAATGTAATCCACCGCACCTGCTTGAAACCCCTCCACTTTCTCGTGTTCATCTTCCAGAATACTAATGAAGATGATAGGAATGGAACGCGTCCTATCATCTGATTTGATTCTACGGCACACTTCATAACCGTCCATGCCAGGCATCTTGATATCCAGCAGAATGAGGTCGGGGATGGTTGATCGGACGAACTCCAGTGCCTGCTCGCCTTCGGAGGCTGGATAAACGGTATAGCCTTGTTCCGACAATATATTCATCAGAAGCTGAAGATTGGCAGTGGTATCGTCCACAACCAGTATCTGGTCTGAGTGTCTGCCTTTCATTTCTTCACTCATGTTGCGCCCTCCGGGCCTGTTTCAGCATGGGCGGAACGGACCAACCGTAAGATCCGCCCGAATTGCAGGTCCCGGACCATTGCAGCCAATGAATCCCCCAGGCGGGCTAATCTTTCAATAAGAATAATGAGTTTTATGTGTTATGCAATACTCTTGGAGTCAAGAAACAGATACACAAAGAAAGATATCAAATTCCGGTCTATCAGAACTCGCTGCTCAAGCAAGAATGCGGATTTCTACGATATATGGAAGCTTTCAGCAGGCCAGTATTTGTTTTCATCTCAAGATGTGATCTCTAGCGAGAACCCTATCGCTTAAGATATTTCTCTAGCAATATTGGCGCTAGAAATAGCCGGGCCTGGCAGGTTCTGGCAAACTTTTCTGGCATCCCATTTTTTTTGGTTGTTCGAAATGAGTGGGTAAGTCCTATCGTATTCATCCAGCCCTTGAAAAAATAGCACTGTATCTTATAATGATAATATAGATCGTAATATGAATTGATGGAGCTGCACCACAATGGAGGTTTCCAGGTACGGCGCTTCCAGGGAGGTGATATATGAGGAGATTGAAAAACAGCAGTATTGTTGAGTGGTTGGTTTTATTGGTCTTGGTGGCATGTATAGGGATGTTCGCCGGATGTGGGGGCGGCGGCAGCCGCGGTGATGACAAGGGGCAATCGCAGAGCGAGGGGGAACCATCCGGCACGGTCGCGGCACAGCTGTTCTTCATACCTGACCAACCCGAAGGGCTGAAAACGCTCGCTTACGAGATCAGCGGGACCGGAAGCGAGCGCATGACCGGCACGGTAGAGATCTCGTCCAATCCTGTTAGCGCAACCGTGCCGGATGTCCCGGCCGGGACCGGGCTCACCATGCAACTCACCACGGCCGATGGGGCCTGCGCGGGCCAGGCCACCTTCGACGTGCTCGCGGGCCAGACCACGACCGTACAGATTCCGGTCCTGAACCGGAGCGTGAGCGCCGCTGATTGGGCGGCGTCCGCTGAAACAACCTCTTCGGCGTCGACCCCGTCATCGTACGTTGACGACGGGCGCTACGATTACTACTTAAGCCAACCCAACGCAAACTACACGGTAACGGTGGATAAAAATGTCGATATCACCATGCGCGACGGGAAGAAACTTAAGGGCGATGTCTATCGACCAGGCGCCCCCGGCCGTTTTCCGGTGATCATGGCCCAGTCGCCGTACCCCCGGTGGCTGGTGGGTATGGGGGGAGGGGTAGGCATCGATGATAACGGCGGCGTGGGCACGAAATATCAAAGTTTCGAGGAGGCCAACCCCGAGTACTGGATTCCGCGCGGCTATATCTATATCCGCGTCAGCACCCGTGGGTATGGTGGCTCCGAGGGACAGACCGCGACCCTGGACGCCCAGGAATACTACGACTACTACGACATGATCGAGTGGGCCGCCGGCCAGCCCTGGAGCAACGGGAACATCGGGCTCTTCGGCATATCCTACTTTGCCTTCTCGCAGTATTATGTGGCCGGGCTCAAACCGCCGCACCTCAAGGCCATCGTGCCCTGGGAAGGCCTGGCCGACCCATACCGCGATATCGGCTATCGGGGCGGCATTCCCTGCGTGTTCAGCTACGGTTTTGCGGCCGGCATGCAGCTCCTGGCCAACAACCCATTCACGGCCGTGAATTACTTCGGACTGTTTTTGAAGTATCCCTTATTCGACAAGGTGTGGGAGTATGGCGTGGGTTACTTAGCCAACCCGGAAGCCAATACCATTCGCGTGTTGGATATCTTGAATGAAATCGATGTCCCCATGCTCTCGGTCGGCAACTTGAACGACCCGGATCTGCACTTGCGGGGCAATGTGTATGCCTTCCAGGCGGCGCGCAGTCCGATCAAGAAGCTCTTGCTCTACACCGGCACGCACTGGGGCTCGGCCTATCAGCCGTGGGCCAACCGCACGGTGCTGCGTTTCTTGGACCACTGGCTCAAAGGCAACGATACCGGAATCTACAACGAGCCGGCGGTTGATGTACAGCTCCGTACCGGTTCGGGCACGTACCGGCATGTCTACGGCGATGCCTGGCCGCTGCCGCAGACGCTCTGGACCAAATACTATCTGGACGCGGGCGCCAAGACCCTGAGCACAAACGCGCCCTTGACCAAGAACTCGGCCGTGGCGCAGCATGTCAGCGAATCCGGCATCGGCAGCAGCGATCAGCTCACCTTTAGGACCGCGCCCCTGGCACAGGACGTTGCCATCGCCGGCCCGGTATCGGCCCATTTCTGGGTGTCATCATCCACCAGGGATGTGGATCTTACGGTGGAACTGCGCGACTTCGACGCCCAAGGCAAAGAGAAGCGCTTTGCCTACTACATCGCCGGCAACCCCGACGAGCCGGTATCGCGCGGATGGCTTAAGGTTTCACTGCGGGCCTTGGACCCCGAACGCACGCGCGAGCACCAGCCCTTCCATCTCTTTAGCCGCAACGACTGGCTGACCCCCGGGGTGCCGGTGCCGGTCGATGTAGAGATCTGGCCCACCAGCATGCTCTTCAAGGCCGGCCACCGCATCACGCTGACCATCCACTGCGGTCCGTATACGCGCGCGGGCGAGGCCGGTTTCCTGGCCATGGGAAGTTTCGCGCCCGCCTTTCTCACAAAAATGAAGGTACCTGTGTACCAGAGCTTTTCCTCGTCATCCGGGACAACCAAGATTTACACCGGGGGCGTTCATGCCTCGTGGCTTGATCTGCCGGTTATCCCGGCCGACACCGGCACCGTGCATCAGATCACCGTGGGTGACGGGAATTTCACGCCCGCGCTCGTAACCGCAAATATGGGCGAGCGTTTTGAGTGGACCAACACCGGCACGGACTACCATTCCGCTACAGAAAGCAGCGGCCTGAACCTGTGGGATTCGCAGCTCATCAACGGCAGCCGCTCGCACAACCCCGCCACCTGGGGCATCACGATCGCCTGGGCCGGCACGTTCAATTACCGCGACATGGTCTCCGGCTTCAGTGGAGCAATTGCAGTCCCTGTCCAGGTGCCGCAGTCGGTCAGCGCCGGCGGCAATGCCACCATGGTGCTGGGGACGAAAAACCCGCCCGCCGGCAAAGGATTCGATGTCCAACTTCAGGCCGGCGACGGAGCATGGAGCAACATTGCAACGGGCGTGAGCGCCACCCAGATCACCACCGCCACGCTGGCCGCGGGTACGTATAATGTGCGTGCGCGGCTCAGGAGCCTCGATGCCGCCAAGCCGGGAGAGAGCGACTGGTCGCCGCCTGCCACTTTCACGGTGAAGTAAAATGCAGCGCTGAGTCAAGACATGAACTAAAGAAACCACGGCTGGTTGGTAAAATAAAGACGCCCGGGATTCAATGCCCGGGCGTCTTTACGATTATACATTTCCGAAGATCCAGCAAAAGAATGGAGTTCAAAATTATTCCTGATCAAAAACTACCTCCAACAGATATCATGTTGGGAATAATATCCTTGACAGGTGTATTCAACGGGGGTAAAAAATCACATTATGATATAAGCAATCATAATACGATATATAGCGGCACGACAATCGAAGGCTTGTTTTTGTACCCATATTGGATTCATGAGGAGGGTCAGACAATGAACGTAAGAACGCTGGTCATGCGCATGAGCAAGATCTTCCCGCATCCCGTAACCATGGATGATATCCGCAGGATGAAGCGCCGGGAGCTGACGGCCGAGGAAAAGAAGAAGCCCTATGCCAAATACTTTTATAAGGAATTGGCCGAGATCCCGGCCGCCGATCTTGAAATGGTCAATGCCGGTCCGGTCGATGCGGCGCGTGCCACACCGATTAAAGACCGCAACGAGCTGATGAAACCCGGCTATCTGGACGTGGAGACCGGGTATACGGTCTTGCCCGACGCTAGCGGCTTTGCCGCCACCTTGGTCAAGATGCCGGGGGTAAGCCCTGAGATGCTGGACTGGTGGTTCAACTGGCACCCCCTGGAAGGCCTGCGCTATGCCCTGTGGTGCCCGGTGGCGCACACCGGCATCAGCGTGAAAAACCCGGCGCAACACCTGGACAGCTCCGGGGTGCCGCTTAAAGAGAGGAACTACGGCAGCACGCACTATCCCGTGGAGGGTTTCAACATCCAGGGGGCCGACAAGGTCCGGATCGAATTTTTCTCGCCCGAGGCATTCGGTCTGGATATGAGTCAGTTCAAAGAGCCGGGCATATCCAGGGTCTACTGCGCCAATGTCATTCTCGATGCCACGCATATACCCTTCAATGTGTTCATGCATGCCATCCGCGAGGTCGAAGGCGGCGTGGAATACCGCAGCCGCTACTGGGTCTGGCAGACCATGAAGAAGGGCAGCCCGAAGAAGGTGAAGCTCCCCATGCCGTACAAGATGATGGATTTGGCGCGCAACAACTGCCTGCACAGCTTGACCGAGTACAACAATCTGGCCTCCTTCCTGCCGCAGCTCTATTCCGAGATGGGCGGCAAGATCTGAAAATCTTGGAAGGAGGGCGCAAGCATGGACGGCGTTACCGGGCCAAGCGGTAGTTTGACAGCCTTTGAGGGCCAAGCAGAACGGCTTGAGGTCCGGGACAAAGAGCACCTGCATGTCCTGGGGCGTTTCTTTCAGGCCATGCTGCTCAACTTCCTGAAGATGCCCGGCAAGGTCCGGGCCATCCGGCGTTTGAAACTGATCGTGGCCTTTGACCCCGCCGGCCACCCCGAAAACGCTGTGACTGTAACCTTTGCGCGGGGCCGGGTAATCCTCGAATCCGGTATCAGGCCAAGACCGGATATCAGGATCAAGGGCGAGCCGGCCATATTGATGAGGCTTTCGCGCCTGCCCGCCGGACCGGCGGTGGTCAAGTTTCTCATGCAGCCCGAAGGCAGGGACCTTATCGCCAGGGTGACTTCGGGCCAGTTGAAAATCCGGGGCATCATCCGGCATCCTCTGGGCATGCTGTCTTTCGCTAAGTTCATGGCCCCGAATGTGATTTGAGGAGGGGAGCGGTAATGAACACCATAAACATAGACCTGGAATCGTGCAATAGCTGTAAAACCTGCGTCAGGGCGTGTTTCGTCAATGTGCTGGGCTGGAACCAATCCAAAAAGCAACCCGAGGTCGCCCATGCCGAGGATTGCGTGCATTGCAATCTGTGCGAGCTGAACTGCCCCAAACACTGCATTACGGTGATCCCGGATTTCACGCATATTCACTGCGTGGTGTTATGATCCCACTTCCAAATCAAGCGGCATCGTTGTCGGCTGCGTCGGGGTGCTCCTCGGAGTACTTAAAATGTACACCTGCGTCGCCCCCTCCTGGCCTCCTAGATGTCATCTTGATTTGGAAGCGGAATCCAAACAGGACCAAAGTGAGCATCATTCTAAATGGAGTGAGCGCCAATGAAAGCTGAATCATTGGGAGAAATCGTATCTGCTGATGTCCTGATCGTGGGCGGCGGCATAGCGGGCTTGAGCGCCGCCATCACGGTCAAGGAGAAGAATCCGGCTCTGGATGTCCTGGTGGTGGAGAAGGCCACGGCCGGCTGGTCCGGCAAGGCCGACCGGGGCGGCGGGATCCTGGCCTTCATAACTCCGGCCGATACCCCCGAAGAGTTCATCCGCTATCACGTGCATCACATCGGCTGCTTCCTGGAGGATCAGGAATTGTTGCGCGAGTACGCATATGCCTGCAACACGGTTTTGGACCGTTTGGATTTCTGGGGCGTGAAGCTGAGCAAGGAAAAGGACGGCCGTTGGAAATACGTGAAAAATCCGGGACCGAATCTCCCGTGGGGTCTGGCCGGCGTTGACCTGGATATGTGCCGGCGCCTGCACAAGCGCGCCCGCAGACTGGGGACCCGCTTCCTGGATAAGGTGACCATGGTGGACCTGCTGAAAGAGGGCGAAAGAGTCGTTGGCGCCGTGGGCTTCAGCATCGAGGACGGCGGGTGCTGCCTGGTGCAGGCCAAGGCCACCATCCTGGCCAACGGCAGCCAGAACTACCGGGTTCTGCCCATGTGGTCAGCGGGCCGCGGCGACGGCATTGCCGCCGCTTACCGGGCCGGCGCCCAGATGAGAAACGCCGAGTTCGGCAGTTTTATCAACATGGTGCATGCGGTAACCCGCGAGGTGATCTTCGGCGCCGAGGACCACATGTTTAACGCCAGGGGCGAGAACATCTCCGCTAGAATTCGCCCCGCTGCCCAATCGGACATCTGCGCCATGTCCGCCGTGGGATGGTATCAGGAGCACGCCAGCGGCTTTTGTCCGGTACGCGTCAAGACAGAAGAGAACCTGCTGGGAATCGGATCCGAGGTGCTCTTTGCCAGCGACCTGGTCTGGGACCGGCCCGCGGCAAACGCCTTCTGGTCGCGCCTCTGGGAAAAGGCCAAAGCTGTCGAGACCGATGGCTACGCAGGCATGCCCGAGATCATCCCGGGCTTCATCGGCGAGCTCTCGCCGGTCAAGGTTGACCACGACATGGCCACATCCTTGCCCGGTCTCTTCGCCGTGGGCGATGTCAGCTACAGCGGCTCGGCCTGGACCGGGGCCGTGCCTTCGCCGCCCGGCCGCATGCGCGGCAGCGGGCTGATGAACGCGGTCTGGAGCGCCTGCAAGGGGGCATCCTCGGCGGCTCTGTATGCGGCCGGACAGGACAAGCTGCCCGAGGTGGATCGTGCGCAGGCCTCCGCGCTCAAGCAGCGTATGTTCGCGCCCCTGTCCCGCACAAAGGGCGCATCCGCCCTGGTTCTCATACGGGCCATCCAGGATAGCGTGACCCCGGTCAAATACAGCAACTTCAAGAGCGAAAAACGCATGCAGGAGGCCTTGAGCATGGTTCTGGAGGTCAGGCAAAAACTGCCTGAGTTGAAGGCTACTGATCCCCATGATTTGGCGCGCTGCCATGAAGCCGCCAGCATGGCCCTGTGCGCCGAGATGTTTTACCGGGCTGCGCTTGAGAGAAAGGAATCGCGCGGGTGGTTCGTGCGCGAGGACTATCCGGCCATGGACAATGTCAACTGGCTCAAGTGGATCATCCTGAAGGACAAGGACGGAGAGATGGATATATCGACCGAGGATATTCCCATAAGGAAATATCCCATACAGCCATAAGCAAGGCGAATAGAGCGAACTAGACGAAAAGGAGATACGAAATATGGGAAAGTTGAAACTGGTCGATTTGAGTCATCCGTTTGGCGCGGACATGCCGGTCTGGCCGTATTTTGCCAAGCCGCATATCGATACGATGCATAACCTTTCAAAGTCCGGTGTGCTGACCCAGAAAATCGATGTCGTCATGCATTGCGGCACGCATGCGGATGCGCCGCGCCATGTCATGGAACGCGAGTTCAACGGCCAACGCGCCCGCTATACGCATGAGCTTCCCCTGGATGCGTATTATGGCGATGCGGTGTGCCTGGATATCCGCGTAGGCGACTGGGAGCTTATCAAGCCCAAGCACCTGGAAGATGCTCTCGCACGGGTAAACATGAAGCCTGAAGAACTCAACGATATGGTGCTTGTACTCAGAACGGGCATGCACCTGAAATATGACGACAGCAAAGACTACTACCACTATTCCTGCGGTTGCGGTAGGGAAGCAGGCGTTTGGTTCGCGAAGTACCATCCGAAATGCGTGGCCATGGACCAGCAGGCGCTTGACCATCCTTTGCATACGTCAATCGGACAGAACGGAACGAATATGAACCTTCCCGGCTATTCAGGCCGGCCGGTTTCCGTAGAGTTTATCGAAAAATTCGGCATCGAGGCCTATGCGGAATTTCACAAGGAAACCTTTATCGAAGTATTCGGGCAGGAAAAATATCGTGAGGCCTATGGGAAGCTGGAAGCGGCAGGTCAGCCGGGGACGTGGGAACCGTGCCATAAACTCATGATGGGCAACGGCATCGTAGGCATCGAAAATATCGGCGGTGACCTGGAAAAGGTTGTCGGCAAGCGCTTTAAATTCATGGCATTCCCGATCCGCTGGTATATGGGCGACGGATCCATGGTGCGCGTGGCCGCAGAAATTGATGAAGATGACATGAACCATGTCCCGGATCGGATCTACCAATATGGAGTAGTATAAGGAGTGTGTCATGAAAAAGATCGAAGTGAAAGACGTAAAAACATACCAGGCGCCAGGCCACTTCAATATGACGGCCATGCGGCTGCAAGGAAAAGAGGAAACCGGAGCCACCAAATTCTGGATGGGCCTTTCCCATTTTCTTCCCGGCGGCGGGGCCGAATGGGGCTATGAAGACAACCCCCTCGAAAAGATCTACTTTGTGCTGGAAGGAGAAATAACGGTCAAGAGCAAGACGGAAGAATATACGCTACGGAAGTATGACTCGCTTTTCATCGGCCCCAACGAGGGGAGAGAAATCATCAATAAGACCAACCTTCCCGCCAGCATGCTGGTCATCATCAACTATCCTTGAAGCGAGAGGTACTAGAATGAACAAACAAACCATGGAGAATCTTTTCGATATCAAGGGCAAGGTGACGCTCATCACGGGTGCCACCGGCGGCCTTGGCAAGGCCACGGCCCTCGGACTGGCCAAGGCCGGGGCCAAGGTCATGTTGACCGGACGCGATAGAGAAAAGCTCAAGCCCCTGGCCGAGCTGATTGCCGAAATGGGCGGCACGGTCGGTTTTTGCACCGGTTCGCCAGTCAGGCACGATGAGGTGAAGGACATTGTCGATACAACCGTCGCCACCTTCGGCGGCATCGATATCCTGGTCACGGCCGCGGGCATGAACAGACCGAAGCCCATCACCGAGCAGCCGCCGGAAGAGTGGCAGTCTATCATGGACATCAATGTCAAAGGCACCTGGCTCTTCTGCAAGGAAGCGGGCCGGGTCATGATCAGCCAGGGACGCGGCGGCAAGGTCATCCTGGTCTCATCCACGCGCGGCATGCTGGGCATGAGCAATTACACGGCCTACGCGCCTTCCAAGGGCGCCATCAACCTGATGACCAAGTCCCTGGCGTGTGAATGGGGCCCGCACAAGATCAATGTGAATGCCATCGCGCCCACGGTCTTCCGCACCGACCTCACTCAATGGATGTTCGACGACAACGCCTTTTACCTGAATTTTTTAAAGCGCATCCCCCTGGGGAGACTGGGCGAGCCCGAGGATTTCGTGGGTACCGTGATCTATCTGGCATCCAAGGCTTCGGACTTCATGACCGGCGCCATTGTCTACTTGGATGGCGGGTATACGGCCGGCTGATATGCGCAACGTTGCCATCATCGGCGCCGGTTTGATGGGCCACGGCATTGCCCAGGTCATGGCCGTGCGCAACTGCCAGGTCACTCTGATGGATCTCAAGGCTGAAGTTCTGGCACAGGCTAAGAAACATATCCGTGCCAATCTTTCCGTGTTGGCCGACCGCGGTCTTGTCGGAAGGAGTCAAGTCAAACCGGCGCTCAAACGCATCACCTGCACCACGGTTCTTCAGGAAGCAATCCATAAGGCGGAGCTGGTGATAGAGGCCGTGGTTGAAAAATCGGCCATAAAACAGAAATTGTTTATGGACCTTGACACCCTGTGTCCGCCTGAGACGATTCTGGCCACCAATACCTCGGTCATCAGCATCAGCGAGATCGCCCAGGCGGCGCGTCATCGTGGTCGCATCGTAGGTACCCATTTCTGGAATCCGCCCTATCTCATCCCCCTGGTGGAGGTGGTCAAAGGAGCAGAAACCTCGGATGAGACAGTCGAGAGAACATGCACCTTCCTGAAGGAGATGGGCAAGCACCCTGTCAAGGTGCGGCGCGATGTCCCCGGTTTTGTGGGAAACCGGCTGCAGCACGCCTTATGGCGCGAGGCCCTATCCATCGTGGAGCAGGGCATCGCGGATGCCGCCACCGTGGATGAGTGCATCAAGTTCGGGTTTGGCTTGAGGCTGCCGATTCTGGGACCGCTGGAGAATGTCGACATGGTGGGCACCGACCTGACTCTGGACATTCACAGCTATCTCCTGCGCCATCTGGAGCGATCAGCCAAACCTTCGGCCCTGCTCATCGCCAAGGTGAAGCACCATGAACTCGGTTTCAAGACCGGCAGGGGGTATCAAGACTGGACTCCTGAAGAGGCTGAACAATCCCGGGAGCGACTGCTGGAATATCTGGTTGACGTGATCAGATCGCAAGGAAAAGACCTATGAGAAAAGCCATCATAACCGCCGCCTTGACCGGCTCGATCCATACCCCCAGCATGTCGCCCTACCTGCCGGTGACGGCCTCGCAATTGATCGAAGAGATCCTGGCCGTGCACGCCGCGGGCGGCGCGGTAGCGCACGTGCATACGCGCGACGAGGCCACCGGAGTGCCCAATGCGGATCAGGATATCTACCGCAAGGTAGTCAGCGAGGTGCGCAAACACTGCGATATCATCATCTGCACCACGACCGGCGGCCGTTTGGGCGAGCCCGTGGAGAAACGCGTCAGGGTGGTTACCACGCTCAAGCCCGAGCTGGCGTCCTTGAATGCCGGGTCGCTGAACTTCGCCCTGTTCCATGTGGCGGACAAGATCAAGGAATTCAAGTACGACTGGGAAGAAGCCTACCTGCGGGGCACCGAGGATTTTATCTTTCCCAACACATTCAGGACCATGCGGGAGTTCCTGGAGATCTTTGGCCAAAATGCCACCAAGCCCGAGTTCGAGATCTACGATGTGGGCATGCTCAACAACCTGGCCTTCCTGATCCATAGAGGGATCGTGAAAAAGCCGGTCTACCTGCAGTTTGTCATGGGCATCCTGGGCGGCATCCCGGCCACGGCTGAAAACCTGGTCTTTCTGCACGATACGGCCCGGCGCACTATCGGTGACTTTGAATTCTCCGTCTGCGCGGCGGGCAACATGCAGATACCGTTGTGCACGCAATCGCTCATCATGGGCGGGCATGCGCGGGTAGGGCTGGAAGACAGCCTGTACCTGGAAAAGGGCGTGCTGGCCAAGAGCAATGCCGAGCAGGTGGCCAAGATCATCCGCATCGGCCGCGAGTTGGGCATCGAGCCGGCCACTCCGGCCGAGGCGCGTGGTATATTGGGATTAAAGGGCCAGCATCAGGAGGCCCTGCCCATCGCTGATCAGTAGCGCAGTTCATATACATAGAGTATCACGGTCTATAAGGAGGTCTCGTTTGCAGGCAAGCAAAGGATCTGCAAGGGTAGGGCAGAGGATGGAAACCATCAAGCCAAGGGTTCTGGCTGGTATCCTGGTTATACTGGCGGCGGTTCTGGCGTTGCAGGGAACACTGCACGCCCAGTGGGGCGAACTGGAAATGCCGCTGCCTACCAATGATCCTGGGTGGCGGAAGGTGAAGACGCTCTGGGATACGCATTGGGGCGGAAAGAATCTGGCCGAGCTGATCGCCGCTATCACCCCGCTGAAGGACAAATACCCTGACCGCATGGAACCGTATTTCTGGCTGGCGCGCGCGCATTATCTGCATGCCCGCTATATACGTTCGGAACGCGAACATCACTATGAGCAATCGGAATGTTTTGCGGTGCAGGCCTGCAAGCTGGCCCCCAACAACCCTCTGACCATCAAGGTGCTGGTCGATACGCTGATCCACTCTCGCGACCGGGCGTATATCTTCAGCCGCTATGAAACGCTGATCCGGTCCTATGCGCCGCTCAAGGATGAAGATGCCTTGCCGCCCATGAAGAATTACCCGGAATGGGATGCCATTGAAGCCTTGTGGGATGGCCGCGTCGATATCCAGAAGGCCGAGCGCGTCAGGGTCATGTTTGAAAACCTGGCCAAGGCGCACCCGAGTGATGCCCTGGCGCAGACCTGGGCCTCGCATGCCGATTACTATGTGGGGGAGTGTTACACCTCGCTGGGCGAGCATGATACCAAGGCCCTGCCGCTGTACCACAAAGGCATGGCTTATGCGCACAAGGCGCGCACCCTTGAACCCCTGAGCGTGGCGGCCAATTACTGGTACCAGAACAATCTGGCGCGTTCCATCCAGTTCACCAGCCTGATCAACAAGGCCCGCTACCTGAACGACATCACTACTCCCTTAATGTATTGCGACCGGGAGTACAGCACCTACTCCAATTTCGGCCCCGTGCTTACCCTGGGGGTCATCATCGCCAACGGCGGATGGGTAGCGGAGCAGGGCATGAAGATGGCGGGCATCAAGATGGAGATGGCCAAGAATGCCATGGACATCGCCGAGATCCTGTATCCGCGGCACTTCACGGTTCCTTTCATCAAGGCCGATATTCTGGCCTGCAAGGGTAAGAAGAAAGAGGCCCGGGCAATACTGGAAAAACTCCTGGCCAAGAACCCGGACGACTATCCACAACCGCCCTATAATCTGATCTTCTATCGCATGGCCAAGACCCTCTACTCTCAGATTCAAGACGGCAAACGGTGAAGATAAGCTTAATTGAAGACCGAAATTGGTAAAGGTGCGATAATGGATCACGGTGACCGGAGGTGAAAGATGAAACATAAACAGGTAGACCTTACCGCCGCGGAAAAGGGGAAACCCTATGCCGAGTACTTTTATCGGCCTCCGGCCCGCATTGCCGAGGATGTCATGCGGGCGCTCAGGTCAGGACCAATCGACCCCCGGGACGCACTTGTCTTCGAGCGCAAGAACGATCTGCTCAACCCAGGCTACCACAACTGCGAAACAGGCTACTGCTTCATGCCCGACGGCAGCTGCTACGCGGCGGCGCTGACGCGCATGCCGGGTGTATCCACCCACATGCTGGTCTGGTGGTTCTGGTGGCACGCCCTTGAGGATTTGCGCTATAAGATCTGGTATCCGGGGGCGCACATCGCTGTGCGCGTCAAGGACCCGGACCGGTTGCGCAATCCCTCTTTGTCGCCGCGCGAACGGTTCTATCACAATCCTCATTATCCGGTGGAAGATATCGGCATCGGCATGGAGACGCTCATCATCGAGTTCATGGCACCCGAAGACTTCGGTTTCGACGCAGCGCGTCTGGCTAAAGAAGGCGTGGTGGCCTTCTGTACGCGGGTCGGATCGTCCGTAAAACCGGCCATGCACACCGACATGTGCCATGTGGTGCGCCCTACGCCGGATGGCGTGGAAATGCGTAGCCGCTTCTGGATCGGACGGAATATTACCCTGAAGTTCCTGCCGGAACGGTCCCCCATCAACCGGCTGATCAACACCAAACCCATGCGCAAGCTGTTCATCCCCGGTAACGCACCGGAGCAGATGGCCAATCACTGCGCCCAGGAATACAGCAACCTGGCCGGCATGCTCCCGGAATTGTATCGGGACTACGGCGGCGCCGAGTCTCAATAGATGAGTCTGAGCCGCACCAAGAATCCATAACGATGCGTTCTTCGGCTAAACCGAATCGTTAACTTTTAAGAGCTCCGGGTTCTGTTTGGAGAAGCATCATTGATAGGTAAAGAAGGCTTGGGAAAAAAGTAAAATTTAACAATTAAACTCGATAAATATTGAACTGGAAGAGAACCTTGCAGGCCCAATAAACGCTTCCACCGTACGGCGACGCCGTCGCTGATGTCTGCAATATCATCTTCAGCCGATATAAGCGACGAACACCCTGTGTTGAAGAGATCCTCAGAAGGGCATGATATCGATATATTTATGAGCAGATGCTATAGGCACGGCTTTGCTTCTTCACATCTCGAAGATGACCTTGATGACATGCCCTGGTTTCTCCAGCGCCAGACGGAAAGCGGCCTGGTAATCGTCCAGCTTGAAACGGTGGGTGATGAAGCCCTGAAGGGATATGCGCTTGTCCGCGATCATCTCCATGGCCAGGGCAAAGCTGGACAGCGTGCGTCCCTGGTATGTTTCCATGCCATGGGCGTTGACGCCCAGCATGGTGAGCTCCTGGTTCCATAACGGGGTCTGGTCAAAGGTAATGGGCGTAAGCTGGTTGCCGATCATGACATAGGTGCCCCTGGCCTTGAGCCAGCGCAGGGAATCATGCACCGTGGCGTTGTAGCCCACGCAGTCGTAGATCAGGTCGAAACCTCCCAGCATGGTGGTGTTCTTCAGCGCCCCGCGATAGACCTTGCCACCCGTGGCTTTGGCTGCCGCGTCGTAGGGGTCGCCTTCCAGCACGGCATCCGCGCCGAGCCTGCGGGCCAGGTCCTGCTTGAAGGGAATACGCTCCAGGACATGGATGATCGCCTCGGGGCATACGGCGCGGGCGAACTGGATGACATTTAATCCGATGGTGCCGGCGCCGATCACGAGCACCTTCTCTCCGGGTGCGGGCGGTCTTCTCAGCACGGCGTGCAAGGACACCGAGGCCGGCTCGATCAGCACGGCCTGCTCGTCGGAAATGGCGTCTGGCACCTTGATAAGCTGGCTGGCATGCGCAACGAACGTGTCGCTGAAGCCCGCGCCCAGGTTGGCGGGCATTTTTCCGGCGGAGAAGTTCTCGCATAAGGTGTAGTTGCCCGCATGGCAGGGCCCGCAGGGTGGGTCGATGGCCAGCATGGAGCAGCAGGGCAGGTAGCGCTGCATAGTCACGCGCTCGCCTTCTCTGATATCCTTGACCCCGCTGCCCACTTCGTCCACGGTGCCGATCAGCTCGTGCCCCATGAAGGCCCTGGGTACGCCGGGCAGGGCCGCGATGGATATGGATGGGCTGGCCTTGACGAAGAAGAGCGACAGGTCGGCGCCGCAGATGCCGGCCAGCTTCGGCTTCACCCGCACCCAGTCGGCGCCGGGCAGCTTCGGCTCCGGAAGCTCGGCATAGCGCACGGGAGACAGGCGCGAGAAATAGACCGACGGGAAGTAGAGCCCTAAGGCCTTGGTGGCCAGGATGCGCGCCACGCTGACATCGAAAAAGAGCGACTTCATCTAAGCCTCCTTAAAAACCTCAGCGCCGTCTGCGAATCCCGACGCTTATCTTGTTCTCACCGGAAAGAGTGTCGCTGTCCAGGGCTTGAACGCCCAGGACCGCGCTCAAATTGGCGGCGGCCTTCATGATGGCCGCGAGCTCCTCGGCGCTGTAATCCTTTAAGCCGGTGCTGATCTTTTCGAAGGAGTGGTCTTCCGAGGCCTTCATGAGCGCTTCTCCGGCCGATTCCAGTGCCACCATGACGCCCCGCTTGTCGGCCGGGTCCTTGCTGCGCGAGACCAGCTTGCGTCTTTCCAGGCGGTCCACGGCGCGGCTGGCGGTGCTGATATGCACGTTCAGCTCGGTCGCGATGGCACTCATGCGCACGGATGAATGCTTGCGCAGGTAATAGAGCAGGTAGTTGTCCTGATAGGTCATGCCGAAGAGCTGTACCTTGAGCTGATCGAATTGATAGATCGCGGCCATGGCGTTGTAGAGGATCTGGTCGATCTCGGCGCGTGGGAAGGTTTCGATCAGCCCGGCTTTTTCCATGGAATTCCTGTCTAGCATGTTATTTGCGCTTGCGCAAACAATATGCTTGAAAGTGATTGCGCGTTTTCCGCAGACATGCTCATAGTACTGCAATCATGGGAAGGAGGTCTTCATGCGAATCATCATCGTGGTGGGCATGCCGGCCGCGGGTAAGAATATCGCCCGCGATTACGCCGGTTCAAAAGGATACAGCTACTACGCCACCGGCGATATCGTGCGCGCCGAGGTAACCCGGCGCGGCCTGGAGCTGAGTGCCGAGAATAACGCCAGGGTCTCGACCGAGCTGCGGGGGCAGGACGGCATGGGCGTTACCCGACTGGCCTTGCAGACCGCGCTGGGCGAGAAGACCGCGCCCGTATTTCTTGAGGGTATGCGTTCGTGGCCCGAGGTCGAGCTGATCCGCTCACATTGCCCGGCTTTGGTGGTCGCCTTCCTGGCCCCGCGCGAGCTCAGGAGAGAGCGCATCGTCTCACGCGGCCGCGCCGATGACGCACCGGATGCCTTCGACAGCCGCGACAGGCGCGAGATCGACTATGGCACGGCCATACCGATCGCCCTGGCCGACGCCTATGTGCTCAACACCGGCACCATGGAAGAAGCCATGCGTCAGCTGGATGGTATTGTCGCCGCCAAGGATTAGTGAGAATAGGTGTCCATGAATAAAGATATTATATCGGATAAAAAGCTGGTGGCTTATTGTGGCCTGTACTGCGGCGCCTGCGGATCGTATCTCAAAGGGCACTGCCCGGGCTGTCACGACAACGCCAAGGCCGCCTGGTGCAAGATCCGCAGCTGTTGCCTGGAACATGGCTATTCTTCATGCGCCGACTGCGGCGAGCTCGCGGACCCCATGCAGTGCAAGAAATACAACAATGTCATTTCCAGGATCATCGGGTTTGTCTTGCATTCGAATCGCGCAGCCTGCATCGCGCAGATCAGGTACAAGGGCCTGCAGGGTCATGCCGATATCATGGCCAAGCGCAAGCTGCATACCATCAAAAAATAATTTTGCAGGCATACGTCAGGCAGAAGGTTGCCCGCATTTTGTGCTGGGCACATGCCAATAGTGCATCAATAACCTGATATTATTCCCTTAGGGTATTTGATCATCCCCCGGCTTGTTTTGTATAGCCATGGTATTCTACGTTAGGGAGAGACCATGTCGGATCAAGCGGCTACGGCACTTTTGCATGACGAGTTTACCGGCCAGCCCAGCAAGCGCGCCCTGGCCTATGTGCAGAGCAGGCGCGAGCAGGGACGGCCCGTGATCGGCACCTATTGCGGATATGCGCCGCTGGAACTTTTCCGTGCCATGGGCGGCGTGCCGGCAGTCTTGTGCGCCTTTGCCAACACACCAATCGAGGCGGCCGAGGCCGTCTTGCCCGCCAACCTCTGTCCGCTGATCAAATCCAGCTACGGGTATATCATCACCGATACCTGCCCCTTTTTCGGCGTCTCCGATGCGGTGGTGGCCGAGACCACCTGTGACGGCAAGAAAAAGATGTTCGAGCTCATCGCGGACAAGAAACCCATGTTCGTCATGGATCTGCCGCAGCTGCCCGACTTTGACGAGGCCAAGCCGATCTGGGCGGCCATGATCCGCAGACTGCAATCCTTCCTGGAAGACACGTTCAATACCACCATAGAGGATGCCAAAATAGAGACTGCCATCAAGGACACCAATCGCAAGAACCGACTCATGAACCGCATCTTTGATCACGCCGCCATTGAGCCGTGCTGCCTGCACTGGTCCGAGGTGTATGACCTGACCTTCCTGGCCCAGCCAGCCTCAGGGGCCGATATGGAGGGCCTGCTTGCGGGGTGCCTGGCCGTTCTGGAAGAACGCAAGGCCGCGGGTTTTCGTTTCGGCAAGCCGGATTCTCCCCGCGTGCTCGTCACCGGGTGCCCGGTGGGCGGCGACGCCACCAAGGTGTTCAAGGTCATCGAGGAGTCCGGCGGCGTGATCGTGGGGATCGACAACTGCACCGGCATGAAGGCCTTCCTGGATGAAATCGCAGAGGATACCGCCGATCCGGCCATGGCCCTTGCCGATCGCTACCTCAAGCTGCCGTGTGCCTGCATGTCGCCCAACACGCGGCGTCTGAACCAGCTTGATGCTCTCATAGAGCGTTTCCGGCCCGACTGCGTCATCGACGTTATCCTGCACGCCTGTCACGGCTACAACGTGGAATCATACAAGGTTCGTGAACATGTCAAGTCCAAGGGCCTGGGTTTTCTCAAGGTGGAGACCGACTATGCCGACGGCGACGTGAAACAGATTCGCACCAGGGTTGAAGCCTTGTTCGAAACCCTGTAAGATAAGCCTTACTATGGATATAATATACTTTGACCAGGCCGCCACCTCGTGGCCCAAGCCACCGGCCGTCACGACCGCCATGGCCGACTTCCATGCGTCCGTAGGCGCCAGCCCGGGGCGCTCGGCACATAGACGTTCGCTCGATGCGGCCCGGACCGTGCTGGGGGCGCGCGAGGCCATGGCCGGATTGTTCGGGGTTGCCGATCCCTTGCGCATCGTCTTCACGAAAAACGCCACCGAGGCCCTCAACCTTGTCGCCTTCGGCCTCCTGGAACCCGGCGATCACTGCATCACCTCGAGCCTTGAGCACAACTCCGTCATGCGACCCTTGCGCGCGCTTGAGGCCCAGGGGGTGGAGCTCTCGCTCATACCGTGTTCGGCGCGGGGCGAACTCGACCCGCACGAAATCATCCCGCTCATCAAGCCCGATACCAAGGCCGTCTTCCTGACGCACGCCTCGAACGTCACGGGCGCCATCATGCCGATCGCCGAAGCGGCCGCCATCGCGCGCGACAACGGCCTGGTGCTGTGCGTGGATGCCGCCCAGACCGCCGGGGCATTGCCGATCGATGTGAAGGAGATGGATGTCGATTTCCTGGTATTTACCGGGCACAAGTCCCTATTCGGGCCGCAGGGCACGGGTGGGGTCTATATCCGTCCCGGATTCGAGGACCAGCTCAGGCCGCTTATGCTGGGCGGCACGGGCAGCCGCTCGGAGTACGAGGTGCAGCCGGATTTCATGCCCGACAAGTTCGAGTCCGGCACGCCTAATACCGTGGGGCTGGCCGGACTGGAGGCGGGGGTCAAGTTCATCCTCGACAACGGCCTGGCCACCATCCGCGCCTCGGAGGAACGGCTCACCGAGCAGCTCCTTGAGGGTCTGGCCGCGCTCGACGGGGTCAGGGTGTACGGTCCGTCCACGGCCCACGAGCGCACGGCCGTGGTCTCGTTCACCCTGCCGAACCTGAGCCCGTCGGACGCGGCACTGATCCTGGACGAAGAGCACGGCATCCTCTGCCGGCCCGGACTGCACTGCTCTCCGGCCTGCCATAAGACCATCGGCACCTTTCCGGAAGGCACCATCCGTTTCAGCCTGGGGTTTTTCAACACCCCCGCACACATCGATCAGGCACTGGACGCGCTGGATCGTCTCATAAGGAGGTAGTCATGGAACATGTTGTCGACGCCCGAGGACAGGCCTGTCCTCAACCGGTGATCATGGCCAAGCAGGCCCTGGCCGCCCATAGCCGCATCGTGGTGTACGTGGACAACGACGCCGCGCGCGAAAACGTGCGTCGCATGGGAGCCAAAATGGGCTGCGAGGTCACGATCGACCGTCAGCCGGGCGGCATCTTTCATGTGCACCTCTCGCGCTCCGGCGACAAGCCTTTGCCTGAAGGCATGGAAGGCGGATCCGAAACGGTCTGTCAGGTCGAACGCGGCCAGGGTTATGTTGTGGTCGTGACCGGCGAAACCATGGGAAAGGGCAACGACGAGCTGGGCGCGATTCTTATCAAAGCCTTCATCCATACCCTGCTACAGATGGAAAATCTGCCGACACGCATGCTGTTCTACAATACGGGTGTGAAGCTGGCGGCGCTTGGCTCGCCCGTGCTCGATGACCTCAATCAGCTCAGCGAGGCCGGTGTGGAGATCCTGGTCTGCGGCACCTGCCTGAACTTCTTCGAACTGACCGACCAGCTCGCCGTCGGCAGCGTCACCAACATGTACGAGATCGCCACCACCATGGCCGCCGTCCCCCGCATTCTCACTCCATGAGCGCTACCGAGTACCAGGTCATGCTGTTCAAGTCCGTCGGCCATGCCCTGCTGGCGGAAAAGACCCTCAAGGCCCTCGGCATACCCCACAAGCTCATCCCGGTCCCGCGCCACATCAGCTCGGACTGCGGCGTGTGCCTGCGCTTTGCCATCGGCGATCGCGAGCGCATCGAACAAGCCCTGGCCGGCAAGGTCAGCCATGAGAAAATCCAGCCGCTTTGATGATCTCGGTAAAAATTAGTTGAATGACTAAATAAGGCATTGACAGGGCGCCGCGCCTGGCGTAATATTAGTTATCTGACTAAGAAGGAGACCGGCATGCAGGTTGGTGTCCCCAAAGAGATCAAGACCCGCGAGGGACGCGTTGCCATGACCCCGGCCGGGGTGAGAACCTTGGTGCAGCACGGACATACGGTCAGCGTCGAGAAGGGCGCCGGACTGGGGTCCGGTATTTCGGACATTACCTTTGAGCTGTCAGGCGCCCGCATGCAGGGCCGGGCGGAAGATGTCTGGGCCTCTTGCGATATGATCGTCAAGGTCAAGGAGCCCATCGAGGCCGAATATAGGTATATGCGAGCTGAACAGATCCTGTTCACCTACCTGCATCTGGCGGCCAACGCGCGGCTTGCCGACGAACTGATGAACCGCCGGGTTGTCGCCATCGCCTATGAAACCATCCAGCTTGACGACGGCTCTCTGCCGCTGCTCTCACCCATGAGCGCCGTGGCCGGGAGACTGGCCATACAGGTCGGCTGCGCCTGCCTGGAGACCATCCATGGCGGCAAGGGCATCCTCCTGTCCGGGGTCGCCGGGGTGCGTCCCGGCCGCGTCACCATCATCGGGGCCGGGGTCTCGGGCCTGAACGCGGCCCACCTGGCCGTAGGCCTTGGCGCCCAGGTCACCATCCTGGACATCAACCAGCAGCGGCTCAACTACCTGGAGGATATCTTTCATGGCCGGGCCATGACCCTCATGGCCAATGCCGGAAATGTGGAGGAGAGCGTCCTGCACGCGGATTTGGTCATCGGATCCGTGCTGGTGCCCGGAGCCCAGACGCCCCATCTCATCACGCGAGAGCTGCTGGGGCGCATGGAACCGGGATCGGCTATCGTGGACATCGCCATTGACCAGGGCGGCTGCGCCGAGACGAGCAGGCCCACGACCCATGACGATCCGACCTATGTGGAAGAGGGTATCGTCCATTACTGCGTGGCCAACATGCCGGGCGCGGTACCCCGCACATCGACCTATGCCCTGACCAATGCCACGCTGCCCTATGCGCTCAAGCTCGCGGACAAGGGATGGAAACGCGCTTTGAACGAAGATCCGGCCTTGGCGCGCGGGCTCAATGTCCTGAACGGGTCGCTTGTCAACCCCAAGGTGGCCGAGGCCCTGGGCAAGGAGTATGTCCCCTATCCATAAGATGTAGCGGGCACGGAGGGGCTGCCATATATTTTTAAACTGTTTGGATTTGTACTGTTTTCTTTTAAAGGAGGGAGTGTATGGACCATCAGGCGGAGCTGGTGCTGGGCAATGCGGTGCTCTGGGCCTTAAGTCCCATGCAGAGATTCTCAGGCGGCATGTGCATCCGGGACGGCAAGATACGGCAGATTCTCAATCGAGATTCCATGCCGCGCAAGCCGATCATCGACCTTGAAGGCATGCATGTCATACCGGGTCTTATCGATGCCCATCGGCATTTCTTCATTGCGTGCCTGCTGCCGCTCTACGGTGACGCCGGCGCCTGGAGATCCAAGGACGACGCCCTGGGCGCCATAGCGGCCGCATGCCGGGCGGGTGGGGCGGACAAACCCTGGGTCATGTTCTCGGGACTCAATAACGCCGTATGGAGGAAACCGGCCCTTCCCAGCCTCTATGAAATCGATGCGGTGGCCGGATCAACGCCGGTGCTGATCATCGACACCACCTGTCATCGCGGGCTGGTCTCGAGCGCGGCGCTGAAGCGTGCCGGCATCAACAGGCAGGCGCTTAAGTTTCCCACGGATATCGATATCACCTGTTCCGGTAAACTCAAAGGCACCCTCTGGGAGGATGCCCTGGGCCGTATGATCTTCGCCATGTACCGCGAGGTCATTCAAAACTACAGCGCCGAGGAGCGGCGCAAGATAATCCTGGATGAAGCCGAGCGCTGTCTTAAGAAGGGGCTGACGCACGTCCATGATCCGGGTGTCCCATCGGATGTCCAGCGCCTGCTCAAGGATGCCCAGTCGTACACCCCGCTTAAACTCAGCTGGTCCGTGACGGATTACGAGAGTCTGTTCACGCCGCCGGCGCTCAAGGATGATCTGGAGGCCCTGCATTCCGAGCATGCGCCCAAGAGCGTGAAGTTCTTTCTGGACGGCGCCACCCGCACGGCGGCCTCCATGCCTGTCATAGCCGGATTGAAGGCGGCCTTGAGGGCTGCAAAAGATAGTGTCACGCAGGGCCGCACAGCGCCCTTAAGCCTGCTGTTCGAACAGAAGATCATCTTCAAAGGCGGGAAACTCACATTGCCCTATCAGCGTTACCCGGACACGGACGAGCTCATAACCAGGGCTAGGGTGTTCGCTGACAAAGGCTACCGGCTGGTCATGCATGCCCTGGGCAATGTGGCGGCTTGCCAGGCGGCTTATGCCGTGCAAGCGTTGGGCATGGGGGGCGGCTCATCGATCGAGCATGTGATGGTCATGCACCCGGAAGGGTTGGATGTCTTTGCCGCTTGCGGAGCGGTGGCCTCGCTCCAGCCGGGGTTCATCCCGTTCTATGCCGAAACCGTGGAGCGCATGGGCACCGTCCCCTATCTGAAGGTGCTCCCCTTGAAGAGTCTCATGGATCGGGGTGTACCCATCTGCATCAGCTCCGACGGCCCCTGCGCCGCGGATGATCCGCTGCACAATATCAGGCGCGCCGTGGATCGCAGGAAACAAGACGGTACCATGCTCGATCCGGACGAGCGCATCAGCGCGTACCAGGCCTTAAGCGCGGGCACGATCGGCGGCAGCCGCTCGCTGGGGCTTGAAAACAACGGCCTGGTCGAGGGCGCGCCGGCCACCTTCTGCGTGACGGATAAGGACCCCTTCGACGATACGAGCCGGGTGGTGCAGGTCTGGATCGATGGCCAGCGGGCCGTCTGAACCGTGCAGAGCCTGCGCGCGCAGCCTTAAGGGATTCTGAAATGGAAAAAAACAGCGCACGAGCCTGCTCATGCGCTCAAGGGAGGTTACATGCCAGACAGGCCCAGTATCACAATGGACTCGCAGGAACGGGACTATATCCAGCATCTCTTCGGTAAGCATGTCTCGTGGGGGCAGGTGCGCTACCTGCGCTGCGCGCACCTGGACGTATACGAGCGCTCGCGCAATGGCAGCACCTTCACCGACGCCGTCAGCGGCCAGCGGTTCTACGACTGTTTCAGCTCGGCCGGGTGCTTCAACGTGGGCCGCGGTAATCCCAAGATCATGGATACCCTGCGCGATGCCCTGGATGAGTATGACATGGGTTCGCACGGTCTCCTCTCCGCGGCCAAGGTCGGTTTCGCCCACAAGCTCGCCGCGCTCTGCCCGGGGGATCTGAACAAGGTGATCTTGTGCGCCTCGGGAGCGGATGCCTGCGCCGGGGCAATCAAACTGGCCAAGGGCGCCACGGCCAGAAACGATGTGATCACCACCAACAAGGCCTACCACGGCCATGAGGGGTTCAGCCTCTCGGCCAATGGCAAGGATTACTACAAGGATCTGTTCCTGCCCTTGATGCCCGGTTTCCACGTCGTGGACTTCAACGACCTGGAGGCCGTCAAGCGCCTGGCCGGAAAAAATATCGCGGCCATCGTGCTAGAGCCCGTTCAAGGGGAGGGCGGCATCCATGTGGCGACCAGGGAGTACATGACGGGCCTGCGCCGCATCTGCGACGAGCACGGCATCATGCTCATCTTCGACGAGGTGCAGACCGGCTTCGGCCGCACGGGCACCCTGTGGGCCATGGAGCACTACGGCGTGATCCCGGACATCATGTTCACGGCCAAGTCCATCAGCGGCGGCGTCTATCCCAACGGGGCCGTGGTCTACCGCGAGATCGAGCCGCTGACAAGCTATGTCGAGGCCAACCCGCTCTTCCATACCTCGCACAGCGGCGGCACGGATCTGGGATGCGTCGTCTCGTCGGCCGTGCTGGACTATCTGGTGGAGAACAAGGTGTGGGAGAACGCGGCCAAGACAGGCAAACGCTTCAAGGACGGGCTTAATGAGATAGCGCGGGCCAATCCGGATTGCGTCAAGGAGGTGCGCGGCTTAGGCCTCATGATCGGCATCGAGTACAAGTATGAGTTCATCGGCGCATTGATGGCCGACTGTCTGGCCCGGCAGGGTGTCTGGGCGGTTTTCTCGGGCAACGCGCCGCAGGTCATGCGCTTCCAGATCCCCATCACCGCGAGCTTGGAAGAGGTCGAAGACCTCCTCAAGCGCATCCGGGCCGCGGTCAAGGCCATGCGTTGGTATTTGATCCCCATGATGCCCTTGGCCAGGATGCCGCTTATCCGGATGCTCTTTGATAACGTGCACGTCCAGATCGTGGCCTTTAACCTGATACGCGATATCGAAGAATTCGTGCGCGGCGTGTTTAGCTTAAAAAAACAGGGGGTGAAGTCATGAAGAAGACATCCAAATCGACCATGCCCTTCAACGAAGATTACTTCCGTCAGGCCGAAAAGGTATTCTCGGTAAGCTATGTGAACATGCTGCGCGCCAAGGGGCATGCCTTCCTGGAACAGGGATATGCCGGATCGTACACGCATGACGCGGCGGAGGGATCATGCCTCGACTGTTACACCTCGGGCGGCGCCTGCAACCTCGGCCGGAAGAATCCCGCCATCATCGAGCGTTTCAAGCAGGCCATCTATGAGACGGACCAGGGCAATTTCGTCATGCCCTCGCAGGAGAAGGCCCTGCTGGCCCGGCGCATCGCCGATTTTGTCCCGGGCGGTCTTGACTGCGTGCTGTTCGGCGTGACACGCGGCGAGTCCATGGATGCCGCCTGCAAGCTGGCCCGGGGCTTCACGGCCCGATCCGAGCTTGTCACCGTGGACGGCGGCTGCTACGGGGAATCGGGCTTTGCCTTGTCTTTAAGCGCCAAGCCCGGCAAGGAGCAGTTCGGCCGACTCATCCCGGCCGTAGAGGTGATACCCTTCGGCGATGAAGCGGCGGCCGCCAAGGCCATCGGTCCCCGTACCGCGGCGGTTGTTATGGAGCCTCTTCAGGCCGAGAACCACTGCCGCACGGCCGATGCGCGCTACTATGCCCGGGTGCGCGCCCTGTGCGACAGCGCCGGTGCCAAGCTCATCTTCGACGAGACCCAGAGCGGGTTCGGCCGCACCGGCACGCGCTTCTTCTTCGAGCAGTTGGGCGTCAGCCCGGATATCCTGATCATCGGCGAGGCCATCACCGCGGGCCTGTTCCCCATGACCGCCATGGTCTTCACTCCCGAGCTCAAGCGCTTCTTCGATATCCATCCCCTCATCCATCTGTGCACCTTCGGCGGCCATGATCTGGGTTGTCTGGTGGCCATGAGCGCCCTGGACGAGTACGAACGGCTGCAACCCTGGAACAACGCCGCCAGGGCCGGTGACGTCCTGATGAAGGCGCTTGGTGCCATGGCAGGCAAACACCCCGGGAAGGTCGTTTCGATGGCCGGCAAAGGTCTGCTCTTATCGCTGAAGCTGAAGAGCCCGGATATGGCCGTGCGATTTACTGCCGCGGCTTCGCAGGCCGGACTGCTGGTGGAAACCGGCCGCATTGACTTATCCACGGTCATCCTCAGGCCGAGCCTGCTCATCAGCGCACAGGAAAACGCCCGGATCGAGGACGGCGTTGCCAAGGCCCTTACGGCGCTCTGAGACCACCGACCTCGGGCAAGGACCGGGCGCCTTCATTCGACCCGGTCCTTGCCCTTGAATACGGATTGTGCCATATAAGGCTTGCATTATTCTTCCATGCAGGGGGCTCGATATTATGGCGCGCAAGAAGGTACAGGAAGAGCGGAGACTGCAGATCCTCAAGGCCCTGGACACCTGTCTGCAGGAGAAATCCTTCGAGAAGACCTCCATCAAGGATATCGCCCGCGTGGCTGGGGTCAACCACGGGGTCCTGCACTACTACTTCGCCGGCAAGGAAGACATCCTGCTGAACTATATCGACTATGTGATCAATGATTACCAGTCCCAGGCCCGGGAGTGGTTCGGCTCCAAGGACCCGGCCGAGTGCACCAAGGCGGAATATCTCGAGGATGGTTTCCGGTTCATCAACAACCGTATTACGCTCAACCAGAATCTGTCGCGGATCTTCGTGGAGATCTGGGAGATCGCCCTGTACAACGAGAAGGTCCGGGCCAAGCTCCAGGAGGCCTATGCGCGCTGGGTCGAAGAGATGGGCACCATGCTTGAACACTACGTCGAGGACCAGACATTCGCACGCCATGTATGCATAGCCATGGTGGCCTTCTGGGAGGGTATGGCCCTGTTCTCCACCGTCTTCCCTGGCGGCGCGCTGAACATCGAGGCCGTGCTCAAAGGCTTCCAGGAGCGGATCATCGGGATCCTGTAGCCTGACCATGAAGGACCTCAGACCTGGGGCTCGCGGCCCTCGATTCGATTGCTGGCATGCCATGAAATATGTCGGGCGCGGAATTTCAAAGGCCGTCAGGAAGGCGGACAGGGCGCTGGCGTTACGGATACGTCCGGCCTCGGGTGAAGCTCCATGAGCTTGATGGCGCTCAGCGGTGTGTCCATCGGCTTCGGCGGACCGCTGGTCCTGGACAAGGTGAGCCTGAGGATCGAGCCCGGCGAGCGCATCGGCCTGGTAGGCCGCAACGGCGCGGGCAAGTCCACCCTCATGAAGCTGATCTCGGGCGAGCTGGCCCCGGATGAGGGTTCGGTTCTCAAAAACGATATCATCCGCGCGGCCATGCTGCCCCAGGAGATCCCCAGCGATGTGCCGGGCACGGTCTATGACGTGGTCGCCTCCGGCGGGAGAAAATCCAGCGCGCTGCTGAAAGAATATCATGAGCTCACACAGTGCTTATCCCGCCAGGCAGAGGCCGGCAAGCTGCTGCGCGAGCTCGAAGGCGTGCAGCAACGCCTTGAGTCAAGCGGGGCCTGGCAATTTCACCACAAGGTGCAGGCCGCCATCAGTACCGCCGGCCTGGATGAGAACGCGGTCTTCGCGCACCTTTCCGCCGGCCTCAAACGCCGCGCTATCCTGGCGCGCGCGCTGGCCCTTGAGCCGGATATCCTCCTGTTGGACGAGCCCACCAACCACCTCGACATCGACGCCATCCTGTGGCTGGAGGATTTTCTGCTGGGCTGCGGCAGGACCATCATGTTCGTGACGCATGACCGCGCCTTCTTGAAACGGCTGGCCACGCGTATCGTGGAGGTCGACCGCGGGTGCCTGACCTCCTATGACTGCGGCTACGCGATCTATCTGGAGCGCCGCCAGGACCTGCTCGATGCCCAGGAGCGCCAAACCCGCGAGTTCGACAAGCTGCTCGCCCAGGAAGAGGCCTGGATCAGGCGGGGGATAGAAGCCCGCCGCACCCGCAACGAAGGCCGCGTGCGCGCGCTTACCAAGATGCGTGCAGAGCGCTCTGCGCGCCGCGAGCAGACCGGGACGGCCCGGCTCCTGATCCAGGAGGCCGAGCGCGGCGGCCGGCTCGTGGCCGCGGCAGAAAAGATCGGGTTTTCCTATGAAGAGCGTCCTCTCATCCGCGCCTTCTCGACCACCATATTGAGAGGCGACAAAGTGGGCGTCATCGGGCCCAACGGCGCGGGCAAGACCACCCTCTTGAAGCTGCTGCTGGGCGATATTGCGCCCCTTTCAGGCACGCTCAGGCATGGCGCCAGGCTCAAGATCGCCTATTTCGACCAGCTCAGATCGCAGCTTAACGATGAACTGACCCTCATGGACAACATCACCTCCGGTGGCGATACCGTCTTCATCGACGGCCAGGCACGGCATATCGTCGGCTATCTCCAGGGGTTTCTCTTTACAAGAGAGCAGATCATGGCGCCGGCCAGGAAGCTCTCGGGCGGCGAGCGCAACCGCTTGCTGCTGGCCAAGCTTTTCAGCGTGCCTTCGAATTGCCTGGTCCTGGACGAACCCACCAACGATCTGGACTCCGAAACACTGGAGCTGCTCGAAGACAGGCTTGTGGCTTACGACGGCACGGTCCTCATGGTCAGCCATGACCGGGAGTTCCTCAACAATGTGGTCACCTCGACCATCGTCTTCGAAGGCGATGGGCTGGTGCAGGAGTACGTGGGCGGATATGATGACTGGCTCAGACAGCGCCCGGCCAAGCCCGTCGAACCGCGGCGCGGCGCCGGTGAGGAGAAGCCCCAGCCACGGCCGCGCGAGAAGAAAAAGCTCTCCTTCAAGGAGATGCGCGAGCTGGAAAGCCTGCCGGGGCGGATCGAAAACCTTGAGACCGAGCATGCCGACCTGATCGCGGCCTTGAACGACTCGGCCTTTCAGACCGGGAGCGATGCCCGCGCGATCCATGCCGCGGATGAGCGGCGCCAGGCCGTGGAAAAGGAGCTGGAAGAGGCCTACCGGCGCTGGCAGGAGCTTGAAGAGCTCTCGGAGAAGCTGCGCGCTTGAAAAAACCTGGCCAGCCCCGGGTGCATAATGCTCTGGACGCTGGCAGGCAGTCTTGCTAAGAACAAGTCATGCGCAGAACACGCGATTATACGCCCTATTTCGAGAAGGTCCCCCTGATGCGCCTCTTGGCCGAGCAATCATTCTCAAGGACCGCCGGCGCGCCGCACATACCAGGTAACAGCGTGCGCATCCTCAAGGATGCCTCCCAGAACTACCCGGCCTGGCTGGAGGCCATGGCCGCTGCCGAGAAGAGCATCCATTTCGAGAACTATATCTTTGCCGATGACGAGGTCGGACGCTCGTTTGCTTCGGTCCTGGCCCACAAGGCCAGGCAGGGCGTACGGGTCAGGGTCCTCTACGACTGGTTCGGGAGCTTCGGCCGGTCCTCGGGGCGTTTCTGGAACAACCTCAAGGCCTCGGGTGTTCAGGTGCGCTGCTTCAACCCGCCCAGCGCGCTGCACCCGTTCAGTTGGATCAATCGCGACCATCGCAAGATGATCACGGTGGACGGACAGGTGGGTTTTGTCTCGGGCCTGTGCGTAAGCCGCAAATGGGCCGGCGATCAGACGCGCTTGATCGAACCCTGGCGCGATACGGGCATCATGGTCAAGGGGCCGGCCGTGGCCGATATCGAGAGGGCCTTTGCCGATATCTGGTCGATGGCGGGTCAGCCCCTGCCGCCCGATGAAGTGCCCGAGCGCGGCGGCATTCAACCGGTCGGGGACGTCACCTTGCGGGTCATCTCAAGCCTGCCCAATACCGCATGGATGTACCGTCTCGACCTGCTCATCGCTACGCTGGCCAGGCAGACCCTCTGGCTTACCGATGCCTACTTCGTGGGCGTTACTCCCTATGTCGAGACCCTGACGGTGGCGGCCATGGATGGAGTGGACGTCAGACTGCTGCTCCCGGGGACCACCGACGTGCCGGTCCTGCGCGCCATCTCAAGGGCCGGGTATCCGCCCTTGTTGGAGGCGGGCGTGCGGATCTTCGAATGGAACGGGCCCATGCTGCATGCCAAGACCGCGGTGGCGGACGGGCGCTGGGCGCGTATCGGTTCCACCAACCTCAATATCTCGAGCTGGTTCGGCAATTACGAGCTCGACGTGGCGGTTGAGGATCTGGCCTTTGCCGAAGACATGGAGAAGATGTACCTCGAAGACCTTGCGCGCTCCACCGAGATCGTGCTGGGCAAGCGCCACAGGGTATCCCCGGTGGTGAAACGCAGCCGGCCTCGCTCCCATTTGGCGCAGAGGGGCAAAGCCCGTCTCGGCCGCGCCGGTGTCGGCGCCATGCGCATCGGGAATGTCGTGGCCGCGGCCATCAGCAACCGCCGGACCCTTGGACCGGCCGAGGCCAAGATCATGTTCAGCACCGGCGGCATCCTTCTGGCCCTGGCGGTCGTGGCCGTGCTGTGGCCGCGGCTCTTAACCATTCCCTTTGCGGTCTTAAGCGCCTGGGTGGCTGTGGCTCTGATCTTCAGGGCCTACCGGCTGCGTGGGTCATCGAGAAGCAGAATGGACGGTGACCCCGATAATCCCATGGACGGAGAGAGCTCCCGCCCTAAGATCCTTTGACGTACTGAGCTGAACCATCCTCGGGCATAACATGAAATCATATATAGCGTAAAATACAATGTATTCCGGCACGGATAGGTCTTATCGCATGCCTTCCTGCCCGTGGTATTGGTTTATTCCTTCCGGATCAACCATTGGATGGTATGTCGTCGGCGAAGGGAATGATGGAGAGCAGATCAGCCACGTGGAACACTGCTTCAGCAAGGAATAAGACACCGGCGAGCTATTTCATTGCATGGGCTTCCAGACGATGCGCATGCGGGTGGTTTCGCGGTTGTCCTGATTGTCCGCGATGCGATACAGGAATGCCGGATAAGGATCGGACGCAAGGCGTTGTCCCTGGGCCTTGACCGTGCGCCCGAATTCGATATCGCTTAAGTAGTTGACCTCGACCTCGCTGGGCATGAGAGCCTCGTTGCCGCCAAAGGGCATGTTTTCCAGGGCCCATCCGATGAAGACCGTGTTGTTGACGTGCCCGTTGAAGTCCAGATCCTGCTTGCGGATCGAGAAGAGTTGTTCGAACTCGGGCTTATCAATGGCGGGCAAGTCGGTGAAAGTGACCGTATCGGACGCGTCTGCAATCAGCTGCTCGGGAGGCAGGGCCTGTTTCAGGCGCACCGGGCGTTTGCGCTGGGTGTCGATGATCACGAGCGCGCTGCGGCCCTGCATGAATAACCGATCCTCTTGATCGCGCAAGTCGTAGCAGCGGATTTCATACAGGCCCCGCTGCGGATAGCGCCAGGTTTTGAGCAACAGGCTTTGATTCCAGCGGGGCAGGGCGAGGAAGCGCACCTGATAGTGTATGATGAACCAGGCCAGATCGCGGGCCTTGAGATGCACGCTGGAGACCCCCAACTTCTCGGCATGCTCCATGGCCGCATCCTGGCAGTAGTCGAAGATCTTCAAAGGTTTGATCAGCCCGTCGCAACCGGTTTCCGAGTACCGCACCCTAAAAGGCCGCGTATAGGGGTCCAAGCTACTTGTTATCGCCTGCGCATCATTCATGCCTTGCTCATCGGCGCATCGGGGGTCTTGAGATGAGAACGAAAGTTGTTCAAACCGAGATCTTGTTCAGGATCTCATCCAGGCTTGTCAGGGCGCGTTTCTTGGTGAGGTGCTTTTCGAAGCCCAGCAGGTTGACGAAGTTGAGCGTGAAGCCGAAGGCGAAGATCTCCCAGGCGATCCTGGTCTTGTCGACGTCCGGCCGGAACTGCCCGGCGCTGATGCCTCTATCCAGCAGGTCCTCAAGGGTTTTGATCATAACCTCAAAGCGCTCCTGCATGGGTTCCTGGAGGTTTTCCTTGGCCGGGGCGCGCAGGAATTCAAAAAGCAGCCTGGACTCCAGGCTGTCGGCCATGATGCCGTCGTACAGGTTGGCGCTTACCGTGTGGATGCGCTTCTTGATGTCGGGCTCGGGCACGTCGAAATAGCGTTCCAGGATGGCCGTGGTCTCGTTCAACGCGGCCAGGATCAGCTCCCGATGGGTACGGAAATGGCGGTACAGGGCGGTTTCGGAGATACCCGCCGCCTGGGCCACGCGCGCCATGCTGGCGCCCTGCAGGCCCTGGGCGGCGATCAGTTCCAAGGTCAGGCCGATGAGCTGACGCTTGCGGTCAACCGAGCGGAGCCTTTGGCGGCGAGGTTCCGGCATGGTTTAGTTGCAGGCCATGACCGCGAAACCGGGGATGGCAAACGGCATGGTCTGGTGTTGCTGGAAGTGATTCTTCATATAATCCTGGTGCAGGCGGCCCAGGCGATTGGGGCCGATCAAGCGCACCGCCTTTTCCATCATGTCCACATGCTCCCGTATGAAGCGGTACCAGATCAGGTTTTTGACGAAGTACATCTGGCTGAACATGCGGCTGAAGCGCTTGAACTCGCGCCGGGCCAGCTGGGGGTCGGTTACGGCCAGGGCCGCGATCTTGCCCGAGGTGAGCGCTCCCACGATGCCGAACCAGCCGAAGGGGTCCATGAAGCCCGAGATCGTACCGCACAGGATCATGTTCTTGTGGAACAGACGCGGATTGCCGGGGTCGGCGATGGGGACACAGCCTTTGGCATAGTGCCATTCATCGTGTTCCATGCCTTCGTGGCGTATCATGAAACGTTTGTAGTTGTCCAGGGTTTCGCGGCTCACGGGGCGGATGGAGAAGAGCAGGTTGAAGTAGTAGTTGTTGCAGGAGCTTAAGTACCCGTACTCGGTGATGCCTTTCATGAAGTTGATCCAGGAATGGCCGCTGAAGCCGCATTCGCCGCGTGATATCCAGCCCTCCCAGATCAGGTACGGGACCTCGAGCATCTTGTACACGGAAGGGGTCAGGCCGCAGGCGATGATGGTATTGGGCGGCAGGCCACCCAGATCCTTTTCCTTGAGCGCCGACTTGAAGGCGAACTCCACCTTCAGATCCTTAGCCTGCTTGTAGAGCAGGGTATCCAGGCTGGTGGCGCGGTTGCCCCGCTCGACCGTGTAGTTGCCGGTCACGCCCATCTCCACGCGCGTGTCGTTGAAGTAGAACGGGCATGAGGTGACCGGGTGGAAGGCCGGGGAGATGTCGATGCCGATGTATTGGGACATGTCGTCGACGTAGATGGGGGTCGTATGGGTCGAAGGGTTGTACTGGGGGTCCCCGCCGTAGCCTTTTTCGCGGTCGTGCACAACCACGTGGTAGCCTTCGCGCGCCAGGTTGATGGCGGCGACCAGGCCGGACATGCCGGCGCCATAGATCGTGACTTCTTGCTTGGCTTTCATGATGCGGTCATCCTTTCGTCGCACGTATGCGGATGTTATGGGTTTCAGCGCATGGCGGCCTGGGCCGCGGTTATGCCTGCATGAATCGAGCTGTCCACCGAGGGCATGTACAGATAGTCGCCCGCCAGGAAAAGGCCCGCTACATCGCGGTAATGCTCCTTCTTCACGCATTCGGCCGCGCTGAGCATGCCCGGCGGACAAAGGTTGACGGCCTCGTCCCAGCGGTAGATCTCGCAGAACTCATAGCGGTCGGGCATGGTGGGCGAGAAGCGCTGCACCTCCTTGAGGCAGATCTCCTTGACCTTCTCGTCGCTCATGCGGTTGAGCTCCACGGCGTGGCGGTCGAAGGTAAAGCAGTTGATCAGGCCGCAACCCGTGGGGGCATAGTACTCCGATTTGACGGCCGAGTTGGTATAACCCGCGAAGATGGAACCGGACGAGCGCGGCAGGCCTACGGCATAGAAGTTGTCCTTCAAGACCGGGGTGCCGGTGGCGAAGATGACGTGACAGCAGGCCGAGTACTTCGCCATCTCCATGGGTTTCTTTAAGCTCTCCGGCAGGTTCGGCATGAGCTTGCACGCCGTGGTGGCCGTGGTGCAGCAGATGACCGCCTTGGCCTTGATCAGTCCGTCCTTGGTCTCCACGCCCTTGACCTTGCCCTTTTCGATTACGATCTTCTTGACCGGCGTGGAGAGCTTCACATGGTCCTTGTAGGTCTGGTAGATCTTCTCGTTCAGGGAGCCGATGCCGTGCTTCAAGGTCCAGTAGCCCTGCGAGCTCTGCCAGAAAAGGGCCAGGCCGTAGGGGGCGCTGACATCCTCGGGCATGCCCAGCGTCATGGCGCTCAAATTCGGCTGGAACAGGCCTTCCAGCACCTCGCGACCGGCCTGGCGCAGGCAGGTCGCGCTGAAACTCTCGTGGTCCATATCCAAAGACGCCTGGTAATCAACGAAGTCCAGCCCGCCGGCCCTGACCTTGGCGGCGATGAGTGGAGCCATCTTGAGGAGCTGGAGAGCGGCCTTGGGCGAAAGGACCTTGTGCATGCCCTTTAATTTGGCGCGGTTCCGCCACAGGTCCTTGGGCGTGGCGCCCACCATGGCCGGGAGCATCTGATTATTGTTCTTGAAAAGGACCAGACCGGCCCAGGGGGTGATGTCATGGCCCAGGCCCATGTCGCGGCACAGATCGAAAAAGCGGTGGTTGAATTTAAAGAGAAACTGAGAGCCGAAATCGAAGAGGTACCCGTTCTTGCTTACGGTGATGGTGCGCCCGCCGGCCATATTCTTGGCCTCCAGGCATACGGCATCCACACCCTGCTTGCGCAGCGTATGCAGAGCCGCCAGTCCGGCGTTACCGGCTCCCACGATTACTACATCCATCCTGTCCTCCTGTTTAATGAACTAGCCGGCGCTTGGGTATCAAGCGCCGGCGTATAGCTGGTGCCGGTACTTATCGGCACGCCCTGAGAATTTTAAAGCCCTTGGCGGCCAGCACAAGCGCCATGCCGTAGGTGGCGATCTGCTTGAGCGGCCGCATGAAGGGCGAGAACCCTTTACTGGCATTGAACTTGACGTTCAGGCTCAGGTTTTTGCCGAGCTTGTCCTCCACGATCAGTTCGGTGCATTTATTGGCGGTCCAGATCGCGGCCTCCATGCCGCCCGAGCTGACCGGGGTCTTGGTATAGTCGCCGGTCAGGTAGAAATTGCCGTAGGGCGAGCGCTGATAGGGGCGATGCTTCTCCATGCCCTGCACCGGGCTGTACACGCCCTGGCGCACCCGCACGACCTTCCACTTTTTCACGGCCGCGTCGCGCGCGGAGGGGAACACGCGCTTGATGTCCTTGATGACCTCGTCGAAGATGACCTCATCCGGCCAGTAATTTACGGCCGTGGCCGGAGAGATGACCATCTCGAACATGGAGCCGCCCTTGAAGATATGCGGCAGCACATTGGACAGGTCGGCATAGGTGTTGAAGATGGAGTTGTCGGTGAAGAAGGTCACATCCACATCGGTGAGCTTCTTATCGAACCAGACCTGGATCGATAAGGACGGCGCCAGCTGGAAGTAGGTCAGATCCTTGAAATAGTCCTTGAAGAACGCCTCCTTGGGTAAAACGCCGCGCAAGGCATATGGGCTGATGGCCGAGACATAGATGTCGGCCGTGCGCTCTTCCTTGCCGTTCACGGTCACACTCTTGACCTGGCCGTTTTCCACGTTGATGGCCGTGACCTTCTGATTCAGGGCATAGGTGCCGCCCTTTTTCTTGATGTAGGCTAGGCAGTTGTCGACCCAGATCTCTCCCAGGCCGCCGTTGGCAAAGCCGATGGTGGCGTCCTCGGTGCTGGCGCTGATCTTGCGTGCCCAGTTGGCGAAGACCTTGGCGGATACGGCCCAGGGATAGGTAAAGGTCAAACCGCGGATTCCGGTGTCATAACAGTCGAAGGCGCCCTTAGGCCCGCGGCGCATGACCCACTGGCCCCAGGAGATGTTATCCAGCTCGTCGATCTCGGCATCGGTCTTGGTCACCAGATTGCCGATGGCCAGGGCGGTGAAGAGCATCTTCCAGGGGGGCGTGCCCTTGTAGGACTTCATCATGCCCATGAGGGCCGCGGCGGCGTGGAACGGCGCCGGCAGATTGGGGAAGCGCAGCACGGCCATTTCTCCGTTGTCCTGGGCATAGTAATACTCGGGCCGCTTCCACATGATCTTGTCCGCCACGCCGATCTTCTTGAAGAAGTTCACCAGGTTGACGTAGTAGGGGAAGAAGACGTGCAGGGCGTTGTCGATCATATCGCCGTCTTCGTCGGTCCAGGAGCTGGCGCGGCCGCCGAACATTTCATCGGCCTCGATGAGCTCCACCTCGAAACCCTGTTCCAAAAGATTGATGGCCGTCGCCAGGCCCGACATGCCGCCGCCCATGATCAATGCTTTCATACTCAAGTCCCTCCTGCGATGGTGTTGTGATGTATTATGTAAGTTGGGTATAAACTAACAAAGAGGGGTTGTCAACAGTATTATAGACAAGCGCCTATGGTATCGATAGGCGATGGATATCAAACGATGGAGAGGTTCCGGCGCCGTTACTTCTTGATGTCCAGCAGCTCCACCTCGAAGATCAGCGCCGCGCCGCCCGGAATCGCGGGCGGTCGGCCCTGGTCGCCATAGGCGATTTCGCACGGGCAGATCAGTTTGGCTTTGCCGCCGACCTTCATCTTGCCCAGCCCTTCGGTCCAGCACGGAATCACCTGGTTCAAGGGGAACTCGACCGGCTTTCCGCGCTTCACCGAGCTGTCGAAGACCGTGCCGTCGATGAGGGTGCCGGTATAGTGGACGCTGACCGTGTCCGTGGCCTTGGGCTGATTGCCGGTCCCCGGCTTGATCTGGATATAGATCAAGCCGGAGGGGGTTTTCTCAGCCCCCTTCACCTGGGCGGCTTTGGCCAGGAAATTCCTGGAGAGCTCCTTTTGCTTGGCGGTCGTGGCTTTCATACGGCCTTGCGCCAACTGGTTGATCTTGTCCTGATAAGCCGCCGGATCGACGGCGATCTGCCGGCCGGCGACCTTGTCGGCCAGACCCTGCTGAACGAATTGCAGCTCCTGGGCCGAGAGGTTGAAGACACCCAACTCCCTGGCGATGGCGACGCCGATGGCATACAGCGTCTTTTGGTCTTCACTCATCGGTTCACCCGCGGCCGCGGCCGGTACGGCGATCAGAACGAAAAGCACGGCCAACATGAGTTTACGCATCTTCTTCCTCCCTTAAGGATCGGATGTAATTCTTTATGCAGGTATTCCTTGGCCAGGCGGGCGAAAAAGGGGGCAGCACCCGTCGGCGTTTATATCTTCCGGCCCGGCACGCTCAAGGAGGCGGTGATGCCGCCGTCCACCGGCAGGGCCTGCCCGGTGATGTAGCTGGCCTCGTCGGTCGCCAGGAAGAGTATGGCCCAGGCCACCTCGTCCGGTACCGCGGCGCGCTTGAGCTCGCTGTATTTGCCGATCTGGCTTTCCTTGCCCGTGCTGCGGGCATAATCGAAGAACGGCTGGGTCATGGCGGTCTCGATCAGTCCGGGGCAGATGGCGTTGATGCGCACACCCCAGGCGCCTACCTCGCAGGCCGAGGTCTGGGTGAAGTTGATGAGCGCGGCCTTGCAGGCGCTGTAGGCGTTGCCGCCCGCGCCGGAGCGCACGCCCGCCACGGAGGCGATATTGATGATGGAGCCCTTGCGCCGGGACTTCATGTGCGCGATGATATGCTTGGTGGCGTACACCGGCCCCATGACATTGACGTCGAAGACCTTATGCCATTCTTCCGAGGTCTGGTTTTCCAGGGGGTCAAGCAGCCCTCCGATCCCGGCATTGTTCACCAGGATGTCGATATCGGTAAAGGTTTCCAGCCCCAGGTCGATCAGGGCCTTGACCTCGGCCTCGGACGATACGTCCGTGGGGCGTATCGCCACGCTGCCACCCATGGCAATGATCTCATCCCGCACCTGTCCCAGACTGGCGGCATTGATGTCCGCCAGTAAGAGCCGCGCCCCCTCGCGGGCGAAGATCAATGCCGTGGCGCGGCCGATGCCGCTGGAGGCTCCGGTTATAATGGCGCTCTTGCCGTTCAGACGTCCGGACATGCGTTTCTCCTGATGGGTTTTGTAGTGATCATGAGAGAATATCATACGTTTTACAAGCAGATTTTATCGTGGGCGCATAAAATGTACATCCGGCTGAACGCCGGCCAGCTAACGGCGCCGGCCGGCCGCGGTGAGGCCTGGGAAGCTTACGTGCTCCGGCCAGGCATGGGCTTCAGCCCATGGGCGCGGCGGCGAAGATGACGGCGCTCCACAGGGCATGCGAGATGATCAGAGCGTCCAGGCGTCCCCACTTGAGGTACATCAGGCCCCAGAAGGCGCCCGCCACGCCGGCTGCTCCCACGAGCATGAAATTCAGTGACCAGACGTGCACGAGTGCATAGACGGCCGTGGCGACAAGCCACCCCTGCCAGGGACCATAACGCTCCATGAGCGATCTCTGCAGGTAACCCCGCCAGAAGATCTCTTCGCACGGCCCGGTGATGAACAGCAGGATGAATACGATGGCCGGGGTCGGGAAGCCCGCGCCCTTGCCGTAGATGGCGCCCACCTGCCGCGGGGCGAACGAGAAGAGCAGGGCCGAGATCTCCTTGCCGAACCAGAACACGATATAGAGCACGACGGCCGAGATGACGCCCTGCAGGAGAGCCGTGCCGTCAAAACGAAGCGTATTGTATGTAAGCGTGCGCAGCCAAATGGCCGCGGCGGCCAGGGTAACGGCGGAACAGGCGATCTTGATCCAGAAGTTCAGGCCTCCAAGATAGAAGGTCACGAACCAGAGCGCGCAGGCCAGCGCCGCCAGGGCCCAGACCAGACGCATCTTCCGGCGGCCGGTAGTCATGCCAGGAGGCCCTGCACGACCAGCCCGATCACCAGAAGCGCGCCGAAGGCCGTATCGAGCTTGGCGGTCATGGCGTCGGCGTCGGCCGGGACGCTTAAGCGCATCTTCTTGAACAAGTCGGCGGCCAGCGGCAACGAGAGGAATACCAGAAGCCCCCACGGGCTCAAAATCCCCGCGGCGGTGATCATGAGCGTGATGGCGTAGGCCAGGGCCATGAGCAGCAGATAGGCGTGCATTGCACGGCGCTGCCCCAACAGGATGGCCACGGTCGTGACATGGCTTTGGCGGTCCTGCTCGATGTCGCGGAGATTGTTGGCGAAGATCACCAGGGCCACCAAGAGGCCGAAGGGCAATGAGATCAGGAAGGCATCGAAATTGAGCGCGCCACGCTGAACATAGAAGGCGCCCTCGACCATCAGCGGTCCCCACATGAGAAAGACCGAGAGCTCGCCCAAGGCCAGATATTTGTATTTCATGGGCGGCGAGGTGTAGCCGATGCCGGCCACCAGGCCGATGATGCCGATGACCGCTACCACCCAGCCGACGACCACAAACAGGTACAACCCTATGGCCGCGGCCAGGCCGAACAGGCCATAGGCCGCGATCAGCACCTGCCTGGCCGGGATGAGGTCGTGCACGATCGGGTGCGGACGGTACTGGGCGGTGGCCGCCTCCGGCGTATCAAGCCCGAAGCGCACATCGTAATAATCGTTGATCAGGTTGGTGCCGGCATGCATGGCCACCGCGCCGATCAAGGTCAGCAGATAGATCGGCCAGGAGAAAGGGCCGGCAAACGCGGCCAGGGCGCTGCCGACGCTGACCGAGATGGCGGTCATGGAAAAGGACCAGGGCCGGGTGGCGATGAACCAGTGTTTGAGCTTAAGCATGTTTTCCCTTCCTTTAAGCGGTCAAGAATACTATATGGTGCGCCCCGCCAGATTTAGCGGGCACATCCTAGATAGTGCAGAAGCCCGAAGCTGTCAATCGCCGCAATCGACAAAAGCCCCATTCCTCCGGCGCGGATGACGCCGGGGAAATGGGAGTCAGGCACGCTGGAGAGAGGCCTTGTTGTTCTAGCGCAGGGCCTCTCTGGCCATGGCGGCAAAGTAGGGGAAGCGTCCCGATGCCGCCTTCTGCAGGTATTGCCGGCCGCGGGCCCGGTCATTGGCGTCCTTGGATTCCAGCAGGACCTGGCCCAGGTAGACCCAGCCCTCCTCGATGTTGTCGGCCGTAGGGGGCACGTGTTTGTTGTACTTCTCCAGGAGCTCGCGGGCCTTGGCCGCATCCTTGAGCGGCCAGGGCAGCAGGTACCAGAACTCGCCCATGCCTAAGTAGGGGCTGTAATCCCAATAGGCGGGGTCGATGCGCAGCGAGTTTTCCAGGGCCTGCTGGGTCTTGTTCTTCAGGCCTTCCTTCAGGGCGGTGATGATGCTGACCCCGTCCGCGTACGACCCGATCAGGCATGAATACCAGAAGTGCCCTTCGACCCGCTTGGGCTGAAGCTCGATGGCGCGCAAACCATATTTCATGGCCGGCTTGGCGACGCGCACGCATTCCTTCTTCCAATCCTTGATCTGGAACCACCGGATCTGGCCGCAGTAGCACCGTGCCCGCTGGGCCGCCTTCCAGTTGGCCTCGTAGCTGCCGGGCTGCATCTCGGCCGCCTTGGCCGCCAGGTGATAGGCCTTCAAATAAAGCCCCGACGTATTGGGGTCGGCCACATGCTGCAACCCGGTTTTGAGCAGGCTGTCCGACTCGTCCAGCAGAGCCCGGAACTCATCGGCCGAAGCACCCATGGGGAAAAGGACCATAACCAGTACCGCTAAACACATGCGTTTCATACAATTACCTCGTCGTAGTTTGATATATCGGCACTTAAAAGCATAGCATACTCCCAGTGCCGTGCCAATCTATAACGGGAGCGTGAATCCATGCTCCCGCTGCCATACGGAATGACGGTTGAAGGGGAATGTTTGTTGACAGGCGCAGTCCCTCATGATAAATACCGACGGTAGGAATGTAAAAGAGAGGAGCCCCTGCATGACCAGGAAAGCGCCCCGCCAGAAACGCATGGATGATATCCTTGAAGCCGCCGTCAACGAGTTCGTGGAAAAGGGCTACGATAACGCCTCCATGGAGGCCATCGCCACCCGCGCCGGTCTGACCAAGGGCGGGCTGTACCACCACTTTTCAAGCAAAGAGGAGATTTTAATCGCGGCCAATAGCCTCTTCATGCAGCCGGTTTATGATTGCATGGACAAGGCAAAAAAGAAGAAAACCGCTCCGGATGCGCTCAGGCTCTATATTCGGAGCTATCTGGCCTATTGGGAAACGCATCCCCAGGAAATCATCTTCGTCTTCCTCTCGCTCGTCAAGATGCTCTCAAGCCAGGGCATGTGGCCGTTGTATAAGACATATTACACCGAGATGCGCTCCTTCTTTGAAACACTACTCACCCAGGGCATAGACCAGGGCGACTTTGCCCCGCATGACACTCGCGCCCGCAGCGTGGCGCTGATGTCCGCCCTGGACGGCGCCATCGGCTACCTCATCATGGTGCCCGAGGTGACGCTTGCATCCATGACCGCCTGGTTCGACGAGGTTTTTATTCGGCCGATCATGAAGGCCTGATACAAAAAACCCAAGGAGGACGCCATGGGAGTCATATCAAGCATAGGACCGATAGCCGCAACCCCCATCATCGACCACGCCACCTGCACGGCCTGCAAGCTCTGCGTGCGCATCTGCGCCTCGAACTGCCTGGCTATGGATGCGGACAACCGCGTCATGGTGCTGCCGGACGGCACGCCCGATTCCTTCGGGTGTATCGGCTGCGGCCACTGCATGCTGGTCTGTCCCACGGGCAGCATCACGGTCACGGGCCGCAAGCTCAAGCCCGAGGACACCATGAGCCTTCCCCCGGCCGGACAATGCGCCACGCCTGAAGCGCTCGAGGCCCTGTTCTTGAAACGCCGCAGCATCCGCGACTTTGCCAAGAAGGAGGTCCCCCGTGAGCTGATCGAGCGCATCGTGGAGGCGGCTTCTAAAGCGCCCATGGGCATCCCTCCCTGGGAGGTTGGTCTGGTGGTCTTCCACGGCCGCGACAAGGTGCGGGAACTCTCCGCCGATGTCACGGCCATGTACCGCGGCATGCTGAAACTCCTGGGACGGCCCATTGTGATGAAGCTCATCAAGCCGTTTGTCAAAAAGAGCACCTACGCGCAGATGCAGACCTTCATCATCCCCTTAGCCGAGATCATCACCAACGCCCGCGACCGCGGCGAAGACTACATGCTCTACGATGCCCCGGCGGCCCTGCTGTTTCACACCTCGCCCTATGCCGACGCGGCCGATGACGTCATCGCCTGCACCTATGCCATGCTGGCCGCCGAGTCCCTCGGGCTTGGCACCTGCATGATCGGCTGCCTGGCCCCGCCGCTGGCGCACAAGCCCGGCCTCATGCGCAAGTACCGCATCCCTCAAGGCCATAAGCCCGCCATCGTGCTGATCCTGGGCTACCCGGCCGTCAAGTTCCAGCGCGCCGTGCGGCGGGCCTTCCATTCTGTGGCGTTTTACTAAGATTCCACAGCTCGAAATGGAAGGCTGCTTTATTCCTTGACGCTACTTATGCAGAGTGAATAATGGATACAATCTAGGAGACATTATTGATGGAATCAGCCGCCAGAATGGTATGGCGATGCAGTAGGGTGTTCATATGGATCCGTATAACACCGCTTGATATGAACAGATCTGCATAAAATGATTTCTAATAATGATTAGTTGTAATGATAAGGGGCATACTATGAAAGAATGTTACGGGTCATTTTCTTCGGTATTTGGGTATTTATATGGATCCGTATAAACACTGTTAGCTTAATGAGGGAATATATGTTTTTAGAGTTTTTACTCGAAGTGATAACAGCAGCTTCAGTTAGTGCGATATTAACTGGGTTATTGCTATGGTTAACAAAATCCTGGATTTCTGATCGGCTTAAAAATGCAATAAAGAGTGAATATGACCAGAAGTTGGAAACCCATAAAGCACAGCTGAAAGCACAAACAGATATTGAAATCGAAAAATTAAAATCAAGCCTCAGTATAGCTGCTGCTGAAAGGCAAGTGAAGTTTACAAAATTGCATGAAGATAGAGCCAGATTTATTGCAGATACTTACGCTCTTCTCAAGGATGTATATTTAACATTCCAAGATTACATAAAAATCTTTGAGCCAGCTGGTGACAAACCGAGAGAAGAGAGGCGGAAAATTGCGTTGGATGCTCATTCTGCTCTTAGAGAATATTATCCGAAAAAAATTATCTACATACCTAAAGTTACGGCCGACAAACTGGAAGCCATTGATATGGAGCTAGTTAAGACATTTAATGAGTTTTCATATACCGTTGATTTTAAAAAACAAGAAACGGTTGATGCAATGAAATGGTATGGAATATTTGAAAAAATGCGCAATGAAATGAAACAGGCGCTTAATGATCTTGAGGGTGAGTTTCGAAAATTATTAGGCGACGAAAGCTAACAACGGCATTAAGGCGACGGCAAAAAGCCGCCGCGCCTTATGCCGGGCGTTGGGCATAATATTAATAAGTGGGGGTGAGTGTGAGTCATATATATCATACAGTCCATAATCAAAAAGAGTCATATGGCCTTCCTGCGTATGAGGTCCGCGGTACCCAAATTTATCCAACAGTCCATAACAAAAGAGATGCTTATGGACTTCCTGCTTTTGAAATTAGAGATTCTCACCTCTATCCAACAGTTCATAATAAATGGTGCTCATATGGACTCCCAGCATATGAGATTCGTGGTTCTCAATTATATCCAACAATTCATAACAAAGGAGACTCTTATGGGCTTCCTTCATATGATATCCGTTAAATGCCCAACTATCGGTTGCATCGGACAGGGGGCCCCCGTCCACTGATCCGTGCCGTTAGCTAGAGATCTAGAGCATACTGAATGAGGAGTAAAATAATGACACTCTCACCACTTGAAAAAGAGGAGTTCATCCAAAGTTACCTTCAGTATCGGTGGCTAGACGAGACTCGAAACAAACTGATAGATCGTTTTTTCATAATAGTCTTAGCGGTTCTCGGTGCACGGTTCCAGTTTAATGAATTCTTTTCTAATAATCCCGATTGGCTTCTTGTTTTGTATCTCCTTGTAACTTTAGTGGCTACTCTCATGGCTCGATCCATTGTTACGTTCAGAAGGCAACAGCGAGGCCATGGCGAATTCATAAAAGTGATGCGCGAAAGACTGTTGAGCGAAACTAATGCAAATGAATTTAAGGTATTTAAAGATTACGTTAGAGGAAAACGAGTTTATCTAACGAGGTGGACTGAGTTGATTACTGTACTATCTGCTGTCTCGTCACCTGCTCTGTTTTTTGATAAAGCACTCAATATAAGAAGACTCATAAATCTAGGCATTGGCATCTGTGTGTTTATAGTTGTTGTTCTATTGATATTATATTTCGTCGCTATACCTTTTTGGAAATACAACTATAGTGAAAAGATAATTTGGGATAAGGATTAATTATGGAAAAGAGTATGGCTAACCATGGCATCCAGACGGACGCGGGCTGATGCCCAGCGTTCAACAAGCGGCAAAATGAAACGCATTTGCTTGATCCTGGCACTCGGCGCCGTATTGGTGTTCATCCACAGTGCTTCCATGGCCCAAGAGCAGAAGGGCGCCGAGGAGGCCGGCAAAGAGCTCAGGAGCATGATCCTGCGCGCGTCTCCGGAAAGTCTGGGTTTCAAACCCGATACCGCTTTTCCCAAGGTGTACGGCCTGCTCATGGACTGGAATATCGGAGACCGGACGGCCAGCATCCTGGCCATGAAGGATGGGACCGCGAGCCTGTACACCACCTCATCCTTCGGGATCATCGGCGGCCAGGGAAATGAACGGGTGCGCGTGGCGGCCGGGCGATGCGCGCGCCTGGCAGGCGCGTATTATTACAAAGGCAGGTCTACGAGCGATTTTCCATACCCCGCTCCGGGTCAGGTTTACTTCTACCTCCTCACGTTTGAGGGTGTGCGAGTGTGCATCGCGGATGAGCGCATGCTCAAGAAGGGCAAGGACCCTTACAGCCCCCTGTTTGACGCGGCCCAGGTCGTGCTCACGGAGCTGCGGCGATCAGCCGGAGATCATAGGAAATGACCATGCGGGGTGCCAAGATGGAATATACGCAGCAGCAATTGCAGGAATTCAAGGACCGGTATGCGCTTCGACGCAGGCGGCAGATCGGCGTCAGCGTGCCGCTGGTCTTGTGTTACGGATCTGTCCCTGATATGCGTAGGATATGGCATTGATCAAGCAACTGAAACAACGCGCGGACAGCCTGAAGTCCGAGACCTATGCCCTGCGCCTGGCGGCGCATGACCCTCGCACGCCGTGGTATGCCAAGCTCCTCGTGGCTCTCATCGTCGCCTATGCCTTGAGCCCCATTGATCTGATCCCGGATTTTATTCCGGTCTTAGGCTACCTGGATGACCTCATCCTGATACCGCTCGGTATCGTCTTTGCCCTCAAGCTGGTTCCCCCGCATGTCCTGGCTGACTGCCGGGCACAAGCGCGGGAAATCATACGCAACGGAAAACCGGTCAGCCGGATCGCGGGTGCGGTCATCATCGCCATCTGGCTGATCGTGGGGGCGCTCGGCATCATATGGGCTTATCATGCCTGCAGCCTGCGTCCGTGAGCTTGCCGGACAACGCACTTTAAAAAGCGTAAGGTCGCAGGGCGAGGCGGGGTCTGACCTCGCCAAGGCCTTCCCTATTGCTGTACCATCGCGCTGATGGGCCGGATACGGCCGATGGCGTGGTAGGCGTAGTCGCGCACGTACCAGGACGGGTCGTCGTTCAGGGTCTTGCCGAGCAGATCGAGGGCCTCGGGACCGCCGATTTTGCCCAGGGCCTGGCAGGCCTTGGTGCGCACGTTGACCTGCGGGTCGGATAGCGCGTTCTTGACCAAGGTGACGTAGGCGGCCTTGTCCTCGCTCCTTCCGGCCAGGATCAGGGCGTTGATTCTGATCTTGGCGTACGGGTCCTTGGCCAAAGAGTCGATCTCCATCGGAGTGAGCTTCTCAACCAACCGGCGGTGGGGGTCCAGCTGCAGCAACAGGGTCTGGTAGCGCTGGGAGGGGTGTTTCGAGGCCGCGTAAGAATGTATCTTCTCCGGGTGCTTGCGCAGCTCGTGGCCCGCGTACAGGTGTGAGAAGCCGGGGACAAAGATCAGCAGGAAGGCCGCTATGACAAAGGCACCCAAGGTCAGGTTGCGCTCGGTCAGCCGCGCAAGCCCCAGGGCGATCCAGGCCAGCAGGAAGACCGGCACAAGCAGGATGGGGCCCTTGGTCAGGAAGGTGCCGATGCCTTTGCGCATGGTCTTGTTGCGGTCTAAGGCCGGGGCACTCAGGATGGTTTCGGGTGTAGCGCTCTTGGTGGCCAGCTTGACGGACAGGCAGGCCAGATCGCTTGCCCCGGCGCTCAGGGTGGCGCCGGTCAGCGCGCAGGGTTCGGCCGTGGATATCCACAGTGTGCCGTGGGGCAGGGCACCTGTCAGCGCGATGTCCTTTTCCAGGGCCACGGCGTTCTGGGTGCGGTAAGAGGCCGGTTTGATCACGTCGGCGGCCAGCAGCGTGTGCTCGTAATAGAAGGTGTTGAGGCTCTTTAAAATGGGGATGTCCACCATGGCGTCGCGGATATGTTCGTAGGTCTGGCCCTTGAGGAGGATCAGCGGGGTCAGCAGGAGCATGGCTACGACCACCCAGCGGGTGATGTTGATCTCGCGCGGCCGCGTGGTGCGAGCAAGAGCGCTGAAAGGCAGGAAGTAGGCCCCGGGGGCCAGAATGCCGAACACGAGCGATACCCCGGGCAGTTCGCTGCTGTAGCTGGAGGTGACGGCCATGACCGCCAGGATGCCGTAGATCAGGATGCCGATGGCGCCCAGGCGCGGGGCGTCCTTGCCCAGGTACCAGATCGGGATGCTCGCCAGGAGCCCGGCGATGCCGCACAAAAGCCCCAGGGTCAGACCGAAGAACAGCCCGCTGCCCAGTTGATGAACAAAGGAGGTCAGGAACGGATCTTCGGGGGTGACGGCCACCGGCAGATGCGCCGCGAGGAAGAGCCGCATCTCCGAAGACATGCGCAGCGCGTGCGCATGGGTGAAGATGGTGCCGAAAACCGTGTAGAGGGCGATACAGGCCAGCATGCCGCAGAAGGCCGCCAGGAAGAAGCGCGGCAGGTCGGTGCGCTCGATGGGATGGGACGGAAACATAGCCAGAGCGAGGTTTAAGGACCGGGGCTGTTTCTGCTTGGCAACCTGCGGACTCTCAATAATGGCCATCGCGCTCACCCCCGTGCGGTATGTATGATACGGCTGAAGCTTAAGTCCGCTACATGGCCTTGACCATCGGGCGCATGCTTGCCCCGGTGGTCTTGAACTGCGTGAGCAGGGCCGCCACGACCTCGCTGGCCCGGGCATCCTTGCGGCCGCGTACGGCCTCGACATCCGCCCGTGAGAGCCACACGTTCCGGAAGTTCTTGACCTCCTTGGTGAAGTGGATGAACTCGGCCAGGGCATCGTCGCAGACCTGGCTGAAGCGGCGGTTGTCCAGATAGGCGATATCGCGGACTTTCTCCACGATATCCTTGGGCAGCCGCATGACGTAGCGCGTGCGTTTGCCGGCCAGATCGGTGCGCGGTCCCACGAAACGGTCATGCAGGCGCGACGGCACGGCATAGCCCAGCTCCTGTTCACGGGCAAAGATATAGGCCTCCATCGCCGCGGTCACGAAATCCACCATGGCGATATTGAGCATGCGCGAGATCACCCTCAGCTCGTTCAGGGTGGACGGCTTAAAATACATCATGAATCGGGAAAGTTCCTTATCGGCTCCGTTCATGGATGAACCTCCTGTTTCGTGTAAATACATTGTATGCTTGCGGATGGCGTCGGCAATGACCTAAATGCAGGCCTTGATCTCCGCGGGTATGCGCTAGACCTCCATGATCTCGCGTTCCTTATCCGCCAGCAGGTTGTCGATCTTCTTGATATGATCGTCGGTCAGGACCTGGACATCGTCCTGGGCCTTGGCCAGCTCGTCCTTGCTGATCTCTTTTTCCTTCTCCATGTCCTTCAGGAGCGCGTTGGCGTCGCGCCGTTGGTTGCGGACTTCGATCTTGAAATCCTCGGCGAGTTTCTTGCAATGCTTGACCAGGTCGCGCCGCCGTTCCTCGTTCAAGGGCGGGATCGGCACGCGGATGATCTTGCCGTCGTTCATGGGCGTCAAGCCCAGATCTGATTTCAGGATGGCCTTTTCAATGCCGGCAAACGCCCCCTTGTCCCAGGGCTGGATGGTGATCAGCCGCGGTTCGGGCGTGGCCAGCGTGGCCAGCTGGTTCAAGGGCGTGAGCGTCCCGTAGTAATCGGCCATGATGCCGTCCAAGATCCCGATGGAGGCCCGGCCGGTCCTGACCTTGGTGAGGGCGTTCTTCATGGAATCCACGGCCTTGGCCATCTGCTGTTTCACGTCATCAAGCACTTCCTTGGTCATGCCTGCCTCCTGCGTACAAGAGAACCGATGGCCTCACCTTTCAGGAGCTTGCGGACACTGCCCGGTTCCCTGATATTGATGACACGGATTTCAAGGTTATGATCGCGGCATAGGGTGATCGCCGTTAAGTCCATGACGCCCAGGTTGCGGGAGAGCGCCTCGTCGTAATCGAGCTCGGGAAAGAAGCGCGCATCGCTGTATTTGACCGGGTCCTTGTCGTACACGCCGTTCACCTTGGTGGCCTTGATGAGCACGTCGGCCCCGATCTCCAGGGCCCGTAAGGCCGCGGCGCTGTCCGTAGTGAAGTACGGGTTCCCGGTGCCGCCGGCGAAGATGACCACCCGGCCGGCCTCGAGGTGCTCGACGGCCTTTTCCCGCACAAAGGTTTCGACCACGCGCGGCATTTCGATGGCGCTCATGACCCGCGCCGCTACGCCCAGACCTTCAAGGGCCTCCTGCATGGCCAGGGCGTTGATGATGGTGGCCAGCATGCCCATGTAATCGGCGCGGGAGCGGTTCTGGTCGGGCCCGGCCTGTATGCCGCGGAAGATGTTGCCGCCGCCCAGGACGACGCCCACCTGCGCCCCGCTGTCACATGCATCCTTGACGCTCTCGGCCATGGACAAAAGCGTATCGGCCTGGATGCCGAAGCCCTGCGCGCCGGCCAGGGCTTCGCCCGAGAGCTTGAGGAGGATGCGTTTGTAGGCCTTCAAGTTAGAGCTCTTCTCCCATCTGGTAACGGGCGAAACGCCGGATGAGGCATTTCTCGCCGGTCTTGCCGATCAGCTCGTCCAGGAGTTGCTTCACGGTGCGGTCCGTGTCCTTGACAAAGGGCTGTTCCAAGAGGCAGTTCTCGGCATAGAACTTGGAGAGCTTGCCTTCGATGATCTTCTCAACCACCTTTTCAGGCTTGCCGGTCTTGAGGGCCTGCTCCTTGAGGATCTCGCGTTCCTTGTCGAGCTTGTCGGCCGGCACGTCCTCGCGCTGCACCCACAGCGGGTTGCTGGCCGCGATGTGCATGCTGATGTCCTTGACGAAGGCCGCGAAATTGTCGCTCTTGGCCACGAAATCGCTCTCGCAGTTGACTTCCAAGAGCACGCCCACCTTGCCGCCCAGGTGGATATAGCTGGCGACAACGCCCTGCGAGGCCGAGCGGCCCGCGCGTTTGGCGGCTACGTCCATACCCTTCTTGCGCAACAGCTCGACGGCCTTGTCGAAATCACCGTTGGTTTCGACCAGCGCCTTCTTGCAATCCATCATGCCCACGCCGGTCTTGTCTCTAAGTTTCTTGACCTCTTCGGATGTTATCTGCACGGTATTCCTCCTAACGGTTCTACTCGACTTCGTCCGCGAACACTTCTTCGGTAGGTTCCTCGTCCTTGACGATCACCTCGACCTCGCTCTCCATATCCTCTCCGAGCCCCTTCCTGCGTCTGCCGCCCTTGCGTTCGGCGATCTGCGGTTCGGCCGCCTCCTCCTTGACCTGGCCCTGGAGCTTTTCTTCATACACGGCCGTGCCGTCGTTGATCGAGTCGGCGATCTTGGAGGTGAAGAGGCGGATGGCGCGGATGGCGTCATCGTTGCCCGGGATTACGTAATCGATCAGGGACGGGTCGCAGTTCGTGTCCACGATCGAGACGATGGGGATCTTCAATTTGCGCGCTTCCTTGACCGCGATATATTCCCGCGATGGGTCCACGATGAAGAGCACGTCCGGGAGCTTCTCCATGGCTTTGATCCCGGAGAGCGAGCGGTCAAGCTTGATCTTGTGCCGCTTCATGCTGATCTGTTCCTTCTTGGGGTAATTCTCGATGGTGCCGTTGTCGATGATGGTTTCCAGCCACTTGAGCCGCTCGATGCTCTTGCGGATGGTGGCGAAGTTGGTGAGCGAACCACCCAGCCAGCGGTGGTTGACGTAGAACGCCTTGCAGCGCTGGGCCTCTTCCTCGATGGCATCCTGGGCCTGCTTCTTGGTGCCGACCATGAGCACCTTGCCGCCCGAGGCCGTGACCTCGCGGATGAACTCGCAGGCCTTTTCGAAAAGCTTTTCGGTCTTCTGCAGGTCGATGATGTGGATGCCGTTGCGCGCCCCGAAGATATAGGGCTTCATGAGCGGATTCCAACGCGGGGTCTGATGTCCGAAATGGACGCCTGCTTCCAGGAGCTGTTTCATACTTACTGCCGGCATACTGCCTCCTTTGGTTTTTCCTCCGCCCGTTTAAAGGCACAGCCTATCCTTAGTTTCGAGGACACCGGGGCTTGAGCCAAATTACCGGGCGTGCGAATTTGCGAGCCATTTAACATACATATCCCGATGTTTCAAGGTCTATTTCCTGAGGTATCATGGGCATTTCAAAATCATGAGTGCCTCACGAGCGCACGGGAAGAACCGGGCCCGGCGGATCCATGCCAAGCCGGGATGATCCTCAGGCCGGTTTGAGCAGGCGACCAAAGGTTTCGATCTGTTCGCTGTTGCCCATGATGGCGATCCAGTCGCCCTTGGCAAAACGGTAATGGATGTCCGGATTGGGCAGGATGCTGCGCTCATGCAGGACGCCGACCACCGAGACGCCCGTAACGCTGCGGATGGCCAGGGACTGAATGGTCTGCCCGATGAAGGGGCTCTCATCGGGAATGGCGATCCATGAAAGCTCCAGCAGGCGCGTCAGGTTTTTAAGCTGCGCGAGGTTCTGATGCTCGGGATCGAACAGGCTGGTCGGGGTGTAGAATCCGTGCCGGACCTGATCCGTGAACTTGAGGATCGTGGATAAGGGGATGTTCAGGGACAGGAGGGCCTGACGGGTCATCTCCAGGCCGGCCTCGAATTCAGGCTGCACGATCTCCTGGGCGCCGAGATCGCTCAACACCTGCATCTCCTCGATGTTCTCCGCGCGGGCTACGATATGCAGGTTCGGGTTGTGGTAGCGCGCCTTTTCCACGATGGTGCGCGTGATTATGCCCTTGGGCGTGGTGATGATCATCATGCGGGCTTGTCCGACATGCGCGGCCTCCAGGACGACCGACTGGCTGGCATCGCCATAGATCACGGGAATTCCGCCCTCCTTGAACCGATCGGTGATGCGTGAGTTGTACTCGATGATCACGAAAGGGACCTGGATGGACTTGAGCACCTGGGAGACATAGGTCCCGGTGCGTCCGCCCCCGGAGATGATCACATGATCGCGCAGGCCTTCGCGCGGCAGGTTGATGGTCTGCAGGCGCTCGGTCTTGAACCAGCGTTTGCGCAGCGTATACAAGGGGGCCGTAAAGCCGGAAACGAACGGTGTCAACAGCATGCTGATGACCGTGGTGGTCAGCATCAGCGCATAGAGGTCATTGGAGATGGAGCCTGTTTTGAGGCCCACGCGGGCGAGCACGAAGGCGAACTCGCCGATCTGAAAAAGCCCCAGGCCGACGGCCAAGGGGATGATGTTGGCATACCCGAACAGGCGCACCACGCCGGCGAAGATCATCCCTTTGCCGATCAGCAGCAGCGCCACCAGGAGCAGGATGGTTCGGATGTTATGGACGAGAAAGGCCGGCTCCAGGAGCAGCCCCACCGAGACAAAGAATAAGAGGCCGAAGATGTCCCTTAAAGGGATGATATCGCTCAAGGCCTGGTAGCTGTAATCGGATTCGCTCAAGACCATGCCGGCCACGAAGGCTCCGAAGGCGAACGAGAGCCCGAAGAGGTAGGTGCCGTACCCGACGCCCAGGCCCGTGGCGGTAACGGTCAGCAAGAACAGCTCGCGCGAGTTCCAGCCCGCGACCCAGGACAGGACCTTCGGGATCAAGCGGCCGCCGACCACGACCATGACGATCAGGAAGCCCATGGCCTTCAGGATGGCCAGCGCCAAGAGCGACAGCCCGACCCCGAGATGGCTGATCTGCGGCAGGATGATCATGAGCGGGATCACGGCCAGGTCCTGGACGATCAGCATGCCGATCATGACGCGGCTCGAAAGCGTGCCCATCAGACCCCGGTTCATGAGGGTCTTCAGGATCACCATGGTGCTGGAGAGCGACATGACGGCCCCCATCCACAGCGCGGAGTTTGCATCCCAACCGAGCCACGTACCGATGATAAAGCCGTACGCGATGGTCAGGAGCATCTGGATGGGGGTGCCGATCAGGGCCACGCCGTACACGGGCTTGAGCTCCTTGAACGATACCTCCAGCCCGATGCCGAACAGCAGGAGTGCCACGCCGATTTCGGCCAGGAGCTCGATGTCATGCGTCTGGCTGATGAAGATGTGGCCGGTCAACGGGCCGAGCACCACCCCGGCCAGGATATAGCCCAGGATAAGCGGCTGCTTGAGCCGCTGGGCGATCAGGCCTCCCAACAGGGCGGCGAGGATGATGATGGCGATGTCGGCTGCCAGTCCCACGCGTATTCCTTACCGTTTTTTTAACGTTTCTTGATACCGAGCTTGTCGATCTTGTACCGCAGCACCCGTTCGCTAATGCCCAAGGCTTCGGCCGCCCGGGTCTGCACCCAGTCGTGCCGTTCGAGGGCCTGGAGGATCAGGTCGCGCTCCACCAGGGCCAGGCGTTCGTTTAAAAAACCCACCGGTTGATCCTTGGGTGTACGCACCTCCTCGGGCAGGTCGGAAACCTTGATCAACGTGGAGCGGCTCAGGGCCGCCAGGCGCTTGATGATGTGCTCGAGCTCGCGCACGTTGCCCGGAAAGTCGTGTTTCATGAGCGTGCTCATGGCATCGGCGTCGAGCGTCAGCGGCTGCGGGCTGTAGCGCTCGATGAAGAGCTTGACCAGCTCCGGGATATCCTGTTTGCGCTCCCTGAGCGGCGGCAGGGGGATGGTCAGGACATTGAGCCGGTAGAACAGGTCCTCGCGGAAGGTGCCTTCGGCCAGCATGGCGCCAAGGTCGCGGTTGGTGGCCGTCAGGATGCGCACGTCGACATCAATGGCGCGCGAACCGCCGACGCGGCGGATCTTGCTTTCCTGGAGCACCCTGAGGAGCTTGGCCTGCAGGTTGAGCGAAAGCTCGCCCACCTCATCCAAGAAGAGCGTGCCGCCCTGCGCTTCCTCGAAGCGTCCCCGACGGCTGCTCACGGCCCCGGTAAAGGCCCCTTTTTCATGGCCGAAGAGCTCGGACTCGAAGAGGTTCTCGGGCACGGCCGCGCAATTGACTTCCACCAGGGGGGTCTGGCCGCGCGGGCTCATGAGGTGGATCAGGCGCGCGACGATTTCCTTGCCGGTGCCGGTCTCGCCGGAGATGAGCACCGGCCAGGGCGTGGGGGCCACGCGACGCACCAGTGAGAGGACCTCCTGCATGGCAGGCGCCTCGGCCACGATCGTAAACGGCAATTCGGACTGCCGGGCGGTATCGTTGACGCGCTCAGCGTCGTCGGCGACATGCACATGTTGATCGATCTGGCGGATCTTTTCCAGGAGCTGTTTGAGGTCCACCGGTTTCTCCACGAAGTCGCCGGCCCCGAGCTTCATGACCTCGACCGCGGTCTGGACTGATCCGAAGGCCGTAATCATGATGCAGCGCACGAGCGGGTCCATGGCCTTCATGCGCCTGAGGACCTCGTCGCCGTTCATATCCGGCATGCGGTGGTCGAGCAGCACGAGCTGGATGGGCTGCTCTCTAAAACGCGCCAGGGCCTCGCCCCCGCCCGCGGCCGTCACGACCTCGTAACCCTGCCGCGAGAGAAAACCTTCCAGGAGGTTAACCTGCATTTCTTCATCATCGACTATGAGTATGCGCATGTCGCTTTTCCTTGTGTTCACACCTATCGGCATACGGCCGAGGTTTTTGGAGCCCTTGTTCAGGATTCGTGCTGGGCGGACCCGGCGGAGCGGTCCGCGGTCCGGGGCAGGAGAATATGCACGCTCAGGATGCCGGTGCGCGGGATATGGCCGGAGATGCTGCCGCCATGCGCCTCGATGATGCGTTTGGCGATGGCCAGCCCCAGTCCGGAACCCTGGGTCTTGGTGGTGAAGTAGGGTTCAAAGATCCGGGCGGCCGTTTCAGGCGGCAGGTCGAAGCCCGCGTTCTCCAGCTCGATGGACAGCATCGTTGCCTGGCGCTTTAGCTCGATATGGATATACCCGCCCCGCGGCTGGGCTTCGATGGTGTTTTTGATGAGGTTTTCGAGCATCTCCTCCAGGAGATGCTGATCGGCTTCAAGCGTGGCGTCGGGGCAGGGGATGAAGGTGGCGGCGATCCCCCGCTCGGTCATGGCCCCCTTGTACAGGGTCAGCAGATGGTCGATGACGGTATGGAGGTCGACGGTTTGCATCTGGGGTTTGAGCACCTTGGTGTAACGGCCCAGATTGGCGATGATGCCGTCGGTGCGCTTCATGGCCTTGAGCATGGTATCGATTAGGTCCTGATGCTCCGAGGTCAATTCATCGGCCTCGATACGCAGGCGCTGCAGTCCCATGCTGATGGCGTTCAAGGGGTTGCGCAGCTCGTGCGTGATGGTGGCCGAGGCCTGTCCGAGAGCGGCATCCTCCTGCTGGCGGGCCAGGCTGCGTTCGAAGGTCCGCACCTGGTTGAGCATCGTGGTCTGATAGTAGAAGATCAGCCAGGACACCAGCACGCCGATGACGACGGCCAGCACCGCGAAGGCCAGGAACTGTGACCAGAGGCGGCTTCTTTCTTCATAATACGGCCGCGCCGAGACCCCCACCACCAGGGTTTCACCGGCGTTCATGCGCAGGCGCGTCTCGGCGATGCGCCGCGACTCGATCAGCCGCGCCCCATAGTACGGCCCCGGCGCATGGGGAGGCACTTTCTCAAGGCGGACATACGCGATGCCCGACAGGGTGGTCAGACGCTTGAGCGTTTGTTTGAGGTCGATCTGGCGCTCCAGGTCCTGGATGCGGCGACTGGAAAAGGCGATTGTGATCGAGCCTAAGGCCCTTTCCCGTTTGAGGGTATAGGTCTTGTACGCGTCTGGGGAGGGGATGGGCTTGTCCATCGGAAAAGATCCCCGGCCCTCGGTCCGTCCGTCGGGGCCGTGGATGACGATCCAGGACAGACCCGTCTCCTGGCAGAAGGCGGATAGCTCGGTTTCGGTAAAGGGGTCGATGGCGTCGAGATAGTCCACGAAATGGGCGGTGTTTCCCAGGAAGGATTGCATGATCTCCGCGACCACGGACTGTGACAGGAGGGCATTGTTGGCGTTGAGCTGGACGGCCTCGCTGATGAGCCGGGCGTTGCCCTTGACCTGTTTGAAGAAGGTGCGCTCGGCCGCGTTGACCTGCCAGAGAAAGTAACCCAGGACGACGAAGATGATGATGCCGGGAATGAGGAGGTTGCTCTTCCAGGTCGGGATCAGCCGTTCAAGGCGTGAATCGATGACGCTGGCGAATGCCAGCCGTTTGAGGAAGTCCTTCAACGCGAGCGCTCCGGGAGCTTCAAGACGTCCGGTATGCGGATGACCGGACGCTCGTGGTCATGGTCCGTGCGGGGTATGGTGTGCAGCCGCGCGCGCACGCCCGAAGGATCGTCATGTTTTATCCTCAGCCGCTCGGCCTCGAACCGGGTATGATCGTCCGAGAGAAACCGGCCGTGCGCCCGTACCAGCGACCCCGTCCGCAGGCCTTCCGGCAGGTTCTTCATATGTACGGTGACCTCGCGCGCCCTCTCGTCGTCATCGTGGGTGAGCACGACGATGGTGCCTTTGGCGCGGTCCTGGGCCGTCACCGTCCCGGCCAGATGGTCACTGGCCTCAGCCGTGGCTGCCAAGGCGGACAAAAACAGCACGATCAGAATTGATAGGCGAAGATACATTCGACCACCGTCCTTTCGTAGCATTCCTCCTTAAAAGGGGAATCGTTGTCAAGCCGTTCTATGCGCCAGCTCACGGTATAGGCGTCCTGCCGGCGGGTGAGGCTTAAGCACAGGATCCTCGTCAGGTCCGGATCGTCGTCAAGGGGATGCTTGATTTTGTAATGGGTTTCAGACCAGCGCGCCTGGGGAACGAGCTCCCAGCGGGGGGCAAGCTGCCACGCGCCCGCGAGGCCGAGCGTGTTGCGGCGATAGATGGCGGCATCGATATTGGAGTCCAGATGGTCGCGCGCCAGGCTCAGATCGAGCCGCAGGCGTTCATTGATCGCCTGGGCGCAGCGCAGCGTGGTGGACGAGAAACGGTCGTCGCGTTTGACCGTGACGGGCTGGATGGCGCCATCGGTTATGAGCCAGCTCGGATGAGAGGAGAAAAAGTTCGTGGCGACCCACTCGTAGAGACTGGAAAGGTTCTGCGTTATCCCCGCCGTAGTCCCCCACGATTCCAGCGCCGGTCCGTGGATGCTGCCCAGGCGGTAGGTAGGCACGCCTCCGGCGTTTAGGGTGACCTCGCCCCGATAATCCTCCCAGCTGAAAACCTGCTCGAGCCCGAGGACCGCCCGGTCGCTCAGGGACCAGTCCGCCCAGAACGTGGTCCCGTGGGTGTTCACGTCTTCATCGCTGCGATAGATGCTGTAGGCGTACATGGCCCCCGGTCGCAGACGATCTTCATACAGCGACCAATCCAGGGCGCCGCCGGCCGTGATGCGGTACTCCTGATCAGAGGACTTCAGGTATGATCCGTCGATAAAGGCTTCATAATCGGTGTCCAGCGTTTCGAGTTCTCCCGGCTGGGACAGGCGCAGGTCCAGCTGTCCGAATCCGGATGACGGCCCGTGCGCCCGGGCTTCACTGTTGCTGTTGTAGCCGCCGTGCACCCTGATGGCGGTCTCAACCGCCCAGGTACTGGAGGAATAGAGACCCAGGAGGCCGAGGGTCAGAAACAGCCCGATGTAGCGCGGCGGACGGTAATGCAGAGCGGGTTTGGCCCGATGACGGAGTAAGGCAAAAACGGGAGACCCCGCTGCTTCCGGGGTCTCCTCTGAGGGGTGGTGCATTGAGGATATCCTAAATACGTTCGTCGATCTCATCCGCCCATTGCTCCCACGTACGCCAATCCGTCAGGGTGCCGTCATTGACCGGAAGCAGCGTGATGTTTCCATCCGGACAGGTCCAGCCGCCGTGTTCTCTTTCCAGGACGATACGCCCGTCATCGGTGCTCTGAGCCAGCCGGTCAAGCCACTGGATCGTCCGCATGGCCCTGGCCGCATCACCAGCCATATAGCAATGCCGCACCAGGCGGTCAAGCGGTTGGCATACGGCCACATTGATGTCGTACTGGTCGCTATCCACTTCCACGAAGACGCCCAGGATGCCTTCCCACAGGGTAGTGTTCCAGAGTGAGGACACGTTCACGTCGACCGTGTCATCTTCATTCTCGAAACCGATCGAGGTGATGAAGCTCAGGTAGCGGCCCTCCAGGACGGCGGCCTTGACGCTCAGCGCTTCAAGCTCCTCCAGTTCGTCCGAGATCTCATCGATCTCGTCCAGCTCGTCCAGGCCGGTTGACTCTTGGCGTAGGATCTTGGCCGCGCAGGCATAGTACAGGGCGATCTCGCGGTCCGCCGCGTCCATGTCGCTCAACAGCGAGCCCAGGATTTCCTTTTCATAGAAAACCTTGAGCACGGTTTGGTTGCCCAGCAGGCGCATGAGCTGAACGCTCAGCCTGGCCTTGGCCAGGAGGAGTCCGGCCGATGGATCGCCGCTTGCGTTGGCATCGGCAATGAAGGCTTGCTTGAGATACAGGATCTCATCCAGAACGGCCTGGAGGCTCGCATCGTGCTCAAAGGCTTCCAGGGCGTCCTCGACATCCATCTCGTCGGCCAGCTCGCTGCCCAGGAAGAGCCGGATGGCTTCCAGGCGGCTGTCGGCGTTAGCGATCTCCGTCACTGCAACCTCAACCTGTGTTGACGACCCGTCCACCTTGACCGAGACCTTGTCCAGGGATTGTGACAGGCACTCCCTGGCTTGGAGGCGACTCTCTTGAGAGAGAACGATTGCCAGGGACCCGGCTTCTTTCTCGAGCTGGAAGGTCCCCAGACAAAAGACCGCGTTGGCGCTTGAGCCGCGCTGGTAGATGCGCGCCTGGTCGCCCTCCACGGCCACATAGACCTCGTCCGTGACGGTGTCGTCACCGGTGGAAAGCGCATACATGGATGCCGATGCGGCGTCTTCCGAGCTCGCGGCGCTCGCGGTATCGTTGCTGCCGTCCGAGTTGCATGCCGCCAGCATGAGCATGATCGATCCGGCGATGCACAAAAGTGTCCTCGTCTTCAGCGGGCGTAGATTGAGATACATTTGTTGTCCTCCTCTCTGATGTTGTTTTTCATCTCGTCCCATGGCGTCGGACCTTTCTTAAAGGGTGAAGCGCTTGAGAAAATCCCACGCCAGTTTCGTGATATATTGCTGTTTCTTTTCCACGGTGTTGCCATGGAAGTTGGTCTTGTACAGCACATGCGGATCGCCGTCTGCGGACGAGCTGTGGAGACTGTACATCCTGACTTCGGCTCCGCCGGTATAAATCGTCAGCTTCTCGGGGACTTTGGGATGGGCTTCATCCGGGTAACCCAGCACACTGACGGTCGGATCGGCGTAATCGCAGCCGTTGACGATGGCCCACTGTCTGGCGGTATCCTCGATGGGGGGTATGCCGGCAAGGATGTTGCCGTCATAGGGGACAGTGGCGTCCTCGTAACTATGGAAATTCGCCACGGGAATAGGCCGCATGGGTTTGTAGTCCGGAAGATATTTCATGAGTGCGGTTGAAACCACCGCGGCGGCGGCAAAGACATCGCCGCGGTCGTGGGCGCATAAGAGAGCCATGGAGCCTCCCTGCGAGAGGCCGGTAAGGTAGACGCGCGCGGCATCGATGGCAAGCTGCCGCTTGACGTCATCGACGACCGTGACGGCATAGGCTACGTCATCGACATCGCTGAGGTTGGCCCAGCTGTACCACTGCAAGCCGGTTGTGTCTGCGTTCCAGCTCTGTCCTCCCAGGGTGGTTTGCGACAGCGCCGTCGTTTCCAGGGTGCCGATGCCCTCCGGATAGGCCACGATGAAGCCTTCGGTTTCCGACAGGGCCTTGAACCCGCTGGTCTTTCTCTCGACCGCGGCGCTCATATAAATGCCGTGGAAGTCGAGCACCAACGGCACGGGCGACGTGCCGGTATAGCTTGCGGGGATATGCAGCTCATAGGCGCGTTCATAGCCCTGGTTCTCGAAGCTGTAGCGGTGGTCGCCCGCCAGGGCCGTGCCGTGGTAAAAACCCAGCCACGCGCCGTCCCAGCGCGCCTGCTCCAGGGTGCCCGGTTTATGGAAGTAACCGCCGATGAAGTCGTCCACGCTTACCGTGGCCTTGTAGCCGCCGCCTGAGGAGCTGGCATAGGTTATGGTCTGGGCGTCGGCATCGTATCCGATCACGACCAGGTGGAAGGTGGACATGAGGAGCGCATTGTAGGGTTTCATCTGGATGATCGCCGGCCGTCCCTGCCTGAGAAAATGCTCGACGATAGCTTCCAGCTGCTCCCTACGGCTTTGCGTGTCGCTCAGTGCGATCGTCTGTGCCTGCAGCTTCACGAAATAATGGGCCTTGCCGCCGGCGATCTCGTTGAGGTTGTAGGCGGCTTCGTACAGCTGCTTGAGCGTCACCGCGGCAGCGCCGCCGTTGATCCAGCTCCAGAGCTGGGAGGACTGCGTGACCGTGGTGCCGGTCGATGCATCCAGGATTACCGTCGTGCCGCTTGTCGCATCGCTGTAACGGCCCTGGTCCTGGTAGTAATCGAAGATCATCGCAAAACATGCCACGCCCGCGGGCGCGTCGGCTTGATCGATGAGTTGGAAACCGGAGCCCACCATGGCCGATTCGCTCAGGCCGCTGACGGACGAAGCGTCATTGCCCCCGGAGGATGACGAGGAACCGCCTCCCGACGAGCATGCCGCGCCGAAGATCAACCATACGACCGCGAATGCCCCGATCAGCCGGCGTTTGTAATACCTTTGTGTAGGCACGAGCCCTCCTCATATACGGCCGCTGTAGCGGCCAAGGTGCTTTTAAAGGATGCCAACTCATTATCAAGTGTCGTGCCAAACATAGATTACGTGATATCAAATAGTTGAATAAGGGACAGCCGGAGCGGATTCGACAAAGAGCGTTACTTTCGACAATATTGTCGAAGAAGAGCCATGCAATTGTTCGGCACCGTACTGGAAGACAAACGGCGCGTGTGCTATAGCATTGTCATCCTTAACGACGGAAAAAGAGGCATGCGCATGGGAGTAGAGGAAGTCAGGCGTTTCTTTGCCGGCCCGGGACTGGATTATGTCATCCGTGAGTTCGATGAAGGCACCCAGACCGTGGAGCTGGCGGCCAAGGCCTTAGGCGTCGAGCCGGCCCTGATCGCCAAGACCCTGGCGTTAAGGGTCGGCGAAAAGGCCATCATCCTGGTGACCAAGGGCGATGCCCGGCTCGACAACCGTAAGTTCAAGCAGCTCTTCGGCGTCAAGGCGCGCATGCTGGGCGCCGGCGAGGTCGTGGCCATAACCGGCCATCCGGTGGGCGGGGTATGTCCCTTCGGGCTTAAAACCCCCCTGGACATCTATATCGATGAAAGCCTCAAGCCTTTCTCGCTGGTATACCCGGCGGCGGGTGCCCACAACAACTGCATCGCCATCTCACCCGACGAGCTCCGCCGAATCACCGGGGCGCAATGGGTCGACGTCTGTTCCTAGCTCATTTAAACAGCGGCGAGATCTGCTTGAACTCAGGCGTCCCGGCACGCTGAAGGAGCATGAAGGCGATCGATTCCGTGGAGTAGGCCACGGCCCCGGCCACGCTCATGGCCTGCACGGCCGTAACGCGGTCTAAGGCATTGCGCGAGCACACGGCGTCAGTGGCCACCACGGCATTGAGGCCTGCCGCCATGAGATCCATGACGGTCTGCTGCACGCATACGTGGGTCTCGATGCCGATTGTGATCACGGTGGACCGTCCGCTGTTCTCAATCGCGGCCCGGATGGGCGACTCGCCCCAGCAGCTGAAGGCCAGCTTCTCATGCACACCGGCGTCACCCAACAGGGACTTGATCTCCGGGATGGTGGCGCCCAGGCCGCGCGGGTACTGCTCCGAGACCACGATCGGCATGCCGAAGGCTTGAGCCGTCTTGATCAGAATGCCGCTGTTCTTGATGTACGCGGTCCGGCAGGCCTCTTCCATGGCCTGGTGGAGCCGCTCCTGGATGTCGATTACCAGCAGGAGCGTTTCTTGCGGTTTGAATTGGAATCTCGACATGGCGTCCTCCTCTCAAGCTGTCATGATATTGGGAAAAGTGTGTATCGGGGCTACCCCCATATCAGGGGGTAGATGATGGCATAGATCAGGGCCGGGACAAGATTGCCGACCTTGAGCCGCTTGATCTCCAGGAGGTTGATGCCGATGCCGAGGATGATCATGCCGCCCACGGCCGTGATGGATGCCAGCACCGCGGGTTCCTTCAGAAAGGCGAGTTGCCCGGCCAGCAAGGTCAGGCCGCCCTGCACGAGCAGGACCGAGAGCGCCGAAAAGGCCACGCCCACGCCCAGCGACGAGGCCAGCACCACCGAGGCGAAGCCGTCCAGCAGCGCTTTCAGGTAGAGCGTGGTGGCGTCGCCCACGGTGCCGTCCTGGATGGAGCCCACGATGGTCATGGCGCCGGTCAGATACAGGATGGTGGCCGTGACGAAACCTTCCACGAAGGTGGTACTCTGGGAATGAAAACGCGCTTTAAGGCGCGTGCCCAGGTATTCCACCCCGTCCTCGATGCGCATGAGCTCGCCCGTGATGCCGCCTAAAAGCAGGCAGCCCACCGCGGCGATGGCGTTTTCTCCGGTCAGGGCCATCTTGATGCCGATCACCATCACGGCCAGGCCCAGGGCCTGCATGAGGATGGTGCGGATACCCTGCGAGAGAAAGCGTCCGGCGCCCATCCCGATCAGAGAGCCCGCCAGTACGGTGCCGGCATTGACCAATGTGCCTTTCACGGATGATCTTCCTTTCCCGTTATTTCAATACCCTTAAATCATAGAAGAGTATGGGTGTATAGTCTGTTTCTCGGTTGAATGCATATCCGGCGACAGGATGCGCCGTTGATCCTTCAGGAGGGCAGCGTGGAGTGGCGCATTCGGCCTACGCCCGCACGGCAGGGCCGCCGAAAGCTACCATGCCGGCCACATTCTTTAACGATGGACGCTCATACCGCTGTTACGATTCACATTGTCCCCGGTCGTCAAGCGGCCGGAGCGCCGCAGCGTCAAACCTTGTCCAACACCTCGCGGAGCTTGAGGGCCAGTGATTGGGCGGTGAAGGGTTTGGCGATGAAGTGCAGATCATGCTCCAAGACGCCGTGATGCACGATGGTATTCTTGGTATAGCCCGAGTTGAATAAGACCTTGAGGCCGGGGCGGTCGGCCGCGAGTGCTTCCGCCACCTGACGTCCGTTCATGCCGGACAGGATCACATCCGTCATCAGCAGATGGATCGGATCGGCATAGTCCCGGGCCATTGACAAGGCATCTTCCCCGCTGGAGGCCGCCATGACATGGTAGCCGAGCATCTCCAGCACGCTGAGGGTGAATTCCAGCACCCCGGGGTCGTCTTCCACGAGCATGACCGTCTCATTACCGCCGGGAAGCATCTTAGCGGCAGGTTCCTTGCGTAATGGGACCGTATCGAATGCGACCGCGGGAAAATACATCTTGAAGCACGTGCCCATGCCGGGCTCCGAGTAGATCTCGATGGTCCCGCCGTTCTGCTTGACCGCGCCGTACACGGTGGCCAGCCCGAGCCCGGTACCCTTGCCCAGGGCCTTGGTGGTGAAGAACGGTTCGAACAGGTGCTGCTTGACCTCGGCGCTCATACCGATGCCCGTATCGCTGACCGACAGCAAGATGTGCTGGCCAGGCTTACAGTCCTCGTGCCGCTGGCAGTAGGCCTCATCGAGCACGACATCGGCCGTCTCGATGTTCAGGGTGCCGCCTTCGGGCATGGCGTCGCGGGCATTCACGGCCAGATTCATGATGATCTGCTGCATCTGACCCGCATCGACCTTGATGTGGTGCAGTCCCGGCTGGTTGGTCGAGCGCAGGGTGATATCCTCGCCGATCACGCGCGAGAGCATCTTGCCCATGTTCCAGATCAGTTCATTGAGGTCGATCACTTGTGGTTCGATGATCTGCTTGCGGGAGAAGGCCAGGAGTTGTTTGGTCAGTTCGGCGGCGTGTTCAGTGGCCTGCTGGATGAGCTTCAGCCGGCCGCTGACCCTGGGTCCGATGTCCGCCTGCAGGAGCGCCAGCTCGGCATTGCCCGATATGGCGGTCAGGAGGTTATTGAAGTCGTGCGCCACGCCGCCGGCCAACCGGCCGATGGACTCCATCTTCTGGGACTGAAGCAGTTGCTCCTCCAGATGCCTGCGCTCGGTGATGTCTTCCATCATGCCGAGCTGGGTATGCGCCTTGCCCGAGGAATCAGGCAGAAAGAACCCCCGGTCCCTGATCCAGACATAATGGCCGTTCTTGTGTCGCATGCGGTACTGGGCATCCCAGTATGAACACGCCTGCTTGGACGCTTCAAAGGTTTCGAGGGTGATGAGCTTGTCATCGGGATGGAGCAGCGCCTCCCACTGGGGAAATCCTCCCCGCATGTCTTCCGGAGCGTATCCGAGGACTCTCTCGATGCTGCGACCCCAGGTGATGTCTCCGGTGGACACGCTGAACTCATAGGCCACCTGGCCCGAGGCCTCGACGATGAATTCATACCGCCGTGCCCATTGATGCAGGGCATCCTGAGCCCTTTTACGCTCGCTGATGTCCGTGACGATGCCTTCGATGGCGATGGGTTGTCCCTGCTCGTCGGAAACAAGGACATTGCGTTGATATAACCACCGTTCTTCACCGGACTTGTGGATGATTTTATACTCATAGTAAGGTGACAACGATCCCTTTTTGAGGTTTTCCCACTCCTGGCTAAAGAACTCGGACCAATCCGGGTGAACAATTTTTTGAATCAGCATGGGATTGTCATAAAACTCCGCGGAACTATGTCCGGTTATTTCCAGGGAGGCCGGGCTGACATATTCATATTTCCCATCCGGCAGGGACATGCGGTAGATCATATCCTTGGCATTCTCGGTCAGTCTTCTGAACCGTTCCTCGCTTTTCTTCAAGGCTTCCTCGGCCCGCTTGCGGCCGGTGATGTCGATGAAGCTGGCGCGAATCAACCTTCTGTTTTGGGGCGGCAATCTGATCAGACATACGGCGCAGAGAAGATCCCGGCCGTCGGCGCTGTGAATCGATCGCTCTAATTGAAGCTCTTCACCCGCCAAGACCCGTTCGTTATTTTCCGAGAAGCTCTCCTCGATCTTGCGCTGATCGGGCTGTTCCGGCTGGTAAAAACGCAGCGGCCCCGCTTGCAGCAGCTCATCGCGGCCGCACCCGAACAGCTTTTCCGCGCTGGCATTGGCATCCACCAACCTGTCGAGATCGGCGTCATATACGACGATGGCATCGGGCGCCCGCTCGATCAGGATACGGTAACGGGCTTCACTCTCTCTCTCGGATTGTTCGGCTCTCTTCCTATGGCTGCTCTGCAGGGCCAACGCGATGATTAAGCCGGTCAAGAAAAGAAACACGATCATCGCCAGGATAACGGTCTTTCGGTGCTGACTCCAGAGCGTCGGCGGACGATTGACGATGACGCTGCCGTCCGGCAAATGACTGGTAGAGATGCCCCAGCGTTTGATCTGCTGCCAGTTGAGCATGGGTTTTATAAAACGTGAGGCCGGTTCCAGAGGCCTCGGATGATCACCCATGAGCGAGGGCAGGACCTTGCCCAGCATGGCGCTGAGATCCTTTACGTCGACCATGGAACCGCCTACCACGCCTGTTTCGAGTTGCGATGTGGCCAGACAGAAAACCGGTGCGTTGGATGCCTTGGCGATTTCGGTCGCCACATCGATAGGTAAATATGCCTTTCCCGTGACATCGGACGAGATGCGCGCGTAGATGACGACGGCCCCGGGCGGCAGGCGGCCGACCCGCCGCCGCAGCTCATCCATGGAGAGGCCGCTGGTGAATTCAAACTCCAGCTTTTGCCGCCATTGCAAGAAATAGGCGCGGGCCGTATGTTCATAAGCCATATCGAGGATGCTCGTCCCCGAGACAAATAGGACCTTGCGGGTGCGGGGGAAGAGCTTCAGCGCCAGATCCAGCGTGCCGGGTATATCATAGTACAAAGGGCTCTGGAAAACCGGTTTGCCCGCGCGTTTCAGGTGCGGCCTTTCCTGGGCATAGAGGGCCAGGCAGGGGCTGTCGGGTGAGAGGTCTTGGCCTTCATTCATAAGAAAATCCAGGGCGTCGTTGAATACGGTGATAATCAGATCGAATCTCCTGCCGGCATATTTTTTGAGCAATAGTCGGCTCAGCATGAGACGCTGCTGAGGGTTCCTGGGCGGCGAGATATCCAGAAATTCATGCAGGCAGTCGTCGGTGTTCAGATGGGCGATTCTTCTGGCCGTCTCAAGACCGGCCGCGATCTCTTGTTGCGCGGGCTGGTTGAAGTTGTAGGAGTACAGGATGAGAACATGCCTGGTCACGGTTATGGACTCCGGCGATGAGCCCACGGAAACGGGAATGGTCGAGGCGCACATTGGCGCCAGGCAAAATGTCAGGAGGCAGGTCAAAGTTAACGTGGTACGGCGCATATCGAGCTCCGTATTCCATTGATCGATACATGCTGGTTGCATCAATAATAAGGAAATCGTTTTGGATATCAAGTGTCGAGGTCGAGTGATCACCGGCGACGTTTTTCCGGCAAATGCATAAGTTGCTTAAAAATGGGACCGGGGTATTACCTACAGCCTGACACATGCAACCCCCGGGATCTTTTGCAAGGGAAAGACCCCAGGGGTTGCATAAGGTGATTATACGGATCAGGCTTTAAAAATACGAACCGCCCAGTTGGGTGACCCTGGATGACACCGTGAAGTTGGTCGACGACGAGCCGCCCGTGTAATCCAGGTCGCCCAGGAACAGGCCGTAAAAACTGTCGTCGCCCGTGGCGGTCCCGCCGGTATAGATGTTGTACGTTGTCCCGGTTGCGATATCGGGCGAAGAGAGCACCATGGTGGCGTAGGTTTGAGGGATCGTGAAGGCGAAGGCGACCGTGCCGTCATCCGCCAAGAGCGCCATGGTTCTGCCTGCCGTCAGGCTGCCCAGGACCACGACGTTCTGTGTGCAGGCACTGCCGGTCAGCCGGCAGGTCACGCCGCCGATACCCACGATGGTGCCGCCGGTGATGGAGAAGGTATCGCCCGCGGCGTCGCCTTTGTCGAACGAGTTGCACGTGCCGCCGTTGGAAGCCACGGCGACGATGACGCCGCCCGAGACGGTTATGCTGCCGTTGGAATCGAAGGCGTCGACGTCCGCGCCGGTGCTCTTGACGTAGATGTTACCGCCGCTGACCGTGATGGCGTCTCCGGCATTGATGCCGTCTTCGTTGGCATTGATGACGATGGTGCCGCCCGTGATTGTGACCCTGGATTTGCCCTCGATGCCTTCGGGACTGCAGCTGGTGCCGTCGGCGTTTTCATACGCTGTCCCGGTGGTGGTGAGCGTCAGGACGCCGCCATTGACTGTCACGTATGGGTCAGGGTCGTCTGCCGTGTCTGCTGTTTCCGCGTCTTCGTCGATATCCCATCCCGCGGTAATGGCCTTGCCGACCGAAGTGACGGTGATGGCGCCGCCGTTGATCACGATATATCCCTTGCCGGCGCCTGTGCTGTCTTCCAGACCTTCGACCTTGATGCCCTTGCTCTCATCATCCACGATGGTGCCGGTGGCCTTGATCGTGAGAGTCCCGTCATCGAAGATGAAACCGTTGATCGAGCGGATCGCGTCCTTGGCACTGACGTTGACATTGAGCGTTCCACCCTTGACGTGGATATAGTCATTGCTGAATATGCCGTGCTTGTAGCTTGCGGTTACGCTTGTGGTCCCATCCCCGCTGAAGACCATCGGGCCCTTGCCGAAAAGGGCTGCTTTCATGGTCATGCTGCGCGAGGATGAATCCGTCAGCGAGTTGGTCGTGCCGGACTCCGAAACGATGAAGACCTTCTGGGCCGATTCAAGATCGAGCGCCGGCCCGGCCGTGGCGGTGATGGCGACGCCGTTCAGATTGAGCTGATAAACGCTGTCGCTCTCAACGGTGAGCGTGCCGTTCAAGGTGCCCGAGAGGTTGTAGGTGACCGCGGCGGTCACGGTCGAGGCCACGGTTATGCCGTAGGTCGTGGTCTGGATGGTCACCGCCGTGCCGGCGTCCGTGACCAGAGCGGCGCCGTCTTCGGTAATCGTCTGGGCCGTGCCGCCCGAGACCTGGGCGGTATTGGCCGTGAAATCGATATTGATGGTGTATGCGGTTGAAGGCGTGGTGTCGTCGGGGGTATCCGGGTCGTCCGCGGAATCGTTGTCCGAACTGTCCGAGCTGTCTGATGAGGATTGGGAAGATGAATCCGACGAGTCGCTGGAGCCGTTACACCCCCCGATGTTTAAGAAAAGCATGATCATGAACAGAATACTCAAGAATGCCCTGAACTTCATAGTTTTCTCCTCATATAGGATGGTATTCTCTCTTTCCTGTACCATGCCATTATGGAGAAATCATGGAGGAGGCGTGGATCTATTATGAGGATTAAATGTGCGGCCCCGGGAAGTCGATATATATCTCCACGTATCCTGCCGTGAAGAGAAGCAATTCAATTCATAAAGGGGGTACAGAATGAAGGTAGCTCCGTTACTGGTAACATGCCTGTCTATCGTATTCATCGGAACACAGCCCATCTCTGCCGGATCGTGCCCGCAGGATGAGATCAAGAAAGCCGTCACCTATGCCGCCGATCTGGTGAAGAGCAAGGGCAAGGCAGCCTTTCCCGAACTGGAAAAATTCCGTTTCTGCGGGAATGAAGGCTACATCTTTGTCAATGATTTCAATGGCGTGATCCAGTTTCACCCCACGATCAAGACCCTGATCGGGAAAAGCAACGTCACGGACCTGGACGCCAACGGTAAGTATTTCGCCGCCGAGATGCTGGCCAAGGCCAAGTCGCCCGGCGAGGGGTGGGTCGCCTATGTCTATCTCAACCCCGCCACGAAGAGCCTGGGCAACAAGTGCACCTTTGTCAAGGCCACCACGCTGGACGGCAAACCGGCCTTTGTGGCAGGCGGCGTGTACGGGGTGACCGCCCAGGATTGCAAGTGACCAAACGCTGATATCCTAAAAACCGCAGGGCGGCTCCGGCAGTCATGGCAGGATATCCGGTCCGCCCAAAGGCAATCCTTCGTCCGCAGGGCAAGAATTGTCGCACCACATGCTTTGCCCAGCGAAGGATGGCCATGGATGCCCTGAGAAAAGACTTTTTCCGTCCGGCACATGCAATGCCTCATGTCGTTGAGCGGACCGGTTTTGCTTCTCACATAACCATGGCCGATAAATGTACGTATATTTTTCCGGGGCGCACGGGCAAGCTGCGCTTGGCCAGTGGCGCCCAGTGTACAATGAAAAGGATCTTAGACCAGGTCGCCCATCCGCAGACACCTTTGATGTATTGACTTGTTAAACACTATTGGTTAATTTCAAAAAGGCACTAGGTAGTTGTTTCATGATCCGCTCAATGTGATATTTTTTAATGAGGAAAAAATACCGTCTATAAAAAAGAGAAATCCGTGGCAGCTGGCGATACGAAGCTCCGCTTGGAGTTCAGAAAACTACTTAGCAATGCACGACGCGACGCCGCAATTTTCGCATTCTTGACCATAATTCTTACCCCTGTGTTTGTCGCACTTGCGGTCGCTGTGGTTTTCTTCTTTGCACTTTCTTTTGTCGACCTTCCGCTGATTGATCACTTCGGGTTTGCACATTCCTTTATCTCCGGAGTGAACCTGTGCTTTATATTCATGGTCGCGTCTTATTTTATCAGATCGATAAACCGAGGCCCGCAAGACAAACGCGATTATATCTGGATAACGGCCGCTTTGGTCTTGCTCTGCGTTCTTATCTTGTTTTCCTACACACCTCTTGCCGCGTCCAGCCCGGCATGGTTCTGGACAATCTATATTTTCCTGGGATTATCGATGCTGGGGTGCATGGGATATGTGTATGAACCCAAAGAGGACTACTACCTGGGCTGGATTATGGGGCCGTTTATTATTGATAATCCTTTTTCGATTGAAGACGATATTGACCGGGCGCACCTTTCGCTCGGTTTTTCCATAGCCATACCCAATCTGATTATAGCATCCTATGCTGATATCTTCGGAAGCACCTGGCTGTGGCGGGGTCTGGAGGAGCGGGAACTCGCTTCGGCCGTCATGCTCCTGCAGACTCTGGCGGCACATGAGACCACGCAGGCGCAGGAGCGTATGCGAGCTATTGGGAATATGTCGGCCCTGCGCATTATACGTGCCTTGGTAAAATTGGATATGATCAGGATCGAGAGAACAGGTCCGCGACTCAGCTTGAAAGGAAAAACCTTTCTTGCCGCAAACTGTCTTTCTTGAACTATCCGTACCAAAGGTCAAGCCGCGGACAGACAATCACCAGACCCATTGCCGGACGGTTTTCCCGCCTCAGGCTCAAGTGCGCGTACGGGGAGCTTCCCTTGCGCCGTTGAGCTCCAGCACAGACTTTTTGAAGTCCCGGCCTGATTTGATGATGCGGCGCATCTCGGAGCGGCGGATCCAGCGGCTGTAGAGCCAGAACCACTGCACCGGGCAGCGGCGTACCACGGACTCCACCCAGGCCTGCATCCAATTGCTGATTTCCTGAATAGGATCGTTTTTGCAGGCGCGGACATCCAGGGCCGGTTCGAAGGTTAAGGTGTAGGCGCCCCTTTCCTTGATGGCCGCCACCGGCACGATCAGGGCATCGCCTTTCAAAGCGATCACGCCCGGCGCCGGGTTGGTCAGGGCCGGCAGGCCGAAGACCGGGCAGAAGATGCCGCTCTTCCTGTCGCCGCGATTATCCACCACGAACCCGATGGTGCGGCCTCTTTTCAGCTCGCGGATCAGCATTAACGCCTTGCCCTTGGGCGGCAGGATCGTTGCGCCCGAGCGCTGGCGCAGCTCGTCCACGATGGATTCATGCTCGGGGTCGCGCCTCGTGTCGGCCATGACGCAGAACTCCACACCCAAGAGGCGCGGGATATGCGCCAGGATCTCCCAGTTGCCGAGGTGCCCGGTGATGAGCATGATGCCACGCCCGGTAGCCAGGGCGGCCTGAAGATGCTCGCGGCCCACCACCGTGACCTTGCGTCGGATGCTCTCATCATCCAGGTAGGCGTAGCGCACGGCGTCGATCAAAATATCGCCGTGGTGCTTGAAGACGTCCCGGCTCATGCCGGGCCGGTACGCGTCGCCTAAGGCCGCGCGCATCTGGATCTCGACGACCTTGCGGTGAAAGGGATCGAAGACCCAGGCCAGGGAACCCAGACCGCGGCCCCAGGCGAGTGCCGCCCGGTAGGGCAGGGCGCATACGAGGCGGATCAGGCCGTGCAGGATATGATAACTGATTCGTGGCATAGGGCTCCCCGGTTCATTGATGGATGGACTTGTCCTTAAGATCCTTGAGGATCCACTGGACCGCGTCCGGCAGGTCCGCGGCCATGTAGGCCGCGTCATCTATAGTCGATCCGTTCGGCGCGATGAGGATGCCAGTGCCGCCCACGGCCGCTATGGTCTGAATATCGATGGGCTTGTCGCCCACCAGGTAGGAGCGCTTGAGGTCCAGGCCGAAATCCAAGGCCGCCTTCAAGAGCATGCCGGGCGAAGGCTTGCGGCAGGCGCATTCCATGGCAAAGGCCTCCACCGTGCCCTCGGGGTGGTGCGGGCAAAAGTAGACGGCGTCGATCAGCGCGCCCCGGGTGGCCAGCAAGCGAATGAGCCGGTCATGGATGGCCTCGAGGATCTCCTCGGTAAGCAGCCCGCGCGCGATACCGCTCTGGTTGGTCACCATGATGACCGGGATGCGGGCCTCGTTCAAGCGCCGGATGGCCTCGGCCGCTCCCGGCAAGAGCACGATGCCCTGCGGATCGTTCAGGTAGGGCACATCGCGGATGATGGTATCGTCCCTATCGAGAAATACGGCGCTCTTGAGCACGTTGTTCGATCTCCTCAACCAGGGTTTGAAGGCCCTCGATGTTCATCCTGACCCGTAAGCCATGCCAGCGCTCGTCCAACCCGGCCGGATCGATCCGCGTCAGGTCCTTTTCCGTGGTGACGATCAGGTCCTTGCCTGCAGCCCGCGCCACGATGCGTTCCAGGTCGCGATCGGTATAGGCATGGTGGTCGTGGAAGGTCATGGTGGTAACGTCGGCGCCGCTTGCGCGCAGGCTTTCGAAGAATGGTGCGGGCCGGGCGATGCCGCAGAAGGCCAGCACCTTCCCGGCTACCGGCCGCTCGACCCTTTTACCCCAGCGGTCCACCAGGCCGTCACAAGCCAGTTCGGCATGTAAGCCCTGGCCCGGGGCATCCTTGGTATAGAACACCCGGTCGGCACGGACAAGCGCCTCGGGCGGTTCGCGCAGGCGACCGCAGGGCAGCAGGCCGGCGGTCTGAAGGTCGCAGGAAACCAGGCAGATGTTGTAATCTCGATAGATACGGCGGTGCTGGAAGGCGTCGTCCAGGACCACGATCTCGGCCCCCAGATGCCGGTGGGCATACCGTGCGCCAGCTACGCGGTCGGGTGATTTGACCACCGGCAGGCCGGTCAGGCGCGCCATGAGAATGGGTTCGTCTCCGACCTCGGCCGCCGTATGCTTGGGGCTCACCTGCACAGGCCCCGCCAAACGCCCCCTGTAGCCGCGCGTGACGATGGCCACGGCGTGGCCGCGGCTTTTCAGTGCGCTGGCCAGGGCGATGGTGAAGGGGGTCTTGCCCGTGCCTCCCACCTCGATGTTGCCAACGCTCACCACCAGCGGGGGTGTCCTGACGGTCAAGAAGATGCCGCGGTCATAGCCGTAATTGCGCAGCGCGATGATCAGCCGGTACGGGGAGGCGAGGGCGGCGCTAAAGCCCATGATCCTTGGCGTCTCCGAACTGCAGGTTGTAGAGCCTGGTATAGTACCCATTTTCCGCCAGGAGCTCGGCGTGCGTGCCTTCCTCCACGATGACCCCGCGGTTCAGCGCGATGATGTGGTCCGCGCCTAAGATGGTGGAAAGCCGGTGGGCGATGATGAGCGTGGTGCGGCCGGCCATGAGCTTATCCAGGGCGGCGTGCACCTCTTTCTCGCTCTCGGTGTCGAGCGAGGAGGTGGCCTCGTCCAGGATCAGGATCGGCGCGTCCTTGATGACGGCGCGCGCGATGCAGATGCGCTGGCGCTGCCCGCCCGAGAGCCTGACTCCGGCCTCGCCCACCATGGTGTCGTAGCCGTCCGGCATCTCCATGATGAAATCGTGGGCATTGGCGGCTTTGGCCGCCTCGATGACCTTCTCCAGGGAGGCGCCCTGGGTCCCGTAGGCGATATTGGCCTTGATCGTATCGTTGAAGAGCACCATCTCCTGGGTCACCATGGCGATGTTGGCGCGCAGCGACCTCAGCGTTAAGTCGCGGATATCGCGGCCGTCCACCAGGATACGGCCCGAGCTCACGTCATAAAAGCGGGGCAGGAGGTTGATGATGGTGGTCTTGCCCGCCCCGGATTCGCCCACGAAGGCCACCGTGCGGCCGCGCGGAGCCTGAAAGCTCAACCCTTTGAGGGCGTATTCGCCGCCGTCGTAGCTGAAGTGCACGTCCTCATACGCGACATCGCCGTGGCTGCGCATCAACGCTATAGCGCCGGCTTTTTCTTCCATGTCGGGACGCATATCCATCAGGTGGAAGACCCGCCTGGCCGCGGCGATGCCTTCCTGGATCTCGATATTGATGTCGTTGAGCTTGCGGATGGGGGCATAGAGCATGAAGACCGCCGTGATGAAGGAGAAGAAGTCGCCCGGGGTTTTGACGCCCTGGATGACCTTCATGCCGCCGTACCAGATCAGGAAGCTGATGGCCAGGCCGCCGATGAGCTCCATCAAGGGCGCGGACATGGCCCGCACGGCCAGGCGTTTCATCCAGTTGCGGTAATAGCGCCTGCTTTCGACCTCGAAGCGCTCGCGCTCGTAATCCTCCATGTTATAGGCCTTGACGATCCGTATCCCGGAGATGGCTTCGTCCAGGATGGTCATGATGTCGCCCATGACGTTCATGCTCTTGGTGGAGTAACGCTTCAGACGCTGGCCGAAACGGTTGATCGGCACGGCCACGGCCGGGAACACGAACATGGCGATGATGGCCAACTGCCAGTCGCGATAGAAGACCACGCCGATCAAGGCCAGGATGGTGAAGATCTCCTTGATGAAGCCGGTGATGGCATTGGTGACCGAGGCCTGCACCATGTTGACGTCGTTGGTCAAACGCGAGATGAGCACCCCGGTGGGGGTCAGCTGGAAGAACTTGAGCGACAGGGTCTGTAGATGTGCATACAGGCGGTTGCGGATATCCAGGATGATGCGCTGGCCGACATCGGCCATGAGGTAGTAGCGTCCGTAATCGCTCAAGGTCTTGACCACGAAGATCAGGATGATCGCCAGGGGTATGAGATGCAGCTTGGTGACGTCCTTGGCGATGAAGATATCGTCCATGGCGGGTTTGACCAGGAAGGCCAGCAGGCCGCTCATGCCCGACAGCACGATCATGAGCGCCCCGGCCCCGGCCAGGCGGGCGACATACGGTTTCAGATAGCCGACCAGCCGCTGGTAGACCGCCAGGTCTTCTTTGTTGGTTAGAGTAAACTTTTTGCCCACTGTGCCACCTCGTGCGAGGCCTTCTTGCCGCCCAGGGTCGCGCGCAGCTCCAGAAAGGCGCCGCGGGTTTCCTGATACAGGGTCTTGTCATTGATGTAGCGCAGCATCAGAAAGGCCAGATTATGGCTGGTAAAGGTATCCTGAATGAGTTCCGGCGCCAGGGTCCGGCCCGCGGCGATATTGGGCATCCCGATGTGATCCACGGTGATGAAGGTCTTGGCCAGCCGGTAATTGAAGGCCGACGTGGTGTAGCAGATGACCTCCGGCACGCCCCTGAGCGCCATCTCGAAACTGGCCGTGCCGGACTTCACCATGGCCAGATCGGCCCTGGGCAGGGTTTCGGTCAGGATGATATCCGGATCCACCATGGCGCGGATGCGCTGGGCATCCAATCCGGGAGCCACAGGGAGAAACCAGCGCAGTTCCTTGTAACGCGGCGCGATCTGGCGTTTGGCCTCCAGCATGACCGGCAGCATGCGCTTTATCTCGTCCCAGCGGCTGCCGGGCAGGATGGCGATCCGTTTGGGAGGCCAGAACACATCCTCGATCAGCGGGGCGTGTTCCAGGACCGGGTGCCCGACATAACGGGCATTGACGCCGTAGCCCTTAAAGAACTCCTCCTCGAAGGGGAAGATGACGCCTAAGCCGTGGGTGATGCGCGCCAGGGTTGCCGCGCGAGAGCGGCGCCAGGCCCAGGCCTGCGGCGCGATATAGTACAGCACCTTGATGTTTCGACGGTGGGCATATGCCGCCAGGTGCATATTGAAATCCGGCAGATCGACGGGGATGAAGATATCGGGCCGGCGCCGGCGCATGATAGCCTTGAGACCCCAGGAGATGGAGAGGATGCGCAGGAGCTTGGGCAGCACATCGGAAAAGCCCATCACGGAGATTGCCGTCATGGGGTAGCTTGCCTCGAACCCTTCCTTGACCATCTCCGGCCCGCCCAGGCCGTAGAACTCCGCCGGCCCCAGTTGATCCTTCAGGGCCCGGATGAGCAGGGCGGCATGCTTGTCCGCGCTGGCCTCGCCGGCCGTCATCAGGACCCTGACCGGGTTCATGCGCCGTCCGGAAGGATCATGGAGTTCTTGATCATTTCTGCCACCTCGAATGCCTTGAGTCCGGCCTCGCCGTCGACCAGGATGGCGGAACCGTGCTTGAGGGCGTCCACGAAGGAGCGGATCTCGGCTTGCAGGGCGTCGGACTCGGAGATTTCATCCCGCGTGTGCAGGATCTGTTTTTGCGCGCTCAAGGTGAAGACATCGACCGCGTGCGCGGCATAATCGATGGAGATATAGGCGTCGGGCTGGAAGATGCGGATCTTGCGCATCACTTCGGCCGAGATGCGGCTGGCGGTGATATTGGCGATGCAACCCGACGCGAAGCGCAGCCGTGCATTGGCGATGTCGATGGTGTCGGTCATGACCGGCACGCCCACGGACTCGACCGAGACAATCTCGGACCCCACCAGCGAGAGGATGATATCGATGTCGTGGATCATGAGGTCCAGGATGACATCCACGTCCGTGCCGCGTTCCTTGAAGGGGCTGATGCGGTGCACCTCGATGAACATGGGTTTGGTGATGCGCTCTCTCAGATTGAGGATGGCGGGGTTGAAGCGTTCCAGGTGGCCGATCTGCAGCCGCGCGTTACCCGCGTGGGCCGCCTCGATGATGGCCCTGGCCGCGGGCATGTCCGCGGCGATGGGTTTCTCGAGCAGCACGGCGATGCCCTGTTCCAGCAGCGGCACGGCTACCTGCGCATGTAGTGACGTGGGCACGGCCACGCTCACGGCCTGCACCGCCACGGGGATCTCGGTCAGCGCGCCATAGGCTTTTGCGCCGACCTCCTCGGCGATTTGGGCCGCGCGGGCGGCGTCGACATCCACCACGCCGACCAGCTCAACATCCTCCATGGCGGCATACTTCTGGGCATGAAAACGCCCCAGATACCCCACCCCGATGACCGCCACCTTCAGCTTGTCCATGCTTCTTCCTCTGCCTTTCACGTGACCTATCTGGCGATCCCGCGTGAGGAGCTCCGGATGAACGCGATCAGGCGCTCGACCTCCGGCACCCCGGCAAATTCCGACTCCAGCGTCGCCAGGGCATCCTTGAGGGTGCGGCCCTGTTTGAAGATAATCTTGTAGGCCTTGGTGATGGACTTGATGGCGCCTTCCTCAAAACCATTGCGTTTCAAGCCTATGGTATTGGTGCCGAATATGCGGGCCCGGTCGCCCGAGGCCTTGGCGTAGGGGACGATGTCGAGGCTGATCATGGAGCCGCCGCCGATGATGGCGTAGGCCCCGATATGCGTGAACTGGTGGGCGGCGCACAGACCGCCCAGGATGACATGGTCTTGGACCTCCACGTGCCCGGCCAGGGTAGCGAGGTTGCCCATCACGATAGAGTCGCCCAGGATGCAGTCATGGGCCACGTGCGTGTAGGCCATGAAGAGGTTGTGGCTGCCGATGGTGGTGATACCGCCGCCATGGGTCGTGCCGCGATTGATGGTCACGAATTCGCGGATCGTATTGTGATCGCCGATAGCCAGGCGCGTCTTTTCGCCCTTGTACTTGAGATCCTGGGGAGGGCCGCCGATGCTGGCATAGCCGGTCAGGGTGCATTCAGAGCCGATCGTGGTCGGGCCCTGGATCAGGCAGTGGGGCCCCACACGAGTGCCGGAGCCGATCTCGACCTCATCGCCGATGATGCTGAAGGGGCCGATCTCGACCCCGTCGTGGATGACGGAGCGCGGGGAAACCTGGGCGCTGGGATCAATCCTTGTCATCGAGTCTCCTTTCCAAGGCGCGGATACGCTTAACCAGCTCGGGCAGGTCTTTGTAGACATTTTGGCACTTAAGCCACTGGCGGTGGTCCATGGCCGGGTAACCAGAGACCACCTTGCCCGGTGCCAGGTCCGAGGTAATGCCGGCGCGCGAGGCCGCCGTGCAGCCGTCGCCCACGCTGATGTGGCCGGCCACGCCGCACTGTCCGGCCAGCACGCAATGACTACCGATACGGGCGCTGCCGGCGATGCCGGTCTGGGCCACGATAATGGTGTGATCGCCGATGGTCACGTTATGCCCGATATGGACCATATTGTCCATCTTGACATCGTTGCCTATGGCCGTGGTGGTCAAAGCGGCGCGATCAATCGTACAGTTGGCGCCGATCTCGACCTCGTCGCCGATGATGACGCGGCCGATCTGGGGGATCTTGCGGTGGCGCTCGCCGTCCCAGGCGAAACCGAACCCGTCCGCGCCGATGACCACGCCGGCGTGGATGATGCAGCGCGCTCCGATCTCGCAGCCGTCGTAGAGCGTGACATGCGGATGCAGGACCGTGCCTTCGCCGATGCGCGTGTCTTCGCCGACAAAGCATCCGGGGTGGATCACGACGCCTTGGGCGACTCTAGCCCCGCGGCCGATATACACATAGGGATAAACGGTTGCGCCCGCAGCGACCTCGGCCAGGCCGTCGACATAGGCCTGGGGGGCGATGCCAGCCGGCGGGCGTTTGGCCGGATAGAGCAGCGTGAGCGTGGCGGCGAAGGCCAGGTAGGGATTGTCTACGATGATCTGGGGCAGATCCGTGTCAAGGGGCTCCTTGACCAGAATCGCCCCGGCCGCGCAGTGCTCGGCCTTGTCCCGGTATTTGGGATTGGACAGGAAGGTGATCTCATGGCCGCGGGCCTCTTCGATCGTGGAAACGCCGCTGATCTCCGAATCATGGCCGATGAGACGACCTCCCACATGCGTGGCTATCGCAGACAGACGCATAGGGTTACGGCTTCTTTTTCCCCTTGTCGGATGCGGCCGGGGTTGCCGCGGCCGGTTTGGCCTGGGCTTGCTTGTTGTAGATTTCAAGGATGGCCGCGGTAATATCGATGCGGTCCGAGGCATAGATGATGCCCGGCGATTTGACGTCCAGGATCAGGTCGATATTGTTCTTGCGGCCGTACTCGTCGATGATCTTGTCCAAGTCGTCCCGGATGGGTTTAATGAGCGCCGCTTCCTTCTTGCGCAGTTCCTCCTGGGCGTCTTTCAGGAAACGCTCGCGGTCCCTCAATTCGCGCTGGTACTGGTCCTCGAGATCGTTCTTGGCCTTGTCGCTCATGGCGGGGGTCTTGGCCGCCAGCTGTTCTCCGAGCTTCTTGATTGAGCCCTCGATCTTTTCGAGCTGGGTCTGTTTATCCTTCTGGAGCTTCTCCATCTGGCCGGCTGCCTCCTTGCCGGGGATGCTCTCCAGGAGCAGACGCTGGGCGTCGATGTACGCGAACTTGTTCTCCTGGGCTTGCGCCCCCTGTGCAATCAGGACGACTGCCAGCACTGCCACGATTCCAGACAAAACCTTTTTCATGTTTTAAGTCCTCCCTGTTTTTTAAAAGAACGTTCCGATGGTGAAATCCCAGCGACCATTGGATTCCCATTCTTCGGGGTTGATGACCTGGCCGTATTCAAGACGCAAAGGCCCCATGGGGGTTACCCAGCGAATACCGGCCCCATATGATTTTTTGAGATTGGAAAGATCCAGCTGCCGGTTGAAGGCGTTGCCGGCGTCGAAGAAGCACACCCCGGAGAGGCCGGGCACATTGCCGATCGGGAAGGTTAGCTCGGTATTGAAGATGGCCATGCGATGTCCGCCGATGGTATTGCCATAGCTGTCCATCGGTCCGACCTCGCCCGATTTGAAGCCGCGGATCGAATTCATGCCTCCCAGGGTAAATAGTTCGGTCGTCGGCACCTTTTCACCTCTGCTGCCGTTTATCGTACCCCATCTGAGCTTGAACATCAAGGCCACGCTGTCTTTGTAGACCGGGAAAAACTGTGCCGCGCGCGCCGTGGTGCGAGTGTAGAAGTAGTCGCCGCCCAGGCCCGCGTACTCGATCGAAACGGCGCTGTCGTTGCCGCGCGTGGGCCGATAGAAGTCGTTGGTGGTGTCGCGGTACAGGGTGTTGGTGATGCTGCTCGTCAGACCGCCGTCGATATCGTCCTCGGTCAGGAGGTAGCGATAGGAGGGATCGATATCGGTTAAGCCCACCACCTCGTCATAGGTGTAGGTTATGTTGTGGCGCACCTCTTCGAACAGGGGGTAGCTCATCCGGATATTGCCGCCGCGCGCCTCGCGGGTATAGTAGAGCAGGGTGCGCTCCTCGTTGTAGAGCCTGGCCCCCAGGGTGAGGGGGTAATCAAAGAGCCAGGGCTCCTCGAAATCGAGGATGTAGGTCTTCTTGCGCGACCCGTATTCGATGCTGGCCCTGCTCTTGAGGCCCTTGCCAAAGAGGTTGTTTTCGCTGACCTCCAAGGTGCCCATCATGCGGTCAAGACTGGAATAGGCCACGCCGAAGGTAAAGGCGCCCGTGGGGTTCTCTTCCACGCCCACCAGCAGCGAGGTGTTGTCTTCCTGACCCGGTATCTGGTTGATGTTCACCTCTTTGAAGTAACCAAGCCGGTTGAGCTTGTCCCGGCTCTGCTTCAAGGCCGTGGACGAGTAGAGCTGGCCTTCCTGGATCTTGAGCTCGCGGCGGATGACCTTGTCGCGCGTCTTGGTGTTGCCCCTGATCCTGATCTCGTCGATATGAACCGGGTTCCCCTTCTTGATCTGCAGGGTGATGTCGACGACGGTGCCCGATTCTTTGGTCATGGGCGTCAGATCGACATTGGCATAGCCCTTGTCCATATAGATATCGCGGACCTTCTCCATCCCGGCATGGATCTTGAGCTTGCTTACCACGTCGCCGGTGGAGACCCCGAAGGCCTCCAGGATTTCGGATTTCAGCACGATCAGGTCGCCCTCGGCGTCGACCGCGCCCACATGGTAGAGCTGGCCTTCCTCGATGGGGACGGTGAGATAGATTCCTTTGCCCGGCTGGATATCCACGATGGGCCGGCCGACCTTGGCATTGATATAGCCCAGATCGCCGTAGTACTGCTCGATGCGTAACAGGTCCGTATCGATATCCGTTTCCGTGTAGGCGCCCGTGTCCTGGATCCAGTCCAGAGGGTTCCACCACCGGCGCACGCGGGTCTTGATGGCCTTCTTCAGCTTGCTCGCCTTCACGGCCTTGTTGCCGTCGAAGGCGATGCCCCGCACGAAGAGCTTCTCATTCTCCTTGATGTCGAAGGCCAGGTTGATCCCGCCTTCGGTGGGCTTGGTGGTCGAGCTGACCTCCACGTCGTAGAAGCCTTTCTCGCGATACACCCCTTTGATGCGGTCGATGCCGGTCTTGAGGGTGCGGGTGTTGAGGATATCGAACTTCTTGATGCCCAGCGTCTCAAGTATCTTCTTCTCGTCCACGGCCTTGTTGCCCTGGAACTCGAAGCCTATCACCACCGGATATTCGCGCACGTGGAAGGTCAGGACGCCGGCCTCGTTCGAGGCGTCGCAGCTCTCGAAATAGCCCATGGCATAGATCTCTTCAATGTCCTTCTTGATGGCCAGCTTGTGCACGATATCTCCGGGAGAAGCCTTGATGCGGAAGCGGATGGCGTCGCTGGTGATCCGCTTGGCGCCGTCGATGGCGATCGATTTGATCACGCAGACATCCTTGATCCTCAGGTAGCCGTTCAGGGCCTCCTCAACGCTTGTCGCCCGGTAGCTTAGGCCTTCGGAGTCCTTGACGGTCACGAGGCCATCAACTTTGTCCAGGCTTAGGGCCAGGGCGGCGTCGGGCTTGATGGTGACGCACGGGACATCGCTAAGCAGATCGACAAGCTCCTTGTCCGCTACGGCGACCTCGATATCCGCGGCCAGGAGCGAGAAAGGCGCCAGCATCAGCACCAGGAGGAAGGCCGGGAGCCTAGACATGATACGGTTCAAGCACGCCCTCCTTCAATTCCAGCACCCTGTCCATGGCATGCGCCAGGTCGTGGTTGTGGGTGGCGATGATCATGGTCACCTTCAGCGATGTTTTCAACTGTACCAAGAGTTCTTGCATCAATTCCCCCGTGTGTGGATCGAGGTCTCCGGTGGGTTCGTCGGCCAGGATGACCGCGGGAGACATCATAAGGGCGCGCGCCAGCGCCACGCGCTGCTGCTCGCCGCCGGAGAGCTCGCCGGGCTTGTGTTCCACGCGGGCGCTCAAGCCCACCATATCGAGCAGCTTCAAGGCCCGTGCGCGGGCCTGCGGTCTGTTCCAGGCGCCGACCAGGGCCGGGATCATGACGTTTTCCACTGCCGTGAACTCCGGCAGCAGAAAATGGAACTGGAAGACGAAGCCCAGTTTCTTGTTGCGCAAGTCCGCCAGATCGTTCGGGCGCATGCCGCAGATATCGGCCTCGTCATAGAGGATGCGTCCCCGATCCGGCCGCTCCAGGCCTCCCAGGATATGCAGCAACGTGCTTTTGCCCGTCCCCGAGGCCCCGATCACGGCCACCCCTTCACCCGCGCCGACCTGAAGGTTCAGGCCCTGGAGCACATGGATCACCTCGGGCCCGCGCCGGAAGGACTTGTGCAGGCCATCAACCTTGATCACGGCCTCAGCCTTCATAGCGGAGCACCTCGACCGGGTCCTGCCGCGCGGCCTGGCGGGCAGGATAGATGGTGGCCAGGAAAGAGAGCAGCAAGGCCGAAAGGGCGATGCCCAGCACCTCGCGGGCATAGACCTTGGTGGGCAGGCCCGTGATGTAGTAGACGTCCGAGGGCATGACCTGGACCCCGAAGATCCATTCCACGGCATGCACCACCGGGTTGAGGTTAAATGAAAGCAGGAGCCCTAAGGCCAGACCTAGGATGGTGCCGCTGAAGCCGATGACCATGCCCATGGTCATGAAGACCCCCAGGATCTTGGAGGCGGGCGTGCCCATGGATTTCAAGATAGCGATGTCCTTGCGCTTTTCCATCACCAGCATGATGAGCGTGCTGACGATCGAAAAGACCGCCACCAGGATGATGAACAACAGGATGATGTACATCACGGTCTTCTCCATCTTCAAGGCCGAAAAGAGGCTGCGGTTCATATCCATCCAGGTCTGGGTCCAGAACGTCGGGCCCAACAGGCCTTGAAGGCGCTGGGCCACCGCGTCGGCCTGGTAGATGTCCTTGATCTTGACCTCGATGCCCGTGGGGACGGCCTGCATGCTGAGCTTCTCGGCCGAGGCCAGGCTGATATAGACCATGGTGCTGTCGTATTCGTACATGCCGGTGGAGAAGAAGCCCTTGACCGTAAAGGGCATGGACTTGGGGATCATGCCCAACGGCGTGATCGTCCCGCTGGGCGCGATCAACGTGGCCGTGTCGCCGATAGAAAGCCCGGTCTTAGAGGCCAGCTCGGAGCCCATGAGGATGCCGTTTGCGTTAAGGCCGTCATACGACCCGGCGGTGATGACCTCCTTCAAGCGGATCACCTTGGCTGCGCTGATCGGTTCGATGCCGCGGATCACCACGCCCTTGACCCCGCCCGGCGTGGTTAAGAGGCCCTCGGAGAGGATGAACGGCGTGGCGCCCAGCACCTCGGGGTCCCGCATGATCCTGGCCGATACGGCCGCCGGTTCGGCCAGGCCGTCGGTGTAGCTGGCTACCACGATGTGCGATTGTGTGCCCAGGAGTTTTTCCTTGATATCCTCCTCAAACCCGTTCATGACCGCGATGACCACGATCAGGGCCATCACGCCGATGGCGATGCCGAACACGGACAGGCCCGAGGTGAAGCTGATGAACCCCTGGCTCTTCTTGGATTGCAGGTATCGCCTGGCGACAAAGAACTGGAATCTCAGGGCTACTCTCCTTTACGCAGCAGGGGGAAGAGGATGACGTCCCGGATGGAGGGGCTGTCGGTAAAGAGCATGACCAGGCGGTCGATGCCGATGCCTTCGCCCGCGGTGGGCGGCAGGCCGTACTCGAGCGCCCGGATATAATCCTCGTCCACTTCGGCCGGTCCTTCTTTGGCCAGGACCTGGGCCTCGAAGCGCGTCTTCTGGTCAAAGGGGTCGTTGAGCTCGGAAAAGGCGTTGGCGATCTCGCGGCCCGCGATGTAGAGCTCGAAGCGGTCCACGATGGTGGGGTCATCGGTGTTGCGGCGCGACAACGGCGATACCTCGATGGGGTAGGCCGTGATGAAGGTGGGCTGGATCAGCTTGACCTCGCAGGTCTCCTCGAAGATGAGCGTCTGCAGATCGCCCAGGGATTCCGTGCCGTCCACGTCGGCCCCCAGGGTAGCGCGGCAAAACGCCAGGGCCTTGTCCTTGGAATCGATAATCTCGGGGGCCACGCCGCCCACGCTGGTGATGGCCTCGCGCATGGTGTAGGTTTTCCAGGGCGGGGTGAAGTCGATCTCCTGGCCTTGGTAGGTGATCATCATGCTGCCGAGCACATCCAAGGCCATGGAAGAGACCATGTCCTCGGTCAACCGCATCAGGTCGCGGTAGTCGGCATAGGCCATGTAGAATTCCATCATGGTGAACTCGGGGTTGTGGCGCGTGGAGATGCCCTCGTTGCGGAAGTTACGGTTGATCTCGTAGACGCGCTCCAGGCCGCCCACCACCAGCCGCTTTAAGTACAGCTCGGGCGCGATGCGCATATAAAGGTCCATGTCCAGGGCGTTGTGGTGGGTCTTGAAGGGCTTGGCCGTGGCCCCGCCCGGGATGCTCTGCATCATGGGGGTCTCCACCTCGATGAAGCCCAGGTTGTCCATGTAGGCGCGCATGGCCTTGATCATGGCCGTGCGCGTCAGGAAGGTCTGCCTCACCTCGGGGTTCATGATCAGGTCCACGTAGCGCTGGCGGTAGCGCATCTCCACGTCCTTCAGGCCGTGCCATTTCTCGGGCAGGGGCTGGAACGACTTGGTCAACAGCTCGAAGCCCTTGACATAGAGCGTCAGCTCGCCGGTCTTGGTCTTGATGGGCGTGCCCCACAAACCGATGATGTCGCCGATGTCGAGCTTCTTGAAGATCTCATAGGCCTGCTCGCCCAGGGTGGCCTTTTCGAAGAAGGCCTGCAAGCGCCCGCTCGTGTCCTGGAAATGGATGAAGGCGGCCTTGCCGAAGCTCCGCACCGCCATGATGCGGCCGGCCATGCGGTGGATGTCGGTGAGGGTCTTGAGGTCCTCGACATCACGCGCCTGGTAGGCGCTTGAAAAGGCAGAGATATCCGTATCCTTGCGGTACGTGTTGGGAAAATGGGGCAGACCCATTTCGGTTTTGAGCTGCTCATATTTTTCGATGCGCTGGCGGACGAGCCGCCCGAGATCTTCCAAAGCTGTAACCCCCCCATGAGAAAGTTGAAGTCTCTATAGAAGATATACTCCGAGGTGTCAACATGCATACAGCGGATCAGGACTTTGCATATCTTTGTCGCCGCCTCGCCGCGGGAGCTGCGACATACGTAACAGAGTATGTCTCGCTCCGCGGCTTCGTAGCTCCTCGATCTGCTTTGTCCTGACCGCTGTCTGCCCCTATCTCGACGAATTATCTTACCATCGTTTCGCGGTCTTCTTTGTTCTGACGTGCCGTAGCGCATGACGCATCGCAACTTTGTGCTGCATAACGATCCCCTCCCCCCCTCGCGGGGGAGGGTTAGGGAGAGGGGGAGATTGTCATATCAGTGCACCGTTCCCTCAAGTTGGATACAAACAGTGGAGTCCTTTTTCGTCATCCCGGCGGGGCCCGTCCCGGAAGTGTTGAATCTAGGGGGTCATTACAAGGCCTTGATCCGTCATTCCGGCGAAAGCCGGAATCCAGGAATCATTGGGCTTTCTGGAGCCTGGCCCCGGATTGAAGACTTCCGGGGCAGGCTCTAACCCGGCCTGGACCTCTACAATCGCTGTTGCTCCTCATCGTACTTTCTTTGCAGCCCTTCCGGTGGATTCGATGGCTTCATCGTACCAATGTTGATAAACACCCCGCTTTGCCGAGCCGACGCCGCATGCTTGTCGTTTACCAAAAATTCCATGTTGGCCACCCAACCCGAAGCGTCGAACTTATGCATCCAGATGCAGCCCTTAACCTGATCGTGCATCCTGATCGGTCGCCTGAACTCTATATGCGTCTGGGTGAGGATGGGCACAATCAATTCCGACATGAGTTTTTGCAGGGGATAATGAACCTCAAGCATATGCAGCCGTAAATCCTCCATCCAGCGCACATATGCGATGTTGCTGACGATGCCCATAAAATCGATGTCGTATGTCTTGACCGTCATAGGTAAATCAACCTGAAGCAAACGTTTTTGCATGTCAATAACCTCCTGGGATCAATATGGGGCCATCATGATGGTGTCCTATGCACCTGTCGACTCATGATCAAAATCTGAGACTTTTGGTGAATAGTTTAAAGGACTAACAGGAGAAAAGAGGGCATATTTATTACCTCATGGATAAAAAACAAGGAAAATAAATCTGTCCCCTTTGCTTTTTTTGTCCTGACCGCTGTCTGCTTCTCTATCTCGCTCAACGGAATCGTCTTTTCTCAGGCTTCTTTATTCTGGCGCGTCATAGCGCATGACGCATCGTAACCTTTTGCTGCACGAATGATCCCCTCCCCCCTCGTGGGGGAGGGCTAGGGAGAGGGGGGAATTGTCGTTTCAGCGCACCGTTTCCTCAAGTTGGATACAAACAGTGAAGTCCTTTTTCGTCATTCCGGCGAAAGCCGGAATCCAGGATTTGCAATGGCTTCAGGGTCCCCGCTTTCGCGGGGACGACGGTATGACATCTATTTATGATGAACGCCATAGCGGCAGAGGACCATGGAGAGGGGAGTATAGAAAACTCTGCCCTGTTTGTGAAACTGAAGAATCAAGCTTTAACTCGGGTCTTTCCGCCTGCCTCTTAGAATGCTGTTTTTGCCCATCAAAACAGCATTCTAAGCCATAAAAAGACCCTGTAAATGAGTGGTATGCCAGTGAATATCAATTGGTTATCTCGGTCCGACCCGGAATTGATCACCCAATGGACCGCAGCGGAATTGCCAGTCCGAGTTGATGCGGTTGTTAGGCCAGTAGCTAAAACTCTAGTTCGGCTAAAGCCAATGTTTTTGAAAAATCACTATTTAGACTGTTAACGGTTGAGTTGAATGTCATACTGCTCCCTTTTGGTTCTTCAGCAATGTCCATTAGTTGTGAGAGGACAGCATATAGTTCATAGGTCTTCGGATATTTCTGTTTGTCATATGCCGAAATGTTGGACTTAATTTGCTGCTTTATTAAATCAATCTTAGAGAACACTCCTATCCGGGCATATTCTTTTTTTGTAATGGCAAGAGCAGTCGAAAAATCAACACTAGAATATTCATCATGGACGTGGTCATGAATGGCTTTGGACCAAACACTGCTGTAATTTGCCAAGTGGGAAAGAAGCGCATATTTTGTGATCTTCATATTCGAAATGATTGCTTTACTTGGCTCTTCCTTGTTCATAGCTTTGATCGCCAGGTCATACTTCACAGCCAGTATTTCGCCATCGAGAATTGCAAGATATGCCCAATATGCTTCATCTTTTGTTGTTTCCGCGTACTGACTCCTGAAGTAGTCTGTATGCTTGGCCAATAACTGCTCACCTGCCAATTCATTAGCGTAGCGTTCACTACGTGGAACCATTGGAGCACAAGCGGAAACAAGCATAACTAATAAGAAACTGACAAGAGTGACGTTTTTCATGGATATTTCTCCTTTCGGCCTAACGTAAAGCGTTTTATCCATTGTCCCGCCCTGATTATAGCAGGAGGATAGAGCTGATACAAGAGAGGCATGAGGTGGTAATCAAAAGAGAGCTAAACGCGGGGGCGGAATGATGGCTACCTGGTGTCACCCATTAAAGGACCCTGTCTTGTTTTTTGCTTTTATCTAAGATCCATGCAAGAAACAAGACCTCAAAGAACGACCCCAAAGAACCCCGAATTTTAGCAGGATTTATCAAATATTTTGGATTCCTTCCCAAGTGTTTCGATGATAATCGAGTCATAAAGCTTTTGAGCAATTTTTCCAACACGACTATATGAATCATGAAACATTATTATAATACACACACCAAATATAAACATGCTGCTAAAATGAATAATTGATCCAATACGTAGACTAAAAGACCCAAGAGTAACACAGGTTGTTAGAGTGGTTACAAGGCCGAAGAAGGAAGCTAAGCGAGCAGTGCCAGCAGCGTGTGCAAGATCGCTTAACGAGGAAATCTTTTTATCCGCGTTGCCGATTGGATTACTAGTATCCAGATGTTGGTACCAAATCGATAATGTGATGACCAAAGCCTCCCGCCGATCAACAGGTGAGTCATTTGCCCCATTTCTTATTTGCCCCTTTTTTATTAGGCAATTGATCATCGGTGAATGATCAATGATCTTTTTGTCAAAGGGTATATGCCAGTGACACCAATGGTGTGCTGTCGCAAAAATGTATCCAAGTCCACCTGATGCTAACACACTACTTAAGGCAATTCCTAGGACATCCTTTGATCCGAGGCTGGTCATAATGGAAAATGTCCAAGCCGGAAAGACTATGAACAGTAAGAGCGTAGTTACAACGCCATACACAAGACCTGGCATTACATATCGTAGAAATCGTCTTCCATCATCCATCATAGACCTCTCGATTTTGTTGTCTCACACACTACGATGTTGAAAGGGAAGCTTGGTGTCTTGCATTATCACATCCTGAACAGAACGCCCCATGCTTGTCTGCATGTTTTGATGGGGGAGCCATAGGGGACGTCCGTGAAAAATGGAAATAGTAAGGAAACCTTCGAGACAGGTCTTGTATTATCGATCTTTGAAAGAGTTCGCCCCATGAAAGAAGAGGGGTCAGATCTCAACATTTGACAAAAACTGTAAGATGCGTCCCGATTCTCAATCGCTCCCTTACTCCCGCTTTTCATTATAAGAAGTTACCTCCTTGGCCCTTCGGGTCCTGCCGGTTATTAAAGTGCTAGGGAACCACAGGGGACGTCCGTGAAAAATGGAAATAGTAAGCCTTCGAGGCAGGTCTTGCATTATCACATTGGGAAGAGATCCCCCCACGCTTGTTTGCATGGTTTGATGGTGAATAGCATGAGGCAAGGCCAAGACCTGTAGTATCCTGCATAAGATTCAACAAGAAACCTCCTTCTCCCTTTCGGGTTGTGCCGGTTCATACAGCGGCATAAATCTCAGGCGATGCTCGTCAACCGGTTGTCGTGGATGCTGGTGTGTCCTCAGGTGTTGGTTTTCGATGTTACCTGCTGGCACTTTTATCTATGTGAAATTATTATGGGACAAGGATGCGGATCTGTCAACAGACTTCTCGCTCCACGTCCCCACCTCCACCCTGGGGGCAGGTATATCCAATCAGACATTCGGCGGGTGTTCTGCGCAATAACACGTGTGTGTTGTTTCTAGCAGGCTGTTGAAAAATGTTTTTCATAATCGAGTGAGTATTTGAGCTGATAAGGAGCGGTTTCTGTGTTATAACAATCTGATAATAAAGATATAAAGGTGGTTATGGCATGCGTGGAGACGAAGAAGAACAGGGCGCAATGTTCAGCTATATACCCTTGGAAGAAAGAATCCCTCAAGACCATCCGCTGCGGCCGATCAAGCAGATGGTGGGGGTCATCTTGAAGGATATGTGGCGGGATTTCAGCCGGATGTATTCCAAGTTTGGCCGGCGATCGATCCCGCCCGAGCAACTGCTCCGGGCGCTTCTGTTGCAGGCCTTGTACACCATCCGGAGCGAACGCATGCTCGTGGAGCAGATCAACTACAACCTGTTGTTCAGGTGGTTTGTTGGTCTGGGCATGGACGATAAGGTATGGAATCATTCCACGTTTACCAAAAACCGGGATCGATTTTTGAAGTCGGACCTGGCCGGGACGTTTTTCGCGCGGGTCGTGGAGCAGGCCAAGGCCAGGGACCTTTTAAGCGACGAGCATTTCACCGTGGACGGCACACTGATCGAGGGCTGGGCATCGCTGAAGAGCTTCCAACCCAAGGACGATGACAAGACCCCGACGGGCCGCAACCAAACGGTTGATTTCCGGGGCGCCAAGCGGGTGAACCAGACGCATGAGTCCAAGACCGATCCGGATCTGAGGCTGTTCCGCAAGGGCAAGGGGAAGGAAGCCAAGTTGGTCTTCATGGGCCATGTGCTGATGGAGAACCGCAACGGACTGGTGGTTGATACGCGTCTGACCCCGGCAGATGGACATGCCGAGCGAAATGCGGCCTTGGAGATGGTATCGTGCGTGAAGGGCAGGCATCGCATAACGCTCAGCGCGGACAAAGCCTACGACGAGGCCGGATTTGTCAAGGATGCGCGGTACATGCGCGCCACACCGCATGTCAGCCAGAACGTCCATTCCGTGATCGACAGACGTACGACGCGTCATCCCGGGTATGCCGTCAGCCAGCGAGTACGCAAGCGCGTGGAGGAGATCTTCGGCTGGATTAAGACCGTGGGAAACTTCCGGAAGACACGTCATCGCGGCCTGCCCTTGGTGGATTGGATGTTCACGCTGACCGCCGCTGCATTTAATCTGGTGAGAATCAGAAATATATTGGCCGCTCAAACCGTATGAGGGGTTAGTATGTCTTTGGGCCGCGAAAAGACAATGAAAAGGAACCTATCTGGCCGATTTCTCCGGACTTCCGGGGGGCTCTTGCCAATCCCCATCGAAATGTTCGACTTATGAACTCGTGGGAATTTTTATTTTCAACAGCCTGCTAGATAGAATTTAAAAATGCGTAGATCTTTTCTGAAACACCTTTAACGATTCTTATGAGATCTCTTTTCCACTTATCAGGCATGCCCCGGAAGATTTCCTGCATTTTCTTCCTCTGATAGGTTTGCTCTATTAGATATTCTCCAAGTTGTTGGGCAGTTTCAATATCCTTCTCCCGCTTAAGGGTCTTCTTACGCCGATCGCTTATCATGAACTTATGCAGCACATAGGCCGTCGGCTCCGGCACAATGATTGATATTCCATGGTAAGCGGTCTTCATTGCATGCGCCTGTAAAAGATCCAGATACCTCAACCCCTGAGCATTTACGCGGAAAAGGGGACAGATTTATTTTTTATTTTCTCGGGCGACCAGGTCCAAGGAAATCAACCCTCGATTTCATGCGTCGCACAACCTCATCAACGAATCAACAAAAAATTGCCTAACAATCATTGTCATCAAAGTAATTGTTAGGCAATATCTTGTTAAGAACCAGCGAGGCCTGGTTTAACCTTTTATCAAAAATGCTACCTGGGGACAGGTCTTGTTTTTTGCAGCAAGCTGATATCCATACAAATAACAAGACCTCAGGTTCGCTACACTACCGGATACACCTCCGAATTTTAATAAATCAGTATCACCATCAACGTCCAGATCAAACAACAGTCTCTTCAGATATCCTGCTTTTCTGCTCGAACATCTATTGCCTCACAGTACCCATGGGTTTGACTACAGCTCTTTCTGGCCGGTCGGTATGGCAGAGTGAATGAATATCGCTCTCATTTTTTTAGATCCATAACCATACTGTCGATACATATCAAGATGGCGTTGGTGAGCAATGAGTAACTATCCCGGTTATACGATTGTTGAGCAGATCCATGAGACGCGGTATTCCGAAGTCTACCGGGCGCGTCAAGACGGTAGTGCCGGAACGGTCATTATCAAGGCTCTGAAGCTCGAATATCCCACACCGGTGGAAATTGCACGCTTCAAACATGAGTATGAGCTCATCCGGGGTATCCATCTGGAGGGGATCGTCAGGATTTTGGACGTCATTGAGACCGGGGTCAGGGTGGCCTTGGTTCTGGAAGACTTCAACGGGATATCTCTGACGGAGGCACTCAAAGACGGGTTCAGCTTGGAACGGTTCCTGGAATTGGCCGTTCGTCTTTCCGAGATCCTGGGGGAGCTCCACCGCCATAACATCTCGCACCGCGATATCAAGCCTTCGAATATCCTTCTGAACCCGCAAGAGGACATCCTCAAGATTACGGATTTCGGCATAGGTGCCGAATTCACTCGGCTGAACGAAGAGATCCACAACCCCGCCGTCATGGAGGGAACACTCGCCTATATCTCCCCCGAGCAGACCGGGAGAATGAACTGCAGTGTGGATTACCGTACCGATCTCTATTCTCTGGGGGTCACGTTCTACGAGATACTCACGGGGTTGGTGCCCTTCCAGTACCAGGATACCATGGAGATCATCCACGCCCATATTGCCAAGGTGCCGGTGGCTCCTCAGAAAATCAACCCCGATATTCCCGCCGTGATATCGGATATCGTCATGAAACTTCTTGCCAAATCGGCCGATGACCGTTACCAGAATAGTTTCGGGTTGGCGTACGATTTGCGGAAATGCCTTACCGATCTGCGCCGTACAGGTCGGATCGAGTCCTTTGACATCGCTCAGCACGACATTTCTCAGCGCTTCAACCTTTCGCGGATGCTGGTGGGGCGCGAGGTGGAACTCAAGGTCCTTTTCGAGGCCTTCAAGCAAGCCGGTTCCGGAAACCCCGTCTTCATGATGGTGGCCGGCGGACCTGGAATCGGCAAATCATCATTAGTCAACGAAATCCATAAGCCGATCGTGGAAAAGCGAGGGTATTTCATTGCCGGAAAGTATGACCAGTTCCGCCGCGCAGTTCCTTACAGCGCCATCATACAGGCCTTTCAATCTTTGATTAGACAACTCTTGGCTGAAAGCCAAAATCGCATTCAAGATTGGAAAGAAAAAATACATTTGGCCCTGGGACCAAATGGCCGGGTAATCACGGATATCATCCCGGAGATGGAACTGATTATCGGCAAACAGCCCGCCCTCCCGGAACTGGCTTCAGAGGAAGCTCAGAACCGCTTCGCTTTGGTCCTCAAAAACTTTGTGCGCGTCTTTGCCGATGAGACACACCCGCTGATCATATTTTTGGACGACCTGCAATGGGCCGATATCGCGAGCCTGAACCTTATCCAGTCGCTGGCCCTGGATCGCGGCTTGCATTATTTCTTTCTCATCGGTGCCTATCGGGATAACGAGGTGGCGGCTCACCACCCCCTCATGCTCGCTCTCGATACGATACGCCTGGCCGGCAAGAACATCACTACGATAACCCTGGGCGCTCTGGACGCCCAAGAAGTCAATCAAATCATCGCGGCCTGCCTGTGCAGTACTATGGAGGCGTCACGTCCTCTGGCGGAAATCGTATATGCCAAGACCAAGGGAAACCCCTTCTTTGTCAACCAATTCCTGTTGAATTTGTATGGGGATCACCATATCAACCTCGATCCTGAGCGAGGCTGGACCTGGAATATTGAGACGATTCGGGAATTGCAGATTACCGAGAATGTCGTCGAGATTCTGGCAGCCAGGCTGCGCGAACTTGCCGCCGAGCCGGTAGAGCTTATTAAAATATGCGCCTGCATGGGAAATCGCTTCGATATCGAAACCCTCGCCCTGGTTACAGCAAAGCCCATGGAGAAAATCCTCTCCGCCATGGACATCCTCATGCAGGAAGGGTTCATCATACGTGTGGGCGATCTGTACCGTTTCCATCATGACCGTATCCAGGAGGCCGCATATTCCCTGCTGGCCACGGAGGAACGGGTACGTACCCACTATCAGATCGGCATATTGGTACTCAATCGCTCGACTCCGGAACAGGTCTCCAAACGGATTTTCTACATCGCCGACCAATTGAACCAAGGCCGCGGTTTGATCGCCGATGCCTCCGAGCGCAACCACCTGGCGCAACTCAACCTCAGGGCGGGCATAAAAGCTAAGGATTCAACGGCCTATGGGGCGGCGGTCTCGTATCTCCAAGCAGGTATCGATCTCCTGCCGGAAAAGCCCTGGCAAACGCTCTATAACCTGACCTACGCACTGCACATGGAACAAATGATGTGTCAATACCTGGCACGCAACCCGGATGAGGCCGAGCGGCTCTTTCAAGCGATCCTCACCAATGCATCGAGCAAGACCGACCAGGCCAAGGCCTACAATGCCATGGTGATTCTCTATACCAATATGCGTACGGCCAAGGACGCCGCCATACTCGGTATCAAAGGGCTCAATCTCTTGGGGATCCGCGTATCCATCGATATAGGGGAGATGGCGGTGCTGAGAGAGTTGATCGAGGTCAAATTCAGGCTTCGGAATATTCCCCTTGAAAGCATCCTGGATTTGCCGCGCATGCAGGACGAGGATAAGATCAACTGCATGGATCTCTTAATCAATACAGGCACCCCGGCCTACTTCATCAACCCAAACCTGTATGCCGTCTTGGTGCTCAAGGGGGTCATTCTCTGTCTGAAACATGGCAATCATCCCGGGGCGGCGGTGGCGTTTATCGCCTTGGCCACCATCATTCAAACGGCCTTTGGTGATTATGCGCTCGGGTACCGTATTGGCGAGATGGCCTTGAAACTCAATGATCGGCTGGGCAATAAGAACCTGGCCGGTATGGTCTACCATGTCTTTGCCTTTTTTATTCAGCACTGGAAAAAGCATGCCCGCAATAACCTCGACGTTTTTCGCCAGGTATACCAGCTCAGCCTTGAGTCCGGCAATTTCGTGTACATGGGCTACGGCGTGAGCGCCGCCCAGGACTGCCGGCTGTTGGTGGGCGATAATCTGGAAGATATCCTTTTGGAAAGTGAAAAATATATGGATCTCATGCAGCGTGTGAAGGATCCTTTTATCGCTGCGCGTTATCAGGAAAACATCCAACTGGCCAAGGCTTTACAGGGGCTTACCGCAGACCGCTGCAGCCTGACCGGACCAGAATTCGATGAAGAGGAGCATTTAACCAGGCTGCGCCGGGAAAACAATACCTATGGCCTCTGCTTTACCTTGCTCTACAAGGTCAAGCTGTTCTATTTCTTCGGACAATACGAGGAAGCGTACCGCAAGGCCGCCGAACTGGATAAACACATCAAGGCCCACATCTGTACCATGCTCGTCGCGGAACATTATTTTTACTATTCCATGAGCATGGCGGCCCTTTTGAGGCTTCAGTCTGGATCGGATCATCTCATATACAAGGCCCTCATCCTTCGTAACCAACGCCGCATGAGCACGTGGGCTCAGCTTGCTCCCGACAACTTCCGCCATAAATATAATCTTGTGGCGGCGGAGATGATGGTCGCCAAGGGTCGTTACCACGAGGCCCAGACATTGTATCATGCCGCCATCAAGGGGGCCATGCAGAACCAATACCTACATGAAGAGGCCCTCGCCTGTGAACGATTGGGAGCCCTCTATCATGAAAACGAGGCCACCGATGAGGCCAAGGTACTCCTGCGGCGGGCCTACCAATGCTATCGTGCCTGGGGGGCCAAGGCTAAGGAAAATGAGATTCTATCACGGTATCCTGACCTTATCCGCCACGAGACCAGCAACCGTCCTTCCGATAACGGGGGAGACACAACGTCGACCGATTCAGATTCGCGCCTGCTCGATCTATCGACAGTGATGCAGGTCTCGCAAGTGATCTCGAGCGAAATCATGCTTGACAGGCTGTTGCAGAAAATCATGCACATGTCCGTCACCAACGCCGGGGCTCAGCGCGGGTACCTGATCCTGGAGTCGGACGGCAGCTTGAGGGTTGAGGCCAGTGAGGATGTTGGGACCGGTGAGAATAGAGTCCTGCAATCCGTATCCTTAGGACAGTGTGATGGCCTTTCTCATGCGATAGTCAACTATGTGTCACGAGGATTGGAGCCTCTTATCCTCGATAACGCAATGGTCGAAGGGGCTTTCATGAACGACCCGCATGTCGTTCAAGGGCGTTGTAAGTCTATCCTGTGCACCCCCATTCTCAATAAAGGCAAGCTCTCGGGTCTCCTGTATATGGAAAATAACCTGACCGCGGGAGCATTTACCCCTGAACGATTGGAGATCCTGCAGATCATCGCCTCCCAGGCCGCCATCTCATTGGAGAACGCCAAGCTATTTGATCAGGCCACCACCGACGGTCTGACCAAATTATTCGTTCACCGTTACTTCCAGCTCATGCTTGAACAGGAAATCCAGCATGCCCGGCGCTATAACCGACCGTTTTCGCTGATCATGATCGACATCGATGACTTCAAACGTTTCAACGATACCTACGGACATCAACTAGGCGATGAAGTCCTGCGCGGCGTTGGCAGGGCCATCCGTAAGAATACGCGCACCGTTGACATCTCGGCCCGTTACGGCGGTGAGGAGTTCGTCATCATCCTTCCTGAAACCGACGTAAACAAGGGCCTGATAGCAGCTGATAAAATCCTAAAATGCATCGAAGAGATCGAAATTCCGCACGAGGCCGGGAAACTGCATGTGACCGTCAGCATGGGTTTGGCGGTATTTCCGTACCATGCTCAGGACAAGGAAGATCTCATCAAATCTGCGGACAGGGCACTGTACGTCTCAAAGCGCGAAGGCAAGAACCGGGTCACGGTGGGGAAGAAGGTTGATAAGTGATATAATCAGAAGTTGCAGTGGGGTTTGGCAAAGATCCCGTCCCAAGGTCTTGCATCCTTCTCCTCTGCACTGATTTTGGTGATAATGACTTCGCGGGGATACCCGGGGTCAGGGATACCTGGAGTCAGACCTTGTATATTGCATCAAGCTGATATCCATGCAAATGACAAGGCCCCTGGGACCCCGGGTTCTGTATGGGGAAGAAATCCCATTTCTTCCCCACCTGATGCCTGTCGCATTCTTCAGTGTGACTCGGGGTATCCCTTTTCCTCGCCCTTCGGGCGCACGCAGGGTGCGTTCAATTTTGCTATCCTGCAAAATTGTGACTCGCACCATCCCTGGTGCTCGCCCGATGGGCACAGGTGAACTGTGTTCAGTTTTGCTATCCTGCAAAATTGTGTCTCCGCGGCTGCTAGCGAAGCGAGTGGTGAATATTCTTTTGTTTTTCCCTTACGCTATCTGGGGTCAGCGCTAATCCATGCCGCAGCACTTCTTATACTTCTTGCCGCTGCCGCAGGGGCAGGGGTCGTTGCGGCCGGTCTTGGGAGCTTCGCGTCTGATGGTCTGGGGTTTGATATAGGTCCCGTCCTTGAAATACCAGCGGCCATCGTATTTCTCGAAGAGGGCGCGTTCATGGTGGGCGAATTTGCGGCCCTTGGCATCGGCGTAATGGGCAATGAACTCAACCTCGCCCTTGTCGTCATCCTGGCCGCCGGCAAGGGTTTCGAGAATTTCGAGACGGTCCCAGGCCGAGCGCTCGGCCCAGTCTCGCGCGGTGTCGGCGTCATAATCCGCGCGGTGCTCCGGGTGGGTGGTTTCAAAGAGGTAATCAAGCTCCAGCTTCGCATAGGCCGAATAGCGCGCCCGCATCACCTGCTCGGCTCTCAGCGCCTGGGCGCCCTTGTGAAGCGGCTCGCAGCACTCACAATAGGGCTGGTTCGATCCGCAGGGACATTCGCTCATAGTGTGCTCCTTGTCTTCAACAATTTGCTTAGAAGTTCTTAGCCTGTTTTGATGAGTTGCCTCAAGAGTTTTTTAATCCGGCATTGACGATCTCGATCGCGCGTTCACTTCGGCCCTGACCCTTATGGGTCCCGTCGAGGCGGACATGCTAGCGGACATTCGAAATGTCCGCTAGCATGCTTTACGAGATTTGATTGAGTTTATCAGGCATTCAGGAGATTCAATATGAAGCTCGTCCATTGGGACGTTATGGTTATGGGCAATGCGCCATTGATGATGATGGTCCCATAGGGGGCCGGATCATAGAGGAATTCCAAATTCCATAAATCATAACCCACGTAAAAATCGGTAATACCGATGGTTGTCTTGGTGGAAAGCATGCCCAAGGCATTGCCGCTGATCACCAGAGGTGAACCGTTTTGCGTGAAAACATGTGCGCCCAAAGTCAACTCATAGATGTTTTCGAAGTGCACCTGAATATACAAGGTGCCGGAAACCGTGGCCTGCGTCAGCAACTGGGTATCCTGCACGGGAAAACCATTGAGCGTACAATTTAATTGAACGACATCGAGACCTTGCGAATTCTTGGCAAAGGTCAGATAGATGCTCATGCCATCCCCGCTGAATATGAGGATGGGCTGGATGGCGACAGCTTGGGTCAGGCTGATCGCATCCATTTGTGAAGCTTGATCGACATAGCCACTCCAATCGATGTCCTGCCAAGGTACGGCTGCAAGGATACTGGAAAAGGCCGATAACCCATTGGCAATTTCTTCATCCGTCAGAGCGCTGGATGCGCTTGTTTCAGTAGATCCAGAGTCGTCAGCGACCGTGCTTTCGGTTGATGGCGATGATACGGAAGTATCCGATGTTGATCCGTTGCAGCCCATGAAAAACACATTAAACGACAGGAAGAAAACCAAAAAGCAGGTGTTTTGTTTGCGCATATACGCCTCCCAAAAGCATGCTCTCGACCTTTAACCTAGAACGAAACGCGCCTTTTTAATATTAGCATGAAATATACCAGGCTCTAACAGTTTGTAATAAATTGATTATATTAACAAATGGGCTTGTTATGCCATTCAACTTGGGCAAATTATTTCAATTTTTAGGATATTTTTTCCCTCTGAGCTGATAAGGATACCTTGCCAGGGCCTTGGAAGCAGGTCTTGCCTTGCCACATTTTGAATTGAATGAACCAATCCTGTCAGGACGGAGAGAGGGGCAGTTATAAGCAGGACCCATGGATGTCCTGAATGTCATGCAACAGTAACCTCTTTGGCCCAATAGAGGCGTGTCGGTTTATACAGCGGTATAAATTTTAGGAGGTTCTCGTCAACCGGATGTCGTGATGCTTGCGCGATCTGGGTGGTGTTTGCCGTGTTTCACTGTAGGCACGTATCGATACGTTTTTCTTATGGAACAAGGATAAGGATCTCTCGACAGGTTTCTCGCTCTACGCCCGCTTCGAATATGCATGCAACTTTAACAGCGAGTTATTCTGATAGTTGTATGCAAGTTGTCTACTGGGCTTGGGCGCGTCTGATTGTCAGCATAATGTTTTCATTGGCGTTCAGCGCATACACCTGAAAATATACCGGTGCGAGCCCTGCCAGACGCGAAAGACCTCGTCGGCAAATGTCTGGCCCACGGTCGCGACGCCCAGGAAGTCAAGGGATATCCGGACCGGTCATCATACGGCGGGCCTGTGAGCGGGATACATAGTCAACCCCGCGCTGAAACATCTTCACCTTTACGCCGGTCTTGCTGAAAAAAAGTTTTCGTCGGTGTATTGACGGCACAAGTCTGAGAGCGTTTGGGATGATTTCAGGTCGATCATGAAATCAACCCTGGTGCCTTTTGAAGAGTGGATGTCTCACGAAAATGTCCTGACCGATGTTGTCGAGAACGAGCTTCTTTCCAAAACTTGAAATGGTCAGACGGTCCGCTATTTTTGATGTAAAGAAAACGCCTTCTCCCCTGTGCGTCTCCGGTACGGCAGTTACCTTACCTTTGAGCAGATCCTAGTTTGCCGATTTCAGTACAAGCACTTCAATTCTTTCCGATCCGGAATGTTCGATGGCATTGTTGAGCATTGCCGTAAAAGCATTGTTCAGGATAGCCGATACATTATCAGATCAGATAGCCTCAGAAAGACTGAGCTTTCCTGCCTGACTCGATCCAGAACTCTGTCTTCGGCCAATCCCCCTGTTTGTCAGAATTTTACGGACCCTGGCTGGTCGGTGCAGGGTCACCCCATTTCTGGCCGGCGGGATGTAATGTACCTGGTTGGCCTTGCCCACCCGAACAAGAGCCCCTTCGTCGGTAAGCTAATGCCGCCAAACTCAAGCCGTTCCAGCTGCTTTCAGGCAGGGTTGAGATCGGTCTTGAAAAACCGCGCGATCTTACGGGCATAGCCTTCGCTTCTGGCATGCAAAAAAACAAGCACCCGCCCTCTGTTCAACGATCCGGGTAAGGACTCCAGCATGGCAATGACTTCCATCATAGGTCTCATGACCTACCATGAAGGTCATAATAAACTAGCTCCGTCATATATTGCTGGATGTATTGTGTCCAGCTTGGGGGAAGCGATTGACGAGGATCGCCGGTCACATCCGCTTCATATCCGGTTCGTCGTTGGGATCGTGGGTTTTCATATATTCGTGTTCGCTCCCGAGATGCCCGATATATTCCTCAAACGTCCAGGTCCTGGCCATATCGGTTATCACGGCAAATATCATATCTTGAGGATCGGGCAGAACCGCCTTGAAGCTCCTCATCACCTTGAGGACCTGATCGCGCTTGGGCGCGTGCACGATGACCACCCGATAGTTGAGGCTTTCCGGGAACAATACTTTCTCCCCGGCGCTGTTGGTCCCCGAACCGGACAAAATGCCGTCCAAGGTAACTCCCACGTTCGCAGCCAGCAGGGTTGGTGTAACGGCAATCACTTCCAGCGTGTACATCTCCTGGTTCAGTGCGCCAAATGACGAAACGCCCTTTTTCGTGTCTTCTTCAGACAACCCGAACACGAAACAAATGATCCTCTCTTTCATGCTCAACATGCCTCCTGCGATGGTGCGATGAAAAAACAACCCGGTCAGCTTTATATGATACGGGATCTGACTCTGTTGGCGCCCTGATATCTTATTAGTGGAGAAGGTTCCCTCCCGGGCTTCGAAGGAATGCTCGCATCCGCTGAAGCAGAGAGAAGGGAGCCTGCTGCCCTCGTTCGTTAATTCCCTGGCGTTGCCTGTTGATTCTGGAGCTCTACCGCCTTGTCTATTGCGGTCTGTATGGCCTGTTCTTTAACTTCCTTGGCTTTCTTTTTCGCATCCTGTTTTACTTCTTCCTGGCCTAACTGGACGATCTTCTCGGCATTCATGGTTCCGGTAGTCAGGGTGACTTTCACCATATTGCCTTCTTTCAGCTTGGCAATATCCTCCGGCTTAACATTGATGGTCTGATCCTTTATACGGATAGTATTGGCCTTGGTGTCCATTGTCTTGATGGTTCCGATAACGATCTCACCACTTGCAGCCTTAATAGCCTCGGAAGTTAAACTTGCATTTGCAGTAGAGACTGCCGCCCCATATTGATCTGTTACGCAAGAGGTTGAAAACATTAAGATCATGCATGCCATTACAAATACTTCGATTTTGCTGATGGTTTTTTTCATAGCACGTTCTCCTGAAGTTCTGATTTGCTCCTATATCTATACAAGATGATGGTTGAAAGGAAGAATAAAATATGAGGAAGCCTGGGGGGCGGTTCTCTATATAGGACAAAAAGGCTAAAAAATGAGTCCTGAAACTTTTGACCACTTTTTTACTTCAGCCATTCATTCCCTCAAGTTGCCTCCATTTGCCCATTTTTAGTGAGTGCCGGTTTATTGAGCGGTATAGCTCTTGGGCGATGCTCGTCAACCGGGTGCGTAGATGCTTGCGCGATCTGGGTGGTGGTTGCTCTGTTCCGCTGCGGCGCTTGTCGGTACGTTTTTCTTGTGGGACAAGGATACAGGCCTGTCGACAGGCTTCGTGTTCCATGTCACGGTCATTCGCCATGGGAGAACGTAGGAAGGGTGGAGCGAAGCGCAACCCAACGCATATGCCGGGAAAACAGAATGGTATGCATTGCTTCGTGTTTCTCGTGGCGAACAAGTTTTTGCCTTCCCCTTGCGCCTGTCTTTGTCCTTGAAAAACCCGATCCTGGTAAACATGTCCCACGTATGGTATAATTCTCTTGCTGAGAAAAGGTGAACCATAAGGTCGCCGGCATCATAAGAGGAGGGTAGGTATGGAAAGGTTCAAGTATTATCCTGAGTCGACAATTCCTGGGATATTTCGCAATCGAGCTTTTGTCTACAACAAGGAGACGTTCTTAAAACGCCGAGGGGCTGATTCCTGGACCGACATTTCGTGGGAAGAAACCGCTAAAAATGTCAACGCGATCTCTTCTTTCCTGATCAACTGCGGCGTCAAATCCGGGGATAAGATCGGTATTTATGCGGAAAACAGGCCGGAATGGGTATTTGCCGACCTCGCTATTCTTTCCGCCGGGGCGGCCGATGTGACGATATACCCCACGAACTCGGCCCCCGAGGCCGCCTTTATCATCAACGACTCCGACACGAAGATGTGTTTCTGTTCCGGCAAGCAGCAGGTTGAAAAACTGCTTTCGGTGAAAAATGAGCTCCCAGGGCTGGAAAAGATCATTGCCTTCAATCCCGGCGAATACGGGAGCGATCTGGTGGTGACCCTCGATACGGTGATTCAGAAGGGGCTCAAAAATGACAAGGCCGAGGAGATCGACCGCCGCATCCGATCGATCAATCCAGGGGACGTCATGACCATCATGTATACTTCGGGCACCACCGGCAACCCGAAAGGGGTCATGCTTTCCACGAACAACATGGTGGCCGAGGTGTTGAGTTTCATCATCCACCAGCCGCACCCGAAACGCGAGACTGCCCTGTCGATCCTGCCGCTTTCGCATGCGCTCGAACGGAGCGTCGGCTATCACGTCCTCATGTACAACGGAGGGACGATTGCGTATTCGCGGGGTACGGACAAGCTGGTCGAAGACCTGGTCGAGATTCGGCCCACCTGCTTGATCAGCGTCCCCCGTCTGGCCGAGAAGCTTTATGAAGGCATCAATGCCAAAGCCGCCAAAGCTCCAAAGATGAAAAAACGCCTGTTCAACTGGGCGATCAAGACAGCCAACCAGGCCGCTCCCTTCTTCCATGCCAACCGTCCGCTGGCCGGCGCGCTGAAAATTAGGTACGCGCTTGCATCCCGGTTTGTGCTTGCCCCAATCAGGAAAGCCATCGGCATGGACAGGTTGAACGACTTTGGTGTCGGCGGAGCCCCTTTGTCTGAAGAGATCCAGAACTTCTTCAGCGGGATCGGCGTATTCATGCTTCCCGGTTACGGCCTGACCGAAACGGCGCCGGTCACTCACGTCCAGCACCACAGGACCATATTTCCTATTAAACCCGGCAGTGTCGGTAAAACCATTGCCTTGACGGAATGTAAAATAGCCGATGACGGAGAAATACTCCTCAGGGGCCCGCAGATCATGATGGGCTATTATAAGAACGAGCAGGCCACTTTGGATGCATTTACCGCGGATGGATTCTTCAAGACCGGTGATATCGGTCGTATCGACGAGGACGGCTACCTGTATATTACGGACCGGAAAAAAGATATCATCATTACCTCGGGCGGCAAAAATATCTCTCCCCAGGTGATCGAAGGTCGGATGCTGCTTCATCCCATGATCGAACAGGCGACCCTGATCGGCGATAAGCGCAAATACATAACCGCGCTCATTGTCCCCGCATTCAAAACGCTCAGCCAATGGGCGCGGGAAAACGGCGTAAACGACACGGCCCCCGCGGCACTGGTGAGCAATGAAAAGGTGCTGAAGCTCTACGAGGAGATCATGAATGAGATCAATGCTGAGCTGGGTCAAGTTGAGAAGATAAAGCGGTTCACGCTATTGGAAAAGCCCTTCAGCATGGAAAACGATGAGATTACTCCCACGCTCAAGATAAAAAGGAAGAAGGTGCAGGAAAATTATCGCGCGGTAATCGAAAAAATGTATGTGGAGTAAGGCATCACGGCTACGCGGTACGCCGGCGGCGAGGAGGTAATAACAAAGCAGTGGCATGGGGTGCCAAGCCGTGATTCTTGATATCGCTCCATCCCATCAATGCCGCCGTGTCAAGATTCAAGGGGTTGTTGCTCAGAAAGGAATCGGAGGGAGATCCTTGGCTGACGCTGAAGGATGACATCTTTTACGGACTGTTTTTAGATGTCATTCTGAACGCAGTGAAGAGTCTTTGGTTTTCATTCTTTGGGTTAAACGTTCCGGGCAACAACCCTTTAAGATTTTAAGGTTCCCTGCCCCCCAATCTGATATCTACCACACATGCTTGCCTTTGAAGTTTCATTAGATGTCTGGTAAGAGGATCGACATGGGAACGGATATTTCTCTTGAATTCAATGGCAAGTACATTCACATCATACACCCGCCGGGCTATGAAATAACACCGAAGAGCCAGGAAAAGCTGTGGAGAGAATTGTCCCAGGCCTGTCGAAAATACAAATGCCAGAAAGTCTTTGCTGAGGGCACTACCCTGACCAGGCAGATGGATTCGACGGACGCGATTGAATCGGGTTTTCAGGCATTGAACGTTGTCCAGGGCCTTCAGTTGGCAATCTGCGTTTGCGAATACGTTCCCGACAAAACGACTCAGCTCTTCACTAATATCGTCCATAACCGAGGCGCCCAGGTGGAATTTTTCAACGATAAGAAAAAAGCCCTCGAATGGCTCGGCATTGAGGATGCTGAATCAGAATCTTAACCTGAACGATATAACATAAGCATCCATGGGGTCACTTTTTCCTCGATTTGAGCGAACCCCGGCGAGCGGGTGATGAGGGATATTTTTAAGGCCATGGGCCTTGCATCATCACATGGTTAATGAATTGGCTCACGCATGTCAGGATGGTTTATGAGGAGAATATTATAAAGCAGGACCAGGCCCCCAAGGTACGGCAATCGAGTTGATCCAAACCCCGGATGGGAAGTGAATTCATACCGTTGAAATTTTTGAAACCTTCAGGAAGAACGCATGATGACAAAATGAAAAGGGAGCCTCTATCCCAGGCTCTCTCTCTTTGGGCATGAGCGGTTCTATGGTGGGGATAGCACCTTTTCCGGTTCGTGCCTGTCATATGAATAATCCTGGCGATGGGAAAGTCAAGGTTCTGTATCCTCGGTCGAATTCCTGGGACATCCATCCTTAATTCAGCGGGTGGCGTAGAAAGGCCGCAGATTTGCCCGGTGCGCCACGGGCCAAACGCAGTGCGCCCGTGCCCTTCGCATAAGGGTTTTCTTCTTGGTTAGGTCGAAACGTTTCAGGGGCGGAAGCGGTGAGCACCGGGAAACGGGACAGCCTGAACAGAAACCAAAGGAGGTGCGTGAAATATTGATGTGAAGGCAAAGAGTTCAGCGGGATCAGGCTGGTGGATACCCCGGGGCTCGGCAGCGTGTACGAGGTGCACAAGCAGGTGTCCGGCAACTGGCTGCCGGAAATCGGGGAGGCTATCGTGGCGGTCAGCGTAGAGCGGCCTCTTTTCGAGCACGATATCAAACTTATTGAAAGTCTCCTGCGCTTGACCCCGCACATTGTCCTGCTCTTGACCAAAGTCGATATTCTGAAACCCGAAGAGCAAAACGAGGTCATGCAATTCTTCAAGCAGACCCTGAAAAAGGAATGGGGGCATGATTTCCCCCTCTTTCTTTATTCCACCCGCGCACATACGCTGCTTTACAATGACAGTCTGGTCTCTGGCTTTTTCTACCCCCTGTCACTGAACCGCGAGCAGGAATACACCTCGATCCTGGTACATAAGATGCGCTCTCTTGTCAAAGGCTGCCTGGGATACCTGGATATCGCCTTGAAATCGCCAATGGCGCACGATCAGGACCGGAACTTGCTGAGAAACCTGATCATCGATGAGAAGATAGGCTTTGAACCCATCAAGGAGGAACTGGGCGTAATCGCTCGTGAAAATCAGCAGCAGACGCGCCCGCTGCTGATGAAACACCTCGATCGTTTTCAACAGCCCTTGACGGAAAGACTGACACAGACTCTCGTTGCGGAACTGCCGACCTGGCAGGGAAATCTGTGGACATTGATCCGGCGTTTCGAAGGCTGGCTCACCGAGAACATGACCGATGAAATGCGGCGCCTGTCCGAAACCGATCACCACCATTTTTTCGGGACGCTCAAGAAGGCGCATAAGAGCCTGTCCCGATCGCTGGAACCTTTCGCATGCTCCTGAACGACAACGTCAAAAAAGTCCCGAGGCTCACCTTGCCGGACGCAGACTGGCACATCGAAGTGGAGACCCCCCTGAAGCCGGATATCAAGGTCCTGTATGCCTTCGACTCTCACTTTGACCTGCTGTGGTTCTTGATCGCCATGGTGATTTTTCGCCGACTTTTCGAGCGGCATTTCATCGGTGAAATTCCCAAGACCGTGGTCTTCAATCTGTCACGCCTGGCGGCCCAGGGGGAGGATGCCATCAATAAGACCATCGATGCGATGCGCAAGCAGGCCGCCCTTTATATCCGGGAAGAGACCCTCTCACCATCGAGGCCATGCTGTCGAGGACCCAGGGACAAATAGTGGAGATTGCCGAGCTGATTTCAGAGCTGCAAGGAGACGTGATCGATACATGAGCGCAAAGCGGCAATGGGGAAACCAAAGGGGACGTCTCAAACGATCTCAAAAAATGGATGTTTGGAAAGCGCGTGTTGTCATCAAGTGAATTGAATCTTCAGCTAAACAGATCATGGAATTGTCTGCTCAATCGAAGGTGGTGTTTTATCTGGACAATAGAGTATATTGTAATGATATAATCATATTGAAGCATTTCATTTCAATAAGGGGAGCTATAGAATGCAATTAAATAGAATCAACTTGTTATTTATCCTGGGGCTTATACTGGCAGCACTTCATCCGACACCTTCAAATGCAGAGTCGCCTTGGCCGATGTTCATGCATGATGCGCGTCATACGGGACGTTCTGAATATACGGTTCCTGACAAGATAGACATCAAATGGAAAAGAAATATTGCTTCCCACGAAATCACCGGGATGTCCATAAGTGTGGACGGTGGTACAATTTACGCAGGATCGGTGGATCATAATCTGTACGCCATCAAGGCTTCTAATGGATCAGTGCTATGGAAATACCAAGCGGAGCATGAGTTCGTCGGAACCCCTGCCGTCGATGAGAATGGTAACATTTATAGCGGCTCAAAAGATGATTATCTCTATTGTCTGTTTGGGGATGGCACACTGAAATGGAAAACGAAACTTGATTCGGATGTGACGAGTTCCCCTGTGTTATCTCGTTTGGGCTTTGTGGTTGTATGTACGGATGACTACCTCTATGCATATGATTCGGCTGGAACGTTGCTCTGGGTGTATGATCAGGACGGTAGTTATTCTACACCCGCGATCAGCGATGATGGAATATCATATATGGCTGGTGGAGGAGATTTACATGCGATAGACCAAAATGGAAACCTAGCATGGATTGCTGATTTATCGCAAGCTGAGTACTCTTCTCCGACGATTAGTGATGATGGAATCATTTATTGCGCGGAAGGGCACAGCTCGAGTTTTCCAGGTGCATTAGATGCGGTTGGTAGTGATGGATCTGTTTTGTGGTCTTATACCCTTGGGGATGCGCCCTATCTGTCAAACCCCGCTACAGGATACGATGGAACCATTTACGTAGGATGTGATGATGACTATCTTTATGCAATCAATCCGGAGGGTGCTCTGGAATGGCGTTATTTGATGGACAGCAGTATGAATGGTTCATCTTTTGCCATCGATGCAAGTGGTAATATCCTGACGATATCGCAATTCGCAAATGGCCCGCTCGTTGCTTTAAACTCGCAAGGGCATCTGAAGTGGTCTGTATCGCCGGATTATGAATTCAGTAGTCAACTGCCTATAATTGGCACCGATGGGGTTGTTTTCGTTTCCACCTATGGGGGAGTGATAGTCGCGATCGGCAGTGGCGATCAGGAACAAATTGCGGTCAGCGAAAGCTACAATGAAAGTGATAACAAGGGTGATGGCAGTAGTGACGATGGTGGTGGGTGTTTTATATCAACCTCGGTATCAAAGGATATAGCCCCTCAAGGAATACGATTAGTTGTTCTTGGAGTGGCGGCACTGATCGGCGTTTCACATATTACAATAAAGTCCATGAGATCTTAATGTTTGTGATAATACTCAAAGCAGGCGGGACCATACACGATTCAGCCTGCTTTAATTTGTAGACTGATTAAAACTCATGATCTTGCATCATCACTTTCGCTTTATAGCTTGGCAATAAAACACGGAGCATGTTTCAATCGAATGTTATTCCCCCGGGTGGATATCCGGAAACACGGCCTCCTGCTTGGAGAGGAAGGCCGTGATGCCGAGCATGCATTCGCCGGACACAATCAATTCAACGGCCTCACCGCGTTCCAGATCCAGGGCCTGCCGCATGGGCAGCTCGCGCACGCGGCGGATGACCGCCAGGGCGTGCCGCACCGCGCGCGGACCGTTCTTGGCAATCGTCCCGGCCAAGTCGATAGCCTCTTCCAGTGCCTGTCCCGAACCGCTCACCCGGTTGATAAGCCCTAATCGCAGGGCCTCCTCGGCCCCGATCCGGCGGCCGGTCAGGATCAGGTCCGCGGCCGCGGATGCGCCAATGAGCTTGGCCAAGCCCGGTCCGCCGCCCCAGTCGGGCATAAGGCCCAGGCGCGCCTCGGAAAAGCAGATGCGCGCGCCCGGATCCATGATGCGCAGGTCGCAGCGCGAGGCCAGCTCGGCCCCGCCGCCGAAGGCGTCGCCGTTCAAGGCCGCGATGACGGGCACGGGCAGGCTCACAAGACCGTCCACGGCCGTTTGCAGCCGGCTGATCAGGGCCTCGACCGGGGCGCGCTCCTTGCGTTCGACCGCGCCGATCAGGCTGCTCACCTGTGGGTTGTCGGGATTGACATCGAAACCGGCGCAGAAGGCTTTACCGGCGCCGCTAACTACGACGGCGCGCGGCAGGTTATGTGCCAGCTCGGCGGTAACATGCTCCAGATCGCGCCACATGGTCTCGTCAAAGGCATTGCGGCGCTCGGGACGGTTGAATACGACCACCGCGACCTTGTCTTTGTAATTCATAGAAATGCCGTATGCGCTCATGGTTTGCCCTCCCGTTATCAGTATAGCGCTTTTGGGCGGGTGGAGAAAGGACAGATGTAAGGTATAAGATGTAAGGGGAAGACAGAAGCAGTTCACCACGAAGAACGCGAAGCAATGCATACCCGTCATGTTTATCCCGCTGTTCCTCTCTGCGGATCGTGCGAACTTCAACGAGCGGGTGGATTTTTATAAGAGGACACAGTAATATATATCTACTAAGAATGTAGTCCCATGGGGAGGTGAGGATTGGAGGACAACGTTTTTGCCCGGCTGGCGCGTCACCTGGACACGTTGCCCATCGGCTATCCGGCCACCCAGTCCGGGGTGGAGATCAGGATCCTCGAGCGCTGGTTCAGTCTGCGCGAGGCCGAGATTGCTCTTTCCATGAGCGGCGTCCCCACCGAGACACTCGTGTTGGCGCAGCGTCTGGCTTGTCCGCCCGAGCAGCTGGAGAGAGAGCTTGATACCATGGTGGACAAGGGGCTCATCTTCCGACTCATGCTGCCTGATAAGCGCTTATACAACCTGGTGCCGCTGGCCGAGGGCATGTGGGAGTTCCACATCAACAACAGCACGCCCGAGGATGTCAAGCTGCTGCGCGAATATCTGGACACGTTTATGGCGAAAGGTTGGTACGGCACCCCCACGACCCAGCACCGCGTCATCCCCATCAGCACCAGCTTGAGTCCCGGGATGGAGATCATGCCCTATGACAGGGCCGAGGAGATCATCCGGGCTCAATCCAAGATCGCGCTGGTGGCCTGCATCTGCCGCAAGGAGAGCCGGGAGCTGGGTAAGGACTGCGGCCACCTGAAGGAGGCCTGCATGGCCTTCGGCACCGGCGCTTACTTTTACCTCCAGACCGGCCGCGGCCGCGAGATTTCCCGGGAAGAGGCCTTGGCGGTTCTGAAGACCGCGATGGCCGAGGGCCTCGTCATCCAGCCCGGCAACGGCCAGAAGGTCTGGAACCTCTGCCTGTGCTGCCCCTGCTGCTGCGCGCTCCTGGGTGCTCTCAAGCGCATGGACAAGCCCGGTGATGTGGCGCATGCAAGCTTCTTTGCCGCGCTTGACCCTGCGGCCTGCACCGCCTGCGGCCTCTGTGAGGAGAAGTGTCCCATGGGGGCCATCATCATGGACCAAGTTCCGCGGATCAAACGGGAGCGCTGCATCGGCTGCGGCGTATGCGTGGGGACCTGCGCCTTCGAGGCCGTCAGGCTTGAGCAGAAGGCACTTGAGGCGCGTTATGTCCCGCCGCGCGATATGGTCGCTATGCAGCTGCAGATCGCCAAGGAGCGCGGACTGATCTGAATTATGATGAGAGGCCGGGGGACGGCGGGGACGGTTGAAAACGCGGACTTCATGATGCCGTCTGGCCGAAAAAGGGGGAATGCATGCCCGGAAGATCGACTAAATCCGACATCGAGCGCTTTATCGCCCGAGCCCGCAAACTTGGGGCAGCCGATGCGCTTCTGATCGATGCCGCCGCTATCGTCACCGCCGCCTGGGTGCGGCTGAAATGCCAGTTCGGCTGCGACGGTTACGACGCGGGCTACTGCTGCCCGCCGCATACGCCCACGCATGCTCAGACGCAGGCGGTGATCGATTGCTACCGGCGTGGGCTTCTGATCCATTGCACAAAACTGGGCCTTCCCACCCCCATCGTGATCGAGCTCGAACGCGAGATCTTTCTGGCCGGGTACTACAAGGCCTTGGGCTTCGGCGCCGGGCCGTGCAGCTTATGCGGCGAGTGCCCTCCCGAGGGATGCCGCCACCGCGACCGGGCGCGCCCCTCCATGGAAGCCTGTGGCATTGATGTCTATGCCACGGCGCGCGCCATCGGCTTGCCCATCGAGGTGGTCCGGGATCGCACCTGCTCGCAGAATTACTACGGCCTCATCCTCATCGACTGAGCGGTGATGGTGACGATCCTCCGGTGTCTGTCGCCCGAAAATGACAACTAAAAACAATCCATCAAGAATGTCGTCCTGAGTCCTTCGTTTCTCAGGATATGCATCGCGAGCGATCTTTCTTCGCTTCTGCTTTGGAAAACACTCCTCGAAGGAAACGTCGCCCCGACGCTTTAATCGGACGTCTTGAACATCCTGACGGCATCGAGCAGCTCATCGGCCGAAGCGTGCATGTTGGTCGCGTTGCTGGAGAGCTCCTCGACCACGGCCGCGTTGCTCTGGGTAGTTGAATCGACCTGGGATACGGCCCGGTTCAGCTCATCGATGCCCGAAGACTGCTCGGACGCCGCTTCGGCGATCTCTTCCATGGACCGGGAAAGCGCCATGGTCGTCTCGTAAATGGACTCCATGGCCGAGGCCACCTTGCTCACCAGTTCGCTGCCGGCATTGACCTTGTTCACCGTGGTTTCGATCAGGTCCTTGATCTCGCGTGAGGCATCGGCGCTTCGCTGGGCCAGGGCACGTACCTCTTGGGCCACCACCGCGAAGCCCTGGCCGTGTTCACCAGCCCGCGCCGCCTCTACGGCCGCGTTCAAGGCCAACAGGTTGGTTTGAAAGGCCACTTGGTTGACCGTGTCCGTTATCTCGCGGATGAGGGTGGCGGACTTGGTGATTTCATCCATGGCCTGCGCCATCTGCCGGGACAAAGCCACATTTTCGTTCACCAGGGCAATGGCCGACGAAGCCTTGCGGCGGCCGTCGTCCGCGGTGCCGGCCGAGGCCTTGATCGTAGACGTCATCTCCTCGATCGTGGCCGCGATCTCCTCGATGCTGGCGGCCTGCTGCGTCGCGCTCTGCGCCACCTGCTCCGAACCGCCCTGCACCTCCCGAGCACTTACGGCCACCTCGTCGGCACTGATACGCACCCGTTGCACGACCTGATTCAGGTTTTCCACCATATGCCGCAGCGATTTCGACATCCGGCCGATCTCATCCTCTTTGTCGATTTCGATGCGGGCCGTAAGATCGCCTGAAGCCACTGCGGATGCGAAATCCACGCCCTTGTGCATGTCCCGGGCAATCGCGCGTGCCACCAGTATCCCGATTACCAAGCCGATAAAGAGGATGAAGAAATTAATGGAGAACACCACGGCCTTGACCCTATTAAAAAGTCTGAAAAGCACCCTGGGGTGTTCGGTGCGGACGTAGTCGCCCAGCTTGAGAAGTTCATCACTCTTGGCGATATAGGCCTGGTAAAGCTCGGGCCGGGCGGCTTCATCGCCGCCGGCGGCGATGAAGCGTTTGGCCAGATCATAAGTCTGTTGCATGAGTTCGTCGGCTTTTTTCAGATCGTTGCGGCTCGATTCCATCTTGAGCTTTTTCATCAGCGAATCGGAATTCCGGCGATAATCGCTCCGGGCTGCGTCGATCCGTTCGGCGGCATCGGCGTTTTTGTGGAGCTGATACTGCTGCACGGTGATCGTGATGTCCTTGATGTCGAGCATCATGGTATCGTTCTCGCTTATTCCTACGGCCGCCAGCTGGGACATGGAGACCAGCGCGAATATCAGACCTGAAAACAGCAGCGCCAGCACCAGCGTCACCCCGAATACCCCGCCGATCTTTATCTGAATGCTCAAGTTTCTAAACCAGCTCATACAGATCTCCTGACTATGGGCATATCGCGCATGGTAAAATTATTATAATGATAGAGACATCTTTTTCTAGTGTCGCATGCCGATTCCATGGTGTTAGGCATGCCTCGGATCACCTCAGCTTCGGCTGAACGACCGTGCGCTGGTTCTGGAATTCCGTGTTAGAAACCCGCATTCCTCTTCAGCATCGACCTCACGAGTGAGTAGGGTACCAGGATTCTCGCAATCCCATAGGAGAGCTTATAGAGGGGACGATCAATGAGCCAGTGTATGCGTTTGCTCCCCAGCGCCTTGAACACCTCCATAGCCACATCCTCGGGGGAAAAGGCCACCCCGCTCACATCGATGAGTTTGCCCGGATTCTGTTCCACCATCGCGGTCTTCACAAAGTTCGGCATGATGTCGCATACGTGGATGCCGTAACGTTCCCACTCCATGTTCAAGGCCTCGGTGAAGCCTTTTACCCAGAACTTAGAGGCGGCGTAGGTGACTTCACTGGGAGCGGCAAAGAGCGAGGCCACGGATGACATATTGATCACGTATGCCTGGCCGGCGGCCTTGAGATAGGGAAAGGCGTGGTAGGTACAGTTGAGGACCCCCTTGGCGTTGATATCCAGAATCGCATGGTGGTCGCTCAAGGGGATGTCCTCAAAGGCCTTGATGCGCAGAATCCCGGCATTGTTGAACAGAACATCGATCTTTCCGCCGGCAGCCTGACTGAAGGAGGATAGTATCGCGGCCACCTGGTCGGCATCGGTCACATCCAGGCGTTCGGCAAAGCCGATCTTTCCCGGCATGCTCTTCCTGAGTTCATCAAGCCCGGCGACATTGATATCCGTAATCCCGACAAACCAGCCTTTCGCGGCAAACAGGATGGCAGTCGCTTTTCCAATCCCGGCCGAGGCCCCGGTAATGAATATGCTCTTCTGCATGCATGCTCCCCTTTGAAGTATGCTCCCACGCATAGCCTACGTGCTCTCCGTATCGTCGCTTGATGCGAAATGCTTGATCCTGCAGGCCCGTTCCCCTGACTGCAAGAGCGAGGCATTTTGTGTCCCCTCCATTGCGACGGCCGGATTTCCCATTGCCTCATGGGCCCGCTGTGATTATATATGTGCAAAAGGGGGTGACCATGGAACTTTCCATAGCTGAAAAAGAGCTGCTCCTCGATCTGGCGCGCACCACCATACGCACCGTCCTGGACGGCGGCAGTCATGAACATGTCACGGTGGACCAGGCCAAGCTTACCCCCGCATTGCAGGAGCAAAGGGGTGTGTTCGTTACCTTGCACAAGGACCATGACCTGCGTGGCTGCATCGGCTATATCCTGCCCATGTTGCCGTTGTGGCAGGCGGTGATCGAGAACGCCCGCAACGCGGCCTTCTGCGACCCGCGTTTTGCGCCGCTCAAGCCCGATGAGTTCGGCCGCATCGAAATCGAAATTTCGGTGCTGACCGTCCCGGACAAGATCAAGGATATCTCCGAGTTCCGCGTGGGCATCGACGGGATCATTCTCAAGAAAGGGTTTCACCAGGCCGTTTTTCTGCCGCAGGTAGCGCCCGAGCAGGGGTGGGACGCCCAGACTACGCTGAAGTACCTGAGCATGAAGGCCGGGCTGCCGCCAGGAGGCTGGACCAGCGGGGCGGTTTTCGAAACCTTTCAGGCCGAGGTGTTCGGCGAAAGCCATCCGGAAGGAATATCCGACTGAAGCCATCGTACGGACCGGCTGTCCGGCGGTTATCTGATCTGATCGAGCGATTCGATGACCACGTCCGTGTGGGCGGCCAGCTCCGAGCTGTCAAGCGTACCGCTTAAACCCACATTTACCATGACGCGTGCGTTGCGGCCCATCTGGGCGTCCATCAGAGTGTCGCCGACCATGACCGCTTGCCGCGGAGAGAGGCCGAAGCGTTCGCAGATCAAGAGGATCATGTCCGGGGCCGGCTTGGTTTTGCTCACCGAGTCGGCGCCCACGACCAGGTCGAGGAGCGGCAGAGCGCCGATGGCCTGCATGTCACCCTGGGCATCGGCCTGATTGTCGTTGGTGGCCAGCGCCGTGCGGATGCCGCGCGCTTTGAGGCGCTCAAGCAGTTCGATGCCGCCTTGTGCCGGGCAGAGGTTGCGCGCCCGGATGGGGCCTTTGAGGACTTCTTGTTCGGCGGCCTTGATGACGGCCTGGGCCTTGTCCCAGCGCAGACCTTCATGGTAGAGGCATGCGGCCAGAACGGTGTTTACCTCGTCGGCCGTGCCCATGGCGAAAGGCCCGCCGCCGTCGATTGTCCGCTCGGCGATGTATACCCCCAAGGCTTTCTGAAGGCCGTGCGCAAGCGTTTCGGACGGGTTTGTGCGCCGCATGACGGCGGCGATGAGCTCGTTGATGATGCCCAACCATGTGGCCTTGAAATCGAGCAGGGTGCCGTCCTTATCGAAGATCACCACCCCGGGGTCATAGTGTTTGCCGAAGATCTCAATGTGCGCCAAAGGTACGCCTCCTCCTGTCAAGGAGCCCTTGCATAACATAAAAACGCGCGGCCTTCCAGTAGCGAGGTGTGAAAAGGCATATTGCCCGGTACGCGCGGCGCGCATGAAAAACAACTTGGAAAAAAAGCAATTATCCATTAGAGAAAGGTGCCATGCCACGCATATGCTTTGGAGATAGACCCACCAATGTCCTGTTCATTTTCTTGATCGTCATGAGCCTGTCCGACACACTCTGGGCCATGAAGCAGCCTGACCCTCCCGCCAAGCTCACGGCTTCCATCGGGGTCTTTCTGTCGCTGACGGGCAAGGAGAGCGTGGGACAGGCGCAGCAGCAGGCCCTGCTGATAGCGCAGCGCATCAGACCCCTGGCGGGGAACAAACCCGTAGAGCTGATCATCAAGGATACGCTGGGGACCTCTGACGGGGCCCGGAATGCCGTGCGGTCGGCGCTGGATGATCATGATATCGCGGCCTTCATCGGCGGCGCGACAAAGGATGAGGCCGCGGCGATGCTCGATGTTGTGAGCAAGGACCGTCGGCTCAAGGCACATCCCGTACCCATGGTGTTCACCTCCGCCGCCGCGCAGCTTGCCGACACAGTGCCCAAGCCCTGGCACATCAGCGCCCCGCTTACGGAGAAGGCCCGCGCCGCGGCTGGTTTTGCCGTGGGAAAGCTCAAAGCCAAGCGCGTCGGCATACTGGTCGATCCGGCGAATGCCGAGGGTGTCAGACTAGCCAGTTTGTTTTCCTCCACCTTGATCGCACAGGGCGGCGTGGTGGCCGAAATCGCCTATCTCGGGAAACACGAAAGTACCTACCGCACCGCCCTGACGGCCTTGGCCGGCAAGAAAGCGGAAGTCATCTTCCTGCCGGATGCTCTCAGCGCCCCCCAGGTAATTGTATACAGCCGCGACCACGGTATCAAGGCCCCTTTTCTGCTGGCCGATGTCAGGCGGGAAGGTGCTTTTATCAAGGCTGTGGGCGCTTCCAAGGATATCTACCTGGTGACGGATTTTCATCCTGCCTTCGCCGTCGGTGAGCATGCAAGGCGGTTTCTGGAGCTTTATCGCCGTGAATACGGCGAACCGGATGCAATCGCCGCGCTGGCGGCCGATGCCTACTTCCTGCTGTGCGATGTCTTGCCGTACTGGCGCGACGACAAAGGCCGGCATCCCCAAGCGCTCAGCCCCGCTGTAAAGGATAAGGGGTATCTTTCCGGAAGGATAGACATAACCAAGACCGGTATGATCGTACGGAATGTCTACGTTTGTGGTATCCACGCCTCAAGGCTGAAATGCCTTGAGACCATCAAGCCCTGATGGCTAGAACCTGGCGCTGAGATCGGGGCTCAAGAGTTTGTCGGCGATGGTCCCGTAATCGGCTTGATAGGTACCGTTGTTGAGCTTCTGCTCCAACTCGGCGATCTTATCGGCACGGACATCCGGGGCGGCCTGGACAACCTGATCGATCTCCTGCATCTGCTGCACCTTATTTGATATGTTGACCTTGTCCTGAAGCCCGGTTGCGGCGCTCTGAGGTCTGCGCGCAGCATCGTTCCTGGTGGTTGTTTGTTCCGGTGCGTTGGCGCTGTAGGCCTTGAAAATCTCGGCGCTGTTAAGATGATTAACCTTCATTGATCTCCTCGTCGGTCAATGACTTCTTGATCGTGTTGGCCATAAACTCATCGAACAGACGCTTGCTGGCTTGGGGCGATATTGAGAGCTTGTCGCCTATCTGCTCCTTTGGGCTTTTGATCTGCGCTGTCAGTTTCTCGTACGTCTTCATGATGTTGGCAACGTAGATACTCTTAACTTCCATCCATGGCTCCTTTATGCATCTCCTGATAGTGACCCTATCGGATAATTCATCGAAAGCTTTAACCATAGCGGGTACCTTGATCAGGATGTGATAAATTTAACGATTTGCCTCCGAAATGATGCTCGTCCATGATTCCAGCTGTTTCTGCAATGAACGGTATTGACAGCCTTGAAAAAGAAATATATGCGAATGATTGTTAAATAGTGAACTCTTCCGGTGAAAAAATGGCGAATATTCCGATTCCGGTGGCATTGCGGCTGCCTTTGTATCATGAATATGTTACGCGTATGGAAGCCCAGGGCTGCCGCTGGATATCCTCGAATATGATCGCCGGCTACCTCGATCTGACGCCATCTACCATCCGTCAGGACATCAAGTATCTCGGCCGCATCGACAGCTCTTCCTTCGGTTACAACGCCGGGAGCTTCCGCCTGGTCCTGGAGAAAACGTTGGGCATCTCCAGCGGCGCCAATCTGGCCCTGGTCGGAATCGGCAGCCTTGGATCGGCCCTAATCCATTATAAAGGTTTCCGCGAGAAAAATTTCAGCATCAAGGCCCTGTTCGATAAGCGCGAGGATCTGATCAACACCCAAATTGAAGGCATCACGATCTTTCCCGTGGGCCGCATGGCCGAGGTAATCAAGCGCGAGCGCATCACCATCGGCGTTATCGCCACTCCGGCGGAATCCGCCCAGGGAGTGGCCGACCTTTTAGTGGCGGCCAATATCAAGGGTATCTGGAACTTCGCCCCCATCAACCTGCGTGTCCCGCCCCAGGTAATTATCGAGAACGTCAACCTGCTGCCTTCGCTCTTTACCCTGGCGTTCAAGATCAAGAACACCTGAACACCCCTGGCATAAGTGACCCTCTGATTGGAAAAAATTGCCGGGCCATGTCTGGTACGGTGGCTCCCATAGCTGCTTTAGCGCCATGGCACCGTAATTGCTCTTCCCCCCTTAACAAGGAGGGCAAGGTATGGATCAAGGCGTTTACACAGCAGCGGCAGGGGCCATGGCCATGGAACTCAGACTGGCGGTCATTGCCAATAACCTGGCCAATGTCGACACCGTGGGTTTCAAAAAGGACCATGTCAACTTCGAGAAATATGTCAAGCAACTGGAAACTCTCCCCCTTGCCGAAGGTGAATATCAGCGGGTAGCTGAAGATGTCATCACCAAGGAATATTATATCGACACAGCCCAGGGGTCTTCACGACTGACGGGCAACCCGCTCGATGTGGCGTTGATAGGCGACGGCTATTTCGCGGTCAGCACCGAAGGCGGAGAGCGCTACACCCGCGCCGGATCTTTTCAGCGATCGGTTGATGGGCTTCTGGTTGACCAACAGGGCAATTCCATTCAAGGCGAGGGCGGCGATATACAGCTCGGCAAGGGCGAGGTGGTCATTGCCCGGGATGGAACCGTGAATGTAGACGGGCAGGCCGTGGATAAGCTCAAGGTAGTCGATATTCCGGAAGATAAGCTGGTGAAATCCGGCCGCAACCTCTTCGAGGTCAGTGACGGATATGCGCCGGTAGCGGCCGAGAACCCGCAGATCGAGCAGGGTTCGCTGGAGATGTCCAACGTCAATGCCATACAGGAAATGCTGGGATTGGTCGAGACTCAACGGGCCTACGAAATGTTCCAGAAGATGATGCGTACGCTGAACGATGCCTACGGGCAGTCCATGCGCAGCGTCGGGTCGGTAGGATAAAGGAGGCAAAAGATGATACGCGCAATGTGGTCGGCGGCATCGGGCATGAATGCCCAGCAGATGCTTATCGATGTCATGGCCAATAACCTGGCCAACGTCAATTCAACGGGATTCAAGAAGAGTCGCACCGAGTTCGAGGACCTGTTCTATCAGATCTATAAGGAAAAAGGTGCCCCTACGTCGGCCGGCAGTACTTCACCAGTCGGCATCGAGGTCGGCATGGGCACGCGGCCGGTGGCCGTGCAGAAGATTTTCACCCAGGGCGATATCGTCCAGACCAACAACGATATGGATATCGCCATCGAAGGCGACGGTTTTTTCCAGATCATGCAGGAGAACAACGAGGTCTACACCCGTGACGGGGCCTTCAAGATCGACGCCGACGGATATATCGTCAATGCCCGAGGTGACAGGCTGCAGCCGGATTTTGCCGTACCCAGCACGACCACGGACGTGATCGTTGACAAAGACGGCACCATTACCTGTCTCGACAGCGGCGGCAATACCGTGGCTTCGGCGGAGATCCCGATCTATACCTTCACCAATCCGGCCGGGTTGAAATCCATCGGCGGCAATTGCTATACCCCGACACCGTCCTCCGGCGATCCACTACAGGGCGTGCCCGGAACCGATAATTGCGGAACCCTGTCCCAGGGCTATCTGGAGATGTCGAACGTGGACGCCATCGAGGAGATGATCAACATGATCATGGGGCAGAGGGCCTATGAGATCAATTCCAAGACCATCCGCACGGCGGACACCATGCTCCAGACCGCCGCGAATATCGTCAGGTAAGTCATGCGACGCGCGATTTCCATCGCTCTGCTGTGCATGTTTTTGACGCCAATAGCCGCCACGGCCGCGACCGCGGCGGCGCGGCAGAACATACCTCAGGAGCGTCTCGTCGGCATGTATCGCGAGGCCATTCTGGCGCACAGCCCCTGGAAAGACAAGGGCGAGATCGTCATCGAGGCCGTCAGGGCCCCGGCGACCTTCCAGACCTCACCGGAACGGATAAGCATGGTCCAGGCAAAATTTGCCCCCCATGAGGACTTTCTGGGGCTGACCAGCGTAACGTTGATCTTCGGTCCGGACGGCGGCGACAAGGCCATGGTGACCGGCAAGGTAAGCGTGCGGGCCGAGGTGCCCGTGGCCAAGCAAACCCTCAAACGTGGACAGGTGATCGAAGCGTCCGATCTGGAGCTGCGCCGCGTCGATATCAGCCGGCTTGGGCCCAGCGCCATGGATATCCCATCATGCGCCGGCATGCGCGCCAAGTCTTTTATCCGCAAGGGTGTGCCCATCCTGCTGACCAATATCGAAATGCCGCCGCTGATTTGCAGAGGCGCTCCGGTCATGATCGAGGCCGGCAATGACGATCTGATCGTGACCGACAAGGGGGTGGCCCTCATGGACGGCCGCGCCGATGAACGCATTGCGGTCAAGAACCTGCGTTCAGGCCGGCAGATCGTTGGCATCGTTATTGCTCCTTCCAGGGTACATGTGGACTTTTAAGGAGGAGAGCATGAATACAAGGAATCATCTGATCATCATCCTGGCGCTGCTGGCACTTTCTGCCTGTGCCCATACCGCGCCGGAAATGGATATAGACGCCTTTGCCACGCCGGTCGAGGAACCCCGTGAAGTGGTCTCCTCCCCGGGTTCGCTGTGGGCGCCGGATGCCAGATTCGCCGACCTCTTCGCCGATGCCCGTGCGAGGCGCGTAGGCGATATCGTCGTGGTGGTGATTTCGGAAAACTCCTCGGCCGAGAAAGAGGCCAAAACCGAGACGGACCGCACCAACTCAATCGACAGCTCCATTACCAATCTGATGGGTATTCCGCTCGAGCACTCGGTTCTCGGCACCAAGATAAATCCTTCGGTGTCGGCCTCGACATCGACCGAGTTCGAAGGCAACGGCAAGACTTCCCGCAAGGGTGACATCACCGGCAGCGTCTCGGCGCGCGTGATGCGGGTCCTGCCCAACGGCAACCTGATGATCAACGGCAAGAAACAGATCCGGGTCAACGGTGAGGTGCAGTACCTGATCCTGACCGGGATCATCCGTCCCGAGGATATCAATGCCGGCAACAGCATCATGTCAACGGCCATTGCGGACATGCGCCTGGATTATTACGGACGGGGCATCATGGGCGACCAGATGGATCGCGGTCTGATCTCCAAGGTCCTGGACAAGGTTTGGCCATTTTAAGGGGTAGGGCATGAAAAAGATCATCTTCATCCTGATTGCGAGCGTGCTTTTCAGTCAACCGGTTCTGGCCGTGCGGGTCAAAGACCTGGTATCTATCCAGGGCGTGCGTGAGAATGCCTTGACCGGCTACGGTCTGGTGGTGGGCTTAAACGGCACCGGCGACAAGGCGAGCTCCATGTTCACGATCACCTCGCTGGCCAATATGCTGCGCAACTTAGGCATCGCGGTCAATCCCAACCTCTTGAAACCCAAGAACGTGGCGGCCGTCATGATCACCGCCAACCTGCCGCCCTTTGCGCGCAGCGGCCAGCAGGTCGACTGTACACTCTCGTCCATCGGCGACGCCTCGGCCCTGGTGGGCGGAACGCTCATCTCCGCCCCGCTGTACGGGCCGGACGGCAAGGTCTATGGCATGGCGCAGGGGCCCATTTCGGTCGGCGGCTATGTCTTCGAAGGCGCCAGCGGATCGGGCGTGAGCAAGAACTTCCCGACCGTGGGACGCATCCCCGGAGGCGCCACCGTGGAAAGGTCGCTCGATCTCAAGATCGGCCCGCAAATCACCTTGCTCATGAACAGCCCCGACTTTACCACCGCCAATCGCATGGCGCGGGCCTTGAACGGCGCTTACGGTACGTCCATCGCCCATGCCACGGATCTCTCGACCGTGAAGGTAGATATCCCCCAGGGGGCTTCTTTGGTGGATTTCATTGCCCGTCTGGAGTCCGTGGACGTCATCCCGGACGACAAGGCCCGCGTAGTCGTCAACGAGCGTACCGGTACCGTGGTCATGGGAGATGATGTGCGCATATCCACGGTCGCCGTGGCCCACGGCAGCCTTTCCATCAAGATTGGCGAGTCGCCGCGCGTTTCCCAGCCGCTGCCGCTTTCTCAGGGGGCCACTACGGTTGTGCCGCAGTCGGAAATCAGCGTGGAAGAAGGCGGTCGCAGGCTGCTGATGCTGCAAACCGGCACATCGATCGGCTCGCTGGTGCGCGCCCTGAACGCCATCGGCGTCACTCCGCGCGACCTGGTGATCATCCTGCAGTGCATCAAGAAGGCCGGGGCCTTGTATGCCGATCTGGAGGTCATATGATCGACGGTATAGGCTCCCTCTATCACCTCAAGGCGAGCGATCCAGGCAAAGCCCTGACAAAGGTCTGCAAGGAGTTCGAGACCATCTTTGCCCATCAGATCCTCAAGACCATGGGCGCGACGTTGGAAGAAGGTTTCTCGGGGGGCGGACTGGCCGGCGACATGTATGACGACCTGCTCTATATGGAGTTGGCGCGTAAGGTCTCGCAGGGTCGAGGACTCGGCTTGGCCACGGTCGTTGAACAGCAGCTGCGAGACAGGTTCGGGAACCAGATAGAAGGTCAAGGAGGTCAGGATGCTTCCGATAATAAATTATGGAGAACAGGCCGTTAACATACGGCGTAAACCACAGGATGTACGGCTTTTGATCGGGGACATGAACGATATGCATAGTCCAGAGGCGCTTGAACGGGAAAAGTTGCTCCTGATTGAACTTATCGAGTACCTGGAGCAGGAAGTTTCGTATGTCGTCAGCGGTGATGTGGACACGCTCGAAGAGTCCATGCCGCGCAAGAAGAAGATCCTTGAGGCTATAGCCGCTAATCGCGGCGGTCATAAAGCGCAGCCCGATGCCGGCCGGGAAGAAGGCGGCGTCGCGGTCGCCAGACTCAAGCAGGAACTGGCCCAGCTCTGGAAGAAGGCCGGCTCTCTCAACGAGACCTCCAAGGAGATGGTAAACCGGCGGCTTACCGATATCGATTTGAGGCTTGAACCGTTCTTTGCCGGTCTCAAGAAAGGGTATGATAAATCGGGCAAGGCATCCAAGTCCGTGGCGCATACCATTAAATCAGGGGTGTAATATGGGCGGTATAACAGGTGCGATGGATATCGGCAAGCTGGCCCTGTACGCCTCGCAGCTCGCGCTGGAGGTGACATCCCATAATGTCGCCAACGCCAATACGGAAGGATACTCGAAACAGAATTTAGAGGTCAGGGCCAATAATCCCATCACCATGGCCCCGGGTCAGATCGGCACGGGCGTGCGCGCCGCCGAGATCACCCGCCAGTACGATGAATTCGTCAACAAGCAGGTCGTCCTGAAGACCTCGGATAGTGAGTACTGGAGCGCTCAGTATACGGCCATGCAGGAGATCGAATCGATCTTCAACGAGAGCGAAGAAAGCGGGCTCAACTATCTGCTGGGCGAGTTCTGGAACGCATGGTCCGATTTGGCGAACAACCCCGACGGCATACCGGAACGCGATGCGCTTATTGCCAAGAGCGAGAATCTCGTGCAGGCCATCAATGATATCGACTACAACCTCAGGTCCTATCAGCGCTACCTGAATACCTCCATCCAGGGCGGCGTGGAGAATGTGAACAGCATCATCAGTCAGATCGCTGATATCAACAGCCAGATCACGAGCATCGAGATCGACGGGGTCGTCAATGCCAACGATCTGCGCGACACCCGCGAAAGCCTCCTGCTGGAGCTCTCCTCGTACGTGGATATTTCCTATTACGAGGAGGAAAATTCGGGCCAGGTCATGGTATATATCCTGGGTGGAACCCCGCTGGTTATGGGAACGAGCGCGTACAACCTGAGCTACGAGCGCAACAGCACCACCGGCAACACCGATGTCCTGTGGCAGGACACTTCGGGAAGACTGGTGAACATCACCGATCGTATCGATGGCGGCCAGCTCGCGGGTTGGATCGCGGCGCGCGATACCAATATCGACGGCTATCTTGAAGACCTCAATACCTTGGCCGGTGAGCTCATCTATCAGGTTAACGACCTGCACTCATTGGGCGTCGGTCTTGAATCGGTAAGCTCAATGACCGGGAGGGAAACCATCACTGACGCCGATATCGCCCTGGACGCGACGGACGTTGACGGCAACTACCTGTATGCCTTCGGTAACCGATTCCAAGCCGGAAGCTTCAATATCGTGACCTATGATGAAAACGGCGCGGTGGTAGATAATGAGACGGTGACCCTGGCCGCGGGCGATTCGGTCAATGATCTGATTGCCGCCATCGAAACCAGCGGCTTTATGAATGCCGACGTGATCGATGGCCATCTGGTTCTGAATACAACGGATTCCGACAATACCTTCGCTATCACCGCTTCGAGCTTGGGGGATTCCAACAATCATGCCCTGGCCATCTTGGGCGTGAACTCCTTCTTTACCTGGAGCGTTTCGGATGGTGAATACACTGAAACCATCGGCATTAACTCCGATCTGGAGAACAACAGCTCTCTGATTGCCGCCGGTCAGCTCGACAGCAATAACCAGGTGGCTGAAGGAGACAACCAGAACGCCCTGGCCATCTTCGGCCTGCAGGACAGCGTGCTGGTCATGGACAGCACGAATACGACGCTGGACGCCTATTACAGCTCGATCGTTTCTACCGTGGGCGTGCATACCCAGAACGCTAAGATGAATGCGAATTACAATGAAACCCTGCTTGCGGAATACACCAGCCGCAAGGAATCGATTTCCGGTGTCAATCTGGACGAGGAAATGGCTTTGCTCCTGCAGTTCCAACGCGCCTTTCAGGCCGCCTCCAAACTGATCACCACAGCCGATGAGATGCTCCAGACGTTGCTTTCCATGAAGCAATAGTGTATGAGCATCCCTGAGAATACGTGTGGGCCAGGGGAGGGCTGATTGCTCATATTGACGCGTAAGATCGGGGAATCCATCGCCATCGGCGATGATATCCAGATCCATGTGGTGGATATTCGGGGTTCACAGGTCAAGCTGGGGATTCTGGCCCCGAAGGAAGTCGAGATTTACCGCGAAGAGGTTTACCTAAAAATCCAGGAGGAAAACCGTCTGGCGGCGCAGGTTTCCAAGGATGCCCTCAGTTCGGTCGAAGCCCTTATTCCCAAGAAATAAGGTTCATCCGGTTTCCATCGTGCTTTTTGCCCAGGTCTCATAAGAGGATCATGAGTTTTCATGTTTTCAAAAGCACGTATCGCTCATAGCGGCAAGTTGTCGTTCTTTGTTCTCAGTACGTATTGTGATGAGCTGCCCCCCCCAGTCTAAGCCGATTATGCGGCTCAGAAACGTGACGGTTGTAGTGGCGATGCGCGACAGCCGTGGTTGCGCGCTATCGTCCATGGGAATCCTTGACGAGTTCTCGCAGTTCCGGAGAGATTTCCCATGTCCAGCCATTCTTACTGGGACAGGCAACACGGAACCCTACTTCGACGCGTCCACTCCACCTCTCATATAGTGTGGTGTAATCGAAGCATCGCTTGCCTTCCCGGATGTCGCTTACCGTAATCCACGCCGAGAACATTCCCTCGTTGTCGCTTTCCTTATAGAGTCGTTCCGACTGCTCGTTTACGAGCATCTCAACTATAAGTTTCTGATGCAGATTCTGAGGATCGCTCACAGGGGGGTCGATATAGAAAGCGTCCACCTTAGAGAAGGGAAGCGAACCTCTTCCCGGGACATTCAGCGAGTACCCTCCGTTCTGGGGAGAACTCGGTTTCGAAAACGCAGGTCCAGGGATCTCTCGATGCGCGCCGCCCGTCTCCATGCTTTTCTCGGTCAGCTTCACTGAAACTGCACCTGGAATCGTAATCTCGGTGCCGCGGCCGGAGAATATCGCATAGACAACGATCACGACAAGCATCACGGCCGCGACTACGAGAAGCAATGTTTTGGCCATTGATTCAGCGCTCATGGCACCCTCTTGCCTTTGCACACGCCAATCGAACGATACAACAATTACCAAATTGACCCGCATAAGCCGCGGGTTTCCTCTTTCAGAGAGCTTAAGATACCTTTGAAGATCTTGCCCGGCGGGGCAGTATGCCCTGTCTTGTCATTTGCATCTTAACTATAAGGATCAGCATAGGTTGCGTCAAGTAATGCGATGAATGGTATCTTGAGGCTGTCTCAGGTCGACATAGTTGCCGGTTTGTTCCGGAGATACAAACGAAATGAGGGGATTGGTAGACTATCGATTACTATAAGGCGGATCGACTCACATAAAAGCTTAGACATCCGTGAGATATAAGCGTGTCGATGTGGTCCGAAAGCTGACGATCTCTTGATCATGTCTCTATCTATACCGAGCGTGACCTTGATTATCGGCTAACTCGAATCACTTGACAGAAACATTATGCGTTGCCGCACTGTACCCCGCCCCCCACGTTAAGGGTTAAACACCATAAATACAAAGGCCCTGTAATGGGTCTGCGACCATACCGTATCGGATCGGCGGTATAGCTGATTTATTTTCAGCCCTATTTTCAATTAATTGTAAATATACAGCTGCCATTGCAGTATTGGCACGCCTTTCGCTCAACACAAAGTAGGAAATGCAAGAAGGAGGACTCAGTGATGAAGGCCCATGAAAAGCATAATTGTGAGATCTGCGGAAAGGCTGAAGCGATATCTGAATGCGAACATTGCGGCAAACATATGTGCCATGATTGCCGTAAGCTTGAAATCTGGGGTACTGGGGCTGAGGACCTGAGCGTGAAATATTTCTGCCCGACCTGCAAGGAGAATCCGGATGTGAATCCCTGGGGCGCTTATGACAAGGAATTCGGCATCGGCGATATCCTGGAGATCGTAAATGAAAAACGGGAGCGTTTGGCTGCTTAAATAGAGACTGCCCTAGGGTAAGATAGGGGAAGGAGGATATGATGAAAGAGAGAGACTGGTACAAGAATGAGTGGATCGGAAAAGCTACCTTGGATGGCTTGAAAGAGGCCATGCAAGAATTAAACGACACCTGGGGAGCCCATGCGAATGATTTTAACATGGGCAGACCTCTAACGCTTGTGAGGTTCGAGACGGAATACACCGGGAAAAAGGCCGCGTAACCTCGGCCTGACCTCGGATTCCATACGTAAATAAGTACATCGAGAAATCAGCACCTTAGAAAAGCCGGGCAGTTTACCGCTGCCCGGCTTTGTTTTCTAGACATAGTAATGTCTTAAGCTGAAATGCAAAAAATAGTAAAAATCAGATTCCTCGCTTCGTTAAGAATAACACCGATATTCTTTGTATAACCGTCCGCTAACAGCCAATACCTTGTCTTGGATGCCGCTTGATGCGCTCAGCGAGTGGATGAAAGCTCTCCAGGAAAACATGCTTGCGCCGGCGGATATGCTAATGCTGTTGGTCGACAAAGAAGACCTGGTGCTGTTGCCGACGCTTGCGCGGGTCGTGTTCAACCATGAGCCGCTTGGTTGTCAGCGGATCGATGCCGGTATGGTAGATAACCGAGGACAGCGTCATGGGCAGTGGAATAAAGGCCTGCACCTGTTGGGGAATGAAACCGAAAATATGCGCCACCTCTGAGCGCATGGAGTGCATGTGGGCCTGAGTACACCCGGGATGACAGGACATAAGGTAGGGCAGCAGGTAGAGCCGACGGCCGGACCTCGCCGCGGTATCCCGGAACAGTTCGACAAACTCCTTGAGGTCGGCCACCGGCGTTTTGCGCATGGCCGCGAGCACATCGGGCACGGTATGCTCGGGCGCAATCTTGAGTTGACCGCTGATATGGCTCTTGCACAGGGCCCGCATGACGGCTCGGCTCTCGCTGTCGCGCATGATAAGGTCATAACGTACGCCGGAGCCGATCGTCACCCGTTTCACGGCCTTGATCTGCGCCGCGCGATCGAGCAGTTCGATCCAGGGGCTGGTCTTGACGGCCAGACTGGGGCAGAGCTTAGGAAAGGTGCAGCTCTCGCGCCTACATTGCCAGGCCTTTTTACAGTCAAATCCATACATGTTGGCCGACGGGCCGCCGATGTCGGTGACCGTAAACGCGCCTTGGCGCAGGCCGGCGCGCTGCCCGATCTCGGCCAGTACGGCATCAACCTGGCGTGCTACGATGCGCCGGCCCTGATGCAGCGCAATCGAGCAGAACGCACAACCGGAGACGCAGCCGCGATGCGCGGTGACTGAGTCCTTGATCATTTCATAGGCCGGAATGGACTGGGTATAGGCAGGGTGGGGCGCATATGAGTAGGGGAGGGTATAGGTGTCTTCGAGCAAGGCGGAAGATGTTTCCGATAAGGGGTACTGGACTAGGAAGCGCTTGCCGCATGACTGGGTCAGCACCTGATCCTGGTTTTGGAAGTAAAGCCGCGAGAACTCCAGGAAGGCCTCGGGCGAGGCGATGACATCCTCCTGGGCGGGTAGGGTCAGCGCTTTCGTCGGCGCCTGCCGGGTCATGACGACAGTGCCGGGGAGGCCTTCCAGTCCCTGTCCGGAAGCAAGGCGCTTGGCGATTCGGATCACGGTATGCTCGGCCATGCCGTAGGCCAGGATATCGGCGCGGGTGTCTTCCAGGATTGTACGGCGTACCGTGTCACTGATGAAATCGTAATGCGCCATGCGGCGCATGGAGGCCTCGATGCCGCCTAATACGATCGGTACGTCCTTGTAGGCGGCCTTGATCAGATTGCAGTACACGATGAGAGCGCGTTCGGGTTTGACGCCGCCTGCGCCGCCGGGCGCATAGGGATCGTCGTTGCGCACCTTCTTGAAGGCCGTATAGCGCGCCAGCATAGAATCCACGTTGCCGGAGGTCACTCCGAAAAAGAGCCGCGGCCGGCCCAAGGCCTTGATAGAGAAAGGATCGCGCCAATCCGGCATGGCGATGATGCCGATGCGGTAGCCCTCACGCTCCAGCACGCGGCCGATCACGGCGGCCCCGAACGAGGGGTGGTCAACATAGGCATCGCCGGTGACGAGCACGATATCGAGCTCTGGCCAGCCCCGCCGGGCGGCCTCATCCATGCTAAGCGGCAGGAATCCGCTCATGCCGTCCTATGACCCGTGCTGACCTCACCATCAAGGAGCCTGGCGTCCGGTCGGATGATGGACCTAGCGGTGCGGGCCTTTCTGCTTTCCCCAGTCATCATCATAGAGGGCTTTCTTGCCGTTTCCCTGGCCGCCTTTGTTTTTAAAGCTTTCGTGACGTTCTTCCTTTACTGCCGTTGTCTTGGCTTGCGGTCTCTTCTCACGCCGCACATCGCGGTCAATGGTAGTGAACTCACGACCTTCGCTTCGGTAGCGTATGATGCGTTCCGGGGCATAGCCGTAATGGTTGGTCAAGAACCCGAGGTTCACCTGGTCGACGATATCATGGTCGCTGAAACGCATTTTTTTCCAGGTATGGCGAGGGTGGTTGTGATAATAGCCATAGGCCTTTCCATGGGGGGGATGGTGCGCCACGTCAACCGGGACATAATAGATCTCGGGACTTAAGCCGAAGTGAAGGGTGATGTCCATCCAGCTCATATGCTTGAGACGCATATTCACGATGACATTGGGCGATACATGGGCCCGTTGAGAGAGAAAGAACACCACCGGAAGCTCTTCCTCATCGATGCCGCGCTCATGCACGACCACAACCTCGCGTTCCGGCACGCGGTAGTATTCACCGATAGAGACATGAAAGCCTTCGATACCTTTGCTGCCTCCGGATATGCCGACATTCCACTCGGCATCGGCCGAGGCGAATCCCGGGAATGCTAGTAGGGTCAGGACCGCGATGAAGGAACTCAAAGCCCGAGGAGAGAGTGACCTCTGTTGTCTGTTTTGCATGGCTAACCTCCTTGCTCGTACCTATTTGTGGTACGGTTCTTTATGGATAATGGTAAAGGCACGGTAGATCTGTTCGAGCAGCATGATACGCACGATCTGGTGGTTGAAGGTCATGGCGGACATAGACAGCACCAGGTCTGCTTTGGTCTCCAGAACGGCATCGTAGCCGGTGGGGCCACCGGTGTAAAAAAAGAGATGTTTGGTGCCGCGGCTAAGTTGCTCGTTCAGGTAATCAGCCAGGGATTCTGAACCCAGCGTTGTGCCGTGCGGCGCTAGGATGATATGGATACCGTCGCGGGACTGGCGCTTGACTGACTTGGCCTCGATGATCTCGACCGGGGCGTATTTGGCGATGCGCTCACGGTAGTCGTCAACCAAAGCCGCGATCGGACCCTTGAATGTTTTGCCGCTGAAACAAAAGACGATCCTCATGGGTTGAGCCTTTTGGCGCTCAGCCACATGCCTTCTAAATCATAATAACGCCGCAGTTCGTCCTGGAAGATATGCACGACGGCGTCCACGTAATCCAGCAGCACCCAGCGTCCTTCTTCGAGGCCCTCTTTTCCCAGAGGATGCCCGATGACCTCGATGACATGTTCGGCCATGGCCCTGATCTGACGGTCCGATGTGCCGGTACAGATGATGATGTAGTCGGTGATGGGTGAGTGTCCCCGAACATCCAGGGCTATGATATCGCGGCCCTTCTTATCGCCGAGCGCTGTGGCTATCCTGGACCAGAGCGTTTCCATTACTGATAGATCCTTTCTTGAACGATATAGTTTTCGACTACGGGCGGGACGAGATATCTGATGGAACGGCCCGCCCGGCACAGGGACCGGATAAGGCTGGACGATATGTCAAGTGGTGTGACCTCCACGAAGATAATTTCGTACCCTCCCGTGTTTCTATAGCCTGTATCGGTTGGTGCGAAGGGCGAGGATAAATCCCCGAGGATTGCGGCCAGCGGCTGCCTCGTTACACCGGGACGCGTCATGACGACGAAATGCGTCAGGCTGAACAGGCGCGGGGCCTCATACCAGGAGGTGATCTCGTTGAAGGCGTCCTGGCCGAGGATGAAGTATGGCGTGGTCTGATACCGCTCCCGGACATGCTCGATGGTTTTGATGGAATAGGATGTCACCCCGGCCTCAACCTCGAAGGCGGAGAGTTCGAACAGCTGATTGTCCTGAATGGCCAGCCTGACCGTCTCAAGACGCTGCTCACCTGGCACGCCGTGGGCAAGCTCCTTGTGCGGCGGGATAAAGGATGGGATGAAGATGATGCGCTCCAGGCCGAGGCATTCGCTGACCTCCTGGGCTGAGCGTAAGTGCCCGTAATGAATGGGGTTGAACGTCCCGCCGAAGATTCCGAGCTTCATTGACGGATTTGGCCATCCCCGAAGCATACGAATTTCTCGATCGTCAGGCCTTCGACGCCCATGGGTCCGTAGGCATGCACCTTGGAGGTGCTGATGCCGACTTCGGCGCCGAGCCCGAACTGGCCGCCGTCGGAGAAACGGGTGCTGGCGTTGACCAGTACGGTGGAGGAATCCACCTCCTTGAGAAATCGCATGGCCCGGGAATAGTTCTCGGTGATGATGGCCTCGGTATGGTTCGAACCATAGCGCTCGATATGATCGATGGCCTCCTCCAGAGAGTCCACTACCTTGACGGCCAGGATCAGATCGAGGAACTCGGCGTACCAGTCATCCTCGGTGGCTGCTTTGGTGACGCTTCCTGCGATGGCTTTTGTTTTGGGACAGCCGCGGATCTCTACCCCGCTTGCCTGGTAACGCTTAACCATTTCGGGCAGAAACGTTTCGGCGATGGCCGCATCCACCAGGAGCGTCTCCAAGGCATTGCATACCCCGGGCCGCTGCACCTTGGCATTATGGCAGATGGAATAAGCCTTGTCCAGATCGGCCTGCCTGTCCACGAAAATATGGCAGACACCCTTGTAGTGTTTCAGGACCGGAATGCGCGAGTTTTCGGCTACGGTACGGATAAGGCCTTCACCGCCGCGCGGGATGACCAGGTCGATGTAGTCCTCCAGCTTGAGCATCTCCATGATGGCCGCGCGGTCCGTGACCGGAATGAAGCCGATGATGTCCGGGTCTATGCCGCTACCCTCGAGTGCGGCCTTGAGTACGTCCACGATTGCCCGGTTGGAATGGAAGGCCTCCGAACCGCCGCGCAGGATCACGGCATTGCCGGATTTAAGGCACAGGCCCACGGCATCTGCCGTGACATTGGGACGGGACTCGTAGATCATGGCCACCACTCCTAGGGGAATGCGCATGCGGCCGACCATGAGGCCGTTGGGACGTTTGACCATGTTGGTGATGGTCCCGACCGGGTCGGGGAGTTCGGCGATCTCTTCCAGGGCGCGGGCCATGTCTTCGATGAGCTTGCCAGAGAGAGTAAGACGGTCGAGCATGGCCGCCGGCAGCCCATCGGCGCGCGCCTTTTCCAGATCTATCGTATTGTGGTCTTGCAGGGTCTCGGCGTTGGCGCGTAGTGCAGCCGCCATGCGTTTTAAGACCGCGGTTTTCTCGGCGCTTCCGAGCGTCGCCAGAGCGCGACTGGCATCCTTGGCTTTCCGTGCGATGGCTGAGATATCAGCGCCCATTACAGGTGTGCTCCTTTCAGGATCATATTGTTGCGATGCACGATCTCTTCGTCGCATTCCTTGTCCAAGATGGTCACCAGATCTTTCGTATTGGCGCCCATGATGCGGCCGACATCCTCGGAGGTAAAGTTCGAGAGTCCCGCCGCGATCACCTGGCCGCGTGCGTCGACGATTTCGACCGTGTCGCCTTCCATGAAACGTCCCTCCACCCCGGTCACGCCGGCGGGCAGGAGACTCTTGCCTCTTTGCGTCAGCATGACAGCGGCGCCGTCGTCGATGATCACCCGGCCTTTGGGGATGGAGACGAATCCGATCCAATGGTCCTTCTGACTCATCCGTTCCTTATGGGGTGGGATAATCAGGGTGCCCAAGTCTTCACCGCTTAAGACGGCACTGATCACATGCGGGGTGCGGGCGTTGGCGATCACGGTCGGCACGCCCAAGAGACCGGCATGGTAGGCCGCCATGAGCTTGGAATGCATGCCGCCCCGGCCGGAAGCCCCGGCCTGGGCGCTTACGGCCTTGATATCCTTGAGCTTCAGATCCTTAATCGCGGGGATGCGTTCGGTATCGGGGCACACGCGCGGGTCCTCGCGGCAGACCCCGCCGGTATCGGTCAGGATGATGAGGAGTTGGGCCTCGAGGAGGGGCAAGATCATGGCCGAGAGCATGTCGTTGTCCGAGAACTGGATCTCTTCAACCCGCACCGTGTCGTTTTCATTGATGATCGGAACAGCGCCCAGCTCGAAGAGCGCGGTGAAGGTGTTGCGGATGTTGAGGTAGCGGTAACGATCGTCAATGTCGTCGCGAGTCAGCAGGATCTGGGCCGCGAGATGTCCATAGCGCTTGAAGGCGTCGTTGTAGGCCCTGATCAGGCTGCCCTGTCCGATGGCTGCCAGGGCCTGCTTGCGTGACAGGGCTTCGCTGCTAGAGCACCCCTTGGTGATGGCCCGTCCGGAAGCCACGGCCCCGGAAGAGACGATGGCGAATTCCTTGCCCGAGTCCATGAGCAAGGCGATGTCGTCGCATAGGCGCTCGATGACCCGATAATTGAGCCCCTCGGCGCAACTCAGCGAGCTCGAGCCGATCTTCACGAGTATACGTTTACTACTCGCCAGTTCCTGTCGATCCGTCCCCGACATTCAGTTCCCTCACTATTGCATCCAGCACTTTCGAAATGCCTTCCTTGGTCATGGCCGAGGCCACGAAGCAAGCATACCCCTTGTCCGAGAGTATGGCAACCGCATCTTTGGCGCGCCCCCGACCGATATCACTCTTATTGAAAACGATGATGCGCGCCTTGGTGATGAGATCGGGATTGTAGCGGATCAGTTCGTCATTGAGGATCGTGAACTCGGCCAGCGGCTCGCGCTGGTTCTCCGGAGACAGGTCGATAAGGAATACGATCAGGCGTGTGCGCTCGATGTGTTTTAAAAACCGCAAGCCCAGGCCCACCCCCTGATGGGCGCCTTCGATGATGCCGGGGATATCGGCCAGAACAAAATCCGTGCCTTTCCATTTGACCAGACCGAGGTTGGGAGTCAGTGTCGTGAAAGGATAGTCGGCGATCTTGGGCCTGGCGTTCGAGACCTGGGTGATGAAGGTTGATTTGCCGGCATTGGGAAAACCTACCAGTCCGACATCGGCCAGGAGTTTGAGCTCGAGCTGCAGGGTTTTTTCCTCGCCGGGCCAGCCGTCCTCGCAGTAGCGCGGGGCCTGGTTGGTTGAGGTGGCGAAGCGGGCGTTGCCTCGGCCGCCGTCGCCGCCTTTGGCTACGATGATGGACTGTGCGGGGTTCGTCAGGTCGGCGATGATCTCACCGCTTACGATATCTTTGACCATCGTGCCGATCGGCACGCGGATGATGCAGTCCTCGCCGCCGCGGCCGGTCATGTTTTTGCCCATGCCATGCTGGCCGCGTTTGGCTTTGTAATGGGGATGATAGCGTTGATCCAGGAGTGTATGCACATTGGCGTCGGCTAAGATGATGATGTCGCCGCCCTTGCCGCCGTCGCCGCCGTCCGGACCGCCCTTGGGGATATATTTCTCGCGTCTGAAGGAGCAACAGCCGTTGCCCCCGTCTCCGGATTTTACATAGATTCTGGACTCATCGATGAAGTCCATGTATTACGCTGTCGCTTCGATAACCTTTACGACCTTCTTGCTGTTGCTCAAGGTTTCGAACCTGACCACCCCGGCCTTCAGGGCGAAGAGGGTGTAGTCCCGCCCGCAGCCTACATTTTCTCCGGGATGGATTTTGGTGCCGCGCTGACGTACGATGATGCAGCCGGCCTTGCAGTCCTGGCCGTCGAAGATTTTCACTCCGAGGCGCTTGCCCGCCGTGTCCCTGCCGTTGCGCGAAGTCCCGCCGGATTTTTTGTGCGCCATGGTGCTATGCCTCCTTACCCGTGCTGATGGCGGTGATGCGTACCTCGGTGAGATCCTGCCGGTGACCCTGCTTCTTGTGGTAGCCTTTGCGGCGTTTCATCTTGAAGATGATGACCTTGGGAGCGCGCATCTGCCGTACTACCTGGGCCTTGACCGAAGCCCCGTCGACCGTGGGTTTGCCGAGTATGCACTGCTCGCCGCCTATGAAGAGAACGTCTCCAAAGGCAACCTCCTCACCCTTGGCGGCATTCAACTTCTCCACCTGGATGCGGTCGCCTTCCTCAACCTTATACTGTTTTCCACCTGTTTTTATTACTGCGTACATACTCTACCCCTTCCTTTTCTCTTAAAAGGTTCAAGAGCTATTAATGAAAGCGTGAGCGCTTGTCAAGGTGTTTTCACAGCTCAATAAATACTGTGTTGACACTCCTGGCCGGGCAGGGTAATTTGCTTACGCCTTTTGATGATGCGAGCGTAACCGCAACAGGGCACATGGAGTCCATACTATGGAAGCTGATGACACATCCCGGGAAATCGACGCAAACACAAGCAAAACCGACATCCTTGACGGTTTTTACTGCTTTCGCATCGGCGCCGTAACACGGCGCATCTGGCGATACGTTAATAGTGAATATGGTCGTTACGGCATAACGGTTGGCCAGACCTTCATCCTCTTCGACTTGTTGGGCCATGATGGAAGTGCGGTGAAGGATATCGCCGAACGGGTGCAGGTCGACAGCCCGGCCGTGACCGGCTTTGTTGACCGACTTATACGCGAAGAACTCGTGGATAGAACGGTAGATCGCGACGACCGGCGGGTCATGAAAATACATCTAACGCCCAAGGGAAGAGATCTCGCCATAACCCTGTTGCCGGTAGCCCAGAACCTTAATAAAAAGATTGAAGAGCTGGTCGGCAAAGAAGAGATCTCCAAGCTGCTCGAAATTCTCAACATCATAGAAGAAACTGTCTAGTTACCATGACCTCAGGCCGATCCCGATCTTTGGGATCGGGTGGGCTGGAGGGCTAACCGAAAACAGTATCCATCTTTGCCGTAAGCGGGTGTCCCGTCTTGATGACGAAGTTGCTGATGGCATTCAATCTGGCCGATATCCTCTGAGTTGGTGTATAATACGATAGGAAAGCAGCTTGACGATTTCAGTATTATTAATTAATATATAAACAATAAACCAATTAATTAATTGCCGGGCGGTACTGAAGTTGATACCACTACCGGGGAGGAGCGGTTATGAGATTGGTGAATGATGGCACACGTTGTTCATATGCCCTGCATGAGGCGGGCGTCGCCCTGATGGAAATCAACAATCCACCCATGAATGCCTTGAGCTGGGCCGTGCTGGACGAGATCCGCGACACCCTGACCAAGGCGCTTCATGATTCCGAAGTGCGGGTCATCGTATTCACGGGCGCGGGCAAGGCCTTTATCGCCGGGGCTGATATCAAGGAACTTAATGACTTCACTACCGCACAGGAGGGTGCCGATTCCCTGATTAAGGGACAGGAGCTCTCGCATCTCTTTATGCATGCCGACAAACCGATCATTGCCGCCATCAACGGCTTCTGCCTGGGCGGCGGTATGGAGATGGCCCTGGCCTGCCATATCCGCTTGGCGGATGAGGCCGCCACCTTGGGACTACCGGAGATCAAGCTGGGCATCATCCCCGGCTATGGCGGAACGCAGCGCAGTACGCGCCTGATCGGGCCGGCAAGGGCCCTGGAACTGATCCTGTCGGGGAATTTCTTAAGCGGCCGACAGGCGGAAAGCTATGGGCTGGTGAACCGTGCCGTGGCCAAGGGCACGGTGGTGGCCGAGGCCATGCAGCTGGCCGGGGAGATCGCCTCCCGCAGCCGGGTGGCCGTGCAGGCCGCCCTGCGGGCCGTCCTTGAAGGTGCTGCCATGGACCTCTACACAGGCATGCGCCTTGAGCGCGAACTCTTCGGTGTTTGTTATGCCAGTGAAGACAAGAAAGAAGGCGCCGCCGCTTTTATCGAGAAACGCGAAGCCAAATTCAAGGATCGTTGATACACTTTTTATCACAAGACAGCTAACCTCAGGGGAAGGGTGATATGGCGAATACTTCAGAAGAACAGGCTCGAGTACTTAATGGATATTATACCAGCCCGAACAACCTCGTGGATCTCTTTGAGCAGAGCGCCCAGCGGTGGGGCGCTAACAACCTCTTCGGTACCAAGCCGCCCGATGCCCAGGCGTATGTATGGGTTACCTATCAACAGGTAGCCGAGCGTATCAATAACCTGCGCGGCGGTCTGGCTAAGATCGGACTGGCCAAGGGTGAAAAGCTCGGCGTGATCGTCGGCAACTGCGTGGAATGGTTCATCTGTGAAAACGCGGTGCACGGCCTGGGTGGTGTGTTCGTGCCCATGTATGAGAAGGAACTCCAAAAGACCTGGCAATACATCATCACCGATGCGGCCATCAAATATCTCTTTGTCAGGGACAAACGCATCCATGATATCGTCAAGGGCTTCCAGAAATCCATCCCGGCCTTGAAGGAGATTTTCATCATCTATGGCGAGGGCGGGAACACCATGGCTGCACTTGAAGAGGAAGGCCGGCGCAATCCCGTGCCTTCTTATAAACCGCATTGGTCTCAAACGGCTCATATCATCTATACCTCCGGCACCACCGGCGATCCCAAGGGCGTGCTGCTCCACCATGGCGCCATGGCTCATAACGCCAAGGTGGCGGTGGATGAATTCCAGTTGACGCAGGAAGAGCGCGTGGTGGCGATTCTGCCCTGGGCGCATACCTTCGGTCTGACAGCGGATCTGCATACCTATATCCACTGCGGCGGCTCTATGGCCTTTGCCCAGTCCGTGGATCTGCTCCTGGCGAATTTCCAGGAGGTCAAACCCACGGGCCTCTCCGCGGTGCCGCGCATCTTCAACAAGATCTATGACAACATCCAGATGGGGGTAGCCGCAGATCCGCTCAAGAAGCAGTTCTTTGACGCCGCCTGCGCCGAGGCCGTCAAGAACCGCGATCTGGCTGAAAAGACAAAGGAGTTCAAGGACCTTGATGCGCTGGTGTTCAGTAAGATCAGAGACATCTTCGGCGGCGGGCTCAAGAAGGTCGTCACCGGCGGCGCGCTCATGAAACCTGAAATCGCGCTCTTCTTCCGGGACATCGGCATGCCCACCTATGATTGTTACGGCTTGAGTGAAACCGCGCCCGGCATCACCTACAATTCACCCAAGAGCGGCAACCGCTACGGCACGGTCGGCAAAGCGGTCGAGGGTATGCATATCGTCATCGATAAATCGCGGGTAGGCCAGGACAGTCAGGACGGTGAGATCGTGGTCTACGGTGCGCATGTCATGCAGGGGTATCATGGCAAGCCCGAGACCACCAAAGAGGTCATGATGCAGGATACCTGGGACGGCTTCCCCGGCTTCCGCACCGGCGACCGGGGATGGCTCGATGAAGACGGCTTCCTGCATATCACGGGCCGCTTCAAGGACGAATACAAGCTCGAAAACGGCAAGTATGTGCATCCCGAGGCCATCGAGAACGACATCAAGCTCATCCGGCACGTGGCCAATGTGATCGTCTACGGCGAGGGTAAGCAATACAACGTGGCCTTGGTGGTGCCCGATTTCCAGGCCTTGAAGGTCGATCCCGCCACATCGGCCTGGGCGCAGGGCACCCCGGAGGAGATCGTGGAGAAGGAGGAACTGGCGGATTTTCTCTCGCAGGAGATCACCACGCACTTGCGCAAATCATTCGGCGGGTATGAGGTGCCTCAGAGGTACCTCTTCATCGCCGAGGACTTCACGGTCGACAACGGCATGCTCACGCAGACCATGAAGCTCATCCGGCGCAACGTGATGAAGAAGTATGGAAACCTGATCCAACAGATGTATGCGTAACTATTTTTAGGAAAGGTTGAGTAGCGAAGGATGGTGGTGTTTGAGATCAGGAACAGGAGGAGCAGATGAGCATTTTGATGAACGCCAAACAGTATGAGGAAAGCTTGCGGAAACTGAAGCTGAATGTCTACATGTTCGGCAAGAAGGTGGATAACGTGGTGGATGATCCCATTATCCGGCCCTCCATGAATGCCGTGGCCGCCACCTACGAATTCGCGCACCGGCCGGAGTATGAAGACATCCTGACCGTCAAATCCCATTTGACGGGCAAGAAGATCAACCGCTTCACCCATATCCACCAGAGCACCGAGGATCTGGTGAAAAAAAGCAAGATGGGGCGGTTGATGGGGTCGCTGACGGCCTGCTGCTTCCAGCGTTGCGTTGGTATGGACGCCATGAATGCGCTCTCCATCACCACGCATGCCATCGATGCCAAGCACGGCACCGGATATTACCAGCGCTTCCTGAAGTTCCTGGCCTATGTCCAGGAAAACGACCTGGTCTGCGACGGCGCCATGACCGACACCAAGGGCGACCGCAGCTTGGCGCCCCATCAACAGACTGATCCGGACATGTTCCTGCGCGTGGTCGAAGAACGCCCGGACGGCATCGTGGTGCGCGGATCGAAGGCCCATCAGACCGGGGCTCTCAATTCGCACGAGATCATCGTCATGCCCACCATCACCATGCGCGAGGAGGACAAGGACTATGCCGTCGCCTTCGCGCTGCCCAGCGACGCGCCCGGCATCACCTACATCATGGGCCGTCAGTCCTGCGATACGCGCAAGCTCGAGGGTATGACCATCGACCGCGGCAACCTCTTTTACGGCGGGCACGAGGCCCTGGTGGTCTTCGACGATGTCTTCGTGCCCTGGGAACGGGTCTTCATGTACAAGGAATATGACTTCACCACCCAGCTGGTCGAAAACTTCGCCGCCTACCACCGCCAGAGCTATGCCTGCAAGGTGGGCGTGGGCGACGTGCTCATCGGCGCGGCCCAGACCGTGGCCGAATACAACGGCGCCGCCAAAGCCTCGCATGTGAAAGACAAGATTGTTGAGATGAACCACCTGAACGAGACCCTCTTCTGCGGGTGCATCGCCTGCGCCTCGGAGGGTCACCGCGAAGCCAGCGGGACCTATCTGGTGGATGTGCTCCTGGCCAATGTGCACAAGCAGAACATCACGCGCCTGCCCTATGAGATCGCGCGTCTGGCCCAGGATATCGCCGGTGGACTGGTGGTCACACTGCCGTCGGAGGCGGACCTCAAGTCCCCGGAGGTCGGCAAATGGGTGGAAAAGTATTACAAGACCAAGGAGGGCGTCCCCACCGAACACCGCATGCGTATCTTGAGGCTGATCGAGAATATCACCATGGGCACGGCCGCGGTGGGCTATTTGACCGAGAGCATGCACGGCGCCGGTTCGCCCCAGGCCCAACGCATCATGATCGCCAGGCTGGTAAATATGAAACAGAAACAGAAAATCGCCAAGGAGCTGTGCGGGATCGAACCGGGCGACCATATCCGTTAGGGATGGTCTTCCCGATTGACCCCGGGGAAAGGTGTATTTCGACGAGAGAGGAGGTCGGCATGGGAAAACCCGATGATGTGGTGATTGTCAGCGGCGTGCGCACGCCGTTCAGTAAATTCGGCGGCAGCTTGCGAGAAATTCACAGCACCAACCTCGGTGTGATCGTCATGAAGGAGAGCCTGAAGCGCGCCGGCCTTAAGGGCACGGACCTGGACGAGCTCTATTACGGTATGTGCGACCAGGCCGAGGCCGCATTGTTCGACAATGTCAATGCCCGCCAGGCCCTGCTGCGCGCCGGGCTACCCGATAGCCTGGTATCGGTCACCATCGATCGGGCTTGTTGCTCTTCGTTATGCGCGGTGCAGTTGGGTCGTCGGGCTATCCTCTTGGGTGAAGCCGATTGCTGCATGGCCGTGGGCGCTGAAAACATGAGCAATACCCCCTTGCTGATCAACGGTCATCGCTGGGGCGCGGGTATGAAGCCTCTGCAGGTGCAGGATTACCTCAACCCCATCACTTATCGCGAGTACACACCCCTGGGCCGTGACGCGGGCGAGATCGCCATCGAGCACGGCATCTCGCGCGAGGAGCAGGATGCCTGGGCTTATGCCTCGCACCAGAAATGGGCCGCGGCCGACAAGGCCGGTCGGTTCGATGCTGAGCTGGTGAGCGTGGAACTCCCGCCTAAGAAGGGGGTGCCGATTATGTTCAGCAAGGACGAACTGCCGCGGCCCGATACCACCATGGAGGCCCTGGCCAAATTGAAGACCATCTACGGCAGCCCCACCGTGACCGCCGGCAACGCCCCCGGGCTAGATGCCGGGGCCACGGCCGTGATCATCATGCGTCGTTCAATGGCTGAAGGATTAGGCATCAAACCCTTGGCCACCATCGTCAGCGTGGCCAGCGGTGCCGGCGAACCAAGGCGTATGGCCGAACTGCCCGCCGCCGTCATCTCCAAGGCCTTGAACCGTGCCGGCCTTTCAATCGATGATATGCGTGTGATCGAAATCAATGAGGCCTTTGCGGCCGTGACTCTGGTATCGACCAAGATCCTCTCCGGCGGCGAAGAAGCCGGGTGGCGCGCGCTCCTGGCCAAGACCAACCCCAACGGCGGCGCCATCGCCATCGGACACCCGGTGGGAGCCAGCGGCGGCCGCATCCTGATGACCATGATGTACGAGCTCAAGCGCTTAGGCGGCGGGTACGGCGTCTGCGGCATCTGCGGAGGTCTGGCGCAGGGCGACGCGGTGGTGATACGCGTTGATTGAGTAAAGCGCGCAGGGTTGTTGGCTTATCCCGCTGTATGCTGAAGGTCGGTCTTAAATACTGCGGAGGATGTCGGGCTCAATATGACCGCGAGCGGCTGGTGGAATACATCCGGGAACGTCTGGGGGGCACGGTGCAGTTTGTGAGTTATGAAAACTCTGAGGCGCAGGCCTTTCTGATCGTGACCGGATGCCTGACGGCCTGTCCGCATCCGGTCAGTCGCAGACGGGCTTCCCGTTTACACCATCTCCAGCCTCGCGGACGCGGAATCATGGTTCAGGAAAATGCTGGGCGGTTGCGATGAGACAAAAAAACCTTCATCCCCCACTTGATGCGGGAGGATGAAGGTTTTTTCATTCAGAATGGTGATGCTTAACGCGGGGTGGTTGTCATCACGGTCTTGAGGTTCTTGTACTTGTCCTTCTTGACCATGCCGCGGATGCCGGCGACGGTTTCCATGCTCAGATTTTTGGTGAGCATGTTGACCACGAAGGCCGGCAGGTTCCCACCCGGATCGGCCAGGGCCGTATAGGTGACCTCCGTCTTGTCCGGTCCTTTGGGCACCAGCGTGTAATTGACATCCACCAGGGGCATGCGGACTCTTTTCTTGTCCAGCTTGTAGGTGGTCTGGACGTTCCCAACATGGATATAGAGCGTGCCGGTGGCCTTGTCGATGGTATAGATGGCCTTTCCGACCGTATCCCGGTCGCTCACCGGCATGGGCATGTCGGTGACATTATAGACATAGATTATGTCCCCCGCGCTCTTGAGTTCCGGGGTATTGATTATTGCTGCCTCAGTGCACTTGTACATCCATTCGGTTTCGGCCGGTATGTCGCGGATGAGCGCCTCAATGGCGGCCACTGGCGCATCGACAATGCCGACAGCCTTCATCTCATCGACGCTGCTCCTGGTCGTAGCCCTGGTGAACCCTATGATGCCGTTCTTTTCACCGATCTTTTTCCAGGGCGACTCAGCCGCCCATGCTCCGGAAAAACAGAAACCAACGAGTAAAAGACCGATAATGCTGATTCTGAGAGAACTCCTCATTGACACCCTCCTGTCTGTTATTACTTGCATGCTGCAAGCAAAAGCATCCATACTGCAAACGCAAAAGAAAATCCACAGGCAATTCTTTTCTCATATCATCGCGGCGTCCTTCTTGTGGATATAGGTGGCGATGATGCTCAGGGCCTGTTCGACCACGGCCGGTTCGATGGCGTCTACGGTATCGCGCGGGGTATGATAGACCAGATCCGTGTCGAGCTTGGTGATATCGAGCTCGAAGGCCAGCAGGCAGGTGGCCTCGATCCCTTGCTGCGCGAAGGCCGCGGCGTCCGTGCTCCCGCCGCCCCAGGGCATGTGGTCGACCTTGGCCTTATACCCCAGCGCGGTGGCGATGTCGGTCAGTTCCTGGGCCATGGCATGCGAGCAATCCACGGTGAGGTTGAGGTCGTTGTCGAAGAAGATCAGCTTGTCCGCATGATAGAGCGTGTCCATGCAGAAGGCGTAGGTCTTGATGTCTTTCAGCTCCCGGGCATGGCGCCGGGCATAGTCCATGGAGCCCCTGAGCCCGCACTCTTCGCCGTCCACGGACAGGCAGATGATGCGGGTATGTTTGAGCGCTTGTCCGGCCTTCTTCTGATCGGCGAAGAGCTTGGCACCTTCGTTGGCCAGTGCCGTCGCGATCATATTGTCGCCCGCGGCGGGAGATACCACATCGGTGGTAAACCACCACAAAGGGACGACGCCGGGCGACAACAAGGTAACTATCCGCCAAAGCCAAAGGGGATTGAACCGGGTAACGGCCGTGATCAGGGCATAGAGGAGCAGGAGCAGGAACGGAACGATCCCTGCCACCAGGAGCAGTGGATAAAAGCGCGGTGAGAGATCCATGAAATGAAAGACATAAGCCGCATCGTGATGGCCGCACAGGATGACCTGTTGTTTGACCTCTCCTTCCGGTTCGATGACGCCGTAGACATTGTAGCCTTTCTCTTCCGGGAACAGTGGGTCGAAGATCTTCTTGTAAAACATGAACTGCGAGACGAACACCGCCAGTGTCGTGGACAGACCGGTGACGGCCGCCCACGGTCGTTTCAGGAACACCGCCGACAGGGATGCCCCATAGGCAAGCACGGCCGGTCGGATATACTTGAGGAAACTTTTGGGGTGGCAGGAGAACTCCTCGCGCTTGACGGTACCGGGGTCGCAATTCTTAGTGAACTCCTCGGCAATCCGCACACCGGCCTGATCGCAGGATGGTGTTCCGATCAGACGGTTCGGAAACTTCCGAACTATCTCATCCGTGAAGGATAGTACGTTCTCAATGTTCTCGCGGGTGATTTTCATAGGCATGGAAGTTCCCCTTTCATGGTGTCAGACTTCTGACTTATTTATGATAGGTACCGCCGGAATCGACATACTTTTTCACGCTGGCCAGCGATCGCGCCACACCGCTTTTCTTGAACATGTCTTCGATAAAGGCCGGGACCTTCTTCAATGAAACCGTGCTGCCGTACCGCGCCAGCGTCTTGCCCTGGCTATAGGGATAAAAACGCCAGTAGCCGCGCAGATCCACCAGATCATTCTTGAAGGTCGGATCCAGTCCCCACCAGAAATTTAGGCCAGTCCGGTCGAAGTTATGGTTTACCCGGTAAAGAAACGTCAGGAAGGCCGCCTTGACCCTGAACTCAATCGTATCCTTAAAAGGGCTCTTGGCGATGATCTTGGCCTCTTCGAGTTCCTTGAGATATTTCGCCTGATCCTCGGTGCGGTACAGAAGGTTCCAGGTTTGCTCCGGCGTTTGATTGAAGACCACGGCCGCCTCGATCAAGCCGGAATGTGCTTGGGTGGCTGAGTCGGTGAAGGTAAAAACGATCTCGCCTTTGGCGAGCTTCTGTTGCTGCGAAGCCTCCAGACCTTTCAGGCCGTCTTGACCAAAATCCGGGGCGGCGGCGAAGCACCAACTCGACATCATGACAAGGAAACACAGGACCAGCATCGTTTTTTTCATGGTCATTCCATAGCCTCCTGCTCCAGGCTACCGTAAAAATTTCCCCACGACAAGGGTCTTGTGGAGCGATGGCCATCTCTATCAGGGCGTCTTGGAGTGACCGCGTGCGATTCGACGAACGTGCTTGCGGAAAGAGGAAGGTGGATGCTAGGATCATACTCATTATACGACCCGGGAGGCAATGAGGCGATATGGTTGGAATCGTAAACGTTTTTCTGACGTTTTTAGCCGCCGTGCTGGTGTATGAATCCGGGCGCACCAGTCTCGGCATGCTGGCCTTTGTGTTGCCCGTGATTGCCATATGGGCCTGGGCGATGATGCTGCGCTATAACCCGTATTTCATCAAGCTGCGTCTTGACAGGCTCAAATCGCGTGTACGCGCCCAAAACCTCTCGAAGGAAGAATACGCGCACGTCGAGGAGTACATGAACTCCTCGCTCCGTAAGATCCCTGTAATGCCCCGCTGGGTCCGGATCGTGAATGCCATGCTTTTCTTAAGCGGGCTGGGACTCATGGCGTGGGCGGGTGTTTCGATGCTCGCGCCAGAGGTATAAACGGGCGCGGCTGATGCTTAAGATTATGGTTGCAGGGCCGCAATGCGTTCCTTAAGCACGCTTTTCAGCTTGCTGTCCTTGGTGATCTTCAGCAGGTCTTGATAGGCCTTCAGCGCCATATCGGTATCGCCCATACTTGTATAGACCTCGGCTAAGTCGCTCAGTACCGCCGGATTTCGTCCGACACTCATGGCGGCCTTGGTGAGGTAGGCCTGAGATTCAGGGCCTTTTCCGGCTTTCCAGGCCGCATATCCTAGCCGCGCCAGGATCAGACCGCCGTAGGAGGTTTTCTCCAGGTTTGGGTTTGTTTGCAGGGTGGAGGCGTAGATGGAGGATGCATTGGCAAGATCCCCTTTGCTCCAATAAGCATTGGCCAGGCCGAGGCGCGCTTTCATCAGGTCGGGTTTCAGTTTCAGGGCCATCCGGTAATTTTGAATGGCGTTATCGTACTGGCCCATCAGCATCTGTGCCAGCGCCAGGTTGCTGATCGCCAGATAGTCATAGGGCAGCGCCATGATGGCATTCAGGCATAGCTCCTGGGCTGCCTGATATCTGCCCTGGTTGATATAAATAACCGCCAGGTTCACATTGCCGGGGCTCGAATCCGGATAGTGGGCCACGGTGTTCTCCCAGAGACGCTCGGAACTCCGCCAGATGGTGTTCTGCCGGATGGACATGGAGGCATAGGACAGGACGACGACGCTCAAAACAGCCACGGCCAACAGGCGCGGCAGGTCCGGTGAAACGAGCCGGTATGCCAGACGCTTATCCCACAATGCGCTTACAAGAAAACCGAACAGTACGCACCAGCTCACGGAAGGAATAAGGGCATAGCGGTCGGCCATGATCTGCGAAATGGGGATAATCTGCGCTACCGGGAGAATGAAGATATAGAACCAGGCTACAAAGACGGCATAGATGTATCTGCCGCGCATATATGCCGCCAGGGCGCTGACGATGATGATGAGGTTGAGCGCCACGAAAACCCAGGCCTGCCACTGATCGTACGCTGTGTACAGGGTAAGGGGATAGTCGGCGGTATAGTTCAGGGTGAAACCGATCAGACCCAGGTATGAGATGAAGATTTGGGACACGGACAGGAGGTTGGTCCAGAAACTCCCCCCGTGATAGGGTTTGATACCTCCCGCTGCCGCCATCATGAGGATGAGCCGCGCCAACAAGGGGATGACCAGGATGAACATGGGGATGAAGATCTTGGCGCGTTTCTTCCAGAAATCGTTCTCGGGCTTATGCGACTGCAAGGCGAGATCGATGAGAAGCATGGCGGCCGGAATAACCAGGGCGGTGGGTTTGGAGAGTATTGCCAGCGCCAGCGATACAAGGCTGGCCAGATAGTAGCCGGTCTGTCCGCTCCTTCCTTTCAGAAAGGCCCAGAAGCTCAAGAACGTAAAAATTCCCAGCAGCTGTTCCTTACGGGCGTAGAGCCACGCCACACTCTCTACATGTACGGGATGCACGGCATAGATGATGGTCGCAACGGTGCTCCATAAAAAGGCCCGTTTCTGAGCGACGTCGAAGGCCTTGAACAGCTCCATCAGGAACAACCACAGCGCGATGGTCAAGAAGTAATAGAGCAGGATGCTGTGGAGGTGTATTCCCAGTACGGGATTAGTTTTCCAGAGCGTGAAATCGATCATGTAGGAAACGTCACGAACCGGCTGGAAAGTCGATCCTTTCTGAAAGGATAACACGTGTCCGAGGTTCTCCACGCTGAAGGAATGCAGATGGCGGTTGTTGAATAAGGCCGGGTCATCCCAGTTAGTGGGCGGATTGCCCAGCGTGTTATAGAAGAGGCCGAAGACAAGCACGCCCAGAACCGTCAGAACGGCGATCCTGCGCATATCGATCATGCCGTGCCGGGAGGTGTTCATTGCTTGGCTTTCCATCTTTTGGCGCGCTTTTCGGCCTCTTCGACCTGGGAGGCTTCCATGATCTGCCGGATGGCGATCAGATTTTCACCGGCAAGCTTGTGCCCATTGCGCTCAGCGATACGCCACCACATGTAGGCTTGCACATAGTCGGAATCCATGTCGTAGTCAGAGGCGAAGAGGACCCCTAGCATATACTGCGCCGGGGCGTAATTCTGAACGGCCGCCTTGGTATACCAACGGATAGCCAGCGTGGTATCGGACTTTACACCCTGGCCGGTGCGGTACATGTTGGCGAGCCCATACTGGCCCTTGGGATTGCCCTTGATGGCGCTGAGCTGATAAAAGAGGAAGGCTGTTTTATGATCTTTGGGCATGCCCAGACCGTTCTCGACCAGATTCCCGAAGTTGGCCTGGGCCGAGGTATGCCCCTGGTTGGCCGCCAGCTTGTACCATTTGGAGGCCGAGGTATAATCCTGCTCGACACCGGAGCCTTCTTCGTAACACATTCCCAGCGCGTTCTGGGCCTCGGCGTTTCCAAGATTGGCCGCTTTGTTAAACCAATACACCGCCTCCTGGTAGTTGCGTAGGAAACCGTCCCCGGCATAGTAGAGCTCTCCCAGGTTGTACTGGGCTTTTGTAAAGTCTTGCTCCGCCGCTTTACGGAACCAGTAGGCGGCTTGCGCCGGATCCTTCTTCACGCCTCGGCCCTGGGCATATATCTCGCCCAATGCGTTTTGTGATTTGGCGTCACCTTTGTTGGCGCTGTCCAAGCGCGTGCGCATGTCCGGGGAAATGGGTGCGCCGCTTCTCGACTGTGTGGCAGGCCATGCCGGTGCCGCCAGAAGCAGCACGGTCAGGAACAGTGCCAGACATCGTTTGGTCCGCAAGTTCATGGATGCCTTGTAGCATACAATATCGGTTATTCTAAAGGACATAGATTCCCTTTCGTCACTATTGTTGAAAACCTCAACACCCACTTGGTCACCATGGCTTTACTTCATGGGCGGACATTGGTATAGTGGGAATTCAAGTGCATGGAGGGGTATGATGGTAGCTCAGCAGATGCTCCGGTACGGACAGAGTTCATCCTGGATCCGCAAGATGTTCGAAGAGGGCGCCCGGCTCAAGGCCGTGCATGGAGCCGATAACGTTTATGATTTTAGCTTAGGCAATCCGGATCTGCCGCCGCCGCAAAAGGCCATAATGGCGATGGCACGTCTGTCATCCGAGATGTCGCACGGCTACATGCCCAACGCCGGGTATCCGGACGTGAGGCAATCGATCGCGGCCTTTGCGGCGCGGGAATATGGCGTGCAGCTTACGCCTGAGGACATCATCATGACCTGCGGCGCCGGCGGCGGCATCAATGTGGTGCTCAGATCGATCCTCGATCCTGGCGATGAGGTCATGGCCCTGGCCCCGTATTTCGTGGAATATGGATTTTATGTGGAAAACTTCGGCGGCACGCTCAGCGTGGCGCGCTGCGATGAACAGTTTCTCCCTGACCTGGAAAACATCAAAGCGGCTATCACGCCTAAGACCAAGGCCATCATCATCAATTCGCCCAATAATCCCAGCGGACGCGTCTACCCCGAACATGTCCTGAAAGGCATCCGAGACCTGCTTGCCGATCACCCCGATATCCTGCTGATATCCGATGAGCCCTACCGCCGTTTGGTATATGATAATATACCCGTGCCTTCGGTGCTTAAAATCGTCCCCAACTCCGTCGTGGTCACCTCGGCCTCCAAGAGCCTGTCACTGGCCGGTGAGCGCATCGGCTACATCGCCGTCGGCCCCGGAGTAAAGGAACGTCAAGACCTGCTGAATGCCATGACCATGGCCAACCGTATCCTGGGATTCGTCAATGCCCCGGCCATGATGCAGCGGGTATTGGCGGAATGCCTTACGTACGGCGTGGATATGGGTATTTATCAGAAGCGGCGTGATCTGTTGCGGGCCATCCTCGATGATTGCGGTTTGTCGTATGCTCCGCCCGAAGGCACCTTCTATCTCTTCGTAAAGGCTCCTATACCCGATGACATAGCCTTCTGCAACACCCTGGTGCATGAGCGCATCCTGGCCGTGCCCGGCACCGGTTTCGGTTGGCCGGGCTACATTCGCTTCGCCTACTGCACGGCGGAGAACACTATCACGGCGGCCGCCTCGGGGCTTAAGCGGGCGGTTGTTATGGTAAAATCCTGAAGGAAAAATTCCGATAAGGCTCCTGGGGAGATCGATGCCGCACCATATATCGACTCTCCCCGCCACGAGCAGCGCTTGAGGAGGAGCCGATGGCTAGGCGGCCGACGAATGATGAGCTAAAGGAAAGAATCAACCAGCTTGAACAGGAAAACCTGGCGCTCAAGCTGGCGGTCGACGAGCATGCTGCGCGCCGCCGCAGCCTCCTGGGCAACATGCAGGAGGCCTACCTGGAAGTGGACCTCAAGGGCAAGATCACCGCTTTCAATGAGACGGCCGTCAATATGCTGGGATACAGCCACGATGAACTTCTCAGCATACGTTACCACCAGTTTTCATCGCCACCGACCGCCGAACGCTTATTCCAGGTTTTTTCCCGCGTCTACTCCACCGGCGAGCCGGCCTCGATGGTCGATTATGAAGCCGTGCACAAGAATGGAAGCTTAAGGAACCATGAGCTTTCGACCTGGCTCATGCATGATGCCGCCGGGAAAAAAATCGGTTTTCATGTCCTGATACGGGATGTAACCGCCCGCAAGCGTTTCGAAAAGTCCTTATGCGCAAGCGAGGAACGCTACCGCGCCATCTTCGAGAACACGGGCAATGCCTCGGCCCTGCTCGGTGCCGACACGACCATCCTACTTGTCAACTCCAATTTCGAGAAACTCTCCGGCTACTCCAAGGATGAGATAGAAGGTAAGATGAGTTGGACCGACTTCGTGGATGAGTTGGATCTGGAGCGTATGCGACGTTATCACGACCTGCGCCGTAGCTACCCGGGATCAGCTCCCGAAACCTATGAGTATCGGTTCAAGACCCGGGCAGGGGCACTGCGTGACATCCTTGTGACCGTGATACTGATACCCGGCAGTGAAGAGAGCGTGACGACCTTGATCGATATAACCGATCGTAAACGGGCCGAACAGGCCTTGAGCGAGATCGAGGAAAAGTATCGGACTATCTTCGAGAACACCGCCACGGCCAATATCATCACGGCCGATGATACCACCATCCTCTTAGCCAACTCCAACTTTGAGAGACTCACTGGTTATTCCCGTCAGGAACTGGAGGGCCGCATGAGCTGGACGGCCTTCGTGGTGCCGGATGATTTGGAGAGGATGCAAGGCTACCACTTCCAGCGCCGCAGCGAGCCCGACGCGCCACCACGCAGCTATGAATTCAGGGCCAGGATGCGTTCGGGGGAGGTCAAGCATTTCTTCATGAGCGTGGCCATGATACCCGGCACCCAAGACAGCATCGCCTCGCTCATCGACATATCCGAATGGAAAAGGACGGAAGAGGCCTTGCGGCAAAACGAGGAGCGCTTTCGTGACCTGGCCCAGTTCCTGCCTGAATCGATATTCGAGGCCGATCGGCAGGGTCGCCTCACCTTCGCCAATCAGGTATCCCTGGAACGCTTCGGCTATACCCTTGACGATTTGGATCAGGGCCTGGACTTTATGGGTCTCGTCGCGCCCCAGGACCAGGAACGGGTGTACGCCAACGTCCAGAGGATTCTCAAGGGAGAACGGCTTGGACTCAACGAGTATATGGTGAGCCGCAAGGACGGCACCACTTTTCCCGCGTTGGTTCATACGGTCAGCATTATCCGCGAGGGTCGGCCCGAGGGTTTAAGAGGGTTTCTGGTAGATATCACCGAGAAGAAGCAGATTGAAGAGCAGCTCCTGCGCGCGCAGAAGATGGAAGCCATCGGGACCCTGGCCGGCGGTATCGCCCACGACTTCAACAATCTCTTAATGGGCATACTCGGAAATATCCAGCTCATGCTCATGCAGATCGATGGATCGCACGCCTTTTACGAGCGCCTGAAGTATATGGAGCAGTATGTCAAGCGCGGCTCCGATCTTACCAAACAACTCCTGGGTTTCGCCCGCGGCGGGAAATATGAGATCAAACCGACCGATCTGGGTGTGTTTGTGCGCCAAAGCGCCGAGATGTTCGGCCGCACCAAAAAGGAGATACGTATTCAATATAAAGCGAGTGACGGGTTGTGGCCGGTGGAAGTCGACCGCGGCCAGATGGAGCAGGTGCTACTCAACCTGTTTCTGAATGCCTGGCAGGCCATGCCTGGCGGGGGTGATTTGTATCTCACGCTTGCCAATGACGTACTCGATGAAGAGACGGCTTCCTCCATGGACCTGAAGGCTGGCAGTTACGTCAGGCTGACGGTCGCGGACGCGGGCATGGGCATGGATGATGCCACCAAGTCCCGTATCTTCGAACCGTTTTTCTCCACCAAGGAACGCGTACGGGGAACCGGTCTCGGCCTGGCTTCAACCTACGGCATCATCAAGCATCATGGCGGCAGCATCACTGTTGAGAGCGAGGTGGACATCGGCACAAGCTTCACCATCTACCTTCCGGCCACGGACAAAGCCGTGGCTGCGGAAGTCGAGCTGACGGAGACGCTCCTGAAGGGACATGAAACCGTACTTCTGATCGATGACGAGGGGATGATCATCGATGTGGGAGGGCGCATGCTTAAGAGTTTGGGCTATACGGTCCTGACGGCCCGCTCCGGCCGCGAAGGTCTCATGATCTATGATCGTTACAAAAAAGAGATTGATGTCGTGATCCTGGACATGGTCATGCCCGATTTCGGCGGCAAGGAGACCTTCGAAGCTCTGCTGCGTCAGGATTCCGGTGTCAAGGTGCTGCTTTCCAGCGGCTATAGCATCGACTCTCAGGCCAAGGAAATCCTGGCCGCGGGCTGCAAGGGTTTTATCCAGAAGCCCTTCGGGATGGTCGATCTATCGCAGAAGCTCAGGGAAGTCCTGGATCGAAAGAAGCACTGAAAAGGCGGCGGGCGCTGCCGTCATGAGCAGGCTGACGCAGGCGTACGATGAATCAGCTCTCTGTCGGCATCGTTTCCAGGCGGTATGCGCGCGTGCCCAGGCCGATGGCGGCGGCGTGCTCGAGCTGGTAGGTGCCGCTTACGCGCGTGGCCTTTTTGAAGATATCTTCGTTGTTATGGGCCTGCAGCACGAGGTCATAGGCGGCCTGGTCGCAGGCCACGGGGTCGATGCCGGCCACCATACCAACATCCCGTCCGATCAGGCGCGTATCCGGCATGCAGTCGCAGTCCTTGGTAATATTGGTGATGAAGGTCAGACAGACGATCTTCTTGCCCGCGGCCGCGCCCAGGGCGTACTCGGCGGTGCGGGCCATGACATCGCGGCTGGTCCCACCGCCCCAGGGCACGTCGATAGCTCCGAAGGCGCACACGGCGATGCATTTGGCGCAGCCGGTACAAAGGGCTGCATCGATCACCGGGGCGTCATTTTTCAGAGTAATGGCGCGGCTGGCGCAGTTCTCGGCGCAGGCGCCGCATCCGGTGCAGTTGCCGGTAATGACCACCGGATGGATGGTGGAGTGCATCTGCATCTTGCCGGCGCGCGAACCAGATCCCATGCCGAGGTTCTTGATGCTGCCGCCGAAACCGAACATGACGTGCCCCTTGAAATGGCTGATGACTACGATGGCATCGGAATCGGCGATGGCGCGGGCGATCTTGACCTGCTTGAATATCCGACCGGGTATAGGGACAAGCCGCTCCTCGTCGCCATGCTCGCCGTCCGCGATCACAATCGGGACCTTCAGGCTTTCAAACCCATGCGCTTGGGCGATTGTGCGGTGATCTGCGGCGTTGTAGCGCATGCCGCGATACAGGGTGTTGGCGTCGGTCAGGAAGATATGCGGTGTATGTCCCTGAAGGGATGGGATTATCGGTTGGATATGTGCCGGTGGGACATAGCGGGTATTGCCTTCTTCGCCGAAGTGCACCTTCAGGGCCGTGCGCTCGGCGGGGGTAATCGCCACAGGTAGATCGGCCAGGGCCTTTTCGAAGAGCGCCCTAATAGACGCCGCATCGATGCGCTCGGTGAAGTAGACACTGGTGTGCATGTCATAACCCCGTTTTCAATACCAGATCGGTGATCGGGCCGCGCGATTTCGTCCCTTTGAGGACCATGTGGCCGTAATTGCCATGGCCTTTGAACTTCTTGACGATCCAGTTCAGGCCGTTGTTGGATGAGTTGAGATAGGGGTGGTCGACCTGGTTGGTATCGCCCAGGACGAAGCACTTCACGTTCTCGCCCATGCGCGTCAGCAGGGCGCGTGTCTGGTAGCGCGTGAGGTTCTGGGCCTCATCGATGATGACCACTGCGTTTTCAATATTCATGCCGCGAATAAAGTTGAGGCTCACGACCTCGATCTTCTTGTGGTTCAATTCCAGCTTGGAACTGGTTGGGTCGATGAAGAGGGCATTGGCCGGTCTCAGGGCGTGCAGCTTGACAATGAGGTCCAGGACGCCCCGCATGTACGGGGCGAGCTTCTCCTTCTCGTCGCCGGGCAGAAATCCCAGCTTTTCACCGATCTCCACCACGGGTTTGAAAATGAAGATGCGATCATAAGCCTTGGGCTTCTGGAGCACGAGCTGGAAGGCGCAGGCCAGGGCGATGTAGGTCTTGCCGAAACCGGCCTCGGACTGCAGCGTCACCACGTCGATATGACGCGCGAGCATGAGTTCCATGGCGCAGTTCTGGTATACCGAGCGGGGCTTGACGCCCCAGGGGTTGTGCTCGTAGTCGATGTAGGACTCCCTGCCTTCAAACCAGAGCTGGCCGCCGCCATCCCAGCTGAAGCTGTTGGGGATCTTCTGATCGGTGTCCTTGACGAAGCCGGTATAGAGCTGCGATTCGGAGTGGAACGGTTTCGAATCGCGGTATTCCTGGGTCTGGAAGCCTTCGTACTTCAGTCTGACCCTGAACATCTTGTCGTTGGAGATGATGACGGGATCATATCCGGCAAAAAGTTGTCCGCGGGTCTCAAAGGCGTACTTGATATCCTGAAGGATATCATCGTCGTTGGATTCGTTGCCGGTATAAATTTTCTCCGGAATCTTGAGGATTTCGATATGATCCTGCTCAAGCTTATCGGCCACCAGGCTGATGATATGACCCAGGTCCGGTCTCTTCTTGAGCCGATCGAGTTCCATGATCACGGAATAGGGGACCAGGACCCTGTTTTCCTCGCCGTTCCTGAAGATTTCGAAGCAGTCAGGATTTTCAATTAGGATATTCGTGTCCAGGATGTAACATTTCTGCATGGTTTTTCAGTTCACCTACCTGTTGTTGGTCGCTGCGGCATCTCGTTTATCCATAGCATGATTGCGACGTGGATGGAAACAGCGAAAAACGGCATCATCCTTGGTGATGGTGAACGACCCCCGGCTGTGCGCCAGGTGGTGGATGCGCTGATAGAAGCGCGTTTGCACATCATCCATCTTTTCAGGGTTGTTGTCGGCCACTTCCTTGAAGAGCAGGTGACGTTTGTGAGTGAGATAATGGATGCAGTCGTTGATTGCGGAGGCTGGAAAGACCATGGTGTTGGGATAGCGGATGGCATCAACGGTCCGGAAATGGCGCTGAAGCAGAGGACGACCGTTTTCGAGCGCAAAAGAGTTCAACAGGGAGGTGATGGCGATCTGAGGCGGTGGATCGATACCGGTCTCGGCCATGCTTAAGGGGATCAGATCCGTGATCTCCTTAAGCGAGAACCTGCTGTGGGTGATGGTGATGAAAATGCCGTCATTTTTTAGCACTCGGGCGATATCGGCGATCAGGTGCGGAAAGAAGTAGAGTGAGTAGCTGGCGATGATGAGGTCGAATGACGCAGCCGCAATCGTGCGTATGAGGTCGGCCCCCCCTTTGATGAACGTGCCCTTGAAGCCGGACGCTTCCAGGGTATGCAGGAAGGCGGGGCGGTTGCTTTCCAGCACGTCCAGCCCGGTGACCATAGCTTCGGTGGGGATGCGGCCTTTCAGGCGCTCGATAAAAAGCCCGTAACCGCAGCCAAGATCCAGAATGCTGCGGCAGTGCGACAAATCCAGGCCCTCGAGCGCCACCGCCCGGATATCATCATTGTTTTGGGAATAGCGGATGATGATATCTTTGGTGAACTTGTGATCGTGGATGATCTCGTATGTTTTCCGAATATCGTCGGTTGAATAGAGCGGCTTGGTCATCGTGTATTACATATCGTCATTCGTAGAGTGGTGTATTAAAGTTCCCGTGTCTTTTTGCCGTCACGTGCGTTATGGACGCGGGTAAATATGATCTTATGGCCACCGGCAAGCGCATCTCCCTGGATATCGGCACCAAGATCCATCTTGAGATTGAAGGCGTGGTCATCCCGCTCGAAAGCTATATGGTCGGCATGGAACCGGACAACTACATCATTTTGAAGACTCCGCGGCCATACCCCACCATCAAGCAGAAGCTCTACCAGGGCAATCAATGCATCGTGAAATACATCTTCCAGGGAACGGTTTTTGCTTTCCAGACCAAGATCATAGACAACGTCTCGCAGCCCTTTCGACTTCTGTTCCTGGAATATCCCAAAATCATACAGCACCATGATTTAAGAGACCACAAGCGTATCGATTGCGTTATTCCATCCAGGATCGTGGTGAAAGATGAAGAGAAGATGGCCGCGGTGGTGGATGTCAGTAAGCGCGGTTGCCGGGTCCAGATCCAGATCTATCCGGGCGATCGGGTGCCTGCCATCGTCATCAACGATGAAATCACCCTCTGGTCTAAATTTCCAGGGGTGGAAGGCGATCTGGAAATTCACGGACGCGTGAGGAATATCCGCAAAAGCCGACATGAGATGGTCTTGGGTGTTGTTTATCAGGAGATCCCGCGCGAGGCGCAACAAAAGATCGCCGATTATCTTTTGAGTGTGGAAGATCTTTTCAAGACACGCACCGAGGATTAGAGGGCTTCGGAATATCCGCAGGGTTTGAAAAATACGGCAGGGTATCGGACCCATGGTGGATCCGGCGCCCCGCCGTGGTTGCTCAGGAAATAATCTTAGGCCCCGACCACGTACTTCAGGAACGGGTTGGCATAAAGCAGAATAAGTTCGATAACCAGGGCGTAGATGGCCAGGGATTCAATCATGGCCAGGCCAAGGATCAAGGCGGTCAGGATCTTGCCCGAGGCCTCTGGATTTCTGGCGATGCCTTCGCAGGCGCCGCGTACGCCGTTGCCCTGACCGAGTCCGGTTCCAAAAGCGGCAATGGCTATGCCGATGCCCGCCGCCATGGCCGCCCAGCTGAAGAAGCTGATGACCTCAGGTGCGGCGGCTCCGGGAGCGGCCATGAGCATCGAAGAACCCATAAGGATAAACAACGCTGAAAACCCCATCATACGGCAAAGCTTTTTCATACTTCCTCCCATTATGATATTTGGATTTAATTGTTGCTTATTCTTATTGGGCCTCCTCCCTTAATGGGCCTCTTCCATTGCGCCGCTAATATACATCATAGCGAGGAGCGAAAAGACGAAGGCCTGCAGGACCGAAGTGAAGATCATGAGTCCGAGCATGGGCAACGGAACGAGGAAGGGGACCAGCAGCAGAAGGACGACCAGAACGAGGTCTTCACCGGCGATATTGCCGAAGAGCCGCATGGTAAGCGAAAGAGGGCGGGCCAGATGACCGATAAGCTCGATCGGCAGCATGATCGGTGCCATCCACCACACGGGGCCCAAGAAATGTTTGAAGTATTTGATGCCATGGATCTGGACGCCCACAATATGCGTCAGAAGAAACACGACGATAGCCATGGCGGCATTCGTGCACATATTGGCGGTGGGTGAATACATGGCGGGGATGATGCCGCCGAGGTTGGCGGTCAGGATGAAAATGGCCAGCGTGGCAATGAGGGGGAAGAATTTCATGCCGTGTTCGCCCATGGTGTCCAGGAGAAGATTTCTCAGACCGCCGATGACGACCTCCAGAAAGTTCTGGAGCCTCCCTGGTACCATCTTGAGACTCTTTACGGCCAGGATGGCCAGTAAGATCAGAAGGAGCATCCAGAACCACATATAGATAACTTGAATATAGTGGTTGGTGTCCGTCAGGAAAGTTGCCCATCCCGGGTGAGCAGCCCTTATCGGAGCCAGGAACGTCTCAGTAAATTCATAGAAGGATTTGTAGATGGGGTGCAATAGCATAATACCGTGGTCCATGATTACTCTTCTCCTCTGTTATGGAATAGTATGGTGTAACAGGCATAACTGACAATGCCCAGCATGATTACGGAGAGTCCTAACAGGAGCGCGACGATATTTACCTTTGTAAAGGTCATCAGAGCCAGGATGACGATGGCCATGGCGCCCAGACGGAGGACATATTTGAACATCATATAGGAAGAACCTTTGCGGCCGGGAAGGGACACGGCCGTGCGCGCATGTGAATAGAGCCATTGGTAATTCAATAGGCACAACGCTCCGCCCAGAAAGACACCCAAGGCGAATCCTGTGCCGAAGGCCGGCAGGGTTATGAGGCACAGACCGATCCAGATGCCCAGCGATACATATTCAATCTGCTTCTGGATCGGATCCTTAACCATGCTTATGGTCATCACCTTTAAGCTCCTCTCCGAAGAAGCGCATATAGGTTTTATACATGTACCGGAAACCAGCCAGGAGTCCGCACAGGAGCAGCAGCAAGGTCAGGATGGGTTCGGTGCCGAATTTGCCATCCAGGTAGACACCCAGGGCCAGGCCCAGCACTACACAGAGCACCATGGCCACGCCCATGTTCACCAAGTCAGCAATCTGCAGGATAGATCTCTTTCTGCCGCCTGAACTCATATATATTCCGCCCACATATTCATTCAATTATTCATATTACTGAATCGTGATTCATAATGCAAGCGGGTTTTTTCAACCTGGCGCGGGGGCCAAAGATTCCAATGGCGAGTATAGACTCGGCGGGCGATATCTCTAATACAATGGCGGCCCTTTTTTAAGGGCCGCCCTGCGGTGTTAATACAGGAACATGGGTTTGCCTTCGAGACTCTTGATGCTGGGTCGATAGTTCTCGATGTCGTAGAACTCATCCACGTTGACACGTTTGATGCCGCTGGTGACCAGGCTTAAGGGCACATGCGTATAAACCCCCTTTTTGATGGCCAGCATCCGTCCGTAGATCTGCTTGTTTATGAGCTCGAGGGCGAGGTTTGCGAAATTGAAGCCCACCATCAGATCGATCGAGTCCGGGGTGCCGCTGCGCATCAAGTACCCCAGCTGCTGATAAACCATTTCCTGGCCGGTGATTTTCTTGAGGCGGTCGGCGGTCATTTGTCCGATACCACCCAGTTTTTTGTGGCCGTAGGCATCGGCCTCGCCGGTCTCGATACATTCCCCGCCGCTCATCTTGGCACCCTCCGAGATGGTCAGCATGGCGTAATTGCTCGGATTGGAGCGTTTGTCCTGCATGATCAGCTGGGCAAGTTTATCACAATCAAAGGGAACCTCGGAGATGAGGGCCCGGTCAACGGCCGCCAGATAGGCGGCCATGAGAGAGGTCTCGCCGGAATTGCGTCCGAAGAGCTCGATGACGGCGATACGTTCATGTGAGCCCACCGAAGATCGCATGCTCTGGATGAGCTGCTCGCTGCGGGAAACCGCCGTAGAAAAGCCGATGCAGTAGTCGGTTCCGAAGACATCGTTGTCCATGGTTTTGGGTATGGCCACGACCGGGAAACCTTCCCGGTGCAGCCGTTCGCTGTAGCTCTGCGTATCATCGCCGCCAATGGGGACCAGCACGTCGATCCCCATGGCTTCTATCACCTTGAGGGCATGGGGGGTCATGTCGAACTTTTCCCCTGTAGCCTCGGGCGTCTTCAGAAATCCCGGAACCTCCTTGGCCTTGACGTTGGACGGGTTGGTGCGCGAGGTGTGCAGGAAGGTCCCGCCGGAACGGTCCACGGTGCGCACGGCGTTTTTGTCCAACGGGATGGCATTCAGGGCGTTCTCCTTAAAGCTTAACGAAGGATTATAGTTCAGAACACCGCCCCATCCACGCCGAATGCCGATCACCTCGTGGCCTTCGTCGATGGCCCGGTATACGAGCGCCTTGATGCAGGGATTCAGTCCCGGAACATCTCCTCCGCCGGTAAGTATTCCTATTTTCATGGTTACCCTCCCTATAGCAATATGAGTGGTATATCGGCATATCCGAGGGCAAGATTCATCCATTTTTTACTGTCTGCCGAAAGGAATATCAGAGATAGAAGGAGGAGATGCATAAGGGCCGCGCAAGTTGACAAGACCGCCCCATTTATGCAATATGCCCGTCAAGTATGTCATACTACTTTGAAGACAGCCCCCAGCTGAATAAGAAGCGCACGACATACCTGCCGTATCTCCTCATACCCGTGATCGTCGTTCTGATCTTCGTTGTATGCTTTGTCGGCCGGAAAGGGGAGGCCGATGTGAATTTCGGCGATACACGCTATTTGAGCCGTGCGGCGCTCAAGCATATCACCCCGGCCATGATCGAAACATCCGGATTGTCCATCGACGAGGATTTGCAGAGCTTCATCGCCGCGACCGCCCGCAAATACCGCGTTAATTTCGGGGCTGTGGCGGTCATGGACGCCTATACCGGCGATGTCCTGGCGTTGTACGGCACCGACCGCGACGGTGAAGATTGCAGTATCCCGTTGGATGCCTTCCTGGCGGCCAGCGTCTTCAAGATCGTGACCGCCAGCGCGGCCATCGAAAACGGCATGACGCCCTTGAGCCCCGTAACCTACCGGGGAAGTCCGTATACCCTGTATAAAGGACAGCTTGATGCGCGTGATGATCGCTGGTCCCAGCAGATCACTCTGGCGCAGGCCTTCGCGAAGTCGAACAATGTTGTCTTTGGTAAGATTGGGGCCAATTATCTTGGCGAGTACCCGATTTTATTGGAGGCCATGCGACTGGGTTTTTGGAAACCGGTCATGCGCGAATGCTGGTCCGAGCCCAGCGCGGTCTTTATTCCCGAGTCGCAGTATAACCTGGCGGAGATGGCCTGCGGCTTCAACCATGAAACGCGCATGTCGCCGGTGCATGCCGCCCAGATCATCAGCGCCGTAGTCAACGGCGGGCGCATGGTGACGCCGCGCCTCCTGCGGACCATGGGTGTCGAGAGCACGCGTGTCATGAGCGACGCCAAGGCCGAAAGCCTCCGTTTCATGATGGCCGAGACCCTCAAGACCGGTACTTATGCCAATGGTTTCAAGGGCTGTAAATATGATCGGGTCATGAAGGACTTGGATCTGGGCGCCAAGAGCGGGAGCATTGACAGCCGCAATCCCGAGGGGCGTTTGAATTGGTTCGTGGGGTACGCCGAGCACCCTGACCGCGGTGCCATTACAATAGCCTGTCTGCTCGTCAGGGATGCGTACTACCTCATCAAGGCCGACGATATGGCCAGGATGATTATCAAGGAATATTTCACCGAACAAGGCCTTGTGGCGATCAAATCCCGCGGGGCGGCACCTCACCGATTTAATTAACGTGGAGAGGTTCAGCGGTGCTTGACACCCCGCTGATCACATGCTAGCTAAACGTGTGGTTTCGGGACGTGGCGCAGACTGGTAGCGCACCTGAATGGGGTTCAGGGGGTCGGAGGTTCAAATCCTCTCGTCCCGACCAATTTCTCATGATATACCCTTACAGCGTGCCCCCAATGAAACCGGCCTTAGGTAGCGGTCTCGTTCGCGGGCATGTCTTGTACACAAGGGAAAGGCTGATGTTTGGAAGACGAACGGGAAACACGTTGGGCTGCGTGATCGTCTCGGTCTTGATTGTGCGCCGCCGCGTCGGTAAGAGACTGTGCCGGGTTTGCATAGACAGATAGGTCGCGCATGGATTACCTGAATTCCTTACTGCCTACCATCGAGAATTTCGGACTGCTCGGATACTGGATCATCTTCCTGATCTCGATCGTGGAATCCATAGCCTTCATCGGTTTGTTCGTCCCGGGTACGGTTTTGCTCGTGGCCATCGGCGCGCTGTGCGCCAAGGGTATATTGAATGCCGGCGATGTGATCTGGTTCGCGTCCGCCGGCGCCGTGATCGGCGATGTGTTCAGTTTCTATATAGGACGCCACGGCACAAGACTGGCCAGCCGCTGGGACAAGATCATCCATTCGAGTTATATGGAACACGGCGAACGTTTCCTGGAGGCGCACGGCAACAAGAGTGTCTTCCTGGGGCGATTCATCGGTCCCTTGCGCCCCGTGATCCCCTTTGTGGCCGGTTTTTTCCGCATGCAACCCAGGCGCTTTATCTTCTGGGATGTCATATCCGCGCCGTGCTGGGCTGCGAGCTATGTTTATATGGGTTACTTTTTCGGACAGGCCTGGGAATTCAGCAAGCTCTGGACCTCGCGGGGCGGCATCTTATTGATTGCCTTCTGCATTATTCTCGGTATCCTCTACTTCCTGAGATGGGAAATCCTCAAGCGGGGACGGGAATCCTTTGTTTTCTTCCGCTCCCTTTGGGGATCGTTCAGTCAGGCCGTTGCCATGAACCACAGCTTTCAATTGGTTGTAAGCCACCACCCGGTTCTCTTCAAATTCATCGCGCGCCGGGCCGATCGGCGAACATTCTATGGCCTCCCGCTGACCTTGCTTTGCGCAGCCTTTCTCTATACCCTGTTCTTGTTCCTGGGCCTGATCGAAGACGTCGTGACCTCGGATGCCATTGCGGCGGTTGATGTGCGGTTGGTCAATCTTCTGGCTGTCTTTCGTACCTCGGGCGTGACCGAAGTCATGACCTGGATTACCCTGCTGGGCAAGGGACAGGTCATCGTCGTCTTTGCGCTTGTTTTGACCCTGCTGCTGCTCTTGTGGCGCCGGATGATCTACATCATGCCCCTCTGGCTGACCCTCGCGGGAAGTCAATTTTTCATCCTGCTCGGCAAAATCGCTTTTCCACGGCAACGCCCCGCCGTGGCCCTGTATCCGGAGGCGACCTACTCGTTTCCGAGTGGACACGCCACCCTGTCCATGGCTTTCTATGGTTTTTTGGTCTATATTACTTTAGAACAAATCAAGAATTACAATAAACGCCTAAACCTTATCTTTGCCGTTTTGATCATGCTCCTGTCCATTGGATTTGCCCGGATCTATTTGGGGATGCATTTCTTAAGTGATGTGTGGTCCGGGTATCTCCTGGGTGGAATATGGCTCATCATCGGCATGAGTCTGGTGGAGTGGGAGCAGACTTGGGTCGAAAACTGGCAGCCTGAATCCTTCAGTCCGGCCTGGGCGGTCAAGACCGTTACCGCGTGTCTTGCCGTATTGAGTATGGTGTTTTATCTCTGGGTCGGGTATCGTTATGAATTGCCGGAAATGCTACAAAGGGGCGGTATGCCACCCGCGGTCCTCACGGATAACATCCCCATGAGTCTCAAGCTGCAACGCCTGCCGCTCTACACGGAAACATTAAGTGGCCACAACCAGGAGCCACTCAGCATCATGATTCTGGCGCACGACGACCAACAGCTGACGGCGGCCTTTCATCAGTCGGGATGGTTTACGGCCGATGAGGTAAATCTCCGCAGCCTGGCGCGTGCGGCGTTTTATAGCCTCATGCGCAGGAACTATCCTACCGCACCCATGCCGCCTTCATTCTGGGACAACCGGGTGCAGGACTTCGGGTTTGAGCGGGCGGCTGCTGTGCCGGCATACCGTAAGCGGCATCATGCCCGTATCTGGAAGTCGCACATACGCTCTCCTGATGGAAGGATCGTGTATGTGGGTACGGCCAGCCTCGATATCGGGGCCTTGTGGGGGATCTCTCACAAGATCTGGCCCGATATCGACAAGGAGAGGGAGTATCTGCTGCAGAGCCTGCTCAAGACCGGAATAGTGGCTCAGTACCGCAAGGTGGCCTTCGTAGATGCGGTGAAGGGAATAGACCTCAACGGAAATCTCTTCTCCACCGACGGCAATCTGTATCTGGTCAGGCTCAGGTGAGAACCGTCTTATCCAGGCAGCACCACCTGCAGCTCTTCATTGATGGAACGCAGTCTATCCACGTCGTCCGCATTGATGCGCTCACGCATTTCGGGCTGCTGCAGCATGGTTTTCAGGCGCGCCAGCTCCTGTTCTAGGGCCGCGATGGTCTTTTCCATGCCGGCGCTGATGTCCGCCGGTGTCGTCCGCACCGGAGAAGCCACCCGGCGCACCTCGGCCGCCCCGAGCATCAACCGCTCCAGATACCCAGGGATCTGAACGTTTAAGCCTAATTGCTCCTGGATCATGCGTCCCAGCACCGTCGAGGCTGTGGGCTCGCCGTGGATCAGGAAGACCTGGGGTTTGGAGGTCTTGAAGTTTCCGGCCCATTCCAGCAGATCGTTCTGGTCGGCATGCGCCGAGAAGCCGCCGATGGAAAACACCTTGGCCCGCACGGTAACGGTCTCGCGTAAGATCTTGACCCATTTACGGCCTTCGATCAGCATGCGGCCCGTAGTGCCATTGGCCTGGAAGCCCACGATCACGATGCTGGCCCCCGGCCGCCAGAGATTATGCTTGAGATGGTGCCTGATGCGTCCGGCCGTGCACATACCGTTGCCGGCAATAATGATGGCCGAGCCGTTCAGACTGTTGATGGCCATGGATTCCTTCATGGTAGGAGTGAAACGCAGGTTGGGAAGGTCGAAGGGGTCGAAGCCGCTATCGACCAGCGCCATGGCCTCTTCATCGTAGTAGGGTTTGTTCTTGCGGAAGATCTCGGTGGCCTTGATCGCCAGGGGGCTGTCCAGAAAGACCGGGATGTCGGGTAGCGTCCCGGCGCGGCAGAATTCGCCCAGCACGTAGAGGATCTCCTGGGTGCGCTCCACGGCAAAGGCTGGAATGATGATCTTTTCACCGTGCGCCACGGCGTAATGGATGGCCTCCAGGAGTTCGGCCTTGCTGTCTTCGAAGGAGCGGTGTTGGCGGTTGCCGTACGTAGACTCCAAAAAGAGATAATTGGCGGTCAGGACCTCTTCCGGGTCCTTGACAATGAGCTGATTCTTCTTGCCGATGTCACCCGAGAAGACGAGCTTTATCTCGTCCGCTCCGTCCTTGATCCATAGCTCCAGGATAGACGATCCCAGGATGTGCCCGGCGTTGCGCAGGCGCGCCTTGACCACGGAGTTGATGGTGAAGACCTTGTCGCGCTCCACGGGCTCGAAATACTGAAAACAATTTTCCGCGTCTTCCATGGTATACAAAGGCAGGATGGGTTTGCGGGCGTGTCTGCGGTTCTTGCGTGTCTGCCATTCGGCGTCCATTTCTTGCACGTGCGCGCTGTCTAAGAGCATGATCTTGCAGAGCTCGGCCGTAGGCGGCGAGGTGACGATGCGGCCTTTGAACCCGTCCCGTACCAATTTGGGGATGCGGCCGCTATGATCGATATGCGCATGCGTCAGGAAGAGTGTGTCTATAAAATATGGATCGAACCCCCACTCTCCGAAGTTGCGCTGTTCCATCTGCTGCCCGCCCTGGAACATGCCGCAGTCCACCATGAACAAGGTGCCGTCTTCCAGCTCGATGAGAAAACACGATCCCGTTACCGATTCCGCCCCGCCCAGACAGGTCACCTTGATCATAACCCCTCCTTGCATGGTTCCATACTACCATTATCGACAACTTGTCAGATTTCCTCATCAATTACAAATGATTCAAGAAATTTCTCATTACGCTCTCCTGCGTCGATTTTTCTATTGACAAAAACCAATAACTAACAGATAAGAAAGTTAATAACTAACAAATAGTATAGTTAATGATGAACACACCGAAAAGGTATAAGCAACAGAGATAAGGAGGAGCACATGAAGGTAATCGTGGTAGGGGCTGGAATGGCAGGCTTGGCCGCTGTTCATACCCTCAAGAGGGCCGGGGCCGAGGTGGTCTGTTTCGAGAGCGGTAGCAATGTGGGCGGCAGGGTTCTCACTGAGCGGCGTGACGGCTTTGTCTTTGACCCAGGGGCGCAATTTTTCTTCAATCAATATGCTACCTGCTTCCGTCTGGCGGATGAACTCGGCATTGGCGGCGAGCGTACGGCCTGGCTTTTCCGTGGCGCATTCCCGAATAAGGATGGACGTTTTCTCCCGGTCGTGGCCTCGATCAATCCCAAGGAAGCACTTCCAAACCTAGGCGAGACATTCAGGTTCCTGGCCCAGGCGGGTATTCCCTTCAAGGCCATGAAGGATTTCGCCGGTATCCTGCCTCTGTTTATCAGACGCTATCATGAGTTCGGCCTGGTCGATTATGAGAGCGCGCTGGACCTGGACCGCGAATCATTGGCGGACTTTGTTGTGCGCATGGGCGGCAAGGCTATCCTGGAGCATCTCTTCCAGTCGGTGTCCGCGGCCCTGACCCTGGCCGATCCTGAGAAACTGGGCGCCGCCTATGGCATGGGGCTCTTGAAGTGCATGATTAATGGCCTTAATACCTTTGAACATGGTTTGGGCACGATCACGGAACGCCTGGCTCAAGAATATGCTGATTGCATCCAGTGCAATTCGCTTGTTGAAAAGATCGTCATCGAGAACGGCAAGGTTAAGGGCGTGGAGGTGAACGGCGCGTTTATTCAGGCCGATGTCGTGATCCCGGCCCTGACCGCCACCAAGCTATTGAAGATCGCCCCCGGTTTGCCGGAGAACTACGTCCAGGCGCTTAAGAAGGTGACGTACTCGGCCTGCTGTCATGTGGTCTTCGCCTTACCCTGCAAAGTGTTCCCCAAAGACTGGTATGCGCTCTTGACCCCGCGCTTTACCAAGGCCATGGTGGCCGGCCTGTCCGACAATGCGGTTAAATCTCAATATTATGCCCCGTCCGGCTGTTCGCAGATCAGCTGCTGGACCTATGAGCGCTTTGCCCATGAGCTCAATGATATGAGCGACGAAGAGATCAAGCGGGCCTTAATCAAGGAAGTCAAGCGCTTCTTGCCGGCCATGCCGGACGAGCCGCTCTTCACGAACATTTATCGCTGGCGCGAGGCGGTATGCATCGGCCAGCCCGGGATGTTGACCGCCTTCACCGAGATCAAGCAGGGTCATTACCGCGATGTGGGGGGCCTGTATCTGGCCGGCGAATATCTCAACATGCCCTCGGTCGAATCCGCGGCCTACAGCGGCGTGTTTGCCGCCCAGGCTGCCCTGCACAACTAAAGAGAGAGTTCTATGGCAAAGCAAAAAGGAGACAACATGGTCAAGAAAAAGAATGTGACGATCTATGGGTGCGGTATGTCCGGCCTGGTGGCGGCCATCAATCTGGCGCGCGAAGGTTATGAGGTAACGGTGCACGACCGCGAAAAGTCCTACGGCGGCGATCCAATGTACAATCCTTCCACGCACACCACGCCGATCCTACCCCAAAAGGTCTCGGATTACATCGGCATCGATATCACACCGTGCTTTGAGCCCGTGCAGTTTCTCCCGTCCTATTTCCATGAAACCAAGGTCGAGGGCTGCCCTCCTATCAGCGGGGAATATACCGTCGAACGCGGTCCACGGCCAACAAGTCTCGATTCCTACCTTTACCCAAAAGCCAGTGATCTGGGTGTCAAGTTCGAATTCAACTCGCCCCTGAAACAAAAGGACATCGCGGGCCTGGAACCCGGCACTATCATCGCCTGCGGACTTACCCCCCAGGTCTACGATATGTTCGAGATTCCCTACTACCGGTGGTATGGCTGGATCTCGCGCGGCGAGATCGGTTTCAACGCCCGATCGTTGCTCTGGTGGGACGAAGGCAATACCGAATACGGCTACCTGAGCTCGATCAACAACTACTACTTCGACCTGCTGTTTTCCATCAAGCCGGTCAGCAAAGAGCACCTGGAAAAGTACAAGGACTTCTTGAAGCGCCGCGAGGGTATAGAGCACAAGGAATGGCACTACGGCGGCGGCGCCGTGCCCACCGTCGCCCCCAACAACCCACAGCTGTTCCGCAAGGGCCTGATCTTCTGCGGCACCATGGCCGGATTCATGGATCCCTTCGGCTGGTTCGGCATCAACGGCGCCCTGATGTCCGGCAAGATCGCGGCCATGGCGGTCAGCGACCCGGTCAAGGCCCAGGCCGAATTCGCGGACTTCTCGCGCTATTTTTACAACGCCTGGTATGTCAAGAACAAGATCTGGTACCCCTTTCTGCGTAACCACATCGGCATGTTCGAAAAGGTTATCAATTTGATTGGTCCGGAGCGGTTCAGCCGGCTCTTGGCCAAGTATATCAATGAGCAGCGGCATATCCCGTTTTCCATCCCGGGGTATGCAAACCTGGGGGCCCGGTATTGAGTTAATCCGGGCTTCGCACCCCAACGGCACCCCGGCCGGCTTGGTCGGGGTGCCTCAAAAGAACAAAAATTATCAAAAACAAAAAACTGTAAAGGAGAGAACTATATGAAAGCACTGGTATTGGGTGGTGGTATGTCAGGCCTGGCTACCGCCGTCAACCTACTGGAACAGGGTCTCGAGGTTGAGATCATCGACGCGGATGAGATCTTCGGCGGCCGCGCCAATTCCTGGCTGGACAAAGACGGGGACATGATCGACAACGCCCTGCACGTCTTCATGTCCTACTACCTCAACCTCCAGAACTTCTTTAAGAAGCTGGGCGTGTACGACAAGCTGAAGTGGGTCAAACCCGAGTTCCACCTGCCCCAGGAAAATGGACCGAAGTGCTACATGCGCTTCAACAATATGCCGGCCCCGTTCCATGTCGCAGCTTCTTTCTTTGGTCTGCTTGGTTACAAGGTTCAGCCCCTCTGGAAATTGTTTGCATCAGGACCGACCATGATCGGTCTCTTAGGTAAAAGCGAGAAACAGCTGGAAGAGATGGACGAGATTTCCTGGGGCGAATATCGCTATCGCCGCGCGCCCAAGGGTTCCTTCAATTACTTCGATCCGGCCGCGCATGGCCTGACCTTCACCGAGCCCTATATGTTATCCGCCAAGGTCATGGCAAACTGGATCACCCACATCTTTGCCGGACCTGAGTATTCCAAGATCGCCTTTGCAGACGGCGGCCTGGGCGAGATCTGGGTCGGAAGCTGCCTGGACTATATCCAGAAAAAGGGCGGCAAGTTCGAAACCAAGAAGACCGTTACAGCCATCAACATCAAGGATGGCAAGATCACGGATGTCATCATCAACGGCAAGGAAAAACGCACCGCCGACATCTATGTCTCGGCCATGACCCCCTGGGCCTTGCGCAAGGTCCTGCCCAAGGAATGCTTCAATTACGATTACTTCAAGGATATCTGCCACTTCCAGAATGCGCCGTCGATTTCGGTTCAGATTTGGTACGACAAGACCATTACGGACCCGGACGACGATGTGCTGTTCCTGACCTCCAACTGCTCCTTCAATTGCTCCGCCGACCTTTCAAAAATCATCCCCAGGGTCTTCAAGGGCGGCAGCATGATGGAACTTGTCCTTTCCCCGGCCGATCATTTGGAGCCTATGCCTGATGAGGTCATCTTCAAACAGTGCGATGATGATATCAGAAAGCGTTGGCCCAAGGCGGCCGACGCCAAGGTCAAGAAATACGTGGTCGTGCGCGAACGTCAGGGCGTGTACCGGCCATGCCCGGGCATGGAAAAGTACCGTCCCTACCAGCGCTCGCCGTTTGAGAATCTGTACCTCACGGGCGACTGGACCAAGACCCATGTCAGCTCCGGCGGCATGGAGGCGGCCACCTGGACCGCCAACCATTGCACCGAGCTCATCATGGCGGATAAATTCAACAAGAAGATTAGCTTGAACGTTGAATTTAAACCAGAAGGTCCATTCCTCTTCCTCTACCCCTTCATCAGGTATATGGGACCGGCTATCGCCGCCGTGCTGGGTTGGGCCGCGGTCAAGCTGATCAGGAGGTTTTAAGCCTGTAGGTTCAAACGGTCGGATAAGATTTTTAAAAGCCTCTCACGCCGGTTCGAAAGCTGGCGTGAGAGGCAAACACCAAAGGAAGGTCGACGATATGAAACATCTCAAGCTAGGCATTATAGGTATTCTCATCCTCGGCGTGTGCTTCTCCAGTGCATGGGCCGCCGAGGCAGGCTGGAAGAAAGTTGGAGAGAAAAACGGCATCATTGGGTATACCCGTCCCACGACCAGGAGCAGCGTGGATGAAATGAAGGCCGTTGGCATGGTTGAGGCGCCCGAGGCCGTGATCGAGGCGGTCATCCGCGATGTATCGGCGCAGCCCGATTATATGTTCCGGTGCAAGGAAGCCAAAATAGCCAATAGTCCGGAGTTCAAACAGAGCAAGGACACCTCCTTTTTCCTCAATATCACCGGCATGCCATACCCGCTTAACGATAGAGACGTGCTGGTCAGGGCCGATTATAGCGTCGACAAGGCCACCGGCACCCTCTATGTTCACATGGTAGGACAGAATACCACGTATAAGAGCGACGGCAAAAGGGTCAGGATGCCCATCATGATCGCGGATTATATCCTGGTACCCAAGGGACCCAATAAAACCGAGATGACCTATGTGGCCCTGGCTGAGCCCGGTGGTATTCCCGCTTTTGCGGTCAACCTTTTCTGCAAGAACCTTCCCAGCGCCACCATTGCCGGCATCCGGGAGCTGGTGAAACAGGATAAATACAAGAACGCCAAGGAAATTGTTACGACCACACCGCATTAAGAAGCACCTCCAGAAGCACGCGTTCTTCAGCCTCTTGTTTTTTTAGGCTGAAGAACGCTTCTGTATTTGTAGGAAAAAGGATCTGTACAACGTGCAAGTTTAAATGATAGGAAATTTTCAGCACGCAAGATCATACATGAGCTATGAAGCGGGAAGATAGACATGACTGAAAGGAAAAGACGCTTTAAACCCGATGTTCGCAAGGCACAGATCATCGAGGTGACCAAGCAACTCATCCTTGAAAAAGGGCTGCCTTTCGCGACCGTGATGAGGATCGCGGATGCCTTGAATGTCAGCCATACGACCCTCTACTATCATTTCAAGAACCGTCGCGAGATCTTATTGGAAACCTTCAAGTCCGTCATGGACGAGGTCATCGGATCCTTTACCGGGGAGACGGATGATGTCTTGGATTTTTTCCATAAGAGCTCGATCACGATTTATGAGCAGGCCCGAAAGAACCCTAAAGTGGGACGGCTGTTCCTTGAGCTGTTGTGCGCGCCACCGGAAGAGATCATCTACGATGAAGCCCAGAAGCAGCTATCCGGCCTGCACAGTATCTTCGTAGCGGTCATAGAGAAAGGCATCCGGAATGGAATCTTCCGCGATGATACCGATGTGGTGATGGTGGGCTGGCAACTGATGTCTTTTGAAATCGTCACCTTTCTCGGCAGCATGCTTGATCTTCCGAATTTTATTACCCTGGAACAGGGGCTTAGGTCGGTAGACCTTATCTTGAATTCCATAAAGGCGTAATAGGCCATCCTGGCCGGATAGGCCGACACTGTAGATGCGTGCCTCCATTTGAGGGGTAATCGACTTCCATCAGGACAAGCTCTAGTACATGAAAACCAGGGGCATCTGCTCCTGACGGTTGAAATGTTAGAAAAGGTTCTCAGATCTCGCCGCCGTGCTCCTTCAAGAAACGCTCGAAGAACGCTTCCATGAAGGCATGGCGTTCCTGGGCCATGCGCCTGCCTTCAGAGGTGAGCATGCGGTCCTTGATATGGCTGAGCTTGACCGTGAACTCGCGGTAGCCTGTATCGTCCTTGGTGTAGGGCCGCGTATCGTATGGGTTGCAATGAGGGTTGTGCAGCATGGCGCCGACCTCGCCGGCAAAGAGATAGGCCCGCGCGATCCCGACCGCGCCGATGGCGTCGAGCTTGTCGGCATCGAAGAGCACCTTGGCCTCCAGCGTTTCCGGGATATGCTGATTGCGGTAGCGATGGGTCAGGACGCAGTGGATGATATTATCTTTTTGCGCAGATGAGATTGCATAGCGATCCAGCACCTCCCGCGCCATGCTAGCCCCTTCTTCGGCGTGGCAGATTTCTCCACGCGAGCGGTCCTGGTGGGAACGGCCGATGTCGTGCAGATAGGCGGCTATTGCCAGCACCTCAAGGTCAGCGCCTTCGATGGAGCCGATATGCATGCACAGGTTGAAGACACGCTCGGTGTGGTCCCAGTTATGGCTCAGCTTGGAAACGGAGAAGACATCCCGGCAATAATCCTTCACGGCGGCGATGATATCCTGCATGAGCATGCCGGATATCACAGAGCCCGCGGAGGTGACAAGGCCTTTCGCGACTACCACGACATGGTTTTGTCTTGACAGGCCCTCCGGCGGTATACTACCCATCCCACATATCCGGATGGAGCGCGGAGGTGAGCATGTGGAAGGATAAGGGCAAATCGTTCGGTGCATTGGCGACCCGGGCCATCCATGCCGGCGAAGGCAGGCAGAAGTATGCGGATTCGCTCACGACGCCGATCGTGCAGTCCTCGACCTTTACCTTCAAGGACAGCAAGGAGATCGAGGCCTACACCAAGGAGAAGAAAGACCGCTTCGAATACGGGCGCTACGGCAATCCCACGGAGAAGATCGCGGAGCGTCGTCTGGCCGATCTGGAAGGGGCCGAGGACTGCCTGGTCTTTTCATCCGGTATGATGGCCATCACCACCACCATCCTGGCCCTGGTGCGCACGGGCGACCATATCATCATGACCGACGACTGCTACAAGAAGACCCTGGAGTTCTGCAACTCATATTTGAAGCGCTTCGGCATCGAGTGCACCATCGTGCCGTTCGGCGATTACGAGGCCTTGGAGGCCAGCATCAAACCGAACACCCGCTTTATCTTTTCCGAATCGCCGACCAACCCTTACCTGAACGTCTTTGACCTGGTAAAGTTCAACGAGATCGCTCGGCGGCACCATGTCATGTCCATCATCGACTCCACCTTTGCCACACCCTTCAACCAGCGGCCCTTGGAGTTCGGCATCGATCTGGTCACCCACAGCGCCACCAAGTATCTGGCCGGACACAACGATATCCTGGCCGGTTGCGTGCTGGGCAAGAAGGAAATTATCGACAAGATTCGGGCGCTTCACAAATCCATGGGCGGCCTGATCGACGCCCATTGCTGCTATCTTCTCTTAAGGGGGCTCAAGACCTTCCCCTTGCGCGTCAAGCACCAGAACGCATCCGCCCTGGAAGTAGCGCATTATCTCGAAGCGCATTCCGGTATCCAGAAGGTATATTATCCGTTCCTGGAAAGTCACCGCCACTACGCCATCGCCAAGGAACAGATGGTGGGTGGCGGCGGGGTGGTATCCTTCGATATCAAGGGCGACCTTGAAGCGGCCAAACGCTTCATGGACGCCCTGGAATTGATCTACATAGCCCCCAGCTTAGGCGGCGTGGAAACGCTGATCACCCATCCGGCCACGGTAAGTTATTACGACTACAGCCGCGAAGCACGCTATGAGCTCGGCATCACCGATACGTTGTTCAGACTCGCGGTTGGCATTGAGGACGTGCAGGATATCATCGGCGATATCGAGCAGGCCCTGGACAAGGCGAAACGATAGGCCGGCACTGTCCTTCGGAGCCTGAGAGCGCGCGGCCGGAGCCGGCACCGGCTCCACGCGCATTGACCGCAGTCGGCACGGCTCACAACGGTCAAGATAGACTCCTTCAGGATACGGGGGGAGGGAAAAGGATGTAAGCATAAAACGGCTGTTATCCGACCGGGCGTTTTTTCCGATATAGTTGCCATCTGCAACATATGCACGAGCCAAGATAGGAGTCGATATGCGCGCAAGCACTAAAACGCTATGGTTGCGACCGTTCTTGATTCAGGATGGCGTGGTCATATTGATTGTTTTCCCTCTGGTCTGCTTTTGTTCATACACCTTTTCCGTTTCCATCAGGAATAACCTGGCACTGCTGCTGCTCTTTTCCATGCTCTATATCGCGCCGTCCAGTGCCCTCGGCGCCTGGATCAAATACCGCTTTGCCAAACCGGTGATCGACTGTATGGAGAATGGGGCCACTGATCCCGCACTGGTTGGTCACGCGGCGAGGTCGGCGGCAATAATGCCGCTGGTCGACGGCATCACCATATTCATCCGCTTTTCGGTTCTGACCTGGCTGTCGCCGTTTCTGCCGTTGTGGCTGATGGGCAAACTCGTGCCCGTAGATGCCTTCTTTTTTGGCTACATTACCTTGGCGGCGGGTCTTTCTTCGGCCGCCTATTATTTCCTGGCCACGGAGAACAGCCTGCTGTCGTTTTACGAAAAGACCGGACTGCGCGGGGTCCTGGATGATGCGACCATCACCTTGAAAAGCGTGACCTTGAACACCAAGCTCATCATGACCATCCTCTTAATTGTATTGCCGCCCTGCATCATCCTGATCTGCTCTTCCGAATTGGGATTCATCGTCAATATCGACCGTACCACCTTTCGTATCGGTTATAGCCTGGTCCTGATTCAGGCCATGGTCTTCACCATTTTAAACGGCACCTTGCTCATGCGCAGAATTGCCGATTCCATAAAAACCGGCTCCGCCATGCTCAAGGATATCGCGCTAGGACAGGGCGATCTCACCCGGAGGCTGAAGGTCTCAGGCGCCGATGAGGTTGGCCAGCTCGCCTTCTGGTTCAATGGATTCGTCGATCAGCTCGAGGGTCTGATCTCTCAGGTCAAGAACTTGTCGCTCAATCTCTATGAGGCCATCGAGAACGTGAGCTCAAACGCCCAGGGGCTGTCCGAAACGACCCAGCGGCAGTCGGCCTCGGTGGAAGAGGTCTCGGCCTCGATCGAAGAGATGTCGGCCACGATCCAGAACAACGCCGCGCTGCTCCATGAAGGCCGGGACGCCTCGCAGGTTATCACCAAGCTGATCGACCGCAGCCGCACGGTCTTCTCCGAGCTCAGCCGGGCCATAGAGTCGATATCGCATGATTCAAAGAAGATCGGGGATATCGTGGCCACCGTAAACGAGGTGGCCTTCCAGACCAACCTGCTGGCCTTGAATGCGGCGGTCGAGGCCGCGCGGGCCGGCGAGCAGGGCAAAGGCTTCGCCGTAGTGGCCGGAGAGGTTAGGGCCCTGGCTCAACGTTCCGCCGAAGCGGTGCATGAGATCCGGAACCTTATCGAAGGGACGGTGCTGCGCATCGCCACCGGAGACGAGATGATGAAGAAGACCGCGGTCTCGCTGGAGGAGCTGATGAGCAAGTTCGAGTTCTTCTTCCGCATGATGGACCAGATCAATGCGGCCAGCGACGAACAGACCCAGAACACCAAGACCGTGACGCAGGCGGTGAGCCAGATCGATTCATCGATTCAGAACAACGCCGCCACGGCCGAGGAGCTTGCCGGCACCCTGGATCATCTGCGGAGCGAGGCCACGGACCTGGCCGAGAACGTCAAGAAGTTCAAGACCTCAGAGGGTTAGAGTCATTCAATCGAGGCCGTGCTCGGTCTTGCGGGTCACCCGTGCCTTGACGGCGTTCAAGGTATCGCTTAAGACCGGAATGACATGCTCGCGGATGTCGCCGGCCACGGCGATCAAGAGCAGGTCGTCGCCGACTTTAAGCTCGCCTTCATTGACCCGCACCTGGATGTCCACGATCCCGGGGCGGCTACGCTGCTCGGCCAGGATTTTTTCCAGCTCGGCATAATCGGCCGTCACCCTGACCCCGCTGACCGCCTTCCCGTCGCGGGATGTACCCCGCACGATTCCGTTGTGGCACAGGACCATACCGACTTTCGCGAAATCCGGCCGTGCTTTCATCTCGCGTACCAGCTCACCGATATCCATCTTCTTTTCCATGCTACCCCGATAAGGATACCAGGCATGAATGTCAAGGATAACCTTGGATGCACGAGGGGACCGTCCGGTCGCCCCTACTTGAGATTGCAATCCGGTCCTGTACGGTATAGAGGAATCAGGACGGTTGTACGCATTCTTTTTTGTGGGGGTGTGCCATGCAGGAGTTGACGGTCGGCAAAACCGTCTTCCAGATAGCGGTGGGCGATATCACCAGGCAGGATACCGAGGCGGTGGTGAACGCGGCCAACGCGCAGCTCGCACCCGGCGGCGGGGTGGCGGGCGCCATTCACCGCGCCGCCGGTCCCAAGCTCTGGGAGGAATGCGCCACGCTGGGCGGCTGCGCCACGGGCGAGGCCAAGCTCTCCAAAGGCTACAACCTGCCGAACGCCTATGTCATCCATACCGTGGGCCCGGTATACGGCGGCCGCAAGGAAGACCCGGAGCTCCTGCGGTCCTGCTACCTCAAGTCCCTGGAGCTGGCGGATAAGTATAACATAAAGTCCGTGGCCTTCCCGGCCTTGAGCACGGGGATATTCGGCTATCCGGTGGGGGACGCCGCCCAGGTGGCGATCGACGCCATCATCGGCTACCTCAAAGGCCCAACTGCTATCGAGTGCGTGCGCATGGTGCTCTACGATCAGGCCGCGTATCAAGTCCATAGCGATTACCTGAATACGGTGCGGGTGTAGCATGCGTACGGTGGCGGTCATACCGGCGCGCTATGCGTCGACTCGTTATCCGGGCAAGCCGCTGGTCGATATCCGCGGCAAAACCATGCTGCAGATGGTATATGAAGAGGCCGCGGCCTGTGAGGGCATCGACGAGGTCATCATCGCCACGGACGACGAGCGCATCCTGGCCGCGGCCAAGGCCTTCGGAGCGCGGGCCGTGATGACCAGCGAGGCGTGCCGGTCGGGCACGGACCGCGTGGCCGAGGCGGTCAGGGAAGTGGACGCCGATGCCGTTATCAATATCCAGGGCGACCAGGTGATCATGGACCGGCAGGCCATCGGCGCCATGATCGCGGCCTTGGAATCCGGCTGCCCCATGGTCACGGTGGCGGCCCCGGCCTCGCCGGAAGATGCGCGGGATCCCAACACGGTCAAGGTCGTCATGGCTGTAAGCGGCGATGCGCTCTACTTTTCGCGCTGCCCCATCCCGTTTGCGCGTTCTTCCGGTCATTATGGCATGCTAAAGCATGTGGGACTCTACGGATTTTCCCGCGAGACCCTGCTGAAGTTCACGCGCCTGGCCCAGACCCCGCTGGAAATGACCGAGTCCCTGGAGCAGCTCAGGGCCCTGGAGAACGGCATACCCATCCGAGTGGTGCTTTCCGAAGGCAACTTTTTCGAGATCAATACGCCCGAGGACAGGGAAAGGCTGATCAGACAATGGCCCGCGTGATCCTGGCGATCTATGACCTGCTGGCCCTTGTCCTCATCGGGCCCTTGTGCCTGTATATACGCCGGCACCCTAATTTCGCAGGCACCTTGCGGCTGCGCCTGTCCCTGAAGCTTCCCGGCCCCCACGAGGGCGACTTGATCTGGTTCCATGGCGCCTCGCTGGGTGAGGTCAAGGCCGCGGCCGCTCTGATCGAGGCTATCAAGGCCCGGCGTCCGGATTGCCGCATCTGTCTTTCCAGCATGACCGCCACGGGCAGGCAGGCGGCCTCCAAGATCAAGGCCGTGGATATGATCCTGCCGATGCCGTTCGACTTGCCCTGGATCATGCGGCGCTATTTTGACAGGCTCAAGCCTAAGGCCCTGGTGATCGTCGAGACCGAGATCTGGCCCAACATGCTGGCTCAGGCCAGGATTGCCGGGGTAAAGACGTTTTTCGTCAATGCCCGGCTTTCCGAAAAGGCTTTTGGGCGCTACCGGTTGGTCAAGCCGCTTCTGGAGCATGTCCTTCAGGGCGCGCGCGTCCTGGCCATCGCCGAGGCGGATGCCGGGCGTTTCAAGGCCCTGGGCGGCCGAAAAGTGGAGGTGCTCGGCAATCTCAAGTTCGATGCGCTCACACACGTCGATCCGGCTAGGGCGGAATGTATCCGCGCCACGCTGGGCTGCGGCGAGCGGCCGGTCTTTATCGCCGGCAGCGTGCGCGAAGGGGAGGAACGGAGCGTCATGGATGCCGTCATTGAGGCGCGCTTGAAGATCCCCGGACTGTTCGCCATCATAGCTCCACGCCATCCCCAGAGCATCCCCATCCTGATCGATATGGCCCAGGCCGCCGGAATGGCCTGGGGGCTACGCAGCAAATCCAGCCAGGGCACCGAGCTCTTGATCATCGATACCATGGGCGAGCTCTTCGACCTCTACGGCGCCAGCCAGGCGGCCTTCGTGGGGGGAAGTCTGGTTCCCTTGGGCGGCCAGAATATCCTGGAGCCCATTGCCTGGGGCGTGCCCACCATCCATGGCCCGCATATGGACAATTTTCTCTGGGCCATGGATGTGGTCAAGGATTATACGATCGTTGTTGAAAACGCCGCCTCGCTGGGGCAAGCCATCGGCGCCGTGCTTGCAAACCCGGCGGAATACGCCTCTCGCGCACAGGCCGCCAGAGAGGCCCTGGCCAAGGCCCAAGGCGCCACGGCGCGCTATGTGGCCGCGATTTTGGATATACCCCGGGCATAATGAAAGCGGCGGCATGCCACTAAAGGAGAGCCGGCGCCCTTATCGTAAGTTCATGGTTACCTTATCGGTGATAATATGTTATAGTGTTATAATCTAATCGACACTGAAGACTTACAACGCAGAGGAGAAGTTCTATGAAGAAATCGATTCAGTGGTGTATCAGTATGTTGGCTGCCGGGTTGCTCCTGATCGGGCTTGCCGGCGCGGCTTGGGCTGATGCCGACGGTTTGTATACGGCTACTACGGATGATGGCGTTACACTCAAGATGCTGCGCTACCGGCCTTCGACGGATGCGCCCTTCCGCACCGACGGACAGCCGGTCCTGCTCTTTCCGGGCATTTTGACCAGCATGAACCAGTATCTGGCCCATACGCCCGCAGGCAGGGAGGACAACTATCAGGACCTGGCCCTGCCCATCCCCTTGGAGGATTGGGCCAAGGATGATCCCTATATCCAGGAGGACCATATGCGCTATTACAGCATGGCGCATTATCTCTGGTTGAAGGGCTACGACGCATGGTTCTGCAACTATCGCGGCACGGGCCACGGCGAGTTCAAGAGTGAGAAGGGCGACGACCCCTACAATCTGACCACCCTCGATGTCTGGGGCCTCATGGACACGGGTCCCTGTATCGACAGGGTCAGGGCAGTGACCGGGAAGGACCCGTTCATCGGCGGCCACAGCACGGGCGGTTTCGTCTGCTATGCCTACCTACAGGGTGCATACTTCGATCCGGCCGAGCTCAAGGCGGGATTCAAGGCCGGCTATCTCCCGCACGTGAAATCCGATCCGCTGCTGGCCGCTGCCCGCAATGCGCAGATCAAGGGATTTATCGCCATCGACCCCGGTATTCAACCGGCCATTCCCCAGTGGGCCGATTTCGATCTCATGTGGATGATCGTGGGCCTGCCGGTTTATCTCGATCTCGATGCGCTGATCACCAACCTCGTCAACCCCCTGGTGCCGGATGATCTCATAACCTTTGCCCTCGACGCGATCTTCGGCACGGTCAATACCCTGGCGCGCGAGGACGTCGAACCATATATCACCCCGTATCTGAACTTCTGGGACATGTCCAATACCGATCCCAACATCGCCGATTTCTACGGCCGTTCCTGCGCCACGAGCACGACCATGCGCTGCATCTCGGGATGGGTCGATCGCGGTGTGAATCAATGCGCCCGTGAACACTGGAAAAACGGGATAGAGAACAAGGACAAGCTCGGCGGTGACCCCCGTGCAGCCAATGACGGGTATTATTACTATGAAGACTATATGTACCTCATGCGCGTGCCGACCATCGCGGTCTTAAACGCCACGGACGCCATGGTGAACGCCGAGAATGTGGTCGAGAAGATCTTCGAGGCCAAGACCAAGCATCCGGACGATGTCTACTACGTCATCCCCGGCACGGCGCATGCCGACATACCGCTGGGGCTGAACGCGCCCTCGGATGTCTTCCCGAAAATCGGAGACTGGCTGGATCAGCAGTGCGCCACGTCGACGTCAGGTACGGCATCGGAAGACTCAAACACGAAGAGCTCCTCCAGCCAGGCGGCGGGTGTGGGATCCGGCGACGACTCCTCGGACAGCATGTGCTTCATCACCAGCGCTTCGTGCCGGTAACGCACCGCATCCTGATTCGTCCAATAAACTAACAAAAAAGCCCGCCCCGCGATCACGGGGCGGGCTTTTTTTTTGTGGGCGCCGCATGTCCACGAGGGGGATCACCTGCGTTTGTGCAGCAAATTGTGGTGCTCGGCCTTGAGGTAAAACGTTTTATAGTTGAGCCCTGACTCGCGCGCGGCCTCGGCGATCACGCCATGGTGCTTTTCAAGGAGCGTGCGCAGGTATTTCTTCTCGAACTGGTCAAGGATGCGGTCCTTGAGCTCGTGATAGGGCGCATCGTAGGATATGTCAGGTTGGACCGTCCGGGGGGATGCCTCGGCCGGGGCGCTGTTCTGCAATGCCGCGCCCAGGAACGGGAAACTCTCTATCGTATCACCGGGTGCTGAAACCAGAGAGCGCTGCACGATGTTTTCGAGCTCCCTGATATTGCCCGGCCAGGGGTATTGCATGAGCTGGTCCATGCCCGCGGAAGAAACCCCTTTGACCTTGGGATTCAAGCGTTTGCCGTACTTGAGAATGAAGTGGTTCACCAGCAGCGGAATGTCATCGGTGCGTTCCCGCAGGGGCGGGATGGTGATGGGAAAAACGCTGATGCGGTAGAAGAGGTCCTCGCGGAAGAGCTTTTCGCGGATCATGTCCTGGATCGGCCGGTTGGTGGCGCAGACCACGCGGAAGTCCAGGTCGATCTCGCGGTTGGAGCCTAACCGGGTGATCTTGCCGTCCTGCACCACCCTGAGGATCTTGGCCTGCAGCGTCAGCGGGATATCGCCAATCTCGTCTAAGAACAGGGTGCCGGTGTTGGCTTTCTCGAACTTGCCGATGCGTTGGGAGAGCGCGCCGGTAAAGGCCCCTTTTTCGTGGCCGAAGAACTCGCTCTCCAGGAGGTTTTCCGGTACGGCCGCGCAGTTGATGGTCACGAACGGACGACCGCGGCGCGTGCTGCGGTGGTGGATGGAGCGCGCCACCAGCTCCTTGCCCGTACCGGTTTCACCCAGGATCAGCACGGTCAGGTCCGTGTCCGCGGCGGTGATGATCTGTTCGTAGATCCTCTGCATGCGGGGGTGTGCCCCGACGATCTGGTCCAGGCCCTCGCCGTACTGACGGATCTGCCCTTTGAGCTCGATGTTTTCCTTCAGGATCTCCTGCTGCCGGATGATCTTGGCCAGGGCTATCTCCAACGTGTCCATGTTGAAGGGCTTCTCGAGAAAGTCATAAGCCCCGTAACGCATGGCCTCCACCGCCAGCGAGACATTGCCGAAGGCGGTCACCACCACCACGTACACGGACAGCTGCCGGGCATGGATCTCCTTCAAGAGTCCCAGACCGTCCATGCGCGGCATGCGCATATCGGTGATGACGATGTCAAAAGTACCGTCGCCCAGCTTTTCCAGGGCTTCGATCCCGTCGCTGGCCGTATCGATGATGAAGTCCGGGTGGGCATGGATGAGGGCCTCTCTGAGCTGCTCGACGAAAACCTCTTCGTCATCGACCATCAGGATGCGCTTGGTGTCTTCGATCATGGTATCATCCTATCATGGTATCGTGGTGGGGTCCAGCGGCAGGCGGATAACGAATTCGGCCCCCTGGCCGGGAACGCTTAAGACCTCCACCTGACCCTTGTGCATCTCCACCACCTTTTGCACCAATGCCAGACCGAGCCCCGTGCCGGTCGACTTGCGGGTGAAGAAGGGTTCGAAAACGCGCCCTAAGTCCTCGGGCGCGATGCCGTGACCAGAATCCTGGATACGGATCTCCAGGGCATCCACGCTGGCCGATCTGCCGGAGTGAACGAAGGTATGGCCGGGCAGGGCCAACGTGGTGATCCGGATCACGCCGCCTGATGGCATGGCATCCAGGGCGTTGTCCAGGATGTCCTCGAGCGCCTGCCGTAAGTGGATGCCGTCGGCCATGATGCGGTCCACGGCCTGGTCGTAATAGGTTTCCAGCTGGATCGCCCTGGTGTTGAACTCCGCCTCGCGATTGAATACCAGGCCGTTGATGATATTACTGATATGGTATTCTTTCAACCGCACCTCGCCGGAGCGAGACCATTCCAGGATTTCGGTCACGAAGCGCTCCAGGTTTTCGATGCCGCCGTAGACCCCTTCCAGGATTTTTTCCTGACGTTCGTCCAGGGTGGTTGAACGGGAGAAAAGCTCAAGGCCGGTCTTCATTTTCTGCAAGGGGTTGCGCACCTCATGCGCGATATGGGCCGACATCTCGCCCAGGATGGCCATCTTACGCGCCTGGGCCAGCTCGCGCTCCATGCGTTTGCGCTGGGTGACATCACGGATGATGTTCTGGGTGGCGGTGCGTCCCTCAAACTCGATCACGGCCGGGGTGATCTCGAAATCGTGCCATGTCCCGTCCTTACCGACAAAGGTGATCTCATAGTGGTCAGGCACCTTTTGGCCCCGGATGCGGCGTTCGAAGCGGTCTTCGATGATCTCGGCCAGCTCCGGCCGGACGATGTCCTTCAAGCCCATGGCGGAGATCTCCTCTTTGGGATATCCCAGGAATTCCTGAAACTTGGGGTTGGTATACTTGAAGACATGGTCCTGATAGACGAAGAACCCGTCGTTGGCCTTTTCCACCAGCATGCGATACTTCTCCTCCGAGACCCGCAGACGATCCTGCACGTCCTTGATGGGTCTGAGATCGCGGAAGATGCTGATCGTGCCCACCGGAAGACCGTCACGGTAGATGAAGGCCACCGAGAGCGAGATCGGGATGAGCGAGCCGTCCTGGGCATAGAGGGTCGTCTCCTCGCCTACGATGCTGATGGGGCGTTCGGGCGTACCCTGATTTAAGAGCGCCAAGATGCGTTTCTGCTCGCCTTTGCCCATGAATTGCTCGAAGGACACGGTCTGGTTTATAAGGTCCTTGGCCTTGTACCCGCTAACGGTCTCGGCGGCCTTGTTGAAGATGAGCACTTTGCCGTGGAAATCGGTGGCGATGATGGCTTCGCTGGAGTTATCAATCAGGCTGGCCAGGAATTCCCGGGATGATTCGAGATCCTGTTGGGTGCGCGCCCGGCCGGTGATGTCGCGCGCCACGGCCAGGATGGTTTTTTTGCGGCCCAGAGTGATCACCGAGGGGGAAATGGAAAGCACGATCTCCTGCCCTGAGCTGGTCATGATCACGGTCTCATAGCGCTTTTCAAGCGTCTGCCCGCTTTTGATCTGATCATAAAGCGCGCGTACGCCATCCAGGAGATCCGGTCGGATAATGTCCTGGAGTCCCATGTTGAGGAGCCTCTCGCCCGTATACCCGGTCATGCGCTCAAAGGCCGGATTTACATATACGAAGCGTTTTCCGTAATGGAGAAACAAACCGTCCCCGGCCTGCCTGACCATGGTCTGGAACACGGCATCGACCATGCCGGAAGCGGAAGGGTGCTGCTTCGGAGAGGTTTTACGGATGGGTGCTGAATGTTTGCGTTCCATGGATGAGCAGAATCCTCATATTTTTTCTCCCCATTATATACTATGGCATGCTGCCTGCACAGCGTTAAAAGCCTTACAAAGACTAGCCTTTGATCATGGCTACAGGGCGCAGGCGGGCCACGGTTCTGGTTACGCCCGCGCCGGACATGGTATCGACGACGTGCCAAACGTCCTTGTAGGCTTCGGGCATTTCCTCGGCCAATGTGGCGCGCGATGCTGCCATGGCATGGATATCCCGGCCTTTGAGCTCGTCCAGGATGGACCGGCCCTTGGCCTGTCGTTTGGCCATACCCCGCGAGAGCATGCGACCGGCGCCGTGACAGGCGCTCAAGAAGGTCTCTTGGGCGCCCACGTCCCCGGCCAGGATATAGGAGGCCCGGCCCATGTCGCCGGGGACCAGCACCGGCTGACCGGTGGCCCGGTAGCGCTCGGGCAGGCGCGAATCGCCGGGTAAGAGGGCACGCGTGGCGCCTTTACGGTGGATGCAGACCTCGATCTGGCGTCCTTCCCACACAACGCGTTCGATCTTGGCGATGTTATGGCAGCAATCGTAGAGCAGCTCCATGCCGAGGTGTTCGAAGCTGCGGCCGAAAATGCGCTCGAAGGTCTGACGGATGCAAAAGGTTATGAGAGCGCGGTTGGCGAACGCGAAATTGGCGGCCGCGGCCATGGCCCCCAGATAGGCCTTGGCTTCATCGCTGGCAAGATACGCGCAGGCAAGCTGCCGGTCGGGCAGCACGATGCCCTGGCGGGCGGCGGTGGCGATCATGGAATGGACATAGTCGTCGCAGACCTGGTGGCCCAGCCCGCGCGAGCCGGTATGTACCTGGATGACGATCTGGTTCTCGAACAGGCCGAAGCGCCGGGCAATAGCCTCATCCAGAATTTCTTCCACCACATCGAGCTCCAGGAAATGGTTGCCGGAACCCAGGGTTCCAAGCTCTGGCAACCCGCGCTCGATGGCGCGTTTCGAGACCATCTCCGGATCGGCGAGAGCTATCCTGCCGTAGTCCTCGTGGGCCTCCAGATCATCGGCCGGGGCATACCCCTGTTTGACGACCCAAGCCGCGCCGTGGACCAGCACCTGATTCAGGGCCTGCGTCCCCAGCTTGAAGGCCTTGTTGGTCGAGCCCACTCCGGCCGGCACGGCGTTATAGAGCCCGGCCAGCAGAATATCGCGCTTGGGCAGGATTTCGGGCAGGGTGAGCGCGGTGCGCACGCAGCGGATGCCGCAGTTGATGTCATAGCCCACGCCTCCGGGCGATACGATACCGCTTTTGCTTTCAAAGGCCGCCACCCCGCCGATGGGGAAACCGTAGCCCCAGTGAATGTCGGGCATGGCCATGGAAGGTCCCACGATACCCGGCAGGCAGGCCACATTGGCCACCTGCTGCAAGGCCTGGTCCGCGGCCAGGGTGCGTTCGATGGCCGGCGATGCATACACCAAGCCCCAGGTGCGCATGGGCGTGCGCCGTTCGATCTTGAGACGATACGGATCAAGGCGCGTGAAATGTACCGGTTCCATGATCTCCCTCTAGGTATCGAATATTATGGCGGTCTGGAGGTTATTGTCAACCTCAAGAATCGCCAGGGCATGGTAGGTGACGGCCTTGATGCTGGTTTTGATGGGCGTCATGCGGCGGGCGAAGGCGATGCGGGCCTCCAGACGTTGGGTGGTGAACGTATCGATCGTCAGACTGGCGATGCCTATGCCCTGGGATTCGATCCGGTAGCGGATCTCCTCCAGCCAGCGGATGAGCAGGTCCTCGCGGTCATAGCCCTCGACGGACAGTGTGATCTCGCCTTCGGAGCGCTGGGCTTTAGCCCCCATGATCTCGATCAGGGCGCGCGCGGCTTCGGTGAAAAGGGCGTTTATGTCAGGGGCGCGTACGATAATTCCCAGATCGGCCGTGTGATCGATGATCGTATAGGGCATGCTTTCTAGCATAGCACAGGTTGTCGAACCTGTCAGGTTCGAGGTCCGAGGGGACGCTGGATAGAAAATAAAAAACCCCGCCACAGGTGGGCGGGGTTCTTATGCCGGTAAGTGCTTACGTCAGCTCGGCTCAGCTGGACTCCAAGAGCGCCAGGCGTTTTTCTATCACGGCGAGCGGCGCGCCGGCGTGAGTGGCCTGTTCCAGGCGCTTGATGGCATCGGCGCGCTGGCCTTGTGCGATGAGGAGGTCAAACAGCAGCAGGTGGGATTCGGCGCATCCCGGGTCGATTGCCAGGGCTGCCTCTGCCAGCCGGGCGGCAAGGTGGCTGTCCTTCTGATCATACAGTTTGCGGCCGACATCCGCGCACAGGCGTGCGATATCGGCCGGCGCGGCAAGCTCGCGGTCGGTGTCCATGCCCAGACCTGTCATGAGGGCCTCCAAGGCCGCGAGCAGGTTCTCGACGTCGTCCATGGGCACACTGGTCTGAATGAGGCTGGTGGCGGCATCACGGTCAGCCTGGTTTTTTGCGAAAATTTCGTGGTGAAGCGCATGGGCTTCCGCATGATGGCCCAAGAACAGGTGAACCTTGGCCAGGGTAAGCCAGAGGCCCGGATCGAACTCCGCCAGGAGGGCACGGGCCTGTTCCAACCGATCCAGGGCCTCGGACACGCGGTCCAGCTTGAGCAGCGCCATGCCCAAGGCGAGATGCAGGCTTTTATTTCGGGACCATGATGTCAAGGCTCGGGTATATACGGCAACAGCGGCTTCCATATCCCCGGTTTTTTCCAGGGCCTGGCCGTGCTGAAAAAGGATGGTCGCGGCCAGATCCGGCGGGCAAGGGTAGGTATCAATGCGGGGAGGCAGGGACGCGGCTTTTTCGAACGCCGCGGCAGCTTCGCGATACTGTTCGGCCTGCATGCACACACGCCCATGATAGTAGTGCAGCAGGGGGCTTTCCGGATACAGACCGATGCCGCGTGCGATCTCGTCACCGGCCTGGGCGATCCGTCCCAGCCGCAGCAGACAGTCCGTGGAGACGGTGTAACTGAAGTGCAGCCAGTCTTCATGGGTGCGTTTCTGCCTGGCCTTGGAGAGATATGACAGGCACTGCTCATAATCCTGTATGCCGATGGCGGCCATGGCGAGGAAGAAACATTGGGTGGCTGTGTCTTTGCCCTCCTTGAGTTCTTCCTTGAGGATATCAAGGTTCCGCCGGGCCTTGGCCATACGCGCCTGCTCGTCATGATACCCGGTGTGTCGGATGGTGATGTCGGTGGATTCAATCCTGACGCCGCTTGCTTCCAATGCGGGCAGGATCTGTTCATGCACGCGGCCCTCGAAGCGCAATTCCTTGCAGTTGGGGATGACTCGCGTCTGAAAGCTGATGGTTTCCGGCATATCCTCGGAGCACCCGAGAATTTTCAGCATATAGGCCGTATCTTTTTCAGGCCGCAACCGGGACTTGAGAGAGACAAGCGCTTTCCCCTCCTGCTCGTCGATGCGGTCGTCGGCATCCAGCCAGAGTAGGTAATCCGCGTCCGCCAGTTCAATGGAATGGTTCCGTGCGACCGCAAAGTCGCCCACCCAAGGGAAATGCCCAATCTTTGCTCCGAATGATTTTGCCAATGCGACCGTTCCATCGGTGGACCCGGTATCCACGATACAGATCTCGTCCACCACGTCCCGGATATCCGAGAGGATGCCGCCGAGGCTCTGCTCCTCGTTCTTCACGATCATGACCGCGGCGAGCTTTGGTTTTTTAATATCGTCACGCATTTACGTCGTCCCGGCGCTTGTCGTGTTTTATGAATAGGGTAATGGTTTCCATTCTATCATGGATTCTCAGCTGGTTTTTGTTTCGCGTCGATGATTGTCTTGAGATGGGGATTGGCGGGTTGTGTCTGCTTCAGGATTTCCAGCAGTTCCGGCTTTATGAGATCGAATCTTCCCATCTCGGTGGCCGCCTGCACGAGATTTCCCAACGCATCGGGATCCTTGGGATTGATGTTCAGGGCGCTCTGGAAGGTGCTCATGGCCGAGGTTGTGTCACCCAGCTGCCACTGTATTACGCCGAGGTTATTCAGCGCTTCGGCGTTGGTGCTGTCAATGCGCAGGATCCGCTCGAATATCTTTATGGCGGTGCGGACATCTCCCTGAGAAAACCTCTCTTCCCCCCAGTTGAGCAGGATCTTCAACTGCTGCTTCTTCGTCAGCCATACCTTATACTGGTTGCCATTGACTTCGAGGATGTCCTTCCATTTTTCGCCGAAGTATTGAATGTTGCTCTGCATGCTGGCCTGATAGTCAATGGCGTTGCCCTTGAAGGTCATGCTGCCCCAGTGATGTATGAAGACGTTCCGGACAATGAGATGGCGGAAACCGGCGATGTATGAGCGCAGGCAGAAATCGTCATCCTCGAAATTGCCGTTGCCGTAACTTTCGTCCAAACCGCCGATGATATCGACGACCGCGCGTTTCATCAGCAGACAGAAGCCTACCAGACGCATGTTTTCCTGAGTCTGGCCGTCATTGTTTCTCGCCAGGTCTTGGGCGAAAGATTGCATCCGCTCCATGTCGTTCCCGTAGGGAATGTCCTCGACCAGCTGGGGCCCTGAGACGGCGTTGCTCAGTGGTCCGACCATACCGATGTCCTCGGCGCTGGTGAGAGAGGTCAATAGTCCGGCAAGCCATCCCGGCGTAACCACGACATCGTTGTTCAAGAGCAGGATATATGACCCTTGAGCAACCTCGATGCCCTGGTTGCAGCCTTTGGCAAAGCCGAGATTGCGGGCATTTTCTATCAGCGTGTACTGAACATGCTCCTGCGTCAGGCCCTTCAGCCATTCAACCGTGCCGTCCGTCGAACCATTGTCGACAAAGATGATCTCATGCGCCTCCGGCGTATGGTTCTGAATGCTTTCCAGGCATTGCTGCGTGTATTCCAGCTGGTTGCAGGTCAGGATGATGATGGATACGAGTGATTGCTGCAGGTTTTTCTCGGCGGTTACGATATACTGGTAATGTTCGGCCTCTTCGGCCAGCGTGCTCGTGTCGAGACCGGCGATCGATAAGGCCTGGCTGATCGGTTGCAGCATGGCGTTGGGATCGCCGACGGTCGTGTAGCTCATATCCGTAATGCTGTAGCCGGTATCGGCGAAGAGCTTGAGGATTGAGCTCCTGGTAAAGAATCGGAGATGGGTTCGGTCCAATATCCCGGCATCGACATAGTCCCAATTACCTTCCAACAGAGACCGGACAACGGACCAATGGCGCACATTGGGGATGCTCGCGATGATTTTTCCTGACCCTTTGAGAGGTCGGCTGATCTTTTTCAGGAAGGTTTCCGGCGAGCGCAGGTGTTCGAGAACATCGGCCAGCACGATGCAATCGAAATAGTCGCTCGGGAGATGATCTCCCTTTTCCTCGATGTCGCCCACCATGACATCGTCCAGATGGAATCTGGCCTCATTGGCGATCTCCGGTTCATATTCGACCCCCATGACGAAGCAATCCCGTTCCTGCTTCAGGGTTGCCCCGAGACGTCCGGCGGCGCATCCGACATCCAGGATGGTCCCGGCGTCCTCGGGGATGCAGGCGCGGACCTCGGGCCTGTCGAATGAGTAGTAGCGCTGGGAGCTTGCCGTTTCTTTGGACGATGTCGTTGCCTCCTGAGCCCTCATCATCAGGCGCATCATCTCATCGATGCGGTCCGTCCAGGTATGGCTGCGGATGCGGTCGACGCGTTTGCGCTGCAGGACGATCGAGTCTTGGGCCAGCGCATCCGCGATGGCGCTGACGAACTCCTGCTTGTTCCCGGCAATCGCGATATCCGCCTGGAACATCCCGACACCCGCCACGTCGGTGGAGACCACCGGCTTGCCATGCGCGAGATATTCATAGATCTTTAAGGGGTTCATGTTCTCGGTCATCGCGTTGACGGTATGCGGTACGATACCGACATCAAAATGGGCGATGTGGGCATGGAGCTCTTCATGGCGCAAAGGACCCAGCCAGTGCACATTGGGCAAGTCGAAAAGGGCCTTGACATCGCCTGCCGGCGACGTACCGATCAGCACAATGTTCCACTCCGGTCGCGTCCTGGCGACGTAACCCAGCAGGTCGGCATCGATCCTGAGCGATAAAGCTCCGGTGTAGCCGATGATGGGGCGGGCGATGTCGGCCATGGCCGCCGGCTTTGTCGGGGGTTTCTCCCGGTCGAGCAAGTCGGCGGAGACGGCATTGGGGATGTAGAACGTGCGGGGGTTGAACTGGCGCATGTCGTCACGCAAGCTTTTCGACACGCAAAAGACGATATCCGAGGCGCAGACGATATTCTTATAGCGATTCTCGATGATAAACCGTTCGGCCTCGGTTCGTGCGTATTGGCGGTGATCATCCACGCAGTCACTGACAACAAGCTTGACCCGCTCTTTTAAGGTGGCCAGGGCAAAGTCGGCGAAGGGATGCGGCGGGTAAAGCCACAAGACGATATTTTCCATGCCGCATTCCGCGATGGCCTTGTCGAGCTGGGCGCGCAACGCGGCGCTGATCTTCCTTTCGGACAGGCCGCTCAGGACATGCGGGGTGAAGAGAAAGACCCCCTTGTCGTTGGTCAGGTTGACCCGTTTCAAGTTGGTATGCACATTGTCATCCAGGCAGTCCGAGCTCAGCCGCGAACGAAGCTGTTCGAGATCGAGCGGCGGCTCCACATGCATGACGCTGCGTACGTGCTTGTGTTTGAGCAATGCCCGGGCGATGGATTCGTTGCGTCGGCCGTAGAGGCCCCAGTCATTCTGGTACCATAGCATGATGATGTCGAACGGTGAATGTTGCGTACTCATTGATAGGAGTCCTTCAGCAGGTGGATGCATTCCTTTAATTGATGATCCGCTTTTTCCATATGGCCTTCTTCATAGAACTGAAGGACAACGGAGAGCATCGACTTTGTTCGAACGAGCATTTCGGCCGTCATTCCCGTTTCCTCCCTAGTATCTTCCGTATCCACGACATCTTTTATACCAAATTCATGCAGCTTCTGCTGCGCGATTTTATGCTCTGGATCGATCTTTAGCACCATATTCCATAATCGCCAGGCCTCGCCGAAACGACTCATGAGACAGTTTATGCCGGCCAGGGCCATCAGGCTGTCCGTATCATCGGGGTAAAACCGCACGATGGATTGATACAGATCGAAGGACTCTTTGAGCTTCTGCTGCTCCAGGTAAACGCCCGCCAGGTTCTTTTGATAGGTGGCGTTATGGGATTCCAAACGCACGGCCTCCAGGAGATGCTCCAGCGCTTGTCCTTTTTGTCCCTGCCGGGAATATACGACGCCGAGGGCATTATGAACCGCAGCCTCTTGCGGTTTTTCAGCCATGATCTTCTTCAGATAGCTTATGGCCTCGGCAAATTTTCGCTTGTTCGTGAAACGTTCCACGGTTCCGGCATCGTAGGGGAGCTCTTTATAAATAAGCAGGTCGTACCTGCGCGTATATTTCTTCCAGCCATTGAGCAGGGCATCCCACTGCGGATGGATGGTCTTCAGACGCAGCAGGGAGTTCTCCTGTTTTTTCTTCTTGGCGGCCAGATGCTCGGCATTCGACGCAAAGTCATGATAGATGACCGGCTCGGGTGAATAGATCTGCTTCCTCAAGTCAGGTTCGATTTTCAAAAGCCGTAAGGCCAGATCATACCCGCCGTAGCCGAAGACGATATCGTCATCCCATCCTCCGACCGCAAAAAAAGGCTTGGCCAGGTAGGACATGTTGCCCTCAAGGTTGCCCGGCCGGGGAAAGGGGACGTCCCCGAGGTAATAGTGATCGGCCAGCCGGTTGATCACCGTATCGGTCTTCGGACGATAAACGCCCCGCACCGCAATGACGTCATATTTCTGGTGCGCCTTAAGGTGTGTTTCAACAAAGTCATGTTCGGGGATACCGTCATCTTCCAGAAAGATAAGGATCGGCGCCTTGGCAAAGACCGATCCGATATTTCTAGCCAGATAGGCGCCGGTATTGCTTCTCAGGCGCACATAGGTATCGATGAACGGTTTTAAGGGCTCGAACTCCCCGGCTTCTCCGCCGTTGTCTACGAAGATGAGTTCGTAGTTTTGATCACGCTGTTTATCCAGGATTTGGAAATTTATCAGGTTATCCGGATGCAGGCGCCAGGAGATGACGATGATTGAGACGGCGGGGGATTCAACGGTATTAAAGGATTGTGCCGACTCAAATTGATCTGCATACCGCCCCGTCTTGCTTTGCCAACCCTTTTCCTCAAGCATGCCCTCGATAGAGCGTATCTCCTGTGGATTGCAGGATTGGGTTATCCTTCGATAATTGGGATGTCTCTTTGATAAATGCAGATCAAACAAACATTTGCATTTGTCGAAGGGGCATATTACAGGCCTTTGGAAAAAACCGATAGGGTCTTCATCTTTGAAGATATTGGGCTTATGCCCTTTGGTTTTCCTAAAACAGGTCGCGGGATCAATATCGCCATTGGCATTGATACAGAGCGATTCAATGCCCGCAAAACACTCGAATCCATTGAAACCGTTTTGATTGTGGGCAATGAGTTCATTCGGGGATATATCCAAGCACTCAATCGTCTTGTCTTGCCTCAGTAGCTGAACGTTCAATGACTTGATCTCAGATTCATGATAGTATGCTTTCAGCCATGCCAGATCCTGATCTGAATAATTTTTATCGGGATTGGCCGAGACGTCTCTGATCAATTTCAGATCTATGGTTAGCTTATTAGTCCCCATCCGTAAAAGGCTGTCGTACAATACTTGAACGGTATCCATATATTCCGGATGCGCCAAGATTTGAACCATGATTGGTATTCCCTTGTGAGTCAGGTGGTGTACATTGGCAAGAAAACGATCTTTATTGGCGAATTCAAAATGATACGACGCCGCAAAATGGATGTAGTCCAGATAATCGGCAAGGGACGATACTACTTTGTCAAAAAATGACAATGGCATGCTTAGGTTGGTTATGGTAGTGATATAGGCGCGTTTCCCGAACGTATCAAAGATATGTTGGAGGAACTCGATGTAGTTGGGATGAATGGTCGGTTCACCGCCGGTGAGGGAAAGGCGGATATTCTCCTTCTTTATGAGAGAGAGTTTGTTGACGGCCTCTTTCAATGCCTCGATATCATGAAAATAACCATTCATATTGTCTTTCACGGAACAATAGGTGCATTTATAATTGCATCTTCTGGTCAGCAACCAATTGATCTTGGCGTTATTAACCATTGCAGGTTGATGTGTACTGATCAGCTCCGATGTGAGCAGTAATCCGGCAGGTGTTTGATGTTCCCTCGCAATGAGGACGGGCGCAACCATATCCACCTCGAGGATACGTTGAGTGCTACATGTCGAATCCGCTACCCCCTCGTCAAGGGATGACCTTTGTGATTGTCGATCCCGTTTCGGGATAGCATTGACCGGGTTATCGTATGGACGGGCGTCTTCAGCGTGATCTCCGACCTGTTTTGATCTTGCCTCGAATCCTTTCAGGATATCCCGTGGCCAGTGAACACCCGGCCGTATCTTCACATTCTTGCATCTCGCATATTCCAGGAACCTTTCCAGAGCCGAGGCAATCGGGGGGCTGAGATGGTCTCTGATATTGATGTCCACATCCACCACGATGTGCTTCACCCTTGATGCGACACATAAATCGACAATCGACTCAATATCGTTAACGTTTTCTTCCTGCATAATGATCTTGACGGTGACATTGCCGTTTGTTTCCGATGCATACCTCTTGATATTACGCCAGACGATATGAAAAAAGTCCTTCCCCTTGATCTGTTTATACGATGTTTCATTTCCGGCATCAGGTGTTAATGTTAACCTGATTTTGTTGGCATTGATTCCGGAAGCATATATTTCTTTGTATACCGTGCCATTTGATTGTACGACGATCTTGTAATCCTTGTTCAGCAAATAGAGGATCAGATCGTCCATATCTTTATTGATGGAAGGTTCCCCGTTTCCGATATAGAATGCTGCTTGGGGATCCAAGAGACCGCTCTCTTCCAGCTTCCGGATCGAATCGATAATGATTGCCGCTTTGGTAGGTTGAGCATGGCCTTTCTTTTCAACGTAGCCACAGTAAGCACATCGTAAATTGCAGGCCAGGAGATGGTTCAGAGTGACATGAGTGATAGTAAAGCGCCAGTCCTTGCGCCATTGTTTCTCCATGATCTTCGGACATGAGGCGCACCCTCCGCACTCGCCGTTCATCCTCCTGAGGATGATCGCCTTTTTCTTCGATATCAGCTCATCGATGCTGATGGGGGCTTGCGACAAGTCCGCGAGTATCCCTTCCTCCTTGATGTACTCAGGGTAACAGCAGGTATAGACAAGATTGTCGTAATAAAAGGCTGCCGCGTTTTCCAAATAGGTACAGCTCTTGTATTCTCTCGATAAGGGTTCTTGGCCCTCTGAAGAGGAAGCACTCTGGTCCGGGATCTCGTGCGTTAGAGAATGAATCTGTTTCATTTCACTGCTGCCGGTGTGAATCGTGGCTTTCATTGGTTTCAACAATTTTCGTAGCCGTTTTTCAGTCGCCTCATCAATAATATCGGAATAATCAGTAAAAATGCCATGGATCATGTTTCCATACTCACTGCCATCAGATCCGGCGATTTCTTTCAGCACTCTTTTAAAACGCTTGACTGCCTCAACTTTGAAGAAGTCGGCGTGGTCATGATTGCCGATCCTTTTGTAGTAGCGATACATCCACGCGCGGGTATTGCCGTTATGAAACTGCTGATTCATTTTGTCCAGGCTCGACCAGACCGCCGCCGAATGTTTCCGGTACACGGCATCGGCGATGTCGGGCAGATACTTGCCGCGGCCGAAATTGCCGAGCAGGGAGGTAAGGAATTTGTCGCCGTTACGCACCTTAAGGTATTCATCGGGGATTTCTTTCAAAACGTTGCGATAGCAGATCGTAAGGGTAAGAACCATTTCGCCCCGAATCAGGTCATCTTGTGAAAAATCGATCTTCCGGTCATCCGACAGCTTGGAAGATTCTAGAACCGCGCCTTTCTCATCGATTATCCTGGCATTGTGATAGCAGATGACATACTCCGGATTGGCTTCCAGAAACGCTACCTGTTTTTGCAGCTTGTGAGGATCCGTCCAATAGTCGTCGCCTTCCAGCAGTGCGATATAGTCTGCTTGGGAACTTGTCAACATTTGCAGGAATTTCCTCTCCTTGCTGAGAAGCCCGCGGTTCTGTGTATCCAAGGCAAGTTTTATCCGGTCGGGATATCTGTCCTGATAACGCCGGAGAATTTCCTGTGTCCCGTCGGTGGAGCAATCGTCCGCCACATGGATCATCATGGGAAAGGTTGTTTGTTGCATCAACACGCTGTCGAGAGCCTGCTCGATATAGGGTTGATGATTGTATGTCCCGATGATGACATCTACGCTGGACATCCTAATCCTCCCACTTGGCGCAGCCGAAACCTGCCTGTCCGAATCCGTTCCCATTGTAGAAGAGATACTTGGTATCGTCGATCGCAAGTACGGCGGGGTACGTCTGCATCTTCGAATCCCATCCTTCGCGGGAGAAGGTGATCCCCGCTGCAGAGTCCAGGCGGTTCCAGTGCACGGCATCGCTGGATTCCGCATAGCCTATGCGGTAACTGCCCGATCCATCCCTGAAGTCTACGCTCCCGCGGTAGGTAAACCACATTTTATATATGCCGGACTCAACGATGACTGCGGCCCGGGCATTCGCTTCATCATCGGTATGGGGCTTAATACAGGTTACATTGTCGCGCTGCCACGTAATGCCGTCTTTGGACTGGGCATATTTGATGACATACAGTGGTTCCGGCACATCATTCACCGTAATCCATCCCGTACCTGATGTGTACCACATGTGCCACAGGGAGGGTGTTTTGAGGATACAGGGCGTAATTGCGAAATAGGGCTCATGGGCGGTGCGGTCCAGGATCGGTCCCTCAAAGGTTTTTTCGAATGACCATCCGCCATCTCTGCTCACTGCCAAACCGACGGCATTGCTCCAGGGAACGGTAACCCTCTTATTGTATCCGTTATAATATAAATAGATATCATCGCCGTTGCGTACCGCGCTGACGACCAGCGTCCCGCTGTCGTCAAATGTGCCTATCTTGCCTAACTCCAACAGGGGTTGGTTGTGGACATACAAGAGCGCGGACGGGTCTGAACGATCGAAATCCGCAAAGCATATCCTGCTCTGACCGTTCCCGTCACGCCCACAGTAATAGACGCGAACCCTATCATCCATCAACAAGGGCGTCGGCAACATTGCATGGCTTTTCAGCCACGGTATGTGCTGACTCTTTATATCGAAGATCATGCCGAGCTTTTTCCATGCCATAGGGTTTACCTCACAGCTTACAATCTCATGCCGAGGGACCAGAAATCCATCTTCCACCAATGCATCCGGTGATACCCCTCTATTTCCATACCGTGCCGTTCATAGAAATGCGTCGCCTCTTGCGTGGATGCGGTCAGCTTGATCTTGTGGCATCCATATGCCCGCGTCCAAACACAGGCTCGTTCGAACAGTGCCGCCCCGTAACCCATGCCACGAAACTGCGGAGATACGATCAACCAGATTATTGTGGCAACGCCGCCTTCCGGCCGCGCAACCAGCAGGACCCCGGTGATGTTCCCGTCGTGTCGCGAGCCGAGGAAGAGGGTCGATTCCGATCGCGTTTGCGCCGCCTTTTCCATGAGGTCACGATAGTTCGTCAGGGCTTCCTTTGGCATCCCCAGCTCACCCTGGGCGACATCGCTGACCAGCCGGAAGGCATCTTCGACCTCAGACGGCAGTATGGGGAGGATATCAAGCGTGCCCATTGGCCTTCCGATACACGTAGATGGTGTATTCATACAACCCGTAGTCCATGCGGATGACGATATGCCTGCTGCACTTATCCACGAGGAATTTGACGGCCCGGTCCAGCGGCCAATGAAAGAGATCACGTCGTCGCCAGTCCACGTGGCTGCTCATGACATTAAAGGCAACCCCTTCGGAGCAGGCATTAAAAGCGGCCTTGATCATTCTGCAGGCATAGGCTTCCATGTCCGCCTGGGTAAGTCTCAGCTTTTCCGTCAAGACGCCGTTCATAATGATGTAATCGGCCGATCGAGCCCGCAAAGGGCGAAGTAAGATATCACGCACCTCGAAACAGGCGGACGGATGCCTCCTTCTGGCCGCCGCTACCATCTCTCGTGAGAGATCAATACCTCGATATGTTGCAGGGTCGAAGAGCCGCCTTGCTTTCAGCCGGTCTATCAGAAGACCCGCGCCGCATCCGATATCGAGCAGCGTCGAAGAGCGCCTCGCCTTGGGCCTCATGACTGCCAGCATGACATCGAACCTTGTCTTCAGGTCGTGCGCGTCCGGCCAATCCATGCCTGCGTGCGTGGGTCCATGCTGAAGAAGGCACCGTTCATAGTGCTTGACGATATCCGTGTATTCGTATTGATCCATATCGCGATACCCCACGTCACGCCGCCGGTTGGGCGTCACGGTTTTCTTTCCAATAGGGTGGGAAATAGTCGTGCGCATCGCTTGCCTGGCGATATTTCATCAGGTAGGCGTACTTGTCCTGATCGAAGACCTGCCGCAGGGTCTGAGCGCGAACCGGCCGTCCGCCGAAGCGGCGCTTGAAGGCCTCCAGGCTGTCACCCGGCCGCACCCCCCCGCCGAGATTCAGGAATGGGACCGCCCTTCTTTTCAGTTCCTTGATTGCCGCCCAGAGAATGGTGCGTGAATATTTTCGTCCTTCAGGGGTCGCTGCGTTCAGATAATACTCAGCGCCGTGCCGGGTGTAGAGAAAGAGTGACACGGCTTGGATGGCGCCATCGCATGCCGCTCCCACCAGGAGCGCATACTGCATGTTTACCAACATCTCCATGGTGGTTTGTTTGAAATAGTATATTTTCGAGGCCTGTACCCGTTCCAAGGTCTGTGGATAGAGCATAAAGAGCGCGTGTTTGAGTTCCTCCGCACCGATGATGATTCTAAGGCCATTATCCTTTTCGTCGCGGCGCAGTTCGTACCGGTGGGTGCTGTGCATGTTCCGCCAGAGATCTTCCTCGGACAGCGTAAGATCAATGCAAAAGAGGGCATGCGACTCGATGATGCTTTCCTCCCTCCCATCAGGGGAAATCCTGCAAAGCGGGTGCTGCATGATGAACGCGGTTACCATGCCGTTTTCCCGCCAGAAGCGCTCCCAACCGCCGAGCGGTGCGGCGTTGTCGCCTAGCATCTCGGTTGAGAGGACTCCGCCGAATCCATAGGGGGAGACGATTTCACGATAGCCGTCTTCCTTGGAGCGCACGCTGAAAGGGCAGATGATTTTCCGTTCCCCGGCTGCTTCCCAATAGAGTGCCGTATCCAAGTGGGATGATTCCGCCATGGCCAGGCAGTATTCCCATGTATGGGCCGGTAGGTGCCGCATATCCGACAATGCCTGATTCCAGGCATCGGGTTGCGAGAGGGGGATAATCTGATGTCGCATGTTGGTTTACTTGCTGACCTTGCCGTCGCAACAAACTATGACAGGATGCGGCAGTTCAGTTCCTGCGCCAGCACCCGGGCGCGCAGCTCGATAATCTCCGGGGGGATCTTGTCTGCCATCGTTGACGCCAGCGTGCCGGGCCGATCTTCATAGCGATTCACCGTGACCTCAAAAAAGCTCATCGCGGCGATGAAGCGCTTCGTCTTGGAATAATCATCCTCGGTCTCGCCGGGAAACCCGACCAGGAAGCTCGTGCGCAGGTTGATCTGAGGTGCCCGGTCCTGGATCTCTTTCAGCACCGATCCGACCTCCGCCGCCGAATAGCCACGCTGCATGCTCTTCAGGATCTTGTCCGATCCGGACTGAATGGGGATGAACAGTTCCTTTACTTTATCCTGATGGGCGATCAACAATGGGAGGATTACTTCGCGTTGCTCTACCAGCCACTGGGGACAACAATCAATAATGATAAGTTGATAGTCCTTCTCGATGGAAAATATCCTTCGAAGCAGTTCGCTGAAGTCTATTCCGATATCCTTGCCATATGCCCCGGTATCCTCGGCAATGAGTTGGAACATCTTGTAATTTTTTTGGAGACCTTCCTGGAAGTCCTCGATGATCCTTTCGGGCGCCCTGCTGCGGAGCCTGCCGGTAGCAAATTTCGTGGCGCAGAATGCGCAATTGCTGAGACAGCCGTCCGCGATCTTGATATTGTAGTAGGGGATTATCTTTCGCCCTTGTTTTCCGTCTATGAAGTTTTTGAGAAGGTCGAACATGCGGAACGTTTTGACCGATGCCGCCAGGAACGACCCGTTCATGCCGTAGCGGTGGAAAAGCCACTTATATAGCGTGGATCGCCGACAGTAGGTGCGGGCCATGAGGTAGTTCGTGATATCCTTGTTGTCCGTCACGCTGTCGGGTGAACCGACCTCGGCGAAGGGCTTGCCGGCGTTCACCACGGCATCGAACCCATCCAGACGCCCGGATGGGATAAAGATGAAATCGCCCAAGGCATTGATCTCCCCGGGATTGATTTTCGGCAGGCACCCGGTAACAACGATCCGGGCGCCATGTTTGCGCTTCTTCGCCGCCGCCGCAATCGCTCTTAATGAATTGATCTCGTTGAGCTTCACGACGCCGCAGGTGGCCACGATGATCAGGTCGGCCTGTCGCATGCGCCGCGTCATGCGCCAGCCGTTCTCGACCAGATACTTCTCTATCTGCATCACGTCCAGCGCCCTTCGAATACATCCCGCATTGAATAAATAGAAGGTACTCATCGCGTTCCCTATTTCAGACAAGTTCATACTGCGATAGCAGGTTGATCGTATCAGCTCGTGAATTGTTCATCAGCACATCGATGATTGACAGATGGGGGATGAACGGCTCGGCCGTCTGGTGGTATCGCATGGCGTTCGTCTTGAGGAAATGGAGTCTGATGCCCTGCCGGGAGAATTCTTCCCTGTCGTACAGCTCCATGCCTCCGATGGGGTTGATATATTCATCGGCGCCTTCCTGGTTGCAGATATCGAGGATCTTGTGGGCGGCCTTCAAGGTGTCATTGTGATAACCTGACGATGTCGGAATGATCTGTGTGCTAAGGCCCAGATAATCGTTGATTACTGCAAGGCTATGGCGGATCAGATCGGTGATATGGGTTCCTGCGCTGTCGATGATTGCCTCAATCAGTGAGTACGCTTCGGTAAAATTGACCGCTCGATGATAGCTATGGCGAAGGGTGTTCATGAATTTTTCCTGCCAGGCGGTATCCGCGGCCAGGCAGATGTCTTTGATGATTAGATTTTGAGATGCATGTTTAAGCGGCACGCTGAACATATGCTCCTGACCGTTCACGATGATCCTGTTCCGGTTGATCCAGCCGCGGGTGATGAAGTTCACCGTATCTAAGAGAACGAATTTATCGACAGCATTGATCAGCTGGAAATAGCCTATGTAGGGAAACAGATAGGGCTGCATGATGGCGAGTTTCAAAGAATGCCCACCATTACTATGCCATGTGTTCAAACAATGTCTGAATGGATATAACAGACTGTTTATGCTTCATTAATCATTTTATCCTGTTAAATCATCATCTCAATAGCGCACAGTTTTTAATCAGATTTCTTTGCCAATCCCCAATTAACATCTTTAAGTTCATAGCATTCATAATTCCTAGTAGTGACGAGTTCCTCAAGCACCATTTTTACCGCAGGCGTGTTTTTCTCTTCTTCTGAGTATTCGCTATATGTATCTTTCCCTTCTTTCAGGGACTTCTGATAGGCCGGGGATTTATTTATTGTCCAGTTGAAGTCATCAAAAATTATTATTCCACCTGGTTTCAAAAGTATATCTATTAGGAAGAAGCCTAAACCAGTATTATCCCAAGTGTGGGCGCCGTCTAGATAACAGAAATCGAATATTGGTTCATTTGTGTCTCGTATAATTTTGGCTAATTCCCATGTGAACGACCTTTGGCAGAAAACCGTAGTGACCCTGTGGGATAGATGGTAATCATTAAGAAGTTGTATAATGTTTGGATCTCTTTGCCGGGCACTTTCCAGATCATAAGTTGTCAAATGGCCTTCACCGATTTCTTCAAAGACCGAGGCTATCAGCACGCTGCTCTTCCCGTGGTAGAAGCCGATTTCCAAAGCATTATTATAATTATTATCAACTATTATCTGCCTTATGATATCTATCTGTTTGTATTTCATGTATGGAATGTTTTCCAGCTCTTTGCAGATATCTTCGGTGGATTTCATATTGTCTCCCTTTAGGTTATTTATGGTTTCGGCCTGCTTGTGATGCAACCGAGAGATGTCTTCCCGCTTTTTGTATAATTCTTCTGTTGCCGCCCCGTCGACCACCAGTTTCAATAGGAATGATCGTATCGGATTTGATGATATTGATGATCTTGGTAGCGTCGTTCAATTTCAGATCCGGGTATATCGGCAGACAGAGAACTCTTTGCGTGATTGCTTCAGCAATGGGCATATTGCCGGGTTGGGAGGACTCCAGACCCTTGTACGTCGGAAACTGACTGATCAATGGATAGAAATATCGTCTCGTGAAGATATGCTGCTTCCTTAGGTCTTGATAAACCTCGTCTCGAGATCTTCCGAAACGTTCTTTGTCGATGAAGATCGGGAAATACTGGTAATTGTGTCGAACGCCCGGGATGTCTTCAAGCAGGGAGATGCCCGGTATGCCTCTGAGGTGCTCCCGATAAAAATCCGCAATGCGACTTCTTTTCTGGATGGACTGATCAATATATTTCAATTGCAGCACGCCCAGGGCGGCCTGGAACTCGTTCATCTTGGCGTTAATCCCCGGGGCCACGACGACGGTCTCGTCGGCAAAACCGAAGTTCTTCAAAAAATCGATCCTTTTTTTTGTGGTTTCGTCATGACTGATGATAGCGCCACCTTCAAAAGTGGTGAATACCTTGGTGGCATGAAAGCTCAGCACGGACAGATCGCCGAAGTTCAGGAGGGATGTCCCATTTGCCGTGACGCCAAAGGCGTGGCAGGCATCGTAGATCACTTTTAAACCATAGATGCCGGCAATCTCCTGAATCCTGGCCACATCGCAGGGATTGCCATAGACATGCACCGGCAGGATGGCCGTTGTCTTGGGCGTAATGGCCGCTTCGATCTTCTGTGGGTCGAGGTTATAGGTAAGCGGATCGACATCGCAGAATACCGGTTTGATGCCGTTCCAATGCAGGGCATGCGTCGTGGCGACGAAACTGAAAGGGGTCGTGATCACCTCACCGGTGATGCGCAGGGTCTGCAGCGCACTGATCAGGGCCAGGGTACCATTGGAGAACAGGGAGACGTATTTGACGCCGAGATACTCCGCCAGTGAACGTTCGAACAAATCATGGTATGCGCCCTTGTTGGTGAGCTGCTTGGTCTCCCAGATATGTTCGAGATACTCCTGGAATTCTTCCAGCGGCGGGAGAAAAGGCTTGGTTACATAGATCGGATTATTGTCTTTCATGATCGTTCCCATATATAGAATACTTCATCATTATGATTCTCCATGCACCGCCCTGTTACCCGGTTTCATGTGTATTGCGGACAGGCTCCGCCCATGCGGGTGAATATCCCAAGGCATCCATAATCCATGAAACACCATGCATCGACCTTGGTTTAGCAAGATACATGCCTCATGCTGAATTATATTATAACTAATTGATATTAAATGGTTATGATATTGCGGGAGAGGGGTTTAGTCAATTATTTGACTTGCCAGCGCCGATATTCCGCTGTTTTGATTCAAACAAATCGCGGGGCAAAGTTAGTGGTCCAGAGGCATCGTGGTATTGTCTTGATGAGGGGTGCGATAAAATTCTTAAAAAAAAACTTAAGTGATCTCGAAAGCTGACGATAGGTGAATAAGCACAAAAAAAATGGAAGGAGGTGAGGTACCGGGGTACGGCTTGATCAGGACCGTTAACCTGATTACAACATAAAACACGACCAAGGATGGTCGAAAACAAAATCAAGGAGGATTAGAACTATGGCACTTCGTATTAACACCAACGTAGCAGCAATCAACGCACATCGGCAGTTACTCGGCACGGAATCCAAAATGAACGCCAGCATGGAGAAACTCTCCAGCGGTTTCCGCATCAACCGCGCGTCCGATGACGCCGCCGGTCTGGCTATCGCCAACAGGCTCCGCACCAATACCAAGTCGCTGACCGTTGCATCCCGTAACGTGACCGAAGGCAAGGCCCTGTTGCAGATCGCCGAGGGTTCGGCCAATAAGGTTGAAGACATCCTGGAACGTATGAAGGAACTGGCCACCCAGGCGGCTTCCGCCAACACGTCGACGACCGACAAGTCCAAGATCAACGCGGAGTTCGCGGCCCTGAAGAGCGAGATCACCCGTATTGTTGACGATACCAAGTATCAGGGCACGGCCCTCTTGGACGGCAACTTCTCGGGTACCTTCCAGGTTGGTTCCACAAACACAAGTTCGGCCCAGATCAATATCAGCATCAGCGCCCTGAGCCTCACCAGCCTTGGTCTGAACGATGCCGATGATATCGTCGATACCGCCGCGCATGCCCAGACGGCCCTTACGTCGATCGACACGGCCATCGATACCCTGGCCACGGTTTTGGGTAACATCGGCGCCGGTATGAACCGGCTCGACTACACCTATTCCAACCTGCAGGTGCAGATCGAGAACTTCTCCGCCGCGGAATCGGCCATACGCGATGTCGATATGGCCTCGGAGATGGTGACCTTCACCAAGAGCCAGATCTTGATGCAGGCAGGTACGGCGATGCTTTCGCAGGCCAACATGGCTTCACAGAACGTGCTCTCTCTGTTCGGCTAATACCAGTCAGCAAGATCAAGGGGGAGGTCTCCTCCCCCTTGAATCCATGACTGAAAGGCGGGTAAGGCCATGAAAATCGAAAACATCAACACCGTAACAGCTGATCCGATCCGGATTGGTAGGGTCGGTGTAGGGTCTCAGGCCATTGCCCAAGCATCGACCTATCAGGACAAGGAAATCAGGCAAGATCGTAAGACCCTTCAGAAAGAAACGCGACCTACCGAAGAGATCAAGAAAGAAACCGAAGAGATTAAGAAGGGTATTGAAGAGATCAACAATCAGCTCGCGATGATGAACCGATCGATACAATTCAGTGTCGATGAGAGTTCGCGGGATATCGTGGTGCGAGTGGTTGACAAGGAAAGCGGCGAGGTGATCAAAGAATTGCCGCCGGAAAGCATACTGAAGCTCCGCGAGCGCATGGCGCAGTTATCCGGGCTGATGGTGGAAGAAGAATTGTAGGCTAGGGTGCAGGCCCCGGTGATGCCCGGACGGAGCCGGCACCGGTTTTCGGAGCGATAGGGAGAGGCTATGGCATCGTCAATGTATATTTCAGGACTGGCATCCGGACTGGACTGGACCAGCATGATCAGTCAACTCGTGGCGGTGCAGCGTAACCCCATAACGTTGCTGGAAGATAAACAGAGCGCACTGAGCGAGAAAAAATCCGCCTGGAGTGATGTCAATACCAAGCTCTCATCCCTGAAAACGGCGGCCGCAGCCCTGTCATCAAGCGAAGATTTCGATGTTTTCAGCGCGACCGCTACGGTAAGCGGCTCGAGCAGTGATGTTGAGGACCTGTTGAGCTATGCCGTAGGCACCGGAGCATCGGAAGGTTCCTATACCATCACCGTCAACCATCTGGCCACGGCCCAGAAAAGCGCCAGCGGTACCTTCAGCTCGACGAGCGAGGACTTGGGGATCTCCGGCGATATCACGATCAACGGCCAGGTGATCAGCATCGCTGCCACGGACAGTCTCTCGGACATCCAGGGTAAGATCAATGCCCTGAACACCGGGGAGGACCCTCTCGGAGTAACCGCCTCCATCCTCAGTGTGTCGGACAGCGATTACCGCTTGACCCTGACTTCCAAGACCACCGGCCTGACGGGCTTCACCTACAGTGATGGTACGGGCTCCCTGGCGATGACCCAGATCGTGGCCGGGCAGGATGCCGAGATTCAGGTTGACGGAGAGAACGGTTTTACTATTACCCGCAGCTCGAATACCATTACCGATGTGATCAGCGGCGTGACCCTCAACCTGGTAGGCGCTGATGAAGGTGCTACCGTTACGCTCAATATCGGTCGCGATACTGAAGGCGTCAAGGAAAAGATCCAGGATTTCGTCGATGCCTACAATGATCTGATGGACTACATCGCCGAGCAGAACACGGCGCCCGGGGAAGACGAAGAAGCCAATCCGCTCTATGCCGATGTATCGCTCCAGACGATCAAGAGTACGCTCAGGAGTGCCATCCTGTCAGAGGTCAGCGGTCTGGATTCCACCCTCGATCACTTAAGCTTGATCGGCATCAATATCGACAAAACCGGTCAGCTTTCCATTGATGATGATACACTGGACGGGTATCTGGATACGAACTTCGAAGACGTCATGAACCTCTTCGTGGCACACGGGACGAGCTCCAGCAACGATCTGGCCTTTGTCTACTCCGGGAATGCCACGGCCGCGGGCGACTATGAAGTTGAGATCACCCAGGCGGCCACCAAGGCCACGGTCACGGGCAGCGCTTTTGCCGGGACGCTAAGCGCAGACATTACACTGACCCTGACCCCATCCGGCGGTGCGGCCCAGAGTATCACGCTGAGCGCTGGCTCGGATCTCGATGACATCGTGGATACCATCAATGCGGAAAATACCTCGGGGATCGTCGCGCAGAACGATGGCGGTATGCTCAAGTTATCGAGCAGCTCCTATGGGAGTTCCGGAAACTTTACCGTCTCCGGGATCAGTGCGGAGCTGGGTGTCGCGGATAGCACCTATAGCGGGATCGATGTGGCCGGCAGAATCCGGCTTGAGGGGGCTTCCGAATGGATGACCATGACCGGCCTGGGTCAGACCTTGTCCGGTGATGACGACCAGGATGTGGAAGGTCTGGTGATTAGCTATACCGGGACCTCGACCGGTACCTTTGACTTTTCGTACATCCAGGGTGCGGCACAGAAGCTCGACAATGCCCTTTATTCCATGACGGACAGCGTAGACGGATATGTGGCGGGCAAGCAGACATCGCTGCAGAACCAGATGGACAATCTCGATAAAAAGATCGAGGACATGGAAGTACGCCTGACTAGGTACCAGGAGATGCTGACAGCCAAATACACGGCCATGGAGACTATGTTGAGCACCCTGCAGAGTACCCAGAGCTGGCTGGAAAGCCAGATCAGCAGCCTGACCAGCAGTTGATGCCATGTCCAGGATCAGATACGAGAGGGCATCCGGCTTGAACGCCGGATGCCTTTTTTTGTTATGGCTGTCTTTGGGGAAGGATGGGGTATATGTGTTGGCCTACCCGTAGAAAGATCTCGCCGTCCGGGCTTTCCTCCATAGCCATGGCCAGGAGGTAATAGGCCGGTCGTGACAGGCGCACCGGCATGCCGCCGGGCAGTTGCGTATAGATGATGTTGTCCCGGCCGATGGTGAGTGTGGATGGATCGAGTGTATAGGTTTGCCCGCCATTGAGAATCAGGGTGAACCCTTGGGTGTTGTCCCCCCGCAGCGTCATCACGACAAAGGGCGTGTCCTCGACCTCCACGTAGCAGATCTCGTGGCCGAGGACGATCCGGTAGCGGCCGTCGTCACAGGATTCGAGCGCCTCATAGAAGGTCCGTAGAACACCGGGATTAATAATCTCCTGCCCCTCGTAAAACCAACGTCCCTCGTAGTCAATGCGGATGCGGCACCAGGGGGTGATGTCGCGCATGGGCTCTTTTTCCATGATTCCTCCACTATCCATCGCCATGCCATAATCTATATACGCACTATGTTCCGGCATGCAAGCGCAAGCTCACTGAGAAGCCAGGGGAAAGAAAATTTATAAAGCAAAAACAAATTGACATATCAATCAACTTTGGCTATGCTTAATCTTATGGGAAAGAACGATAAGCAGGACTTAATAATCGAAGCGGCTTTGGCGGTTTTCAGGGAAAAGGGATATGCCAATACGCGTATGGCTGATATCGCCAAGCGCGCGGGTGTCTCCTACGGGCTGGTGTATCATTATTTTGGGAGCAAGGATGTGCTGTTCGATGTCATCGTGGACACGTGGTGGAACAGCGCCCATGCGATGTTGGACGCTCAGAAAAATCCCGGCATCGATTTCGAACAGAAGCTGATCAACATTATTCGCTTCTTTCTTGATACCTATGCCAACAATCCCGACCTCATCACTATCTTCGTGACCGAGGTTTCGCGTAGTTCGGTCTATCATACTCCCAAGGGTCTGGCTAATTTCCAAAAGACCTTCAAGCATTTCGAGGATATCATGGGCGATGGCCAGAAGTCGGGTTTCCTGCGCAAGGATATCGGCACGCATTATCTCACCTATATCTTCCTGGGCGCCATCGAAGCCTTTATCTCGGTTATGGTCTTGGGTAAAGAGCCCATGAGCGCGGAACGCGAACGGCGTGCCATCAACAGCATCAATCAGGTCTTCCTGAATGGGGCGCGGGTGAAGGCGTAATGCACATGAAGGGTCAGCTGCATATCCACACCACATTATCCGATGGTCGGCTCACCCCGCAGCAGGCGGCCGATACCTATGCCGGGCTCGGTTATGACTTTATCGCCATCTCCGACCATGACCATCTTTTGAAATCCAACTACCGCCGATCGATTGAGGACGTGCAATCGCATATGCTCGTCCTTTTTGCCATTGAACGGACGATTGGTACGCGCTGGGGTTATGTGCATGTCACCGAGATTGAGGGCGAAGAGGAGACGCTCTATACCTTCAATCACCCTAGCGATTACGGTTTTACCATACGCCAGACCCTTGACTGCATTGAGGACGTTTCGCGCACCCTGCGCGTAGACGCGGTGGAGGTATCGCATCACGGGTTCTATACCCCGGATTATGACCGCGATGTGATCCCTTTTCCCAAAGTGGCAACCGATGATTCGCATACGGCCCAGTCCTGTGGACGGGCATGGGTGGAGCTCGATTGCGAGCGCACCAAGGATGAAATCATTCGGGCCATCAAGCGCGGGGAGGCCAAGCCCTGTTTCGTCAAGGGCGGCACGCATAAACAAACGATAGTAATTGCCTGAAGCAACTTTGCCCAGGCCTGAATAATACTGAAAGAAGGAGGAATGCTACCGATGAGAAGGGTTGCAATCTGTGCTGTGGCCCAGCACAAAATTGAGCCGGATATCTGGTACAAGAGGTTCCAGGGCATGCTGCTGGATATCCTCGAGGACATCCAGGCCCAGACCGGCTTCACGTTCGATGAGGAAAAAGGCGTCCACGATATCATCACCAATTCGGATGACTTTTTCGATGCCCGCACCATCTCCAACAACGGCGTGGCCGACGTAGTCGGCGCGCATTACCGAGGCGAAGAGAAGATGGCCCAGGACGGGCTGAACGGCCTCGGTTACGCCATGGCCATGATCCAGTCCGGGCATGACGATGTCATTTACGTAAACGGTCACTGCAAGGAATCGCAGGGAGAGAGCCGCAACATGATCGCGAACCTCTCCTATGACCCGTTCTACTGCCGTGCGGTAGGGCTCGACTTCCTGGGCGCCGCCGGTCTCCAGGCCCGCGCCTATGCCGAGAAGTCAAAGATCACTGATGAGCAGCTCGCCAAGGTCGTGGTGCGAGCCCGGCAATGGGCGGCTCGCAACCCCTACGCCATGGACGGCAAGCTCCTGGATATGGGTGATGTCCTGTACTCGCCCATGCTCTGCGACCCGATCCGCATGCTGCACGCCTATCCGGTCTCGGACGGCGCGGTGGGAATGCTTCTGTGCAGCGAGGAACGAGCTCATGAGTTCACCGACAACCCGGTCTTTATCACCGGCTTCGGCAACTGCATGGACAGCTATTTCCTGGGCGACCGTGATCTGGCCAGCAACTTCGCGCTCAAAAAGGCCGCCGAGCGCGCTTACAAACGAGCCGGCATCAAGACCCCGAAAAAGTCCATCAATTGCGTGGAGCTCATGGACTGTTACGCCTACCAGCAGCCGATGTGGCTGGAAGGCCTCGGCATTGCTGACGAGGGCAAGGGCGGGCAGTTTATCGACGAGTTCGGACCCGCCAAGTACAATGTCAACCTCTCCGGCGGACATCTGACCGGCACGCCGCTTATGTGCGGTGGTCTCTACCGTGCGGCCCAAGCGGCCTTGCAGCTGATGGGCAAAGCCGGCGAGCATCAGGCCGCGGATGTCAACTGTGCGGTGGTGCAGAGCACGACCGGCGGCGCGGGACAGTTCCAGACCGTGCTTGTTATGGAGAAATAGGAGGTTAGAAAATGGCTAAGAAGAAAAATTATACTGCGATTGTAGGCATCGGGCAGACCGAATATTCGAGCCACAAGGAGTATCAGAACCAGGTCGAGATGGTCAACGAGGCTGTTCGCGCCGCCCTGGCCGACGCACATATGACTTTGGACGATATCGAGTGCGTCGTGCACGGCAACATGGAGCTCTTTGAGATGACCCACCAGCCCGATCTCTGGCATACCCTGGGCAGCGGCGCCTTCGGCAAGGAAGAGATCCGCATCACCACCGGCGGCACGGTAGGGGCAACGCTTGTCTGCGCGGCCGATTCGCTCGTGTCCTCGGGCATGTACGACGTGGTCATGGCCATCGGGTTGGAGAAGCTGCAGGAAGGCAATACGACCGGCGGCATCACCAACATGGCCGATCCATTATGGTTCCGTCACCTGCAGACCGGTGCTTTGACCGCCACAACGGCCACCATGATGATTGAAGAGTTCGGCGAGGAGCGGGCCAAGAAGGCCGCCATGAAATACCGTATCATGATGGACAAGCACGCCTGCCTCAACCCCAGAGCCCACCGTCGTTTCGGCCTTGAGTACGATCAGGCCGACGACCTCATGAACACCTCGCCCAAGCTGGTCGGCGAATTGAGGCTCATCCACATGTGCTCGCAGTCGGACGGCTGCTGCGTCATGATCTTTGCCAGCCAGAAGCGGGCCAAGGAATTCACCGACAAGCCGGTCTGGATCCGCGACCATATCACCGTGCACCGCGAGGAGAGCTTCAACTGCTTCGGCTTTGAGCGTCCGCCCATGACGCATCGCTATGCGGCCGAGCGGCTCTTCAAACGCAACAAGGTCAAGAACCCGATTGAGTACTTCGACGTCTTCGAGATGTACGATCCATCGGCCTGGTGGGGGCTGGATTGGCTGCGCGAATTCTTCTCGCTCAAGGGCGACGAGCATATCCGGATGCTGGAAAACGGCGAATGGGATTTGGACGGCAAGCTGCCGCTCAACCCTTCGGGCGGTGTGACGGCATCCAACCCCATCGGCGCCACGGCCATGTGCCGCCCGGCCGAGGCGGCCTTGCAGATCCGCGGCGATGCGGGACCACAGCAGCTTAAGCGTGAGGTCAAGCATGCCTTGGCCAGCGGCTTTGGCGGGACCATGTGGACGGTCCTCATCATGCTCGAAAAAGATTTGAACTGGTAGGAGGGCAGAACAATGGCAGAATATTTTGGTTCCAAAGTAGAAGACATTTTCAACACCATGCCCGAGCGATTCCTGCCCGAAGGCGTCAAGGGTGTTGATGTCGTCATAGGATACGATATTACCGGCGAGGGCGGCGGAAAATGGTTCATCACCATCAAGGACGCCGCCTTGAAGGTCGAAAAGGTGGGTGAACTGCCCAAGTGCTCGGTGACGATCAATACCGACGCGGAAGGATTTGTCGGCGGCGCTTTAGGCAAGATCGATACCGGAGAGGCCTTCAGCTCCGGCCGTCTGAAGGTGGCCGGCGATATCACGGCGCTCCTGAATGTGCTTCCCAAGGCGTTCACTCCATTCCAACCGGTCGTGCGCGCCAAGGCGATCGTCGAGAGCATGCCCGAACGCTTCCGTGCCGACAAGGCCGAAGGCGTAGACATGAAGATCGGCTACGATCTCTCCGGTCCCGAAGGCGGGGCCTGGACAGTGGTGATCAAGGATCAGACCTGTACGCTCAAGGAAGGGCTCGACGCCGATGCCACGGTAACCATGCGCATGGCGGCCGATATCTTCGTGGGCTTGAACACCGGCAAGGTCGACCCGGGCGCCGCGTTCGGCGGCGGCCAGGTGAAGATCGACGGTGACATGATGGCAGCCGGCGCGACCGCCAAGTTGTTCAGCAAGTTTGTGGTGGCCGGAGCCGAGGAAAAGAAGGGCGAGGAACTTATCGTCCTGAAGTTCCTGCCCAAGATCAGGCAGCGTTTCGCCTCGGGCACCCATCTGGGCATGTGGTTCCACGGGCTCAAGAATAAAAAGATCTATGCCTCGAAGTGTCCGGTGTGCGGCCGCACCCAGCTTCCGCCGCGCGAAGGGTGCGCGGTGTGCCGCGTGCGCTGCCCGGAATTCATCGAGGTGGGCCCCAAAGCCACCGTCACCATGATCGATACGGCCTACTATGCCAGCCCGGATCCACTCACGGGCCATGTGCGCCAGACACCCTATGCCGCTTTATTCCTGGTCATGGACGGATCGACCCCGGGTGAGAGCTTCGCGCATGAGCTCAATCCCAAGGACATCAACCGCATCAAACCCGGCATGAAGGTCCGACCGGTATGGAATGAGGTCAGGACCGGGGGGTTTGAAGACCTGCTGTATTTCGAGATCGATGATTAAGGAGGCTTTGACCATGAGTGTAAGCGCAAAAAATGTAGATCTGACCCATTGCTTCGTGGAGGAGGGGAGTCTCTCCCTGCCGGTACAGGCTTTTGCCGGGCGCGTGGGATCGAAATTCATCATATCGCTGCGGGATCAGAATAAGATCCTGGGCGTGAAGTGTCCCAAGTGCGACAAGGTATACTGCCCGCCGCGCGAATACTGTGAAAAGGATTTGACCAAGCTCGATGAGAACTGGGTCGAGCTGGCCAATGAAGGCGTCATCACCAACTTCACGGTGGTGAACTACAACGACAAGCACCTGCCGCGCAAGGCGCCTTATTGCCTGGCCATGATCAAGGTCGACGGCGCCGACACCCCCATTGTCCATATCGTCGAGGGCGTGGAGGTCGAGCAGGTGAAGATCGGAATGCGTGTCAAGGCGGTCTATGCCAATGAGACCACCAATACGATTCTTGATATTGATCATTTTGAACCGCTTTAAATCGTAAAAATTAAGCGAAGGAGGGGAAAATGGCTGATAAATCAAAAGTAATCATTGCAGCAGCACTGTCGGGGGCGGGAACCTTCAAAAACCAGAACCCGGCCGTACCGTATACCAAAGAGGAATTCGCCGACGAGGCCGAGAAGTGTTACAAGGCCGGCGCCGCCATGGTGCATGTGCACGCCCGCCAGGAAGACGGCATGCCCACGCACGACCATGCGCTCATCAAGGCCACGCATGACGCCATCAAGGAACGTTGTCCGAACCTGATCGTAAACTTAAGCACGGCCGTGGGCATGGGCAAGACCCCGGAACAGCGCATCAGTCAGCTTGTCTATGTCAAACCCGAGATGGGCTCGCTCAACACCAACACCATGAATTTCTCGATCGTGGACCGCAAGTCCGGTGCCGTATTCGTGGATTATGTCTTTGAAAACACCTTCACCATGCTGCAGGATTTCGGCAAGGCCTTCGAAGAGAACAAGGTCAAGCCCGAGCTCGAAATCTATGACATGGGCGGTCTGGATAACACCCTGTTGATCATGAAGCAGGGTTTCTTCTCCAAGCCCATGAACTTTAACTTCGTGTGGGGCGTGGCCGGCGGCCAGTCGTTCCGTCCGGATGCCTTCATCGCCCTGAAGAACGCCCTGCCGGAAGGCGCTAATTTCACGTCCTGCGGCGTGGGCACCGACCAGTACCCGGCCATTACCATGAGCTGCCTGTTGGGCGGGCACATGCGTGTCGGTCTGGAGGACAATACCCGGCTACCCAACGGCGAGCTGGCCAAGGGCAGCTACGAGCAGGTCGAGGTAGCGGTCAAGATCGCGGCCGCGCTCGGACGCGAACCTGCGACACCGGACGAGGCCCGTGAAATGATGGGCTTCCAGAAGAGATAGTTGTTTCGTGTGGGTCGGCCCGTCAAGCCGGGCCGACTCTTTGCTTACGATTTAATTGCTAAAGGAGGTAGTTCCATGAAACAGAACTTAGGACAGATATTCCGGTCTCAGGCTAAGAAGTACGGCAAGCGTCTGGCGGTTGAAAAGCGGATGAATGGCGTTTGGCAGGGGATCAACTGGGAAGAGTATTACGAGAATGCCAAACAGGTCGGTCTCGGTCTGTACAGCCTGGGTGTGAAAAAAGGCGATCGCGTCTCGATCCTGAGCACCAACCGCTTGGAATGGGTTATGTCCGACATGGGCATTCTGGGCATCGGCGCCGTCACCATCCCCATTTATCCAACCGTGCCGGCCAGTGAAGTCGGCTACATCAACAGCAATTCGGACGCTCTTGTATACATCGCCGAGGATAAGTCCGCCGTAGCCAGGGGACTTGAAACCATGAAAGAGTGCCCCCTGCTCAAGAAGATCGTGGTCATCGATACCAAGGGCGTGGACATGTCTAATGACAAGCTCATGACCTTCGATGAACTCAAGAAGCTCGGCCGGGACCTCGATGCCAAAGAACCGGGGCTGTTCGAGAAACTTACCGACGCCGTGGTCGTCGATGACCTGGCTACCTTTGTCTATACTTCCGGCACCACCGGACATCCCAAGGGCGCCATGATCACGCACAAAAATATCCTGGCGGTCTTCGATGCCCTGGATAAGGTAGTTCCGGCCTATGATACAGACGAGACCGTGCCCTTTTTACCGCTCTGCCATGTTTTTGAACGCATGGCCGGACATCTCTACGGCATGAAGGTCGGCATCACCGCTCACTATGCTCAGGACTTCAATTCCATCGTCGAGGATATCCAGGCCAAGAAACCGACCATTGTCCTGGCCGTCCCGCGGGTTTGCGAAAAGGTGTACGCCAAGGTTCAGGGCCAGGTGAAGGAACAGCCGCCCTTGATGCAGGCCATCTTCCGCTGGGCCACCAAGATCGGGGCCCAGGTCAGCCAGATCAGGGAAAAGAAGCAGCCGTTGCCGCTCCTGCTCGATCTGCAGTATCGCGTGGCGTTCCAGCTGGTTTATAAGAAGATCGGCAACGCACTGGGAGGCCGCGTGCGCTGGATGACCGCCGCCGGAGCGCCCTTGTCGCGCGACATCGCCGATTTCTTCAACGCCGCCGGTATCTTTGTCATCGAAGGTTACGGCATGACCGAGTGCTCGGCGCCCGCGACCTTGAACACCATCACGGATTACAAGTTCGGCACCACCGGCAAACCGATCCCCTGTAACAAGGTCAAGATCGCGGATGACGGCGAGATACTCATCAAGGGTGATAATGTCATCCAGGGTTACTGGAAGATGCCCGAGCAGACCAAGGAGGCCTTTACCGATGACGGCTGGCTCATGTCGGGCGACATCGGCCATATCGATCAGGACGGTTTCCTGGTCATCACCGACCGCAAGAAGGATCTTATCATTACCGCCGGCGGCAAGAATATCGCCCCGCAGAACATCGAAGGCATGTTCAAGCAGGACCCGCTCTTCGAGCAGGTCGTGGTGATCGGCGACAATCGCAAGTACCTGGTTGCGCTTTTCAACCTCAACCACGACGAATCGGCGCGCTTGGCCAAACAGGCTGGCATTGCCTTTAGCAAGCCGGAAGAGCTGTTCATAAATGATGCCTTCAAAAAGGTCGTGGACAAGCATATGGAGGAGCTCAACAAAAACCTGGCCCGCGTGGAGACCATCAAATATTATCGTATCCTGCAGAATACATTCTCGGAACAAACCGGCGAACTGACCCCGTCACTCAAGGTCAAACGCAAGGTCGTCATGAACAAGTATAAGGATGTGATCGAAAGCATGTACCCTCCCGATGAGGCGTGATCCCATACCCAAGCCACCCTCATTCCGTGGGGCGCGAGCAATCGCGCCCCTTTGAAAGGGGACGATGGAATGCGCGACGTACGTATCCGCGTTGCATGGGTAGAGAAAGAAGATCGCGGCATGGAGGGGAGCAATATCTACTAAGGAGGAAACTGTGAAGGTTTTAGAAGAAGGAAAAGGCCGGCTTTTCACGGATCCCGATCCGGATAAGGCCCGTGAGTTCTTCCGCCACAAATCGCGGAAGCTGGAGAACAAGCTCATGCCGCTCAAAACGGCCATCGAAAAGTTCGTGCACGACGGCGAATATCTGGCCATCGGCGGATTCGGCGCCAACCGCACGCCCATAGCGGCCTGTCACGAGATCCTCAGGCAGGGACGCAAGCACATGGGCTTCGCCGGACATACATCGACGCATGATTTTGAGATTCTGTGCGCGGGTGAGGTATTCGACAAGTGCGATATCGCCTATATCATCGGGCTGGAAGCTCGCGGTCTGTCGAACTGCGCCCGCAAGTACATGCAGAGCGGCAAGGTGGAAATATCCGAATGGACCAATTATGCCCTGGCCGCCAGGCTACGCGCCGCGGCTGCCGGTGTACCTTTTGCCATCACCCGCAACATGATGGGCACCGATACCTTCACCTACAGCGGTGGCAAGGTTGTCGAATGTCCCTTCACGGGCAAGAAGTTCGTCGCTCAACCGGCCCTCTACCCCGACATCTCCATTATCCATGTCCATGAAGCCGATATCTACGGCAACTGCCGTATCAAGGGCATCATGGTCGCGGATGATGACCTGGCGCGCGCATCCAAGCACGTGATCATCACCACCGAGAGACTCGTGCCCAACGAAGAGATCCGCCGTGACCCCACCGCCACCCGCATCCCCTACTACCTCGTAGACGCGGTGTGCGAGATCCCCTTCGGTGCCTACCCCGGCACCATGGCTTATGAATACTTCTCGGATGAACCTCATCTCAAGGAATGGCTCAAGGCCGAAGAAGATCCCGAGAAATTCAAAGCCTTCCTCCAGAAGAACATCTACGAATGCAAAGACCACTACGATTACATCGAATTGAACGGCGGCATCCACAAGATGAACGAGCTGCGACAGAAGGAGCATATGCTGCATAAGGAGGTGAACAATGGCTGATTACAACACCATGGAACTCATGATCTGTGTTGCCTCCCGCGAGCTCGATGACGGCGCCACCGCCGGAGTAGGCACCGGCGCTCCCTGCGCCGCGGCCATGCTGGCTCAGAAGGTCGGTTCCCCGAACTTGATTATCATGTTCGAGGCCGGCGGCATCAGTCCTTTGTTGCCGGAGATGCCCATCTCGGTCGGCGATTCGCGTACCTTCTATAAGGCCCTCATGGCTACCAGCATGGGCGAGATCATGGAAACCTGTTCCCGCGGTTTCGTGGATTACACCTTCTTAGGCGGCGCCCAGATCGATATGTACGGCAACCTCAATTCCACCAAGATCGGCGGCGAGCACCAGAAACCCAAGGTAAGACTGCCCGGCTCGGGCGGGGCCAACGACTTCGCGAGCTTCTGCTGGCGCATGATGGTCATGACCCCTCAGGACTCGCGGCGTTTTGTGGAGAAGGTTGATTTCGTGACCACTCCGGGCTGGATCAAGGGCGGCAATTCCCGCTACGAGGCCGGTCTACCGCTGGGAACCGGACCGTACAAGATCATCACCAACATGGCGGTCATGGATTTCGAGCCTGAGAGCAAGCGTATGCGCATCATATCCATCAACCCCGGTTACTCACTGAAGGATGTCCAGGATAATTGCGGTTTCGAGCTCCTGCAGGCCGCCAAGATCGTCGAGACCAAGGCTCCCACCGAGAACGAGCTCAGAATCCTGCGCGAAGAGGTTGACCCATACCGCATTATCATTGGCCGTTAGGCCTAAAAAGGGAGGTTTTTTATGGCTAAACGCGTTGGAATAGTTGAGGTGGCCATGTTATCCGGGGCCGAGACCAAGGACTACTTCCTTGACCAGGTCTTTCGGGTAACCAAGGAGGTCATCGACAAGGCCGGCATCAGCCGCGAGGACATCGGCACGGTCATCAGCGCCTCTACGGATCTCTTCCACAGCGGGCAGTCTTGTGCCAATGCCTATTACTGGGATGCCGGGGCGGCCCTGCTCAAGAACGGCAGCCGTCAGGACGGCGAATCTCTGTTTGCCTTCGCCTATGCCGCCATGCGCATTTTAAGCGGCAAGTTCGATACGGCCCTGGTGCTCGGCGTTTGCAAGGGTTCGGAAAATCCTGAAAACGACATGCTCACGCACTTCTATACCGATCCCTTCTATCAGCGGCCGATCGGCATCAACGAAACCAGTGTGGCGGCACTCCAGAAACGCCAGTACATGGACCGCTGCAAGATCACCCAGGAACAGTGCGCCAAGGTTGTGGCCAAGAATCTGGGCAACGCGCTCAAGAATCCCTATGCGCACGTCAAGAAGCGGGTGAGTGTCGAACAAGTGCTCGGCAGCCCCCTTGCCTATGATCCGCTCTTCAAAATGGAATGCGGCCCCAAATCCGAAGGATTTATCGCCATGCTCCTGGCCAGTGAAGATAAGGCCAAGAAACTTACCAAAACTCCGGTCTGGCTCAAAGGATATGGTTCCTCGATGGACAGCTTCTATCTAGGCGACCGCGACCTGATCGAGGGCCAGCTCCCGAACGCGGCCAAGCGCGCGTATGCCATGGCCGGGATCGACAAGCCGCTCAAAGAGATCGACATGATGGAAGTGTGCGAACCCTATGCCTTCCAGGAGCTCCTTTGGTACGAAGACCTGGGTTTGTGCAAACGCGGTGAAGGCGGCAAGCTGATCGACAAGGGTGTGACCGCCATGGACGGCAAGCTGCCGGTTAACCCCTCCGGCGGCGTACTGGCCAATAACCCTTACATCCCCCGGGGACTCTATCGTTTGGCGGAATGCTTCCTCCAGATCAGGGGCCAGGCCGGCGAGCACCAACTCGACCGCCCGGTCAAGACCGCGCTGGCACACGGTACGCACGGCTTTGCCGGACAGTGCCATGCCGTGACCATCATCGGGGTATAGGAGGATATCATGGCAAGACCAGTTGGAATAGTTGGATCAGGACAGACGCACCACGGACGCAGGTTCGATGTGGCTTATCCGGAACTCGTCAGTGAGGCCGTTGAGGCGTGTCTGAAAAATACCGGTGTTGATCCCAAGGATATCGACGGCGTCGTATATGGTTCCATGCCGTCCATGATGGAAGGCGTGGCGCTGACGCACTTTTACTTTGCGGACGCCCTGCGTTCGGTTGGCCTGCCCATACTCAAGACCGAGACCTGCGGATCCACGGGCATCTCGTTGGCCATCACGGGTTACTACTGGATCGCCTCAGGCATGGCCGATCTGCTTCTGATCGTGGGCAGTGAAAAGATGAGCGAAGGCGACAGCCAGACCACCATGACAAGCATTCTCGAGCCTTTCTACCAGATGTACTTTATCTCCGGCGCGCCCGGTATCTTCTCGCTGCAGTCGCAGTCATGGGCCGAAAGATTTAATATTCCCGCGGAAAAGGTACGGGAAGCGGCTACGCGTCTGTCACTCGATCACCATAACGACGCCTTTGACAACCCCTACGCGCATATCAAGCAACGGCTCACCGAGGAGCAGATTAATACCGCACGCGTCATCACCTACCCGATACGGCTCTGGGACGTATGTCCGAACTCGGACGGCGCCTGCGCCATGATCATGGCTTCCGAGAAGATGGCCAAGAAGCTCGCCAAGAAACCAGCCTGGGTCAAGGGAATAGGGTATGCCGGCGATGAGTACTGGTTCGGCGACAGCGACAAGGTCATGTGGCAGACCGCCATACAGGCCTCCAAGCAAGCGTATGCCATGGCCGGTATCAAGAACCCGCGCAAAGAGCTCGATGTGGCCGAAGTTTACAACCCGTTTACCTACCAGGAGATGCTCTTTTACGAGTGCTTTGGATTCGCCGAATTCGGCAAGTCCTGCGATCTGGTCCTTAAGGGGACATTCTCGCGCGACGGCGAGCTGCCATGCGATCCGTCGGGCGGGACGCTGTGCACCAACCCCATCGGTGCCACCGGTCTCATCCGTGTGGCCGAGGCCGCCATGCAGGTCCAGGGGCAGGCCGGCGATCATCAGATCCCGGGCGCCAAGACCTCACTGGCGCATGCCATGGGCGGCGTGGTGCAGTACAACGGCGTCATGATCCTGGGTTCGGAGAAATAGGAGGAAGCCATGAGCAAGGAATTCAAGACATTCAAGAAGGTCGTTGAGCTCCCGCACAAGTACGGGGCAGGCGCCACCTTTACCGCTTTCTATGATGGGCTGCGGGAAGGCAAAATCATGGGAACCAAGTGCCCGGAGTGCGGCAAGGTGCTGGTGCCCGGCCGCAGCATGTGCCCGAAGTGCCATGTGTCGATCGACAAGTGGGTCGAGGTCAAACAGAAGGGGACCATCGTGACGTGGGCTCAGACCGATCAGGAATTCTTCGGCAAGCCCTGCGAAGGTACCTATACCGTGGCGCTCATCCGGCTCGACGGCGTCGGGTGTGATTTTCTGCACCTCGTAGGCGGCAACCTCAAGAAACTCAAGACCGGCGCCAAGGTACAGGCCGTGTGGAATGACGTGAAAAAAGGCCACATGCTCGACATTAAATACTTCGAGCTGGTGTGAAGGAGGCAGCCATGGAAAAGAAAATCGAATTTGATGTGATCCAGGACACGTTGGCAGTCCCCTATGAGTTGGCCTACGGCCCAACATGGACACGGTTCTTCGAGGGGTTCCAGCAGGAGAAGATCCTCGGTTCGCACTGCCAGGAGTGCGGCAGGGTACTCGTGCCGGCGCGTTCCTATTGCCCGCGCTGCTTTGTCGAGCTCAATGATTTTGTCGAGGTGTCCCAGGAAGGCACCCTGATGGGCTGGGTCCTGACCGACTATCGCTATTACGGCATGCCCACGGAGCCGCCCTTCGTGAGTGGATTTATCAAGCTGGACGGTACGGACTGTAACTTCCTGCACCTTATCGGCGGCATCGACCTGACCGACCCCGACGAGGTGCGCCGCAAGATCAAGACCGGTATCAAGGTGCGCGCGGTCTGGAATAAGGACAAACGCGGACAGATCATGGATTTAAAATATTTTACACCTATTAAATAGGAGGGATCATGGATTTCAGACTTACTGACGAACAGCGCATGTTCCGGGAGAGTGTCTACCGGTTTGCCAAGGAAGAGATCGCGCCTTTGTGCGAGGAAGCGGATCTCAATGGGGAGTTCAATTTCGAAGTGTGGAAGAAGCTCGGTTCCATGGGCCTCTTGGGCTTGCCGTTTGCCGAGGAATTGGGCGGCTCCGGCGCGGACATTGTTTCGTGCTGCCTGGCCGGCGAGGCCTTGGGACATGCCGGAGTGGACGGCGGACATATGCTGGCCTTGGGCGCGCATACCTACCTGTGCGCCGCCACGCTGAATCATTTCGCAACACCCGAGCAGAAGAAGAAGTACATCCCCAAGCTGGCCAGCGGCGAGTGGATCGGCTGCATGGGCCTGACCGAACCGGGCGCCGGTTCGGACGCGGCCTCCATGCGCACCACGGCGGTCAAAAAGGGCGACAAGTATATCTTGAACGGGTCGAAGACCTTCATCACCAACGCACCCATCGCCCAGGTCATGGTGGTGTATGCGTCGCTCGACAAGAGCAAGAAGCACGAGGGCATCACGGCCTTTATCGTGGAGAAGGACAATCCCGGATTTTCGACCGGCCAGCCCTTCCATAAGATGGGTTGCAAGTGCTCCACAACCTCGGAAGTCTTTTTCGAGGACTGCGAGGTACCTTTGGAAAACTGTCTGGGCGGCGAGTTCAAGGGTTGGAACATGGCCCTGTCTTCGGTGGAGTGGGACCGTTGCACCTTGTTGGCACCCTTCCTGGGTTCGGCTATGTTCGCCATTGACGAGTGCGCCAAGTATGCCAATGACCGCGTGCAGTTCAACCGCTCCATCCGCGAGTTCCAGGCTATCCAGCACCGTATTGCCAATATGCGGCTCTTTATCGAGGCTTCCAAGCTTGCCATCTACCGCGTGGCGTCATCCAAGGACAACGGGCAGTTATTGAACCCGCTCCTGGCGGCGGTGAACAAGATGTATGTGGGCGATCAGGGCTGCAACATGGCCACGGACGCGGTCATGATTCACGGCGGCTACGGCTTCATGCATGAATACCCGGTGGAGCGCAACTACCGCGACGCACGTCTGGGCACGATCGGCGGCGGCACATCAGATATCATGCGCATGATCGTTTCCAGGATCATGATGATGTAGGGGAGGGGAGAAACCATGATAGATTATGAATTGACCGAACAGGAAAAACAGATCAAGGCCAAGGCGGCCGAGCTGGCAATCAAAGAGATCGCGCCTCTTGCCAAGGCACTCGATGAGGCGCCCAAAGCCGAAGTCTCCGCGCTCATGAAAAGCAATCTGAAAAAGCTCGCCCAAGCCGGCGTACTTGAAGCCGGACTGAACGATGGAAAAATCGATCTGATCAGCGCCTATGTGGCGGGAGAAGAGATCGCCAAAGCCTGTGCCGCTACCTATATGAGCGCGCGCGCAACCAGCTTCATGGCCGGCGGCGCCATCACGCTCTTCGGCACGGCCGACCAGAAGAATGCCTACCTGCCGGGTATTAAAGCCGCGGATTTGATCGGCGCACTGGCCTACAGCGAGACCGATTCCGGTACCGATCTGGGCGCCGTATCCGCCACTGCCGTATCCGAGGGCGGGACATGGCTGATCAGCGGGACCAAGGATATCGTGCTCAACGCCCCCATCGCGGATATATTCCTTGTACTGGCATGGACGGACAAGGCGGCCGGGTTGGAAAAGGGTTTAAGTCTCTTGATCGTCGAAAAGGCGGCTGCCGGTTTGACGGTAGGTGCTCCGCTCGACACCATGGGACTCCGCGGCGCGCCGATCGCGTCCCTGACACTCGACAAGTGCGCGGCCAAGGCTATCCTGGGCGGCACGGCCGGTCAGGGATATGAGCAGGTCACCAAACTGCTTGAAATGGGACGTGTTACGGCCTCGGCCCTGTGCGTGGGCGTAGGTACCGCCTGCATGGAAAAGGCCACGGCCCAGGCCAAGGCCCGCAAGACTTTCGGCAAGCCCATCGGCGCCTATCAAGAGGTCGGTTTCAAGCTGGCCGACATGTTCACCCAGAACGATCTCGGCCGAACGTTGGCCCTGCGGGCAGCTTGGGCCTTTAACGAGGGCGAAAGCGATGCCCCCATTCTGGCGGCCTGCGCCAAACTTTTTGCCGGCGAAGGCGTCACCTTGGTGGCCAACCTGGCCATGCAGGTCTTCGCCGGGCACGGCTACCTCAAGGGTACTGATATCGAAAGGCTCTACCGCGATGCGCGTTTTGGCGAAATCTGCGAAGGCACCACCGAGATGATGCGGGTGACAATCGCCAAGCCGGATCTGGACCGGTTTGCGCGCAGGTAGAATAATCGACCGCATTGTAGGGGCGACCGCAATACGGCCGCCCCTACCTGCGAGTCGTTTTATTTGAAAGGAGGAAACATGGCGGTTGACAAGAAATTTATCGGGAAGAAGTACGGCCCCATGACCTATGAGATCGGCTGGGAAAAGGGCAAAGAGTATGCGCGGGCCATCAAAAACGAAGATCCGCACTACATGGACAAGGAGTTCGCCAAGTCCACCAAATACGGCGGTGTCATCATCCCTCCGACCTTTGCCGTAGTATACTCGGGGCATCTGTGCATGCCTTTTTTCATGGACCCGGAATTAAAGCTCGATCTGATGATGTTGGTGCACGGTGAACAGGCCTTTGAGTTCTTCGATGTGATTCGGCCCGGCGACGTTATCACCACCGCGGGCGTGATCTCCAATATCGAGAACAAGGAGAAGTTGGACACGGTTTCTCTCGAGGGAACCAGCACCAACCAGCACGGGAAAGTGGTCTGCAAGGCGACCTATACCTTTGCGATCAGGAAGAGGGGCTAGATAATGGCAAAAAATATCAAGGAGATGAAAATCGGTGATGGTTATACGGCCAAGGAAGAGGTCGATAAGTATCGTACGATCTACTATGCCGGGGCATCAGGTGATTTTAACCCCATCCATATCGATCCCGAATTCGGGCAGATGGTCGGCCTAGGCGGCGTGATCCTGCATGGTCTGTGCACGCTGGGCTTCGCGGCCAAGTCCATCACGGATTGGACCGGCGACCCCGGGGCGCTCAAGAAACTCAAATGCCGCTTCGCCAAGCCGGTGCATCTGGGTGATGTCATTACCACTGCGGCCCAGGTGACCGCGGTTGAAGGTCAGCGCGCCACGCTCGAAATCAAGGTCACGAACCAGGACGGCGTCGATGTGCTCACCATGGTGACCGCCGAGGTGGGTGAATAGTTAAAGACCGCAACAAGACATGCAATGACAGGAGGTCTTTACATATTTTTTGATCGTATGGTATGAAATATGTGTAGATGAAGACACCTACCGGAAGAACCGGCAGGTGTCTTCATCAATGCCGTTTCGGCAATGTCATGAATTCAAGGAGGAGACCATGGGTATCACTCCGCATGAGATGAACGCGCTTAGACGCGCATCCATTGGAGACATGCTCATGCGAACGGCCGCCAAATACCCGCATAAGGCCGCCTTCGTATTCCGCGATCAGCGGATCACCTATCTGGAGTTCAACGCGCGGGTCAACCGTTGCGCGCACGGGTTGATGAAACTCGGCGTGCAAAAAGGCGACCGCGCCGCCATCCTGTGCCACAACTGCGACCATTTCCTGATCTTCTGGTGGGCGCTGATGAAGCTGGGTGCTATCATCACACCGCTCAACTTCATGCTTAAGGCCGAGGAAATCAGATACATCGTTACACACAGCGCACCCAAGGTTTTTTTCGTCGAGGACAGTTTGGTCAAGGGTGTTGTCGAGATAAAGGAATCACTGACAAGCGTGCGGCACTTCGGTTACATCAATCTGAGCTCCATCGAACCACCGGCAGGGTGGATGAACATCGCGGCTTTGTGGGATAAGGATTGTTCCGACAAAGAGCCCGAGGTCGAAATCCATGCCGATGATCCGGCCACCCTCCTGTATACCTCGGGCACCGAATCACTTCCTAAGGGAGTGCTCAACAGCCACCTCAATTTCTACATCGATGTCATGAGCGCCTTGGCCGATCTGGGTGTCCGGAAGACCGACATCGTCATCGGCGGCATACCGTTTTATCACGTGGCCGCCATGTACCTATGCGTTTCCTTTGTCTGCATCGGAGCCACCTCGGTCCTGGAGTATGCCCCCAACCCGCAGGAGATCCTCGATCTCACCGCCCGTGAGAAGGTTACCCTGTGGGTATGGCCGCCGGCGCTTTACGCGGTGTTGCCGCATCTGCCCGAATTCGAGAAGTATGATTTGAGCTCGCTGCGGACCTGCATTGTGTTCGGGGCCCTGGCTGCCCCGGAGGTTTTAGAAAAGTGGAAGCGTCTCATCCCTGACGTCGGTTTCATGAATTACTACGGACAGACCGAGATGAGCCCCTTAGGCACGACCTTGACGTCAGAGGAATTCGGAGACAGGCCGAGCTCCATCGGCCGGGCGAACATGCCGCTGAGACTCAAGGTCTTCGATCCCGACGACCGTGAACTGCCGCCCGGCGAAGTCGGTGAGCTCGTGGCGCGGGGGCCCTCCATCATGCTCGGCTATTACCGGGATGCCGAAAACACACAGAAAACCTTCCGGAAAGGATGGCATCATACCGGCGATTTGGTCAGGATGGATGAGGAAGGTTTCGTTTATTTCATTGACCGGAAAAAGGATATCATCAAGAGCGGCGGAGAGAACGTCTCGTCCCAAGAGGTGGAGGCGGTCCTGTTCAAATATCCCGGCATCGTGGATGCCGCGGTCATCGGCCTGCCCGACCCCTATTGGTCCGAGGCCGTTACGGCCGTGGTCGTACCCATGCCGGGGTGGGAGATCACAGCCCAGGATATCATCACCTTCTGCAAACGGGAGCTTGCCCCATACAAGGCGCCCAAGCGTGTGGTGATCATGAATGCCCTGCCGCGCAACCCCAGCGGCAAGATCCTGAAAGGTCTGCTGAGAAAACAACTGAGCACCAATCCAAACTAACCAATCCGTTTTTAACTGACGAACTCTGCCGACAAGCGAGATCGGATTGAGATTTTCTTCTTTTTCCACCCTTATTTCCTTGAGGGTCTCAACCGATATGTATTATGACAGACAGCATGAAGAAATATTGGATCCCACTTACAATGCTTTGGTTTGTATTGGTGGCGGCTTCTCCCGAGCCTCAATGGACCCTCCATACCGTGCAGCCGGGAGACACCTTGTCGAAGATCGTCAGGCAGTACCTGCCGTATACGGCCGCCTATACCAAAAAGGAATTGGTCAACTCGATAAAGTCGATCAACGGGATCGACGGCAATCTTTCTCCCGGACAGACCATCCGCGTGCCCGTGGTCTGGGAGGCGCCCTTGAAGCCCAAGACCGTACCGAAGGCCAAGAACTTCGTGGCCAAAGGCGTATACATGAACCCGTCCTCGGCCGGTACCCGCACCATCCTGGACACCGGTTACAAACTCAGACTTAACGGTGCCAACACGGTGGTCTTCGACGCCAAGGATGATCTGGGCGCCATTACTTACCCTTCTACTCTGAAAGCCAAGTATTTTCCGAACGAGAATTATACCCCCAACATCGAAGAACTGCCCAAGATGATTGACTACTTGCACCATATGGGCGTGCATGTGGTGGCAAGGATGGTAGTCTTGAAAGACCCCATCATGGCGAAGATCAATCCAGAGTGGTGCATCAACCGCGAGAAGAACTGGTTGAATCCGGCCGACCCGAATGTACAGGAATATCTCCTGGCCGTGGTCAGGGAGTTGTCGGATTCCGGCGTGGATGAGATCCAGCTCGATTACATCCGCTACTTTGCCGACACTAAAACCACTACCGGCATGGATGGCGTGTCCCGCTCGGACACCATCGCCGGTTTATTGAAGAAGATTCACGATGTCACGGCACCCAAGGGCGTGCTCTTATCCATGGACATGTTCGGGATCGTGATCTGGCAGCGCGATGTGGATGTGCTCGTCGTGGGTCAGGATATCAGCAAGCTCAAACCGTATGTGGATATTATCTCGCCCATGCTCTATCCGTCGCACTTCAGCAAGGGCTTTTCCGGGATCAAGAATCCGGCCGATGACCCGTATCTTTTTGTCTACGACGGCATCAAACGCATGAAGGCCCTGGTCGGCGACGAGGTCGTTATCCGGCCGTGGCTGCAGGCCTTTCCGCTGCATGTGACCAAGGGCTTCGGCCCCGGCTACATCGAGACGCAGATCAAGGCCGCCTTAGATGCCGGGGGCACCGGCTGGCTGCTCTGGAGCCCCGAGAACCGATACAATTACTCTTTTGAGGCCATGCAGAATGTCATAAAATATAAGCCCACGACCAAGGTCGCCTCCATAAGCGTCAAAAGCGCGTCCCACAATCCTCAGAGCAAACCGAACGTGAGTGATGCAAATCAACAACAGCAGCCGGTCTCAGCGCCCGCTAATGGCGTGAATCCTCCTTCCGTGGACTCGCAAACGATGGTCCCGCCGGAGGCCAACAAGCAGTCATCGCTTTTGATTCCTGAGTCCATGGATGATACCAGGCGCCAAACCGATTAGGATTCCTCTTCGACCTTGATGGAATTCAGGCTCAGGTCCACTGATCCGAGCCCTGCGATGATTGCTTTCATAACCACCCCTTCTCAAAAATTCAGTAATCTAGACGAGTTGCCGGTATTAATAATCGCATTCGACTATATCAATACGAAACTCACCCTAGGTGATTATCAACTTGAATACGCTTGGATTTGCCGCTGCGCTTGAGGATGCAACGGCAAAACGATGGAAATGGGACACAAGGAGGAGGATTCAGAGAAAGAAGATCGAAATGGTACGGCTCAATAAGTATTCAATTTTTTAATGTGCCCGGGTCCCGGTGATGCAGTCGCATTATGCTTTTCTTCCCGGGACCCGGGATGTGACCATTTCTTCCCTCAGTGCCAGCATGCACACAGAGGAAGAAGGTCACTCGTGATGTTGATAACCTATTCGACCCAGTTGATCCTGGGAATCTCGCGATCAACTGGCTTATCGAGCTCAACGCCGGGATACCCCAGGGTGAAGACCGTGGATACCGATTCGTAGGGCCATTCGATGCCGAGTCTCTTCCGGAATTTCTTTTTCGTGATGGGATCGAGGTTCAACGCATTCGATACGAATCCGACATAACAAGTCCCCAGGCCGAGAGAATGGGCCGCCAGAACCATATTTTGTCCGCAGATACCCATTCCGAGCTCGGGTTCGGAGATATGGAGGCTGTGCTTTACCAGGAAGATGGCGGCCGGCGCATTGAAGAAACAGTCGAGCTGGCCTTCGCCGAACTTGGGTGTTACGAGGGCCTGGATGGCACACATGGGTCTCTGATCGATGGAATTGGGTTTGATGAAGGCGAGCATCTTCTTCAGAGCGGTCCGGCCGGGATCTTTCCCCTGGTAGAGCTTGGTGAAGAGGCTGAGGAACTTGATCGTGGAGGCCGACAACTCATCCATGAGCTGTCGGTCGGTGACCACAATAAACTTCCATCCCTGGCAGTTTCCGGCGGATGGAGCGAATCTTCCCGCCTCCAGGACCCGGCTGATGAGCTCTTTCGGTACCGGATCTTTTTTGTAAATACGCACGGAGCGCCTGCGATAAATGACCTTTTCCACCTCGGTCAGCTGGGGCTCGATCTCGGCGAAGGGTGCGGGTTTTTCAAGCATAAGCGGATTGGGCATGCCCTGGCCGGGCTCGGGGTAGTCGAAGTCATAAACCCACCTGCCTTTGTCCACCCGGTAGAAGTTCGGGAACTCGAGCGCTCCCTGGGGGCACACGGCCTCGCAGTTGTGGCAGGCGATGCAGATCTTGCCGAAATATTGCATGCCGCTGAATTTCGGCTCCTGCAGGCCGCACCCGAGGCACCTCGCGCTCTCCGCCGCCACCTGTTTTCCATCCAGGGGAAGGTTTACCTCGGCATCACCCTGTTTGAGCCTCTCGGCTACCCCGAGATCAGGGGCTTGCCCCCTGGCTATCTTCTTCCTGTCATCTAGCGGCACGCCCGAATAATCGATCGTCTTCAGTTCCGGCAACGTCGCCTTCTTTCCGTTGATGAAGGCATCGATGGCCATGGCGGCCTTCCTTCCCGCGCCAATGGCCTCACTGACCATGCCGGGGCCGGTGGCCGCATCACCACCCGCGAATATCCCTTGCTCGCCCGTGCGGCCAAGCGTGTCGGCCGAAAGCCACGATGAACCGAGGAGTCTGTCGAATCCTTCTCCCTTGAGGTCCTGACCGACAGCCGTAATGAGCGTGTCAAAGGCGACATCGAACTCGCTGCCCTTGATGGGAATGGGCCGTGGTCTCCCGCTCGCATCGGCCTCTCCGAGCTCCATCTTCTGGCAGGTGAGCTTTCCGCTGCCGTTTTTTGCTATGGCGATAGGCGCGCAGAGGAAATCGATCTTCACGCCTTCCTGCTCGGCCGCGCTCACCTCGGCGCCGTGGGCCGGCATCTCGTGCAAGGATCTGCGATAAAGGATAGCCACCTCGGAGCCCATCCTGCGGGCCGTACGCGCCGCATCGATGGCGGTGTTACCGCCGCCGATGACGACCACCTTTTTCCCCAGGTTAAGGGGCGATTTTTCCTTGAGAGATCTGAGAAAGGCGAGGCCGGAGTAGATATTCGACGCCGCTTCACCCTTGATGCCGAGAGCGGTACTGCCTTGGGCGCCTATGGCCACATAGACGGCCTTGAACTCTTTTTTCAGATCATCGAGGCTGACATCCTTGCCTATGGTCACGCCGAGCTTCATAACGATACCGAGATCGATGATCCGCTTGATCTCCGCCTCCACGACCTTCTCGGGCAGCCTGTAGCGGGGGATGGCATAGCTGAGCATGCCGCCCGGGTTGCTTTCCGCTTCATAGACCGTGACCTTATAGCCCATCCGGGCCAGATGATAGGAGCATGCAAGGCCTGACGGACCGGATCCTATAACGGCTACTTTGTCCTTGAGCGCTTTCTGCGGTCTGGCGAAGATCAGGCCTTTTTCAATGGCAAAGTCGCCGGCGGCGCGCTCGATGCCGTGGATGTTCAGCGCATCGTCGACCCCTTCGCGGTTGCAGCCGCCCTCGCAGGGATGCGGGCAGACCCGGCCCGTGATCGCGGGAAATGGGTTGGTTTCCGTTATGATCTTCCAGACATCGCCCAGGCTAGCGTCGTTGGAAAGGCCCTGAAGATACCTTCTGATGTCCGTCCCCGCAGGGCAATGATGCTGGCAGGCGGGGATCTGCTTTGGCGATGCCTCATTGCGCGGGACCATCTCCATGGTCTGGCACGGGCACTGTTTGATGCATACCCCGCACCCGATGCATTTGTCAGAGTCAAGTTTGATGGAGAACGGCCGGGTGCTTACCGGCGGGTCGTTCAGATATCTGAATTTACTGGGCTGAAATGTGTTTGACATTGATTGCCTCCTTTTTAATCCGAACCGGCGTGGTCATGCCGGCCGGTCCCCTTGAAAAAGTATGCAAAATGACCCGTTCTGCCCGGGCCTCCGCATCCGCCATCCTTGGAATGGCTCATTTGTCGTTGGCCGGGAAGCCCTTACCGTCAGGTCATACTATGGATCCGATCATTTTTCTCAGGCTTTTTCCAGCAGGTGGATGGTCATGGAAGCCTCCTCGACCCCGAGGTTGCCCCCGCCGTTTTCGGTGAGCCCGATGTGGGCCCCTTCCACCTGACGTTTTCCGGCTTCGCCCCTGAGCTGCGTCACCACTTCATGGATCTGGGCAAGACCGGATGCTCCAATTGGATGCCCCCTGCATTCGAGTCCTCCGCTCGTATTCACCGGTAGTCTTCCGCCCAGGGTCGTGGCGCCGGACTCGGCCAATAATCCACCTTCGCCCGGCGCGCAGAAGCCCATGGCCTCGTACTGGTGAAGCTCGCCGTAGGCCGTTGCATCGTGGAGCTCCGCCAAGTCGATTTCCTGCGGTCCGAGACCAGCGATTTCGTAGGCCTGTTGAGAGAGCCTCTCGCCGATGTCAACGCCGTCGAGGTCCCGGCCGGTTCCGGAACCGAGGACCGAGGCGAGTATCCTTACCGGACGTGCATGGGAGAGCTTCTTGAGATATCGCTGGGAGCACAGGATGGCCGCGGCGGCTCCGTCTCCCACGGGGGCGCACATGGGTACCGTGAGCGGGTAGGTGACCGGCTTGGCGTTCATGACTTCATCAACGGTCATGGGTTCCTGGAACTGGGCCTTGGGATTGAGCGACCCATGGAAATGGTTCTTGGCGCAGATCACGCAGAGTTGTTTCTTTGTCGTACCGTATTTCTTCATGTGCCATCTGGCACCCATGGCATAGGCATCCATGAAGATGCTGCGGCCTTCACCGGGAGGTGTTTCCCCATCGGGAAGTTTGAAATCGAGCTTCTTGTTGATTTCCATGAACATGTTGATGTGTGATTCGAAATTCTCCACATCCATGCAGGTGGCATACGCGCTCAGGGAAAGGGCCTTGTTCTGATGGGTGATCTTCTCGGAGCCCAGAGCGAGCACCACGTCGTACATGCCGGCCCTGATGGCGGTATATCCCAGATGAAACGCCGTGGATGCGCCGGCGCACGCATTTTCGCAGTTTACGATGGGGATGCCGCGAATACCGGAATCCCATAACATGACCTCGCCCCGGATGGAATGCTGGTTGGCGAACATACCCCAAAAGGTATTGGATATATAGGCCGCCTGGATATCTTGCTTGGCAAGCCCGGCGTCCGCCAGAACCAGGTCCAGGGCGTCCTTGGCCATGCCCCTCACCGAGCCGTCGAAATATTTGCCGAATCGTATCATGCCGACGCCAATCACATACACGCTGTCCATGTGTATCTCCCTTTCATGGAGGGGGAAACCATATCCCCCTCCGCTTCGTTAAACCGTTTACCTTACCTTATGCGAGGTGCATCTCAGATCCCGTAGGGAATTTCGCCGTGGAGGATATCATGGCCGACGGCGAGCGTCAGGCTTTCGTTGGAGCCGTCCTCGATCCTGGTGGAGGTGATGTCGCGGAAGATCTTCTCGATGGCGTATTCCTTGGTGAGCCCGTTGCCGCCGAAGATCTGGACCGCATTCTGGGCTACGTCAAAGGCGACCCGTGAGCAGAATATTTTTGAGCACATCGAATAGGTCGTGTTGGGCGGGAAGTTCCAGAGGTTGTAGTTCAACACGTTGCGCGAGAGCTGTCTGGACGCCTCGATGCTTATGAACATCTCCGCGAGCCTGCGCTGCACGTCCTGATGCTCGCATAAAGGCTTTCCGCCCTGGATACGTTCCTTCGAGTAGGTGAGGGTCTCTTCGAAGGCCGCTCTGGCTCCGCCGACGCACATGATCGCCATATGGGCGTTGGCCGCCCCAAGGACGAGGTCGGTCATCTGTTCGTAGGAGTCGGAAAGGCAGAAGATGCGTTCTTTGGGAACCCTTACGTCGTCGAAGTATATCTCGCCCTGTGGCAGGTCCCTCTGGCCGATCTTCTCCAGAGGCTTGCCCCTGCTGACTCCCGGCACATTGAGATCGGCAATGGCTATTCCTCCTCCGGCGAGACCCATGGAGGCATCCGTGCCGAAGAACAGAAGCGACATGGTGGCCGTGGTCCCGTTGGAGACCCATGCGGCCTTCTGGCCGTTCAAGATCCAGTCGTCGCCGTCCTTCTTGCCCATAAGCTGGTGGCTGATCTTGGGGTTATGAAAGTGGGACTGATAGGGGGTGAGGATGTCCGAGCCGTGCTCGGGTTCGGTGATGGCCCAGCACCCCAGCATTGTACAATCCGTGTCATTCACGTAGGGCCTGAGGACAAGCTCCTCAAGCTGAGGGTATTCGGCCATGATCATGTTCGCGAAGAACGTTGGAAAGACGTCCACGCCGCAGGCAACCGCGATACCGATGCTGGCCGCGGCCATTTCCTCGAAGAAGATGTGCAGCCCCAAGGGATCGAGGCCGATGCCGCCGTACTCATCGGGGATGAAGATGGTGTGGTATCCAAGCTCGTGGGCCTTCTTCATACAGGTCCAGTAGGGCGAACCTTTCTTGGCCACTTCTTCCGCGCTCATCTTGTCGAGCTCGATGGAAGCGGGCTTCACTACCTCGGTGGCGAATTTTCTCACGGCCTTTTTGAGGGCCTCGTGATCGTCGTCCAGCTTTATCTGATCAGCAACCTGTAAATCAAGAAAATCATATGACATGGTATCCTCCCATACGCTTTTAAAATAGCTTACTTGTTAGAATTTGTGGACGTTGTCCGCTTCCTTGCTGAACTCGTCGCGCAATACACGGTCGAGGTTCTTTTCCGACGCGGTTTTGGGAATCTCATCCACGATCTGGAGATACTGCGGGATATAGCCCCGCTCCAGGACCTTGCTCAATTCTTTTGAGATAATCTTCACATCGAGCGTTGCACCGGCGGCCGGCACCACGGCGGCCACGATGTCGCTCTCGCCCGGTGCGCCCGACTCCGCCGGGATGCCGTAAACACAGACATCACTTACATAGCCCAGGTCCGCGATGGCCTTCTCCACATACTCGGGCAGGATGAAATCACCCTGACGGCGAAGCCCGCCACCCTTGCGGAAATCAAAGAACAGCCAGCCGTTTTCGTCCTTGTGGCACATGTCGCCGGTGCGGAGCACGCCGCCCCGGGTCTTTTCCTGGGAAGCCTTCTGCTTGCCCAGATACTCGACCTCCACCTTGCCCTGTTTCTGGGCCACGACCAGCTCTCCAATCTCGCCGGGGGCGCACTCCGTATCGTCCTCGTGGACGATCTTCATTTCCATGACCCCTTCAATGGGCTTGCCGAAGGACCCGATGGGCCCTTCTCCCGGAGGGTTATGGGCGAAACCGCCCTCAACGGCGCCGTACCACTCATGGATCTTTACATTGAAGCGTTTCTCGAAGTCATCCCAGATGCTCCGCGGGGTGCCGGCGCTCAAGACCTTGCGCACCGGATTCTCGTTGTCGTTCGGCTTCCGGGGTTCGCTGTAGATGCCCATCATCATGCCTCCCAGGAGCGAAAACGTGGTACATCCGTGTTTTCTACAGATGTCCCAAAGCCTGCTCTTGGTGAACTTGCGGCTGATGACCGCGGGTATGTTCAGCATGAGAGACGGCACCAGGGTGACGGATTGGGCGTTGCCGTGGGTCAGTGAGAGACCGGTGTAGAGCTTGTCGTCCGGCAAGTACTGCCAGATGAACTGGGCGAGCATGGTGAACATGGGCATGCGGTGTGCCTTGATCACCACGCCCTTGGGATCACCGGTGGTTCCGGAGGTGTAGATGACCTCAAAGGCGGTGTTCAGCTCCCGGTTCATGTTGACGGGCAGGCCGACCTCGGGACCCTGAAGTATTTCGTTCAAAGACGGGTGCCGAGCGAGGATCTGTTTGTTAAAACCCTCTTTATACACCACCCCGATAACCTTGACGTCTCCGAGCTCAGCAAGAGATTTTTCCACATCCGGCGCAAATTCGTTGGTGAAAATGATGCCCTTGGAATTGGAATCCTTGATCTGGTAGCTCAGCTTGCTCCCTTTCGACCGGGGGTCGATGGGCACCACCACGGCTCCGGTGATGGATGCCGCGAGCAAGGTATAGACGAACTCCGGATGGTTGCGCATGACAAGACTGAAACGATCGCCCTTGCCGATGCCGGCCCCCTGAAGAGCCTTCGCCACCTTGCACCCGTTCACGAACAGGTCTTGATACGTCACGACTTCATCGGCCAGGTTTTCCCCGTTTTCGAACGTGATCACGGGGAAATCCGGCATCTTTTCACATTTTGCTAAAACTTCATCACAAAATAATCCGTCAACATGATCTCTCGGCATACCTCCTCCTCATTTCCTGGTGCTTGGGAACCCTGCAGTATAGGTTAACCCGCTCGGTCCTAGATGCCGTGTTTTTTCATGTACTCCGGGTACATTTCATATGCTGGTTTCAACACGGGCAGAAGCTTCATGACCTTGGCGATGTTGCCCTTTGATTTGATCTTGCGCATCGCGAGCGCCACCGGCAGACTGAGGTCCTTCTTCCAGAAGGCATGACAGGTGTCACCGGCGAGTTGCATGGTGACATCGGCCTTAATGTTCTGCTCGCCGAACTCCACCCCGTCCGGCCCAACCCAGATGATTGCGCTGGGGTCCGTGATCTCGAACTTGATCTGGACACCGGCCTCTTTCAACGGGACGCTGAACTGCGGCGTATCATTGAGTGTCTTCCAGAACCCGCCCAGGACTTCATACAGATAATCCGTGTTCTTGAAAATCGACATACTTTTCCTCCTCTCCTTAATTGAATTGAGATCCAATGTTCCTTGCAGGTAAGACAACTTATTGTCATATCACTAAGCAAGCGGTATGCCATACGGACGCATGGCTGTATTGGTATCGTAATATCAAATGGTTATCGTGGGAGAAGGGTGGCGCCCAGGTTGGAGAATTTGCGAACTTGCCGTTGCCTTCGGAGGTTAATCATGAATAAGACTATAAAAACAATACAATAGAAGTATTTGCATCAGATCAAACGGTTTTGAACGGATGCAAAGATCTATTTTGTGAGTCGATATTTGCGGCGGTAGAGGGTCGAGAGCTCGAGCCCGGAAAGCCGGCTGGCCGTCTTCAGATTATTACCGGCCTTGGCGAGCAGGCGTTTGAGGTACGTAACCTCGAATTGGGTGCGGGCTTGGTCGTAGATCAGTGGCATTTCCCCCGAGGGAGAGTAGGTCGGAGAAAGGTTGCGATACTCCTTGGGAAGCTCCTTTAAGGTGATCGTCCCCCTGCCGGATACAACCATGAGTCTCTCCACGAGATTCCTGAGTTCGCGCACGTTGCCTTCCCAGGGCAGGCCTATGAGGTGTTGTATGGTTTCAGGGGCAAGGCTTCTGCGCTTGAGACGGTTGGCTCGGCACACCTGATCCAGAAAGTGTTCCAGCAGGAGTGGGATATCCTCGGGCCGATCCCGCAGAGGGGGGACATCGATCCGAACCACATTGATGCGGTAGAAAAGGTCTTTGCGGAAAAGTCCGTTGCGGACCTGCTCGTCCAGGTTCGAATTCGTGGCCGATATCAGCCGGAAGTCTACCTTGATGGGCTTTGTTCCGCCCACACGCATGATCTCGTTCTCCTGGAGTACCCTGAGCAGCTTGACTTGGAAGGCCGGCGAGGTTTCACCGATCTCATCCAAGAAAATCGTGCCGCCTCGTGCCGCCTCGAAGTAACCGATCGTGGTGGCATTGGCGCCGGTAAACGCCCCGCGTTCATAGCCGAAGAGGGCCGGTTCCAGCAAGGTCTCGGCCAGGGCGCCGCAGTTGACGGCAAAGAAAGGGGCTGCATGGCGCAGGCTGTTGGTGTGGATCGAGCGGGCGATCAGTTCCTTGCCCGTGCCGCTCTCCCCGAGGACGAGTACCGGCAGATCGATATTGGCGGCCTGGCAGGCCAAGCGGATTACATGGTGCATGACGGCGGAGGAATAGATGAGCTGATGGCTGGACAGTCCCGCATCATTGATCTGCCGTTTGAGCATTTTGATCTCCTGCAGGAGTTCGCGGCGGTCGAAACAGTTCTGGATATCGAGCCGGATCTTGTCGATGCTGCTGAAGGGCTTGATGAAGAAATCGTTGGCCCCCAGCCGCATGGCATCGATGACGGAATCGATGTCACCATAGGCGGAAATCATGATGATGAGGGTCTCGGTGTCCATGGACCGTATCCGGCGCAGGGCCTCCATCCCATCGATCACCGGCATGCGGATGTCCATGATGATGAGGTCGAAATTTTCACGCGACCACAGCTTTAAGGCCTCGTCACCGTCATGGGCATAGACAAGGCCGTATCCCTGGTCGTCGAGGATCTCCTTGAAATAGGTGCGGGTGTACTCCTCGTCGTCCACCACTAAAATCTTGGGCATGTTCGATTCCATTGCTTTCCTCACTGCTTCATCGGCAGGTACACGGTAAACTTGGTGCCTTTCCCCGGGGTGCTCTCAACGCCGATCCTGCCGCCGTGGTCCTGGATAATCCAGTATGTCAGACTCAAGCCGATGCCGGTGCCGTCATCGGCATTCTTGGTGCTGAAGAACGGGTCGAACACCCGCGGAAGATCATGCGCCGGGATTCCGCATCCATTATCGGTGATGGACACGACAACCTGCCGGGGTGTCCTCGTGGCCGGCCGGCAAGCGACCTTGATGACACCGCCTTCGTGCAAGGCCTGGGCGCTGTTGATGAGCATGTTCATGAAGGCCTGTTGTAATAATACCAGGTCGCCCTTGATCATCGGGACATCTTTAAAGAGCTTCTCCACATGCACCCCCTTGAATTTGGGGTGCTTGAGGAGCAGGTCGATGGCCGCATCGAGCACATAGCGCAGGTCGATGCTTGCCATGGGAACGTTTTCCTGCCGGCGGGAGAATTTCAGAAGCCTGGAGATCACCTCCTTACAGCTCTCTCCGGCCTCGCGGATCATTTTTATACGCGCATAGTTATCATCATCAGGGCTCATCTTCTTGATGAGCACGTCGGCGATATTAACGACCCCTACCAGGGGATTGTTCAGTTGGTGCGCGAGCGAGCTCGCCAGTTCGCCGATGAAGTTCATCTTTTGGGACTGCATCAGGTTCTTGCGGAGCAGGTTGCGTTCCTCGGTGTCCACGGCCAGAAACATCGTCGCGATTTCCTTGCCGGTCTGGTCGTCCTTGATCTTGGTGCTGTACAGTTCGATCGGGAAACTCGTGCGATCGGAACGGATGACATGCGAGGTGCCGTACCAGAGAACCTGGGATGATACGGCAAGCTCAAGCTTGGGGTGTTCCTCCTTGGGGAAGAACCGGTCCAGCGGGGTATTGTAGACATCCGCGGCCTTGAAGCCCAGCATGCGTTCGGCGGTCTTGTTGAAGCTGACGATGCGGCGCTTATCGTCGACCGAGATCACCATATTGGGAGAGGCATCCAGCAGTCGCGCCAGATAATTCTGGGACATGCGCAGCTCTTCGCCGGCCTTTTCGGACTTGCGCTTCTCGCGGTACAGTTCGTCCTCGATCTCGACGAACACCACGATCTTATTATGTTCAATAAGCCGGCTGGCCAGGAACTTGATGATCATGTCGCGCTTGTAATATTGAGGATAATAGTGATCGATGATCAGCGAATGGTTGGTGACTTCCAGATCCTTCTGGGAGACGATGAGGTCGAAAAATTCCTGCATCTGGGGAAATTCAAAGGCCTTGCGGTAGATGTCGCGGATGTTGCGGTCGACCAGCTTTTCCCGTTTTCTCTGGCTGTTCTCCTCCTGCTTCTTGTTCATGTACAGCATCTTGCCGTTCTCATTGAGCAACATGAGTCCAATGGGCGCGTCCTCGATGATAGTCTCCAGAAGCCTGGTGCGTTCGCGCAGGGCATCGATCTGAGGTAGGGCGGCCGGATCAAAAGGGTATGAAACATCCTGTCCCTGAAACATGAATATGATATGCTTTTGCGTCGGGATGATCCGCACGGTATGCAGGTCGTCTCCTATGGCGGTATTTTCGAACACCGCGCCTTCGGCGAGGACCTTTTTCGTAAGGAGTTTCTTCAGGACGGGAAAGTGCGCCAGGAGCGTTTCTCCGGGATGGATGGAATCGTCCCGGACCAACTCGCGGCAACCGGATGTCGCATCAATAATCTTTAAATCCCGCGTGGTGAGGAGTACCTCTTGCCGCATGAGCGCGATCTTACCATATCCTTGAAGTGTGAGCAATTTAAGGACGCACAAGCTGCGCGACGGGGTATGTGACGCAACGGTTCGATGCTGGCGGAAGCGCATGGGAATCGAACCCACCAGCCGCCCTCGTCGAACAGCACACCGGATTTGAAGTCCGGGGGACCCACCAGGACCCGTCCGCTTCCACCCCTGTGCATAGCATAGGCTAATCGAACAGGGAAGGATTTTTGATGGGTATCTTCTAGGGCATGAAACGATAGCCCCGGCCGCGGATGCTGACGATATGCACCGGGTTGGAAGGGTCCTCTTCGAGGTAGCGGCGGATGCGCGAGATGAAGGTGTCCACGGTGCGCGTCTCGATATCGGGGTCAAGGCCCCAGACATGCTTCAAGAGCTCGGCGCGGGAAACGATGCGTTCCTGATGCTGGGCAAGGTACTGAATGAGATTGGCCTCATGCGGGGTGATGCGCATGAGGCTCTCTCCATCGCGCATGATCTCGAGTGTATTGAAATTGATCTTCATCCGGCCCACTGAAAGGACATCCTCGGGCTTGTACCACTCGTAGCGGTCCAGGATACGTCCGATCCTGAGGAGAAATTCCTCCAGGTGAAACGGCTTGGTGAGATAATCGTCCGCCCCGGCCTTGAGGCCGTCAACCTTGTTTTCGATCAGCGATTTGGCGGTCAGGATCAGAACCGGGATCTTGGGGTCATCCTTGCGGATGCGCCTCAGGGCTTCCAGACCGTCCATGCCCGGCAGCATGAGATCCAGAACGATCAGGTCGACCGATGCATCTTCGAGCACACCGAGCCCCTCCTCGGCGCTGGTGGCGTGGATCACCGCATACCCCTCGGCCTCGAGGTTGATCCTTAAGCCCAATGCCAAGGCCTGGTCGTCTTCAACCAGCAGAATGCGCCACTTGACTTTCATGGGTTCGCCTTGGACAGAGGCAGGGTGATAATGAAGCATGATCCGTTGTCTGGCGCGATACGTTTCAGCCGGATCTTGCCGCCATGCGCCTTGATGATCGCGCGAGTGACATATAATCCCATACCGGTTCCTTTGGCCCGTAAGGCCACCCCTTCCGGGAGTCTCTTGAACAGATGAAAGATGTCCTTGTGCCGTTCCTTGGGTATGCCTATGCCGTGATCCGAGAACTCCATATGGGCCTTCTTTTTGTCTTTCCATATCTTGATGCCGATGTGCGGATGCTCCAAAGAATAGTAGACGGCATTCTCGGCCAGGTTGGAAAAGGCCATGTCAAAGGCGTCGACATCGAGATTGAGATAAATGTCGGGCTCGATCTCCTGATGCAAATCCACCCCGGCCAGCAGGGTGGCATGCCGGCTGAGAAAGCATTGGATGAATGACTCGGCGCTCATGGCTTTGAGCTGGTAGGGTCGGTTGTGATACCTGATGCGCGAGCTTTCAAGAAATTTTTCCACCATGGATTTCAGTCGTTGGTTTTCGGCCAGCATGCCCGAGATGAACTGGTCCCGGGTTTCGGTGGGCAGATCCCGCTTCTGCATGGTCTCCAGATAGAGCTGCATGGTGGCCAACGGGGTCTTGAACTCATGGGTGATGGAGGATATCAGATAAATCTGGGTCTTCATGAGGGTCAATTGTTTCTGATACAGGATGAACAGGATATACGCGCAGGCCAGGATCAGGGTCAGGAGCACCGAGCCCTCCACCAGAATGAGGATATCCCAGGTGCCGATGCGTTGAATGAGGGCATAATGGTTGCGCACGTACCAGATGATCCACAGGATGACCATGGTTAACCAGGCCACCTGCATGATTACGACGATCAGAATGGATGGCCAGCGCCTTGGACTCCTCATAGAACACCTTTTACCACCCCGTGCACGGATGTTCCAGTGGCAATTGCACCGCTTTATGATGGTGGACGATCGTCGGGGGGAGAGATCGTGTGCTTTTACAAGACCGCCTCCTGAGAGAATGTCGTAAAGATGATGAAGATCTGTGACCGATATAATCGTTTGAACCCATCATGAAAGCTTAAAAAGGAGGATCGCTATGGAGAATAAACCTCGGCGCATGGGCGAGGTCCTGGTTGAACTGGGTCTGATCGATGATTATCGTTTGAAGCATGCCCTGGATGTGTCAGGCAAGGAGGGCGTGCGGCTGGGCGAATCTTTGATCAGATTGGGGTATCTCTCCGAGGAACAGGTGCTCGGGATTCTCAAGAATCTCACGGGCGCCACGGTCCTGGACATGCAGGGCGATGAAATCAAGAAAGAGGTCCAGAAGCTGATACCTCCCGATCGTATGCTCGAATTATTGGCCGTTCCCATCGAGATCGAAGAAGACAAGGTCAAGGTGGCCTTTGCCGAACCCATGAATTATGTAGGGGTGGAGAACGTCAAGTTCATCCTCAATAAGGACGTCATACCGATTTTAGCCTCCCGGGCCCAGATTCAGGACATCATCGATGCCCTTGCTCAGACGGGATACGGCAAGGAAGATCTCAAGCTCAAAGAGATCAAGCGCTCAACACTGATTCTTTCCATGCTGGATACAAGTCCCAGCTCCATTCTGCGTCTCTTGAACGACAACGATCACACCGATCTGCATATCTCCATCGGGACCTCGCCGGCCATTCGCGCCAGCGGAATTTTTGCCCGCAGCAATATGCCCATCATCACGGTCGACGTCATGAACCGGCTTATCCGTGAGATCCTGCCCGATGATGCCTTGCGTGATCTGAAGGAGAACAAAGAGGTTGAGTATACCTATATTAGACCGGGAATCGGCCGTTATCGGATCAACGTGTATTATCAAAGGGACGGCGAGCTTGCCATTGCGGCCCGCAAACTGGTCGAGGATATCCCCAGTCACGCTACCCTGGGATTGCCGGATATCCTGATCTCAATGCTCGACAAGATCGGACTTTTAGTGGTGGCCTCTCCCGGGGGGCAGGGCAAGGACGCCACCATCGCGAGCCTTATCGATTACATCAATTCCAAGCGCAGCTGCAATATCATCACCTTTGAGGACCCCATCGAGTATATTCACGAACACAAGCTCTCCAATGTCAATCAGCGCGAGATCGGACGCGATACCCTCAAAGACACCAGCCAGGTCTTCGAGAACGTCTTCAAGCACGACCCTGACATCATCGTGTTCTCGCACCTGCGCGATGCCGCCATGGTTACCACCGCCATTCGAGCCACGCAAAAAGGCATCCTGGTGATCGCCGGGATCAATGCCATGGATGCCTTTACGGCCGTGGACCAGATTCTCACGACCATGACCGACGAATATATGAAGGCCCTTTTCGCGCATTCCCTGCTGGGAGTTTTTGCGCAGCGCATCGTGGGCGTTAAGGAAAAGAGGGGGGGCACGCTTATCTGGGAGATGCTGCTCGGCAAACCACGTATACAGAAGTACATCCGCGACAACAAGCTCTTTTTCATCAAGGGCCAGGCGCAGTCGCTGCAGGGAGAATATTTCCCTATGGAGGAAAGTCTGGCTGTCGCCATCAAGCAAGGCAAACTCGATCGCCGTTCGGTCGAAAACGAGCCGCAGATCAACAAGGAGATGTTGAGCGCCTATCTCGACCGCCAATCATAGTCGAACGGAAAAGGCGCGTTCATGGCGGCTGATGCTCGGGAGTGCGAGCATTAGCCGTTCATTTTTTTTACGCCCGGTGCATGTGCCTCAAGCTAATGATAATACAGGGTAAAGTGGCTATACTCGCCTTGTGTACTACATCCTGTCGGATGAAGAATTTTCTTGCAACCGCGTTTTCTATCGTGTATAAAATGAACCATGATTCAGAGTAATGCTCTGAATTCAATATTAAAATACTTGATAAGAATAAAATTTAAATAAGGAGTACGCTGATGGGCAAAACAAGGGTTTTTATTTTCACGGTATTTATGTTGTTGGCGGTTTCCACTGTGGCAATGGGGGCTGATGTGGCTACGGCTGGTTATACGGATTGGGCGAAGGTTATCTTCGTTGCATCATCTGTTTTGGCTGGCGGCCTTTGTATGGGTATCGGCGCCCTGGGGACGGGTATCGGCATGGGCAACGCCACCGCCGGTGCGAGCGATGCAGTGGGCAGGAATCCGGGATCGCAGGGCAAGATCATGTTGACCATGATGGTTGGTCTGGCCATGACCGAGTCCATTGCTATCTATGCTCTGGTTGTTACACTCATTCTTCTCTATGCCAATCCATTCAAGGCCATCATCATCGGTGGTTGATCAATCGAGGATGAGTGATTTCGCGGGATCAGATCCGGGAAGTCACACGCCATTCAGAGTGGGGTATATGAGGGCGGCTCATCCTCGGGAGGTCTCGGTTGCCTCTTGGTGGATGAGCACGCGGTCATGATCTGTCGTTTTCATATGATTGAATGGGTTGTATAACCGGGTCAGGAGATGGTTATGGAGCAGGAAGAAAAAAACAAATTAAGTTTTGCAAGTATTGCGATCAGTTTTTTTATCCTCATTGTGCTTCCTCTTACCATAACAGGCGTCATCATCAGTAAAGGGGTGGTAAAAGTAGGTGAGGAGGCAACGCAGGCCAATTTGAGGGTGCTCGATGAACCTGAAAAACAGGGTGTCGTGGCCCAGGCCAAAACGCTTGCCGAAGCGGTGGCGCAATTTTATACCGAGCGCGAAAAGGATATCAGAATCTCCTCCATTCTTCCCAGGGACGAGAAGGCCTATGCTACTTTCCTCAATTCCAACACGATGGGGGTTGTCAAGTCTTCGAATGTCGGTGTCATCAAGATACCTGAAATGATTTATCGCGAGATCGCGTTCATCGGCAAAGACGGTAAGGAAGTTCTTAAGGTTACCAAGAACGGCAAGGTGCCTGACGATCAGTTGCGGGATATGTCGAATCCCGATAACGGCGAATTCGGCACGGAAGATTATTTCCTGAAGGCCAAGGTACTGCAGCCGGGTGATTTCTACATCGGCCCGGTAGTCGGACAGCACGTATCCAAGGCGGAATTCGAGGCCGGGAAGCGTTTTGACGGCATTCAACGCATCGCGGCGCCGGTATTCGATTCATCCGGTTTCGCCGGCGTGGTTGAGCTGGCTTTGAACTTCGTGCATACCATGGAGTTCACCGATCATATCCAACCGACCGATCCGGGTAAGATTTTCGCCGAAGTCAACGCGGCCGACAGCAATTATACCTTTATGGTTGATCGTGACGGCAATGTCATCTCGCATCCTTCCGATTATCTGATGGTAGGTCTCGGCGCGGACAAGAAGCCTGTGCCGGTCATGAATACCGAAAACTACCAGAAGATGATGGAGACCGGCGAAGGTTCGCTGAACATGGCGAGCATCGGATTCAAGGATGAGAATCTATCCAAGATCAATGCCATGGTCTATGAAAACAAGAGCGGTTCATTGACGTATAACCTGGACGATACCCGGTATTTTGTCGCCTATGCGCAGATTCCTTATTATGGCGACGGTTTTACGAAACCCAAGGGTATGGGCTGGATCGGCATGCTGGTGGACATCGATAAATATCATCAGCTGAGCCAGGAGAAGGTCCGGGATATTCAACAGAAGGTGGCGCGCTGGCAGAAGTCAAGTATTACGGTTGTGATCGTATCGCTGATCCTGCTGTTCATGATCGCCCTGATACTTTCCAGGGGAATCTATCGACAGATCCGCAGGGCGAATGAAGGCGAACACGCCGCGTCCGACGATAGCGGAAAAGCTTAAGATTGAGAATTGAGGGCGCCGTTCGGCGCCCTCAATTGTTTATTCCATCCGTAACATACCGGTCTTGTGTAAACGGATAATTTCTTTACATCATGATTTCACTCAGCAGGATGATGCGCTAACCCGCAGCAAACATTGCGAGCTGGTCTGTTTGAGATCTACTTGCCCATCAGATTATTTTCCTATATTGAGGTACGCAAAGATACGTAAACGGAGGAACGATGGCAGCCAGAATTATGGAAAAGAGGCAGTTATCTGAAAATGTATTCAGCATGGTCTTTGAGGCCCCCAAGATTGCGCGTAAACGCAAACCCGGCCAATTCGTCGTGGTCAGAATCCACGAACAGGGTGAACGCATTCCGCTCACGATTGCCGATGCCGATGCCGACCGTGGCACGGTGAGGCTTATCTTCCAAGTGGTCGGGAAATCCACGGCGCATATGTCTGACTTGCACGAGGGTGAAGAAGTCCTCGATCTGGTCGGTCCGCTGGGAACGCCGACGCATATCGAGAAGGTCGGCACGGTAGTTTGCATCGGGGGTGGGGTGGGTATCGCTCCGGTATTCCCCATTACCCAGGGGCTCAAGAACGCCGGTAATCATGTCATATCGATCATCGGCGCTCGTACCAAGGATCTCATCATCATGGAAAGCGAAATGCAGTCCGTCTCGGATGAGTTCGTGGTGACGACCGATGACGGTTCTTATGGCTTTCACGGTTTTGTGAGCCAGGCGCTGGAAAATTTCTACCTCCTGCCGGGCAAAAAGATCGACCAGGTCGTGGCTATCGGCCCCGTACCGATGATGCGGGCGGTCTGCGATGTGACCAAAAAATATAATCTACCCACCATCGTGTCGCTCAACTCCATCATGGTGGATGCCACGGGCATGTGCGGGGCCTGCCGGGTGAGCGTGGGCGGCAAGACCCGTTTCGTCTGCGTGGACGGTCCCGAGTTCGACGGACATCAGGTGGATTTCAAGGAACTCATCGACCGCCAGCGCATCTATCTTTCTGAAGAAAAAGACTCTTACGATCATTTCTGCTCCTGCAGACAGCAACCGGTGAGGAGATAAAAGCATGGACATGAAGGAAAGGATGAAAATCGACCGGCAGGCTATGCCGGAGCAGGAACCTAAGGTGCGCGCGCGGAATTTCGATGAGGTCCCCTTGGGATATACCCCGGATTTGGCCAAGCTCGAAGCCCAGCGCTGTATACAGTGCAAGAACCGGCCCTGCATGGAAGGCTGTCCGGTCGAGATCGATATCCCCGGCTTCATCGAAAGAATCGCAGAAGGTGATTTTCTGGGCTCCATCAAAAAAATCAAGGAAACCAATGCTTTGCCAGCCGTATGCGGGCGGGTATGTCCGCAGGAAGTCCAGTGCGAAGAGAAATGCGTACGCGGCAAAAAGGGTCAACCGGTGGCCATCGGCCGGTTGGAACGTTTCGTGGCCGATTATGAACGCGCCGTAGGCGCAGTAAGCATTCCGGAAAATGCCGCGACCACCGGCAAGCGCATCGCCGTGGTAGGTTCAGGCCCGGCCGGGCTGACCGTGGCCGGGGACCTTATCAAGCTGGGACACAGCGTAACCATCTTCGAAGCCCTGCATGTGCCCGGCGGCGTGCTGGTCTACGGCATCCCAGAGTTCCGTTTGCCCAAGGCCATCGTGGCCTCTGAAATCGATTACCTCAAAAAACTCGGGGTTGATGTCCAGACCTCGAACGTCATCGGTAAGATAGAGACCGTGGACGAGCTCTTGAACGCGGGCTACGATGCGGTCTTTCTGGGCACCGGCGCAGGTTTGCCGACTTTTATGAATATCCCGGGCGAAAATTTGAACGGCGTGTATTCGGCCAACGAATACTTGACGCGCTCCAATCTCATGAAGGCCTACCGCTTCCCGGAATACGACACGCCCATCGTCAAGGGCAGGAATGTGGCGGTGATCGGCGGAGGGAATGTGGCCATGGATGCGGCGCGCACTGCCATGCGACTGGGCGCGGAGCACGTTTATCTGGTCTACCGGCGCTCTAGGGTAGAAATGCCCGCCCGCGTCGAGGAAGTTCACCATGCCGAAGAAGAGGGAATCGAGCTGCATCTGCTCACTACACCGGTGAAATATATCGGCAATGAAAAAGGCTGGGTCGTGGGCATGGAATGCCAGCGCATGGAACTCGGCGAACCGGATTCCTCCGGTCGGCGCCGTCCGGTCCCCATGCCCGGCAGCGAGTTTGTCAAGGATGTTGATACCGTCGTGGTAGCCATCGGCACCGGCGCCAATCCCCTGATCCAGAGCACGACTCCAGGGCTCGACACGAACAAATGGGGGTATATCATCGCCGATGAAGAGACTGGACAGACTACCAAGAAAGGGGTATATGCCGGTGGTGATATCGTCACAGGTGCCGCGACCGTAATCCTGGCGATGGGCGCGGGACGTAAAGCCGCCCGTGCGATACATAAATATGTAATGTCGAAATAGCTTTTTTACGATAGGAGATGGTATGACCCTGGGGGAGATCAAGGAACTATTGGACGCGGATATCATTGTAGGAGAAGAGAAGCTTGCCATGGAGGTCAAAGCTGCCTTTGCCGCCGATCTCATGAGCGACGTGCTCTCTTTCGCAAAGCCAGGATCCATCTTGCTCACAGGGCTTACCAACCCTCTCGTGATCCGCACCGCCGATACCATGGACCTGTTGGCCATCGTATTCGTGCGCGGTAAACGACCCTTGGCCGAGGCCGTCGAACTCGCGACCCAGAAGGGTATCCCTCTGCTGGCCACGCGCTATATCATGTTCGAAACCTGTGGTCGTCTGTATAAGGACGGTATCCGCGGGTCCATCACCAAGGCCGGCGAATCCGGATAAAACCTTACTTACCGGCTTATAAAAAACGGGTTTATTGGCTTACAAACTGCATTTCCAGGCATAGACACAATTTTCCCGGTGTGTGATTGGCGCCCCAAGAGGGCGGCATCGGCTGGCTTGATGAATGCGTCCTTATCACCGGCACGTTGAGAAGAGGCGGTCGCCCCTGCGCTGATGATCATCCTGAAGATTCACCCTGCCTGCGTTAAGTACAGATCTTACACGGTCTTGCGGATCATCTCGGCTATAGTCCGGCCATAACCAGTTCGGTCTCCGGCAAGATGGAGACGCATTTCTCGCCGTACTAAAGCGTGGCGTATCGGTATTTGATGATACCGGTCTGTGCCGTACTCAGGCGGAAAATCGGCAAGATCAACGACTTCCCGGGCGATTGAGATTTGCCTTGAAGATGGGGGTCAGCCGCCCTCAAGCGCTTGGCGCATTTTGGAGAGGAAATCATGCAGCGAGAAGGGTTTCTGGATGAAGTATCCGCCTGTTTCCAAGAGCTGGCTGCGGCTGATCACGTCGGCGGTGTATCCGGACATGTACAGCACCTTCATCCCTTCCCGTATGGGCGCCAGCTGTCGGTGGAGACTTTTGCCGTTTGCATCGGGAAGAATGATGTCCGTGACCAGGATGTGGATCGTTTCCGGATATGACTGTGCCTGGCGCATCGCTTCCTTTCCATCGGCGGCCTCGAGCACGGTATAACCATAGCCGCTGAGGATATTCACGATCAGGTCCCTGACCTCGGTCTGATCCTCCACGACCAGGACGGTTTCGGTTCCGAACAGGCTTGCATAGCGCGGTGTTTCCTCGCTGGCCTTCGCCATGGGCGCGCCGTGTACGGGGAAGTATATCCTGAAGGTGGTACCGTGGCCGGGTTCACTGTAGGCCGTGATGCAGCCGCCGTGTTGTTTGGCGATGCCGTATACCGTGGATAGTCCGAGGCCGGTGCCTTTGCCCTGCGCCTTGGTCGTGAAGAATGGATCGAACGCCTTTTGAAGGATGCTGCTGTCCATGCCGGTCCCGGTATCGCTTATCGCCAGCATCACGTACAAACCTACGGCGCCGTCCTTATGCATCTTGACATAGGTCTCGTCCAGATAGACCTCGCTGGTTTCAATGCACAGGGTTCCACCTTCGGGCATGGCGTCCTGGGCATTGACCGAGAGGTTCATGATGATCTGCTCGATCTGGCCCACGTCGGCCAGAATAGTCGGCAGTTTGGGCGGCAGATTAATGAGCAGGGCCACGTTTTCGTGCAGGGTGCGCCTGAGGATCTGTTCGAACCCCTTGATGACCGCGTTCAGATCCATGGCTTTCATCTCCAGGGTTTGTTTGCGCGCGAATGCCAGAAGTTGGCGCACCAGATCCCGTGAACGCTGCGCTGAGCGAAAGATGTGATCCAGACTGATGAGCATCGGATCATCGGGTGCCACCTTATTGAGGAGCAACTCGGTATACCCCATGATAGGGGTGAGCATATTGTTGAAGTCATGCGCGATACCACCGGCCAGCTGGCCGATCGTTTCAATCTTCTGGGACTGGATGAACTGTTCCTGGAGACGTTTTTGCTCCGTTATATCGCGGGCGATACCCCGGTATCCGTACGGCTGGGCGTCTTCCCCGCGCATGAGCGCGATCGAGATCTCGACGATACGGCGCGTGCCGTCCTTTCTGATGAGCTCCCAATCGGTGGCCTTGATGACATGTCCGGTGGTGAAAACCTGGTTGAACAGGGAAAATACCATTTTGACATTCGATTCATCAATCAGCGCGCGATAATTCATGCCCATCAATTCATCCGGCGCGTAGCCCAGGATTTCGCACAGGGAGTTGTTGAAAAAGGTGAAGGCGCCTTTGAGGTCCACCTCATAATACCCGTCATCGATCTCATCCAAAATCTCGCGATAACGTTTTTCGCTACGCTCCAGATCGCGATTGGCTTGCTCGAGCTCAAGGAGCTTATCCTCCAGTTTATGGATCAGGGCCTCGTTGTATTCTTTCAAGTAAGACTCTTCCGAGGCATAGGCGATCGGCTTGGCTACGATCGCACCCCTGGCGTAGGCGTCCAGAAGTTCCTGGATCAGCCGCAGGAATTCGGATGGATCGAGCGGTTTGACGATGAACAGGTCCGCCCCGAGGTTGAGGGCGAAATCCCGGTCGCGTTGGTCGGTGTAGGTGGCGGTATAGAACACGAAGGGGATAGCTTTTAAGGCCTCATCCTGTTTGCATGCCCGGCAGAGAGAGAACCCGTCCATGACCGGCATAAGCACATCCGAGACGATCAGTCCTGGATGATGACCTTGCGCCAAGCTCAAGGCCTCCTGGCCCTGCGAGGCCTCGATAACATCATACCCGGAGCCTTCCAGGATGGCGCGCAGCAACAGTCGCCCATCCTCTTGGTCATCCGCGATCAGGACGAGTAAGCTCATCGACGTTTCTCCAGGATGGCGTTGATCTGATCGATCACGATGGCCGGATCGATCGGTTTTTCGATGTAGCCGTCACACCCGGCGGCCATCAGGGATTCGCGGTCGCCGGACATGGCATAGGATGTCATGGCGATGATGGGTGTCTGCCGGTTGAATCCCTCGGCGCGTACGCGTTTGAGGACCTCGGTGCCGTCGATATCCGGCAATTGGATATCCAGGATGATGAAATCAAAGTTCTCGTTTTCAGCCGCCTTGATAGCGGAGAGACCATCAAATGTGCGGATGGTTTGATGGCCGTACCTTTCCAGGATGAAGGTGATCAGCTCCATATTATCGGCGTTGTCCTCCACGATGAGCACCCGTTTAACCGGCATGTCCATACCTCTCACTCCTTATTATGTCTTGGTCTCCCCAGGCTTGTCCGGCAACCGTCTGGGCACCTGAATCGTAAAGACGCTGCCCTGTTCAAGGTTGCCGCGCATGCTTACCCCGCCAAGCAGCAGCTCTTCCGCGATCTTACGGGTGAGATACAGACCCAGGCCGGTGCCCGGCACGGTTGTCTTGAGCGGCGAATCGAGACGCACGAACGCTTGAAACAAACGATCGGTCTGCTCCGGCGGGATGCCGATGCCCGTATCGGATACCGTTATACTTACCTCATCGCCATCTACGGCGGACCACATGCGGATAACGCCTGCGGGCGTGAATTTATAGGCATTGGACAGGAAATTGAGGATGCATTGCAGCAGCCGGCGGCGGTCGGTGTGCATGCTGACCCCATCCGGGAGATCCACCATGAAGGTGAGGCCCTTGGCCTCGATATCGGCGCGAAGGCTCTGCTCGGCCTCGCGCATGAGCTCGGCCAGGTCGAAGTCGCCGGGTACGGCCGGGATATTGCCGGCCTCGATCTTGGAGACATCGATGACATCCATGATGAGCTGGACCAGATGCTTGCCGGCGCGCTGGATGCGCTCCATCTGGTCGCGCTGCCGCGCGTTGAGTTCGCCCGAGAGTCCTTGCAGCAGCACTCCGCTGAAGCCGATGATGGAGTTCAAGGGTGTGCGCAGTTCATGGGACACCGAGGCGATGAACATCGATTTCAGACGGTCCAGCTCCTTCAAGCGCGTGTTGGCCTCCTGCAGTTCGTGGGTGCGCGCCTGTACCCGGGTTTCCAACTCGGCGCGTTCCTTTTCAAGGGCTTCCATGGCCGCGGTCCTCTCGAATCTGGCCCGCAGGGCCATGATGCCGTGGGCTAGGTTGGCGCAGAGTTCTTCCAGGAGGGTGGCTTCGTCATCATGGAATGCATCCGGATCACGGGCATAGATGTTCAAGGCGCCGAAGGTGTGTCCTCTGCTGGTCAGCGGCAGAGCGATGGAGGAATTGTATCCACGCTTGATTGCCTGGTCATGCCATGGGGCAAAGGACGGCTGCGTCAGGATGTTTTTGAGTATCGCGCGCTGCCCTGTCCGGATAGCCGTACCCGTCGGCCCTTTTCCATACTCGGAATCATCATAGGTGATTTTGATGAAGTCGAGATAGCCTTCTTCAAAACCATACTGGGCCACGGGTCTGACATGCTTCCCGGCATCCTCCTCGGTGTATCCCACCCAGGCCATGAGATAGCCTGCGCTTTCGACGATCAAGTGGCATATCCTCCTGATCAGTTCACCTTCCTCCCGGGCATTGATGATGACGGCGTTGCCCTGGGAAAGCAATCGCAAGGCCCGGTTGGTCCTCTGCAAGGTCTCTTCCTTGTTTTTGAGTAGCGTTACGTCGCGGATGGCCTCGATGGCGCCGTTGCGGTTGCCCTGCGCGTCATGGAGCGGAACGGCCACACCCCAGAGGTGGGCGCCCTCGCCGCCGAAGAGGGTGGGGATGTACGATTCGGCATAGATCATCTTGCCGGAGCGTTTGACGTATTTATACGACTTTTCAAGCTCCTCGTCCGGCAGGTCCAGGAGGTCGATCAGGATGGGACGCCGGGTGCCGAAGAAGGGCAGGGCGTATTCATAATCGCCCTTGCCCAGCATCTTTTCCTTGGGCATCCCGCTCATGTATTCGATGGCCCGGTTCCAGGCCACGATCTTCTTGTCCTTATCGATGACAAAGACGGCATCGGGCAGGAACTCGATGATGTCGAGCAGGCGTTGATGCTCCTGGTGCAGGGCTTCTTCAATGGAACGCCGTTTAGCCTGTTCGCGTAAGACGATACGCAGTTTGATCAGAAAATAGGTGAAGACCGCCATGAAGGCAAACAGAGCCACGGTCATGAAAAAGAGCTTTTCCCTGAAGCCCTCCATCAGGGAGGCGACCTCATCGTCGGGTGTGGCCACTACGATCGACCAGAAGGTCGTATCAAGGCTGATCGGCATGTAAATGGCATGTTCAAGGGTCTTTTTCGTTTTGGTCCCTCGCCTGTGCACAATGGTGTAATCCATCACCCCGGACCTTCCCTCCAGCATGCGCCTGGCCATGGTGACGATCTCCGGAGAAGCACGAAAGGTATCAAAGACACTGGTGCTGATATGGGTGGTATCGGGGCTGTAGATCACGGTGCCATTGCGGCTGATGAGCCAGGAGTAGCCGTTTTTCCCGATGCGGATATCCTCAAGATACTGTTTGGCCAGCTGGTCGAAGGAGATCAGGAAGGCCAGGGTGCCTTCATAGACGCCGTCCTTGAATACCGGCACATGCAGGGCCACGGCACGAAAGCCCTGGACCGCCATGAAGACATCACTGATGACCGGTTTATGGGTGCGCATGATTTCGGCCACATGTACCTGCCCTGAGATGTCCGAGCCGATTGAGGCCGCGTGCATGGGCGCGGTAAACATGATCCGGCCCTGGGCGTCCACGCGCGTCACCCCTTTGATCTCCGAGGCATAGGTTCGTTGGACGTCTTTCAGTATGGTCTTGCCCGACGCGTCCATGGATATGACTCCATCTTGCCAGGACAGGATAGTCAGTATGTCCGCGAGATGCCGGAAATGGTCTTGCAGCCCTTTGGCGGCCTGCCTGGCATGCGCCGTCTGGCGGCTGTTCAGGTCGGCGATGGTGCTTTTTCTCACCTCACCGTAGATTATCCAGAAAGATGACAAGCACAATACGGTGATAACCACCAGCAGGATCAATTGCTTGCTATACCGCATACCCTCATTCCTTTTCAGAACCTGACGGCAATCTTCTCGGAAGCAGAGCACGGATGACCATGTCTTGGCAGGTCATTTTTACTTTTATATATGATCAAGCCGAAAAATTCTACAGGAGGTTGCGGTTGCCACCCTTGACTTCACCATCTAAGCACGCATATTTTATGAAAAGGAGCTCATTGAATCTATTTCGTTGCGTAATGGGAGGGCTAAAGCTTCATATAACCACGAAATAGATCACCTGCCGTCCTGTACTGCATCCTGGCGATCTATTATGAAGTCTTGGAATTCTTGCATAGCACCGCGATCCTTGTAAGAACCGGATGTGGAGGTTTCATGGCGGAATACGATGTCGTCGTCATCGGAGCAGGGTTTGCCGGGCCTGTGGCGGCCAGGAAATGCGCCGGGGCGGGCTTGAAAACCCTCATGATCGAGAGATCAGAACATGTCGGCGAAAAGGTGATCTCGGGTCTTACCATACCAATCTATGGTTTCCTCTTTGGCCCAGCCTTCATCCGTGACGGCAATCCCCCGCTCGAGAGACCGGTGGACGGCATCATCAATTACATCATCAAGGATATCGATACCGGCGATATCGAGATAGATGACACCTTGAAGATCCCCAGGCCGTTGTCACCCGTCGTGGCTTTTGGATATAACGCCTACTGCAAACCGTTGTGCGAATGGGAGGCGCGCCAGGCTACGGATGCTGGTGCCGAACTCCGGACGTCTACGGTGGTGAGGGATGTGCTGCGCCAGAACGGTTCGGTCACGGGCGTCATCACCGATACCGGGGAGCAGATCCTCTCACGGATCGTCATCGATGCCGAGGGTTCCCAGGGTCTGGTGGCGGTTCAGACCGGCGTGCGCAAAAGATACCCGCCCGAAACCATATCGCTGGCCGACATCTATGACTATGAAGTACCCAAGACGCATCTGGATGAGACCTTCGGCTTCTCGATACGGTTCTGCTGGGGCTGGGACGAGCAGAAGATCGCGCCGCCCATGGGACACGGCAACGGACTCATGGTCTGGCCGTACCGCCAAAGTCTGCATTTTATGCAGGACCAATGCCTCCGGATGGATGCCAAGCACGTCTTGAACCTCCCCAGACTCTTTGCCGAATACCATGCCAATATCACGACCAAACTGCCGTGGTGGAACGAGGAGGTGAAACCTCATGCCAGGCTCAGGGCGCATATGTGGGAGGGTTTTGAGATTTTCGTGGGCCTGAAAGAAGAGCTCAGAGGCATGCCGAACCACACCGATGGCATGATCCTGGTGGGTGACGCCGCCGGACTGGAAAGCACCGAGCTCTGTGACGGCGTACCGGCCGCCTGGATTTCGGCCGATATCGCGGCTGATGTCGCTATCGAGGCTTTAAGGGCAGGCGATACTTCGCGCGCATTCCTGGCCCGCTACGACGAGCGGATCAGAGCCCACCCGATCCTGTCGTGGGCCATTTCCGGCACCAATCGTTTCAATCTGCGCTATGCCCAGCAGGAGCACAACCTGAAAAAGCTCAAGCGCTACGTACATGACGGTTGGGGTTTGGGGGCGCTCACGCATGCCGCGGCCCCGCTGGCGCAGACTATGTGCCGCCATATCATCAGGCATCCGACCGTCATCATGAAGTGGCGCAAGATGTTTTACCGCTACTATTACAACTGGCACCATGCCCGCTTCGATTATGGAGCCGCTCAGGCAAGAACCCCGAATGCGCCGGCAGGGCGGAACGGAGATGCATGGTTCAGGGTCCGATTTTATCTGGGGCAGCTTGTGCTCACGCCCCTGTTCTGGATCCTGGCCGTCCTGTTGTTCCCGATCGCCAAAAGACTCAATCCCGCCCTTAAGGTGCTGCTGCCGGTGATCGAACCGTTTTATAACCGTCTGTTGAGGGTTCTGGAGCCCTGGTCACAGCGGCAGAGCCGCAGAAAGGTGGCGCGCACCATCAGCGCCGATCCTTCATTGTTCGAGGTGTGATTATGCCGGAAGACAACAGACAGTTTCGAGTCTCCCCACGCTTTCCGGGGGTCAAATGGACAGAAGGAACGGGTGCCTTCATCAGCGTCGATACCGAAAAATGCACTGGCTGCGGCGATTGTATGAAGGTCTGTCTCGGTGAGTGTTACGTCATAAAGGACAAAAAGGCCCGGATACAGAACCTGGATCTGTGCATGGAATGCGGATCATGCTGGTACATCTGCCCCTATGAAGCCGTCATCTTCACCTGGCCCAAAGGCGGCACCGGGTTTAGAACCGAATGGGGCTAATTCCGATTCGCATTCAAGCGGCACCTTTGTCTCGGCCCATCCGTGGGCCTCGCCCTACGGGCGCACGCAAGGTGCGTCCAATTCGGCTCTCCTGCCGAATTGTGACTCCGGCCATCCATGGCCTGTGCCCTACGGGCGTGCCTTCGGCACGTCAATTTTCGCTATCCTGCGAAAATTTTTCGGCTACGTCGTTAAGCGACTTGGAGTACGTAACATGTGATTCGCGCCATCCCTGGCACTCACCCCAAGGGCGACCTGAAGGCCGTCTACTTCCGTAATCCTGCGGAATTGTTCCACCTGCGTCGCCTCCTCCTGGCCGCAGCAGGGTCATCTTGAATGCGAACCGGAATAAGCTCTACGGTATAGCCCTATTTCCTATTGGTACATCTTCTCGATGACATCGTGGTATTTCTCATTGATAACCTGGCGTTTGACCTTCTGGGTGGGGGTAAGCTCGTCGGTTTCCTGCGTCCATTCGGTGTTCAAGAGGGTGAACCGCATGATTCGTGAGGCCTGGGCGACCTTTTCGTTATAACGTTCAAGCTCCTGATGATACAGGGCCAGGACCTTCTCATCATCGATGAGGTCCTGATGAAAGCTGTAGTTTAGGCCATGTTCCTGGGCCCAGGCTTCGAGATTATCAAAGGCCGGCACAATCAGGGCGGTGAGGAATTTGCGGCGGTCTCCGATGATGCATATCTGGTTGATATAGGGCGAGTTCTTGAAGATGCTCTCGATGTTCTGGGGCGAGATATTCTTGCCGCCCGCCGTAATGATGATGTCCTTGCTGCGGCCGATAATCTTCAGGAAGCCGTCCTCGTCGATCTCGGCCATGTCGCCGGTTTTCAGATAGCCGTCCTTGGTGAAGGCCTCACGCGTGGCTTCTTCGTTATGATAGTAGCCCTGCATCACCTGGGGGCCCTTGATGAGCAGTTCCCCATCCTTCGAGATCTTTTCGATGGTATCGATGTAGGCCGGGCCGACGGTGCCGGGCTTGATCCAGTGGGGCAGATTCACGTTGGTGACCGGCGAGCATTCACTCAGGCCGAAGCCTTCCACCACCCGCACGCCGATGCCTAAGAAGAACTCGGCGTCGCTGACCGAAAGAGGGCCGCCGCCTGAGATGCTCAGGTCGATCCGGTCGAGGCCAAGTGTGGCTTTGATCTTGTGATATACGAGCCTGTCGGCCAGATGATAGTATAGGGCAAACCAACCCTTTTTAGGAATATTGCCGCAGATGTAGGGCAGGTTCATGCGCGCGGTGTGCATTGCCCAGCCGAGCAGGGCCTTTTTGACCCCTTTACTCCCGGCGATCTGCTTCAGAACCCCGGCGTGGATCATTTCATAGATGCGCGGAACGCTGACCAGCAGGGTCGGTCTGACCTGCCTGAGGTCCGCGACGGGACTGCGGGCGAAATAGACATGGCTGCCGGTGTAAACGGCCATATAGTATCCGACCGTGCGTTCGAAGGCATGCGAGAGCGGCAGAAACGACAGCAGGGTCTGGCGCTGATGATCGAAGACCGACTTGATGGCCAGATAGCTCTGCTTGGTATTGGCTACCAGGTTGCTATGGCTGAGCATGACGCCCTTGGGACTGCCGGTGGTCCCGGAGGTATAGATGAATGTCGCCAGGTCGGAACCTCGTATGGTTGCCAGCCGGCGGTCGAATTCGGACGGGTAGGGATGTCCCGCTCCCTTGGCCAGGGCGGACGACAAGGTAAGTACGCCCGGTTTGAGGTCGGCAACCTCATCAAAGACGAGCGCACCCAGCAGGTTGGGGGTCCCTGCAAGGCCCTTGGAAAGGTGCTTGGCGGTGCCGGCTATGAGGTAATTCGCATCGGAATTTTTGATGACATAGCCGGCCTCTTCGGCCGAGTTGGTGGCATAGATCGGTACATTGACGGCGCCGATGGACAATATCGCCAGATCGGCGAGCCACCACTCATAGCGGTTGGGCGAGAAGAGGGCGACCTTGTCGCCCTTGTTGATACCTGCCTCTATGAGGTAGAGGGCCAGTCTTCTTACCAGGCCGTCCAGTTCGGCATAGGAGATGCTCCGATATTGGCCGCTGGCATCCTTGGAAGAAACACAGGGGGCGTTCCCGAAACGCAGTACGCTTTCCTGAAACATGGCGCCGATGGATGTCGAACTGAACATGGCGGCTCCTTAACGACCTTAAAGTAATGATCGATAGCAGACAAAGCAATAGGCGAGGTATAACGAATGGGTGGTGGTTGAAGAACGGTACTCGATGCTTCCGCCATCTTTCGGCGGGAGCGCTGAAGCCTTAGGCCGTCGCAGCTCACCGTCCTCGGCTCACTTTTACGGTTTGAACCAGGCGCGTGGCAAGGCCCACGACCACCAGGGTCAGTGCACCGGCCACGATGCCTGTCAGGGCGTTTAAGGCGATAGCGGTGAAGCCCTGAAACAGGGCGCCCAGACCGGGGACCGCGCCTGCTCCATGCGACAGGTTGTGGACAAGGTCATGCGCGCCGGGCAATCCATGGTTGAGGATGCCTCCGCCCACCATGAACATAGCCGCCGTGCCTACGATGGAGATGCCCTTCATCAGATATGGAGCGAGCTTCAAGACCGCATCTCCCATGCTGCGCTGCATCATCGTGGCAAGGCCCTCACCATGCTTTCGGCTCAGGTACAAACCGCCATCGTCCAGCTTGACAATTGCGGCCACGATGCCATAGACACCCAAGGTCATGAGAATGGCCACCAGAATCATGACCAGTACCTGTTCACCGAAAGGCGCCTGCGCCACCGTACCCAGCGCGATCACGATAATTTCGGCCGACAGGATGAAATCGGTGCGGATCGCCCCTTTAACCTTGGCGCTTTCAAAGGCGGCCATATCGACCGCGGGATCAGCCAGGGCTTCGATTTGTCCGGCGCGATGATCGGCATCGGCAACCTTGCGGCGCAGCAGCCTGTGCGCCACTTTTTCAAAGCCTTCGTAGCAGAGATAGATGCCGCCAACCATCAGCAGGGGCATTACCAGCCAGGGGATAAAGGCACTGATGGCCAGCGCCGCCGGCAGGAGTATGGCCTTGTTCTTCAGCGAACCTTTTGCTACGGCCCAGACCACGGGCAATTCCCTCTCTGCCTTGACACCCGAGACCTGCTGGGCATTGAGGGCCAGGTCGTCTCCCAATACCCCGGCCGTCTGTTTGGCGGCCACTTTGCTCATCAGGGCAACATCGTCCAGTATGCTCGCGATATCATCGATCAGAGCCAAGAGACTGGTGCCGGCCATCAATACCTCCGGCGCTCAAGGGCGAAGATGAAAAGAATTCTGCCTGTAATCAACACGCGACACTCCATGACATAGAAGGCCGCGCTCGTCAATGGGTTCCAGAAGCGACTGGGGGGGTATGGTGAGACGGGTCGAGCACGACGAGGCTTCATGTTGTACCCTTGAACTGCCGAAAAATAATTGATGAGCATACAAACGGGCCAAGGATATCAATCGCCTTGCATGCGGTGCCTGATGCCTACCGCCTGCATTCCCGGCTCTGAGCACTGAGGGTGCAATGGAATTTCTCACCCACAGCATCTTCGTCATTCTCTTCCTGCCGCTGTTCTCTCTGCTGCTGTGCTCTCTGTTACCGAGCTATGCCTTGCGCGCGCTGAAAGGCACGGCGGATCACCGGTGGTTCACCATCCTGTGCGTGCTGGCCTTTATTGATAATGTATGCCTGATTTTACGCAGCATATTACCGTCCGACAATCCGTTGCTCGGCCTGACCCAGGTATTATACCCTTCGTTCATCTTCATGTTACCGATCTCGATCGAGCTGGCCTATTCACGCTTTGCACTATTGAGGCCTCCTCGGGTATTACCCTGGCTCATCATCCTGGCGCTCTGCGTATCCGTGGCAATGTGGTTCGGCTCCTCTCCATGGGCTATATTCTTGATGGCCGCCGCGTGTCTGCCGCTGTTTGCCTTTGCCTTTGTGCCCATCATCAAGGCCTTAAAAACCTCTGACATCGCACATGCCCTTCTGGCCGGAGGGGTTGTTCTGCTTGCATTATTATGTGCCTTGAGTTTTCTGCCCGTACGCCTGTTCATGATCGTTTCACCGCTCAGTCTGGTTTTCGTGCCCTTGCTCCTCATCGCCCTGGGGTTGACATATGGCGAACGTAATGGGCTCAAGCTCGCTGAATTGAGACAGAAGATCTTCATCAGTGCTGCTCTGGCCTTCAACGGTATACCGCTTTCCACGGAAGTCGGCATCTTCATCTACAACATCGATGCAATCAATGTCGCCGCGTTCTGGGATTGGGTGGTGGGTTATGGGATCATCTCTATTCTCTCCATCCTGACCTGCATCCTGATGATTGATTTTTCGATCCGCAGATCGACAAAACAACCGGGAGCCATGCTCTTCGCCATCCTCTGCCTCTTGTGGATCATGAGCAGCGTGCAGGATGTGTTTGCCGTAATCTTCCCGGAAGCGATAGCGTTGCAGAACTCAAGGTTGATCAGTGCCTATTCGTTCATTCTGCTTGGTTTTCTGGCGCACTTTTTCCTGATCTTAAGCGGGCGATCCCGCTCAAAACTTATCGCGGTTTTCTATTTCCTCAGCTTTGCGCTCATGCTGATGGAATTTGTCCAGACCGAGACCCTCCCGATTGTATTCCGTTTGCCGAGTGGACCATACATCATGAGTTCCTCGCTGTCCTATCAACTCTACTCCTTGGGGTTGCTGAGCGTAATCATCATGGGCACCTACCTGTTCGGCCGACTCAGTCGATCGACTCCCGCAGGCCTTGCCCGCATAAAATTTGCCTCGCTCCTGTTGTTCTGCCTCCTCTCAATCATCCTGCTTGTGGGCTCAGTGCCCATTACGTTCGGCATCACCTTCTTTCCCTTTTATCAGTTGGAATTCATCCCTTTGATGATCGTTGCTTACGGCGTATACTATAAGAGCATCGTAAGTGACTCGGTCCGCAGGACCTCCCTCGTCGCCCTGGCACGCGCAATCCTCCTGATCGCCTATGCCTGCATCGTCATCCTGATCGCCATCGTGATCAGGGACTATCCATTGGCATATATCCTTGAGAGGATTATCCCCTATGGTATCCCGCCGGTCGTTACCGCTCTCTATGCGGCCGTGCTCTCCCTCATCATCATGGGCTTGGAACAGAACCGTCCCGAGACCATCCTCTTTGGCCTGATATGCATGGTCGTATGCATATTGAACCTGGACATCGGCCTTTTGGCCATCGTGAAGGATCCTGCCCTGGCCCTCTCGATCTCCCGCCTTGACCACTTTTTCCTGGATCTGACGCTTTTAGGTCTTTTCTTCAACCTAGCTTGGCTGATCACAGGCACCAAGAAACACTGGTGGATGGTCTATATGGGGTATGCCGTCGGCATATGTATGGCACCCTTCGCCTTTTCGGACTACTACTTTGACGGCGTGTACAGCTTTTATTGGGGATACTTCGCCAAAGGCGCCATTCTGTATGAGGTCATGTGCACAGCCTGGGGCTTCGGCATGATTTACGGTTTCATCTTATGCGTACAAACCTACCGACGAACGGATAATCCCGAGCAGAAGAACACCCTGAAATATATGGCTTATGGCCTCGGCAGTTTAATCATGCTCAGCATGGCCAACAACCTGGCGATCCATGGCATTGAGTTCTATCCCCTGGGCACCTTCAGCTTCATACCACTCATCTTCATGACCTATGCGCTTTTCAAACATAACCTCTTCCTGGCCTTGCAGAATATCCGTACCTACCTGGCGGTTGCCTTACAGGTCGCCTGTATGCTGGCCATCGTGATCATACCGCTTGGTCTCTTCCCGTCCGCCCATCATACCGTGGTGCTATATACCAGCCTTGTGTGCGCTTTTCTGCTCTACAAACCAGCCCACCAGGGCGTGAATGCCGTCCTGAACCTTTTCATTCGCAGCGGAAAAGAGGATATCAAACAACGCTACTATGCCATGATCGATAGTTTATCGCAGGCCTACCATACCCGGGAAATAATGGATATCTTGACCCAATGGCTCTTCCAGACCATCATGACCTCGCGTAGTATCATCCTGCTGCGTTCCCAGGATAAAAACAGTTTCGAGGGATCCCTGAACTTGAACCCCCATAGCGGATACGGCATTTTTGCCTATGGAAACCGCCCCGAGAATGACCGCAGAATCGCTATCGATCTTGATCATCCTCTCACCGCCTTGTGCTCTAAAGAACAGCCCGTGATGACCTATGATGCGATCGAGGAATGGATTCATGCACAGGAAAGCTCGGTGGAGCCATGGTTGGCGCAAACCGAAATCATCATGCCCATCTTCATCCAAGACAACCTGAGTGCTATCATATTACTGGGCGGCAAGATCAACGGCATACCCTATTCGAAGACCGAGTTGGAGATTCTGCACGATCTCGGTCCCGTCCTCGGTCCCAATATTGAGAATGCCCGGCTTTTGGAGGGCTTGGAGCGGGAAGTGGACCGCCGCACCGAGGATCTCAATGCCGCGCTGATCGATTCCCTGATCAAGGAAAAAGAAATCACCCGTCAGAACGAGATCTTCCGTTCACTACTCGAAACCAGCACCAAGATTTCTCAGTTTCGAAAACTGGATGACCTGTTCACATTCACCCTGGAACACATGCAGTCGCTCTTTCCGGAACTCGGGTTTGGAATCATCCTTGAAGGCGAGCGCGCCGGATATCTGGAAAGCATTACCTTCGTGGGCATCACTGATGCGGAACGCGACATCATTCTGTCTAATCGTGAGATGCTCTTGGATGATGATATCGATGGCATTCTCTACAGCGATATGCTCCTCAAAGGAGTGATCAAGGATACCCATATCCATGAGACCAGACCCCATTGGAACGTCTTCTCCATTCAGCTTACCACGCGACAGGCTATCGGGAAGTTGATCGTCAAGGGCGACCTGGATCAGCCTTCGCGCGAGGTCATTGCCGTCTTCTTGAGCCAGCTCTCGAGCGTCACCCAGGGCAAGATCCTGATGCGTGAACTGGAGAAGATGGCCAATACAGACGGATTGACCGGGGTTTACAACCGTTCGTATTTCAATCAGGAGTATATGCAGGCGATTGCCAACGCCACCCGCTATACGATACCCTTTGCCGTCATCATGGTGGATGTCAACGGGCTCAAGGAGGTCAACGACCGGTACGGGCATGAACGCGGAGATGAGATGATCGTCCGGGTGGCCCGTCTGCTCAAGGAGATCTGCCGTAAGACCGATGTGGTTTCACGCATCGGCGGGGATGAATTCGCGGCCCTGATGCCCTCTACCAGTCTTGACCTGGCCGAGAACGTGGTGGCCCGGTTACGCGCCATGGAGGAACGCCTGTTCATGATCTGCCAGGACAAGGACGGGGCTGATGTGCTCATGAACATCCGTATCAGCATCGGACTGTGCGCCTCGAATGAGGTTGCGCCCGATGATGTTCTCAAGGAGGCCGACAGGCGCATGTATCAAGACAAGGCGGAATTCTATGCCGGCCGGGGCAGGTATCGCTGAAGCAATGAGTGCGATCCGGTAGGGTGTTCGCTAGGGGAGGTCCTTATGAAAACATTGGTAACCGGGGCGACAGGATTTATCGGCTCGTCCTTAAGCCGCGAGCTGATCAAGCTGGGGCAGACGGTTCTGGCGCTGGCGCTACCCGGGGAAGATGCCACTTCCCTGGAAAAGCTCGGCGTGGAAGTAAGACGCGGCGATTTGACGCAGCCTCAGACCCTGCGGGGAATCTGCGACGGGATCGATACGGTCTTCCATCTGGCCGGCCGCGTCACCGATTGGGGTAGGCGTGATCAATTCTATCGCTCCATCTATGATGCCACCGTGTGTCTCCTGAAGGAGGCGCACGGCAAGGCCGAACGCTTCGTCTACATCAGCTCCATTGCCGCGCTGGGCTTCAACCGCCATCTGAAGGGACTGCGAGAGAGCGATGCGGCGATCAAGTGCGGGTTGCCTTACGGCGATGCCAAACTCGACACGGAAAGGCTGGTCATGGGCTATCACCAGACCGGGAAGATCAGCGTCACGGTCATCCGGCCCGCCAATGTCACCGGCCCCGGCAGCGTCTGGGTGCGTGACATCGTGGAACGGATGCTCTCCATGCCCGTGCCGCTTTTCGACGGCGGGCGCTACAGTGCGAGTCTGATCTCGGTCGATAACCTGGCGGACGGCATTATCTTGGCCGGTACACAGGATATCGCCCGAGGCAAGACCTATCAGCTGCGTGATGATTGGGACGTGACCTGGAAACAGTACATCACCGACCTGGGGACATTTATCGGGAAGTGTCCGGGCTTCAGCATCCCCTACCGCGCGGCCAGAAGCGCAGCGTGGCTGTGCGACATGATCTGTACGCCGCTTGGTATCCGCCCGCCCCTGACGCGCATGGCCGTGGATATCATGGGTAGGGACATGGATGTCAGCAATGCGCTGGCAAAGCAGGAGCTGGGGTGGAAGACCACGGTAACCTACCCGGAGGCATTGCTCGGCATCGGGGCCTGGGTAAAAGAACACTATAGCCGGCGTATGTAGCAACCTTCATTGGCATGGTTGAGGCGTCGGCCTTTGCAGGCATGAGGTCCAGATCGCCGGCTTTGGTGTTTGTTGCCCCAGGGCACGTCCGATGGCAGCCGATCCATCGGAACGATTTATAACCCGATTTGATTACCGAAGAACTTCAAAGCGAGTTAGATTGGTTATGGGATACCAGAAACAATATGCACTTATTTCAGCTTGAAACATGTGAGTATATTAACCAATAAAAATTTGTTCTAAATTGATGCGCTATTTCTTTGCCAACTTTATCAAACGAATAGCTAAATCCCCTCGAATCAAATGGATCATTACATTTTGATGGTTTCGATGCTCTCAATGTATTAGATATAAATATTCTTAATTGTATTTAATCGAGATACATGGTTTTGGAGGCTATTTTTATTGTTAATATCTAGTTCGCCATAATATCGATAAAGGATGATTTTATTATCTAACATTTGCATTTAACCCCATGCTTAAAATATGTGCACAGCCGGTGCACAAAAGCCAGTTTGATGGGATTTTCTAAGTTTGATTATGGTCTATAGGTCGGCTTGGTTACTTGGTGCCGAGGGAGGGAGTTGAACCCCCGACACGGGGATTTTCAGTCCCCTGCTCTACCAACTGAGCTACCTCGGCGATGGAGAGATGTCTACGGAATTTGGGGGGTAAAGTCAAGCGGTTTTATCGGTCTTTGTCTTCACCGAAATCAAAGGTCTCCAGCTTCTCGCCGTCTTCGCGGAGCACATCCTCCATGGAAACATCCTTGGCCTTGTCTGCCTTGCCGGCGAGCATCTCCTTGGCCTCTCCGGTTACCTTGCTGACCACGAAGCCATCGACTCCTATCTCGATCTCAGGCATCTTGGAATAGATATTGAGTTTTATCTTGGCAGGAACAAGATCTTCCCCGCAACTTTTGCACCGATCCAGATAGTCGAAACTCGTATAACTGCACTTTGTGCATCGCATATGTCCCAACCTCCTGCGTGATATTTTCCCCTATCGGTACAATATGAGCCGATCTTTAACGTTGGGGTTGTCTGAAATATACAACACCTTCCGTCACTTGGCCAGAATATCTTTCACCATCCGCATGCATACGCCCGGCGCATACCATCGCAGGTGCTGAATCCGGCGCTAGGGGATGACGGTTGAGAACCATCTACTGTGCCTGTCCATCAGGCGCAAGGGCTTTCTTGCATGGGCGCGGATTTTGGAATATACTCAAGACAGATATAATTATTGCGGTGTTATTTCAGACAGGATCAAGAAGGGAGATTCAATGCTCAATCCATTGCAGTTCATCATGGCCCCCAGCTCAATCGCCATCGTGGGGGCCAGCAATAATGCCACCAAGATGGGTACGATCCAATGTCTCAATCTCATTCACAGCGGATTCAAGGGTGATATCCTGCCGGTGCATCCCAAAGAGAAGGTCGTACTGGGCAAGACGGCCTATCCATCGATCGAGAAGTTGCCCTATGCGCCGGAGCTGGCCGTGCTTGTCGTCCCGACCGCGCTCGTACCCGGCATGCTGGAGCATTTCGGACGCATCGGCACGCGCTTTGCGGTGATCATCACCGCCGGCTTCAAGGAAACGGGCAGCAAGGGCTTAGCACTTGAAGAGGAGGTGAACCGGATCGCCGAGAAGTATGGCATCCGCTTCCTCGGGCCCAATTGTCTGGGGATCATCAATACCTGGCTGCCCCTCAATATGACGGTCAGTCCCGTGGCCGACCATCAGGGCAAATTGAGCCTGGCTTCCCAGAGCGGCACCTATGTGGCGCAGACCCTGCCGTATCTCCATCGGCACGGCATCACCCTTTCGAAGGCCATCAGCGTCGGGAACGAGGCCAATATCGACATTGTGGACTGCCTGGAATACTTAGGGGCGGACGAGAGCACCAAGGCCATCGGGCTCTACATCGAGGGCATCCGCCGTGCTTCACGGTTCCTTGAGGTCGCCCGAGCCGTCAGCCGTAAAAAACCCATAGTGGCCCAGTATGTCGGCGGCACCGAGGCCGGCGCGCGTTCGGGATCGAGCCATACCGGCGCCATGGCCGGTCCGGATTACGTCTATGACGGGCTCTTCGAGCAGGCCGGCATCATTCGCGTCGATACCATCGAAGAGGTCTACAAAATCGGCTGGGCACTGGCTTCTCAGCCGCCGCTCAAGGGCAAGCGCATCGCCATACTCACCAATTCGGGCGGACCCGGCACCGCCATGGCCATGACCTGCAACAAACACGGACTGGAGGTGCCCGAATTCTCTCCAGCGGTGCAGGCCAAGGTGGCCAAGCATATCCCGGGACACGCCAGCCCGCGCAACCCGGTCGATCTGACCTTCCATGTCGAGATGGGAGCCATTACCAGGGATATCCCCACGGTTCTGATGCAGGCCCCGGAGATCGACGGACTTATCATCCACGGCATCATGGACACCGGATTCTTCCATGTCATCTACCCCATCATCAAGGACCTCGTCGGTCTGCCCAAGGATCAGTTCATCGAGATGGTCAAGCTCGACCTCGACCCCCTGACCGCAATGCCCTTTACCTACGGCAAACCGCTCATGATATCATCCTTTTTCGACCGTGATGACCATGCCATTGAAACCTTTCATGCCCGAGGCATCCCGGTCTTTGACTCCCCGGAGAAGGCCGCCAGGGCCATGGCCGCCCTGTATAAATATCATCAGACAGGCGGCATGCCGTTAGCCTCGGGCGCGCCCATGGAGATCCCGGCCAAGGCGCGCATGCTGATGCAGTCCACGGATGTCTTCGACGAGTTCAGCGCCAAACAGCTGCTCAGAGCCTATGGGATTCCGACCGTGCGCGAGACAAAAGCGCATACCCTGGAAGAGGCCCTGGACGCGGTCAATCATATCGGTTATCCCGTGGTGCTCAAGGTCTGTGATCCCAATATCCAGCATAAAACAGAACAGGGCCTGGTCAAACTGGACATCAAGAACAACCAGGAGCTCATGAAGGCCTTCCGTTCATTGCGCCGTAAAGCCCCCCGCGCGCCTATCCTGGTAGCCCAGATGCTCAAGGGTGAAAAAGAGTTCATGGCCGGAGTGAATTCGTATCCGGGTTTTCCTCCCTGCGTACTGTTCGGTCTGGGCGGGATCTTCACCGAGGCTCTCAAGGACTTCTCCATCCGTTTAGCGCCTCTGTCACCCCATGATGCCCAGACCATGATGGAGGCTATTACGTCGCGAGCCCTGATGGGCGCCTACCGGGGCATGCCGGCCGTGGATGTCAAGGCCATGGCTGATCTCTTAATCGCCTTAAGTGTCCTGGCACTGCATTTCCCTCAGATAGCCGAGATCGACCTGAACCCCATCATCGTGGCGGACGGATCCCCCAAGGTCGCGGACGCTTTGATCGTCAAGCGCGCATCAAAGGAATGAATCGGATTCAAAAGAAAGAAAAGGAGAAAACCAATGGATATGATCAAAATCCGGGAAATGGTTGAACGCTATCCCGAGGCGCACAAGCTGCCTTGTCCCGTGGCGCACTATATCGCGCAGCTCTTGTCGGTCGATCCGCAGGAGGTGGGCCAGGCCGCGGATGATCTCAAGAGCAAGATAACCTTCTGCCAGCTTGGACTATTCGGTTACGGCCGCAAAGGGGTTTCGGCCTATAAAATTCTGGGCCGCAAAATGGATTTGTCGTTAGAGATCAAGGACCGAATCCGCGCTGCGGCCGCAAAGGATAAGACCATCTCCTGCCGAGAGCTGTGGGCCATAGCCGATGCCGAGGGTATATTCAGGGTCGAGGCCGGGGACTTAGCCGATAGCCTGGGGCTCAAGATCGTGGGTTGTCAGCTGCGGGCCTTCTGATCCTCAAACGTGGCGCGACAAGAGCCAGGAGAAGGCATTTGAGGATATCACCCGGCAGAAAGACCAGAACGCCGGCCTGGATCGCCAGGCGCAAGGCGTCGGGCTTTTCGGTCACCACCGTCAGGTAGAACGCCAGGTAGGGAAATCCGACGGCATAGATCGCGGCCGTGCCAGTCAGGGCTGCGATGAAAGCCTTCAGCGCCGAGATCTCGCCTTTGCCGAGTATAGCCCCGACGACCGCTGGGGCCAGGATGAATCCCAGGAGATATCCGAATGAGGGGGTCATGATATAGGCCGGACCGCCTCCTCCGGAGAAGACCGGCAGACCCATGAGCCCCACCAGGAGATAAACGAGCTGGCTTAAGGAACCGGCCCGTGCCCCCAGCGCCACGCCCGACAGGAGCACGGCCAAGGTCTGCATGGTGACCGGCACCGGCCACAACGGCAGTCTAATCAGGGCGCCCGCGGCGGTAAGGGCGGCGAAGAGCGGGACAAGGGCCAATGTTTGCATTTTCATCATTATCTGAAAAATAGTATAAGGAATCCACCCAGTAAAGACGAAAAGATATTGAAGACCCAGCCTGTCTGGCGTATTACGCAAAGGATGATAGGATAGAAACGGACAAGGAGGACGGTATGTTCGTGCGCATAACATGGCTTGGGCATGCCAGCGTCATGCTCGTGCACGACGCGCTGAGAGTTTACATCGATCCGTGGAAGCTTTCTTCAGCATTACCCAGGGCCGATCTTATCCTAATCACCCATGAACATTACGACCACTTCAGCGTCCCGGATGTCGAACGCCTCAGGCAGGACCGGACTCGTATCATCGCCCCTTTTACCCATCCACTCGTGACCGACCGCATAGGCCCTTCCGAGACTCTGACCGTCGGCGATGTCCGGATTTTAACCGTTCCGTCTTACAATATCTCCACGCAGTTTCATCCCCGGGGCAATAACTGGGTGGGGTATATCGTTACGATAGCAGGCAAAAGCATCTATCATCCAGGTGATACCGACCGTATTCCCGAAATGCAGGGGCTTGCGCCCGATGTCGCGTTCCTGCCGGTCGGCGGGACATATACCATGGACGCGACCGAGGCCTGCCAGGCGGCGCTCGATATCGCACCACGATATGTCATTCCCATACACTATGGCGATATCGTTGGCAGCCGGCAGGATGCGCTGACCTTACGCGACGGCTGCCCAATGCCGGTTGAGATCCTGAACCCGGGCGGTACCCTGACCGTGGAATGATCCCCATGCCGGAAACCCTTGCGCAAATTCAGAACATCTTCGAGAGCGCACCGTTCGGCGTGTGTGTCTTCAATGCGCGGGGTACCATCCATTTCGCCAATCCCCGGTTTTGTTCGGCCATCTACGAGAACGGGCATTCCGTGGTGGGTGGTTCGGTCTACGAAGGCATTCCACGGCTGCTGCTCGACGAAGGACTGTCAAAGCACATCCGCGATCTGATCGAATATGATCAGACCTTCTCCCTGACCATTGAAACCTACTCCACCCCCAGGGTCAGGGAGGCAGGCCTTTACAATGTCTTCGGTTACCGGATGGATGCCTGGTATATTCTGGTCTGCGAACCGATCTGGGATCTGGCTCGCGATACACGCTACCGCAACCTCATCCTGGAGGCCCCGGATATCATCATCGTCATGCGCTACGGCAGCATAACGTTCTGTAACAAGGCTTTCACCGATATGCTCGAACTCAACCTGGATGATATTCTCGGACATCAGATCTTCGAATTCTTCGAAGCCCCCATGGCCGGTCCTCTGCAGATCCTCAAACACAACAACATCAAGGAGTTCTCCGCCGTGGTGATGGCTAACTCGCCGCAGGGGCTGCGTATCCTGGACGGCCGGTTCCATTCCATAGAAGAAAATCCCGGTATGTCCTTGGCCGTGCTCAGGGACGTGACCGAAAAGGTGGCGCTTGAAAAGAAGCTGGTGCGGCAGAACCTCGACCTTACGGTCATCAATATGATCTCCGAGACCCTGAGATCATCCATAAACCTCGAGGAGGTGCTGCAGAGCACTTTGGGCAAGATCCTGCAGATCATGAACATCGAAACGGGCTGGATCTTCCTGCTCGACGAACAGACCAACCTCCTGCGGTGCGCATATGCCTACGGTATACCGGAGTATGTCATCGACACCATTAAGGAACTGCGCGTCGGCGAGGGCATCGCCGGCCGGGTAGCCGCCACCGGCGAGCCGATCATCATCGAGAATGCCTCGGAAGACATCCGCATAAAATCGATAGCCTTCAGGCGCCAGGGGATCAAATCTTTCGCCTCCATACCACTCAAATCGCGCTCGCGTCTGATCGGCGTCATGAACCTCGGGTCCTATGGACAGCGTGATATCACAGTCGACGACGAGCGACTGCTTACAAGCATCGGACTGCATATGGGGGCGGTGATTGAAAACATCCTTCTCTTCAACGAGATATCCAAGACCTCGGAAGATCTCAAAAATGCGCTCATCACCATCGAGCAGCGCAACGAAGAGCTTAAGGGCCTCATCTACACCGTATCGCACGACCTGAAGAACCCCATCATCGCCATCAACGGTTTCTGTAACCGGCTCTTGAAGACCGCGGGCAACAAGCTTTCCAATCGCGAGCATGAATACCTCGACGCCATTCACGATAGCGGCCACCATATGGAGGCCTTCGTCACCAACCTTCTGACCCTGTCCGCGGCCGAGAACCTCAAGGTGGAAAACGAGCACTTCGCAGTGCAGGAGATGATCGATCATCTGACGCGAGAGCTTGCCCCCCAACTGGATGAAAAGCACGGCAAGATCATCACCGAGAGTGTGCTGCCGGTGGTGCATTCAGATAAGACCAGGATGATGCAGATCTTTTCCAACCTCTTGACCAATGCCATCAAGTATTCGCATCCTGACCGCGACCTGCAGATCCGCATTGGTTACCGGCCCAAGGGCCAGCTGCATGTGTTCTCGGTCAAAGACAACGGTATGGGTATACCACAGGAGTACATGGGATCGGTCTTCGATATGTTCTTCCGGGCCTATGAGAACATCGCCTCGGGCACCGGCCTGGGGCTTTCGATCGTCAAGAAGGCCGTGACCGCCCTGGGAGGCGACATATGGCTGGAATCCAAGCAGGGCATCGGTTCGGTCTTCTACTTTTCCGTGCCTGACAAGCCGTAGGATGGTCTCGAAATATTGACTCCAGATTCTGACCTTCCGTCCTTTCTTCTTGACAGCCTTTTGTTCGGAAGGTATAGGATTTTCCATCGCTTGGGGGCCGCTAGCTCAGCGGGAGAGCGCTACCTTCACACGGTAGATGTCACAGGTTCAAATCCTGTGCGGCCCACCATTTACCCCTTGAAAACAAAGACCGTCGAGCGCTTGAATGTGCTCGACGATTTCAAGCATCCTTGTCAGATAATTGGAAATATCGAAATGCATCTTTACGATCAGACTTGCAATCGATAATCATAAGCCATCCAACATCGTGTAGGTGCGTCCCTCTTTTGATTCATCGCAAGCGTGAATTATCAGCTGCTACAACTTGACAGAAAAGATATTGTTAGTTATTAATAAATAACAACAAATGATCTGAGAAGTCGTGCTGATATTGAAGGGGGGATGAATGCTCTCTGAATCGATAGGCATTCACCGGTAAATGATTCATAGCACCTGGCGGGAAGAAAAATATCTTGTCGGTCATGAATTCCACGAATCTCCGCCAGGCAATACACTTGATCACATCGCGATGCGAATCGGTTGGAGGATGCCATGCAGAAATTCAGAATGCTTGTTTTGTTTGGTGTTCAGCTCTGCGTATTAATGAGTTTTGCATCCCTAGCTTCTGGTTACAATGGTTTGGTAAGTGAAAATCGGCCAAGTTCAGGCATCAACGATGCCCGGGGCGCGCTCATCATTGCCTTGATCGATAAGTTGGCCGGCGCCTTTAATCCCAGCTCATCTCAGTATGACGAGGAATTCGCCCAGGCTACCAAAAACGATCTTAGACAATTGTTCATCTCCACCCGGAGATTGGTACAGCACGAAGATTTCGATCAGCTTGTCTTTGGTCTGGACAAAATCCTAGCGCTCAACGATAACCTTGATCCAAGCAAAAATACCCTGGCAAAATATCTGAAAACAGTCTTGAAAGGCATGGCACCGCTCATCGAACCCGAAGTTCTCAAAGGCATGCTCGTGAGCCTGGCTTCCATTGATACATCACTTATCGGCGGCGCGAGCGGCATTGTCGAAGGCCTAGACATCATGAGCACCAATAATATGTACGGCCAAAAGCGCATCCAGGCAGAAGTTAATACCAGCGCCCTACGCTCGCTTCTGATCATGCTCGCTACGGCCGATTATACCCCCACGTTGGTCGTCAATGGCCAAGACACGGGAATACACATCCTCACGCTGGTGGATTCACCCGATCATCCCTTCCATGAACCAGGGACCGTCAAGGCGCAAACCCATAATCTGGCCGAGTGGGCCGTCGGTGAGATCGTGACCGCCGTCCGCTGGGGACGCGAAGGCAAGATTAAAGTGGGTGGCAGATATGTGTTCATGGACCAATTCCAGGCCTATGACTGGCTGATGTTCAAGAAAAGATACCAGATATCCGGACACGGCTACGAACCCTTGACGTTCGAAGGAGTCTTAAGCGTGGCATCGGACAGGGTAGCGCAGAATATGGTGCCGGCTCCTCTTGCGGATGCTTTTCCGGCTGTGCTTGAATTGAGCGGGGGGCTGAAGGAGGTTGATAGCAAGGCCGGTAATAATGACCATCTAAGGAATTCCCCATGGCGGACTCGCTACGGAACAGCGGGTACACGTCACAAACTATTCGCCCTGGCCACGCCGCTCTTTGAGTATTTCTGGAATGCCAGGGACGCCCAAGGCCGAGGGCGAGTCGGAGATTTGATCCGGTTCGTGGTAAGTCTGAATGAAATCCCATGCGCCGATTACCAAGCCCTTGACAGCGGGATAAAAGCCACCTTCCGCAACGATAATCGTTATTCCGGCAAGTCGGTGATGAAGATTGTAGAGGACAGCGGCGTATTGAGCGCCGTCCTCAGAAGACATGGCGTGGATGATATGGGGTTGGCGTCTCCGGCACTGGATCTGTTTATTCGGGTAATTGACAAAATAAACACCCCCCATAGCGTCCCAGACGAGTATCGGCGAATGAACCCCGCCTTTGACGGTGACACCCTTCTGGATGCTGTTTTTGCTGAAATCACGCTTTTTGATTCCAAAACCTCTGCTCAAATGAGATACGATGCTATTGACCGTTCCATTGATGTCTTTTTCTTGCCACTGACGGGCCAAACCGACAGCATCGTTTCCAAGCTCGAGGGCATCGTGCATGTCGTGGCCCAGGCCGCCAGGGATAAACAGTTCGCTGCGGCCTTCAAGGCCGATCTCCATAACCTGGTAGATGCATCTCAAGAACTGCTCATGAGTGCTGACCTGGAAAGGATTTATAAGGGGTTGGATATGATCCTGGAGCTCAATGACAATCCTGATCCGGATAAAAATACCCTGGCCAGGTTCACGAAGAAGGCTTTAAGCAGCCTGACCGCCAATATGGATCTGGATACCATCAGAGGCCTGATCATGGTGCTGGCGACTATGGATCAATCGATTCTGCAAGGCGAGAACAGCGTCGGCGAAGGCATCATCCAACTGATGGAACGCAACATGTACGGGCAACCAAGAAAAAGCGCCGAGGTCAAGACCTGTGCGCTGCGTTCGTTGTTATTCATGCTGCCGATAGGGAACCAGGAACAACACCTCGAACTGGCCGGTATCGATACGGGTATTGTGCTCCTGAGCATGTTGGATTCGCCCGATCACCCTGACAGAGAGCCTGGGACGGTTAAGGATCAGACCACCCATACGGCCGAGTGGGCCATCGGCGAGATCGTGACCGCCGTACGCTGGGGTCGCGAAGGTAAGATCAGGATCGACGGCAACTCTGTTACCTTGGATCAATTCCAGGCCTATGATTGGGTGATGTATAAGAAACGCTACACCATCAAGGTTGCGGGCCTTAAGCTCATGACTTTCAACGGTTTGGCGGGGATGCTCTCGAACAAGCTTGCCCGGTTCATTCTCCCGGAAGTGATTGCCGACGTCTTTCCGGCCGTTTTCGAGGTTGGAGGCGGCATGACGGATAAGGAATATGCGGGCGGCACATACCGCGGTTTTACGGAGACCTCCTGGCAGGAACGCTATGGTACCGCCGGAAGGCGACACAAACTCCTGGGGGTGGCCGTTCCGCTGATGGAATTCTGCTGGAATACCCGGGATGCACTGGGACGCCCGCGCTCCAGGGGCCTGCTGCAGGCTCTGTCGGGACTCAATGAGATCCCGCTGCCGCCTGACTATGTAGGGCTCAGGAAGGGCTTCATGAAAAATCCGCATGCGACCTTGCGACTGGACGATCGTAAGGGAGTCCTGAAAACCGTTCAGGACAGTGAAATCCTGGTCTACCTGTTGCGGGCGAGGGGCGGGCATGATGTCATGATTCCGGCGATGAACCTGTTTACCCGCACCGTGGCCAAGCTCAATGAAAAGGACAGTGCGTTCGACTATCAACAGGCGCATCCGGGTTTCAAAGGGAATACGCTTATGGATGTGCTGTTTGCCGAGCTGAATATCAAGGGATTTGAAGAACGGTTCGGTGCCAGGCAGGATGTGACTGAGCGGGCCGTCGCGGCCTTCTTTACACCCCCGGAGGGTGATGCCGACAATGTGGTCGCCAAGGTGCATCACTACATTCAGCGTATTATCTGCGTCATGTATGGGACAGAGAGAAAAGCTCACGACCCATCCCGGTATTGAGGAGGCTTGCATGAATCTTTCGAAGGCCGCAGCAAATATTGCCGTCTGGGTGCTCTTCGTCGCCGTCGCCGGCTGTAGGGAAACGGCTGAAGTACGGCAGAAGCCGCCTGCTGGAGTTTTCAAGAATGCAGCCGTATCCAAGCAAGCAATCCCGGCTTCCCAACAGACCACCTCGCAAGATTACGGGAAGGTCATCCTGTCTGATCTGAATGCGATCCTTGATATCTCCAAGGAATTTGTGAAGCGCGGAGACGTTGGAAAAGCATTCTCACGAGCGGACGCAATCCTGGCGCTCAATGACCATCCTGATACGGAGCAGAACACCCTGGCCAAGTTCTTGAAGAACGCCTTGAGCGGATTCTCTACCTGCATGGATATAGAGACCGCCAAGGGTATGATCATCGCGTTGGCATCCATGGATCGATCGGCCTTACAAGGCAAGAATAGCGTCACTGAAGGTCTGATCCAATTGGTGGAACGGAACATGTATGGGCAGTTAAGGACCGGTGCCGAAGTCAAGACCAGTACCCTGCGCTCACTCTTGTTCATGCTCCAAGGGGCCGATATCCCCCTGAACCTCACCGTCTTTGGATTAAACACCCGTATCCCGCTGCGTTATTTTATCGATTCCCCCGATCATCCCGCGGGTGTGCCGGGAACGGCTATGGGCATCACCACGAACGGTGCCGACTGGGCCATCGGAGAGATTGCCACCGCTCAGCAATGGGGCCGCAAAGGCAGGATCAAGCTCGATGAAAAATATGTTCACATGGATCAGTTTCAGGCCCTTGACTGGGTTTTGTATAAAAAGCGCTATCATGTCGGGATCTTCGGGATAACCTTGATGAAATTCGATGGCCTGGTGGGGATCATGTCCAACAGATTCCTTCAGATTGTCATGCCTATTGTTTTACCCAGGAGCCTCACCGACCCTTTCCCGGCTTTTGTCGAACTGGCCGGCGGCATGAGCGACGCTGAGTATAACGGCGGTCGCTATGACGGTTTCACGACCACCTCCTGGACGGATCGTTATGGAACGGCAGGTCGTCGCCATAAGATCTTCGCGCTGCTGAGCCCGATCATAGAGTATTGCTGGAATGCGCAGCTGGCCGACGGCCGCTCGCGCACCAAAAAAATGGTGGCTTTGGCGGCGGGATTGAACGAAATCGCCCCATCTGATTACCAGCCCCTGACGTATTTAGGCAGACGGAATCCCAATGCCACGTTCCGGGTTGAGAAGACCGGTCATGAAACGGTTATGCGGACGTTTGAAGACAGCGGACTCTTACGTGCTTTATTGCAGCGAGACGGGGATCAAGGAAGCGATATCCTTGCGCCCCTGCTTGACATGCTGATATCCGTCACACTGGCCCTGAATTCCGGAGGCAGTGCCCCGGACGAATACAAGAGGTCCCATCCGGAATTTCATGGGGATACGCTTCTCGATGTCGCCTTTGCAGAGTTGAATCCTGCCGGATCCAGGCGAGATGACGATGAGACGGGCCGTTTGATCGATGCCTTCATCACAGACCTTTTTACCATCAAGCAGGGGGAATCCAAGAATGCCGTGGCTAAGTTCGCTGATGTACTGCATGCCTTGGCCAAGGACACTGATGATGCGGCCTATCTGGAGGTTGTCAGGAACGATCTGGTCAAGATCATCCAGGCCAGCCAGAACCTGTTCAATAGTGAAGACTTCGGGCGGCTGTTGCCCGGTTTGGATTCAATCCTGGCACTCAATGACAGTTCCGATCCACAGCGCAACACCCTGGCCAGGTTCGTAAGCAGGTTTCTGCATGCCTTTGCGCCGGTATCGGATGGTCAGACCATCAAGGGATTGCTGCTCGCCATTAAGTCCATTGACAGATCGGCGATCGAGCCCCACGGCATAACGGACGGCATCATAAGCATGGCGCAGTGTAATATGTATGCCCAAAGGCGCGAAACCGCCGACGTCAAGACCAGTCAACTGCGCGCATTCCTTTTCCTGGTTGAAAACGCAGATCGGTATGCATTCCTGACCGTGAACGGTAAAGAGACTGGAATCGACCTCGGAACTCTGCTGGACTCCATGGATCACCCGCCGGATGAACCGGGGACGGTTAAAGGAGAGGCAACCCATTTCCTCGAGTGGTACATGGGCGAGATGGCCACCGCGGCGCGGTGGGGCCGCGAAGGCAAGATCATGTTGAACGGTCTGCCGGTCTTCATGAACCCCTGCCAGGCCTATGATTGGATGTTTTACAAAAAGCGTTACAAGGTCGTGGGTGTTGGGCGCAAGCCATTGATATTTAATGGTATATGTGAAATAGTAACCAACGAGATCGCGCAGTCCTTTCTTGCCCCGGGCGGCAAGGACACGCTGGCAACCCTGGCTGAATTGGCCGGCGGCATGACGGATGCGGAGTTCGCGAACGGGAAATATAACGGGTTTACGGACAGTTCATGGCACGATCGTTACGGGACTGCGGGAAAGCGTCATAAGGTCCTGGCCCTCGTCTATCCCATTCTGGAATATATCTGGTCTCTGCGCAAGCAGGAGAACGGCCAGCGTTTACGAGACTTCAACGCCCTCGCACGATGTCTTAATGAGATACCTACCGAGGGTTATCAACCGCTTTTCGTTCATGGAGCCCCGAACCGGAAGGCAACCTTGCGGCATGATGAGCAGTTCGCCGGCAAGTCGGTTATCAAGGCCGTCGAGGATAGCAATCTGCTGCAGATCATGTCGAGCAGCCATGGTCCGAACGATAACGGCATGCTGGCCCCGTGGCTCGACTTGCTGATCGTAGTCGTTGGAAGATTGAATGCAAAGGACAGCGCCCCTGTGGAATACAAGCGGAATCACCCTGAATTTGAAGGCAATACCATGCTCGATTACCTCTTTGAGGAGATGCGGATCAAAGGTCTGAAGCGCTCGCCCGGCGATGCGGCCGATCCGGTAGACAAGACGATCAAGGCCCTTTTCGTGCCGCCAAAGGGTGAATCCCTGAACAGTGTCGCCAAGCTCCATGGATTGGTGAATGTATTGGAACAGTTCCACGCCATGATCCGGGGCAACAGCGGACATCCGTCCGGGAGTATTCAAGAGGAACGTTCCGCAGCCGTTTATGGCGGGTAAGGGAACAGAGGTTAAATTCAGTGAGGAGGGCATATGTGGCAATCATTAATACCAAAGGCACCGGAAGGCATCAGCGTTGAGGAGTTCTTTACCACGTTTGTTCCGGATCAGTTCAGGGCGATGAAGGCACTGCTTGGCGCCGTGGACCTTACATTCCTGTCCGGTAAGGATTTCACGATGCAGTTCGACATCGAAGGTCAGGTGTATTCCCTGACTTTCAGGAACGGGATGGATCTGGAGGTGAAGAAAGGCTCGATTGACAAGCCGAACGTTGCCGTCATGGTTTTGGAAAAAGATTGGCGTGATACCGTTACCGGCAGGTTCAACGCGTTGGCTGACGGGTTCACCGGAGATCCGACCTCCTTCATCGATGTCAAGCGTTACCATGCCTTGCTGTCCACGCACGGTACGGTGAACATGAATCTGCGGAAGGACGACGGGAGCAATCTGACCTTGAGATTGATCTTCAATGGCGAGGAGAATCCTGCCGTTACCGTTGACCTCGATATGCTCGATGGCCTGGATCTGATGAACAAGTCGACCAACGGTCCCGCATTGTTCATGAAAGGCAAGCTCAAGTTCACCGGCAACATGATTCTGCTGATGAAATTGCAGACCCTCATATAAGTAAGGTCACGACGAGTCCAGACCACACCTGGTAGGTTGCGGATGTACACGCCCCTTGATGATATAGGGGCATGTCATTCGCAGATCCGGATCCTGCGTCAAGAGCACAATGGATCACGAGCGATTATTTCAGTTATGTCGTTGCCGTCTGTGACGATAGGTAAGAATAGGTTCAAAAAGCATTCCCCAAACGAACCTCCTCATTTCCGCAGGTCGCCAATGGCCTGCGATTTTTTTTTGCGGTCGTGTACCTGCGCGGAGTATGAATCAAAGATGACGGGGTCGCGGCGGTCGGCCACTCTCTTTCAACCATCGGAAGCGACAGGGCAGTCGAGGTTTATGGTAATCTTCTGCCGTGCGCCTGCCTTCAACAAGCTAATGATCAAGGTTGCTTGCTAAATTTCGCGGGGAATGATATTCAATCTGTGGAGTTCCCCGTAGGACTGACAACGGCAACCGCACTGTTATGAACCGGTGGTCTTGTCCTTGCCTAGGAACGGAGATGCTCATGGCGCAAGAGAAGATTCTGATAGTCGACGATGACGCCATCCTGGCCATGTATCTCCAGGAGTCACTGAAATGGCTCGGTTATGACGTCGCCGGGCCCGTCGCCACTGCCGATGAGGCGATCGCTTCAGCCGGAGAGATCCATCCTGATCTTATTCTCATGGATATCAATCTGCGCGGGAGGATGAACGGTATCCAGGCCGCAGGACAGATTCGTGGCCTATGCGATGCCGCCATCATCTTCCTGACAGGATATTCCCAGGATACGCTCATCCAGGAAGTCAAGGATATCGGCCCGTACGGTTACCTGATCAAGCCCGTGAGCGAGCACGAGTTGGCCGCCACCATCGAGACGGCCTTGTACAAACATGATCTCGACCGCAAACTGAAGGAAAGCGAAGAGCGCTACCACCGAATCACTGCGGCGGTGACGGACTACATTTTTACCGTGGAGGTAGAGAACGGCCGGGCCGTCAGGACGACTCACCGTCCCGCCTGTGAAGGCGTGACCGGCTATACGGCCGAAGAGTTGACCGCGGACCCGAATCTATGGGTCGGCATGGTCCCTGAACCTGATCGGGCAGCCGTAAGGAAGCAGGCGGAAGACATTCTGGAAGGAAGGGCCTTCGAGGCCGTTGAACATCGCATTATTCGTAAGGACAGCGGATTGCGGTGGGTACGCGAAACCCCGGTGCCCCATTATGACAAGAACGGCCGGTTGATCTCCTATGACGGGCTCGTCCAGGATATCACCGGGCGCAAACAGGCCGAGGATGCGCAGAGGATCAGCAAGGAACAGTATCAAACCCTCTTCGAGACATCACCGGACCCCATCATTATGTCCAACCTCAAGGGTGAATTTATCATGGTGAACCGGCAGGCCGCGCGTCTCTACGGGGTAGAAACCCCGGAGGTGTTTATTGCCGAGGTTGGGAGCTTCATGGAACTCCTTGATGAGGACGGTCGTAACCGCGCGCGGCAGAGGATTGAAAGTCTTGTAAAAGCCAAAAACGTGCCCAAGAGTGAATATTCTTTCAAGACCAAGGACGGAAATATTATCATCGGCGAGGTGAATACCTCCGTCCTGTCGGACCGGGAGAACAAGCCGGTCGCCTTGCTCAGCGTCATCCATGATATCACCCGGCGCAAGCGAATGGAAGACGCCATCAGAAACAGCGAGGAACGTTTCCGAACGCTGGTGGAGCGCATGCAGGACTCGCTGATCATTCTCGACTTCAGCGGGCGGGTTCTCTTCGCCAATCCCGCCGCCGCGCGTCTCGTCGGTTTGCGGAACATCGAAGAAGTAATCGGAGATACCATTACTCGTTATCTGCACCCCGAATCCCTCGAACAGGCCATGCTCCATCTTGAAGACATCCGGCAGGGAAAGGATGTCCTTTCCACGGAATACCATATCATTACAAAAGACGGCAGAAACCGGTGGGTGGAAGGCCTGGGCACGAAAATATCCTACCAGGGAGGGCAGTCCGATCTCGTCCTGCTGCGTGACATCACCGAGCGCCGGCAGCTGCAGGATGCCCTGCGTGAACGAGAGGAAAACCTGCGGTCGCTGTTCAATAACATGACGGAAGGCGTTGCCTTGCATGAAATGATCATGGATGAGGCGGATATGCCGATAGACTACCGGATCATCGAGATCAATCCGCAATATGAGAACATCCTGGGCCTGCGCAAAGAGGATGTTCGGGGCAAAAACGCCACCGCTATATACGGTTCCCCACAGGCCCCTTATCTGGATGTATACGCAAAAGTGGCTCAGACCGGAATCTCGATGAAATTCGAGACGTATTATGCACCTTTCAACAAATACTTCGAGATCTCCGTAGCCCCCTGGGGGAAAAACGGCTTCACGACGATATTTTCTGATATAACTGACCGAAAGAGGGCTCAGGAAGAGCTTCGCACGAATGAAGAGCGCTACCGTACGCTTGTCGAGACCCAGACGGAATTCATCTCCAGGTTCAAACCCGACGGGACAATTGTCTTTGTCAACGAGGTGTTACAACGGTTCTTGGGAAAACCGGAGAATGAGCTCGTCGGCCGTATATTGAACTTCATGGTGTATCCGGAAGATTTGCCCATGATCAAATCGAGATTATCGGAAATATCGCAGTCGGATCCCGTTGTGGTCATGGAATGCAGGCTTGTTTCCGGTACGGGGGAAATCAACTGGATACAGTTTGTAAACCGAGGATTGTATGACCACGAAGGGACCCTGGTTGAGATCCAATCCGTGGGACGCGACATCACCGAGCGCAAACGGGCCGAGGATGCGCTGAGAGTCATGCTGGCGAAATACCAGGTGCTCTTTGAATCGTTTCCGCTTGGCATCACGATTATGGACAAGAAAGGCTATATCGTGGAGGGCAACAAAAAATCGGAGGAACTCCTGGGCATTTCCATAGATGATCAAATAAAAAATGTGATCGACGACAAACAGTGGCGTACCATCCGCACCGACGGCACGCCCATGCCGACCTATGAATACGCTGGCGCCAGAGCGCTGAAGGAAAACAGGATTGTGAAGAATGTGGAGATGGGCATTGTCAAAGGCGATGACGATGTCACCTGGATCAATGTAACGGCGGCCCCTATTCCTCTGGAAGACTTGGGTGTGGTAATAACGTACAGCGATATTACGGAGCGCAAGCAGTCGGATGAGGCGTTGCGCGCCAGCAAAGCTAAACTGGAAGCAGTGTTCGACAGTATGAACGATGCAGTGTTCATTTCCGATATCTACGGTAATTTCATTGACTTCAATAAGGCTTTTGCCGCCTACTACCGGTTCGGCAGCAAAGAGGAGTGCTTCAGGCGGTTAGCTGAATTCCCGGAATATGTCGAGATTTATTTCGCGGATGGAACCCCGGCTCCCGTGGACATGTGGTCGGTTCCACGGGCGCTCAGGGGTGAGACGGTATCCAATGTTGAATACATCCTCCGCAAGAAAGAAACGGGCGATATATGGTGGGGCAGCTATAGTTTCGGGCCGATCCGGAACAGCGATGGCTCCATCATCGGTTGCGTTGTGGTGGCCAGGGACATCACCGAGCGCAAACTGGCCGAGGAGGAACTCATGCGCCTGGCGTCGGCCATAGAGCAGGCCGACGAGTGTGTGGTTATCACGGACACCATGGGTGCCATTCAGTATGTCAATCCGTCCTTTGAAAAGATCACGGGATATTCAAAGGATGATGCCATCGGACAAAATCCACGGATACTCAGGAGCGGGATGCAGGACGAGGCCTTCTACCATGAGCTGTGGACGACCATCACCAGGGGAGATACGTGGTCTGGGCGCTTCGTGAACCGCAGGAGAAACGGCACCCTGTACTACGAGGATGCCTCTATATCGCCCGTTCGGGACAAGACCGGGAACATCGTAAGCTACGTGGCGGTGAAGAAGGACATCACCAAGGAGGTGAAGCTCGAGGAACAGTTGCTGCGATCGCAAAAGTTGGAAGCCATCGGCACGCTGGCGGGCGGCATCGCCCACGACTTCAACAATATTCTCTCGGCCATCATCGGCTTCTCCGAGGTCGTCAAGGAGGAGGTCCCCCGCAAGAGCCCGGCCTTTGAGCACATCATCGAGGTTCTGCGCGCCGGGGAGAGGGCCAGGGACCTGGTCAGGCAGATTTTGACCTTTAGCCGTCAGGTGGAATCCGCGCGTACGCCGGTAAAGGTCCAGCTGATCGCCCGGGAGACCATCAAGCTCCTGCGCTCGTCCATTCCCAAGAATATCACCATCATTGACCGTATCAAACCCAGAACGGCGCCGGTCGAGGGCGACCCGACCAGGATTCACCAGGTCATCATGAACCTGTGCACCAATGCCTACCATTCCATGATACCAAACGGTGGTGAAATGACCATCAGCCTTACCGACATTGTTCTGGACGGGTATGCCGTCCGGGGATGGCCGACGCTGAAGCCAGGTCCCCACCTGTGCCTTGTGGTGAGCGACACCGGATGCGGCATGGATGATGCGACCGTGAAGCGCATTTTCGATCCTTTTTTTACCACCAAGGAAAAGGGCAAGGGGACCGGCTTGGGCCTGGCGATGGTGTACGGGATCGTCACCGAATTGGGCGGAGTCATCAGCGTGGCTTCGACCCCGGGACGTGGGAGCTCCTTCACCATATACCTGCCCGTCACCGAACGCCTGACCGAGGCAAAAGGCGATGAGTTTGAGGAAGACGAAGAGGTGATGGAAAGCGGGCGTATCCTGGTCGTCGATGATGAAGAATCCATTATCCATTTCACGCAGATCATGCTGGAACAACTTGGTTACACGGTGACGGCTCTGAATTCAGGCATGGACGCCCTGACACTCTTTCGAGCCGATCCCGATCGGTTCGATCTTATAATGATCGACCAGGTCATGCCGGAGATGAACGGCACAAGACTGGCGGTGGAGGTACTGAAGATCAGACCCGACATGCCCATCTTGCTTATGACCGGATACAGCGAGACGATCGACCGGGAAGGGGCGCGAGCCCTAGGCATCAGGGAATACCTGGAAAAACCCTTCACGAAGAAGGCGATATCCCAGATCATACGGAGTATGTTGTGATAATTGCGGTATATGGAGATGTATTGTGGAGAAAAATCCTATGGCGCTACCTATTCCCTTGTTCTGGTTATGCATGTCGTCGGCGGTTTGCCGACTCTATGCATAAGAACGTCCAAAGGCGAGTATTTCAGATTTTGGGCATATGAGTGTGGATATCATATCGACGACACAATCATTATCGTGACAACTCTATGATTTTCGAATGTTAAGTGGTATAAGCGAGCTGTATTCTATTTTATGATTGACATACCGTGACTAATCTCCTTAAATCTCAATAAATCTCCGAATATCCATCAGGATGCCGCCGTTTGTACGGCGGGCATATGAGCGACAGGGAAGATAGCATGCATGCCAGATATTGCCGGCATGGCGGGTAAAGAGAACGCATCAGAGATTATGCTGATATGGCGGCATAGGAGAATAATTCATTTGAAGTATCCAAACGTCCACCGGTGTTTTATCCATGAAAATCTCAACCAACGATTCATTGTATCGGTGTATCCATTGAGAGATGATTCTGATCGGGGGGGTGGATGCCTTTATATCTGCAATAATGAAATCCGCGGGGCACATGAGAAGACCTTGCGTTCATTGATCAGGATGTATGGCGACTTTCATGGGACATTACATAACCGGGGCAGCGCGGACGAGACGCCCCATGACACCGGTCGTATTCGAACCTTCAGGACAATCATATCCATTGCGACGTGCCTGGAGTCGATGTTCGTCGAGGCGTTGCCGTTACCACCCCTCTTGACGGAGATAATACATGGCACATGAAAAGATTCTGATCGTCGTGGATGATGCAACATCGGCCCAGCAGATTCGGGAAACTCTGACCGGACTCGGGTGCAAAGACTTGAAGACCGTCTCAAGAGGCGGCGCTGCCGTTTCCGCGCTCAAGAGAGCCGAACCGATGGTCGTTTTCCTGGACATCAACCTGCCCGGTAGGATGAATGGGGTTAAGACCGCTGAAAAGATCCGGAGATTCTCCGATGCCGCTATCGTATTCTTGGCCGATTCGTCGCAGAACCCGCTGGACCAGAATGCCAAGGCAATGGAACCGTACCTGTGCCTGTCCAAGCCCATATCCGAACGCGAGGTGGCCTTCGCCTTGGAGATGGCAAGGTATAAGCGCGTGTTCGACACAAGACTTAAAGAAAGTGAAACGCGTTTTCGCACCTTGGTGGAGAATGCCAGTGAGGCCATCGCCGTAATTCGGGAATATAAGATTGTGTATGCCAGCCCCAAGACACGGGAGCTCACCGGTTATACGGAACAAGAACTACTTGGAGTGCCGTTTATCGAGTTCATTCACCCTCACGATCGTGACATGGTAATGGATCGGTATACTCGCCGCATCAGAGGCGAGGACGTGGCGGCCCATTATGAGTTCCGTGTGGTCAACAAGGACGGTTCCGTACGGTGGGTTGAAATCTATGCCGTACAGATAATCTGGATGGGAGAACATGCCACACTGAACATTCTCAATGATGCAACCAAGAGGAAACAGACCGAAGATTTGCTGCGCGAGAGTGAAAGCCGTTATCGTCGGATCACCGATTCCTTGACGGACTACATTTTCACCGTGACCGTTGATGACCGGAAAGCCGTCAAGACTGTGCACGGACCAGCCTGTGCCGGTGTCACCGGCTATTCGGCGGAGGATTTCGCCAGGGATGCGATGCTTTGGATCAGCATGGTCCAAGAAGAAGATCGTGATCTCGTGAAAGCTCAGGTCGATGATATCGTCAATGACAGGGCTTTCTCCGCCATCGAACACCGTATCATCCGTAAGGACGGAAAAGTCCGTTGGGTCCGGAACACACCGGTGCCTCATCATGATGAAAGCGGTCGGTTGATCTCCTATGACGGATTGATGCAGGATATTACCGATCGGAAGCTGGCCGATGAAGCCATGCGAGAGAGCATGGACATTTATAAGGCACTCTTTGAAACATCGCCGGACCCCATTGTCATATATGACCTCAATGGTGATTTCATGATGGTGAACAATCTGGCCGCGCGAATCTATGGGGTTGAGAGCGCGGAACAGTTTATCGGCGAGGTCAAGAACTTTATGCTTCTCATGGATGAGAGCGGGCATACTCAGGCCAAGCAGAGGATTGCGAATCTCATGCAAGGCATGAGCGTGTCGAAGAACGAATATGCCTTTAAGCTTAAAAACGGCAGTATCGGCATCGGTGAGGTCAGCACATCGATACTCTTTGACCGTAGGAACAAGCCGATGGCATTCTTAAGTATCGTCCATGACATTACCAAACGCCGGCGCATCGAGGAAGCCTTGCGGGAAAGCGAAGAGAAGTACCGGGCTATCGTCGAAAACACGGCGGACTATATTATGCGATATGATCGGTTCGGGAGGCATATTTTTGGAAACCCCGCGGCCCTGAAGGTGACCGGTGTAACGCTCGAAGAATATATCGGGAAGACTCATCGAGACCTCGGTTTTCCCGAAGCCCTGTGCGAATACTGGGAAAAGAATATCGAAAAGGTTTTCCAGACGGGCGAGGTTCAGACCGTTGAATTTGAGGTCGAGCTCATGGGTGCAAAAAGATATCTTCAGCTCAATCTATGCCCGGAGATGACTCTCGATAAAACGGTAAGAAGCGTCATCGGGGTATCGCGAGATTTCACCCAGCGCAAGGAGGCCGAGGAGTCACTGCGCGAGAGCGAGGAGAGGTTTCGGTCGCTGGTGGAGCACATGCTCGACGCCATGGTCATCCTGGATTTTGAGGGAGGGATCATGTATGCGAACCCTGCCGCTGCCATACTCACCAGTGAAAAAGACATAAATAACAAAGTCGGTGAAAGCATTACCCGGTTTATTCATCCCGATTCTCTCGAAACGTTCATGGCCGACCTTGCACGCATCAGAAAAGGCCGAGAGATCTTCTTGGCGGAATACCGCATGATGACAAAAGATGGTACCCCCCGATGGGCGGAAGGCAGGGGCACCAAGATCACCTATCAAGGCCGCGAGGCAGACCTTGTCCTGCTGAGAGATGTCACCGAACGCCGACAGATGCAGGATGCCGTCCATGAAAGTGAGGAACGCTTCCGGACCCTTGTAGAGAATGCGCCGGACGCCGTATTCGTGCAGACCAGGCGAAATTTCGACTATGTGAATAAAGCAGCCTTGACCCTCTTCGGGGCAAAATGGCCTGAACAGCTTCTGGGTATGCCGATATTGGAGAGATTTCATCCTGATTTTCATGATCAGGTGGATAAACGCATGCGGACACTCAACGAGAAGCGGGAGAAAGTACCTATCATGGAGGAGATTTGCCTGAGACTTGACGGCACGCCTGTTGCGGTGGAGATCTCGGCGGCGCCTTTGAACTACCAAGGTAATCCAGGCTCCATCGTCTTCGCACGCAACATCACCGAGCGCAAGGAGGTGGAAATCGAGCTCAGGAAACTGGCGTCGGCCATGGAGCAGGCCGATGAATGTGTGGTTATCACGGACAGCTCGGGCGCCATTCAGTATGTCAATCCGGCCTTTGAAAAAATAACGGGCTATACACGGGATGATGCCATCGGACAAAACCCGCGCATGCTCAAGAGCGGGATGCAGGACGAGGCCTTCTACAAGGAGTTGTGGGAGGTCATCACGAGCGGCAGGACATGGTCAGGCCGCATGGTGAACCGACGGAAGAACGGCACTCTGTACTACGAAGAGGCGTCCATATCGCCCATACGGGACAAGGCCGGGAACATCGTGAGCTATGTGGCGGTGAAGAAGGACATCACCAAGGAGGTTGACCTCGAGGAGCAGCTCCTGCGGTCGCAGAAGCTGGAGGCCATCGGCACGCTGGCGGGCGGCATCGCGCACGATTTCAACAATATTCTCTCGGCCATCATCGGCTTCTCCGAGGTCGTCAAGGAGGAGGTGCCCCGCAAGAGTCCGGCTTTCGCGCACATTATCGAGGTGTTGCGCGCCGGGGAACGGGCCAAGGACCTGGTCAGGCAGATCCTGACCTTCAGCCGCCAGGTGGAAACCACCCGTGCGCCGGTCAAGGTCCAGCTGATCGCCAGGGAGACCATCAAGCTCCTGCGCTCGTCCATTCCCAAGAATATCGCCATTATCGATCTCATCAATCCCAAGGCCGCGCCGGTGGAGGGAGACCCGACCAAGATCCATCAGGTCATCATGAACCTGTGCACCAATGCCTATCATGCCATGATGCCCGAGGGTGGTGAGCTGACCGTCAGTCTTACCACCGTTGATCTGGACGAGCAGGCCGCTCGGGGATGGCCAACGCTGAAGGCAGGCCCCCACCTGTGCCTCAAGGTGATCGACACCGGCTGCGGCATGGATGATGCGACCGTGAAGCGCATTTTCGATCCTTTTTTTACCACCAAGGAAAAGGGCAAGGGGACCGGCTTGGGCTTGGCGATGGTGTACGGAATCATCACCGAATTGGGCGGCGTCATCAGCGTGGCGTCGTTTCCGGGACACGGGAGCGCCTTCACGGTATACCTGCCCGTAACTGAACGTTTGAGCGAGTCCAAGGGCGAGGAATTCGATGAAGACGAAACGGTGATGGAGAGCGGTCGTATCCTGGTCGTGGATGACGAGGAGTCCATTATCCATTTCACGCAGATCATGCTGGAGCAACTCGGTTACACGGTGACGGCCCTGAAATCCGGCACGGACGCCCTGACGCTCTTTCGGGCCGATCCCGATCGGTTCGATCTTATAATGATCGACCAAGTCATGCCGGAGATGAACGGCACAAGGCTGGCGGTGGAGATATTGAAGATCAGACCCGAGATGCCCATTATCCTCATGACCGGATACAGCGAGACGATCGACCGGGAAGGTGCTCATGCCCTGGGCATCAAAGAGTACCTGGAAAAACCCTTCACCAAGAAGGCGATATTACAAATCATACGGAGACTACTGGGTTGATTTCGGCGTGCGCTGACTATATTGAGACGAAAGGTGGTATGGCATGACGAATTACCATGTTCTGGTGATCGACGATGATGAGAGCATCATCCGTACCTTCACCACTTACCTCGGCATGTATGGATATACGCCGCATACGGCGATGGACTATGACTCTGCCCTGGATACATTAGCGCACAGGCAGGTCGATGTCATCATCGCGGACATCATGCTGGGCGAGCGTAGCGGCATCGAGATACTCAAGGAAGTCAAGTCCCGCGGCCTGGAGTGTCCGGTCATCATGATCACCGGCGATCCCGAGATCGACACCGCCGCCGCCGCGGTCAGGCTTGGGGCCTTCGACTATCTGACCAAGCCCATCAGCAAGGATGCCTTCATCCAGGTCGTCAAACATGCCATTCAGACCAAGGCGTTCCAGGACGAAAAGATGCTCATCGAACATGAAAAGGAAGAATACCGTGCCCATATGGAGGCGGTTTTCAAGAGTGTTACCGACGCGATCATCACGGTCGACAACCAGCTGCGGGTGACCCAGGTCAATACCGCCTTCGAGCAGATCTGCGGGATCTCCAGCGTCGTCGGCAGTACGCTGCCCCATATCGTCAACACGTGCAGCCTCACATGCTGGAACGTTTTTCAGAATGCCTTGCAAACCAAGAACTACATCCGCGAATATCGCATCGAGTGCCAGCATGCCAAGAATATGCAGCAGGTCGTGCTCCTCAATGTCACCCCGCTCATCGGCCGTCACGACGACCAGATCGGCGGCGTCATGGTCGTGAGGGACATCTCGCGCCTCGCCCATCTGGAGAAGGAACTGCATGAAAGAAACCAACTGCACAACATCATCGGACGCAACAGCAGGATGCAGGAGATCTACGACCTGATCGAGAACCTCCAGGATATGGACACCACGGTTCTGATCACGGGACCGAGCGGCACGGGCAAGGAACTGATCGCCAGAGCGGTCCATTATTCCGGTGAACGCGCCCATAAACCTTTTGTGGTCGTAAATTGTTCGGCTTTAAGTGAAAATCTTCTGGAGAGCGAACTGTTCGGCCATGTCAAAGGCTCCTTCACCGGGGCGATCAAGGACAAGGTCGGCCGTTTCCAGCTGGCCAATCACGGCACCCTGTTCCTGGATGAAATCGGTGACATTTCTCTGCGGGTACAGGTCAAACTCCTGCGGGTCCTGGAATCCAGAGAGTTTGAACGGGTCGGCGACCATACGCCCATACGGATGGATGTGCGCATCATCTCAGCCACTAACCAGGACCTGATGGCAAAGGTGAGACGCGGTGAATTCCGGGAGGATCTCTTTTATCGGCTCAAGGTGATGGAGATCAAAGTCCCTCCCCTGAAGGAACGGCGCGACGACATACCGCTGTTGGTTGGACACTTCCTTGAGGTTTTCAATAAAAAGTTCAATAAGCAGATCGCTGGTTTGGCAAAGGAGGTCGAAACCCGTTTCATGGAATACGACTGGCCGGGCAATGTGCGGGAGCTGATGCACGTGCTTGAACATGCTTACGTCGTGTGCCGGGGACAGCTCATTGAGCTTCATGATTTGCCTCCGGAGATCAAGGAGGCCCTTGAACCACTTGAAACGGCAATGGCCCATTCCGTACGCAGATCCACCCCGCTCGGGCGGGAAGAGATCCTTGCAGCCCTTGAAAAGGTTGCCGGCAACAAGGTCAAGGCCGCCCAGCTTCTGGGGGTCAGCCGCCAATACCTGTACCAGAAGTTGAAAGATTTCCATATATCCGATTAGGACGTTTCAGTGTAAGCTTACAGTCCGGTGCAGGCGCGGCAACTGTAAGCTTACAGCTGCCGCGCCGCTTAAACGTAGAACCTTCGATAACTTCAACTAGCTGATATCACGATAGTATACTCCATTATCTTCCAGCGCATACTTTTTGGCACGCACTTTGATACCTTTAGCTCTCCATGAAGAAATATGTATGTCTGATAGTGGAGGATATAATCGATGCCGGATAGGTGCGAGGTGTTCCGTATCACTGATGAGAACATCGATGCGATCGTCAAACAACGCCGAGTAATTTTCATCGCCTGTATCAGGAAAGATGAACATTATCAAGAGAACATGGTCATGTTGCGCTATATCGCGGAATACTATCAAAAAAATCTGCTCGTATATGTCGCGCTTGAGGACATGTTCGCTTATTTCCGGGATGCCTATGCCATCATAGGGACTCCCACCTACCTGATTTTAGAACATGGCGGTATCAGAGGCATAATTCTCGGCAATAAACCATATGATACGTTGATCAAACAAGTCGGCATCACCCTGCAGGGATATGGTCATCAAGAGATCCCACCCGCAAAGGGGAGGGACTGATATGGCCTTCACCTTTTTCTTTCGGGACCAGATTCCTTTGGAGCTTGCCGCGAAAAATCTCTGTCAGAAGGCGATCGGCCGCAGTACTATTCGGATATGGGACGCCGGGTGCGCCATGGGTCCTGAACCGTATACGCTTGCCATGATACTGGCCGAGAACATGGGGCATTTCGCTTTCCACAACCTCAAGATCCATGCCTCGGATCATGATCAACAGCTCCTCAAGATCCTTGAGCAGGGCGTCTATCCATGGGGTGAACTCCAGAGAGTCCCTCAGGACATCTTCCAGAGATATTTCGAACCCACGGGCGAGGAGGGTTACTTCCGGGTGAAGGATATCATCCGGTCATCCATATCGGTTTACCACCATGACTTGCTGTCTCTCAAACCCTTACGGGATGATTTCTGCCTCATCGTTTGTAAAAATGTGCTACTCCACTTTCAGCCCCAGGAACGCCTGGGGGTCTATCGGATGTTCCATCAGGCCCTGGAGCCCGGCGGATTTCTACTGAACGAACACACACAGAAACTCCCGCCGGAAATAGCTAATCTGTTCGCGCCGGTTGCCAATGCCGGACAGCTTTTTCAAAAGATCGAGCTGGAGAGATGAAGGTCATCCAGATCAATCCCAGTAATACCGTTTACAGCAGCAATGCCTTTCTGGTGCTCGGTTCCTGGAACACCATCGACGACGTGAATACCCTCGTCGACGTGGGCGCGGATCCGGCTATGGTGGATACAATTTGTACTATTCATACCGGTCTGGGCAAGAGGAAGGTTGAACGGGTGATCCTTACTCACTGCCATTCCGACCACATGGGTAACCTGGAACAGATTCGCGAGGCCTTCCATCCCGAGATCTGTGCATTTTCTCCTCATACAAGGGGTATTGACCGGTTGCTGAAGGATGGAGAAATGCTCCGACTGGGAGATCAATGGTTCGAAGTGATCCATATGCCATGTCATTCCGACGATTCGATCATCCTGTATAATCCCGATGACGGCATTCTCTTCAGCGGTGATACACCGTTAATCATCAGATCTCCGGGAGGAACCTACAACAAGAAATTCATACATATATTGGAGACTCTGACAAGACGGTACATTAAGACCATATTTCTCGGTCATGGCGAATCTCTATCTCACGACGTCAGGAAAACCCTTCTGTGTTCACTGCACAATGCGACCTTACCTTCAGGTGAAGGACGGCCATGCCCATGAACATGAGAACATTTCATGCCAGTGATTCATATAGACACAGGTTCAAACGAGAACCGGTTAAGGATACCGGAGCTGTAACATCAATAAAGACAATGAATAAACCATACCAAGGAGGGGGCATCAATGTTTAAGAACATGAAAATCGAGAACAAGATCAGTGCGGTAATCGGACTGACGGTCCTCATGGTGTTCGTGATCGGCATCGTGGGCATGATCGGTACAACATGGATGAAAATCATATCCGTATGTATCGCGGCCATAGTTGCCGCCGCTTTCGGGATGCTCTTAAGGAGGGATGTCGCCTCCAGCATAAAAACTTTGACGGATGAAGTCCGAAACCTCGTGGATGCCGCCGTCAAAGGCCAGCTGGCCACGCGCGCCGATCCTGAGAGAGTGTACTTCGAGTTCAGGGAGATCCCCGCGTGTGTTAATCAAATACTTGACGCGGTGATCGGGCCCCTGAATGTGGCGGCCGAGTACGTGGACCGGATCTCCAAGGGCGATATCCCGCCCAAGATCAGCGACAGCTATAACGGCGACTTCAACGAGATCAAGAACAACTTAAACACCTGCATCGATGCCATCAACGGACTGCAGAACGATCTGAACGGCATGGTACAGGGACAGAAATCCGGCGATATCGAGGCCCATTGCACCGGCACCGGCCTGCACGGCGTCTATGCCGAACTGGCCCGAGGCGTTAATGAAGCCTTCGATAGCGCTATCAATCCTGTTATAGAAGCAATAGGGCTCATGGGAAAATATGCTCAAGGCGATCTATCCCAGGAAATGCAAAATCTTCCTGGCAAACAAATCATGTTGACCAACGGCATGAATGCCATCCGCACCAATGTGGGGGCCTTGGTCAAGGACGCCGACATGCTGGCGAAGGCGGCGGTGGAAGGCAAGCTGGCGACCAGGGCGGACGCGGGCAAGCACGAGGGCGATTTCCGGAAGATCGTGGAGGGCGTGAACGACACGCTGGATGCGGTGATCGGGCCCTTGAATGTAGCGGCCGAGTACGTGGACCGGATCTCCAAGGGCGATATTCCGCCCAAGATCAGCGACAGCTACAACGGCGACTTCAATGAGATCAAGAACAACCTGAACAAATGCATCGACGCGGTCAATGCCTTGGTTGGAGATGCCGGTGTGCTGGCGAAGGCGGCGATAGAAGGCAAGCTGGCGACCAGGGCGGACGCGGGCAAGCACGAGGGCGATTTCCGGAAGATCGTGGAAGGCGTGAACGACACGCTGGATGCGGTGATAGGGCCCTTGAATGTAGCGGCCGAGTACGTGGACCGGATCTCCAAGGGCG